>OCVV012823457.1_pt1 | contig 208144 bp, 160 predicted proteins | sample 1539721 | NCBI WGS metagenome assembly OCVV01 (sample SAMN02144230, study PRJEB22623) | gut metagenome | biome: sheep rumen | host: Ovis aries | place: New Zealand | reverse complement strand
GGCATCGAGGACGCTCTGCAGATTATCTGCGACGCCATCAAGGCTGCCGGTTACGAGCCGGGCAAGGACGTGAAGATTGCTATGGACTGCGCTGCTTCTGAGTTTGCTACTCAGGATGCTGACGGCAACTGGTGGTACGACTACAGCCAGCTGAAGAACGGCAAGAAGAAGGATCCTAACGGCAAGAAGCTCTCTGCCGACGAGCAGATCAAGTTCCTCGAGAAGCTCATCACCGACTTCCCCATCGACTCTATCGAGGACGGTCTCGACGAGAACGACTGGGACAACTGGGTGAAGCTGACCGCTGCTATCGGCGACCGCTGCCAGCTGGTGGGCGACGACCTCTTCGTGACCAACACCAAGTTCCTGCAGAAAGGTATCGAGATGGGTGCCGGTAACTCTATCCTGATCAAGGTGAACCAGATTGGTTCGCTCACCGAGACCCTCGAGGCTATCGAGATGGCTCACCGTCATGGCTACACCACCGTTACATCACACCGTTCTGGTGAGACCGAGGATGCTACCATCGCCGACATCGCCGTAGCTACCAACAGTGGTCAGATCAAGACTGGTTCTATGAGCCGCACCGACCGTATGGCCAAGTACAACCAGCTCATCCGCATCGAGGAAGAGCTCGGCGATACCGCTGTCTATGGTTACAAGAAGCTGAAGTAATCCATTACTTCCCATAGAAGAAGCCGCACCTGTTCAGGATGCGGCTTCTTTATTAATTCTACCACATTTTTCGCCTGTCTTTTATAAACATTTTGTATCTTTGCATCTATGAATCCGCGAATCCATCCATTGCACACCGACATTGAGCCACCCTCACAGCTAAACAATCCGTTCTGCTATGAGCCGCATCCCCTGTGTCTGTTGGCCGCAGAGGAATTAAAAAAATATGTTCATGCGCACGAGGAACTACTGGAGGATGCAGAGAAAGGGGAAATGTTTGGAGTGCTGGTGGTTGAAACAACGGAGGGTCTTGGCTTCCTCGCTGCCTACGCCGGCTTGTTGGCAGGCCGCAACGACTGGGATTGGTTTGTGCCTCCTATTTTCGATGCGCAGCAACCCGACGGACATTACAAGCAGGAAGAGGCAAAAATCTCTGCCTTAAATAAAGAGATTGAAGCGTTACAGGCACAAATTAAATCTCTCGAATCCCCAAATACAACTCCCTCCCTAAACAGGGAGGGCTGGGGTGGGTCTCCTTTACTTGCCCTCAAACACCAACGCAAGCAGATGTCAAACGACCTGCTGCTCTGGCTTTTCGAACAATACAACCTTATTAATTTTAAGGGAGAGGTGCGCAACGTGGTGGATATCTGGCGCGATTACCATAATTCGCCGAAGTTATTGCGCAAGTTTCCGCTGCCGCCTGGCGGCACGGGCGAATGCTGTGCGCCCAAATTATTCCAATATGCTTTCCAGCACGGACTCAAGCCGCTGGCCGTTGCCGAATTCTGGTGGGGCGAGAGTCCGAAGCGCGAAATCCGCCACCATTTCCAGTTCTATCCCGCCTGCAATGGGAAATGTAAGCCGATACTGACGTGGCAACTACTCACCCTCAATCCCCCCCAAAGGGAGGGAGATTTGGCAACCTCTGAAGTGGATAAAAACTCCCGCCCTAAACAAGGAGGGCTGGGGGGGGGCTCTCCCCACCCTATAAGGAGGGGTAAGGGGGAGAGTCTTTTTTACGTTCAAACCCTATACGTCGATGACCAAATTGCGGTGGTGGTGAAACCCGAAGGACTGCTTTCCGTTCCAGGCAATACAGGAGAAATATCACTCTACGACATTATGCGGCAGCGTTTCCCAAAGGCTACAGGCCCCATGATGGTTCATCGGCTCGACCAAGCCACCAGCGGAGTGATGGTGGTGGCCAAGACCGAATTTGCCTATAAACAACTGCAACGGCAGTTCGAAAACCGCGAAGTGAAGAAACGCTATGTGGCAATGGTGCAAAAACCAAAGCCCACCAGACCCTCCCCCTGCCCTCCCTTTAGGGAGGGAGCTATTACCTCTGAAGCAGATAAAAACTCCCTCCCTAAACAGGGAGGGCAGGGGTGGGTCTCTCAGGGTTTAATCTCCTTACCTCTCGCCCCCGACTATTTGGATCGTCCCCGTCAAGTTGTTGACTACGAAGAAGGGAAACCTGCAGTGACCGAATATGAATTTATTGGTCAAGAAGGACCATATTACCGCGTATTGCTCACGCCCCATACGGGCCGCACCCACCAGCTGCGTGTACATTGTGCCCACCGCGACGGCTTGGGTATGCCAATAGTGGGCGATGACCTCTACGGATTCCATTCCGACCGCCTTTATCTTCATGCCGAATACCTTTCTTTCACCCATCCGTTGACGGGTGAAAAAATGGAGTTTGAGAAAGCTCCCGATTTTTAGAGCAGTCTGAGCCACTGCTCCACGGGGATGCCGCGGTTCTTGTCTTCGTTGTCTTTGTTTACATCAATGAGCCGATAGAGGGCATCCATGGCTTCGCGCGTGCTTGCCTTCAGGGGCTTGCCTTTCAGCAAATGGCCGATGAGAATGGCGGAGAACATGTCACCCGTGCCGGGGAAATGAACGGGAATTTCCTCGTATGGGAGCAGGAAATAGCGACCAGTATAATGGTTGTAACCTACCACCGAGGGATGACCATCCACCAGAATGCTGGTAATAAGCGCCGAACGAGTACCCATCCGACGAAGACGATCGAGCAGCTCGCGGGCTTCACGATAGGTGACACCCTGTGGCTGATAAGGGGTACGGGTGAGATAGGCGGCTTCGGTATAATTGGGAAAGATGAGATGAGCCACGCTGATCATCTCACGCATACATTCCACGCGGTCTTCCGTCACGCCATTGTAGAGCTTTCCTTCGTCGCCCATGATGGGATCCACGAAGATGAGCGTGCCTCGCTCCGCCTGTTCCCTACAGTAATCGGCCACCATCTTGGCTTGTCTCTCAGAACAGATAAAGCCTGTGGCGATGGCATCGAAAGTGAAGCCCAATTCTTTCCAAACCGGAAAGACACCCTGCATATAGTCGGTGGTCTCCATGATATTGAACTTTCCGTAGTCCAGCGTATTGGAAACCAGAGCCGTGGGCATGTTATAGACCGGATAGCCCATATAACTCAATATGGGAAGCATGGCTGCCGTGGCCACCTTGCCATAGCCTGCCAGGTCATTGATGAGTAATATCTGCTTTTTTGCCATTGCGGTTGCAAAGGTAGTGCAAACGAGTGGAAAAACAAAATAAATTTTGATTTTTCCTGAATGCAGCCTACCTTTACGACACAAAGTGGCGTAAAGGTAGTTATTTCTTTTTATTTCTCCAAGGTTACGGCCATCAATCCTACAACGACGTCATTTGAAAGTGTCTGGAGTGTGAGCGACTTGAGCTTCTTCAGCGGATTGAGAGGCATCTTCAACATCTGTGCGGCACCTCCGGGAATTTCACGGCCATATACACCTTTGATACCCAAGGTCTTGCCGAGGTCACGACTCACCTGTCCAGTGCCCAGGCAAAGCCGGTAAGGACGCGGCTGTATGGTTTTAAAAGCTTCCTTATCCACGTAGTAGTCCTGTTCAATAGGACACCAGTTGAAGGGCGGAATAAGGTGAAGCGTATCCGTGGTATGATCCTTATAGGTAACTATCACCACGGCATTGTCAATACGCGTCTGCATATGGTTGGTACTACCGGCCAAGAGCAAATAGGCATAACGATACTTCCCTTTCAGCTTGAAATCGATTTCCTGTGGGTAGTTGTCCCACAGAGATGTGTAGGCAATGTTCTCACCCTTGGATGGCGTGAGGAACGGAACGCCTGCCACATGATAGCGACCGCTGCTGACTTTGGTGCGCAAAACGCTGTCGTTGATTTCCGGACACAGCTGGGGATGACACCACTCGCCTACCCCTTGCGTGGGAATCTGCAAAGTAGTGACTTGGGGACGCGGCGAGAGGTATTGCTGCTTGAAGATATCAGCGACACTGGCGTTGAAACGCTTATGAATGTCAACGGGATAGCGCTCGGCCGTCCTGCCATCTGAAGGTTCGTCGAGACCTAATTGAGAAGCAGTATAAGGACAATGCAACGGAGTGGGCTCATACTTGTAGTCCCTGGCCACGAGTTTTCCGATGTCATGTTTGAGTCCCTGCGAAGCATAGGCCGATTCATAGCCATATTCCTCAAGAATGGCTGCTGGCATACGGAACTCCTGATGCTGCTGCATGGTACCCACATGGTCGATATACTGTCCGTTGCCCAGATTCAGTCGAAGAATGATTTTCAAGGGTTGGCGGAAATGCTGTTCCACCTCATAGACATCCTCTCCGGCCTCACGCCGATAGGTGTAGGTGAGATAGGACGTATGGATGGAAGCATGCTCCCATTCCAAAGGGAAGCCTGGGCGGATGATGCACACCGAATCGAGTGCATGGGGGACAATGCCGAAAAGTCCCTGTATGAGGGCACGGGCGGCAGTTCCAGTACAGTCGGAGAAGTCTCGGTAGCACTCGCCACGGGCGGCATCAAGGAAACTGACCTGCCCAAAATTGGCAGGACTGCTGCCAAGGTACATCTGGTCGAGAACGTTTGCCTTGAGCAATTGGAATCCCTCGCGTGGACGTCCGGCCTTGAAGTAAGCCAATGACATGTTCATCACTTCGGCCGTAGCCACATTGTTGATGCTCCATGAATAGGGCATCCAGTCGCTCGTGCTAACCAAAGAGAATTGCTGTTCCGTGGGGGATATGGACTGCATGCCAACCTGCGTACCATACTTCTGGGGAATGTTGAAGCGCAACGGCAAGCGCGGAATAAACGAATCCACGTATTGCGTAGCCTGATAGGCCTGCTGATCGGTACAGGCTCCACAGTCAATAGGCGTATAGATGCTCCATAGGGCGGCATCCTCATGTACCCGTTTCAGCCCCATCATATCCTGATATTCCGCCCAATGGTTCTTTCCTTTCAACCACAGACGGCTGTTCATCGCCTTTAATATCTTGTCAGCTTCGGCTTGATATCGGCTTCCATCCTCCCCGATGAGACGGGCTATCTTGGAAGCAATCAGATTGGCACGATAGTTATAGGCCGAAGAATGAGTCACGGCGCCACCGTTATAATACAGCGCATCACTGGCCCAGATGCAGCAATAGGCATCGTAAAGGCCGTCGTCGTCCGGGTCGTAATTACGCTTTTCCCATTCCAGATGGCGCGTAATGACAGGCCACATCTTCCGCATATAGGCAGTATCGGCATCATACTCGAAGTGCCACATCAGTTCGTCGATGTAGTTCAGATTCATGTCGTAGTGGTGCATCTGGTCGTTGCGGTTGGGATTGCGGCAGATATAACCATTGCTGTACATCTGCGTACCCCATTTCTTCTCTGCCCTTGCCAAGTTCAGGACAGAATCTTGTGAAGGATGCGGTATCGTTGGCGGCACATTGACAACCTGACTGGCAGCATAGGCATCAAAATGACTTCGGGCACGATCCGGCCATCCCAGCACATCGGCCAGATAGCCGGCACGCCAGCCTGCCAACGGCATCCGCCAGCCTACGGCACCATGAAGCCAAGTCTCTCCGTCCCAAGCCCCATCGGCAGCAGCCACGATGGCAGCACCAAGGGGGTTGAAGAATGGATCGGGCGTATGGAACCATACCTGCTGATTGTAGTTTTCTATACGGTCTTCCGTGGCTTTCATACGTCGGCAGAATGTAGGCCAGTCCACATTTTCCAATCGAAGGCTATCCGACATCACCTGGGCAAATCCCGGTTTCTCCCACGTTACCTTCAGGCGTTGCAGCACTTCACCGTCACTTTCCAGGCATCCCGGCTTATCGGCACCGATGTCACCATTACGGTGCAGCCGCTTTTCGCGCACACCCGTCACCACAGCCTCCAGTTCAGGCATCTCATGGAATCCCACGGTATAGAAATGCCAGGCAGCACGGTCGGCATCCACCAGACAGCAGACATCCAGCAAAAGACTGGCTCCTCCCCAACTCTTATCCTCCAGACGATACCACCGTTGTCCGCGGGCATAGCGTGCTTCGCAACGGGTTGTGCTGTCAAGTGCCAAGGTATGCCCCTTATAAGTAAGGCGGAAACTCACGTTCCTACAGTTTCGGGAGTTTTGAAACAAGGCAAAAACGGGGCGGTCGCTGGTTTCCAAGCGGTAAGCGGACGTTCCGCCATAGAGTGCACGTGTATAACGGTTGTTGCCGTTCTTGCAGACCACCACGTCATATTCAGGCACATATTGCAGTTCACGCACCGTTCCGCGCTTATCATCATTATAGGAAGTAGATTCGATAAAATCACCCACACGTTTCTGTGCCTGTATTGGCAACAGACCCAGAAGAGTAAATAGAGATATGAAAAGGATTTTTATCATACTTCTTGTTTTGTGGACAAATATACTAAAAAACGAGAGAAGTGCAAAAGATTGTCCATTCTTTTGCTCGTTTATTTGAAATTTTCGTAACTTTATGTCTCTTCGAGCCATGAAGGTAGGCTGCATTCAGGAAAAACAAAATAAAATTTTGTTTTTCCATTCATTTTGATAAATTTCTCACGCTCAAGAGAGCAAATAAATTTGCTTTCTCTTCGCTCAATCGAAATTTTACACTACCTTTGCAGACAAATGATCACATCATGAAACAGACTATCACAACTTTTCTGCTGCTCGCACTTTGCCTTTCGACAAGTGCAAAAATAGACCGCCAAACGGTCGTACGTCGCAACAATCCAATCGTAAATAAACTCGACAAGCTGTCTTCGCTCACCGTAGGCAACGGCGGATTTGCCTTTACCGTAGATGCCACAGGTCTGCAGACTTTCCCCGAATACTACGAAAGCGGTGTTCCATTGGGCACGATGAGCGACTGGGGATGGCACTCATTCCCGAACACCCAGAACTTCCGTGCGGAGGAAGCCTTCGACCAGAAGATGTATTCCATCGAGAAATTCCAGGACGAGCGCCGCAAGGCTGCTGCCGCCTTTCTGCGCGCCAATCCCCACCGACTGCATTTAGGCACCATTGGCTTTGACATTCCGTCGACCGATACGGTGCGCATTGAGCCGAAAGGACAAGAACTCGACCTGTGGGAAGGCCACATGGTAAGTACTTTCAGTTATGGAAACAACGGCTATGCGACATTCACTTGGGTGCATCCCGAGCGCGATATCGTCTATTCCGGATACATAACCGACAGCGAAAAGCCGTTGGCCGTGAAGTTCCGCTTCCCCTACCCTACTGGGCAGCATACCGATTCGGGTTGCGACTGGACACCAAACGCACAAAACAAGACAGACATCGTGAGGCAGGATAGCACGTCAGTCGTATTGAGACGTACGCTAGACGCCACGACCTACTACGTCACCATACGATGGGAAAATTCTGCCACTTTCGCCTGTACGGCCGAAAACGAGTTTAAGCTGATGCCCCAACAGCCAGGAATGACATTTTCGTGCGAATACAGTGAGCAGATACCACAGATAGAGGCACCCGTCAGTACTGAGGCCATAGAACAGACCAAGCAACATTGGCACAACTTCTGGCAGTCAGGTGGTATCGTGGACTTCAGCCGCTGTAGCGATGCAAGAGCCAAGGAACTGGAGCGCCGTGTCGTTCTCTCGCAATACCTGCTGGCCGTGAACTGCGCCGGAAATACGCCTCCGCAAGAAACTGGCCTCACCTATAATTCATGGTTCGGCAAGTATCACCTGGAAATGATTTGGTGGCATCAGGCACAGTTCGCCCTTTGGGGACACCCCGAACTACTGGAACGTTCACTTGACTGGTATTTCCGCGCAGAACCTATGGCCCGCAAGATTGCACAACGCCAAGGCTATCAGGGTATCCGATGGATGAAGATGACCGATCCCAGTTCGGAAGAGGCTCCTTCCAAGACCGGCAGTTACCTCATCTGGCAACAGCCTCATCTCATCTATCTCACGGAATTGCTCAGGCGTGCAGGAACGGATACCGAACGTTTCCATCCATTGATAGAAGAAACCGCCGAGTTTATGCTCGACTATGCCCGCCAATCCACCCGCAAGGGAGCCACTACGCATGCTCTTCGCGGCTGCATTCCTGCGCAGGAAACACTTTCCGCAGAAACAACCATCGATCCGCCCTTCGAACTGGCCTATTGGCAATGGGCCCTGAAAGTGGCAGGCCATCCCCTGCAGATGGACACGTTGGCGCATAAAGACGGACTGTATCTGGCTGCTGCCAATGCCACCGACACCTATACGAATATCAAATACATCAGCGACCATCCTGCCGTGCTTGGTGCCTTCGGCATTATTCCAGACACAGGACTCTTCGATAAGACTATGATGCAACAGACACTCAACTGGATCTGGAAAGACTGGAACTGGGACAAGACCTGGGGATGGGACTATCCGATGGTTGCCATGTGTGCCGCCCGTCTGGGTGACAAGCAGAAAGCCGTTGATGCCTTGCTGATGGACAAGCGCACCAACACCTATCTGGTGAGCGGCCATAATTATCAGGATCAGCGTCTTCGCTTGTATCTGCCTGGCAACGGCGGGCTGCTGACTGCCGTAGCCTTGATGTGCGCCGGATGGGACGGATGCAAGGAAAAGAATCCCGGATTCCCTGCCGGATGGGATGTTGAATGGGAAGGGCTGTTGCCTATGCCGTAAAAGAAGACCCACCCCCTGCCCTCCCTAGAGGGAGGGAGCAAATAGTATGAGAGATAGTCATAATTCCGAATTCTAAACTCTTAATTTTTAAATTGAATAACCTCAACCCCATACAAGCGCTGATGCAGCAGAAGATGCTGCTGCAAATGGAGTATGCCGCAGAAAAAGAGGCTTTCCGAAAACTTACCGAGACCATCGGTATGCAACGGCGGTTGAAACGGGGCGATGCATGGTGGCCTGTGAAGACAGGCAAGAGCTATTACAATTCACTGAACCAACTTTCCATTGAAATCCTTCGCACACAAGATCAGGACATAGAGCATAATTTCGAGTTCGGCCGTCCGGTGGCCTTTTTTAAAGGAATGTCAGGAGTATCCGGTAATTCCGGAAGCTCCGGTGGCTCCCTCCATTACTTCCCCTTCACGGGAACCGTCTCCTATGTGGATGGAGATCGCATGGTCGTTGTCGTCCCAGACAATACACCCATCATCGATTTGCAGAATACGGAAGGACTGGGCGTACAACTCTCTTTCGACGAGACCAGCTACAAGATGATGTTCGACGCCCTCGACCGCGTGATGAAAGCCAACAACAATCGGCTTGCCTACCTCCGCGACCTTTTCTACAACACACAGATCACGCCTCAAACGTTTTCCTTTCAGTCCATCACCTTCCCCTATCTCAACAAGACACAGGAGGAAGCTGTCAACCGCGTGCTTCGCGCCAAAGACGTGATGATTGTCCACGGCCCTCCCGGAACCGGCAAGACCACCACACTCGTGGAAGCCATCAACGAAACACTGATGCGCGAGAGTCAGGTGCTGGTATGCGCACAGTCGAACATGGCTGTCGATTGGATTTCCGAAAAACTGGTTGACCGCGGCATTCCCGTCCTACGCATCGGTAATCCGACCCGCGTGAACGACAAAATGCTGTCCTTTACATTTGAAAGACGATTCGAAGCCCATCCCGACTATCCGCAACTATGGGCCATCCGCAAGGCGCTTCGCGAACTACGAGCCAAACGCAAGCGCGGTGACGACAAATACCATCAGAAAGTGGAACGCCTGAAAGCACGGGCCACCGAACTGGAGATACGCATCAACAGCGAACTCTTCGGAGAGGCGCGAGTCATTGCCTGTACGCTGGTAGGATCAGCCAATCGTCTGCTGCAAGGCATGAAGTTCGGCACATTGTTTATCGACGAGGCTGCTCAGGCTTTGGAAGCCGCATGCTGGATTCCTATCCGCAAAGCCTCTCGGGTGATTTTTGCCGGTGACCATTGCCAGTTACCGCCAACGGTAAAAAGTATTGCAGCCCTGAAAGGCGGACTGGGTAAAACGCTTATGGAACGAATCGTGGAGAGTCATCCCGAAGCCGTTTCGCTACTGAGAGTGCAATATCGCATGAACGAAAAGATTATGCAGTTCTCATCAGATTGGTTCTATGGCGGCAAGGTTATCAGCGACGAAAGTGTCAGACATCGTGGCATACTTGACTTTGACGAACCTATAGAATGGATCGACACAGAAGGCATTGACGCCAAGGAGGAGTTTATCGGGGAATCTTTCGGACGCATCAACAAACAGGAGGCCCTACTCACACTGGCCGTATTGGAACTTTACTTTGAGAAGATTGGCAAGCAGCGTATCCTGGAGGAGCATATTGACGTAGGCGTCATCTCGCCATATCGCGCCCAAGTGCAGTACCTGCGCCAAATGGTGAAAAAGGAGTCTTTCTTCAAACCTTACCGGAGTCTGATTTCCATCAACACCGTTGACGGATTCCAAGGACAGGAGCGCGACATCATCTTGATTTCCCTGGTCAGAAACAATCCCAAGGGCGATATCGGTTTCTTGCGCGACCTTCGCCGCATGAACGTTGCCATCACACGCGCCCGGATGAAGCTCATTATCCTTGGTGACAAGACAACGCTGAGTTTCAACGATTTCTACAAAAAGTTGCATGCATATGCGGATTTGTAAGTTTTTACAAGAAAATAATATCAAATTGTTCAAAAAATTTGGAGGATTCAATGTTTTTTCTTAACTTTGCACCCGAAATAATACATATAGATTCATAGGCACAGATACATAATTATTCATCGTTTCATAAATAAGTTATTATGAGAAAGGGCCGACGTGATGTCGCTCCTTTCTCAAGTTTTTTATACCCCTCCTCATTACAAAACAATTACATTTTCAATATGCCCCGAACAAATTACGAATTATCAATTATGAATTATGAATAATTTCGTACCTTTGCAGCAAATTTGCAAAACAAGAATGAAAAAGCAATATACTGGTCTTACCGAAGAGCAGGTGCTGCTCAACAGGCAGCAATATGGTGTAAACTTGCTGACACCGCCTGAAAAGGAACCGCTCTGGAAGAAATTTCTCGGAAAATTCTCCGATCCCCTCATTGTGATCCTCCTGGTAGCGGGCATTCTCTCCATTGGCATTTCTTTCTATGAATACTACGGGCTCCATCAGGATGCATCCGTATTCTTTGAACCCGTTGGGATTTTCATCGCGATCCTGCTGGCTACCGGACTGGCCTTTATCTTCGAAGTGAAGGCCGACCGCGAGTTTGCCATCCTCAATCAGGTGAACGACGATGAACCCGTGCAGGTAATCCGTGACGGTCATTCCCAGATGGTTCCCAAGCGCGATATCGTGGTGGACGACATCGTGATACTCACCACGGGCAGCGAGATTCCTGCCGATGGCGAACTATTGGAAGCCACCCAACTGCAAATAGATGAATCCACGCTGACCGGAGAACCTATCTGCCGGAAGAGTACCAGAGAAGAGGAACAGGACAAAGACGCCACTTTCCCCACCAACCACGCCATGCGCGGAACGAAAGTGATGGAGGGAAACGGTGTGATGCGCGTGTTTGCCGTTGGCGACCAGACGGAAAACGGTAAGGTATTCGTGGCAGCACAGATAGACGACAGCGTGAAAACACCGCTCAACGAACAGCTGGAACGCCTCGGTGGTCTTATTTCCAAGGCCAGTTATGCCATTGCTGCCTTGATTGTGGTGGGGCGCATCATCGTTTATCTGTCGCAGAATGCAGATACACTGACACCCATTACACAACACCTGACACCTTTCCTCGCCTATCTTTTGCAATCCATCATGATTGCCGTCACGCTGATAGTGGTAGCCGTTCCTGAGGGATTGCCCATGGCAGTCACGCTCTCATTGGCCTACAGTATGCGACGAATGCTGAAGACTAATAATCTGGTGCGCCGCATGCATGCTTGCGAAACCATGGGTGCTGCCACAGTGATTTGTACCGACAAGACAGGAACGCTCACTCAGAACCAGATGCGCGTGGCAGAAATCCAGTATTTCAACGAATCACAACAACAATCGGAACTGCCCATTCTCGCCGAAGCCATCGCCCTGAACAGTACTGCCGCAATCGACCCTCAAGGTTCTGTTGTAGGCAATCCTACAGAGGGAGCACTGCTGCTCTGGCTCCGCGATCAAGGCATTGATTATCAAGACCTTCGCAATCAGGTCAACATAATCGACCAGCAACCTTTCTCCACGGAAACAAAATATATGACCACATTGGTGGAGTCGCAGGCTACACCAGGCAAACATATATTATATATAAAAGGTGCGCCCGAAATCGTGGCACGTTTCTGCACGATGACAGAAGCCGAAAAGCACCGGTTCAATGAACTGCTGGTCTCATATCAGCAGAAGGCAATGCGCACGCTGGCATTTGCAAAGATCCCTCTCCAACTTACCCAAGGGGGAGGGAGTATTACTGCCACGGGGGAGTTGCAAGGGGGGCGTGCTTCCCTGATGGCCCTTTGTGCTATCAGCGACCCTGTACGCTCCGATGTTCCCGCTGCTGTTCGGGAATGTCTTAACGCAGGCATTCACGTAAAGATCGTGACTGGCGACACACCGGGAACAGCACGCGAAATAGGACGCCAGATAGGTCTTTGGACGGATTCAGATACAGACGATGCAATGATTACCGGCACGGAGTTTGCCGCACTTTCCGACGAGGCACTGCTCAAACGCGTGCAATCGCTGAAGATCATTGCCCGCGCACGGCCTATGGATAAGAAACGGCTGGTGGAAGCCCTTCAGCAGAAAGGCGAAGTGGTGGCTGTCACCGGTGACGGCACTAACGATGCACCTGCCCTCAAGGCCGCCCACGTAGGACTTTCCATGGGCGATGGAACCGCCGTGGCCAAGGAAGCCAGCGACATCACAATCATCGACAACTCGTTTGCATCCATCGGGCGAGCTGTCATGTGGGGCCGCTCACTCTATCAAAACATTCAGCGCTTCATCCTTTTCCAGATGACCGTCAACGTATGTGCCTGTCTGGTAGTACTGGCCGGAGCCTTCCTCGGCACACAGTCGCCGCTCACCGTCACACAGATGCTTTGGGTGAACCTCATCATGGATACCTTCGCGGCCATGGCTCTGGCTTCACTTCCCCCCACGGAGCGCGTAATGCAAGACAAGCCCCGCTCTCGTCAGGCTTTCATCATCTCCAATCCGATGTGGTGGAGCATCCTCATCACGGGCGGCATCTTCACGGCATTATTGCTGGTTGTGCTCTGGCACTTGGAGAAAGGCGGCATGCCGCTCTACGACCTCAGTCTTTTCTTCACCACGTTCGTGATGCTGCAGTTCTGGAACATGTTCAATGCACGCGCTTTCCAGACCGGACAGAGTGCGCTTTGCCTGAAAGGCTGTAAAGGTTTTAATTTCATTGCCGGCTGTATTCTGATCGGTCAGATTCTCATCGTCACTTTCGGTGGTCAGATGTTCAACGTCATCCCTCTCTCCCTTCGCCATTGGGTGATGATTATCTGCGGCACGAGTGTCGTGCTCTGGATAGGAGAAGCTATAAGACTATTCCGTCGGCGTTCACAACCTATCCGCCAATAACTACCTAAAAATAAGCAACCTACAAGAAAAAGTGCGCAGCTGAGACAAATGATTATACTGCGCATTTCCCTACATGTTCAAAAGAAAGCCCCACACGTTTAATCCTCTTGTTTGGGGTTTTCTTAATTTTGCACCGCAAATTATTAAAGTGCAAAATCAAAATGAAAAGAACATTTATTAAATTATTATTCTGTTCCCTTACTCCTATGTCGATTTTGGCTTCCCCAGTGACGGAAACATTGAGTGACGGAACGCTTGAAATTACGGTTTTTGGTGCATATGACCTCAGCAAGAACAATTTCTCATCAGGGCAATTGGCCGCAGAAAGAATTAAAATAGTAACAGGCAACGGCTATGCCCTGTCGTCAGAAGACATGATAGCCCTATGCGGTTCCAACAGACCTTCTGAGACCATATTCAAAAATATGACAACACTCGACCTGAGTGATGCAGACCTAATGTCGGATAACGATTACACATATCTTAATTTATTAAGCAGTCAATTAAAACGCTTCACATTCTCCAAATCACTAAAAAACATTCCGGATAATCTCATGTCACCGTCCTCAAATGCAACTGTTATTGAGGAAATAACCATCCCTGACAACGTCAATGGCAAAGATGCAAATGTAACCATCGGTGCTCAGGCTTTTCAGGCAATGCCTCGGTTGACACGCCTCGTAATAGGAGCAGGCGTCCAAACCATCGAGGCTTCTGCTTTTGCAAATTGCGAGAATTTAGAATCGATAGATTTTCACGAAGGAATCAAGGCTATTGAAGGCGGTGCCTTCACCAATGACTGGAAACTAACTAAAATCGTCATACCCGAAGGGGTTGAGACTATCGGCTATCGTGCTTTTGCCAATACGGGCATTACGTCCTTACGTTTTCCGAATACGCTGAAAAGAATTGGAAGAGAGGCTTTTGACAACACACTGATCTCGGTGATCGTGATTCCGCCAAGTGTGGAATACATCGAGACACAGGCGTTCCAAATGATGCCTAACCTGACAGACGTTTATGTGCTCGGAACACAGACAAAAGCCGAAGCAAGGGCTTTCCAAAACGACATGACCTACTCAGGGTATGCGTATTCCGACAATGGGGATGATGTAACTGACAGACTCGACTGGGTCCGCTCAAACGGCCAACATCCTGTGGTGTTGCATTACAAGGAGGAAGCGTACGACAACTATGCCCACGACTTCCTGAAATATATCAAGACCGGTGATCCACGCTACGATCACAACTATGCCAACAGCATGAACCAACTCGACACGGTCCATATAGATGGCAATATTATACCCAAAAACGAAATCTGGCAGTTCCAAAACAACATCAGTAAGGATTACGGTGGATGGAACGAATTCTTCATGACATATGATGATGCAGGAAAATCAGTCTTCCAAGAAGGACGTGTCATCGACGGACGTTGGTACTCTATCTGTTATCCATTCGACATGACTGCCACTCAGATAGGTGATGCCTTCGGCAGTTCTACTGAAATACGGGAATTCTCAGGAGTAAGTCTGCAACAAAACGGAAAATCGAAGAGTGTTACGCTGCTCTTCACAGAACCCGTGACAGAAACCAAAGCCCATCATCCCTATATGATATATCCTGGTACCCATTCCAGTCAGACATCCGTGAACTATATTGTTGGGGTGAAAAACCTTATGAAAGACACCAAAGAAGAACGCAAAGCGCAACTGGCTTCCGAATCTGTAACCTACCTTGTTGACAATGTCTCATACTGTTTCATAGGCAACTATGAAGAAGAAGGAGAATACATTCCTAAGAATTCTTACTATTATTATGGAGGTGACAGCCAGTATGCCAAAGGTTTTTACAAGACAAACAAGGACAACAGTGTCAGTTTCACGGTAAACAGTGCTGTTGTTACTATGGACAACGACAACGGGCCAAATCATGCAAAAGTAGTTTACGATGACGACATCGTATCAGAAGCCACCAGCATCAACAGTGCGGCAGCGCCCTACACCAAGCAAGACAGAAAGATCTACAACCTCAACGGTCAGACCGTGAATACGGTAAGTAAAGGAATCTATATATATAACGGTAAAAAACATATTGTGAAATAAAAATTCAGGAAAATGAAAACAAGTATTTATAAAAAACCAGAAATTTCTCTGCTTTATTTTGACTCGGAGGAATTAGCAACCGCATCTAAAGCAAGTTACGATTTAGGTGGAGAAGGTTCAGAACATCAGGAAACAGGTGAGATCATTGACCCAGGTGAGGGTGACGGACCAGGTCATAACGATGCAAAAGCCTTCAGTATATGGGAAGAAGATTGAGTGCATTTGTCGTTTTCTAAAATCCTTTTTCTAAAGACCTTCGGTCATGCTTGCTAAAAGTACGGCCGAGGTTTTTCAGTTTGTATTTACAAAAGAGATGTTAAGTGTTAATATGACATAAATCTCTGCAAATAATGATTTTTTAGGAGAGTTTATGAGCTTTTCTTTGTATATTTGTACAATCGCCTATTATTCAGGTTGGTCCAAAAGCCAATCTAGCACAGTAAATTATTGATATGAAAGATTGTTTTTTTAAGATAGCATTTGTCGGTATACTACTTTCCTTTATGGCATGTAGCAGACGTAATCATTTTGATTTAACCGAACACAAACAAATAGACAGCATCATTGCCGTCTGCAAAGACACCAGCGCACTCTCCGAATGGATCAATCGTACAACTACTCAGGGCAACACGGAAGGAAGCATGCTGTTGAAGAAAGAAAAAGCCAACATGCTTTACGACTACGCAATGTTCCATGAGAGCATATTTACCTACTATGATGCCCTGAAAGACGCGAGGCTGGTAAAGGACACATTGGAAACCATACGCATACTGAATAAACTTGGGAAAGTATTCCTGAGAATGGAGTTTGCCGACGAAGCTGTGAACTGCCATCTGGAAGCCCTCAGGTTTTGTGATGAATATGGGGAGAGACACACACATAAGGCTTTAAGCCAGGTAGCCAGGACCTTCACGGGGCTTGGCAATGCTTTTCTGAAAAAGGGCGAAAAGAAGGAAGCAACCGACTATTTCCAGAAATCCCTTGAAATAGAACTCAGACAGAAAAACATTCATGGGCAAGCCGTAAATTATGTGGGACTAGGTATGGTGATGGAAGACGAGGGAAACTATGAGGATGCAGAGGCGTATTTCAGACAGGCGCTCAAGTGTAACCAGCAGATAAACAACCGAAACGGAATCATCACTTGCCACAACAGGTTCGGACTTTTAGCCGAGAAGAAAGGAAACTTGATCTTAGCCATGCACGAATATGAATATTCGTATAAGACAGCTCAGGAAACAAAAGACATCTACCATTTCATCGAAGCATCCATCTCGCTGGCACGAATATATTTCAAAAAAGGAGAAACGGAAGCCGCACGTCCATATCTTCAAGCGGCCATAGAGAATGCCACATCGGCTAATGCCTATAAAAGTTTGTCAAATGCTTACCTGCTGCTTTCAAAATGCGATGAACAGCAGAACCTGAAAATGGCTTTTGACAACTACAAGAAGAGTGTCAGCTACCACGACAGCGTCAGGAATGAGAGAAAACTACTCAGCACCCTGCGTATCATCGCAGACTACGAGAAAGAAAAAGGTCAGGAACGGATTGACGCTATGCAGCAAGGCTTCAAAAGCAGACAAAAAAGGACAGATTACATCCTCTACATTGCTGCAATAATTATCATACTGGCGGTTGGTCTTATATTCACCATGGCCTATGCCCTCAAGCAGAGAAAACATTCACAGAAGCTACAGGCAAATATGGAAAAAACGAGAAGCGATTTCTTCACTAATATCACGCATGAGTTCCGTACTCCGCTGACGGTCATCAACGGCATTTCGGAAAACCTCATGCAGAATGTCGAATCGCCCCAGGTGAAGCAGCAACTAAGCATCGTGGAACGGCAGGGCCAACAACTGCTGACACTTGTAAACCAGTTGCTAGATATTTCCAAGATACAGTCAGCCGTAGGTAACCCCATATGGTGTGAAGGCGACATCGTGGCCATTCTCGAGATGGTCGTGGAAAGTATGAATGTCTTGGCGATGCAGAAAAAGATAGATGTGGTATTTGTGAAAGATGACTCTAACATTATCATGGACCTCGTACCTGACTATATCAATAAGATTCTCTACAACTTATTTATGAATGCCATCAAATATACTCCGTACGGAGGCAAGATTATTGTAAGGGTAAAACAGGAAAAGAGCGATGTGAAAATAACAATATTCGATAACGGAGCCGGTATCTCGGAAGACGAACTGTCGTTCGTTTTTGACAAATACTATCAGGGCAACATACACCACGGACACATTGGGACAGGTGTCGGACTTTCAATGGTACGACAGATGACGGAAGCCATGAAAGGAAAAGTAGAAGTTTACAGCATTGAAGGCAGGGGAACTGCCTTTGACATTACGCTACCGAAAAAGCATTCCGACGAAAAATTGCAGCGTTGGAATCCGAGAGAGTCGAGCAAAAAATCCAAGATAGAGTCTTTCCCTGTACCTGTATTCCAAATAGAAGCCCTTTTCCCTGATGATCAGATGACTGATGCAAAGAAACCTACAGCCCTCATCGTTGAAGACAATGCTGATGTATCATCCTATATTGGCACTATCCTTTCCAATGACTTCAACCTACGTTATGCCAGAAACGGAAAGGAGGCTTTGGAAAAAATAACAGAATTCATCATTGACGTTATCGTTTCAGATATCATCATGCCTGAGATGGATGGAATCGAACTAGTAAGGCAAGTGAGAAACTCTGACCGATACAGTCATATTCCTATTGTTATAGTCACGGCAAAAAATGAAGAAAAGGACAGGATGGAGGCTCTCAAGGCAGGAGCTGACATATACTTGGCAAAACCCTTTTTGCCCAAAGAGCTATCTTTAGCCCTTAAGAAATTGCTGGAACAGCGACAGCAATTAAAGGAAATATATGCTAACGAAGCAATTGAAAGCCTTGAAGACGAAACTGTAAACTACGACCGCAGGAATATATTCCTTTCCAAACTGCACGAAGTTGTTCATGCAGAAATGAACAATCCTTCATTTAATTCCGAAAGAATCGCATCTCTCTTATGCATAAGCCGGTCACAACTGAACCGCAAGGTTAAAGCCACAACAGGCAAAGACACCACAACTTTTATCAGGGAACAACGTCTGGCTATGGCCCACAAACTATTAAAGACAACAGAAATACCTATTTCGGATATTGTCATAAAATGTGGTTTTGAGTATCAGACATACTTCAACAGGGTTTATAAGACAAAATATGGAGAAACTCCCACCAATACAAGGGAAAAAAAATAGCAATTATTATGATTCAAACCATGTTTATTACCAACAGGTTACATCTCTCGATGCGCAATGATTATAAGATATTAGGCAAAAAAGAAACTGATTATGCAAAAGAATGCGCTGAAATCATAATCGAAAAAACCGGTATACTCGTATCTTTGCATCGAAATCTAAATACAACGTAGTATTCATCCCATATTAAAGAAATACCTTAAGTAGTTTTAAATAAGAGAGAATTTATTAAATTTACAGTTAACTTGTAGTTATAGGTGTAAATTGTTATTGCAAACAAAAAAGTAAATAGTTTTTTCAGAATTGATTGTGACTGGAGAACACGTGAGTGCTCTCCTTTCATTTAAAAACAAATCCCAAATTAATATTTATCGTTTAGTTTGTTTTGGCAGTATTTGCTGCTATTTATATTATCGAGAAACGACTTAGTATTCCATATAAATATTCAGCAAATAAAAGACGGAGAATGCTGAGAAGCATTCTCCGTCACTATATAAGTAGTATGTGTATATCACTTCAGGCTTAGAAGTTCTCTGCGTAACTGTTCAGCATATTCGTATCGTCGATGAAGAAGAAGAAATCTCCAGCCTGCGTGTTGTTCAGACCTTCCACGAGCATCTGCTGAGTCATCTTCGGGCGTTCACCGTTCTGAGTCAGATCCACATTGTAGAACTTGAACATCGGAGCATCAGCCCACTCCACATTGATACTGGTGGTCTTATTCTTCAGTCGCTTGAAACAGAGCGTATAGAACTGCCATCCCTTGTAACTTGTCTTCGTTCCATTGATACCGGCAGAAAACTTATACTTGAACTTCTTGCCTGTCTGGGCATCGGTAACCAGTACGTTCTTAGTCTCACTGATACTGCCTTTGCTCTCGTGGAGGGCAATCTTCACCATTGTAGCGAGATTGGTCACCGTAACGCTTACTATGTAGCAACCCGGAGCATCTTTCTGACCTACGTATGGAAAACTAACCTGGCGCTGAACCTTGCTGGCCACCTGTGTGTCGTTGGTTCCGGCCTGTACGGCAGTGGTGCAGAAAAGCATTGCCACTGCCAGCATCATTTGCATCATTTTCTTCATAATCTGGAATTTTAAAGATGAATAAAACTATTATTTGGGGCAAAAATACGAATAATTTTTAATTCTTAATTATTTATTCTTAATTATTTAGTACCTTTGCAGCCAAATTTAACAATAAAAAAGAAAATGGATATTCAGAAAGTTATCACCAGCGCTGTGCTGAAGGCCGTGAAGGAAATCTACGGAGCAGACGTGCCCGAGAAGATGGTACAACTACAAAACACGAAGGACGGATTCGAAGGAAACCTTACGCTCGTGGTGTTCCCGTTCCTCAAGACTTCACGCAAAAAGCCGGAAGATACCGCTCAGGAAATAGGCCAATGGCTGCTGCAGAACTGCGAGGCTATCAGCGACTTCAACGTGGTGAAGGGATTCCTGAACCTCGTCATCGCACCTGCTGCTTGGATTTCGCTGCTCAATGACATCAATGCAGACGAACACTACGGTGAAAAGAAGGCTACCGACGAATCTCCGCTCGTGATGATTGAATATTCATCTCCCAACACCAACAAGCCGCTCCACCTCGGACACGTCCGCAACAATCTGCTGGGATGGTCATTGGCGCAGATTCAGGCTGCCAACGGCAACCGTGTGGTGAAGACCAATATCGTCAACGACCGCGGCATCCATATCTGCAAGTCTATGCTGGCATGGTTGAAATGGGGCAATGGCGAAACACCCGAAACCTCTGGCAAGAAAGGCGACCACCTCATCGGTGACTACTATGTGGCCTTCGACAAGCACTATCGCGAGGAGATCAAGGAACTCGTAGCCCAAGGCATGGACGAGGAGAAGGCCAAGCAAGAGGCTCCGCTCATCAAGGAAGCCCATGAGATGCTCGTGAAGTGGGAGCAGAACGACCCCGAAGTGCGTGCCCTCTGGGAAAAGATGAACTCGTGGGTATATGCCGGCTTCGACGAGACCTACAAAGCCCTGGGCGTTGGTTTCGATAAGATTTATTACGAATCCCAGACTTATCTGAAAGGTAAGGCCAAGGTGGAGGAAGGACTGGCAAAAGGACTCTTCGAACGTCACGAAGACAATTCCGTATGGGCCGACCTCACCAACGAAGGACTTGACAAGAAACTATTGCTCCGCAGCGATGGCACCTCTGTCTATATGACACAGGACATCGGCACAGCCGAGATGCGCTTCCAAGACTATCCTATCGACAAGATGATCTACGTTGTTGGTAACGAACAGAACTATCACTTCCAGGTGCTTTCCATTCTGCTCGACCGTCTTGGTTTCAAATGGGGCAAGGAACTCGTGCACTTTTCCTACGGCATGGTGGAACTCCCCAACGGTAAGATGAAGAGCCGCGAAGGAACCGTCGTGGATGCCGACGACCTGATTCAGACCATGATTGAAGGTGCCCGCAAAGTGAGTGAAGAAGCAGGCAAGAGCAAAGACCTTTCCGAGGAAGAGCGCAATGAGATTGCCCGCATCTGCGGTATGGGTGCCCTAAAATACTTCATCCTGAAGGTGGATGCCCGCAAGAACATGCTCTTCAATCCAGAAGAGAGTATCGACTTCAACGGCAATACCGGTCCTTTCATCCAATACACCTATGCCCGCATCCGCAGCATTCTTCGCAAGGCTGAGGAGCAAGGCATCAACATTCCTGAATCGCTCGATGCGCAGCTGTCACCTGTCAATCAGAAGGAGATTGACCTCATCCAGAAGATGCAGGCTTACGGCACAGCCGTAGAACAGGCAGGCAAAGACTACTCTCCCAGCGGCATTGCCAACTACTGCTACGAACTGACCAAGGAGTTCAATTCTTGGTATCACGATTATAGCGTGCTGAATGCCGAAGACGAGCAGACCAAGCTCACCCGCCTCGTGCTGGCCCAGAATGTTGCCAAGATTATCCGCAACGGCATGGCCCTGCTCGGCATCGAGGTCCCAGAGCGTATGTAATATGGTATGTTGCGACTCAGTCGCAACCCCGAATCCGAATATATGCAGAACCCTCCCGACTACCGCCACGACACCGTACTGCCCTTGCCTCCCGAGGTAAAGGCAGACGCGTGGGCTGTTGACGCAGGCTGTTCGGGCAATCCCGGCCCAATGGAATACCAATGCATAGACCTGCAGACAGGCTATCGCGTATTCCATTTCGGCCCCATCAAGGGCACCAATAATATCGGTGAATTCCTGGCCATCGTCCACGCCTTGGCCCTCTGCTGGAATCAGGGGCTTTTCGACAAGACCATCTACAGCGATTCCTACAACGCCATCCTCTGGGTCAACAAGCGCAAGTGCAAGACAAAACTGGAGCGCACGCCCGAGACGGAACCCTTGTATCAGATTATTGCAAGAGCCGAAAACTGGCTGGCCACTCACAACTTCCGCAACCCCATCATCAAGTGGGAAACGGCCCAATGGGGGGAGATTCCCGCTGACTTTGGCCGAAAATAAGATTACTTTCTGGAATACCAACTGAGGGTGTTACCGTCCTGCTCTTCCTGCTTGCAGAGAAGTGCATCCGTGGGTAATTGGGGGGCGGTGGTACCTTCCGTAACCGTCATAGGAGCCGTCTCTACCCGGATTTCATCCCACAGACCGCTATCGATAAATGACTGCAAGGTCTTGCGGCCTCCTTCCACCATCAGACTCTGAATATTCGCTTCATAGCATTGCTCCATCAATGCCTGCAGACAATCGCCTGCTCCCTGATTCCCGCTACTCAGCACGATTCGCTTAGGATCTTTCCCCGACCATTCCCGCACGTTCAATTGGGGATGTTCGCGCTCATCGGTCACTCGTCCTACAAGAATGGCATCATATTCCGAGCGGAGTTTGTGTACAAGCATCTTCGTATAAGGAGTGGAAATGGCCAAGGCCATCCCATGGTCATCAATAAAGCCATTCCCTGTCTGGGCCCATTTCAACAGGATATAAGGACGATGCTTCTCATGGAAAGTGAAAAAGCGCTTGTTCAATGCCCTGCATTCTTCTTCCAGCACTCCAACGGTAACTTCAATACCAGCCTCACGGATTTTCTGAATACCACGCCCCTGCACCTTGGCAAAAGGATCAACACAGCCCACCACACAACGCTTCACACCTTTATTTATAATAAGGTCACAGCAAGGAGGCGTTTTTCCGTAGTGTGCACAAGGTTCCAACGACACGTAGATAGTGGCATCCTTCAGCAATGGTTCATCTTCGGGCCTTACGGAAGCAAAGGCATTCACCTCGGCATGGCCTTCACCGCAGCGCACGTGATAGCCTTCGCCGATGATAAGGCCAACCCCCTCCAGGCCTCCCCGAGGGGAGGATTCCTGGACTCCCCTCCCTCGGGAGGGGTTGAGGGAGGGGTTGGATATTACGATTACGGCCCCAACCATCGGATTGGGTTTCGCATTCTGCATACCATTTCTGGCCAGTTGCAGGCAACGCTGCATATACATCTCGTCAATCTGCTGCTGATTCATGGTGCAAAAATAAGAAATATCCGCGAAGAAACAAAACAACTCGTTAATTTTTATTAAATCCATTGGGAAATATTTGGAGGATAATATAAAAATGATATATCTTTGCAATATCAAAATGATATCACTTTAAAACAATAGGAATTATGGAAACAAAAGAATTTCAATTCAAAGGTTTGGTGCTCAATGGCATCATGATGCTTATTCTCACATTGCTGGCTGCTTTTGGCGGCATCGCGCTCATTATCTATGCTGCCGTGTATGAAATCGTCTGGCCTACCGTTGTTGGAGGGCTACTGTTGATTTGCTCAATTATCTCTTGTTGCGGATTTATGCAGATTGAACCGGGTGAGGCCCGTGTACTGATGTTTTTCGGCAAATACCGCGGCACTCACACCGAAGCCGGTTTCCACTGGGTGAATCCTTTCTACGTCACCAAGAAGCTCTCACTTCGTGCCCGCAACCTCGATGCAGAGCCCATCAAGGTCAACGATAAGACGGGAAATCCCGTAATGATTGGCCTGGTGCTGGTGTGGAAGCTGAAAGATACCTACAAGGCCATGTTTGAAGTGGATGTGCAGACCATGGCTGCCGGACGAAACGGCCAAAACATAGGTGCCGTGAATGCCTCCATGATGATGAACGCCTTGGAGAACTTCGTCCGCATTCAGGCTGATGCTGCCCTCCGTCAGGTAGCCGGTCAGTATGCCTACGACAATGAGGAGAACGAAAAGGAAATTACGCTTCGCGACGGTTCCGATGTAGTAAACAAGGAACTGGAGGCCAAGATCGATGAGCGTCTGGCCATGGCAGGTATCGAGGTGGTGGAAGCCCGCATCAACTATCTGGCCTATGCTCCAGAGATTGCTGCCGTAATGCTGCGTCGCCAGCAGGCTTCGGCCATCATTGCCGCCCGTGAGAAGATTGTGGAGGGAGCCGTTTCGATGGTGAAGATGGCACTCGACAAGCTGAAGAGCGAAGGTGTGGTGGATCTCGACGAGGAGCGCAAGGCTGCCATGGTAAGCAACCTGCTCGTCGTACTCTGCGGAGAAGACAATGCCCAGCCAATAGTCAACACGGGAAGCCTATACCAATAATCCATGCCAAAGGAAGATAAGAAAACCAAGAGTTTCGTGCTTCGCATCGATGCAGAAACCATGGATGCACTGGAACGTTGGGCTGCGGATGAATTCCGCAGCACCAACGGACAGCTGCAATGGATTATCAACGAGGCCCTGAAGAAGCATAAACGGACTAAAAAGACGACAGAAAATGAATGAAGACCTGAACGACATCCGACTGCCGCGCACCAAGGAGAGCACCATCTTCGAACTGGTACTGGCCGTCATCATCATCATCGAAGGCATATTGCTTTATACCAAGAGCCACGGCGATACTGGCGTTATGACCATTTCCGGCATGCTCTTCCTGGCGGCAGCCATCCTGATGGCAGTAGCCTACAGGCCCAAGTGGATCAATATGCCCGTCACAGTCAAGAACTTTCGGCAAGTGGAACTCAAGTCGCAGAGCGCACGTGTCATTGCCATTGTCGTCGCCTTGTTTCCCGCCTGCTTTGTCAATCCTCAATGGATGGTCGGCGCTTCAGGCACCGTCATTGGCATTGTCTTTACGATCATCGTCATGGCCGTCGGTGGCTTCTACATCTGGAAAATGGAAAAGGCAGGCAAATAAATTCAGCCTTTCGCTTTGCAGATTGGAAGTTTTTATTTATCTTTGCCACGCATTAATCATTTAAAAACCACTGACAATGAAACACTTCAGACTGATTTTGATGGCTGCAGCCCTTTTCACCTGCACCTCCAACGTAGATGCCCAGACGCTTCGCAACAGTAGCGGCAATGCTATCGGCAAGATAGAAAGTGATGGTACGGTACGCGACAAAAGCGGCAACCGTAAAGGCCAGATCACCAGTAGCGGTGAGATTCGTTCTTCAAGCGGCAACACCATTGGCAAGATTGAAAGCGATGGCACCGTGCGCGACCGCAGCGGAAACAAAATGGGTAAGATTGAGAGCGACGGCACCGTACGCGACAAGAGCGGCAACCGCATGGGACAAGTGACCAGCAGCGGCGAAATCCGCAACTCCAGCGGCAACACCATCGGCAAGGCGCAGGGCGTTGACCGCAAACGAGCAGGAGCCTATTTCTTCTTTGATTTCCGATGACCTATCAAGAACTTTATAAGTCTTTGGCCTCACGCTATCCTGAACGTGAGGCCAAAGCTGTTATACGATACTTGTTGGAAGTGGGCTACGGACTCACGATGGCCGACATCCTGAGTGGGGCAGCCGAAAGGATTCCTGCCGATGAAATGGGCGAAAATTTAAAGCGACTGCTGAATTTAGAACCCGCACAGCAGGTAGTGGGCAAGGCTGAGTTTGGCGAACGCCTCTTCAAAGTAACCCCCGACGTACTGATTCCAAGACCTGAGACCTACGAACTGTGCCAATGGGTGGAAGAAGAGACGAAGAAAGCAGAAGGAGATCCCCCAATCCTGGATATCGGAACGGGAAGCGGTTGCATTGCCATCACCCTGGCTTTGGATATCCCCCGCGCCAAAGTGGAAGCTTGGGACATCTCTGCGGAAGCACTTGCGGTGGCTCGTGATAATGCCCAAGCGCTTCAGGCCCATGTCAATTTCAAACAAGTTGATGTTCTTGGGTCCCTCCCTGTTCAAGGAGGGTTAGGGTGGGTCTCCATCGTCTCCAACCCCCCGTATATCTGCCGGAAGGAGGCCGCTGCCATGGAACCCCACGTATTAGACCACGAACCCCATCAGGCCCTTTTTGTTCCCGACGAAGACCCGTTGCTCTTCTATAAAGCAATTGGCCAATACGCTTCTCACGCACTGGCCAATCGCGGTTCGTTATTCTTTGAGATCAATCCGCTCTATGCTACCGACATTACCAAAATGCTCGATGAAATGGGCTTTTTTGAAATAGAAACCCGAAAAGACCAATTCGGCAAATACCGTATGATAAAAGCCAGACGAAAATGAAACAAAAGACAGAACAGGAAGCCCTCATCACGCTTACAGCACTTTGTGCCGCCGGCGAACATTGTCAGCAAGAGATGCTCGACAAGATGAACCGTTGGCAACTACCCGAAGAGGAACAGGCCCGCGTGATGGAATACCTTGTCAAGAACAAATATATCGACGAAGAGCGTTTCACACGCGCTTTCGTGATGGACAAGATACGCTACAACAAATGGGGCCGTCGGAAGATAGAACAGGCACTCTGGCAGAAGCGCATCCCAAAGGACATTCAAACGAAAATCCTCGATGAAACCGACGAAAATGAATACCTCAACGTACTTCGCCCCCTGCTTAAAAGCAAGCGCCGAAGCATCAAGGCAAACAACGATTACGAACTGAACATGAAGCTCATCAAGTTTGCCCTTAGCCGCGGTTTCACGTTCGACCTCATCCGCCAATGCATTGACGGAGCCGACGAGATGGATATCGAAAACTAAAAACACCATCAGCCATCACCCATAAACCATAAACCATCAACTATCAACCATAAACCCACACCCCCATGCCCCCAAGCATCTGGTCACGACTGCTCGACTTGATAGCACCTCGCTCCTGCGCTATCTGCGGTAACCGACTCGCCATCAGCGAAGAAATCATCTGCGCCACATGCAATCTCCACCTGCCACGCACCAACTATGCAGCCGCTGCCTACGAGAACGAGATGTCGAAACGCTTCTGGGGACTACTGCCCATAGAACGTGCGGCAGCCCTCTTCTTCTACGAATCCAAATCGGAAGCCTCCCGCGTCATTCTGCAATTGAAATACAACAACCATCCGGAATATGGCGAAATACTCGGCAAGATGGTTGCCCGTGAGTTTCAGCCGCAGCAGTTTTTCGACGGCATTGATGCCCTCATCCCTATTCCTTTGGCTCCCAATCGTCTTCGCCAACGCGGCTACAACCAGAGTCTGGAGATAGCACGCGGCCTGCAGGCCGTCACCCGCTTGCCTATCATCACCGATGCCGTCAGGCGTAAAACCTTTACCGAAAGCCAGACCCGCAAGACCCGCCTGGAACGCAACGAGAACGTAAGCGATGTATTCGAGCGGATTCCCGAAACCGACATCAGCGGCAAGCACATCCTACTCGTCGATGACGTGGTCACCACGGGAGCAACCGCCACCGCCTGTGGCCTGGAATTGCTGAAAGCAGAGGACGTACGCATCAGCGTCCTCAGCCTCGCCTTTGCCAAAGGCTGAACCCTCTGGACTACACAAATCCCCTTATATTCAGACTTCATTTGCACACGAAAACTATTCACAAATTCCGCTAACCCCATGAAAGACAGCCGTTTACGGTGAAGGGTTCCATACAGCCCTCCCGAGGGTGGGAGCCTCATTCCCCACTTTATTGATAGGGTTAAATCTTTGTCTTCGTGTTTCATTAAAAACAAAAATCTTCAATAATCTAACGCAAATCTTTCCTCATATTTTTTGTGAGATTTTTGTAGTTTTTTGTCTTATTCTTTGTGTCTTCGTGTCTTTGTGTTATCTTTAAAAAAATCTAGAAAATTCATTTCATTCGATGATGTTTTGCCTTCCAATCTATCATCAAACGGACTTCAATCTATCATCAAACGAACTTCAAAACACCATAGATTGAAGACCCAAACATCATCAAACGGAATACATTCCAGTTATCCAAATAACATAGAAATATGAAGTCTAAATGTATCATTTGCGAGACGTAACTCTATCATTTACGATACCGAAGTGACACATTTACGAATGCACGATTGCAAAGCTCCCTCCCTAAGCAGGGAGGGCTGGGGTGGGTCTCCAGTTGGGGTAGGTCTCCCCAACCCTTCACCACAACCGCCTCTGAATCAACAGGATAGCGGGAAGGTGAAGGGTTCTTCAAACGTCTGCATCTGTATGTATAATCAAGGACACAGACGCCAGACAGTATATTAAAATCATTTTCTACCGTTTATGGCCGTTTCATTTTCCACTTATTCTTTACCTTCAGGCTGTAAAGGTAATCATACACATCGAACACCCATCTGGGGCCATTCGAGTTTCTGCCGCCGGAGGACACCAGTTCCTTTCCGGGCAACTGCATCTTCATGTTCCACCACGAGCCGCCCGTCAGATATTCGTCCTCCTCCGTGGTGTAGTATCTCTTCAACGGGCTGGAATATCCCTCAGCGGCCATCTCCGCCACCTTGTCGGCCACATTCTTCGGAACCTTCACCTCCATGCCCGGCATCTGAGAAATGCGAATCGAATCATCGGAACTCACTTCCTCGTCAAGCCAGCCGTTGGAAATCCGCTCCTGCGTCGTCCTCTTGGAATAATCGAGTGCCTGTTGCAGACTGATTCGGATATTTTCGGTCAGGATTGCCGTGAGCAGATAGTCATTACCCTTTCGGCGCAACTGCACACCCGAAGTTTCCACCCCATGTTCAGTCCAATAGGCGAATATCACGACGGAGTCAACGGGTTGTTTCTGCTTCGCCTTGACCGTCTGCAGGGTTTTCACAGCGCGCTTCGGCTTTCTCTTCTGCTTCTGAGCATCAGCATTTACGGTTCCCATGACGAGCAAGCATAAAATAATGAAGAGACACTTCCTCATAGTCCGAAGGCAGCCTTCCACTGCTTGAAATTCTCTTCTTCAGCGGGATGCACCTCGCCATCAACAGCAATCAAACGCTCAATGAACGACTCGATGCTACCCAGAATGGCAGCGCGCTCATCCTCGTTGAAGCCGTCCACAAGCCCCTTGGTTGCCGTGATAATGGCAGGCAATTCATAAGTATGATTCAGGCTGTCGGACACATCAGCCTTCAGTTCGGGCTCCAGTTCACCAACCTGCTCAATACTGGCAATGAAATTCTCGATGAATTCTTTTTCTTTGCTGTCGTATTTTCCGTCCACATTGGCAAAGAACAAACCCGTCTGCGCCATCAGTTTGATTACATTTACGATTTTATCCATAATTGATTCAGTTTTAAAGGTTAACGACGCAGATTCTTCACACTGTTCACCAGCCCCATAGCGCTGGTAGCCATACCGATCACGCTGAGTACGCCTCCGGCCATACTGGAGAGTTTCCCGTTCTGCAGCATCTGCCCCAAGGCGCCCATGCCTGCACCGGCAGCAGCCTGTTTCAAGGCAGCATTTGGATCATTCTGTGCAACGGTGGCATCGGCGGTCTGCGCTCCATTGGGTGTAGTAGTCTGCTGGGCAGCCGGTTGCTGACCGCCCGTCATCTGCTGGAGTACCTGTCCGGCCACTCCCTGCTTAAGGATTTCTGTTATAAAACTTGCCATAATACTTAATGTTTTAAGGGTTAATTTGGCTACAAAGATATGAAATAATCATGAAATGACGAAATGATAGACTTGATTATTTTGCATTTTTCTTTTTTAATGGCCTTTATTTGGGAAAGTTTTTGTATATTTGCGCCCAAATAATAAGTTATTATGAGCCCAGTATTCCGACGCGAGAACGAATATACGTTCAAGATATACTCCAACGAGGAGGAACGGATGCACATTCATGTGCTCTGTGGCCGACAGGAAGCCAAGTTCTGGCTGGAGCCTCAGGTAGAACTTGCCAAGAACACAGGCATTCCCGAACATAAGTTAAACGAAATCAAAAGAATCGTAGAGAAATATGCAGACAACTTCAAAGAGCAATTCCGCCAGCACATCGGTAAGCGTATTGATGATTAACGCCCAGGGCATCATGCTCTCCGTGCTGGGTCACGACTATTTCTTATCATACAATCGTATCCCCTGGATGCAGGACGCGCCCATTCGCAGCGTCTTGAATGTGCAGATGAGTGGCCCCGAAGCAATTGAGTGGCCCGACCTCGACATAGATCTCGAGATAGACAGCCTCCGCCACCCCGAGCGTTATCCGCTTGTTATCAAGCGTAATGCATTGGATTTCGTAGGTTAGTAAAATTTATTATTTAAATAGTAATGAGTGGATAGGATATAACATAGAAACGACATAAAGAAGCGTTGACTTTTTGATTCTTGATTCAGAAATTTCGCCAAAATATCTCCCGAGAAGATGAAAAGTTGATGCTCGCGTTAAGGCGCGGGCTGAGACTTGTATCTGGGAGAACGGCGTTTGGCGATGCCACTGAATCGGATGCGGAATCAGACTCGCGCCGATTTTATGAGTGCAAACAAATATAATCTAAAGAAATGGAACCAATGAAGAATATTTTTAATAACTATATTAAAGGTTGTCCCAATTCCTTTGATGCAAACTTCGAGGATTTCGACCATAACGAGCCTCTATTTCCACATCATGTATTGGTCAATTCAAAAACCCAGTTATTGGTTAATGATTGTCTTGTTTTCGGGTCAGAACAAGGTTTCTTCCTCAAGAATGACCGCATTATATGTAATGTCCCAGAGGCATCATCGAGTTCAAGTGAATACGTTACAGCAAAGCTAAAGTTTATGAACTGGAATCGATATTACTATACTTATAAAGATGCTACACGAAGAGAGTATGATTATATCATATACACCAAATTGGGATTTGAAAAATTGCGCAAGTATGTCTATGAGGTTACAAAAGACGCTGGCGAAGAGGTCTTTGATGAAAGTGTTATCGGTGCAATGACAATTTGCTGTTGCTCCTATTCTGGCAAAGAAAACAACTCATGTTCCACGATACTTTTGTCAAAGAAACTCATACCCAACAAGAGTGCGCTGAATATTGAAGAGCCGTCATGGGCACCAGATACACTTTCTTTCTCAAATCTTAAGAATCTTCTCACCAGAGGATTTACGCTGGCACTCATTCATGATTTAATGAAACAAAGGAACTATTCCATATCTCCAGAAAAGAAAATTGATTATAGCCTATTAGGTGATCTACATGGATATTTTGAAAGAAATACAGACAAAATGGGGTGGGATGTGCTGAGGACAGACAAAGCAAGGGCTCATTCACTATATGATGATGTTTTTTATAGTATCCGCACCAAGAAAGAAGAATCAGAACGTTTTGAGCAATTTATTAAAGATGGCTACGAGGGGTTTTCAGACGATTTGAAAGATATATGCAAATATCTCTTTCCAAAGGCTTACAAGTACACGCCTATGTCTAAAGAACTGTCATGTAGATATCGTGATGATAAGATGATAGCTTATGCAAACAAAATGATGCAAATATTCAAGAGAGGAGTGAGTGATAAGATGACACCATTCACTTATACTGAAGAAGACGCCAATGAATTTAACAAACTGTTTGACTCACTCATAAACGATATATTAAGAAATAAGGACAAGCTATCATGGTTGGACAATGATGGAATGTTGGCAATGGAATACATTACAGGCTTGCTTCTTGCGAACTCAGACCTTCACCATGAAAACATTCAGGTTAAAGCTGCTATAGCGGTATGGGCATTCTATCTTCTATACCGAAATCTGCAGAATTGTCAAGATAATGACAAATCGCTTTTCCAACTTCTTATATGTCACATAATCGGAACAAATGGAAATACTTTTGCAAACCTTATAGATAAGATAAAAGACAAACCAGTAGTCATTGGAAAATCTATTTGGGGGGCAAAATATTCTTCATGGTCACAATTAGATTCAGACTATTGTGTCGGTGAAATCCTCAGTCATTTTAGTAATTCGTTTGAATTAGACGAAGAGAATCTTTCTGATACTCAAAGGCACTATCTTGGCTATGGTTGTCACCCAAATGCTTATTATTTCACTCAGTATAAAGATCTGGTTACTTCAACGGCAATGCATAGTAGCCAGACGATGGAACTTCAACGGAAAGAATATGCAGTTATGCTTTTTGATTTTATAAGCGAAATATTACATCGTCCAGACTATACGAATAAATGCATAATTGATGTTGTTATGGATGACTTCAGTTTCAATCTTGACAACACAATCTCTTATTCTATCAAAGAAAAGTATCTTCCTGTGAGGGCTATGACAGCTGATAATATGGGCATGCTTGGTGATGTTGCCATTGTTGGGTGTAACCCAATTAAATATGCAGGTGATGGAAGTTTTAATACCAGCTCATTTGATATAGTTGAGAATGATGATACTGAGTACTTCGTTTTTCCTAAAAATAGTCCTTTATATAATGAGTTAGTTAGAAAAGTGCAATCTATGGATTCATGGATTCCCGACAGATATTCTTATCGTACCATTAAGGGGTGGGTTCATAAGGAACTTAAATATGTTCATATAGATGAATCTCTATTCTAATATAGGTTAAGTGCTCTCTCAAATGGTATTTATATTACTAAAGCAGATTGTAAAAGTCATATAAGAAGGCGCTCAATAAATCTGTCGATTTTTTGCAAAATTTAAGCCAGATACCGCCTTGGTATTTGGCTTTTTGCTATATCTTTGCCCGTCGGGTGATGCATAGTGCTCACCACAATTATAAGATTAATATTATGACAAATTATGTTGGTAATTTCCCTCTTTGTGAAGGATGTTCTCGTAAAGTGAAACGCGAAGAATGTGGTGAAGGTGAGTTTTATTGTTATTATGCTGAGGATGTTTTTCCTAATGGTATAGTGACTGGAGATGTGGATGGTACAGATTGCTACAATAAAGGGTTGTACAAAGGTGTTATTTGACATTACTTTTTTATAAGTAACAACCACATGAACTACGCGAATGTTGAGCGCCGGGTGGTTACATATCCATTATTTCTGCAAATGAATCATAAAATCCTGTTGGCGTCATACGACCTTCGGGATTTTTCGGACCTATGCCCTCGACAATGAGCCATTTATAAAGGTTGGTGGCTCAGCGTCGGGAGTCCTTTGATAAGCAAATCACGGAAGAATGAGGAAATGGGAACCGTTGCCAGTTCCTAACCCTAGTTTTCTCAGTCCTCCGAACTGCCTTTATTTACAAAAGGGTTGTGTTTTCATCCAAAATTACGAAATAAATCAAAAACGGACAAGTTTCGATTAAAAAAATCTTATCAAGAACCTATTATTCCCAAATATTTCATACCTTTGCATCCAATTACTGAAATCAATTAAGATTATGGATACATCAAAGAAAGCATTCGCATCAAAACTGTTGAAAATCAAAGCCATCAAGTTGCAGCCTGCCAATCCCTTCACATGGGCCAGCGGCTGGAAATCACCTTTCTATTGTGACAACCGCAAGACGCTCTCCTACCCCGAGCTTCGCAACTACGTGAAACTGGAGATTGTACACGTCATCCTGGAAAAGTTTCCTGAGGTGGAAGCCATCGCCGGTGTGGCAACAGGTGCCATTCCTCAGGGTGCGCTGGTGGCCGATGCCTTGAACCTGCCGTTCGTCTATGTGCGTTCGAAGCCAAAGGATCACGGACTGGAAAACCTCATCGAGGGCGAACTGAAGCCGGGCATGAAGGTGGTAGTGATTGAAGACCTCATCTCTACGGGCGGTTCTTCGCTGAAAGCCGTGGAGGCCATCCGCAACAACGGTTGCGAAGTGATTGGCATGGTGGCCAGCTACACCTATGGTTTCCCCGTGGCCAAGAAGGCTTTCAAGGATGCCAATGTGGAACTTGTCACGCTGACCGACTACGAGCATGTGGTAGCCGAGGCTTTGGAGACGGGCTATATTGCCGAGGCCGACGTGGAATTGCTCCACGAATGGCGCAAGGATCCTGCTCATTGGAACGGATAAAAGAGAAGACCCACCCCTGCCCTCCCTGTTTAGGGAGGGAGTTTTAAATCTTTAAACGACCAAACGACCATGTCAAAATTCGAAAGTAGTGTCAAGCAGATACCGTATGCACAGCAGAGTGTGTATGAGAAACTGAGTGACCTCAGCAATATTGAAAAGGTAAAAGACCACCTGCCCGAGGATAAAGCACAGGACCTGGAGTTCACCACCGACAGCATCAGCATCTCCGTGGCTCCCGTGGGCAAGATCCAATTGCAGATCATTGAGCGCGAAGAGCCCAAGACCATCAAGTTCGAGACCGTGCAGTCGCCCATGCCTTTCAACCTGTGGATTCAGCTGCTGCCCACATCGGAGACCAGCAGCAAGATGAAACTGACCATCAAGGCAGACATCAATCCCTTCATCAAAGGCATGATCAGCAAGCCCCTGCAAGAGGGCCTGGAGAAGATTGCCGATATGCTGGCAATGATTCCATACGACTCGGAATAAGAATGAAAAATTGAGAACATGAGAGAATGAGAAATTATACCTCAGAAACTCAAAAAACTCAACACCCAAAAACTCAAGAACAATGAAACTGTGGGAAAAAAACTATGAGGTGAACAAGGAGATTGACCGCTTCACCGTGGGAAGAGACCGCGAGATGGACCTCTATCTGGCTAAGTACGACGTGCTCGGATCCATGGCACATATCACCATGCTCGAGAGTATCGGACTGCTGGAGAAGGAAGAGCTCACCCAACTGCTGGCCGAACTGAGAAATATCTATCAGATATGCGAGCGCGGCGAGTTTGTGATTGAAGACGGCATCGAAGACGTGCACTCGCAGGTGGAACTGATGCTGACGCAGAAACTCGGCGACATGGGTAAGAAAATCCACTCCGGACGCTCACGTAACGATCAGGTGCTCATCGACCTGAAACTCTTCACCCGCCACGAACTCATGGAGATTGCCGAGGGCGTGAAGGTGCTCTTTGACGAACTCATCCAGAAGAGCAACCAATACAAGGACATCCTGATGCCCGGCTACACACATCTGCAGGTGGCCATGCCCTCCAGTTTCGGACTTTGGTTCGGGGCCTACGCCGAGTCGTTGGCCGACGATATGCTCTTCCTGCAGGCTGCCTACCGCATGACCAACCGCAATCCTCTGGGATCTGCTGCAGGCTATGGCTCATCGTTCCCCCTGAACCGCCAGATGACTACCGACCTGCTGGGCTTCGACTCCATGGACTACAACGTGGTATATGCCCAGATGGGCCGCGGCAAGATGGAGCGCAACGTGGCTTTCGCCATGGCTACCATCGCGGGAACATTGGCAAAGCTGGCCTTCGATGCCTGCCTGTTCAACTCTCAGAACTTCTCCTTCGTGAAGCTGCCCAAGGAATGCACGACGGGATCCAGTATCATGCCCCACAAGAAGAATCCCGACGTATTTGAGTTGATACGTGCCAAATCGAACAAGATTCAAGGACTGCCCCAGCAGATTATGCTCATCATGAACAACCTGCCCGTGGGCTATTTCCGCGACCTGCAGATTATCAAGGAGGTATTTCTGCCAGCCTTCGACGAACTGAAAGACTGTCTGCAGATGACGGCCTACATTATTAATAAGATGGAGGTCAACAAGCATATCCTCGACAATCCCATGTACGACCCGATATTCTCCGTGGAGGAGGTGAATCGTCTGGCTGCCAACGGCATGCCATTCCGCGATGCCTACAAGAAAGTGGGCCTCGATATTGAAGCCGGCACGTTCAAGGCCGACCACCATATCCACCACACCCACGAAGGCAGCATCGGCAACCTCTGCAACGACAAGATTGAGGCTCTCATGAACCACACGCTCTCAGAGTTCCACTTCGAGAGGATAAGAGAAGCAGAGAAAAGACTAACAGAGACAAAGACCCACCCCCAGCCCCTCCCTATAGGGAGGGGAGTAAAATGAAATTTAATAAAGATGAACAGCGCCACCCTCTATTCCCGCCTTAAAAAGTATCTGCTCCCTCCCTATAGGGAGGGTTGGGGGTGGGTCTTCTCCCAGAATGGCTGGGGGTGGGTCTTCCTCCTCTTCACTTTATCCTCCTGCGGCTCCATCGAGAACGAGTATAGCAGCCATTCGGCCTATCTGCGCTTTGACAACTCCATCCATCTGGACCAGACCATCGGCGCTGCCCTCACGGGAGTATCCTCCAACATCTTCTGTCGCATCTACGTGAGTAAATCTTCGCACCTCAACTTCCAGAACAATCAGGGAGCCAGCAGCATCGTCACACTCACCGCCCGCGAAATGCAGTATCCCATCGCCTTGGGCATCAACAACGAGACAGGTATCATCGTGGGCTACGGCGGATTCGACGGCACCCTTTATTGCTACGACGCCTGTTGTGCCAACTGCTATGACAACAGCAAACTCCTACACCTACTTTCCATCAATACCGCAGGCATCGCCAGCTGCAGCCATTGTCAGCACAAATACGACCTCACCAACAACGGACTTTCACCGCAAGGCGGACGCCTCGAACGCTATTTTGCCACCTTCAGCGGCCAGCCTGCCGTTCTCGTCGTCAATAATCATTTTTATTAAAAGATAAGAGATGAAGGTTTAAGGATTAAGGATTTAAGAGGAAAGATAGAGGATTGAAATATTAAAAAAACTTAATCAACAAAGGATAACTCCTAACTCCTAACTCCTAATTCTAACTTTTTCGTACCTTTGCATTCGCAAAACCGCGCCGTGATGGTGGAATTGGTAGACACGAGGGACTTAAAATCCCTTGGCCAGTGATGGCTGTGCGGGTTCGAGTCCCGCTCGCGGCACCCCTTAAAATCTTTTTTTATTATGCGCAGAACTCTAATCGCTTTTTTATCAGCAGCATCTTTCTTGGCACTCACATCCTGTTCCTCCGGAATGGGTCCTTTGGCTGCCAATAACTTCGACGTAACCCCAAGTCCTCTCGAGACACAGGGCGGACTCGTCACAGCCACCGTCTATGGCAAATTCCCAGCTAAGTACATGAACAAGAAAGCCGTCGTCAGCGTCATCCCCGAGCTTCATTACGGCAACGGGCAGGTGGCACGCAGCACCGCTACCGCTTTCCAGGGCGAAAAGGTGATGGGCAACGACCAGCGTATCAGCTATAAGTTTGGTGGCATCTACACCATCAAGAGCCAGTTCAAGTACGTGCCCGAGATGCTTCAGAGCGAAATGTATATGGCCTTCGATGCCAAAGTAGGCAAGAAGAAGGTGAAAATTCCTGCCGTGAAGATTGCCAACGGCGTCATCGCCACCTCTGAGCTCTACAAGAAGACTATGCTCAACGGTGGAGCCTGCCTTGCCCCCGACTCCTTCCAGCGCGTCACCGCCCAGAAGCAAGAGGCACAGGTCAAGTTCCTCATCAACCAGGCCAATCTGCGCAAGAGCGAGCTCCAGACCAATTCCGTCAAGGAGTTCGTGGCTATGCTGAAGAAAATCAACCGTGAGCACGAAAAGCTCAACCTCAAAGACGTGGAGATTCAGGCCTACGCTTCACCAGAAGGTGGACTCCTGCTCAACGATGACCTCGCCAACCGCCGTCAGTTTGCTTCCGAAGACTATGTCAACCAGCAGCTCTTCAGCGAAGGCATGAGCGCCAACATCGTGGGCGGCTACACCGCTGAAGACTGGGAAGGCTTCGAGAAACTTGTACAGGCCAGCAACATACAGGATAAAGATGTCATCCTCCGCGTGCTCTCTATGTATGAAGACCCCTATGAGCGCGAGCAGCAGATCCGCAACATGAGCGAAGGTTTCCGCGAGCTTGCCGACGGCATCCTGCCCGAACTCCGCCGCTCCCGCATGATTATCAACTACGAGGTAGTAGGCCGTAGCGACCAGCAGATCAAAGACCAGTACAAGAGCGACCCCACACAGCTCAACATCGAGGAGCTCCTCTATGCCGCTGGTCTTGAGAGTGATGCTGATGCCAAGGAAGCCATCTACAAGAAGGCTGCCGAAATCTATCCCGATGACAAGCGCGCCTCCAACAACGTAGGCGTCATCGAGTTCAATAAAGGCAACTACTCCGCAGCTGCCAAATACTTCCAGGACATCGCCGGCTCAAAGAAAGCCATTCCCGAAGCCTATGCCAACCTTGGCCTCATGGCCCTCAAGGACGGTAACATTGAAGATGCCGAATACCTTATTGCCAAGGCTACCGGAGCCAAGCAGGTAGGCGAAGCCCTCGGCAATCTGAACATCGCCAAGGGTAACTATGCCGAGGCTGCCGAGAATCTGAAAGATTCCTTCAACAACAGCAGCGCACTGGCTGAACTCCTCAACAAGAACTACACCACGGCCAGCGTCATCCTTCGCAACGTGGAGAAGAAAGACGGCATGACCGATTATCTCTCCGCCATCGTCAACGCCCGCCAAGGCAACTTCGACGTGGCAGAATCCTTCCTGCGCAGCGCCTTCCAGAAAGATCCATCCCTGAAGGATTATGCCAAGAAGGACATGGAGCTCATCCGCGTAAATAAGTGAAGAGTTAAGAGTGAAGAGTGAAGAATCCATACAACGACGAGTAAAGTGCAGGGCGCGCAAATTGCGTGGCCTGATGGCTGCCGCATTATTATTCACTCTTCACTCTTCACTCTTCACTCTTTCCTCCTGCGGCTCCCGCGATGGTTATTTCAAGCTCGAAGGCCACTTCCTGAAGATGAATCAGGGAGAATTCTATCTCTATAGCCCCGATGGAATCATCCCCGGCATCGACACCATCCGACTCAACGGCGGACGCTTTAGCCATGAGATACCCTGCACCTCCAGCGGCACACTCATGCTCGTTTTCCCCAATTTTTCTGAGCAACCCATCTTCGCCGAAGAAGGACAGTCCGTCAGCCTCGACGGTGATGCCTCCCATCTGCGCGAACTCAAGGTAAAAGGCACTAAGGCTAACGAACTTCTCACAAAGTTCCGCATGCAGATCTCCAAGATCTCACCCGCCGAGGAACAGCAGCACGCTGCCACCTTCATTGAGGACAACCCCAACTCTCCCGTCAGCATCTACCTGTTGCGCCGCTACTTCATCCTTACCGACAAACCCGACTACAAACGCGCCGACCAACTGCTCTCACTCATCAAGAGCAAGCAGAAGGATAATACCGCCCTCACTCGTCTTGAGACCGACCTTGCCAAGAGCAAAGCCACGGCAAAAGATCAGAAGGTACCGCGTTTCTCAGGTTCCGACATCAACGGACGTCCCGTCACCAACGCCAACCTTAGCGGTTCTCTTTCCGTCATCTATACCTGGGCCAGCTGGAGCTACGAAAGCCAGGAACAGCAACGCCAATTGCGACGCATCGCCCGTAAGTATCCCAGCAAACTCAACCTCGTAGGCATCAGCGCCGATGCCAGCAAGCAGGAGTGTATCCGCGCCATGAAGCGCGATACCGTAACTACGCCAGTAGTCTGTGATGGACGCATGTTCGAATCCCCACTGATGACACAGTTAGGAATCACCCATATACCCGACAATATCATCGTCAGCCGCGAAGGACGCATCCTCGACCACGGGCTAAACACCCACGACCTCATCGAGCGCCTTGAGCAATTGCTGAAGTAAACACATACTAACCTATACCCCTATGCTAGTCAAGACATTTTGCGCTGCCGTCAACGGTCTTGAGGTCACCACCGTCACCGTTGAAGTAAGCCTCTCCCGCGGCATGCTCTATCATCTCACCGGACTCCCCGACAACGCCGTCAAGGAAAGCCGCGACCGCATTGCAGCAGCTCTCACCAATATAGGCTACAAGTTTCCCGTGGCCGACATCACCGTTGGACTCTCCCCCGCCGATATCCGCAAAGAAGGTTCTGGCTACGACCTTCCATTGGCCGTCAGCATCCTGGCAGCAGACGGAAAGATAATCCCCGACCTACTGCCTCACTATATGCTCGTAGGCGAACTGGGACTCGACGGACGCCTGCAACCCATTCGCGGTGCACTTCCCATCGCCATCCAGGCACGTAAAGAGAAGTTCACTGGCCTCATTGTACCCAAACAGAACATCCGCGAAGCCGCCGTAGTCAATAATATCAAGGTCTATGGCATGGAAACCCTGACGGATGTCATCAATTTCTTCAACGGCAGCGCCCATTTTGACCCCACAGAGATTGACACCCGCCGTGAATTCTACGAGCAGCAAAGTCAGTACGAGCTCGATTTCTCCGATGTCCGCGGACAGGAAAACGTGAAGCGCGCCCTCGAAGTAGCAGCTGCCGGCGGCCACAACCTGATCATGATAGGCCCTCCTGGTAGTGGCAAGAGCATGATGGCCAAGCGCCTGCCCAGCATTCTTCCCCCTCTCTCGCTCTCCGAAAGTTTGGAAACCACTCAGATTCACTCCGTGGCCGGAAAACTGGGTCGCAACTGCAGCCTCATCTCCCAACGGCCTTTCCGCAGTCCCCACCACACCATCTCACAAGTAGCTTTGGTAGGCGGCGGCAGCAATCCGCAACCAGGAGAAATCTCGCTGGCCCACAATGGCGTGCTCTTTTGCGACGAACTCCCTGAGTTCAACAAATCCACCCTCGAAGTGCTCCGTCAGCCTCTCGAAGATCGCCACATCACCATCAGCCGCGCCAAATATACGATAGAATATCCCTGCTCCTTCATGTTCGTAGCCAGCAGCAATCCCTGTCCCTGCGGCTACTATGGCGACCCCACCCACCACTGTGTCTGCACACCAGGAATGATACAGAGGTACATGAATAAAATATCTGGGCCTTTGATGGACCGCATCGATATTCAATGCGAAATCACCCCCGTCCCCTTTAGCGACATATCGCAGGCCGCCCCCGGCGAATCATCCGCCACCATCCGCGAAAGAGTAATCAAAGCCCGCACCATTCAGGAAGAACGCTTCAAGAGCGTGAAGGGCATCCACTGCAACGCCCAGATGACCGAGCGCATGATTCACCAGTATGCTGAACCTGACGAGGCAGGCGTCAGTCTCCTCCGTACCGCCATGGAGCGTCTCCACCTCTCCGCCCGCGCCTACAACCGCATCCTGAAGGTAGCCCGCACCATTGCCGACCTTGAAGGCTCCGAAAAAGTCCTCCCCTCCCATCTTGCCGAAGCCATCTCCTACCGCCAGCTCGACCGCGGCGACTGGGCTGAGCGAGGGGTATAATATATTAAAGAGGTGTAAAAAAGGAATTCAATTATTTGCTATTGTTCCCACTTATTTGTATCTTTGCGGCATAATATAGTTCTCTAATCTAAGCATGATTCAATCGTTAACGAAACTTCGCACATTAGGCAAAGCCGCATTCAACAGCGAATTCACTCAGATATACGATGAATTGCGTCCGGCATTCGTTGCTTACTTCAGCAACCGCTACTCCTTCCTGCGCGCCGAAGACATTGCCGACATCTACAACGATTCGCTTCTGGCTTTCTACCAAAATATAGAAAACGGGAAACTCGCCACGCTCACCTGTTCCATCAAGAGTTACATCTATACCATCGGGCGAAACAAAGCTGTTGACCTTATCCGTAGCCAACACCCCGAGGCCCACGTTTCTGCTGACACTATAGAGATGTTCGACCGTGTAAACGCCATTTGGGAAGATGCCAACGAGACGGAACGCGAGAAACAGAATGCCGTCCGTCATATCGTGAACAAACTGGTGGAGCCATGTCGCACCATCCTCAACCTTTTCTATTACGAAATGGAATCCATGAAAGCCATCGCAAAGCAGATGAAATACGCTAGTGCCGATGTGGCTAAGACCAAGAAGAACCAGTGCATGACCAAAGTGCGCAACGTGGCTAAAGACTACATGCAGACCTTAGGACTAATTTAAGCCAACAATGGATATAGATAAGATAGAACGTTACCTCAACGGGCTGATGGAGCCCAGCGAAGAAGAATCATTCGAAAGCCAGATGAAGAAATGGCCTTCGCTGGAAGATGACGTTCGCACCATGGCCTATATCATCCATAGCATCAAAGACGTAGCCCTCGAAAAAGAGAACGAGCGCATCGACAAGATAAAACTCAGCTCACACTCTGACCGCAAACGCTACATTGCAACCATAGCCGCCCTTTTCTTGGCCATCGCAATGGTCACAGGCTCCATAGCCACCGGTCTCTATTTCTGGCTCAACGATAAAAAAGAAGGCACCTCGCAGACCATTCAGAAAGAATTCAAAGCGCCCGTCAAGATTGAAGGTAATCCCACACAATTGCCTAAGGCACAGGAGGAAGAAAAGGGTGACAAGAAGAAAGATGAAGCAAAACCACAAGCTGAAGTATCCTCTGTGACGAAGGATAATGTTGAAAATGAAACTCCGCAACCAAAGGAAGAAATAAAAAAAGAGGAAGAGCCTGAAGCCACACAAGAAGTCGCACGTGAAGCCTCTTATTCTCAAACTAAATCCATTGGCAACACTCAATATGTTCTAAAAAGCATCAGTTCCAATAATGGAGTCATCACTCTTCGCGTTTTGATATCCAATCATACAGAAAGCACAAGTATAAGTCTTGAAAATCCCGTCTTAATGGCAGGAGGAGAAGCAGCAAAGCTTATCAGCATGACATTCAGCCCTTCAAACAGTTCGAATTTTATGCTCAAGAAAGGCAATACTGCAACAATGGTTGTTAAGTTTAAGATGAATAAGGATTATTCACAGATTGATATGTTCAACATAAAGGATAGGAACAGCATCCATCCTGCCAGATTTAGGAATATTTCCATTCCACGATAAAAAATCCCATTTGCCGTTTACCTTTTGATTCATTCCACGATATACAAGCAAAATCTATAAACATTATAAACAATACGAATATGAAAAGATTAGCATTTTATCTCGCATTTATCACCTTGTCGCTGAACATTCAGGCACAAGAGAGTCAGCAAAGAGTAAAGGAATTGGAAGCAAAAATCCAAAGTCTTCAAGCACAGATTGATGAGTATCAAAAGGCATTGAACATCAAAAATGCTCCAAACTACAAGATGTTCGAAAATATAAAGTTTTCCATTGAGAGCGTTGAAGGCAATGAAGACACAGGAGAAGTAATCGTAACAATCAAGGGTTACAACAATGGACCTGACAATAAAATCTTTGTTGAAAAAGAAACGATAATTGATAATTCAGGTAGAGCATATAAAGGCCGCGATTGTAGTGTTAACAACGGAAATTATTCTGGAACTTTCTATAAAGACACACCTGGATCAATAAAGATCACATTTACTAAGGTCGAAAATAGTCCAAGCAGATTTAGCAATCTAATTCTTAAAATCAAATCTATCGAACATTTATATGACCCACAAGAAATAAAATTCCGCGACATACCTGTTACTTGGAAATAAGCATTCTAACATAGTACTAATCAAGAAAAAGAAAGAAAATATGAAAAAGTTAGCATTATATCTCGCATTCATCACCTTGTCGCTGAACATTCAGGCACAAAATAATCAGCAAAAAATTAAAGAACTGGAGACTACAATCCAGAATCTAAATGCACGGGTAGAAAGTCTTACTCGTGACAACGAGGAGTACAAAAAGGCATTGAACATCAAAAATGCCCCAAACTATCAGATGTACGAAAACATAAAACTCTCCGTTGAGAGCGTTGAAGGCAATGAAAACACAGGAGAGTTGATTGTAACTATTAAGTGTTATAACAATGGACCTGACAAAGAAATAAGTACTAATAATGGAGGAACGATAATTGATTATTCTGGGAAAAATTATAAAAGTGCTTATTTTGGTGTTAGTGTTAACGATGGGAAAAGCTACGGAATATTCTATAAAGACACACCAGGATCAATAAAGTATAGATTTAAGGATGTCCAAAATTGTCCAAGCAGATTGAATAGTATTGTTTTTGAACTTCTAGGAGATCTCAACAATTTAAACAAACAAACAATTAAATTCCGCGACGTACCTGTTACTTGGAAATAAATTAGAACAAGAGTTTACAAAAAATATACAGAATACATATAAGCCGTAACAATCATGGACAACAATATTCAAACAAACAATCAGGGACAGCAACCCAACCAGCAACCTGCGCCCCAGTACATCATTGTGAAACAACAGTCAAACGCAGTTGGTAAGGCTGGGTTTATAATGACTTTATTTGCTCTCCTCTTTTACATTATACCAGTGATCCATTATATCAATCTCTTTTTGGTTCCAATAGCTGTTATCTGTTGTATCATTGGCCTTTTTAAGAAACCTCGAACATGGGCCGTCATTGGCATCATATTAAATCTGATTATGTTCGGCATATTCTATGCCTGCACATCAATACTATATTCCCTCGCTAATCAATAAAACGAACCTTTAACCATTAAGGCACACCGAAGTTTCCACTTTAATAGAGTTTAGCAGGTCTAAACAGAAAAAAAGATAAAAAACACTGCCCCCCGCACATCGCCCTGTTTATCGGGGGTGTGCGGTGGTGTCAGTGTTTTTAGGGAAAAATCTGTTTTACAAAAAAAAAGAAAACATTATTGATATCGTTTACTTTTCAACGTTTCATACGATAAAGGGATAAATTAGTATTAACAAAACATTAGAAGTATGAATACAAAGAAATTTACCCTTGCGCAGGTGGTGCTGACAGCATCAATCACCGGCATGAATGCTCAAACGGTTGCTTTAAAAGCATCGGCTCACGAGAAGTTAATTTCACATATTAGCCATGAGTATCTTAAAGATGGAAATGTCGTGGGGCATGATGAGATATCGTTCAACTATGAAAACGGCATGATTAGCCACATGACTATAGAATGGACTGAGGCTTCCGAAACATTAGGCGTAGAAGTAAAATGTACTCCCAAGGAGAATGGAAACATCATCGATTTTAAGCAAAAATATTATTTCCTTGGTTATGAACGAGATATCGAATGGGGCTCTTATTACATATCTGATGGAAAAATCGTAAAATCAGAAGAAACACTTGTAGATAGCGAGTGGAAAGAACGCACGCTTGATTTCACCTATGATGGTGACAAACTTAGTAAGGTCCATGAAATATTCAAGGCTGAAGATTACGATGCTTTTCAAGAAATATCTTTTAGATGGGATGCCAATGGGAATATCCCAGAAATAACACACAAGACAAATCCAGGTGTTTTAAAAGTGGAAAACACTATTTCTGATGTTAGAAACAGGAATGGTATCTTGAATATTCTATTTGGCGGAACACCTACTTCTATCATAGGTGAAGGTGGGGAAACCATTATAGAGTTCGGCCGCTTGTATTTGCCTATGTCTATTCTTTGCGGCACAGCACCTGCAAACTTGTCATCGGATTGCATCGTGAAAAATGATAATAATATCGTTATGAAGCGCCATTATTCGTATGATACAGATGCCGAGGGATATGTAACAACAGTAAAAATGGAGACGAATGGTGTTCTTAAAGACATCTTTTATATTACATGGGGTACAGAGACAGGCATCAAAGAAACGGAAATGCAGAAAGTAGAAGATGTAAGTGAGTATTCATTGAGTGGTATCCAATACCGTAATGCAGATAGCAATATATACATTAAGAACGGAAAGAAATACTTAAAACGGCAAAGATAATCTTTACCTATTCCTCAAAAACAAACATGTATGAAAAACCTAATTGTTAGAAATATGCAGTATCAATGGTTTATGAACTATGTCATCACCATCCTGCTTGCTGCCTTCAGCTTATCTTCGGCTATGGCTGCTGACTTGTTCAAGTTGTCAACGGAGGCCATCAGCCTCTCGAAGAAGGATTTTGCCGACACTATCAAGGTTCGGGTAATCGGCGGAGCGGTCATCGTGCCCGTTGAGATAGAAGGGCAAACGCTGAACATGCTGTTTGACACAGGTACACCAATCGGAATATGGATGGGACAGAAAGAAGCTTGGATGAAGCAGGTAACGGCAGACAGCGTGCTCATCCACGACGCCAACTACAGAAGTCACAATAGGGCAATCTACCAGATTCCATCTGTTAGGATAGGGAATCTCCGTATCGAGAACTATCCTGTCATCGTGGGGGATGCGATGAGCGAGTTTGTTTGCAACAAGTTTGACGGTGCCATTGGTTTCAATCTTACGGGCAAAGGTCTCTCATTCAAACTGGACACGAAAGACAGCCTGCTCATCATCACCGACAGAAAGAATTTCTTTGCAAAAGAGGAGAAAGGGCTCCCTTCAGCAAAATATAACATGAAGAAGAGCTACTGCCCAGAGATTCTTATCGACACGCCTCTGGTTCTGATGGAAACAATATTTGACACGGGTGCCATAAATATATGGTTAGATCTTCCGGAGGATGCCCTTGACTTTTGGTTCAAGAATTCTCCCAAGAAAAGGAAGATGCTTGACGACATGACAATACAGACGGATACTTTAGTCAAAGCTGCCGCAGGGTTTTATGGCTTGTCGGTTGATACCGTAGTAGGTAGATTGCTCCACTTCAAGTCCTTGAAGATTGGCAATCTGCCTGTCAACGATCTGTATGCTTCAACTAACTGCAGAAGCATGAGATGGGGGAGTGCCGTGCTGAAACATGCTTCTTTGATCATCGATGCGCCTAGGAAACGGTTCGTATTCCAGCCTCACGAAGGACAAGGTATTTCGGTCGGCAATCGCGAGACGGGCAGCCTTTCACTTATACCGACAGAGAAAGGCGACACTCTCGGTTTCTTCAAAGTCTTCGTCCGTAAAGGATCAAAAGCCTATCAGAAAGGTATTCGCACAGGTGATTACTTAATAGAAGCGAATGGGATCCCCGTTAAGGATTTCTGCACGTTCATGCTGATGGACTGGAAGGGTAAGGAACAACTGCTGAAGTGCCGCACTTCTGATGGCAGAGTTAAGGAAGTTAGCCTGGAAAGATCAAATCGGTAAAATGCAAGATTGGCTTGTAGCATGGGTGACGGGCATGGCTTAGTTTATAGCGGAAAGATTTGGTAGTTAGGAAAGATATTTGTATTTTTGCCTTCGCTAACCAATGTGCTTTCGACTGAAAGCATTGTAATTGATTACTTACACGTTTGCCTAAAAAATAGAACAAGGAAATATGAAAACAATCAAACGGTTCATCGCCTGCTGCGCGCTGATGAGCGCGGGGTGTGCTACAATGGTAATGGCCCAGGGGGCTAAGTGTTCTGAAAGGGTGCTCTTCGACTACGGATGGGAGTTTACGCACGAAGGGAAAACCATCAGCGTAGATCTGCCTCACGACTGGGATATCTATACGGCTCCTGATCCCGAAACGGGCTCCACGGGAACGGGTGGTGGATGGTATCATGCCGGAAAGGGGGAATACACCAAACGTTTCAGTTCACCAAAGGGCGACATCGTGAGGCTCCACTTCGAAGGAGTTTACCAGAAGGCGGAAGTGACGGTAAACGGCAAGGCTGCCGGAAGGCATGGCTATGGCTACACGCCGTTTACGGTTGACATCACACCTTATTTATATAAGGACAAACGGAAGAACGTGGTGACGGTGAAGGTGAACAACGAGGAACAGCCTAACTGCCGCTGGTATTCGGGATCGGGCATCTACCGACACGTGTGGATGGAGACGATGCCAGCACTGCACATCGCAGAGAACGGGGTGTTCGTCAGCACACCTGATGTGACAGCTGAAAGAGCCGTGGTGAAGGTTCAGGTGACGGTGGAGAACAATTCTGAACGCGACAGGAATGCTTCGGTGGCGGTAGGCAACGGGCAGATGATGGTGAGCCTGAAGGCGGGTGAAAGGAAGGAGGTCACGACATCGTTCGTGGTAAAGACACCGCACCTGTGGTCACCGGATGATCCTTATCGCTACGAAGTGAAGGCAGAACTGAAGGAAGGGGGCACGACCATAGACCGGCAAACGGCGAGCTACGGCATCCGAACGTTCTCGTTTGACGCAGAAAGAGGTTTCGTGCTCAACGGCAAACCGATGCTGCTGAACGGTGCTTGCGTGCATCATGACGACGGAGTGCTGGGAGCCATGGCCTTCGATGCTGCTGAGATACGGAAGGTGAGGCAGATGAAAGAGGCTGGTTTCAACCTGATACGCACCAGCCATAACCCAACCACGAGGGCTTTCCTGGATGCCTGCGACTCAATAGGTATGCTCGTGGTGGGCGAGGCTTTTGACGGCTGGCGCACGGCCAAGACGAAATACGACTACTCAACGATGATTGACTCGTGCTACCGCGAGGATATCCAAGCCATGGTGATGAGAGACCGCAATCACCCGTCGATTATCGCTTGGAGTCTGGGCAACGAGGTAATAGAAAGGAAGGACATCCGCGTGGTGCATACGGCGAAGCTGCTGAAGGGAGCAGTACTGGAATGCGACACGACGCGCCCCATCACGGAGGCTCTCTGCGCATGGGACCGCGATTGGGAAATCTATGATCCCCACTTTGACGTGCTTGATATTGGCGGCTACAACTACATGATCTTCAAACACGCCAGCGACCATGAGCGCAATCCAAAGCGCGTGATGTGGCAGACGGAGAGTTTCCCACGGGATGCTTTCAGGAACTGGGCCACGGTGAAGGATAACGCTTACGTGGTAGGTGACATGGTATGGACGGGACTCGACTACCTCGGAGAGTCGGGCATCGGCCGCAACTACTACGAAGGGGAGCGCCCTGGAGAGAGTTATGCGGAAGGAGGACAGCCCGACTGGCACGGAGCCTGTTGCGGCGATGTAGATATCACGGGATGGCGCAGACCTATCAGCCACTACCGCGAAATGCTGTGGAAAGACGCAGAGGACGTGTATATGGCCGTGAAAGAACCTGATGGCTACCACGGCAAGATTCACGGCACTTCATGGAGTGTATGGCCCACATGGGAGAGCTGGAACTGGAGCGGCTGGGAAGGCAAGCCCATTGAAGTGGAGGTTTATACGAAGGCAAAGGAGGCCAAACTGTTCCTCAACGGCAAGGAGATTGGCTCCAAGGCCGTAGGAAGGGATACGGAGTACAAGGCGGTCTTCACGGTGCCCTATGAGGCAGGAACACTTCGCGCACAGGCAGGCAACAAGGAGGTGACGCTCGCTACGGCTGGAGAGCCTGCAGCACTACGGCTGAAGACTGACCGCAATGTGATAACGGCCGACGGACAAGACTTGGCATTCGTGACCGTGGAGGTGATAGACCGCGAAGGGCGCATTTGTCCGGATGCGGCCATTTCATGCGAGGCTGCCGTGAAGGGACAAGGACGCTTGATGGCCTTTGCAAGTGCAGACCTGAAAGACAGGGAACCCACCACTTCGCCACAAGTGACTACCTGGAAAGGACGTGCACTCCTGGTGGTGCGTAGCACATCGAAGAAAGGCCTGATGCAGGTGAGCGTCAGGAGCAGTCTTCCTACCGCTACCCTCACCATCAGATCGGCAGCGGCCTCGAAATAACAAAAAGAAAGGGCTTCTACCGGATGCTATCTGGCAGTTCCAGCTTGATGGCTTTCATCTTCTGGACGCTTTCTTCTATCTGCTTCCAGAAGCTGGAATCAGTGGCGAGATTCTTGAGTTCGGGGATGTCCTTATGCTTCAAATAGGTAGCTTCGATAAGCTGGCGGGCATCAGCCTCGCGACCTTTGTAGCAAAGCACGGTGATCATATCGATGAGGGCATCAGTGCTACCATGGTGTTCCATGGCTTCGTTGCAGACTTCAAGAGCCATATTGAAGAAGAAGTCGGACTTGTCCTTGAGACCGAGTTTGTCGTTCTTAACGCCGAAATAGTTGAGACGGTCGAAATTGTTCTCGGGCAAAAGGAGCATGGCTTGCTCTTGGAGAGTAAAGGCATCGGCATCACGGCCCAGGCTGTAGAGGGTTGTGACGCGCTGCATGATGTAGCGGAACTGATGATCGCGGACGGTGTCGAGCTGCAGCAGTTGGTCGTGGAGGAACATAGCATCGGCGAGCTTGGCGCTGTCGCCACTCTGCATCAGGCGGTTGATGGAGTCGTTGAGCTCCTGGGCCTGACGAAGGATGGCTTCACGGTCTTGGGGGAACTTGGGCACGCAAGCCACGAAGAGGCCGCTCATGGCTAAGAGGGCCAAAATCTGTTTTGAATGGTTCATTATTCTCTGATTTTTATTGATTCATTACCTACTTTAAGAATGTGGAGGCCGCGCACAGGTGCTGGCATCTGCAACTGCTGACCATTGGCTGAAAACTGACTAATAAGCATGCCACTGGCATCATATAGACGGACAGGGGTGCCATTTGTAACACCGTTAAGGGTAATCATGCCGTCTGCCTGTTGCCAAGTCCATGCTGATGCCTGTGTTTCATCGATACCAGTGTCTATCTCTGTGATGGCATTGATCTGCAACGAATGGCATGAAGGCATGACGAATGCATATTGCGAACCTTCCACTTGTCTGGTGATACCGTCTTCAGTCACTTTCCATCCCGTGACCTTCTTGCCTCCTGCCGATTTTCCTTCGAGCACTACCTCACGGCCCTGATAGAACTTGCCGTTGAACTTTCCTTCGGAGAGGGGTACGCCGTTAAAGGTGAAGGGAATGGTCTGGAGATCAGCCTCGCTGACGGATGCGTTGACAATGAGGGTGGTGGGTGTTCCGAGTTTGTAGTAGTCGGTCAGATGCTGGTACATGAAATTAGTACGCTGCCGGAGCCAATCCTTCACTTTGTTCATCTCCTCCTGATAGTTGGGCCACCATTCGTTGAAGAGTTTGCGATGATGGGGATATTCGGCCTTGATCTGGTTGTACATAGGTTCCCACACTTTCCATGTACCTTCGTAGTTCAGGAAATCGCCCATATAGACGGCCATGTGGTCGATAAACTCGCGGTTGAAATCCTCGTCTTCCATCAGACGTCGGAACAGGCGGGTAGCCTCATAATCATTAGCGCCCCAATTGTGGCTGCCGTCGAATTCCTTCCAGTAGAGCCAGTTGAGGTACTGGTAGTTGTAGTTGTCCTGACCGTAGAGGTGCATAGTGTAATCCACGTCCTTGGCGATGAAGCGCCAGCGACCATCTTCGGTGCGTGGGCGCCAGAGTACGATGTTATTGCCGGGGAAGTCGATGTTGTTGTAATAGATATTCATGGCCATGAGGTTGATAAACTCCTGGCAATCCACCCACTTTTCGTATTCGGCCATCGTGTGACCATGTTCGTTGAAGAAAGCCTTGAAGGCATTGAAGTGATCCCACGTGCCTTCCTTCAGGTCCCACCAGTTCTCGATGAGGTCCACATCTTCCAGCCCGTCGTAGTTGGTGTAGATGTTGTCCTCGTTGGCGCGTTCTCGGATGTTCTGGATGCCGCGATACTGCCCGTTGATAAAGATAATAACGGGACGCCAGGCCTGCCAGTCGAGATCGGCATGCGATGCCATCGTGCGCTGGGCAATGATGTCGCGCATGTAGAGATAGTCGAAGTCGTTGCCGGCATTGCGCAGCACAATACTCTTGAACTCCGTGAGCCCTGGTTTCTGGTCGGGGAAGAATTCGTAACTCAATCGTTTCGTGCCAAAACGTTTGTTGGCATAGACGGCCAGAGACTTCAATGGGTTCGTACGCGTGGCACCGCCTTGGATACGTGTTTCGCAGAGCTGATTGAGGGCACTCCCCTTCCCTTCTGCCTCAAAGAATTCGAAATTGACGGGGCGCCGCCAGTCGAACCTGAAGTTTTCCGTGCCACTTTGATACGTCCCTTCCACATAGATGCCTATCTTCGGGTCGTTGAGATACTTGTCATCGAGGGAGAGACTGACCACGGGGAGGGTCAATTCGCGTGGGAAGAAGATATAGCTCTGGGTGAGTGAACGGGGCGAAAGATAGCCCTCACAAAAAAGTTTAGCGCGCACCACGCTGTTGGAGTTGATGGTAATGGGTGCTGAATAAGTGGCACTGCTCAGCGTTGGCTCGGAACTGTCGAGGGTGTAACGGATGACTGTACCCTGGGGCGAGCCTTCGGGAAGGGAGAGAGTAAGCGTGAGGGGAGCATTCCCAGTCATCACCCGACCCTGCTCGCTGAAGACGGGATCGCCCAGCAGGTCGGTGCAAAGGTTGCCACAGTTGGCTTTCCCTGGAGTGGGCGTAGCCTGATAGCCCCATTTTTCGGCGGCATCATTCTTGCGCCCGTAGGCAATGTTGGGAGCGGGTTGCTTCTTGATCTTCGTGATACAGTCGGCAACCGTTTCGCCCTGAAAGAGCCAGATTCCATCGCTCTTGCCGGAATCGATGCGGTAAGGGGCATGAAGTCCTGTGTTCTCCTTGTCGCAATAAAGCAGAACGTACTGATGGCTGCCTACGGAATGGCTGGGCAATTGCCAGGCCTCTGCAGCCTGATCGCTGACGCCGAGCTTATACTGGCTGAGATTCACAGCCGTGGAACCAGCGTTATAGAGTTCCACCCACGAATCGGGAAACTCATTCAGATCGTCCATCACACAGTCGATGTTCGACTGCATGAACTCATTGATGACGAGCTGGGCATAGCCGGGCATGGCAGCGCCAAACATTGCCGCAAAGAGAAACAGGAGTTTTTTCATACCTTATAAATAATATATTATTTCCAAATCAATTTCTTGCCGCTTCGGATATAGACGCGTCCAGACATCGGGGTTTCCACCTTGTTGCCCATCAGGTCGTAGATAGCCTCGCTCTTCGCAGGATTTGCGCTGATGTCATTAATGCCAGAAGCATCGCCGAGGATGGGTTCAATGGTCAATGCACTTGACGTCATGTTCAGCGTCAGTTCGCTGCCTGCAATTTCTTCGTTCTTTCCGCCGCTGAGTTTCCAGCCAGTCACTACCTTTCCTTCAGGAGCAGTACCTGTGATGACGAGTTCGCGGTTGGGGAAGAACTTGCCGTCGAACGTCTTGCCCGACAACTTGATGCCGTTAACCGTAATGGCAACATCCTGCTCGGTCTTATTGATGGTCAGCACAACAGCTGTGCCTAATTTCCATTGGCTACTCATATGCTGGAGGAAGTAGTCGGTGCGAGGAAGATAGGTGGTCGATTGGCCCCACCAGTTTTGCTCAGTATATCCGGCGAGCCATTTCTTGGCATCATTGAACTTGTTATTAATTTCATCACGGCTACTACCACCCCATGTTGGATACTTGGCGCGGTGAGCTACAAATTCCTCCAAGGCTTCAGCCTTGATGGCATCTATCGTGGCACCAGTTCCCTTGGCATTCATAAAGTCGCCCATGTAAACGCAGCACTTGTCGATGAACAATTTGAGAATGTCTGGATCTTCGAGCATATTCTTAACCAGGCGGGTAGCTGGCTCGGTGAAGGCCCAGTTGTCACCAGAATGTTCGCTTGGGTTATAGAGCAAATCGATGGTATTGTAATCAGATTTCCTGCCATAGAGACCAAGTCCGAAATCGGTATCCTTCACGATGAAGCGCCATCTCTTAGGAAGATCTACTTTTGCATCATCATTAGGACGCCAGAACACGATGTTGTTGCCGGGGAAGTCGATGTTGCCGTAGAAGAGGTTCATCACCATGATGTTCAGATACTCACTGACGTCCATCCTTTCCTCGTACTCAGCCAAGGTATGGCCTTTCTGGCTGTAGAATTCCTTGAAAGCCTGGTAAAAGACATCGTCGCCTTCCTTCAATTCCTCGATGAACAGATCCTGATTGTTCACCTTTTCATGGGCAATCTCAATCTCGTCAACATCCTCAAGACCGTCGTAGTTGCTGTAGATATTGTCTTCGTTCGAGCGCTCGCGGATGTTCAACATACCCATGTACTCACCGTTGATATAGAGAACGGCCGTGTGGCCAGCCTGCCAGTCGAGGTCTACGTTCGATCCCATCGTACGCTGGATAATAAGGTCGCGGAAGTAAAGGTCGCCGAAGTCGTTACCGCCATCGCGGAGAGAGAACGACTTGAACTCGGTAACACCGGGTTTCTGGTCAGGGAAGAACTCATAGGAGTAACGCTTGTGGTCGGGGTCGAAACGCTTGTTGGCATAGAACACCATCGACTTCAGCGCATTGCTTCGCGACTGTCCACCCTGGATACGTGTCTCACCAGGCTGATTGATAGCACTTGGTTCACCTTCAACGGGGAAGAACTCAACGTTGACGGGACGGCGCCAGTCGTGTGTTTTCTTGTCTTCCTTGCTATTATTGTTAGCGAAGAGGCCGATCTCCTTGTCATTCAGATACCTGTCATCAGTTTGGATAGAGAAAATAGGAACTTTCATCTTTCTTGCGTGGAAGATATACGACTGGGCAGTACTCAATGGTGAGAGCCAGCCTTCGCAGAACACCTTGGCGCGAATTGCTGTCGACTTAGTGATATGGAAAGCCTCCGTGTACTTCTTACCGGTGGCAGTAGGCTCACTTCCGTCGGTGGTATAGGTGATGTAAGCTTCTTTAGGCGCATCTTCGGGCAGACTCAGCTCAACACTGATAGACTTCTGCCCATAATTGACAACACGACCGGATTCGCTAAATACGGGAGCACCCAGTATTTGCTTGGCGTTACAGGTCTGTCCAGTGTTGGCTTTGCCTGGCGTCGGCGTCAGTTGGTAGCCCCACTCGTCGGCACCGTCAGTCTTACGGCCGAATGCCACGTCGGGAGCAGGCATCTTTACCATAGGCTTATTGTCAACGTAAGGGAGACTATCGACAGGCTCCGCGTTCTTGTCCTTAAAGAGATATACCGTACAGCCCTTGGCCGACTCCAGACGGAAGTCAGCATGCAGACGGTTATTCTCCAGGCCCTCCTTATCGCAATACACTAACACATAGCCCTTGGCAGCAACGGTCTTGTCGGGCAGCTGCCAGGCTTTCTTCACCTTGTTTTTGTTGCTGATCTGATAATCCTTCAGGCTGATGGCTTCATCCGTAGGGTTGTAGAGTTCCACCCACGAATCGGGAAACTCGTGGATATCATCCATCGTGCACTCGATGTTCGACTGCATGATCTCGTTGATTACCAATTGTGCATGGCCGGGCATTGCCACGGCTAATAATACTACTGCTAAGACATTCTTAATAATACTCATTTCTATATAATGCTTTAATACCCTTTTCTTCTTTCTTCATCGTCTCAAGAGCGGCCGGTCTATTTCACCAGATTACCCAGAATGTCGCGGGTGAGCTCCTTGGTGATGGAACGGGTGGCAGCCGATGTGGCATTCTTCACCACACGACCGGTGGCCGAAGTGCTGCTCTTGGTCTTCTTGCCCGTCACCTTATTTGAAACCCATGTGCCCAAAATAGTGGCCAGCGTGCCCGTGATGGCGGTCATGATGGCCTTCATCACCTTCGACATCATGCCGGGCTTCTCCTTGCCTTTTGCCTTCTCCTCTTCGGCGGCAGCTTTCTCAGCTTCCTTCTGGGCAGTCTCCTGCTCGATAGCCTTCTGGGCGGCTTCCTGTTCCTTGATCAGCTGCTCGTAGGCACTCTCGCGATCCACCATCTCGTCGTACTTGCCGTAGATGTCGCTCCGCTTGATGATGTCTGAACGCTGACCTTCGCTGATAGCGCCAATCTGAGAGAGCGGGAACAATATCTTGGCACGCTCCACGATGCTCGGCGCACCCTTCTCGTCGAGGAAGCTCACCAGCGCCTCACCCGTTTCAAGATTCATGATTGCCTCATCGGTCTTGAAGTCGGGATTGGGACGGAACGTGTCGGCGGCAGTCTTCACGGCTTTCTGATCTTTCGGCGTATAGGCACGCAGGGCATGCTGCACGCGGTTACCAAGCTGTCCAAGAATCACTTCAGGAATATCCGTAGGACTCTGGGTGATGAAATAGATGCCCACGCCCTTCGAACGAATCAGACGGATCACCTGTTCAATCTTGTCGAGCAAAGCCTTGCTGGTGCCGTCGAACAGCATGTGAGCCTCATCGAAGAAGAACACCAGCTTGGGATACTCCAAGTCGCCCACTTCGGGCAGCGTCGAGTAGAGCTCGGAGAGCAACCAAAGCAGGAACGTAGAATAGAGCTTGGGCTGCATCATCAGCTTATCGGCTGCCAGCACGCTCATAATGCCCTTGCCGCGCTCGGTCTGCATCAGGTCCTTGATATCAAACGAAGGCTCGCCGAAGAAATTGTTGGCTCCCTGGCTCTCCAGCTGCAAGAGCGCACGCTGGATGGCACCCACCGAGGCCGTGGAGATGAATCCGTACTTCGTGGTGTATTCCTTGGCGTGCTGCGACACATAGTCGAGCATCGAACGCAGGTCTTTCAGGTCGAGGATGAGTAGTCCGCGGTCGTCGGCAATGCGGAACACGATGTTGAGTACGCCGTCCTGCGTCTCGTTGAGGTCCAGCAGGCGCGAAAGCAGCAGCGGCCCCATCTGCGAAATCGTGGCACGCATGGGATGACCCTGCTCGCCAAACACATCATAGAACCTTACGGGGCAAGCCTGGAACTCAGGATTCTCAATACCGAACTCCGGCATACGCTTCTCGATGAAGCCACTCAGGCGGCCCACCTGCGAGATACCCGAGAGGTCGCCCTTCATGTCGGCCATGAAGCAGGGCACGCCTGCCTGGCAGAACGATTCGGCCATCACCTGCAGCGTGACCGTCTTACCCGTACCCGTAGCACCGGCAATAAGTCCGTGGCGATTAGCCATTTTACCGTTGATACTCAGCGCGCCGTTAGCGCAATGGGCGATATATAGCCCGCGTTCCTTATCGTACATAATTCTTAGGATTTAGGTTTTTAAACTTGATGCTGCAAAGGTAAGCAAAAAAAACGGGATTCGCTGCTCTTGGCCATAAAAAATAATGCCGATGTAACAAAAACTTTCCTGCGCTTCTCACCCCTTCAACTTTTTACGTGCCTCCTTCCATTGAGGACTCCATGCCCACTTCACATTTTCCAGGAAATTGCGCACGATTCGTCGACCTAACTGCTGATTGCGGCGCCCCGCCGGCGTAAACTTGCAGAAAGGCTTGCGCACATGCCGCTTCAGGTCGTATGCGTCAGGATTGTCCACTCCGTCACTATGCACGGCGATATAAAACGACCCGAAATCATCGAGCACCACTTTCTGCCCGTCTTGCAGGCGCCGTTTCATCTCATCCACCAGCGCCGTGATCACGCCCTCCACATCGGCCTTCGTGAACGTTGCCGAATCGCTGATACTCTGTGCCAAGTCTTCCGTATGCGCCGTCATCAGCGGCGTAGCCTTGGCATACCACTTACCCGCGGTCTCCCGCGTTTTGAAGTTCTTCTGTTCCAGTCTCAAGAAAATGCTCATCTTCTCATTTTTTATAAGTTTATAATTCCAGTTTGCTGGTTTTTCTTTTTAAGAACCGAAGTTCATCATCCACTCAGTTTTCTGAACGCCTCCATCCTGCAATTATTGTGCATTCCAAGCCCATTACCGTAATAATTTAGTCTAATTTAATAGTTGATTTAGCCTAATTTATCGAATAGTTTAGTCTAACTTATATAATAATCCTGTTTAAACCCAAAAGTAATTTAGTCTAATTTACAAAGTAATTTAGTCTAAATTGAAAAGTAAATTAGTCTAAATCACAAATCAATTTAGTCTAAATTACTCGAATACTGAAAATAATATGAAAAACAAAGTGACTTTATCGATTTAATTATTGTTATTTAAGACGGTGCTTTTTGCGAAATATAGAAACTGTATTAAACGGCATGACGGGAAGATTTTCATCGCATCCAGCCCTCAACTTTCCAGACCTTTTCCGTTAGCTTATTGCATTTCCCCGTCTTAGTTTCCTTGTGCCATACTTCAATGCGGGCACCATACGGTTCGCCCCAAATGCCGTCATAAAAGGTCAAAACCTCATTGTCGATAACCTTTGAAAAAGCAATATGACCGGCAACTTGAATAGGATTGAAACTGATATTGAGTTCCATATCGGTTGAAATCTCATAGGCTTTGACGTAGATTTCCCCATCACGAAGCGGCTGGGCATAGCATGTAAGCCTATAAATGCCAGGCTGTACGCCATTGCGAACTGCCATCCACGTGGTTTCCACCGATACGTCAGGCTTCATATTATTAAAAGAATCAGAGGGTATGCTATAATGAACGCCTGCAGGAATGGGATGGCGAGCTCCGAAATGATCGCATCCTCCCGCAATAAAGATACTAAAGAAACTGATGACCGAGAAAACCAGAATGCAAAACACGCCTGCCGCCACGACCATCATGAATCTGGTTTTCTGCTTTCTACACAGGCAAAGTACGGCAACGGCTAATTGCATGAAAGCGAAAAACAAAAATCCAATGTTTATCAAATAATAAGGCCACTCATATTCTGGCCATGGCTCAAGCAGCAAATATATGGCAGGAACTAGCGACAGCAGAAAGCCTAACGGGAACAGATACCAATGTCGCAGAAGCCATTCTATTATCATTTTCATCTTTTTGTGTAAAACGGAATTATGTTCCCGTTATTGCAAAACACCAAAACAAATATGGGATATTATCATTTTTTACGTCGTTTCGTACCCTGAAATAAAACTGCATTTAGGAAAAATTCAAAACAAGTTTTGGTTTTTCCATACATTTACACTAACTTTGCACCCAAATTGAAAACAAGCAATGGAAGAGAACAAGAAATTCAAGCGCACTACCGTGACTTCGGCACTGCCCTACGCTAACGGCGGTGTGCATATCGGACACCTGGCCGGCGTGTATGTTCCGGCTGACATCTACGTGCGCTACCTCCGTCTGAAAGGCGAGGAAGTGATGTTTATCGGCGGATCGGATGAGCACGGCGTGCCCGTGACTATGAGAGCTCGCAAGGAAGGCATCACGCCACAGGATGTGGTGGATCGCTACCACAAGATGATCAAGGACTCTTTCGAGAAGTTCGGCATCTCGTTCGACGTGTACTCTCGTACCACTTCCGAGACTCACCATAAGTTTGCCAGCGACTTCTTCCGCAAACTCTACGACGAGGGGAAACTGGTGGAAGAGACTTCCAAGCAGTATTACGACGAGGAGGCCAAGCAGTTCCTGGCCGACCGCTATATCACGGGCGAATGTCCGCATTGCCATAACGAGGGAGCCTACGGCGACCAGTGCGAGAAGTGCGGACGCGACCTTTCGCCCACGGAGCTCATCAATCCGAAGAGCACCATCAGCGGCTCGCAGCCTGTGCTGAAGGAGACCAAGAACTGGTATCTGCCGCTGAACGAATATCAGGAATGGCTGAAGCAGTGGATTCTGGAAGGCCACAAGGAGTGGCGCCCGAATGTGTATGGACAGTGCAAGTCGTGGCTCGACATGGACCTCCAGCCCCGCGCCATGACGCGCGACCTGGACTGGGGCATCCCCGTTCCCGTGGAGGGAGCCGAAGGCAAGGTGCTCTACGTGTGGTTTGATGCGCCCATCGGCTATATTTCCAACACGAAGGAACTCTGCGAGAGCAATCCCGAGCGCTGGGGCACATGGCAGAAATGGTGGCAGGACGAGGACACCCGTCTGGTGCATTTCATCGGAAAAGACAACATCGTGTTCCACTGCCTCATCTTCCCCGTGATGATGAAAGCCCACGGCGGCTATATCATGCCCGACAACGTGCCGGCCAACGAGTTCCTGAACCTGGAGAACGACAAGATTTCCACCTCGCGCAACTGGGCCGTCTGGCTCCATGAATACCTGGAGGACATGCCCGGCAAGCAGGACGTATTAAGATATGTGTTGACGGCCAATGCGCCCGAGACGAAGGACAACAACTTCATGTGGAAGGATTTCCAGGAGCGCAACAACTCCGAACTGGTGGCCATCTACGGCAACTTCGTGAACCGCGCCCTGCAGCTGACGAAGAAATACTTCAACAGCATCGTGCCCGAATGTGGTCAGCTGCAAGACATCGACCGCGAGGCCATCGAGGAATTCAAGGACGTGAAGCAGAAGGTGGAGCAGTTGCTCGACCAGTTCAAGTTCCGCGACGCCCAGAAGGAAGCCATGAACTTGGCCCGTATCGGCAACAAATACATCACCGACTGCGAGCCCTGGAAGGTGGCCAAGACAGACATGGAGCGCGTGAAGACGATTCTCTACATTTGTCTGCAGCTCTCGGCCAACCTCAGCATCGCCTTCGAGCCTTTCCTGCCCTTCTCGTCGAAGAAGTTGCGCGACATGCTCAACCTGAAGGAATGCAACTGGGAGCAGCTGGGCAACACCAATATCCTGGAGGCCGGCCATCAGCTCGGCGAGCCCTCGCTGCTCTTCGAGAAGCTCGAGGACGACGTCATCCAGAAACAGATTGACAAACTGGAAGCTACCAAGAAAGCCAACGAGGCTGCCAACTACAAGGCAGCGCCCGTGAAGGAGAATATTCCGTTTGAGACTTTCGAGAAACTCGACATCCGCGTGGGACTCGTGAAAGACTGCCAGAAGGTGAAGAAGTCGAAGAAACTGCTGCAGTTCACCATCGACGACGGCAGCGGCAAGGACCGCACCATCTGCTCCGGCATTGCGGCTTTCTACGAGAATCCCGAGGAGTTGATTGGCAAGCGCGTGCTGTTTGTGGCCAACTTCGAGCCCCGCAAGATGATGGGCATCGAGAGCCAGGGCATGATTCTCTCAGCCGTCGACAGCGACGAGAGCCTCAGCGTGGTGACCACGACGAAGGACGTGAAGCCCGGCAGTCAGGTGGGATGATGGGTTTATTAAACATCAAACACCCCAAAAAGGGTCCTATAGTTCAATGGATAGAACAAGTCTCTCCTAAAGATTAGATCCGAGTTCGATTCTCGGTGGGACCACAAAAAAGACAGACGCCCGTAAGTGCCTGTCTTTTTTATGTATATAAACGGATTGTTTTTTAACGGGAACCGCCGCCGAAACCACCGCCGGAGAATCCACCGCCACCGCCGAAACTCGTGGAGCCACCGCCACCACTCGAACGTGGATGATTGTGACTGTAGGCGGAAGTAAAGGCATTGGCCACGCTGGCGCTGTAGGAAGACACAAAGACATCGAAGTCGCTCACCTGGTTCATGGTCTTACCCAATTCGGACTGTTCGTAGAACTCGGGGCAAATCTCACGGAAGTCCTTCATCACCTGCTTGGCATTGCCGTAGAGTGTGGCAAATACCAGATATTCGTTCCAGAGGCTCACCTCTACGGCATGACGCTCATTGACGAGGGTGAAATCCTGTAGGAACTTCTTCAGTCCGAAGACATCGAGGGCATCCTGCTGGTCGATGGATTTATAGGGGATGTTCTTCTTCAATGTCAGTGCATTGTAGAGTCTTTCCATACGGGTGGGTTTGTTCTTGGCATAGCGCTTCATCTCGCCGGGTTCCAGCAGGGCGTTTTCGCCGGCTGCCTCCTGGAGAATCTGTACGATTCCCCGCATGTTGGCTTTGTCCTGCTCGTCGGGTTCATCTGCACCAGCCTGTTCCGGACGGGCAATCTTCAGGCAGGGTTGCTGCTTCTTCTTGATGAGCACAGGCTCCACGGTGAGCACACCTTGATAGATCATGCGCATGATATAGGCGCCCATGAGGTTCTTGGAGTTGTCGGTGCCCTCGAGAGTGGTGTAAATCATGTTGGAACGGTGGAGGCTCTTACGGCAGGGTATCTCGCGCTGCCAGGGGAGGTCCTTGCCATTGCCGATAAGCCGCTTGCGCCACCGGCGACGCTTGAAATAGCTGTAGATGGAAGGCAGGCAGCAGGCGCAGAACATGAGCACATAGGGCCCCACCTGCCAAAAGAGATCCATGAAGCCGCGGTCGCGACCGCCTGAGGAATCGTTTTCTTCCGTATAGTCGCTGCCTTCAAGGGCGGCCTGCTTCACTTCCTCGAAACTCATGCCGGTGTCAACGGCAGGATGAAACATGCCTTTGGGTGTCTCTATCATCACCGTGACGTGGTGACTCCGCTCCAATGGCTGGGTGCTCCAAGCTTTCACCACGCTGTCAACCACCTGGATTTCACCGCCAAAGCCAAAGGCCCACACGTTGGTGCCGTCCATGGGCTGACGGTCTTCGCGACGGATGGTGAGCGTGAACTGCTCTGGGGGCTCGTTGGTATCGCGTGAATAGAACATGAAGTTGAAACCGTCGCTCACGGCGTAGCCCCGCAGCATATTGCCGATGGTGTAGCAAAGCCTGAAGGTGTGGTCACCGTTGTCGCCCATTCCGAAGCAGAGTTCGTAGCGGTTATCGCCCTTGTCCACGATACCGTAGCGCCCTTTCTTGCTTTCGCGGGAGAGGTCGATGTCCCAAGGGGAACTGTCGAGCATCTTCACGCCGTCTTCTTCCACGCTGAAAGCCGAGAGCGACATGTCGGCAGGCAAGTTCATGGGCATATAGAACTCCGTGTGACGATCATCGTTGATGGTATATTGGCGTACTTCCTCTACGAGTGCCGAACCATTATCCGACAATGTCACCGTAATGTCGAGCTTGTGCATGTGGTTGTCGGCACGGGCACCCACGCAGAAAATCATCGTGAGGACCATACCTACCCACCATTTACTGTGATGCATCATGCGGCTTAACCCTTCAGAGCTGCGTCGATATCGGGATAGTCTTGCTTCTTCTCTTCGGTCTGCAGGTAATCACGCTTGCCGAAATGGAGTATGCCGGCTACAATACTTGAAGGCCACTGACGCACCATGCGGTTCATTTTCGTAGCAGAATCGTTATAGACCATACGGCTCATGCGCACGTTCTCTTCATACTTTTGGAGAGATGCCATGCTGTCGCGATAGACCTCGGAGGCCTTCAGTTCGGGATAGCGCTCGCTGACGGCAATCAAGCGCCCCAGAATCTCGCTGGTGGCACTGAACTGCTCGTTCATCTGCTGGGCATTGGTGGGGTTGGTCATACGACGCTTCTCGATAGCCTCCACGAGAGTGTCGTGCTCATGGCGGGCATAGTCTTTCGTGAGCTTCACCAATGCCGTGACGGCATCCCAACGGGAGGTAAGCTGTACGCCAATCTGGCTGAGGGCGTTGTTAGCCATCTCGTCAAGGTTAACCAACTCGCGTTGTGTGGTGAGGAAATAGTAGCCCACCAACACCGCCAAAACGATAATAATAATCAGGACTGTCATTTTCTTTTGGGGTTTTTATGATTAATTGAACTTTTTCATTTGCCTGTCAGCTCCTTCCAGCCTTTGAGCATGCTTTCGATTGGTACTAACGAAGTACGGAAATGCGCCAATATTTTCTTTGCCTCGGCATCGGGAATCACCCCACCGGCATTGTTGTAGTAGTACTGACGCCCAGCCTTCTGCATCACCACGAGCACCGGATTGAGGCCCTCGTGCTCGGTATTCTCGTAATAGGTGTTCTTGACCGAATCACCCATATTCTGACTCACGACCACGCTCTTGCCATAGAGTGCCATCCGCTGGTTTACCTTCTTGGCCACGCCGTCGAAGTTGTCTTCGTTGCGGCGATCCTGATAGAAGGTGAGTAGCATGCCCTCCTTGCCGTCCGCACTGCTCAAATAGATATAATCACCCGCCAGGGCGTATTTGACAGCGGCATGTTCTTTGCCGATTTCATCCTCCCAAAGGGCTTGGATATCTTCTCCGTTTCTCTGGAGCAACTTACTGGCTTCCGCCATTCTGCGCTGACTCTCCACGGAATCCACCGCCTGTACAGAGTCGCTGTCTGCCGTCTTCTTTCCCCCACATGCCATCAGCGAGGTGCCCCCCAAGAGCACTAAGAAGACAAGCGCTTTTCTTATTACTTTTCCCATGACTTAAGTTAATCTGCTAAGGATAGTTTATGATAATAGTAGTAACAATCAGATTTCTAATCGTTGCAAATATAGCAATTAATCTTGATAGAACCAAGAAATTCGGTATATTCTTTTTAGTCTTTTCCGAAAAAAGGTCAAATAGACACCGATTATTTGGATAATACCATAAAAATAAGTAAATTTGCAGCCGATTTTCGAAAATCAGAAATGAGTAACAAGCCCGCACAGACGTTTATACTCGTTGCGTTGGTAACCATCTTGCTTCTTGCCATGCATTTCTTGCCCCAGTTGACCCTCTGGGACCGTCCTCTGCGTGCTGTCAACATTCTGAACGATGTGATTCCTGAAGTTTACAACAACGAGAGCCTAGAGAAGGAGGATACGGCCGTAATCATGCCGATGAAGGCGCTCATGGCCCGCAATGACTCCCTACATCAGACCGGAATAGACACGCTCCGCCATCACGCACCCATCCCCGAGGGTGTGACGCCCGTAGAAGATTATTCCGAAGGCAGCGTCCACGGGATGGAGTCTTTCTATACTGCTCTCGATAACGTGAACAATATGGATCGTCCAGTACGCGTGGGCTATTGGGGCGATTCCTATATTGAGGGTGACATCCTGGTTTGCGACCTCCGCGAACAGCTGCAGCAGAAGTTTGGCGGCAATGGCGTGGGATGGGTTGACTGCGGCAAAACTTCTAACAGTCTGCGTCCCACCGTCGTGCAGAAACCTATGGGATTCGGTTCGTATGCCGTGGTCCAGAAACAATACAACAGCGCCTTGCTCGGTCCTGCCCAGCGTTATTTCAAGGCCGAGAGCAATGCCTCTCTCACCTACGGCGGCACCAAATACCGTAAGTTTCTTGACCATTGGGACCGTGCCTCTCTCTTCTTCCGCACCGAAGAGCCGCTGACCATCACGGCTACCATCAACGGTGAGCCACAAACTTTTTATGCCGAAGGTACGCCAAATATTCAGGAAGTGCACGTGGACGGTCCGATGACGAAAGTGAAATGGAACATCAACGGCTCCAACGCTTCCACCATTTTCTATGGTGCCTCGCTTGAACCACATCAGGGAGTTTCGGTGGACAATTTCTCCATGCGCGGCTGTGCTGGCATGACGCTCTCCAAGATTCCCGAACAGACGCTCAGCCAGATGAACGGGCTCTATCCCTACGATCTTATCATCCTGCAATTCGGACTCAATGCCGTCAACGAGCATTCGGGCCGCAAGTGGTTCAGCCACTATCAGCAGCAGATGGGGACGGTCATCAGCCGTTTCAAGCGGGCATATCCCAACGCCTCCATCCTCGTGGTAAGTATGCCCGACCGCGGCAGCCGCCACAACGGTCAGATTGTCACCATGAGAGGTGTGGAGGGAATGGTGGCCTGCCAACAGCGCATCGCAATGGAGAACAAGGTAGCCTTCCTCAACTTCTTCCAGATGATGGGAGGCCGCAACAGCATCGCTGAACTGGTTCATCGCCGCATGGTGGGCCACGACTACACACATCCTTCCTATGGCGGAGGCCGAATGCTGGCAACCAAGATGATGGCCTCCCTGATGGCGGGGTATGAATAAAGTTAAAAGTGAAAAGTGAAGAGTGAAGAATCAGAGTAAAGAGCTATGAATGAATTACAGGAAAAATGGCAGTTTATGACGCAGTATCTGCAGCCTGAGTTGCTCATCCAGCAACTCACCTACGATGCTGCCCATCCGCTTATTTTCTCAAGCGGACTGTTCCTGTTCATGTTCCTGGCCTTCACGTTCGTCTATATGCTCCTGCGTCACCACACCACGGCACGCCTGCTCTTCGTGACGCTTTTCTCCTACTATTTCTATTACAAGAGCAGCGGTCTCTATTTCTTCCTGCTGGCTGTAGTCACCCTCAGCGACTGGCTTATCGGTGCTCAGGTGGGACGTTTACGCAACGAAGGGCGCAAACGCGCTGCCCAATGGATGGTAGCGCTCAGCATGGTCATCGACCTCGCGCTGCTCTGTTATTTCAAATATACCAATTTCTTCTTCGGCACCATCAGCCAGATTGTCGGCAACAACTTCAAGCCATGGGATATCTTCCTACCCGTGGGAGTCAGTTTCTTCACGTTCCAGTCGATGAGCTACACCATCGACATCTACCGCGGCCATATCCAACCGCTCCGACGTCTGCTCGACTATGCTTTCTTCGTGAGTTTCTTCCCGCAGCTCGTGGCTGGTCCTATTGTGAAAGCTCGCGAATTCGTTCCGCAGATTCACCGGCCGCTCACCATCACCTCCCGCATGATGGGCGAAGGCGTGTTCCTCATCCTGATCGGTCTTTTCAAGAAAGCCGTTATCAGCGACTATATATCTCTCAATTACGTAGATCGCATCTTCGACAATCCTGCCCTCTATACAGGCATCGAGACGCTGTTGGGTGTCTATGGCTATACCGTTCAGATCTATTGCGACTTCTCCGGCTATAGCGACATGGCCATCGGAATAGCCCTACTGCTGGGTTTCCGGTTCCCACAGAACTTCAACGCGCCCTACACTAGCGCCTCCATCACTGAATTTTGGCGCCGCTGGCATATCTCGCTCTCCTCATGGCTGCGCGACTATCTCTACATCTCATTGGGTGGCAACCGTAAGGGGAAGTTGCGCACGTATCTGAACAATTTCCTCACGTTCCTGATTTGCGGCCTTTGGCATGGCGCTGCCTTCAACTTTATCATCTGGGGTGCCTATCACGGACTGGGTGTGGTGGCCCATAAGTTCTTCAGTCAGGAGGTGCTCCACCACGACCGCCGTTATCGCAGCCATGGCATCCGCCGGTTCTTTGCCGTATTCATCACCTTCCACTTCTGCGTCATAGGCTGGATTATGTTCCGCGCTGCTGATATCAGCCAGTGGGGCCTGATTCTCCACAATATAATCTTTGAACTCCATCCCGAATACTTCTGGCCCGTCATCGACTCCTTCCGCCTGGTGTTTGCACTCATTGCCTTTGCGCTTCTATCGCATTGGCTTCCCTACACCTGGCAACGCCGCATGACAGCCATACTCTCTCGCTCTGGTGTCGTGGTTCACGCCTTGTTGCTTACCGCAGTCATCTACATCATCATTCAGGTGCGCTCCTCCGACATCCAGCCCTTCATCTATTTCCAATTTTAAAAGAGAAAACCTAACCGTAAAAGAAAGAAAATGAATCATTCAAGTAAACTTCGCAGTCTTTTGCTCCTCCTGGCGATAACCCTGTGCATGCCCCTCTTTGCCCAGGACAACAAGCAGAAAGAGCCTTTCGACTGGAATCCTGTGATGGATGCTATTATCCAGATTGAGAGCCGCGGCATCGAAACCGCCCGCAACGGCCAATATGTAGGTGTGCTCCAGATAGCACCCATGCTCGTACGCGAATGCAACGACATCTTGAAAAGCCGTGGCGACAGCCGACGCTTCACGCTCAATGACCGTCTCAGCCGTGAGAAATCAAAGGAGATGTTCGTCACCGTCATGTCGAAATACAATCCCGAGAACAATATCGATAAAGCCTGCCGCATCTGGAAAATGGGTATCGGCTACACGATCAAGGGCTCACAGAAGTTTGTCAACCGCGTGCGCAGCGTGATGAAGCAACAGGCACAACAAAAAGCAAAGAGCAAAGAATGAAAAAACAATAAACCATTCATAAACTTATGCGCATTTATCAAAAGAAGTTGTCGAAGAGACTGGTAGTGATCATCGGAATAATGATTCTTCACTCTTCTCTCTTCACTCTTCTCTTACACGCTCAGGTGGCCCACGTCAGTTACACCTCATCGCGCCATTACAACCAGCGCGTGGCGGAGTTTGAGCGTATGGCACCCATCGACTCCACGCAGATCGTGATGCTCGGCAACAGCCTCACCGAGAATGCCGGCGATTGGAACGAACGGCTACAGGTGGATAATGTGGTCAATCGCGGCATCATTGGCGATACTGCCGAGGGCATGTCGGAACGTCTCTGCCAGATACTGCCGGGTAAACCCCGTGCCATCTTCCTGATGTGCGGCATCAACGACCTGAGTCATAATCTCACACCCGAACAGGTGTTCAACCGCGTACAACGCCTCATCGACCGCATCCGCAAGGAAGCCCCCGAAACGAAACTCTACGTGGAAAGCCTGCTTCCCATCAACGAGAGCAACGGCCGCTGGAAAACCCTCGCGGGAAAGACTGACGATATCCCCCGAATCAATGAAAAGCTGAAACAATACTGTCAGCTCACCGATATCCCTTACATAGACCTCTTCTCCCACTTCACTCGCGGCAACGGCAACCAGTTGATGCCCGCCCTCAGTGCCGACGGACTTCATATCACGAAGATTGGCTATAAGATATGGGCAGCCCAGTTGCGCCCTATTGTCTATGAGCTCAACGGAATGATGATGCCCATCTATATGCTCGATGAGTTTGAGTAAGAAAAATCAGAAGCTGACTCCCTTCAATCGGGCCACGACGTATTCCGAGCGTGTGCCTATGCGGAACTTTCCGCCCCAGATACCTATACCCGAAGAAACGTAGTAATGGGTATTGCCACGCTCATGGGAGCCGAAGGCACACTCATAGATAGATTCCGTAATCCATGAAATAGGCCATACCTGTCCGTGATGGGTGTGGCCGCTTAGTTGGAAGTCCACCCCACTCTCTTCTGCGGCCTCCAAGTGATAGGGCTGATGATCCAGCAGGATGACGTATTTCGAGGAATCAACATGAGCCGTCAGGGCTTTCACGGATTTCCTGCGCAGATTGGTGCGGTCATCGCGTCCCACAATGGAAAGGTCGCCCATCACGAGCACTTCGTCCTTCAGCAGGTGGATGCCAGCCTTTTCATAGAAACTGAGCGAGTTGGGCTGTCCGGCATAGTATTCGTGATTACCCAGGCAAGCCACCACGGGAGCCTTCAACTGCCGGAACTCCTCCCACATCTGTTGCTCCTCCAGCGGCCTTATGCTACGGTCGATAATGTCACCGGCAATCAGTATCAGATCTGGCTTCTCTGCATTCACCATTTCCACCCAGCGATGCAGTTCAGGGCGCTGGTTATGATAGCCCAGATGCAGGTCGCTCATCATCACGATGGTCTTCGGTTTTGCCGTTTTGTTTTCGCCATCGGTCAACGTTATCTCCTCGCGTACCTTATTGTGATAATGCAGACCGCCATAAATGAACGTCACGAGCATGACACCTATGACACCCACCGAACCCCACAAACTGTTCTTCAGCAATGCCGCAGGCACCAGATGGCAGAGCCTTCCAAGGTCGAGCACCACGAATAGCATGAAGAGGTAGAGCAGCACGATGAGCGACGAAGTGCCAATCTCATAGACAATGGTGGCCAGCGTCATCGGCATCTCATCCAAACGACGGCCCAAGCTCACGAACAGCATGCCAAAGGCCAAGGCCATCAAGACCACTACCAACCATTTGCCCCATGTGGGCAACGGCAACAACTGATACACATGCCACAGCACATACACGCAAGCTGCCAATGGCAGCAGCATAAACAGCATAAATCCCATTTTCATGGCTGCAAAGATAGTGCAAACGGGCGAAAAAACAAAATAAAAAGTAAAATCTGACACAAAAATCAGGAAGACAGTAACAATTTGAAATATTTGTATTAATTTTGCACGCGAAATGAATAGACCTAACGGCATCATAGAGGAAATGAAACGGCGAAGACAACGCTTCGCCCGCATCCTGTTGGCGGTATTCCTGCCGATGATGATGCTGTCGGCAGTGCACGTCCACGAAGAGGTTGCGTCCTTGGATTGTGAGCAGTGCGCCCAGCATGTTTCCCATGCCGGTCACGTTTCGGCGGCCAACAGCCATACCGACAACTGTGTGCTCTGTCAGTTCCTGACGTTGCCTTTCGTTCCCGCCGTTGTAGTGGGCACTTTGTTTATTTCTGTCTTTCACCTGATTGTCCGCCAGTGGCAGGTGTGCCATGCACCCTGCGGCGTGGTAATCTCCCATTCCCAACGGGGTCCCCCGGCGTTATTCTGAACAAGAGACTATCCATTATTTTTTCAGAACAACCCGATTTTTATTTAAGATGAAAGCAATAAAACTGACCCTTTTACTGCTCTTTTCTGCTATAACTGTATTTGCGCAGAAAGAGCAAGACACATGCGTGCACCTGCACGAAGTAATCGTGACCGGACTCACCGGCTCTACCCATATCAATCATATACCTGCTCCTGTCAGCGTGGTTTCAGCCCAGGAGTTGCAGACCGTTTCTGCCTCAAACATCATTGACGCCATTTCCCGTCAGCCCGGTGTATCCCAGATCACCACGGGTAGCGGTATCTCCAAACCAGTCATCCGCGGATTGGGATACAACCGCGTATTAGTGGTTAACGACGGCATCCGTCAGGAAGGCCAGCAATGGGGCGATGAGCATGGTGTGGAAGTGGATGGCGAAGGCGTTCATTCCGTAGAAATCATGAAAGGCCCCGCCTCGCTGATGTACGGCTCTGATGCCATGGCCGGCGTCGTTGTTTTCCACGATTCCCCCATCCAGCCCCTCGGCACGATGAAGGCCACCGTGAGCGGCGGATGGCAGTCGAATGCCAACCTATGGAACTACTCCGTCAACTTTGCGGGCAATCAGCAAGGATTCGTCTGGGATGGACGCTGGAGCCAGAAAGGAGCTGGCGAATACGAGAACAGCATCAATCACAAGGTAGAAAACTCGCAGTTCTCCGAACAGGCCGCGCGCATGATGATGGGATTCAACAAGCGCTGGGGCTACAGCCACCTGAAACTATCCTACTATCATATCAAACCCGGCATCGTGGGAGAACATCATCATGAGCATGATGCCGACCATGACCACGAACATGAGGAAGAGGGCCACGAACACGAGCATGAGCACGAATCCCCCTTCCAGCATGTACGCCACTACAAGGTGACACTCGACAACAGCTTCAACATTGGCGAAAGCCGCATCAAGGCTTTGCTGGCCTACCAGCAGAACCGCCGTCAGGAATATGAAGCCCCCGACGAAGTGGGACAGGACTTCCGCCTCCACACCGTCAACTACGATCTCCGCTATGTGTCGCCGGCATGGAACGGATGGACCATGAATGCCGGAGTCAACGGTATGTGGCAGGAGTCGCAAAACCTTGGCCATGAGTTCCTCATTCCCGCCTACCATCTCTTCGACTTCGGCATCTTTGCCACGGCAGCAAAAGACTTTGCCGAACGGCTCCACATCAGCGGCGGACTCCGTTTCGACAACCGCCATCTCCACAGTAATGCCTTGGAGGAAGACGGGCAAATGCGCTTCCAGCAGTTCTCGCGCAACTTCAACGGCATCACGGGTAGCATCGGAGCTATCTACAACATCACGCCCAACTTCGATATACGCCTGAATGTCGCCCGCGGATTCCGCGCTCCCAACCTCAGCGAACTGGGCAGCTACGGCATCCACCACGGCACCCTCCGCTTTGAGCAGGGCAACCACGACCTGAAGCCCGAAGGCTCCTGGCAGTTCGACTTCGGCATGGATTACAGTAGCGAATTCTTCTCCGCCAAGCTGGCCCTCTTTGCCAATAGCATCTCCAACTTCATTTTCCTCGAGAAAACAGGACAGGTCATCGATGGCAACGACGTCTTCGGCTATCATCAGGGCGATGCCCACCTATTGGGCTTTGAGGCTACGGCCATTCTCCATCCCATCCAGCACCTCCATTTCGAGAACACCTTCTCCTACGTGGATGCACGCCAAAAGGACCAGCCCGACGAAGCCAAATACCTGCCCTTCACACCGGCACCCCGCTGGCGCTCTACGCTCCACTACCATTTCAACATCCCCTCCCTGACCTTCAAGGAAGTGTTTGCTGAAGTGGAAATGGACTGCAACCTGGTGCAAAACCATATCCACTCCGTCAACGATACCGAAACACGCACCCCCAGCTACACCCTATGGAATGCCGCCGCAGGAACCGATATCCACGTCCGCGGCAAGAAGCTTCTCAGTGTAGCTCTCACCGCCCATAACATCTTCAACCGCGCCTATCAGAACCATCTGAGCCGCTTGAAGGAAGCCGGCATCTACAACATGGGCCGCAACATCGGAGTGAAAGTAGTAGTGCCGATTACGCTTTGATTCAAAAAATCTTCTCCTTTCACGCTTCATTGTTCACTTTTTTTTATATCTTTGCAGCATAGAACTTAAAACTTATCAGACTATGCTCGGAGCAATCATCGGTGACATCGTAGGAAGCAGGTTCGAATTCGGACCAGCTCCTGAAAGCGGTTTCAGTCTTTTTACTGACGAATGTAACTATACAGACGATACGATCTGCACCATCGCCATCGCCGACGCTATCATGAACAAACGCGACTACGGAGAGGCACTCCACGACTGGTGCCGCCGCTATCCCACACCGATGGGAGGCTACGGAGGCCGCTTCCAAGACTGGGTGGAAAGTGACAACCCGAAGCCCTATGGCTCATTCGGCAACGGCTCGGCCATGAGGGTGAGTGCCGTGGCATGGCTCTTCAGCGATTATCAGGACGTGAAGGAACAAGCCATTGAGACAGCACGTCCCACCCACAATCATCCTGAAGGACTGAAGGGTGCCGAATGCATCGCCACGCTGGCCTACTGGCTGCGCACCTGCCGCATCACGAAAGACGAAGTAGAGATAAAGGCCGGTAAACTCTGGGGCTACGAAATCCCAAGCATCGCCGACATAAACAAAATCGGCGCCCAAAACCATTTCGACGGCACCTGCATGGAGACCGTTCCCATGGCCATCCGCTGTTTCCTGGAAAGTCAGAGTTTTGAGGAGGCCATCCGCTATGCCGTGATGGCCGACGGCGACACCGACACCAAGGCTGCCATCACAGGCACGCTGGCAGAAGCCTTCTACGAAGTTCCGATGAATTTTGTTGTAAAGGCACTCAGTTACCTCCCCGCCGACATGCTCGACATCGTATCCCAATACTACGATCGGTTGGAAACGAAGCTCAAGTAAAGCCGGGGGGAGGCGAGGAAAGCATATATCTTGCTACCTTTACAGCATGCACTTCCACCACTCCGTGAGGAAGTTGTTCTGATCATTTCTGAGCAAGCCATCGTTGTTACTGCAAAGATATGTAGGCTTTGATTTTGTTCATACATTTTTCAAACAAACCTGCTGCACATGTTGCGGCGAACGTCAAAAAATGCGGCAAATCAACAAACCCTATCATAATTTGTCGCATCAAGGCAATTTCCATCATGCAAGTGTACCTTGTCATGGACATGTAATAGTAGAGCCGGCATCTAACGGTAGCACACAGGTCTCCGGGGCCTGAAGGTCGGCTTCCAATCCGACAGAGGCGGTTCGACTCCTCCTGCCCGTGCAGACAGCGCCAAGGGCTTGGACGCATGGTCCAAGCCCTTGGTGCTTTATTGGAGTGTGACGGTGGTTATTCTCGCCGCTCCAAATATATTTAGTCTTTTATTTGATGATTACCTTTTGTCCGTTCTCTATATAGACACCGGGCGTGGTGGGCTTTACCTTGAGGCGGATGCCATCTACGGTGTACCACGTAGCGGGAGCATCGGGATTGGTGACAGTGTCGATGCCTGATGCATCTACTATGTTTACGGAGAAGTCCTTTGTAATATTGAGGCCGTTCCACTGGTCATCTACTGCGATAATCTGACCGTTGATGGTATCTCCAGGTTTGTAGTTATAATTATTGAGCAATTCCCCGTTAAGCCTCCATTCGAGGTTCATAGGATTTTGAGAGAAGATAAGTCCCTTTTTGTCATTAGTGAAAGGAATCCATTGACCATTGATGTTTACCTCGGCACCAGGGATTTGGTAGACTACACCATGATAGTATCACTTATCAAGTGGAGTAGTTTCATTAGATTTAAGGTTTGTAGGTAGAGATGTAGGCATGAGATATTCTTTAAAGAATCATGCAGGGTTCATCAGTTGAAGTGGCTGGGTCTCGCCATCAAGGCTGATATAGTCAGTAAGAGCTGTTGACCTGATCATTTCAAGTAATACATCTACATCTTCTGCTTCCGCAAACATTTGGAAACATAAACTGGCCAATGCCACATTAAAATAGTTGGTGTCAGAAGTGGTGTATCTTCATGATGGTCAATAAATTACACCTTCTCTGTGTTGAGGAAATCAACGTCAAGAAAATAGTACGTCGTTTGCAAATCATACTGGATATTTACTACTTTCCCAAGTTACATTTGTCTGGTCGATATTTCCATCTTTATTTGTTGCAATGGTTACTAAAAGATGTGAGTTCGGCTGTGTGTTTTTGTCAGAGTTGGCAAGAGAGGCTAAAGAATACCAACCGTATTCATTTGCTTCATATTCTCCATTATAGATTCTATTTCTTAAATGTCATTGTTTTGAATTAATGTTTGTTCCTGCAGCAAACATAATAAACTGTTTTGAATTACATAGGTCTTTAACGCTTTGTTCGTTTAATCGCTCATCATATTCAGCTTTATTGCTTGCCGCACTGTATGATGAGCATCCGAAAATACTGATGCTATTAGGATTGTTAAGTATATAATCCATAAGATTTGATTGCCAACTCTTTTCCAGACTTTCATAAACTAGTTTTAGATTTGCGTGGTTGATTAATGCACATAGGATTGATCGTTCTGCATGTGCATGATCAGTTCAATTTCATCTTGGTGTTCATTCTCATATAATTTCATAATTATCATATCATGATGGGATTTCTCATCTCATACCTGTATTGAGTCTACTCATAAGTTGTTGATATTCTTCAGCACTATGATTACCAGCACCATATTCTCGCATCATATCTCTGATTCTGGTAGCTTCAGCTACTCTTAGATGCTCTATATAAACATATACATTTTTATCACCTGCATTTATTTGTCAGATGATAGGAAGAATATCAACGGGTTTGATGTTGATGATTACTACGGGTTGGTAATTTGCTGCGGTGCTTGCTTCCGTCGCCATCGTTGCAGGCTCTGGCGAAGAAGCACCGTAAGAAGAAACGGCAGGAATGGCAACGGCCATTCATGCTGCGAAGAGGAGTTTGATGAAAGAAGTGCAACCGTGGTGGTTGCCTGCGTTGAGATGTTTCTTTCAGGTCTTCATAACTGTGAGTGTCTTTATGGGTCGTTCCGGTTCTGCTCTGAGTGGTTTCAGGGGATGAGGACTGAGGCCGCCTACGGCGAGACTACCGTTTACCATGTGCCTATCTATGAGCGGCAGCCGTGCCAACTTGCCTGCATATCCCTATACAGCTTAATAAGGCATGCTTCCTTCCTATGGAGAGCGCGTCGTGCTCTCCCCGCCCTTGCACCGTCTCGCCGGGCCTCTCCTTTGCTGCCGCACCGGGCTGTGAACGCAGATAAACGCTACCCCCGGCCGTGACCCCCTCTGCGCGCTCGCAGGGCTGGAAAGCCCGTGTTAAACAAATGTTCTGTGGGCAAAGATAGGAAATAATCAAATAAGTTCCAAATATTCCCATACTTTTTTTGGAAATTCGACAGTTTTATGTATCCTTGCTGAGTAAAACGCAGCGAAAGTACTCACGCTCGACAAAAAAAAGAATAGAATTCTTTTGTTTTGTCCTCGCTTTTTCGTACTTTTGCCCACGAAACATAAAGATAATTGACTATGTGCAAGTATAGTATTTCTATAGATGATGCGCTGATGGAGGAAGTAAGACCCACTATCACTGAGGGTATGGAAGAAAGTGCATGGGTACAGATGCAGGTAGAGGCTCTGTTCGCCCAAATGGCTGAAAATGCCAGAAACAAGAAAAAGAAAGACCTTAGGCTTTCTCAAAGGCTAAGGGGCATAGGCCATGCACCGAAGGATTTCGACTATAAAAAGGAATTAGAGAACCGCTTCTGATGAAGAAACACTATCTTGTTGATACGAATGTCGTCATCGACATGCTCCTTGACAGGGAGGATGCCGATGCTGCTTGTGCTGTCTTTGATGGTGCAGAACGTGGAGATTATTACCTCCATATTTGTGCTTTATCATTTACAACGATGTTCTATTCACTTCGAAAGATATTGAGCCGCGAAGACCGTATAAATGTCCTGACACAACTGAAGGAGGCTATGGAGGTTGCCGAAGTTGATGGGAATGTTATAGATATGGCTTTGAAATCAGGATGGAAGGATTTTGAGGATGCTGTGCAGAACTTTTCCGCAGTCGTAAATCCTCAGATTTCAGCAATAATAACGAGAAATACTAAGGACTTTAAGGATTCGAGTCTTGAAGTGGCTGACTCTGTAGAGTTTCTAAACTCAAAATAGGAATAATACAATCTGCGGGTGTAGTGTAACGGCAGCACGCAAGACTTCAGATCTTGATCGGCGTATATCCAATACGCAGGCGCGGGTTCGACTCCCGTCACCCGCTCCTTGAAAAGGTAAAAAAGTAAAAAGGTAAAACAATACGGGCATAGTGTAACGGCAGCACACAGGTTTTCGGGGCCTGAAGGTCGGCTTCCAATCCGACAGAGGCGGTTCGACTCCGCCTGCCCGTGCAACATGGAAGACGAGAAACGACAACAGCAACCGCATCCGCGCGACAACTTCAAGAAATGGGACGACCCGCTGTTCAACGACCTGCGGCGGATGTTTTCGCGTGCACGTCTGCGCGAGGTGCTGACCCACAGTTCGTTCTACGAGGAGGAAGGCAAGGGTAACAGCCGCTATGTGTTTGCCGGGATGTTTGTTTTCAAGGGCATGGTGGGCGAAGTGCTGTTCCGCTATGCCGCGGGCGACGGCAAGCGCCTGCAGCACGTGTTGGGCAACATGTTCCGTCAGGAACGCTTAGAGCGGCAGTTCGACGAATGGCAGCTGCGGCAGTTTGCCCGCGCCAGCGAGCAATTCGACATCGCGAAGCATAAGCACATCTTCGTGTATGCCATCTATGGCTACGTGACTACGCTCGACGAGGAAACCCGGCAGTGGTTTATCTCGAAATACATCATTGGCGAAACGGAGTATCTACTGACCCACAAGAAGCGCAACCGCAACCTGCTGGCTCAGGCCGACGACATTGTGCAGAAGACCGACGGACGGCGACTCGCATTAGAGATGGAACAAACCGACAACGGGATGCACCGGGCAAAGGCCGTGCTCTCAGACGGCACTGTGCTCTGTGAGGCCGAGAGCAAGAGCTGGCGCTATGCGCGGCAGAAAGCCGCAAAGACAGCATTGGACATTCTGGCCATGCCATCGCGGAAATACATCCTGTCGAATCCAGAATACCAGGCCCGCGTGGTAGCCCGCATAGAGGCGGAGAAGGAACAACGCAAGGCGGAGATAGAGGAGCGCGAGGCGAAAAAGAAGGAGGCCCGCGAGGAACGCCATGCGAAATGGAAGGAGCAGACGCGACTCAGAGACATCAAGCGGCGGCAGGTGCAGGTTGCTGCCAAGAAGCGCAAGGCTGAGAATGCAGCCCGCGCAGCAGCCAAGGCCGCGAAGGAAGCACGCCCCATGAGTGCAAAGAAGCGCCGCTACTTGGAGGACAAGAAAAAGTGATTCAATGTGAGTACTATTATCAAGAAGTTGCAACAAATAAAAAAAACTTCACCATGCGGTGTAACTCGTTTGATGACAAGGGATTGCGGTGAAGGGTTAAAAGGCGACCCCAACAAGAGACCCAAACTGGAGACCCACCCAGCTGGAGACCCACCCCAGCTGGAGACCCACCCCAGCCCTCCCTGTTTAGGGAGGGAGAGCCCACCCCAACCCTCCCGAAGGGAGGGAGCCTTGCAATCGTGCATTCGTAAATGTGCCATTTACGCATCGTAAATGATAGAGTTACGCCTCGTAAATGGTACATTTTGACTTCATGTTTCTAAGTTACTTGGATAATCAGAGTGACTACAAAGTAAATTAGTTTGTTCTTCAACGGATGATACTTTGCCATCCGTTTGATGATGTTTTGAGGTACAAAGTAAATTACTTTGTAGGAGACCCACAACAGGAGACCCACCCTGGAGACCCACCCCAACCCTCCCTGTTTAGGGAGGGAGCAAAGACTTCTGAAACGGGAATAATATCCATTTGCGATGGCAATAACTCCCTCCCTAAACAGGGAGGGTTGGGGTGGGTCTCCAGTTTGGGTCTCCAGTTGGTGTGTCTCCCCTAAACCCTTCACCGTAAGGCTCTGGAATACATGCAGATGCGCCTTAAAGTGAAGGGATTGAAAATTATGAAACTCTTTGAGAATCAGCGAGCCTGCACGTTGCAGAGATTACGGGAGATCATGAGGAACCATACCCAGTTATTCGTGAGATGTGAAATTTATGGTGCCAATATTTGGTTATTTCGTCTGAAAAGTGTATATTTTCGGCACGAAAATATATTGAAAAGTGTATATTTTAAATTTAGGAATCGTTTGAAAAGTGTAAATCGCCATGCTGTACAGGAGGATTACATCATACATTGAGAACTATTTGAAGTCGGACACAGACAAGATTCTAATTTTGGAAGGAGCCCGTCAGGTTGGCAAGTCGTTCAGTATCCGCGAAGTGGGTACTAGACTGTATGCTAACTATATAGAAATCAATTTTGTGGAGGATGATGAGGGTGAACAGTTGTTCAAGAACATTCATAGGAAAGAGGATTTCTATTTGACCCTCAGGCATCTCTTTGGACGTACATGCCATCTCGAATCCGCATTTCCCGCTGAGTGAATCACTTCAGAAAAATCTGCTGAAACTCTATCTGAATGATGTGGGGTTGCTGACAGGTTTGCTTTATCACAACAACATACGCTCTGTGCTTGAAGATATGCGCAGTGTCAATCTCGGTTCCGTTTATGAGAGTGTCGTTGCCCAGGAACTTCGTGCCCATGGACATAAACTTTTCTATTACGACAATCGTAAGCAAGGCGAGGTGGACTACCTGATAGATGACCATAAAGTCATGAGCGTCCATCCGATAGAGGTCAAGTCTGGCAAGGACTATACTGTTCATAGTGCCCTCAACAACCTCATGAGAAATCCTGACTACAATATTCTTACTGGTACAGTATTTTCCAATGAACGTGAGATACGCCAGAATGGCAAAATCACCTATATGCCTATATACTTCGTGATGTTTATTGATGCTGAGGCATCCTTGTCCGATGAATCTGAGTACATTTTCTGAAGGTCTACACGGCAAAAAGAAAGAGGATGTGTCTGGGCACATCCTCTTTTAGGAAATCAGCGAGCCTGCACGTATTTATGGAGGGTCTTGCGGACGGCTCCGTTGCCGGCAAAGAGTTCTTTGACCATGCCTTCAATCTGCTCGCCGAGACCGGCTTCATAGAGATCGAGACCGAAGACATCGCTGCGGCTGTAGAGAGCCTTCAGCGGACTCCAATCCTGATCGGCCTTGCCAATCTCGAGGGGAGCCACAATGGCCTGAAGTTCTGCAAGCATGGGATCGGGAGATGGCTCGAAAGGAGTGCCGTCGTCCTTGATGCCCTTCAGATAGCGGGCATAGCCTGCGAGGGTGAGGGGTATCAGCACAAGGTTGCTCATATCAAGACCGCGGGCCACATACTTCTTGATGGTCTCACCGAAGCGGATGGGGAGTTTCTGCGAGGTGTCCATGGCGATGCGCTGCGGGGCATCGGGCATGAAGGGATTGGGCAGACGGCGATTGATGACGGCGCCGATAAACTCGTAAGGATTGAGCACGCCGGGATCGGTGACTACGGGCATGGCTTCCATATAGCCTATCTTCTGGATAAAGGCACGGAGGTCTTCGTCGGCCATCTCTGCGGAAATGAGGGTATAGCCGAGCATGCATCCATAGATGCTCATAGCGGTGTGGAGGGGATTGAGGCAGGTGGTCACCTTCATGGTCTCCACCTTGTCAACAGTCTCGCGGGTGGTATAGAGGGCACCGCCAAGATCGAGCGGCGGACGGCCATTGGTATAGTTGTCCTCGATGACGAGATACTGCACTTCCTCGGCATTGACGAAGGGAGCGGTAAACGTGTGCTTCTCGGTCTCGATGTAGTTGTTGTCTTCGAAGCCGTCGGCAGCAAGCATCTCCTTCACTTTCTCGTGGGGACGCGGGGTAATCTTATCGATCATAGACCAGGGGAAGGTAATCTTAGACTCGTCTTTCAGATAGTCGAGGAAGGCCTGAGGCACGAGTCCGTCGCTGACCCAGCGCTCCGCATAAGCGAGGACACCGGCCTTCACCTTGTCGCCGTTGTGGGAACAGTTGTCCATGGACTGGACGGTGAGAGGGAGCCCCCCTCCTGTCCCCCCTTGGGGGGATGATTCGACACCTGCCTTAAAGCGTTCATACAACAATGCGGCAACCTTACCCATAGCAAGTTTTGGGCCCTCGGTGGGTTTCCCCCCAAGGGGGGACGGAAGGGGGGCTTTCAGGTCGGCTTCATTATAGGTGTAGCCTTTCTCGGTGATGGTGAACGAAATCATCTGGAGCGAAGGTTTGCGGAAGATTTCCACCAGACGCTGCCAGTCGGCAAACTGATAGTCGGCCTTGAGGGCTTCGGTTACGCTGGCAATGACTTTCTTCTCGATGGTGCCATTGCTGCAGAGCGATACGGCCAGAGAGAGGTTGCCATAAGGGGCGTAGGCCTTGTCGATGACTTCATAGTCGAAAGTCTCGGCCACAATGACGCCTCGGTCGTACTTACCCGTATTGAGGGCATCGTTAAGAATGGCGGCGGGGAAAGCGCGGAAGATGTTTCCACCACCGAAATGTACCCATGTAGGCTCGTCGTAGGTCTTCTTGGCCACGGCAGCCATATCAAACTTTGGAAGCAGATAGCCTTTGGCTTCCCATTCAGCGGCATTGAAATTGCCTGAACGCAGATCTGTAAGTTTCATATCCAGGAATAATTAATAGTTGATTTGTTTTGATTGAAAAAACGGAGGCTGTGTGTAAAGGACTTACACAGCCTCCGCTTATAATATATTAAGGTACGCGCGACCTTTTATGCCTTGACGATATCGTCTTCCTTGATCTTACGTCCCATCACGAGGTAAGCAACGGGAGATGCGATGAAGATAGACGACAGGGTACCGAATACAACACCCAGGATCATGGCGAAGGCGAATGAGCGGATGCTGGCACCTGCGAGGATGAAGATACAGAGCAGCACGATCAACGTAGAGAGTGAAGTGTTGATGGTACGAGCCAGGGTCTGGTTGATTGACTCGTTGAAGAGCTGCTGCTTGTCCTTCTTGGGATAGAGTCCGAGATTCTCACGGATACGGTCGAATACCACCACCTTATCGTTGATAGAGTAACCGATCACGGTCAGGATAGCACCGATGAAGGTCTGGTCGATCTCGAGTGAGAAGGGCATCCATCCCCAGCAGAGCGAGTAGATACCGAGTACCACGAGGGTATCGACAGCCAGCGCTACCACAGAACCTACAGAGAAGGCTACGTTGCGGAAACGGAGCAGGATGTAGAGGAAGATGGCAATCAGGGCAATGATGACGGAGATGATAGCTCCGTAGGTGATGTCCTTAGCCACCGAAGGTCCTACCTTCTGAGAGGAGATGATGGAACCGCCTTCGCGAACGTCAGGATTCTTGAATGCCTCCACGCTGGCCTGACTGACGAGGCCGTGCTTCTTCAGGGCGTTATAGAGGATGGTCTCGCACTCGTCGTCGGTAGTGGGCGAGTTGGACTCAATCTTGTAGTTGGTAGAGATACGGATGGTCTTACCGTCGGTACCGAGGGCAATGGCGCCAGTGTTGGAACCGGGGAATGCCTCAGCGATGATGGTACGGATCTCCTCAGGCTGCACACCCTTCTCGAAGGTCACCACATAGTTGCGACCACCAGTGAAGTCGATGCTCTCAGAGAGACCGCGAACGGCGAAGCTCACGAGGAATACGACAGCAGCGCAAGCCACGGTGATAAAGGTCTTCTTGTAGAACGACATGAAAGGAATCTTCATGTTCTGCATCAGGTTCTTTGAGAGACTCGTGGTGAAGGTGAGGTTGAGCCACTTGTCGTGCTTGTGACGCCATTCATAGACGATACGTGTGAGGAACACGGCGGTGAAGAACGAGCAGAAGATACCGATGATCCAAGTGGTGGCGAAGCCCTTCACAGGACCTGTACCGAAATAAAGGAGGATGACACCGGTGATGATACTCGTCAGGTTGGAGTCGAAGATGGCGCTGAAGGCATTGCTGTAACCAGCCTTGAGGGCATTCTTGATGTCCTTGCCGTTGCGCATCTCTTCCTTGATACGCTCATAGATAAGCACGTTGGCATCCACGGCCGTACCAAGGGTCAGCACGATACCGGCGAGACCGCTCATCGTGAGGGCAGCCTGGAACGAGGTGAGAATACCGAGCGTGAAGAAGAGGTTGACGATGAGGGCGCAGTTAGCCATCATGCCAGGGATGAAGCCATACATGGCAATCATATAAACCATCAACAGGATGAAAGCGATGATGAACGACCAGATACCCTGCTGGATAGACTGTGCACCGAGGGTAGGACCAACAACCTCTTCCTGTACGATACGTGCAGGTGCGGGCATACGTCCGGACTTCAAGGTAGTGGCCAGGTCTTTAGTATCCTCGATGGTGAAGTTACCGGTGATCTGAGAGTTACCACCTGAGATTTCGCCGTTTACACGGGGAGCGGAATAAACCACGCCATCAAGCACGATGGCAATAGCCTTACCTACATTAGCCTTGGTGAGGGCAGCCCAACGACGAGCACCGTCGCTGTTCATGCTCATAGATACGCTGGGACGGCCTGACATCTGCTCGAACTCGTCCTTGGCATCGGTGATAACGTCACCCTCAAGCGGAGCGCGGCCACTGGCCTCGGTCACCTTCAGGGCGTGGAGTTCGAAGACGTTCTTGCTGCCCTGGATCATATCCGTGGGCTTGGCACTCCAGAGGAGTTTCACGTCAGAGGGAAGCACCTGCTTGGCCAGGTCGCTGTAGATGATGGCGTTGATAGCCGCAGTATCGCGGATATTGGCCAGACCAACGAGTGAGAGCTGACCGCCAGTGGTCTGCAGACGAGAGAGCAGCGGATGAGCCTTCTGGGCAGCAGCCAGGGCCTTGTCGTCTTTATTGTCAGCCTTGGCAATCTCGGGCTTGGCATCCTTCTTCACTTCAAACTTAGGCTTGGCAGCCTCAGCCTTTGCAGCGGCATCGGCCTCGGCCTTTACGGCAGCTGTATCAACGGCTGCGCTATCCTCGGCAACAGCCTCGCCACCATTGGCAAAACGCTGGTCGAGCTGTGAGAGCACGGGAATAATCTCATTGCTGTTGTAGGTCTCCCAGAATTCAAGGTTAGCACTTCCCTGGAGAAGTTTGCGCACGCGCTCCGGCTCACGGATACCCGGCATTTCCACCATGATACGACCCTGCTGGCCTTCCAGCTTCTGGATATTTGGCTGCACCACGCCGAACTTATCGATACGGTTGCGCACCACATTGAAGGAGTTGTCGATAGCCGACTGCACTTCCGTGCGGAGGGCGTTCTCAACTTCCTTGTCGGTGCTCTGTGTGCTCACCTTGCCCTTGAGTTGCTGGGTAGCAAAAATCTCTGCCAGGCGATGGCCGGGGGCATTCTTGTGATAAGCATCGATAAACAGCGAGATGAAATCGCTCTGACTGGTTTCCTCTTGCTTCTTAGCCTCAGCCATTGACTTCACGAAAGCCGCATCGGTCTTGTGGTCGGCGAGAACCTCTACCACGTCGGGCACTGAGATTTCGAGGATAACGTTCATACCGCCTTTGAGGTCGAGGCCGAGGCCGATCTGGGTCTCAAGGCATTTCTGGTAAGAGTAAACACCCAAATACTTCACAGAGTCCTTGTAGTCCTGCTGTGCGATGGGGTCTTTGATCTTTGCTGCCTGGGCATCATAGTAGCTGGTAGCTGCTGAGAAGCTCAGGTAGAAGATACTTGCGAGCGTCAGGAGGACAGCCACGCAAATTACTAAACCTTTGTTTTGCATTTTTTGTTATGTTATTTAATTAATTATTTCTAAATACGCGCAAAATAGCGTGCAAAGATACGCATTTTTCGCAACTTAAAGAAATTTAAGTGCGAGAAAATGCTATTTTTGTGCGTTTCCATCCATTTTCAAGCCACAAATCATCGGATAATGGTCGCTCGACTTGATGGAATCGTCCACTTTGCAACTCACGGGGGTCAGTTGGGATGAGCAGAAGATATGATCAATACGCACACGGATGGCATCGCGCCAGAACGACCATCCAAGGCCGTTGCCCGACTCACGGAAACAGTCGGTAAGATGCTGGCCGATCACATAGCGGGAATAGGAAATGGGAGTATCATTGATATCACCGCAAAAAATGACCGGCACATCAGTATGCTGACCGATATATCGGGCCAATGCCCTGACCTGATTTGCACGCACCACGTTGTGGGCACCCAGTTTCACCAGAAGCCGCTTCGACTCCTCGCGGGCCACCTCCGTTTTCTTGTCGCCGCGAACCATGCTATGGAAATCCTGACGCTCGGAGGATGACAGGCCAGCGGTTTCCAAATGAGCATTGATGACCATCAACGGCTTTCCGTTGACATCGAGCATAAAGGCTTTGCTCACAAAGTCATCGTCGCCGTACTTAATGGGCTCGCTGCTCGTGATAGGATATTTGCTGAGCAGCGTCACCCCACTGCCGGTAGTCCGGAAATACTGCGACTCGATATAGGGGAATACATCCTGGAAACGTGCCTTGTCTTTCGCTTTCAACGTGATTTCCTGCAGGCAGACAATATCGGCATCCTTCTGTTGGGCCACATAGTCGAGAGCCCCTTGGAGACCGCCTCCGCGGACACCCGCCTCATCGGCGGAATAACCGGCCACGTTGTAGGATATCACTTTCAGGTTGGCTTCTTCGGCAGTACCAAGATTCAGGGGGAAATAGGTACGCACCGGCCCATAACACAACAGAAAGCCCAAAAGCGGCACAATCACCCGCTTCAGGCTGAAGACGGCCCAAAAGACCAGAAAACAGACGTTGATCAATAGAAAAGCCGGAAACGTGAGTCCCAGGCAGGAGAGCATGGGATGCTCCTGAGGATTCAGCCGGTCGCTGTAGCCCACGAGCAACATCAGAATGATGGATGCCACATTGGCACCCATGATCATATTAGCCGTAAATCGCTTGAGACCTTTCATTTTCCAGCGTCAAAGAGTTTCTTCTTCTCCTCCTCGCTCAGACTGGCATAGCCCGAACGGCGGATTTTGTCGAGAATGGCATCTATCTCTTCTTGATTGGCTTTCTTATCCTGATTATACTGCCAGTCGCGTTCGCGCTCCGAGGTGTGACGATCGTTGAAGTCGGCCTTCTTGTGGGAACGGCGCTCCCAGTTGTTCTTCAGTTTGTCGAAGAACTGCTCGCCCCTCATCCTTCCGTAGCCATTGTTTCCTCCGGCATGGTTGCGCCAATAGATAATCATCAGGAAACCGAAGAGCATACCGCCGAGATGGGCAAAATGGGCCACACCGTCGCCAGAAGTGCCAAGGGCTGAAAGAAGTTCGATGACCACATAACCGCAGATAAACCATTTGGCCTTGATAGGTATAGGCAGCGGGAATATAAACATGCGCTCCTCAGGAAACAGCATACCGAAAGCCAGCAATATACCATAGATGGCACCAGAAGCTCCCACCGTGGTCAACTGATTGAGGAAAGCATCCACACTGATGCTCACACCATTGAGGTTTACATAATCGTAAGCCCCCAGACCTTCAATGAGATAATAGTTTACAAACTGCGCCAGTTCTTGTGTCAGTCCGGCACCGATTCCGCATAAAATGTAATAAAAAAGGAATTTCTTAGGCCCCCATACGTTCTCTACCACACAGCCAAACATCCACAGGGCAAACATATTGAAGAATAGATGTGCAAACCCACCGTGCATGAACATATAGGTCACAAACTGATAAATACGGAAATTGCTGGCCATCACGAAATGGAGACCCAGCAGTTCGTTCAGATCGACACCCGTGCGTTGGAAAACATAGGTGGCGAGGAACATCAGTACGTTAATTATCAGTAAGTTCTTGGTAATAACGGGTATATTACGCATAAGCTTTTTTGTTTCAAGTTTCAAATTCAAGTTTCAGGCTTCATGTAGCCATTCACGCTAATTTGGCCGCAAAATTACGAAAAATATCCGTTATTTAGCACAAAATCGGGGCTTTACGTACTATTTTTCGTTAATTTCTCTATTTTTTTTGTTTTTTTGTTTGTTTTATGAAATGATTAAACTATATTTGCGAAGAATTTCTAATAGAATAATTTTTTTACATTAATATATTTAACAAAAATCACAAATTATGAACAAAACTGAATTGATCGACAAGATCGCAGCAGGCGCTGGTCTGACAAAGGCTGACGCTAAGAAAGCATTGGAAGCTACAACCGCAGCCATCAAGGAGGCTCTCGTAGCAGGTGACAAAGTTCAACTCATCGGTTTCGGTACTTTCAGCGTAAACGAGCGCCCCGCTCGCGAAGGTATCAACCCCGCTACCAAGCAGAAGATTAAGATTGCTGCCAAGAAGGTTGCCAAGTTCAAGGCTGGTGCTGAGCTGGCTGATGCTCTCTAAACAATTTGTAAAAGAAAATCACAAAAGACCCGCAAGCAATCTTGCGGGTCTTTTATGTTTATTATACGCGGATTAATTCCGCTCTCCAGCTTATTGGGGCTGCTTGCCGATATAAGCCAAAATACCACCGTCCACATAGAGCACATGACCGTTGACGGCATCAGAAGCATGAGAAGCCAGGAACACGGCAGGGCCACCCAACTCAGAAGGATCGAGCCAACGTCCGGCAGGAGTCTTGGCGCAGATGAAGCTATCGAACGGATGACGGCTTCCATCCGGCTGACGCTCACGAAGAGGAGCAGTCTGAGGAGTAGCGATATAACCCGGGCCAATACCGTTACACTGGATGTTGTAGCCACCATACTCAGAGCAGATGTTGCGGGTAAGCATCTTCAGACCTCCCTTGGCAGCAGCGTATGCACTTACCGTCTCACGACCCAGTTCGCTCATCATTGAGCAGATGTTGATAATCTTACCTTCCTTGCGCTCCATCATCTCAGGGATAACGGCAGAAGAGCAGATAAACGGACCAACGAGGTCGATGTCGATCACCTGCTGGAACTCGGCGCGCTTCATCTCGTGCATCGGGATGCGCTTGATGATACCGGCATTGTTAACGAGGATGTCAATCTGACCTACCTCCTCGTGAATCTTCTCCACGAGAGCCTTCACGGCATTCTCATCGGTCACGTCGCATACGTAGCCCTTTACATTCTCGATGCCAGCCTCCTTGTAGTTGTTCAAGCCACGCTCCAAGGCAGCCTCATTGATGTCGTTGAAAATGATAGTCTTAATACCTGCTGCAACAAAAGCCTTAGCAATGTTGAAGCCAATACCGTAGGAAGCACCTGTGATCCAGGCATTCTTTCCTTCCAATGAAAATGGATTTGCCATAATGTTAAGTTTTTAAGTTTATAAGATTCTAAAGTTTATGAGTTTGAATTCTTTTTATCGTAAATCCGTAATCTTCGAGAAGTCCTGATCGCCGTAGTCGAGATTCTCTCCGCCCATACCCCAGATAAAAGTATAGTTGTGAGTGGCAGCAGCAGAGTGGATGCTCCATTCGGGCGAAAGCACGGCCTGATCGCCACGCATCCAGATATGGCGCGTCTCTTCCACTTCTCCCATGAAATGGCAGATAGCCTGATCTTCCGGCAGTTCGAAATAGAAGTAAGCCTCCATACGACGCGAGTGGACATGCGCCGGCATCGTGTTCCACACGCTTCCGGGAGCCAATTCCGTCATACCCATCTGCAACTGGCAGGTAGGCAACACCTGATTCACCAGCATCTTATTGATGTCGCGCTCGTTCGACATTTCCAGCGAACCCATGTGGGCCACCACCGCATTCTCTTTCGTCACCTTCTTGCAGGGATATGAATGATGAGCCGTCGTGGAATTGAAGTAGAACTTGGCAGGCTTCTCCGCATCGTCGCTCTTGAAAATGACATCACGGTCACCGCTTCCGATATAGAGTGCCTCCTTAAAGTCCAGATGGAAAGTCTCATCGCCAACGACGACCTCCCCTGCTCCACCGACATTATAGATGCCTATTTCGCGGCGCGTAGTGAAGAAAGGAGCCTTCAGCGGGTCGATAGCCTCCAGCTTCAAGGCTTCTTTGACAGGCATAGCGCCACCCACTACCATTCGATCATACATGGAATAGACCATATTCACCTCATCTTCGGCAAACACACGTTCTATCAGGAAATCACGGCGCAAGCGGGCAGTGTCATAATGCTTGGCATCTTCCGGATGGGCAGCATATCGGAGTTCGTAATTTGTTTTCATATCAACGGTTTTGATTTGTTTGACTGCAAAGATACGAAAAATCGGGAGCAGAACAAAATAAAACCCAAATATTTTTCTGACAATACTTTTTTTTATATCTTTGCAACATCAAACAAACACCATATCACTATGAGAAAAAGTATTTTAATAGCCATGACCATGCTGACGCTTTTGGCATGTGGGAGCAAGAAAGCACAGGCTGTAGGTGAGAAAACCGAAGCTAAGGAATCTGCGGCCGTAGAGGCCAAGGAAAAGATTACCGGCCTTATCAAGGAACTGTATGCAGCGGCAGCCCAGAATGCAGATGACATTGACCAGCGGTTTGCCTGTCATGAATGGCGGCAGACGGTGGGTGCGGTTAAAGAGAAAGACTCAAAAATAGAGGATATCGGCTTCTTCAACGAAGATTATTGGACCGACATGCAGGACAGTAATCCAAATGACTTAGAGGCACGCGACATCAAGTTTGAACAGCTGGACGTTGAGAAGGGCACGGCTTTGGTTGACTTTATCCTCCACAGTTCCGTTCAGACCGTTCACATGAAGTTCAGTTTCTGCCGAGAGGATGGTGACTGGCGTGTACACAACATCATGAAGTACTACAATGATCCTGACAATAAGGAAGCTCTGACCAATTACCTGGAGTCCATGCACGACTATCTCAATGAGGAACAGGAAGATATGACGGAACTGACTTTCAGCAACATGGCAGGCATATACGACAGTCTGGACGAAAAGATGAACAGCGAAAGCCGCTTCTGCCTGATGGAAGACGGCACGGCCACCTGGAACATGATAGGCAGTCTCAACATCACTGAGTACACCTACACCATCAAGGGGAATACCATCTGCCTGAAAGCAAAAGGCGTGGATTCAGAGGAAGACTGCTATGAATATGATGCCGACACCCGTTCGCTGAAGAACGAGCAGGGGGCGGTCTATTATCGGCAAATTGAGGATTGAGAAAGAAAAAAATCCGCCAATAACTTGAGTTATAGGCGGATTTTCAATGGTTGGGTGACTCGGATTCGAACCGGGAATGACAGAACCAAAACCTGTAGTGTTACCATTACACCATCACCCAATCATGCGTTTTGCGGCTGCAAAGTTAATAAGAATTTAGCATTTAGCCAAATTTTTAATAACTTATCTTATTTCACTGTCAGCAAGAAGTAGTTCTTCTTACCTTTTTGAGCCAGGAGATACTTACCGTCGATAAGGTCGTCGGCAGTGATGGGACGGTCAAACTGGGTGAGCTTCTCTTTATTGAGAGAAACGCCACCACCCTGCACCATCTTGCGCATCTCACCCTTGGAGGGGAACACGGGGGCTGCCTGTGTGAAGATCTCTACGGCAGGCTGGCCAAGCACGTCTTTGGAGATATCAAAATGGGGCACACCGTCGAAAACATCAAGGAAGGTCTGTTCATCAAGTTTCTGCAAGGCATCCTTCGTGCTCTTGCCGAAAAGAATGTTACTGGCCTCAATGGCTGTATCGAGGGCTTCCTGAGAATGAACCATGACAGTCACCTCATCAGCCAGACGATGCTGCAGCACACGACGGCCTGGATCCTGCTTGTGCTCTTCTACGAGCGCATCGATGGTCTCCTTGTCCAAAGAGGTGAATATCTTGATATAGCGCTCGGCGTCCTCATCGCTGACATTGAGCCAGAACTGATAGAACTTGTAAGGCGTGGTACGCTTTGGGTCGAGCCAGATGTTTCCACTCTCTGTCTTACCGAACTTCTTACCGTCTGACTTGGTAATCAGCGGACAAGTGAGAGCGAATGCGGGAGCGGCATCATTGCCAAGGGTACGGCGGATAAGCTCTGTACCAGTAGTCATGTTACCCCACTGGTCGTTGCCACCCAACTGCAGGCGCACGCCCTTGTGCTGATAGAGATAGAGGAAGTCGTAGCCTTGCAGGAGCTGGTAGGTAAACTCGGTGAATGAAAGTCCGTCGCGGGCTGTTCCGTTCAGACGCTGCTGAACACTTTCCTTAGCCATCATATAGTTGACGGTGATGTGCTTACCCACCTCGCGGGCAAAATCAAGGAAGGTGAAATCCTTCATCCAGTCATAGTTGTTCACCATCTCGGCAGCATTGGCATCCTTCGATTCGAAATCCAGGAACTTAGCCACCTGCTTCTTGATGCACTCCTGGTTGTGATAGAGCGTCTCGTTGTTGAGCAGGTTACGTTCCTGACTCTTACCGGAAGGGTCACCGATCATACCCGTTGCACCACCCACCAGGATAATGGGCTTGTGGCCGCAACGCTGCAAGTGGCGCAGCATCATAATACCACAGAGGTGACCGATATGAAGCGAATCGGCCGTAGGGTCGGTACCTAAGTAGGCCGTCATCATCTCTTTCTGCAAGGCTTCCTCGGTGCCGGGCATCATCTGAGCCAGCATTCCGCGCCATTTCAGTTCTTCTACAAAATTCTTCATCTTTATATTTTCGTTTTCAATATTATCTCACTTTATGTTACTTAGAGTTAAGAGGTGAAACCATCGCCGGCTACAGTCTTTGCAGGTAATCATAACTCTCAACTCTACACTCTCAGTTCCACATTAAAAATCACGGCACCGGGTCATATCCGGAACCACCCCAGGGATGGCATCTCAGGATACGGCGAATGGCCAGATAAAGGCCTTTGACTGGACCGTGCTTGATCAACGCCTGACGGGCATATTCCGAACAAGTAGGTGTAAACCTGCACGAAGGGGGCGTATAAGGCGAGATGGCTTTCTGATAGATCCAGATAGGAACCAGCAGCACGGCTACCAAAACCCACGAGATGCCGCGGCCTATCCGTTTGATAAATGTCCACAAGCCTTTCATCTCTGATTGCCAGTCACTTTCTCAGCGAGCCGTTCCAACAGCGAGGCCACCCTCTGCTCCACCTCTGCAGTGTCGTAAAGCCGGTCATCAAGCCAGATAAAAGCCAACGCCAGCTGCCGGTCGGCAGGCAACACATTCCATATCAGATGCTTATGATGGCGGTAGGCCTCACGAACCTGCCGCTTCACGCGGTTGCGTTTCACAGCCCTCTTAAAACAACGTTTGGGCACACTCACCAGCAACTGGGCCGGTGGGCAAGCGCCCTCGCGTACATTTTCCATATATACAAGTCTCAACGGGAAGGCTACCATCGAACGGCTTTGGCCTCCGTTGAAGAGCATGTCAATGAGTTTACGGCTCGATATCCGCTCTTCCTTACCCAGTGTGAGAGCGTCGGATGCAGACATGCGAGCTTATTTTGTTTTCGACAGATAATTTTTCAGGGCTGCCGTCATCGATGGGAACTCCGGAGTAGGAGCCTCAATGACTACCTTAAGTCCTGCATCGTGAGCCGACTTCGTGGTGCTGGGACCGAAAGTGGCCACCACAACCGATTCGTTCTTGGTATCACCGAAAGTCTTCTCGAAGGCATTGATGCCAGAAGGACTGAAGAATACGCACATATCATAGTCGAATGTCTTCACCTCATCCTCGGTGAAATCATTGCTCACCGTGCGATACATCACACACTCCGTATGGTTCAACTTCTTCGAATCCAGAAGGTCGGCCGTGGAATTATCATGCACATCGCTCATCGGAATGAGATACTTCTCCGACTTGTGCTTCACCATCAGGGGCAGCAGATCCACAATCTTTCCGGTATTGCCGAAGAACACCTTGCGTTTGCGATACTGCACATACTTCTGAATATACAGCGCAATCTGCTCTGTAACGCAAAAGTACTTCATGTCCTCTGGGATTTCCAGACGCATTTCCTTAGCCAACTTGAAATAGTTATCGATGGCGTGACGGGAAGTGAACACAACGGCAGTATAGTTCAGAATACTTACCTTTTGTGAACGAAACTCCTTCGAGGTGAGGCCCTCGACTTTAATGAACGGACGGAAGACCAGTTCCACTCCATAGTCGCTGGCGATGTCATAGTAAGGCGACTTCTCGCTTGCAGGCTTGGGCTGTGATATCAGAATCTTTTTAATCATCTGTGTCCTAAAAATTTATTTTCAAAAAATCCACAATTGTCACCAAAAGTCCTCCCAGGGAGAACAGCGGTACGATTTCCAGCGCGCAAAAGTACAAAATATTTTGCAAAAAAGCTCCATTTTGTCGGAAAAAGATTATATATGACCTGTAAAATACCAGTATTTTGGTCAGAACGACGACCACCAGGGCATAAATAATAGCATTCTGCATGCTCATGTTGAAGTATGTCTGCAGCAACACCAGGGGGAAGATGGCCACACCCTCCACACATACCATAAAAAGTAAAGTTTTTTGCCACGTGCGGTTGCTCTTCTTATCAAAGAAGGCCCAGTTCACGACGGCATACAACAACGACTTCAGCAGGAAATAACCCAGGAAACAGCCGAAGAAAATCCAGATCAACATATACTGCGAACGCAGGATAAATGTATCGGCCACACGATCCTGCACGTAGAAGAACGTAATGATGGAAGCCAGCAGACATGTCAGTGCGCCCAGGAAAAACTGGAAACGGAACTCACCGGTAGTCTCCGTCACCTCTGTGGTCAGACCGCTGTGGGGAACGGAAAAGAAGCCTTTGGCTTGGCGGAAGATAAAATCGTGCGAACGGCCAAAGGAGATCATGGCCACCACAAAACAAATAAGCAGCAGCGAGGTGATGGTATTGTCACCGCTGATGGTATAGGGCACGGGGTCACCGGCCACGCCATATCGGCCTCCGCTGATTTCGGGATGTAGCAGGGTGTCGTTGCTGAAGAACGACTCACGGTAATATTGCGGCAGCGAGATATCCTTCGGTCCCTTTCCCTTGTCGTGTCCCGGCAGGTGAAGCGTATCAGGACGTGTACTCAGATGCAAATTCTCCTGATGAAACGTAGCCTGAATGGCAGAATCCTGTTGTGCCGGCGTAGCATCTTTAGGCAACTTGCTCAGCACCTGATAGGGAGTCAGCTGTTTCTCAGGACGTTGTACACGCTGACTATCGGCCACCGCCCTTTGAGGGAGATGGCCGGATACCTCATGCGTAGCATGTATGCTGTCCTGCTGCTGATTCACAAAGACCGAAGATTAAGATTAAAGTTCAATTGTCAATGATCAATGAAAGAACACCGCCTTAATCTCCTCTACCCGGTCGAGCTTCTCCCATGTGAAGAGTTCCACGGGGATGGTCTTTGTCTCGTGATAGCGACTGGTGAAAGTCTTCTCCACCACTTCGTTCTCACGGCCCATGTGACCGTAGGCAGCCGTTTCGAAATACATCGGCTGGCGCAGTTTCAGTTGGCGCTCAATAGCTTTCGGCCGCAGGTCGAACATTCCCTTTATCTTATCGGCAATCTCACCGTCAGACATCCCCACATGACTCTTTCCATAGGTATTCACATAGATACTCACGGGCTCAGCCACACCGATGGCATAGCTCACTTGTACCAGCATCTCGTCGCTCACACCGGCTGCCACCATGTTCTTCGCAATCCAGCGGGCTGCGTAAGCGGCCGAACGGTCCACCTTCGAAGGATCTTTACCCGAGAAGGCACCGCCGCCATGGGCTCCCTTGCCGCCATAGGTATCTACGATAATCTTACGGCCTGTCAGACCCGTATCTCCATGAGGGCCACCTATCACGAATTTACCCGTAGGGTTCACGTGGTACGTAATCTTGTCGTTAAACAAAGCCAGCACCTTTTCGCTCTTGATCTGAGCCTTCACCCGGGGAATGAGGATATTGATCACATCATCCTTGATTTTGGCAAGCATCCGCTCGTCGTCAGCGTCGAATTCATCATGCTGCGTGGAAACCACAATGGTATCTATACGCTGGGGCACGCCCTCGTCGCTGTATTCTATCGTCACCTGACTCTTCGAATCGGGACGCAGATAAGTCATCACCTTTCCCTCCTTACGGATTTCAGCCAAGGTCTTCATCAGTCGGTGCGCCAGATCCAACGGCAGCGGCATATAGTTCTCCGTCTCGTTGGTGGCATAGCCGAACATCATGCCCTGGTCACCGGCTCCCTGATTCTCCTCGTCTTCACGGGAAACGCCTTGGTTGATATCGTCGCTCTGCTCGTGGATGGCCGTCAGCACACCGCAAGAGTTGCCGTCGAACTGATATTCCGACTTCGTGTAACCAATCCTGTTCACCGTTTTGCGGGCAATCGTCTGCAAATCAATATATTCCGACGAGCGCACCTCGCCCATGATGATGACCTGTCCGGTCGTCACGAACGATTCAATAGCACAGTGTGCCTTTTCGTCATAGGCCAGGAACTGGTCGAGCAAAGCGTCGCTAATCTGGTCGGCCACCTTGTCGGGATGGCCTTCCGACACTGATTCTGAAGTAAATAAATATGCCATAATCTTCGTACCTTTTTATTTTCGGGTGCAAAGGTACGATTAAGTGAGCGAAAAACCAAATTTAAATCAATGAAAAAAGGGATAGCATACATTTTAGAATGCCATCCCTTTTTTAGGATATTAGCCTTACGGCTTACTTACTTGTTTTCTTCAGGCAGCATGATCACCTCGACGTGGTTTCCGCTGGCCACCAGCTTCTTCAGGAAGGCGGCAATCTTCTGGGGAGTGAGCGACTCGATGGCTTCGCGTTGTCCTTTCACCAGGTTCTTGCCTGTCCAGACGTATTCGTCGATGTAGTTCATCCAGAAACCATTGGTCTTCACCTGCTCGTCGTAGGTCTTCAGCATGGTCTCCTTCACCTTCTGAACCTTCTCGTCGTCCACCTTCACAGTGTTGTCGGCCATACCCTTGGCCAGCAGCTTCAGGGCGGTGTCGGCCTTCTTGGGATCCATGGGGCACTGGGCCAGCAGCAGGGCCTCGGTCTTGAGTCCCATGCGGCGGATGCTTCCCTGCGCACCTACTGAATAGGCGGCACTGGCATCTTCGCGGATATCCTTCAGATAGACCATCGAGAGCACCTGGGCGGCGGCATCGGCGAGCACCTCGTTCTCAACGGTGTAGTCCACGGGCATGTGCCAAACTTCAAGTGCGGAGGCCTTGGGACTCTCCATCTTGCGGTAGAACTTATTCTGCACCTTGCCGTTGACGAAGCTGGGCACTTCTTTCCATCCCGTAGCCTTCTTCTTAGCAGGCAGCGAAGCAATGTACTGCTCGATGAGCGGACGCAGGGTGGCCTCATCATAGTTGCCCACGAAGTAGAACACAAACTCGCCGGCATTGCTGAAACGCTCCTTTGCCATCTGCAGCACACGATCTTGATTAACGCCCTTCAGGGTCTCAGCGGTGAGCGGGGCATAGAGGGGATGGTGGTTATACATGGTGACGGCTACGGAGTCACTGAAGGCAGTCTCGGGCGAGAGGTGACGGTTCTTGAGTACCAATTCTATCTGTCCCATGATGCTCTTATAAGCCTCTTCGTCCTTCTTTACATTGGTGAAGTTGAGGTAGATGAGCTGCATCAGGGTCTCGACATCCTTGGGAACAGTCTGTCCGCCCAGCACTTGATAGTAGTTGTTGAGGTTCATGCTGACGCTGGCCTGCTTGCCGTAGAGGGCTTTCTGCAGTTCGGTGTTCGAGAAATTACCCAGTCCGCTGGTTTCCATGACGGTGGAGAAGAGCTGCATGTTGTCGTAGTCGGCAGCTCCGTAGAGTCCCTTTCCGCCCTTAGCCATGGCCTGGAACATGATTTCATCGTCCTTGAAGTCTGTCTTCTTCATGATGACGCGAGCACCGTTGGAGAGCGTGAGTTCCTTGTATCCGAACTCCTTGTTCTCAGTCTCCTTGACAATCTTGCCAGCCTTTGGCATAGCCTCGGGGGCAATGAGCGGCTCGTTCTTCACGTTGTCTACATAGGCCTCTATCTTTTCTGCGCGCACGGCCCTCACGGCATCGGCCATCTGCTGTTCAGTAGGCAGGACATAGCCTTCACGGTCGGGAGCAAAGAAAGCCACCACGAGGTTAGAGTCGGTGTTGCTGATAAGTTCCTTCTGCAGAACTTCGTTGACAGCCTCGAGTGGGATCATCGGAGCTATCTGCTTCATCAGCTCATAGCGTTCCTCAATAGAGGGGATGGGCTCGTTGGCCAGGAAGTGGTCACGATACTGGTTACCGAAGTCGGCATTGGTGATTTTGTTGCGGTTGGTGAACTGCTTCTCCAGGCGACTCATGTATTCCTGCTTGGCGCGGTCGAACTCAGAGGGGGTGAAACCGTACTGTTTCACGCGCTGAGCCTCACGGTAGATGGCAGCCGCTGTCTCCAGGTCCTTGCCTTCCTTGGGCACGCCGATGAGCATGAAGGCATCCTTAGTCTTCGAGAGCAGGTATTCGCCGTAGCTGGCGCTGGCATACACGAAGGGGCAGTCAGGCTTCTGGGCTGCTTCCTGCGTACGCATATCGAACATCAAAGAGATCAGATCCACGCAATAGTCTTGGATGAGATAGTCGATGCCCACCTTCTCTTCGGGCTTGGTGGCATCCTGTTTCATGCACATCAGGATCTGGCCATACTGCATCTCCTTGTCTTTCTCGATGGCAAAGATAGCCTCGGCATTGTCGGGCACGGGTTCATCTACCACCTTGGCGGCATTGGGATCCACCTTGCTGTCTTTCCAGAGATCCTTGATCACCTGCTCGCAATGGTCCACGTCCACATCACCGACAATGATGATTGCCTGGTTGTCGGGACGGTACCATTTGTGGTAATAATCGCGCAGCACCTGCGGATTACAGCCATCTACCACGCTCATCAGTCCGATGGGCAGACGCTCGCCATACTTAGAACCGGGATACAAACGGGGAAAGAGCTTCTGCTGGATGCGCTGCACGGGACCTTCGCCCAGCTGCCATTCCTGATGGATGACGCCGCGCTCTTTCTCAATCTCCTCGCCTTTCAGCGTGAGGCCGTTCGACCAGTCTTTCAGCACAAGTATGCAGGAGTCGAGAGCAGTCACGCGCTTGGAGGGCACGTCGCAGATGCGATACACCGTCTGGTCGATAGAGGTGTAGGCATTCAGGTCGCGACCGAAGTCAACACCAATGCGACGGGTAAAGTCGAGCAGTGCCGAATCGGGGAAATGCTCCGATCCGTTGAAGGCCATATGCTCCAGAAAGTGAGCCAGTCCGCGCTGATCCTCGTTCTCCTGAATGGAACCCACGCGCTGTGCGATGTAGAAGTTGGCCACGTTCTCGGGCCAGTTGTTCTTGCGGATGTAGTAGGTCAGACCATTGTCCAGCTTACCAATTCTCACGTTTTTGTCAATTGGAATAGGCGGCATCTGCAACTCCTGTGCCACCATCATGGCCACGCTGCTAACGAGCAGGGCGCCCAGCATCATAAATCTCTTGAATTTCATTGTTGATACGTTAGTATATAAAAATGTTTTACGCTGCAAAATTAATCAATGATTACCAAACGGCAAAGAATTTCTATGTCAAATTCATTTCCGTTTGTATCAATAAGCTCCCCTCCCCCTCGGGAGGGGCTGGGGGTGGGCCCCAGGGGAGGGGTTTTAAATCACCACTGCCGTTCCGCTGGTAGCCACCATCAGCATGGAATTACCCTGTCCGATGGTCTCATAGTCGATGTCGATGCCCACGATGGCATTGGCACCCAGCTCGCGGGCACGGTCTTCCATCTCTTTCATTGAGGTGTCCTTGGCCTCGCGCAGCACTTTCTCATAGGCGCTGGAGCGTCCGCCCACGATGTCGCGGATGCCGGCAAAGAAATCCTTCACGAAGTTTGCACCGATAATGGTCTCGCCTGTCACCACACCTTTATATTCCTTAATGGTATGGCCTTCAATGGTTGGGGTTGTTGATAAAATCATAATACTGTTAGTTATATTTACAATGTTATTTTGTTTATATAGACGATTTGACAGCCCAAAAAGTTGCAACGAGCTTCAAAAGTAATCATAACTCTACACTCTCAACTCTACACTCTACACTCAAAAGATGCTCCATCAGCTCGATGTCCATCTCTACCTCGCCCTGCAAGAGGTAGTCGGTGCGATGTGCTTTCAGGTCTTCCAGCAGCTGAAGGGCCTCTTCGCGGTTGCCGTCGAGCAGCAGGGTCGTGGCGAAATGAATGCGCTGCTTGCTGCTATGCGTCTTCATGAACTGCTTCACATATTTGCGCAGCCGGTCGGTGTAAAGCTGGCGGGCCTCCTCAATACGGCCGGTGACCAGGCAAACGAACACCATCTCGAGCGTAAGTTCCTGCTGGAATAGCGCGGCTATGTGCTGCTTCTGGGCCAGTCCTTCCTGCAGCAGGGCGTAGGCCTCTTCCCAGCGGTGCTGGTTCTCCAGCCGGGCAACTACCATCAGCTGCCAGTTCACCTGCAGGCCGTCTTTCCAGTTTACCTGCTCTTCAGCGGGAAACATCTCGTCGGGCATTTCCTTGGGCTGTATGCCGTTCTGTATGTTGGCATTGGCTTCGAGCATCTGACAGAGGCGGCGCTTGTCATCGGGCGTTTTCTCAAGGAAGAGCAGATTGTAGCCGTCGTTGTTCACGCCGCTCAACTTCATGGGAATGCCGTTGATGAGTGCCAGCGAGTAGCCGAAAAATGTCAGTGTCATAAGAAAAATCTCTGCCCAATCGGGGAGGTCGAAGCACAGCAGGAGCACGAGCGCCAGGGTGCTCACAACAACATTGGCCAGCACTCCGCCCAGGTTATACCACCGGGTATCTATCTCTTCGAGGGGTCGCAGCGGCGGAGCCATCAGGCACTGTCCGCCCGTTCCGCCCAGCGAGAAGTTGCGCCACTGGTAGCGGCCGTCTTTACGGATGAGCGTCAGACTGAAGATGCGGAACGACACGAAGCGGTAGCCCGTCAGCAGTCCGGCCACCAGATGGCCGCCTTCGTGGATGATAATATGCAGGATAAAGGCCACCACAGCCCCCACGACGGCTCCTAAGGTGGGGAGCAACAGGCGCAAGGTTCCGATGTCGCAAAACTTTGCCCAAACCTCTGCCCACGATTTTTCGCCGAACACCACGGCGGCTCCCATTCCGACGAGCGCTCCTATGGCACAGCCTGCCAAGAGTCCTCCCACCAACTTCAATATTGTCTTCATCTTTCTGTAATATTACTTCACTCCTTCCACCGTATATCCAGCCTTTTTCAGTCCTGCCAGCACACCCTTTTCGCCCACCAGATGGCCCGCACCCACGGCAAAGAACGTACTCTTCTCTTTCATAATCTGCGGCATCACCTTCAGCCAATTGGCGTTGCGACTGTATATCAGGCGGTCTCTCTCCTCGGGCGTGTCATCGCAGCTGTTGTTCAGTTTCTCATCAAAAGCGGCTTCGATGGCCTTCATATCCTGAGAGAAGAAAGCCGATACGATTTTGTCTACCATCATCTCCTGCCATTCCTGGTTGTCCACCATGCACATCAGGTTCTCCACCTGGCGCTCCATGGGCGTTCCCTTCAGCAGCGCATTCACCTGGAAATCGACGGTCTCGAAACCCTTCACGGGCTTTCCAGCCCCGGCCATCACCTCCTGGAAATAACCGTCGAACGTTTCCTGCGGGTTGAAATTGGGATTCTTTTTAAGCCACATCAGCAGCGACATCTGCAATGTGAGTGCCTTAGGCGTCATCTTGCCCAGCTGCTGTGCTATCATCGGGTTGGTCATATCCATGCCCATGAGAGTCTTCATCATTCCATTCAGACGTGTCATCTGTTCCTCGGTGAGCAGTTTGTCGAGTGTCTGTCCTTCGGGAAGCATCATGGCGGCCTGCATCTTCTGCGTGTTCTCTGCCGACATCATGTCGCCCATATCCAGTTCGCCGTATTCCTGTTCGGCAGCATTGAGCGCCTCTTTCAGTCCCGGAATGCTGTCGGTGAACGATACGGGAGCCAAATGGTAGGTTCCGATGATATACGACGGTTTCTCAAGTCCGTTGCCCGAAATCTTATAGAGCAACTGTGCGTTTGCATTGAGCGCTGCCGTGAGAACGAGCGCCAGGGTAAGCATCATTTTTTTCATTTCTTTATCCTTATTATATGTTATTATTCTTCCATCAAATCATTGAGCTGTTCAATCATTTCGTCGTTCTTCCGCTGCCACTTGAAGTAGATGCTCAGACCGATGGCTCCACCAATAAGTCCGCCAATCAGCATCCCTGCCACCATGGCAATGGCCTCGGTGTGGTTGGCGTTGTTGCTATAGAACTCATAGCCCAGCCACAACATCCATACGGGAACCACCACGAAGCAGCCAATCTTCTCCTGCAGCGAGCGGCGCTTCTTCATCTCCAGCAGGCGGCTGGCCGTTTCCTTCAGGTCGTTACCCATATTGTCCACATTCATACGGTTGATATACCAGTCGAAGAATACCCCCACATACATGATGAGTAGCGTGAATATGAGGAGGGGCCACGAGAGATTGTTCTGGTACTTGATCATCAGCCATACAGGCGTTATCAGCACCACCAGGGCCAGCAACAAGTAAATGGTGCGATGGATGCCCTTCATATTGTCGCGGATAGATTTCCTGACGAGCTGCTCGTTGAGCACACCCTGACGTTCCACCTTATTCTTCAGCGCCTGCAGCTGCTGGCGCATTTCCTCCAGTTCGTTCATATTATTCAAGTTTTCCATAATTCGTGCAGTTTTTTTACATTTGTTTCAATTGTTCCTTAATACGATACAGCCTCACCGAGACGTTCTTCACCGAGATTCCCACAATCTGCGCAATCTCCTCGTAGCTCATATCCTCCAGCCATAGCAATACGATAGCACGGTCGAAAGCCTGGAGCCGTCCGATGCGTTCATGCAGCAGATCCGTCTGACGGTTGTCGGCATCGTTCTTATCGAATAGGTCCACGCCCTCCAAGAGCGGCTGCGCCTTGCGGCGCTTCTTCTTGCGGTCGATAGAGATACAGGTGTTCAGGCTCACCTTATAAATCCATGTCCGCAGGTCACTCTTGCCCTGAAAGGAGTCGTAGCCCTGCCACAACCTGACGAGCACCTCCTGAAAGAGGTCATCTACTTCCTCTTTATCCTTTGAGAACATATAGCACACGGTGTAGATGGTGGCTTTCTGTTCCCGGATGATGCGTGAGAATTCGGTCTCTTTATTGTCCATTTCGGTTCGTTGTATTTAATTGTTTCTATCCGTTAGACGCACGGCCTTCCGAAAAACTACACAATTCTCAAAAAAAATTTTCCTTATCACGTTATTTCGTTATCACGTTATTACGTCATCACCCTTTAATATTCCTTGTTCCATTGCAATTTGGATAATCGCTACAACTCCAGAACGCCTTTCCGGAGTTCATGCCCTTTTTCGCAACACGCTTAATCATGGGCTTTCCGCATACCGGGCAGACGGGTGCATCGGTTTGTATGCTCTGCTGTGTACGATAGGCAAGACGCTCTGTTGTCAATCCCTCAGTGAATCCCCCTTCTACCCGAAACACTTCCAACTGCCGTTCAATCTGGCGACCCAACATCATGACAAGGCGATTACAAAGCACAAGCAGGCAGTTCGCAACGGTGAGCGAATCTTCGCTCTTAATCCATTGGTCAAACTTATGCTTTTGGGCAAGAATATGAATACTGCTCTTATATTGCACGTCATCATTATAATCTGGACGGTCGAAACGGATATTGCTGACAGTCTTATATTCAACTGAATGAACCGACCATGGTATGCTCTCCTGACGCAACAGCCAGTTAAGGTAATCGTTGGCAAGTTCAGAAAGCGTTGCACGGGCCACGTCTGTAAGTTTCATCTCCGTCTCTTTCGAGGTTGAGTGACGAGAATTACCTTCTGCGATATTAGCGGGTGCCGAGCGCGCAGCTTGTGTCATTTGGTCATATTGTCGTCCGCAAGGATCGTTATTGTGATTCAGGAAACGGGTGCAGAAGTCCTGCGTTGCCAACTGTATCACATTGGCAAGTATCCACGTATCCAGCCAATAATACCCAAATCGATTGATTTCCATTGTTGATGACTATTTTTAGTTAGAAATGCCGTTATCACGTAATCACGTTATACCGTTATTACGATATCACGTTATCACGATTCCAACTGCAAAAGTAGCCACTTTCAGAGAAAATGCCAAACTTTTACCGTGAAAAAGACCTTATTTCTCCCGCCAACGCTCGAACTTCAAGTCTTCATAAACCGCCTGACGACCCCGCCGACTCTCGGGCAGCAGGTGAAGGCGCACACCGCGGATATGCTTCCGGCCGTTGAAGTCTTCCGGCGCATCCACCTTCTCGCTCTCTATTTCCAGTTTCAGCATCCCGATATGCTTCAGCCGCACACGGTCGCCCTGTTTCAGATGGCGCAACAGCACCGCCGACAACTCTGCCAGCACCAGTTCCACGTCGCTCGCCTTGGCCGAACAATTGTCCTGTATTTCCTGCGCCACCATCTCCGGCGTGATGGTCTAGAAGTGCATGGCCGCAGCCTTGTAGCGGCCAAAGTTCTTCAACGTGGGTTTGTTCTCTCTCACGATTTTGTACTTCATATTCTTCTTAATCTTAAATCGTTTATATGTAAAAAAATGGTTTCAAGGGTGTAAGGGTGCGAAAACCCCGATAAACACAGGCCTTGCACCCTCCCGAGAAGGGTGCGAAGGGTGTAAGGAGGGTGTTAGGATTTCAGGCTCACTTCATACTGACGGTAATGCACGCCGCTTCCTTTCCGGAATCCGTTCCGCTTCAGATAGCTGCCTATCAGCGTGGCATTTGACTGATTCACCACGTTCACCCGTCGCCGTTCACGAATCTGCTGCAACACCTCCGTGGGGGTAAGCCACAGCGACTGATCACCTACCTCGGGACGGCGAAACAGGTCTTCAAAGAGCTGCACCACGGTGGGCATCTCATAGTAATCGGCATTACGCTCCACGATGCGCCGCTCGCGCTCGCCGTCGAAATAGCAGTCAGCGCCCTGCTGCACCTCTGCCACCACCTGTGCATACAGCTGTCCGTAGTCAATCGCGCGGTCGCCCGCCGTGTCGGTATCAATCACGCCGTTCAATTCCACCACCAGATAGCGGCGCGCGCCCGTCTCGTCCTTCAGCGGCTGCTGGCAGTTCGTCGTGGCACAAAAGGCCGCATAGCGTTGCCGTTGCTCGTAGGTGGTCTCATACATCTTGCGCTCCTTCACGTCGGTGCGCTGAATCAAATGCTTCAGGAAAGCCGTCTGCCGCTTCGTCACCTGATCATACTCGTCGATATTGATGAGCAGAAACCGTCCCAGCGCCCGCAAAGCCTCCTTCTGGTTGGCAAAGTCGATGCGGTCAATGGAGTACGGTTGCAGTTCCTGCGGCAACAGCAGCCGTATGAAAGTACTCTTCCCAGTGCCCTGACCGCCCATCAGCATCAATACCATCTGCACCCCATACATCTGCGAACGGCCCATCCACTGGCTCACCATCGAGCGCATCCACACCTTGAAATCATCGCGCCAGCCTTCCGCCCGCGTAGGAACACGGTCGGCCAGTTCCCCCAGACGGTCGCGCCCATCCCATACGGGCAACTGCATCATCCACTCTCTCACAGGGTCATACTCTCTTATCTCACTACTGCCCAGCAGCCGGTCCATGTCCTGCGGCCACACTTTTATGCCCTCGCTGATGGCCGCATTGTTGATATCGTTACGCACCACCTGCGTCAGCGGATGCCACGACAGCAGATAGCGGCCCTTCTCCTGATACTCTATCTCTCCCGTCACCGTGTTGCGGCGGAAATGATAGCGGCGCAGCAGAAACGCCCGCATCAGTTCCTGGTGCATCAGCGTGGGTTCCAGCGGATTGCGGCGTCCCAGCCGATGCCCGTTATACGCATTTTCAAACGATGAGCGCACCAGTGTCTCCCGTTCGCGCAACGCCCCCAGCCGAAGCGTGCATTTCACGGCCACCTCCTGGTCGATGCCCGCCTGTCGGCACTCATCCGCCAGGGCCAGCAGGTAGTCGGCCGTCCCTTTCTCTGCCTCAAACGACAGCCGCCGGCACACCATGTTATACTTCGTGACATCCATCTCATGCCGCGAATAGCCCGGCAAGACCTCCTTCTGCAAAGGCGGCTCGTTGCCCACAGCCAGCAACGGGGCTGAAAACTCCGTCAGCGGAGCCCCAGGCAACGGCATCCGCACGGCCTCAGCCTCCGCGTTCCAACAGACATCCCCGTCTGCCGACATGCGGAACCAGCCCGTGCCCCACCGCTCGTCATCCTCCACTTTCAGTCCCGTGGCCGCCAGCAGGAAGTCGGCAGCCCGGCGGAAAGCATACTGCTGAAAGCGTCTCACGTCGTCATCTCCCACGGGAAGCGTGCCGTCGGCCAATCGGTAGCCCATCACCACCTTCAGCGATCGCCCGCTGCTGCCCACCAGAGCCAGCACCGTCTGAGGCATCTCGCCCACCCGCTGCTGCAACTTCAGCAGCAGTTCGCGGTCGTTTTCCAGCCTGAACGACAGCAGCACCAGCCCCGTATAGGCTCCATTCTCCCCCACTGCCGGCCAGATTTTCGGCAATTCATGGGCAGCTGCCGAGAGTGCCACCATCCCATCGCTGGTCACCGCCGCGCCCAATCCGCGCGCAGCCTTCACCAACCGCTCATATTTCCCATTCTTCACGTCGTGGACGACCTGTTCCAGAGCCACCCATTTCGTCTTCTCCTCCTTGCGGTACAGATAGTCCATCCGTACCCGCTGTTTGTCTGTTTGTAACGTATTCTTCATAAAATCCATTTCTTAAAAGTATTATCTGTAAAACATAAAATCATTCATCTCTCGCCCCTCCCCCATCGTCTGTGCAAAATTCTCTAGAGAATTTTTTCCTTCCGATGATACTTTGCACCCCGTCCGATGATAGTTTGCAGAAAATTCTCTAGAGAATTTTTCAACGCTAACGATTACCTTAACCCTAACAATAAACTCCCTCCCTATTCAGGGAGGGCTGGGGTGGGTCTCCTATAGCACCCTTGTGGCACCCGTGACACCCTTCCGAGGAGGGTGCCAGCCCTTTATACAAAGGCGATGTGGCACCCGTGCACCCTTGAATCGCATTTTTCTCCTATCACCCATTGTCTGCACGGGTACAAAAATAATATCGGTTTGTGCACAATATGTTCACAAACCGAATTATTTTCGTTAACGAAAGTTGTATTTTCAGCAGTATACTCCTTAAGTGCAAACCACTGTTAACGGCAAGGAAAAAATAGCCGCAATTAAAGAGCTATTCCCAGCGCCTTAGCAACAGCATTCTTAATAAAAGCATTAATCGTTATGCCTTCATGTTGGGCAGCCATTGCCACGCCACAATGAATCTCAGGTGTCAGTCTGACATTGAGAACACCAGTAAATGGTTTTCTTGGCTCGATGCCCTTTTCTTCGCATAGAGCCAAATAATCATCTATGGCACCCTCGAAGTCTTCCGTCAATTCTTCAACCGTAGAACCTTCATAAGTGATGCTATCCTTAGACATCCCTTGCACCTTTCCGAAAAGGCACTTGTCCTCTTCGCTGTATTCTACACTTCCGGTATAACCTTTATACTTCAAAAAACCCATATGTAACTAAATTTAGTGACACGGCCAAATATTTTCCTCTTTTTTTTGACAAAGCAGTTTTTCGTTTTCTAGAAATAATCTGTTCGAACAGAATGCATAGAGAAAACGGGCGGCTCACATCAGGTGAGCCGCCCGCGGGGATGTTCGTTATGATGAAACAGAACTAACGTATGTCTGAATTTAGAACTTGACACACAAACCGGCCTGTGCTAAGCCCTGGAAGCCGTAACCGAGTTCTACGAAACCACGGAGGTTCTTGGAGCCAGCCTCAAAACCGATGGCTGAGACCTGATAGGCGAAGCGGGTACCCTTGTCGGTCTTGAGTTCGTTGAGCACGCGGTCTGCTTTGTCTGGGTCCACCTGTACACCGTTACAAAACTTCGGATCGCTTTTGCTGGCGATACAGATACCTGCGGCTGCCTTTGAATAGAGTCCGATATGATCCTTCTCAATCCACATGAACTTCGCTACTGGCATCACGGTGAAATAGTCGTTGGTAGCCTTGGCTATGTCCAGATAGCCTCCCGATTGTTTTTCTGCCATCAGCTTGGCACTTGTATGCTGATAGGTGAGGGATGCTCCGACCTTCACTTTGGGTGCCACACGATAGAGATACTGCAGGTTGAAGGTGGGGCTGTATGACTCTTCTTTTTGGGTCTTGCTTGTCAGATCGACCTGACCGAATGTGATGATAGTTGCGACCATTTGACCGATAGCTGTGCCAAGACCTTCACCGATGGCTTCGCCAATACCTTTTTCGTTGGGTGTATAGGTACCTACGCTGAATGATATTTCCGACTTAGAATCGAGTTGTGCCATTGCTGAGTTGCTCATCAGGAGCATGAGAGCCATGAGGCTCATAATCTGGATTTTTTTCATTTTCTTTTGCTTTAATTGTTATTGATGTGTATGATTTCTGATGCAAAAGTAGTGGCTTTCGGGCAATGGAACATAAAAAACGGCTCAATTAATGATGACTTTGTTGCGACAGGACCGCCCATTCGCGACAAAGAGGCGGAAAAGGCGCGCAGATTGTCGCAACAGGGATTCAAAAACCTGTATCATCCGCCATTTTTGAGGGATTATTGCAGATTTTTGTCCAATTGTCGATGATAATTCTTTTTTTTGGAGTATCTTTGTACCTATATTATAATGTAGCGTGTAGAATAAAGACAAAACTTTCGGATATGAAACAAAAGAAACAGAAAAAGGCATCCCGCCGCTTTCAGGGAATCGCCAAGCCCGGTCTTTACCGTACGATTGTATGGACTGCAGGACTGGTGCTAATCGCCCTGGCCTTGCTCATCTTTGAGGGCGACTTCCTATGGAAAGCGCAGGAACTGAACCTTTTTCAGCACACAAGTCTCTTTTTCAAGCAGCAGATGGTGGTGCCGGGCGGCATGCTCACCTATCTGGGAACCTTTCTCACCCAGTTTTTCTACTATCCCTGGCTGGGCGTGCTGATGCTCATCGGATGCTGGCTGCTGCTGATGTGGATGATCAGTCGTGCTTTCCAGTTGCCAAAGACCTGGGCGCTGTTGATGTTTGTGCCCGTGTCGCTGTTGCTGCTGACCTTCATGGATACGGGCTACTGGATTTATATCCTCAAGCTGCGCGGCCATTTCTTCGTTGGCACGTTAGGAGCTTTGTTTGTCACCGTTATGCTGTGGGCTTTCCGCTCATTGCCCGCGAAACATCATCTCAGGGCCGTATGGATCGTACTTACGGCTGTAGTGGGTTATCCGCTTGCGGGCATCTATGGGCTGGCCGCTACCCTGCTGATGGGTATTCTCTCATGGCGGCTGGAACCGAAAGGCCGGAATGCCGCTTATAGTGTGCTGGCCGTGTTGTCGGTGGTGGCTGTGCCTCTGCTGAGCTACCGTTATCTCTATCATGAGATTAATCTGGCCAACATCTGGTGGGCAGAACTGCCCCTCTATGTCATTCAGGAAGAATATCATCAGTATTACATTCCCTACTATCTGCTTGCCCTTTTCTTCGTCATCCTCGCCGTCACTTACCGACCGGAGCGGACAGAAGAAACGGCCAAGCCCATGCGCTGGCTCCTGGCTCAGGTTGCTCTTTTGGCCGTTTTGGCGATTGGCACTTACAAGGGTTGGTATAAGGACGAGAACTTCCATCATGAACTGACGATGCAACGATGCATAGACCGTCTCGACTGGGAAGGTGTGCTGTCAGAGGCTGCCAAGCAGAAAGATGAGCCCACGCGCGCCATTGTGATGATGAAGAACCTTGCCCTGGGAAGACTGCAAAGGCAGGGCAACGAGATGTATTCCTACAAAAACGGTTCCAAGCCATACAATGCACCATTCCCTTGCCGCCTGCTGATTGTCAACGGTCCGATGCTTTACTGCCAGTACGGCATGACCAATTACTGTATCCGCTACTGCACGGAGATGGGCGTGGAATACGACTGGCGTGCCGAATATTATAAGAATCTCTGCCGCTGCACGCTGCTCAACGGAGAGTGGAATGCAGCCCGCAAGTATCTCAACCACCTAAAGCAAACCACCTTCCACCGGAAATGGGCCGAGGAGATGGAGACGCTGGTGGGCAAACCGAAGCAGATAGCGGAAAATCAGGAACTGGGTGCCATCAAGCACCTCATGCACTACGAAGACAGACTCTACGCCGACCAAGGCTACGTGGAACGTTGTATCATGATCCATCTGGCCGCCCTCCGCGAAGTGGACGACCCCTATTTCCAGGAACAGGCCTTGCTCGCAGCCCTGTGGTCGGCCAATCCACAAGTTTTCTGGTATCATTTCAACCGTTATCTGAAACTGCATCCCAAGCAGGCCATTCCCGTTCACTATCAGGAAGCAGCCTATCTCTTTGGTGTGCTGGCGGAAAATCCCAACGTAGATAAGTTCCCCGTAGATCCCATCGTGAAAGAAAGGTTTTCGCGTTTCGACCAGACCATGGGCCAATTCGACGGACAGGATATTCCTGACGTACGGAAAGCTACGGAGTCTCTGTTCGGAGATACCTATTTCTATCAGTATTACCTCATGTCTAACCTTCCAGAATATTGAACTGAGTGTAGAGTGTAGAATGTAGAGTGTAGAGTTATGATTACTCTTGAAACATGATATTTGAAATATAAGGATATGATGACCAAAATAAACAGAAGACATTTGATAACTTTATCGTTTATCATTTGTCATTTAGCATTTAGTATAGCGTTGACCTCCTGCGGACAAACCTCGGTTCCCACCGAATACAAACAGTCGGAGCAATTGCCGAAGATCTATCCCGACTATGTGAACGTGACCGTTCCGGTAAACATTGCCCCGATGACGTTTATGCTCGACAATCCCACTACCGACATGATTGCGCGCTACAAGGCGGGTGATGAAGAAGTGGTCTATGCGGACAAGATGCAACCTACGGAAGAGGAATGGCAACGACTGAAGGATAAGGCTCGCGGAGGTGCTATCGAGGTGGATGTATTCACACGGACGGATGACCAGTGGACACGCTTCAAGCCTTTCCACATCTATGTGTCGCCCGACTCTATCGACCCCTATATCAGCTACCGATTGATAGCCCCCTCGTTTGTATCCTACGAGGCTCTGACCATCAACCAGCGCTGTCTGGAAAACTACGACGAGAGCGTGATCTACGACAACATGCTGAACAGTTTCGAGAAAAATGGGCAGTGCATCAACTGCCATCATTACCAGGCATACAATCCGCAGCGCATGCAGTTCCACGCCCGTCAGTATAACGGAGGTACCGTTCTGGCCATCGACGGAAAGCTGAAGAAACTCAACATGAAGAACGACTCCATCCTTTCGGCCGGAGTCTATCCCGCCTGGCATCCCACGCTCAACTACATTGTCTATGCCACCGACAAGACTTTCCAGAACTTCCACATCACCAATCCCAACAAGATAGAAGTGTATGACGAAGCCAGCGACCTCATTGCCTACGACATCGACAAGAACGAAGTGACCAATCTGGAAAACGATACCACGGAGTTTGAGGTGTTCCCCTGCTGGGCTCCCGACGGAAAGACACTCTACTTCTGCAGTGCCCACTTTGAATATCAAGACACGGCACATTCAAAAAGTGCGGAGATAAGAAACAGGTTCCCGGAATTCAAATACAATATCTATAAGAAGCGTTTCGATCCTGCCACCCGGCAGTTCGGTCCCAAGGAGTTGGTGTATGACGCTTCGGCAAACGACCAGAGTGCCACGTTGCCAAGAGTATCGCCCGATGGGCGCTTCCTGCATTTCACTTCAGGCAAGTTCGGCTATTTCCACATCTGGCACCATGATGCCGACATCTGGTCGCTCGACTTGCAGACCGGTGAGGTAAGACCCATGAACGAGATCAACTCTCCCGATACCGAGAGCTATCACTCCTGGTCGAGCAACGGCCGATGGGTCATCATCAGCAGCCGCCGATACGACGGTACATATACCCGTCCTTTCATTGCCCATATAGATGCCAACGGAAAAGGCACCAAGCCTTTCGAGTTGCCTACTGCCGACCCTGACTATCATCGGCAGTTCATGCGTAGTTACAACATCCCTGAATTTATGAAGGGTCCCGTAACGATCACCCCTCACGAGTTTGCCGACGTGCTGAAAGGCGAAGCCATTAATGTGAAATACAAATAGAAGCCCGCCCTCAATCCCTCCCGAAGGGAGGGAAGTCCTTTTGGCTACAATATATATAAAACACAAAGACACAAAGATACAAAGCTTAGGCCCAACAACCTATAATCTTCGTGTCTTTGTGTCTTTGTGTTTAGTTAAGTAATCCTGCAATTAGGATTCTTATTTATCTCCGTTAAGGAAGAAGAACCTTCCTTGTAGAACCGTCGGAACGTTTCTCAATGCACAATCCTCTGGGCACATCCAGACGGCGGCCTTGCAAGTCGAAATATGTTTTGGGACCATCGGCTGCTGACTGACTGACATTCTGGATAGCCGTGCTGCCCTGGTCAAGTTTGAAGACATAAGTCACCACCGACTTTCCCGGCATCTCAACTACCAGTCGCTGCGTAGGTTCGCTGATTTCAATCGTCTCTTTCTGACAGAGTTGATCCTTTTCGTTACCCCACGAAATCATCATGTCTCCGCTTTTCACCCAGAATGACGTATCCTCCATCTTGATGGTGAAGTTCCGATCATCTGCCTGAGAGTTGATAGCCACGACGATGAGCGAGTCACCTTTAATGAAAGCCGAGGTCTGAACACCTGCACCAGTAGTGAGATCCATGGAGCACGACGATTCCAAAAGCGTTGAGCCCGTGACGTACTTTGAGAAGTGCGACATCACGTAAGCACGGGGCAGCAGTTGGTTCCTTCTTGCATTGGCACTGCCATACTTCGATTCGCCAGTGCTGACAAAGGCCCAATGGGCACGCATGTACCAATAGATATAGCCCGTACAGCCTGCTTGCAGGCACTCGTTTACCTCACGGGCAAACTCCAACTGCTCATCCCAGTTGGGCAAACGCTCGCCGATATTATCCGACACGGAGTGTTCGGTCATCCATACTTCCTTACCATACCTGGCAGGAAGCACGGCAGCGGGCTTGATATATTCAAGAGGTGGATGTCCATAAATGTGACCCGCAACAATGTCAATCTGATTGCGGCAGGTCTCATCATTCATCATCGCGTCGGAATAGTCTTTTCTGAACCCCAACGGTTCGGCACTGATAAGTTTCACTCCCTTGTATTTCTCACGATCCAGCAAGTAGGCATAGTTCTTCACCAACTTCACCAAATCCTGTGGATCGTAGAGGCAACCGGAATAATTGACCCACCAGTCGGGTTCGTTCTGGATACTCACAGCATCCACGTCAACACCATGATCATGCATCCATCCTAAGAAGGTGTTCAGCCAGGGGAAGAACTTGTCATAGCAATCTTCACGCAATTTACCCCTCTGATTACCCTGATCGTCAGAATTACCGCCCTGAGCCGTACCATTGGTCTTATATTCACCGGGAGGTGACCAAGGGGTGCCGAAGACGATACCGCCACGCTCTTTCACAATCTTGGCCGAAGGCAGCGAACCGTTCCAGTCGTAGTCGCCCCAGTTATCGCCCGTGAAACTGGGCGAGATTTCCATACGCATGATGTTAAACCCTACAACAGACTCTTCGCCGTAGAGTTGCCTTGCAGGCCCCGTGTCGGTGCCAAACGGCTTCATGGCTCCATCGCAAGAGGCAGCACCGAACCCCGTAATCGTCTGAAGACGGTTATCCGTGATGGTCATAGAGAACCTTTTTGCTGCAAAGGAGCCCACGACGACAGTCAGTGCTAGAACAGTAGTAATAATCTTTTTCATTTATTAAATATCATTTTCTCATTATCTCAATTCTTACATAATCTTCAGATGTGTGCAGCCTTCAGGCATATACACAGGGTGTGTGACATCTGGCATATTAATCCGCCCGGTAAAGGGAGCGATAACCTCGGGTGCCTGATCAGCAGGGAAGATATAGTCACCCTCAACGATATAATGATTCGTCGGGAAAAACTTTCCCTTTTTCATATCGGTTCTGTTGGTGTCGTACATCAAGCGTCCTTCCTTTACGGCCGTCTTGATAAGCTGGTTGATAGGCACATTCATATTAAACTGCAGAAAGGCAGGAATCTCAATATCGAATTTCGAACGAACCGTGGGAATACAGTCCTGAAACACCCAGTCGTAGAGGAACATAGGCCGCGGACTGGTAATCTCGTATTGGTATTCGATGATGCTGCCCACCTGAACTTCAGGCACAGTCACATGCACCACCAAATAATTATTGTCCACCCGTTCACTGACAAACTTTGCGGTGCTGACATTCTTCCGCTCCACCTTTCCCTTCGCATTTTTGGAAAAGACACGAATCTTCAGATTCGACAATTCGTCGAAGACATTCTTGTTCTCGGGGGAATAATAGGTAATGTCAATATTAGCATGCTTGGCTCCCTCCGGTTTTAGGATCTTGGTGCGGAGCCGGAACTCATAATTAACCAAGATGTTACTGTCGTCAATATTGTTTTTACCGAAGTCCGAAATATTGTCACTGCTAACTTCCGAACTGTTTCTGTTGAAGTTAGACACCTGATCGGAAATCTGATATACAGCCTTCATCGTCTTGCACAGGATGACTGCATCGGCATCAAAACCATCACCCCAGCCGGTGAATTCCCATTCCTGGCTTGACGGTTTGCCGAATTTCTCGTTTGGCAACTGTGCATTCGCCACGCTTGAGCAGGCCAGTAATGCAGCCAATAGTAATAGTTTCATGTGAGTTTGTGAGTTTAGGTATATATTTATCCATATCTCGTGCGTCACGCTCCGTATTTGTGACGGAAACGCAACGCACGATGATATTTATTCACCCTCTATCATTAAATAGAGAGATAAGAGATTCTTACTTGGCAATATACTTAGCGCCGTTCTTGATGACGATGCCCTTGTATTCCTTAGACACACGCTGACCAGCGAGGTTGTAGATTACATTGTTAGACACCTTCTTCTCGTTCACTACGGTGCTGATGCCAGAAGGTACGTATGGAGCGGTGCCGGCACCTTCCTTCACGTAGAAGTTCTCGTCGCCAGTGGTATTGATAAGAGTCTCCATGTGATCCTCGGTCATCCAGATGACATCCTTGATCTGGTAGTCACAAGCCTCCTTGATCTCAGCCATGTTGAAGGCGATAGACTTCATACCATCGGCTTCATCAGGTACGGTGAAGGTTTGCTCGAAGGTAGCCCAGTCACCAGTGTTGAATGTTACATCACCGATAGCAGCCCAGTGTTTGTAAGCACCTGGCTCACCATGACACTGAGTGGTAGTCTTGGCATTGTCAACGGAGCTCTTATACTTGAACTTCAGGATGGTAACTTCGCCCTTAGCAAGCGTGCGGTTAGCCACAATGAAGAACTGGTTGTCCCAAGTCTGGCCAGTATGGCCTTCACCACCTACTTCTACACCATTGGGATCATCTGCTTCTTCTCTTACTGTTATTACACCTTCATTATTCTTATTGTCTTGCAGGTCTTCGCGTACCTGACCCTTTACAGTAATCTCTGTCGGGTTAGCAATTTCTTCCAGAGGTTCAGCATTATTTTCACCGTCAAGTTTCAAGAACAACATTTGCTTACCATCATCGGCGGGAACAACTGAAATCAGCCATGCGCCAGCAGCAGGAAGTGAAATCTTGGCGTTTGATGCCTCTTCATAGTCTTTCCAATCATCAGGATCGAGGCCGGTGATAGAACCCTTAGTAGGCTTAATTGTGTTACTCTTGAAAGTGCCATCATGGCCACGAACTGTTGAAATCATCACTTCATTGACCCATGTATCAGGCTTTCCTTTCTCACCGACAGTACCAACAAAAGTACCACTAACATCAACAGACACTTTCTTACCTGTTTGCGGATTAGTCCATTCAATCTCACCTGATGCTGCCTCAAGTTCAACAGCATTGTCGAAATTATAAGCTACACTTCCAGTTTTGGTGTTAGCAGAAGCAACAAACAAGCCACGGTCAAGTTTCAACTCAGAAATAGAGAGGTCATCGAAATAGAAGTCAACAGCATTCTTATTATTGGGGTTCAGGTTGAATGCAATTGACCAGGCATTTTCCACATAATTTTCACCGCTTCCACTTGGCCAAGAAATCTCTTTGTCAAATACCTGCCACTCAGTAGTGAAGTTAATGTCTCCAAGGCACTGATAGAACTGGTAGTCGGAAGGATTCTGATGGTGAATCTGTGTGTTGGTCGTAGCGGCCTCTGAAGCCTTGTAGCGGAAATGAACCTTCAACAGCTCACCGGGCTTCAACTGCCTTGGAGCCTCAATCCAGAACTGGTTGTCCCATGCAGAAGCATCGCCCTCTGTATCGGCTGCCTTTCCATGTACTACGAATACGTGGTTGCCAGTACCGTCATCCTCGATAGTAGCGGGGAATGGATCCCAACCGCCATTTTCATTCAGATTGACTCCTTTCTCCTTACCCCATGCACAAATCTTATAGTTGTTCTCTTGGTCGTTGAATCTAATGTTGGGATCAGCCCAAGGAGTCTCAGCATCACCATTTTCGAGCAGTTCAATCCACTCTTTAGGACGCTGATTGTCACGCTCTTCGTGGGTAATCTTCAGATAAGCAATATCCCAGCTACCAATCCAGTCACCACACTGCATGAGGATATTACCATCATTATTTGTAGCCTCATAATCAACAGTGCCTTCTACCCAATCCGTCGTGACTGAGAACGCTCCATAAGGAGTTTGGCCAAATCCAAGCATAGAGACGTTTCCGACATGGTCACCCTTGATCTTGTAGTGGAGTGTATAGACTGTACCTACCTCAGCATTTACACCACCGATAGGGAAGAACTGGCAGTCCCAAGAAGGATCTGTGGCTTCAGTACTTTCAAAGTGGAGGCAACCATTTTGGATAGTGAGACGGTCTCTTGCCGACTGACTTCCACCCCAACTGTTAGGAAAGCCCCATTCGGAAATGTCATTGTACTTGGAGAAGTCGACTTCAGCATCGACCACCTCTTTCGCGTTTGCCCCCAAGAACATTGTCAAGAGAGCAAGAAGAGTAAACATTTTCTTCATAATAGTAATACTTTAGATTAATAAATAATAGAGTAATAAATATTAAATGCTTTTTTATTGTCCACTGAGCGCATTGCAGAAGGCCTCGTAGGTGGCATTGCGCACCCAGGCATTGTTTTGAACAGACCAGAGACCTACGGGATCACTCGTGTCTGACATATTGCCCTTACAGATACCTGCCTGCTTGTCGTGAGGAATCTTGTTCATATAAGCCTTGATGGCAAAGCCATAATAGTCGGCCAACTGCTGACGCTGAGTTTCCGATATTTTATCAGCCGTGACGGCCAAGTTCGAAGCATCCACATACTTGATGTCGAAATTAGACAGGCGGATGAACTTGCCGGTAGAAGCAAGATTGTCAAGCAGCTTATTAAGCTTTTCCACATTAGCAGCCTGCTTGGTGGCATCCTCATTATAAGTAAGGCTCAGCTTGGCATTGATGCCGTCGATCTTTGCACCCTTGCCGTCCCAGATACCAATCCAGTACTTGAGACTTTCAAACTTTGTTTGATCTTCAAGTCCCGTCTCACTGATGAAGAACTTCAAGTCAGCAGAGTTGCCGCCATGCTTTTCGAAAGCAGCACTTGCCACCTTTGACACTTCGGGAGCATAGTTCTCACTGCCTAAGATATCCTGCCAGAAGACTTTCTCGGTAGAATGCTTGAGGTCGAGCATACCATTTTCCAATTTAGCCTTCGGGTCGAGCGGTTCGTCAATGAGGTCAAACGACTTGATGCGGCCGTCGTTGATTTCCATCAGTTTGTCGCACCATGTATGGATAGCATAATCAATGGTGTCGCTCATCTCCTGAGCAGTCTGCGGGCGATGGTTGTCAGGATAGTAGCCTACTTCCACCTTCTGGATATAGGCAACCATACCTCGACCAGTCTCAATTCTCAAATAACCATCCTTTTCTTCAGGTGCACTCTGGGATTCAATCACAATCTTGGTCCATTTACCAGGTTTTACTGACCACTTTCCATCAGAAGACGCCGTTCCATCAACCTTTTTTCCAGAGAAATAGACATAGAAAGTAACTTCCTTGTCAGCGTTTGCATAGAAAGTAGTGGTGTATTTGGCAAGCGGATCCACTTCAAAGCCATCAATGATGCGGACTTTTGAATTACCGGCTACCCGAAGCGTATTCTGACCATCATACTTAGCTATCGAAGCACTACCACTCTCAACCTTACCAGGGAAATCGCCCACAGGCATGTCATTGTAGTTGACCGACTTTCCTTCCACATAGTCAACAGGAATCTCAATAGGAGCCGTAAGTGTGTTTATCCATTCGTCAGCCTGATTGGCATTGGCAAAAAGCGGACTGCCATAGACCTCATAACCGATTTCATCAACATGGGCGAGCAGGTCGCTCATATCAAGGAAGTTCATCACGCCTTTAGCGTTGACGATAGTACCCGACATCAACGATGTGCCGAAAGCCACATTGTCAAAATTGGTAACGGCCGCAGCATGGGCCAGTTCCTGCTTGTTGAAATCTGCCACTTTCAGCAATGCACCGAGCGTCAGGTTGGGATATGTTTCCCTATTGATATAACTCTTGACAGGGGCCAGATCCTTATACGGCTCAACAAAGGAGGGGTCAGGCTGAGCGGTGAAGTTATCTGTCTCGTTGTAATCAGCACAGGAGGACAACGCTACGCTAAATGATAAATGACAAATGATAAATGATAAACCTATCAGGTGTCTTTTGTTTATTCTGGTAATCATATCTTTATATTTCAAATCTCAAGTTTCAAGAGTAATCATAACTCTACACTCTACATTCTACACTCAGAAATTATTTCACGTATTTGGGTGAGAAGAATACGCGCTGATTAGACTCACGCGTCTGAACAACAAGCGTATCGGTGGTCGAGATAGTAATGTCGTCCTCAAGGATCCAGTCCTTTTCTACTTCTTTACCACCTTCTTTCACAGTATATTTACCGATGACTCTACCTTTCTTGAAGGTCACATTGTAGGACAAACGAAGAATGTCACGCTCATCAGCCTTGCCTACACCTTGCCATTGGTAATCTTTAAATTCGGGTCTTCCACTTCCCTTTTCGATGAATTCTCCAGAACCTGTTGAAGGCACATCCTCGTCTTCGCTGGTAATGGTACAATTGTCACCACTGAATGTGAGCAAAAGACTACATTTTTGAGATGGTCTGTTACCATGTGCATCTTCACCGATATTAAACGATACAGGGAAAATGGCCTGTGTCATATTTTTGGTAGTGATACCACAAACTTCATCATTTTGGTTAACAGGATTCTCCTTGTAATGCTCGAGGTCTGTGTTAACCAGTGAGAAGTCCTTGCGTACTACCGTATTGGAAACACCTTTCTCAGTCACGATATCAACACCACGACGGATATACTTTGCATCCCAAGGGTTCTTATACTTCACACAGTAAAGCACATAGTCCTTTGCCAGAACGCGCCAGTACTCCGTATTGGTACGGGCAGGTGAGAAGTCGATGTCTTCACGCGGCGTGCCGGTGAGGATATGATCAATACCTCTTACGCCCTTCATCAGCAGAGGAATAACGTAAGTTTCATCAACTGATTTCGGATCGTTGAAGAAAGCATCAGTCAACTGAACCTCCACATAACCACGCTGATCACCGCCGTAAGAAATGACGTTAGATGAGAGACTGTAGTAGTTAGATGGCATCGGGCGCACTGGCTCGGCCGGGTTTCCACCTTCATCCACAAACCACAGGTCATCGCAAAGCGACTCATCGACGGCAATATCTACGTAGGCATCACGTCCGCCGTAGGCTCCGCCCATGGTTGACCAGATTTGGATCTTATGAGCGTTGTCGAGTGAGTTATCGTAGATGTCATTGCCAAGAATGACCGAACGAACCGGGTACTGATAAGCGAAGTAGGCGGTAGTTCCTCCTTCGTAGTCTGGGAAATCCTGGTCAGAATTATAGCAAGACGCACATGTGAGAGCAGTTGCTCCCAAGGCTACTCCGAAAATATATTTCTTAAGTTTCATCTTTGTTAAACTTTAAACTTTAATCTTTAAACTATGAACCCTTTACTGCCACCCCTTGTTCTGCTTGAGGTTACTCCACTTGAGCACTTCCGTCTTAGGAATAGGTCCGTAGCACTGATAAGAGTTGACATAATTGCGATCCTCAACATTAATGATAGTATAGGTAAGCTCATGCGTATCTTCGTTACGGTCAACCTGCATACCCTTAACAGGTTCATCGAGGGGTAAGAGCCAACGGCGAAGGTCCCAGAAACGCTTGTTCTCGAAACAAAGTTCAATGCGGCGTTCGTTGCGGATGAGGTTCGTCATCTTAGCCTGATCATTGGCACATTCTTCCAAATAGGAATCTCCTTCGGGAAGCGGACGGCCATACTCATCTGTACCAAGACCCGCACGGTTGCGGATAGCCTTGATGACGTCGTAGGCCGTAAAGCCTACGCCCGTGGGATCAGCCTTAGGACCCCAGGCATCGTTGGCAGCCTCAGCGTAAGCCAGGAAGATTTCCGTATAACGGATGCGCGGATAGATATGCTGCTGCTCAATCTGCGAACTTGACAGTGGAACCACGTCATCACGGAGCAGTTTCTTCAGATAGTAGCCCGTACGCGTTGACGTAGGAAGGTTATTGAGATTGTCAACCTTTTCTTCAACCTGATCATGAACTGCTGGATAGGTGCCCGTAATGATTTCATACTTTTTAGTATGGAAGACAGTGCCATTATAAATAACATCATCAGCCAGACGGGGATCACGGTTAGCATAGGGATTCTTGGGATCATAACCAGAATTAGGATCCGTGATAGGACGTCCGCTACGCATGGGGAATGCATCCACCAGATTCTGTGACGGATTGACGCGGCCCTGACCATACAATGAAGGCGGGTAATTTTCTCTTTCCTGAGTAGCATTCTTATGACGGTCTTCGCGCCAAAGAATCTCGGGCATCTCTGCTGCATCGGGTTCAAGTTTGGTCTTATTCTTGTACCAGACGTTACCCGTTATATCAAATCCTTCCAATCCACCAATGCGCTTAAGTACATTAGCGCAAAGGGTGGCAGCCTCGGCAGAAGTCACGCCGCTCTGGTCGCGGAAGGCAGGACTGGCAGCCAGCAAGGCGGCCTGTGCTTTGACAGCCTCAGCAATTCTTCCTGAAACAAGATTTCTTGCCTTGTTACCGAAAACGAGGTTGTAACCAGATGGGTTGGCACCCAGAGCCAAATACTGCTGAGGAATCTCACTTTCTGAATCTATATCTTTATAGTCCATAGGAAGCAGCAGCATAGCACTGTCACAGTCGGCAAAAATCTGCTTCATGCAGTCGGCAAACGAGGCGCGTGGCTGATTAAAGTCGGAACTACCGTCCTCAGGCTTTGTCAGCAAGGGTACACCGTAAAGCTGACCATCGTCGGCATAACCGCCATGAGCCTGTAGCAAATGATAATAGAGGATTGCACGCAGACCGAAAGCCTCACCTTTCAGTCGGTCGATAAACATCTTCTGCTTGGAAGCTGCACTCTCAGCCCATCTTACTTTTTCAACAATGGTGAAGAAGAGGTTGATATACTGAATACCATCCTTACAGCTGTTCCACTGAGACATCGGGTTGTTGTCGGAAGCCCACGTACCTTTTGCCATATTCAGGTAGTTACTGGTTGTCAGGTTGGTGACAGCATCGTCAGTGGCAACATCCGTCTGTGTGGTCGTGAGATAAGGAAGTCGGCCATAGCCATACATCAGCAGGCCATGAGCATATTCCGATTCTTCGACCATATCTTCTGCCTGTCGCTTGTTTTCATCGGCAGGCTCGAACATATCATTACAAGAGCAGAGGAACCCCCCTCCAACTCCCCCGAGGAGGAGAGCTGCCACCAAGTAATGACCATATTTAATAATACTTCTTTTCATATGATATCTTTTCATTTTATTTCTTATCCTATTTTACCATTCCCTCCCCTCGGGGAGGGTCAGGAGGGGGTCACTTATAGTGTTACCTTCACACCGAGATTATAGAAACGGGTCTGCGGGGCATAACCGACGCTGGTCTCCAGGATCTTACGATTCTTAGAAATCGTGAGGAGATCGTTTCCATTCACGTAAATTGAGAGCGCCTTCACCCATTTACCTTCGAACATCTCGGAGGGGAAGTCATAGGTCAACTGCACCTTGCGGAGGTTGAAACGGTCGGTGCTATACATCCAGAATGTGGATGCTGCACGGTTGTTGTTCGAACTCTGCGTGGTGAGGCGGGGATGAGTAGCCGTATTAGCGGTCTCAGGCGTCCAACGACCAAGTGCATTCACAGAATACTTCGCTTCATTATCCATATAATAGTAGCTGGTGCCACCATTATTCTTCATGGCGTATGCACCGAACTGGCCATTACCGAGTACGAAAAGTGTGAAATTCTTGTACTTAAGCGTGAGGTTCACTCCAACAAACCAAGGAGTTCCTATGCTACCCAGGGCATTGTTGCCAGACGGATTATTAGTCGGATTGCCATTGACATCCAAAACGGTAACAGTACCCGATTTGCCAAGCACGACCAAATCCTTGTTGTCAATACGACCATCACCGTTCACGTCCTCATACTTCAGGTCACCAGGCATGATATTGCTGCCGAATGCCGGATTCGGGAGGTTACTCTTCAGCGTATAGATTGTTTTGCCAGCTTCTGTGGTAGTCACATCAAAGTCATCTACGGAATAGAAGCCTTTGCACTTGTAGCCCCAGAGTGCATCAAGAGCCTGACCTTCAGTATATTTGTGTGGAGCTATAGGATCTATATTTTGGTCGTATTTCTTCCATTTGGAAGTGAGGTAAGTCCCTACAACACCAAGGGCAGCGTAAACCTCACCAAACTGTTTCTGTACTTTCACGCTGAAGTCAACACCCTTGCGGTTCTGGATGTTATTGTTGATAGCCGGCATGAATGAACTTCCTGAAAGGCCACCTTGCAAGTGTGAAGGGAATGTGGACAGGTTCTGGACAATATAGCCAGACATATCCGTATTGAAGAAGGTGAGATTGGTAGAAATCAGCTTATTGAAGAACGAGCCACGCAGGCTTACCGACCATTCCTTGCGATGGATAAAGTCAAGGGAAGGATTGGTACCAATCTGTGAATAGGTAAGGTTTGCTGTCGTTCCTTCATTCCATGCGAAGCCACTGCTTGCTCGATTCCATAAGGCAGCATAGAGATAGAAATAATCACTACCCATGTAAATATCCATGTCTTCTTTCAGGTTGCTGTAGGAAGCACTGAGCAACAGGTCATCCACGAAACTTCCCCGCATGAAATTCTCCTTGGCGATGTTCCAGCCGAGTGTGAAAGAGGGAGAAAGAGCTTCGCGATGGCCTTCAGCAAGACGAGCAGAATGAACACCAGCTACGGCTGCTTCTGCGAAGTAACGACCCATGTAGTCGTAACCGGCCTGAAGGCCTAAGTTGGCATTGGCATAACGATGGTAGGTAGAACTGGCTGTAGTGGTGTACATATTGGCGAGCAACATACCGGTCACATGATGCTTACCGGCAAATGTGTGGTCGTAGTCGAAATGACCGTTCCAACTGATGGTCTGGCGGTATTTAGTATCAGCCATAGACATGTGACCCGTTACCACTTCGTCGTTCTGCTGTGTAAGCGCCACGATGGCGTCCTGGGAGTTGTAGTTACTCCATGTAGGAATGAATACGGCATACTTGTTATCATAAGTACGGCTGTAGTTGGCAGCATAGTCGATAGAGAACAAGGTCTTGAATGACAAACCCTTTACGAACTTGTTCATGTCGTAGATGATACCTGCATCGAACTGGAACTGGCGGCTGAGGTCTGTGGCTCTACCGCCGAAATAGCAGTCTGCAATGACGTTATGATCGGTAGTCTTTGTACCACCGGGGAAATATTTCCCGTCGAGCAGATTCAGCGACTTGCCGAGAATGGCAAGCGCCTTGCTTGCATTCGGATCCACCATGTCAATATCAATCAGTGGTGCAGCATGCTCCGGGAAGTTCGGACGCATAGAAGAAGCCTCGCCCCAGAAGTTACCTTTGTTCTTATTGGCATTATAGAAAGTAGCACTTACGTTGGCAAAACCCTTGATAAGTTTGTTGACTACCAAGTCCACATTACCACGTACGCTGAAACGATCGGTATAATTATCTTTTGCGGGACCGAAATTGATCAGGTCTTCAAAGCGATAGTAGTTAATGTTCGTATAGAAGTGAGCACGTGTACCACCACCCTGGATTTCCAATGTGGCTTCCGAACGGTTATATGCCTTACGAATATAATCGGAGGAATAGTAGTTCACGTTAGGATAACGATATGGATTAACACCCAAGGCATGGTTGTATATCTCCTGTTGCGAATAGCGGGGACCTGTGGGCAATTGGTCGTTCATACATGCCTCGTTATAGAGCGTCATGTACTCCGCAGAGCCAAGATACTCTGGAAATTCCTTGGCTACGTGGAAACCCGTGTTGGCGTTGGCCGTAATCTGAAGACCATCCACCTTACCGCGTTTCGTGGTAATCAGGATAGCACCTTTGGCACCCTTGGCACCATAGAGCACAACAGCCTGCGCACCTTTGAGGAAGGTAATCTGTTCAATCTCAGAAGGAAGCACGTTGTTGGACGGACGCTTCACACCGTCGATAATCACGAGCGGAAGATTGCTGTTATCATTATTGTCGAGACGCTCGTTGTCCATACCCCAAAGATTGTTGCCATTCCATCCGCCGACGAGGGCATACATATCTTCAAGGCTACCCATCATGTAATCTTTCTTCTGGAGTTCTTCCATATCAACATAGGAAACTCCTCCCAGCAGATGGTCGGGATCCGTATCGCGGAAAGCAACATGGACCTTCTTTTTCACCACTGTGGAATCAGCATCGTCAGCAGTCTGGGCATTGACCGCCAATGGCGACGCGGCCATCATGGCAAAGAGTAATATATTTATTTTAATCTTTTTCATATTATATTATTTTATAGCGGTAGCAAATTCTTCACTATTCACTTTTCACTCTTCACTTCTTACCATCCCGGGTTCTGGGGGAATCCTTCATAGAGATAGATATCCTTGTCAGGAAGCGGGAACCAGTAATGCTTTGAGTCAAAATGACGGGTAATCAGCTCCTTCTTCTTAAAGTTACCGACTTTTGCATCCTTTGGATCGTGGGTCTTGAACCAATCAGCTGTTTCCAAACGCTCGAATTCATGAGAGTACTTCATCGTGTAAGGAGGCTCAGTCAGGAGCAACCAACGCTGCAGGTCGCACCACCGGAAACCTTCGAAGGCAAGTTCCACAGCACGTTCACGACGTACTTCATCGAGGAAATGCTCACGGGTATCACGGAGATTGGGTGCCACATGCTCCATGGGATAATCGCTGGAATTAACGCGGTCACGCAGGGCATTGATGGCTTCCACAGCCGACATTGTGGGGCAATAGGTAGGTCTGTCGTTCAGATCGCTTGCACTCGTCGCGATAGCAGCCTTCGCTTCTGCATACATCAGATAGACATCAGCTAAACGCATGTAGGGTACATAAGACTGGAACTGCCAATCCCACTCGTAATACTTGTCACCCTTGTTACACTGGTGGGGCACCAGTTTCTGAATAAAATAACCCGTGCTGCTTCCATGGTCGATGTCACGCATCGCACCATTCGTGAAAAGGTCACAATACTCAAGTTTCTTCTGTTCAGGAGACAAATCATCCAAACTGAGCACATAGTGGAAACCATCGAACACGATGTCATGATAGAATCGGGGATCACGGTCCTTATAGGGATGCTCAGGATCCCAACCTGAGGCAGGATTCAACACATATTCACCATTCTGTACCAGATAGATGGGCTGACCGTTGGCCATGCCATACTGATCGATCAGGTTGGCTGTCGGGTGGTGGATGATATTGTCATGCTCTACGAGACCGGCTACCTTAGGACCAAAAATCTTGGCGCAGTTCCAGTTAGCAGAGTTTGCACCGGGATGGGCACCACGGAAGATAGCCTCGGTAGAACCCGGCATATTCCAATTCTGCTTGACCGTATAGAAGATGTCAGAAAAACAGGATGATGCATTTTCATCTCTCTCGTGGTCGTAAATGTTTGAATATCTAAACTCTGCAAGTTTATACCTCACTGTACCTTTCTTGACCATATCGAGTGCCTTGCCAAGCGTTTCTGCTGCCAATCGGCAGTACTTGGTGTCATAATCGTAGGTCTTTCCGTTGGAACTGGCACCCAAAAGCTGGGGAGTACCACCATTCTTAGCCTTCTCCATCTCCTTCATGAGGGGAGATCCTGCCCAAAGGTAGCATTTGCCGAGGTAGCAGAGTGCCATGAACTTATTGACGCGCAAGTCGTTCTTGTTGAATGTCTGCTGACCTGCCAGGGTTTCGTCCCAATCCATTGGAAGAAGATCGTATGCACGTTCGAAATCTTCGGCGCAACGGTCTGCACATTCCTGGAAGGAAAGGCGGGGAAGTTCAGGAATATTCGTAGCATCATAAGCCTTATCAACATAGGCAAGACCGCCGAAGTAGCACATCAGTTCGAAATGCCACCAAGCACGGAAGAAATACATCTGACCGAGCAGCAGGTTGCGCTCTTCATCGGTTCCGATGAGCGACTTAATCTGCTCAATACCCATGTTACACTTACGGATGCAATACCAGGAATTTCTCCAGAGAGAACTTCTATCACCGTTGAGCCAACACTGGCTGTTCGTGTACCAGTTACGATAGTTACCAAGGTCCACCTGATGATCCATGTGGGCATAGCCTTCAGGATTGTGAACAGCATCGTCTCCGAGATTCCATGCCGTACAATAGTTGACCTTCTCCTTATCAGGAATCAGAGTATAGATTTCCTCAATATATCCCTGGAAGTTGCGGAAGTTCTTAAAAGCCTCATCCTCTGCCACAATAGACTCCGGATCCTGATCGAGCCAGTCTTTACAGGAGGTAAACAGTACACCTCCAGCCATCAGGAGCAGCGAACCCCACAAAAGGGTTTTTATTTTATAATAATGTTTCATCATTGTTGTACGCCTTAAATGTTAAGTTTAATACCGAAGTTATAACGTCTTACAGTGGGATAGGCACCGCCGCCACCACTAAAATTAAAGTTACCTTCACGGTCGTCAGGCATCTTGGTAATCAGGAAGAGGTTATTACCATTGAGGTAAATCTTCAGGCTTGAGAAACCGAGTTTCTTAATCCATCCCTTTGTCCAAGTATAAGCCACTTCCACATTCTTCAGACGGAAATAGGAACCGTCGTAGAGATACTGTGTACCGTCGTTATAAGAAACCTGGGTGGTGAAACGTGGTACGACGACATCACCTGTTCCATCTACAGGATTCCACCATGTACCATTATCATATACGGTAAGCAACTTATTGTTGAAAGAAGTGAGGCCAACGTCACGTGTGACACCTCTTGCACCATAGAACTGAGCAAACATGCTGAAGCCCTTCCAGTCCCAACCGATGGTAGCATTGTAAGTATGTTCCGGGGTTCCAGTATAACCGTAAGGAGCCTGGTCGTTGGTTTCGTCAACGATACCGTCACCATTGAAGTCAACGATATAGTGGTCGCCGATGAGCACCTGGCTATCGTCCTTCTCGCGCGCAGGCGTACTATATAATTCATCATAGGAACCGATAAAGCCATTATCGATATATGACCAGTATTGGCCTTGGGAATAACCTTCCCTCTTGCGATAAGAAGGAATCAACTTCGGATCATCCTTTAGCTTAATCACGTTGTGCGCATAGGTGTAGTTAGCATTCACCCAGAAACGCATACCGTTCTTCAACACCTTGTTGAAACGAACTTCAAGTTCGAAACCTGTGTTCTTGATCTTACCCTTGTTGATATCAGGAGTCCTATAGGCTCCAAAGTAAGAAGGCACAGAGCGGTCGTTACCCGAGATAAAGATGTCGTAACGGTCATCGCGGAACCAGTCGAAACTACCCGTGAACATACCGCCGAGGAATCCGTAGTCGAAACCGATGTTCTTCTTCTGCACGGTGGCCCAGCGAAGATCGGGCATGGCAATCGTAGCCTCACGATAGGAGACGAACGGGCTGGCCGAACCGTCAACCGAAACGTTGAAGCCATTGCCATTGTTCAATATTTCCCAACCCGTGCGGTAGGCAAAGCGAGTACCGGCGCTGTCGTCACCAATCTCACCGAGAGAACCACGGATCTTGAACATATCCAGAATCTTCTTATCCTTCAGGGGCTTCATGAATTTCTCTTCCGAAACCATCCAACCGATAGCTCCTGAACAGAAGAATGCGAAACGCTTCTCGGGGGAGAATCGCTGCGAACCGTTGTATGCACCGTTGAACTCAGCGAAATAGCGGCCCTTGAAATCGTAAGTCGTACGGAACACCCAGTCCTCACGACGCCACTCAAGTTCGGCATTACCTGAATTGATACGGCGCTTCCAGTTACCCATGACCGTCACGTTATGGTCACCGAACTGGCGACCCCAGAAGAGCTGGAGCGACATTTCCGTGGCACGGCTTGTATAACTGACGTTACCTGCCTGTGTCGTCCAGTCACGACTTTCATAGAAATCAAAGCCTGTATTACTGAAGATGGCTGTCTCATAAAGAAGTTGACCATCCTCAGGAAGCATGTAGGCACGACTGTTCTTGTGGCCTTGAGCAGAAATACCACGGCTACCCTCATTGAACTGGTTGTCCCAAGAGATCGTACCGCGTGCCACAAGTCCCTTCGTGATGAAATCAAGTTTCTGCTCCAGTGCAAAGTCGGTGAACACACGTGTGATGGTGCTCAATTCATAACCGGCAGTTGCCACACTCATCGGAGAGTTCTCAATGTTGGAAACCAACGGATAGTAACCCCAGGCACCATTAGAGAACTGAACGGGGAAGAGGTTGGGGGCCATACCGTAGGCACCGGCCCACTTCTGCTGCTGGAAGAACTCGCCGCTATTACCATAATAATAACGCGGAGTCTTCTGCTGGGCATTTGAACCAGCCAGACTCACACGGAACTGAGTAGTATTCGTAATTTGGAAGTCCAGATTGGAACGTACGTTCAGACGGTTGTAGGAATAACCACCTTCATAACCCTGATGGTTGTCCCAGAGTTTGGTCATATCTCCCTCGTTCTGGAAGTCGAAAGCCACGAAATACTTCACATATTTCGTACCACCCGAAAGGTTGAGGTTCGTATTATAAGACAAAGCCGTAGTCTTGAACATTTCTTCCTGCCAGTCAACGTTAGGATAGCGCTCTGCCTGGCTGTAGTCACCGAGGTAAGCACCATCGGCCGTGTAGTTTGGCTTAACGGTATAGTCCTGGTTGCGGAAGTTGTTGATGAACGTCTGCGGACGATAGTAGGCCCAAGAAGCATCACCGCCGATGGCAAGTTCGTGCTCAATGGCCTGATTACGGAACATATAGCCATCATAAGAGTCGTACTTGCGCGGGAGCTTCGACACAGCCTTCAGCGTAGCATTGAAGCCCACATCGATCCTTGCCTTTCCTTCCACACCACGCTTGGTAGTAATCAGAATAACGCCGTTAGCACCTTCCACACCATAGACGGCAGTGGCAGATGCGTCCTTCAATACGGAAATCGTTGCTACCGAAGTGATATCCACCGACTTGATCTCGCGTTTCACACCATCCACGAGGATCAGCGGCTGGGCATCCTGGTTCCAGGCAGCAGCACCACGGATATAGATTCGCGGGTCTTCTTCACCTGGCTGACCTGTAGAAGCAATCGTTGCGATACCGGGAAGGTTACCCGTCAGGGCTGCACCTACACTACCGATACCGGCTGTGCGCTCAAGCACTTCACCCGTGGTCTGCGTGATAGCACCCACCACCGAGGCTTTCTTCTGCTGGCCGTAACCTACTACCACCACTTCGTCCAGCGTGTTTTCCTCAACGAGTGCAATTTTGAAATTGCGCTGCTTGCCCACCCTGACTTCTTTAGTGGTCATACCTACATAGGAAAACACAAGCACTGACTGCTCGGATGGCACTTCCATCTGGAAGTTACCGTCGATGTCCGTGATGGTGCCATGGCTTGCATTCCCTTTCACTAAGACTGTTGCGCCGATAAGCGGATCACCACCCTCGGCAGCCACCGTACCACTGACCTTGATACCGCCTTGTGCCCATATCACTAACGGGGCTAGCAGCATCATCAAAGTCGGGACAGCTCGTTTGAAAATGTACATAATACTTATAGTTAAATTTTTTAGGTTTTCTATATAGGTTTTTAATACTGATTCTTCAATTATGGCCACAAAGGATCCATTCCGTTTGCAAATTTACGGCAAATCTTTGATTATATCAAGTCTTTCCTTTAGTTTTTTTTTGCAGAACGTCTCATTTATTTTGTTACATTTTGCTTTTGAGCCGTTTTTGTTAACATTCGGGCGTTTCGTCTTAAAACATGTGTCAAAAATACAATTATCGCGCATTTTTTGCCGATAAATCCGCTGTTTTTCATACATCATCCAAAAACCTGAAACTTGAAACCTGAAACCTGAAACCTGAAACTTGAAACTTGAAACTTGAAACTTGAAACCTGAAACCTGAAACCTGAAACCTGTAATCGTTTTCTACAGAAAACGCTTTCATCATACATGAATGAAAGAAACCTTATTTCATATTCCTTGGATGATGCTGAAGTATCTCTTCGCGGAGGGTGGTCGTGTCGATATGGGTATAGATCTCCGTGGTACCTATCGACTCATGACCGAGCATGGCCTGGATGGCACGGAGGTCAGCACCGCCTTCCAAAAGAGCAGTGGCAAAAGAATGACGGAGCGTATGCGGTGAGATGGTTTTCTGAATGCCGGCCTCTTGCGCGTACCTCTTTATCATAATAAGGATCATCGTGCGCGTAAGGTGACTGCCTCGGCGGTTCAGGAACACATAATCTTCCTCGCCTGGCTTGATAGTCATGTGGCGACGAACGGCAAACCACAGGTTCAGTTCCTTGATAGCTTTGGGGGAAATCGGCACCAGCCGTTCCTTACGGCCTTTACCGGAGACGCGGATAAAACCTTCATCGAGATAGAGGTTGCTCAACGGGAGATTCACCAGTTCCGATACGCGCAAGCCGCAAGAGAAAAGCACTTCTATGATGGCTCGGTTGCGATGACCCTCCCATTTCGAGAGGTCGATGATAGCTTCCAGCTGATCTACCTCGGCCGTAGAAAGGTATTCCGGCAGGTGTTCACCCTGTTTGGGTGATTCCAGGAGTTCGGCAGGATCCTGTTCTATCCAGCCATCAAGATTCAGGAATCGGTAAAACGAGCGCACGCCGCAGAGGATTCGGGCCTGCGAAGAAGGGGCAATGCCGAGATCATGAAGCGAAGCGGAGAAATGTTCCAGATCGTCGAGTTTCACTTCCAGCGGGTCTATCCCCTCCCCTTTCAGGTAGAGAAGCAGTTTCTGCACATCCCGCAGATAGGCATCCAGCGTGTTTGGCGTGAATCCTTTCTGCAGTTTCAGGTAGCGCTGATACTGCCGCAAAGCGTCTTTCCGATCTTTCTTCTCCATATCCGGGAGGCAAAGTTATATAAAAATTATAAAAACAAAAACATAAAAAACATCTTTTTTTGTAAAGCATCCGTATTTACGGATGTGTCAGAGGCCGTTCTTCCCCCGCCTGCAAACGAGTTTGCATCCTGTGGAAGACCATCCTCTGACAGCCTTGCCAGGCCTGACTTTACAAAAAAAGCGAAAACCTTGAAAACCTGCGTTTCAAATTTAGGGTAAAGGTTATAGGTTATAGGTTAAAGGTTAAAGATTAAGGATGAAGGATGAAAGATGAAGGATGAAAGATTAAAGTTTGGGGTTATCGTTAGGGTTAAGGTTATTTTTGTAAGATTGTTGAAGATTTTTGTTTAAAAAGTAAGGTATTGAGTAATCAGAGACGCAAAGGTTTTCATGGTTTTTGCTTTTATGTAAAGATAAGCCCGAAAGGGCTGCAGAAAGAGGCTCACCAACAGGCGCAAACTTGTTTGCAGCATGTTGGTGAGCCTCTTACGGCACATCCGTGGCACACGGATGCTTTACATAAAAGCTGTTTTTTATTGTTTTTTTCAACCCTCTGCGAACTCTATCCACTCCGTGTGAGACTAATACAGGGAGGGCTGGGGTGGGTCCTTATTTCTTCAGCAGGGGCAGCATCACGGCGGCATAGCGGCGGCCTAACTCCCGGTAGCCCTCGGCAGTGAAATGCAGATGATCGAATGCACAGGGAAGACCCGCCGAAGAAACCACATGAGCCGTGGGAATCACCTCGGGCAACGTCTGGATAATGGGATTCATCCCAGCACAACTGCCTTTCACATCCGCATTGACCACCTCTCCGGCAATCAGCGGAACCTCTTCGGCCTTCAGATTGAGGTCAGCGAGCAGCCGTTCATAAATCTTCTTCACCTTCAGCGGCCAGTCCTTTTCACCCGTATTCGACTCTCCCTGATGGAGCAATATACCACGGATAACCCCGTGCTGCTGAGCCTTGCGAGCCATTTCCACCAATCGGCCATACGGATCGTTATCGTATTCCTTGGCCATATTCTTCAGCCAGCCAGGACTGTTCGCGATATAATTGGCACAAGAATCCGCGTCAAACAGTTCGATCCTGCAACCACCCACGGCCACATTGATAACACCCACGCGTTGGCATTCAGGCAGACTGTCGCAAAGCGTGCGTCCGAAATAGTCGGCAGGTGTCAGTCCTGTGGTTACGCGCACCAATGGCGGCACGGCCTGATACCACTCCCCCATCTTTCGAGTAGGCAGATTCAACGTATCGGGACGCTGATTCCAGGGATTAGGTTTCACCGTAGAAGGATCGAAATCCACGGCAGCCATCGTCAGGAAGCGCTCCGGAATATCCTTGAAGTCCTGCGCCTGCGGACGGGCATTGCCCTCCATATTCGACTGTCCGAAACAGAGGAAGATATGGAAATCAGAAGAAGGGGAAGTCCCCTCCAAGCCTCCCCCGAAGGAGGAAGCATTCATTGTACCAAATGGCAACATTATTACTGCTGTTACAATAGAGATGATGTATCTAAACATTGTTTTGTTTGGTTTTATATATTGTTATTGTTGGGTTCTTTGAAAAGAAGGGCACGCGGGATTCGCACCAGGCGTGCCCGTGGTTTTGTAACCATAATTTATCAAAACTCACCTAAGCCACTTGCCTAGGTTTTTCCACATTCTCAATATCTTCATGAGTTCTTGGGTTTATAGATTCTTAATAAGTTGTAAGTAACAGATGTCTAAAACATCCCTATGGTTAGAAACACGCTGCAAAGATATAACAAACTGAAAGAACACCGCGTTTCTTACGTTTCAATAATTTTATTATATGTTGCAAACTCAAAAACGCCGGCACTGCATCACTGCGGCACCGGCGTCACAAGAAAAAACTATTTGTTTTTACTTAATATATCGATATTCAATTTTTAGCCGTTTCATTGCTCCTCATCATCCCACAGATTGGGCTGCGTCGGAGTCGTAAACGTATCATCCTCTTCGAATTCGAGGTTATTCTCTTTGGCGTCCGCCTCATCACCACCTTTACTCCAGTCTCCAAATTTATCTGGACCCAGTACGGAAGAATTCAGGCGAACGTTGACAATATCTGTCTGCGGTACAATATATTGCTTTTTCATTGTTATTATCTCCTCAAATATTATTTTACCAAAACTTTCTTACCATTCACAATATAGAGTCCACCTTGCTGCGGCTTACCATTCAATTTCTGACCGTTCAGGTTATACCAAATGGCATTCTCAGCGGGTTGCATCTCGTTCTCAGACAGGCCTTCTATAGCGGTCGGCGTATTGTCATCCGAGAAATCAGAGAAGATAAATGTAAACTTAGCGCTTCCCGTTGGATTCTTCTCGCTCGGCTTCACTTCTTCTGTCAGCAACGGCAAGTATGCAGAGTTCTTCTTGGCTGTTGCTCCACCATTTGCAACACGGTAGAACATTTCATCACCTGTTTGCTGAGTACCTGTCTTATTACCATTCTTATCAAGTTGGTAGTACTTGTAGGTCAGGATATAGTTGGTATAATCACCGTCATAAGGACTTATCTTATCTCCAGCAACATTGGCTTTCATCATGTTGCCGTAAGTTCCGTGGAGGTAATTACCTGTATCGTGCATATCAGGAACGAATAGATGGAACTGATTATCAATAACCTTCAATTCCTTATTCTCTGTATAGTGAAGCACACAACCTTGGTTTTCCGCCAAGATAGGAGCTGTATCAGATGTGATATCAAATAGAGTCAGCGTACGCTTATCATAATCGGCCTTTTGAACCACGTATGCTTTCACATCTGCACCAGTGAAGAACGGCGTCAGCGAATGATCAATTCTGTGGTCACGGCTTTCGGAAGCATAACCCTTCACGTTTACAGTCTTTGAGTCTCTTGATACACCAATCTTCTTGATAGCAACACCATTCAGCCAGAGTTCAACATCCTGCTTGGTGGTATTCCTCATGATGTAAACCTTGTCACCTTCAACATCAAGTGTCTTTGTAAAGTCACTGCTGCTCACGCCATCAGTAGAATACTGCGCAATTACAGTAGCATGTGCAACAGGTGTTGCTCTTACATAAATATATGCATCATTATCAACCTGAGGAACTACAATCTTAAGGAACTCTGTGTTGCTATCACTATATCCAAGATTGTCCAATTTGAGGGTGGTGTTTGTCACACCAAGGGTCCTATTCTGTTTCTTGATGTTGTTAAACTGGTCAGTAGAACGTTTAAAGCCCAGACCTGCAGTTTCATCGAACATCTTCATGGCTCCATAGAGTTGTCCTCCGTTAGCAAACAAAATGCCTGATTCATTCTGTGGAGCAATACGAAGACACCAAGCGTCCTGATAACTCTCCCAGCCTTTATGCTCTTCGTCAAGATTCGAAGCTTCTCTTTCTTGGCCGATCGGATCATTAACATACGAGTACAAGTCCGTGAAATCCCATGTATATGGATAAGTCTTTGTTTCACGATAACCAACAGCCATGGTACGTTCAGCATGATCGGTTATATAACTACCATCAAGGGTCTTATTACCGAGCATAATTCTGTATGAACCGTAATCGCCAATCTGAGGTGTATATGACACGGCTGTTGCATTACCTGGTTCATTCTCTGTGAAGGTTACCGTCTTAGCATTACCATTCTTATCATACATCTTCAAATTGTCAATGCGCAAGACTTTAATACGTTCACCTTTTCCATGATTATGCAAAACATATGTCATTGTTTTTGTTTCGGTGCTCTTATCGGTATAAAGCACTTCATAACTGGAAGAACTCTGTAACACATCATTATTCGTCACATGGGTATCATTCCTATAAATCTCAATACGATAGATTTTTAGCAGCTTACCTTGCGACATCGTGATGGAGAATGGACCATCTTCATCTACAATAAAATTGTAATCTCCGAAAAGTACACAATTTCCTCCACTTATCCTATATGAAGCACCTCCGATTGAATAGGGAGAATCAATTTTCTTTCCTCTTCCTTCTTCTCCATTGCTATCCAAACTGACATCGCGGCCATTTCCTATAGTAAGAACTGCTTTAGCATCACTATCGCTCGTACCACCATAACGAGACATAAGAACACGCACACGGTCGTCTTTCTTCAAGTTCGGGATAGAAAGTTTACCGCCTACCAACAACCCGACGAAACGATCCGTGAATTTAGAAGTATTCACATCCAGATCATTATAGATGCATACTGTGTTTGTGGGAGAATCGAAAACCAAGCCTTCTGTCTCAACTATCATATCAGCATTGTCGCCCTCCATATCATAGACACTCTTATAGACAGGCTCTGTATTTTTGTAGCGATTCAGATATTCAAAACTCCAATCTGGAGTTGCCTGGTTAGTTTCTTTATACAATTGTGAAGAAGTATCTGTTCCCTTGCCTAATGCCAATGGTGTGCTATAGAAATCCCAAACTTTAATTTGATTAGTTTCCTTATTAGCATATTTTTCTGCCTTATAGGCAATAGTTACTACGAAGATGGCATCTTCTGTAGTCCCACTTGGATTCATACGTACCAAGATTGCACCTCCTTTATTAGCAGCCTTTCCTTCATTGGTTGTTTTGAACACAACATTCGACACCTTCAAAGTACCATTCTCCACGCTAACCGTTGCACTCTCTACATTTCCAAGGAAGCCATTTGTATATTCATTGTTTTTAATTGCAACTGTCTGCAAACCATAATTAGCCGTATTTGGAACCAAGAATGAACTGTTTTCACCTGAACCATTGTCAACAACATAGCTCAACGGGCCAATATAGCTGGTCTTTTTAGGAGTAAAAGTATAATCGTGAAGATGGAAAACGGGCCACTCACTATTACTGTTATAGGCATTACGTGAAAGATAATAGTGTTTACCTTTTTCGACCTCTATATTAAATGTCGTTTTTCCTGTTCCACCTTTACTCTGTATAAGTGAAGTACCTGAACCATCAGCATTTTTACCGACAAAGCACATATTTCCGTTGGCTCCGTTTTGTTGCTCTAAGTAACCATTTATCTCCAATGTGCCATCCGCTTCTGGGAAGAAATAATAATAGGTTCCTTCGCTGGGTACAGCAGCATCTCCGTCTCCACTAAATTCAGCGTAAGTATTTCCATCACTGGCTTTAGAAGTTGAACACAGGCCGGCACCTGAATATCGATCTATATAAGTAAGGTTATTGTCGCTACCAAACTGCATCGTCATGAAAGGAACAGCAGCATGTTTATCTGTAAGGACACCAGCTTCTGTAAATTCAAACTTATATGTTCCGTCATTACTGGTAATTTCATATTTCGCTTTTTTCCAAGAGGTAATTTCTATCTTCTGAATATAGGTTCCTGAAGCACAATTAATAGAGACAGTACCATCACCTACACAGAAATATTTTTCTGAGCGAGTGATTCCATGATTTCCGTCCAAAAGAACAATATTGCCCTCACTATCAACTTGAGGTGCCCCACTTACTTGCAAAGACACATTATTTGAACTAAAGGTAGGCTGAGCTACACCATTATCACGATCATATTCAATGTATAACAAGTCTCCATCGTGCAAGTCAACAATATTGAATTGCTTGTTTTGACCGGAAGTATTCTTATATCCACGATTGTATGCTGTCCATGTACCGGAAGTAGAAATGCCTTCAGGAGCAAATCGAAATGCCCAACTATACCAGCAAGCTAAATTACCACTGTTTCCAATACTTCTTAAACAGGTAATGCCATCCTGTGAGATTGTCGCAACAGTTGCATTGTCCCCATAATCAGTAAATGTGTAGGACTCATCCAACTTAGGCTCATACGATTGCGCCATCGCGTTTCCTACAAACGCCAAAGCTAAAGTCAAAAAACAAAATAGTCTTTTCATTTTCTCATTTTTATTAGTTATTAAATTAAAAATTGCGCTGCAAAATTATAAATAATAATTCAAATATGCAAAAATTCTAAGTGATACAAACTTTATTGTTAGTTTCACACTTAAAATGTATCCAAATATGTTACACCAAATAAACAATAAGCGACAAAAATGACACAAAAAGGGATTAGCACGCTGCTTTTGTAGGCATAAAAGAAAGAGATATCAACCGTACAAACACATCCCAAAGTGTTTGTTACGAACATTTTTCAAATGCAAAACACCTTCACCGAAAGACGTAAATGCCAACAAGACAGCGAGCTATGGTGAAGGGTTGAAAAAGAGACCCACCCCAGCCCTCCCTGCTTAGGGAGGGAGCTTACGAATGGGGCATTCGTAAATGTGCCACTTAGGTATCGTAAACGATAGAGTTACGCCTTGTAAATGATACATTTAGAGTTCAATAATGACTTTTCTAAGTCATCTGAATAACAGGAGTGACCACAAAGTAATTTAGTTTGTTCTTCAGCGGATGATACTTTGACCTCCGTTTGATGATGTTTTGAGGTACAAACTAATTTACTTTGTTCCCGGAGGAATGAAAAAAAAACAGGAGATCACATCTTTTATGTAAAGCATCCGTATGACACGGATGTGTCAGTGGCCGTTCCTCCCCCGTCTGCAAACAAGTTTGCATCCTGTGGAAGAACAACCGCTGACAGCCTTGACAGGCCTAACTTTACATAAAAGCAAAAACCTGAAAACCGTAGTTTTGAACGATAATGATGACGAAAACGAAAACGATAACCTTAACGTTAACCTTCATCCTTCATCTTTCATCCTTCATCCTTAACCTTTAACCATTAACCTAAAAACCTATATTTGAAACAAGGGTTTTTAAGGTTTTTACATTTCTGTAAAGACGGGCTGAAGGACTGTCAGAAGATATGCATCGGCAGACGCAAGCTTGCTTGCAGGATGGCGGTGTGCAGCTTCTGACACATCCCTATGATAGGGATGCTTTACAGAAATGATGTTTTCTTTGTTTTTTTCGCCAAAGAAAAACCCTTCACCGTAAAGCGCTGTGAGACAGAACCTTTGCGCCAGGGTGAAGGGTTTTTAATTCTAAGTTCTTAACTTAATAATTTACTTCTTGAAGAGCTTCTGAGCCATCTGGTAGAGAGAGCGACGCCAGGTGAGGAACTCATGGGCGGTGCCTTCGGAGATGTAGCTCTCGGCATTGTAACCGGCAGCCTTCAGGTCGTCAACGGCCTTGCGGATGCGGTCGGGACCTTCCTTCGAACCACAGCTGATGAAGATGTAATCCACCTTCTTGCCTTTGAGTTCTTCGGGCGTGTACATTCCACCACTGAGAATACCCCAGCTGCCGAACACTTCAGGACGGGCCAACGTGATGGCGTGAGTCTCCATACCACCCATGGAAAGTCCGGCCATGGCACGGTTCTTCTTGTCGGCTTTGGTCAGGAAGTGGCTGTCAACGTAAGGAATCAGTTCGTCAACGAGCACTTTCTGGAAGTCGTCGGCCAGTTTGTTGCGGTCGAAACCTTGTCCGAAGACGATGTCGTTGGTCATACCGTAGGTCATCACGACGATGAAAGGCAGAGCCTTACCCTCGGCAATGAGGTTGTCCATGATGATATTGGCCTTACCCTGAACGGGCCAAGAGGTCTCGTTCTCACCCCATCCGTGCTGCAGATAGAGCACCGGATAGCGCTGCTTGGGGTTCTTGCCGTAACCGGCGGGAGTATATACGTAGGCCGGACGGAGCTGATTGCCATTCACCTTAGAGGGGAAGAGAATCTTCTGCACGCATCCGTGCTCAATGTCTGTACGGTCAGCATAGAAAGCACCGTCGTGGGCAGGTACCTCAGTACCGCTCTGCCAGCGGCTGCCGCCATAATAGCTGTTGGTTCCAGGATCCAATACTTGTGCGCCATCCACGGAGATTGTGTAATAGTGGAAACCTTCATCCTCGGGCTTCAGCGTAGTTCCCATCCAGGAACCGTCCTTCTGCTTCTTGAGAACCGTTCCAGACATGCCGCCGCCGAGACCGGCAGAACAGATGACATACTTGGCATCGGGAGCCACCACGCGGAAACGGACGAAGCCCTGAGAGTTAACCTGCGGATACTGCTGGCGGGGCTGACAGGTGGCGCAAGGCACGAAGTCTTCCTTGATAACCTGTGTGTCGATAGCGGGATCGAAGTGAGTGAGCACGGTGTGCACATTCTTCGGCTTCAGGTCTTTGTCGAAAGGCAGGGGATAGTTGTTCACGCCTAACCATGAATCGGCATCGCTGAGGTTCCAGAAAGTGACGCAATCCACCTTTGCCTTGTGGCGACGGAGCACACGGAAGAGCTCAGCATACTTGTTCTCCTGCAGGAGTTTCTGGTCGTTGGTAATCACGGCACCCTCATTGCGAGAGAAGCGGAGCTGTCCGCCCATCTCCTGATTGACGCGGATGTCGAGCTCGGTGATATGGATATGATCCACAATCTCTTCATACTTGGAGATGGCAGCCTCCATATCTTCCTCAGATGGGCCATAGATATTGTAGTGTCCCTGCATGCCGATACCATCGATGGGCACGCCGGCGGCCTTCATTTCCTTTACCATATTATATATACGGTCGCGCTTTACGGGGTCGCACTCGTTGTAGTCGTTGTAGAACAGCAGTGCGTTGGGGTCAGCCTCGCGGGCATATTCGAAGGCTTTGCGGATGAACTCGTCGTTGCCGCAAATCTTGTAGAATGTGGATTCGCGCAGGGGCTGGTCCTTGCCTCCCATGAAGGCAGGACGTGCGGGACCGTCCTTGATGGCCTCGTTGACCACATCCCAGCAGTAGATAACGTCCTTGTAACGGTTCACCACGGTGTGGATATGCTCACGCATACGCTTGAAGAGCACTTCCTTCTTGACGAGGTTCTTTTTCTTGTCGTAGAACATCCAGTCGGCCATCTGTGAGTGCCACAGGAGGTTGTGACCACGCAACTTGATACCGTTCTGGCGGCAGAAGTTGGCAATCTTGTCGGCATTCTCCCAGTTCCACACACCCTCCTTGGGATGAATCACGCCGGGCTTCATGTCGTTCTCGGCGGTGATGCTGTTGTACTCCTGTTTCACCAGCGCAATCTGATCAGGTTGCGAGATGTTTCGCTGGTTCACTGCCACACCTACCATGAAGTAATCCTTGTAGGCATCCTTGAAGGAGATGTGCTGAATCTGCGGCCTGCCAAACTGGGCATTTGCGGCCAACGCAACGGCACAAAGGGCCGTCAAAACAATCTTTCTCATAAAGTTTTAATATTATAATTAATTAGTTAGAAAAAAATTCATAGCTCTTTCCAGCCTTCGTCTTCACGTCGTATTCATAGACGGTGATGGAGGGTTGAGGGTTGGAGGACGAAGGTTGAAGTGAGGGAATATCGGCTCCCTTCAGCAGGGCGTTAGGACATGGGCCTTTGGCCTTGCGGAGTCCCTTTCCTTTCAGGGGAAAGGCAGAACGCAGACGGAGCACGCCACCGATGGTGGAACGGACCGTGACCTTCATCTTGAGTCCTTTACTTTCCGGTACAGAACTTTGTGACTTTGTGTCTTTGTGTTCCGTTAAACCAGTCCATTCCATATCCACTTCAAAGCCACCGCGGGCACGAAGGCCTTTCACCTGGCCCTCGCTCCATGCATCGGGAAGGGCGGGAAGCAGATGAACCGCTCCGTCGTGACTCTGCAGGAGCATTTCGGCAATGCCTGCCGTCGCACCGAAGTTTCCGTCAATCTGGAAAGGCGGATGGGCATCGAAGAGATTGGGGAACGTGCGTCCTTCGGGATACTGGAAGGCAGCGCGCTCGGAAGGCAGCAGCCTCAGCATGTTCTGGATGATGCGGAAAGCATGGTTACCGTCCTGCATACGTGCCCAGAAATTGATCTTCCAGCCCAGACTCCAGCCCGTGGCCATATCGCCACGCTGTTGCAGGGTGACGGCAGCGGCACGGAAGAGTTCCGGATGACTATAGGGAGATATCTGATTGCTGGGATAAAGTCCGTAGAGATGGGAAATGTGGCGGTGTTCGTCCTTGGGATCATCACCGTCAACGAGCCATTCCTGCAACTGTCCGTACTTGCCCACCTGCATAGGCGGCAGCAGGGAGATAGCCTTTCGAAGGGAGTCTTGCAGGGATTTGTCGGTCTTCAGGATTTCAGCGGAATGCAAAGCCTGCGTCAAGACATCGAAGACAATCTGGTTGTCCATCGTGCAACCGGCCGTAATAGGCGTGTCCTTACCCATGGGGCCATGCTCAGGGCTCACCGAGGGAGTGGTGACAAGCCAACCGTATTGGGGATGAACCTGCATGAAATCGAGATAGAAAAGAGCCGCACCGCGCATCACGGGATACCACTGGCGCAGGAACTCGCGGTCACCATTGAAGAGGTAATGCTGCCAAAGATGGGTGGTCAGCCAAGCTCCGCCATGGGGGAACATGCCCCAATAGGCACCGTCAACGGGTCCGGCAATGCGCCAAAGGTCGGTATTGTGATGAGCCATCCAGCCACGACAGCCATACATTTCGCGGGCCGTGGTGGCTCCCGTCTCACTCAAATCACGAATCATGGAGAACAGCGGCCCAGTGGTTTCGGTGAGATTCGTCACCTCGGCTGGCCAGTAGTTCATCTCGGCATTGATATTGATGGTGTATTTCGAATCCCACGGGGCATTCACCTTGTCGTTCCATACGCCCTGCAAGTTGGCAGCCTGACCTCCCTTTTGGGAAGAAGAAATGAGCAGATAGCGCCCGTAATTGAACATGAGCGCCACCATTCCAATATCCTGGCTGTCCTTGAAAGCAGCCAGACGGCGGTCGGTGGGCAGCGTGGAAGTGCCGGGAAGCTCAAGGCTCACCTTATTATATTGGGGCTGATAAATGGTTTCATGGCGAGACAAAAGCTGCTCGAAGGAAAGATTCTCCACCTTGCGGAGATATTCGGCATTGCGCGCAGCAGCCTGCGCCGACACGTCGTGATAGTTTACGAAATTGGTGGCTGCCGAAATAAGCAGCGTCACCGTGGTAGCTTTCTTCACGAGGAGCGAATCGCCCGAGGCCTGAACCTCGCCGTCGGCAAGTACCTTGGTGAGACATTCGGCATAGACACGGCCTGTAATGCCTTCGTGGTCAACGGGATCCACATGAGCCGTCAGCGTGTTTTCACGGGCTTCAGCCCTGGAAGGCAACGGACAATCATGCCGAAGCGTAAAGGAGATAGCACCCGGAGCGGAGGCCGTGAGCTGCATCACCACGATGCCGTCGGCCAGCGAGGCAAAGGTCTTCCGCTCGAAACGGACACCTTGTTGCTCATAAGTGACGGTGGAGAGGGCTTTCGCCAGATTGAGTTCCCGGCGGTAATCCTTGACGGGAGCCTGCCCGTCGGCAAAGCGCAGGCGCAGACTGCCCAAGGTGAGATAGCGCATACCGTGAGGGCCGGTGATGAAATCCTTGTTGATGATATCCTCGGCTTCCTTCTCGCGGCCTTCGAATATCAGCCGACGTACTTCAGGCAAGCGTTGCAAGGAACGGGGACTGTTATTGTGATGAGGTCCGCCGCTCCAGAAAGACTCTTCGTTGAGCTGGATTTCCTCTATGGCCGTACCGCCATAGACCATCGCCCCCATGTGGGAATTACCCAAAGGGAGAGCCTCCAACCATATCTTTGCAGGACTGTCGTACCATAAGGTGTTTTCCGTTGCAGCACAGTGAAGGGTAGGCAGCGCACATAACAGGAGTATGCGTAGTAATCTTTTCAACATAGGTTTTTAAATGTAATAAACTTTCGCCTTGAAAGGTAAGCAGAAAATCATTTGCAAAGATACTTATAAAAGGTGGAAAATCCTTTTTTCGGTGATACAAAAAACTTTTTCAACGTCACAAAACGGCTAAAATGTTATAAAAAGTAAGATACTTGATACAATTAAAGAACACACGCACGTAAATATTTACTATCTTTGCACAGTCATGAATAAGAAACTTATCTTCGGCATCGCAATGATGCTTTGTTGTACTAACCTCAGTGCACAAAACACAGTGCCCGCGACGAACATACGCGGCGCCCAGTATCCGCAAATCACTAATGATCACCGCGGTGTGTTCCAACTACGTGCCCCACAGGCACAAGAAGTCATCGTAGATATCGGCGGCAAGAAGTATCCCATGAGCAAGAATGCCGATGGGATATGGACAGCCACGACCGATCCGCTGATGAGCGGCATCAACTACTACTTCATGTACGTGGATGGCGTTCAGGTGAGCGACCCCGCTTCGGAGACGTTCTACGGCTGCAGTCGGATGGCTTCGTGTATCGAAGTGCCTTACACGAACGACAAACGGTTTGAACCTGCCGACGTGGCCCACGGCGAAACGGCCATGCGCCGCTATTACAGCAAGACGCATCAGGCATGGCGGCGGATGTTTGTATATCTTCCCCCTTCCTATCAGCAGCAGAGCAGCCGCCAGTATCCGGTGCTCTATATCCTGCACGGCGGCGGTGAGGACGAACGCGGATGGGCCTTGCAAGGACGCACCGACATCATTCTCGACAACCTGATTGCACAGGGCAAGGCCGAGGAGTTTATCGTGGTGATGCCAGATGCCAACTGCCGCGACTTTGAAAAGGAACTTCTGGAAGAATGTATTCCCGTGGTGGAAAAGAACTATCGCGTGCTGGCCGATGCCGATCACAGGGCCATGGCCGGACTGTCGATGGGTGGACTCTATACGCTCAATACGACTATCAACCACCCCGAACTGTTCCGCTATGTAGGAGTGTTCAGCAGTGGATGGTGGGCTAATACGCCCAAGGGCATGGAAAGCACCATGGGAGCCGAGCAATACTACCAGAAACTGGCAGCACGGCCCGACTTCTACAACCGACAGTTCCGCGAGTTCTACATCACGATGGGCGGACAGGAAGACATCGCCTTCAACAACTGCCGCATCATGCGCGAACGCTTTGACAAGATAGGCATCAAACACACCTATTTCGAGACACCCGGCGGCCACACGTGGCCCGTATGGAGGGAAAGCCTTTACCAGTTTGCCCAGCTCCTGTTCAAGGACAAAGTGGAACTGGCCAATGGTGACTTTGCCAAGAACTATTACGCAAAACCCGCATCAGCCACTTCGAGCGTGGACGAACAGGGATTCATCCGCCGCTGGCGACTGCTGGAACCCATCAGCAGGCCCGTACGTTCGAACAACGTCTTCACGGATTCTTATCTGCGTGAAGCCTTCAATACCCAGTATTTCAAGAACCAGATGACCATCGTGCCGAAGGATGGACAGAAGGTGAAGACCACCGTAGTACAAGAGGTGGTACCTCCTGGATTCGGTCGCGGACCCCGAATGCAGGAACCCCCGAAACCGGAATTCAAGACCGTCAAGGAAACACTTACCTGGCATGAGCTGGAGAGCAGCCGCTACAACGTGAAGTTGTTCCGCTTCGGTGAAGAATACAAGCAGCGTCTCTATGGCGTACTCTATTGGGCTGTGACCGTGGTTGACTGTCCCGAAGACATGACCGTGCGTCTGGCTGTGGGTAGCAATTCTTCTTCCATGTGGTGGGTGAACGGCAAGGAAGCCCTGCTGATGTCGGGCGACCGCCGTATGGTGGTTGACGACTGCACGAGCCCGCTCCTGACGCTGAAGAAGGGCCAAAACATCATCCGCGGAGCCATTATCAACGGTCCGGGCATGAGCGACTTCTGCATCCGTCTGCTCGACGAGAAAGGGAAACCTGTCAAGAATATTACAATTAAATAAAAAAAGAGACCCACCCCTGCCCTCCCTGTTTAGGGAGGGAGTTATTACTCTCTGAGTGAATTAGAGGATTTTATAAAGAATCATAAAAAACAAATGCAATGAATATTATCAATAGAATACAAGTTAATACGAAAAGGATTCTGGCAGTAATTGCCCTCCCCCTCTTAGGGGGAGCTGGAGAGAGTCTCTATGCCCAGACAGGCAAGCCCTTCATTCATGACCCATCGACCATTCAGGAATGCGATGGCAAATACTATACGTTCGGTACCGGACAAGGCGGTCTGATTTCAGAGGACGGCTGGACTTGGGACGGTGGTGGTGTACGCCCCGGTGGCGGTGCTGCCCCTGACGTGCTGAAAATCGGCGACCGCTATCTCGTGGCCTACGGTGCTACGGGCGGTGGACTGGGCGGCGGTCATAACGGCCGCATCCTCACCATGTGGAACAAAACCCTTGATCCCAATTCGCCGGATTTCAAATACAGCGAACCCATCGAGGTGGCTTCCACGGATGGCAATGAAGACTGTGATGCCATTGACCCCGGACTGCTGCTCGATCCCACGACAGGACGACTGTGGTTGAGTTACGGTACCTATTTCGGTTATATCAGACTCGTGGAACTCGACCCCAAGACCGGAAAGCGCGTGGAAGGTAACGAGGCCATCAATATCGGTATCGACTGCGAAGCTTCCGACCTGATCTATCGCAACGGCTGGTATTATCTGCTGGGCACTCACGGCACCTGCTGCGATGGTGTGAACTCCACCTATAACATCGTGGTGGGACGCTCACGCAAGGTGACAGGTCCCTATATAGATAATGTGGGACGCTCCATGCTCGAAGGTGGCGGTAAAATGGTGATTGCCGCCCACGACCGTGTGGTAGGTCCCGGTCATTTCGGCCGTTGGATAGAGGAAGAAGGCGTGGAAAAGATGTCGTGCCACTTCGAAGGCGATTTTGATCAGGAAGGCATGAGCGTACTAGGTATCCGTCCGTTGTTGTGGAAAAACGACTGGCCCGTGGCTGGCGAAGCCTTCAAGGAAGGTGTCTATGAAATAGAATCGGAACGCCGCGGCTATGCCTTGGAAATGGCCGTTGACTTCGTTCGCATCAACCAACCCCGCCGTTGGTTCCGCCGTGATACGACCAAGACTCCCGAACCCGTTCTGATGCAGACACTTCAGGACGTGGAAAAGACGTGGCCTACAGGTGATGTCCCCGTGCGCTGCGGCGACTATATGGTACGCCCTCATCAGCAATGGGCCATCACGGCAGCACCGAATGCCGGCGGTTATCTGGGACAGCCCTACTACCGCATCTCCATTGCCGGTACCGACCGTTCGCTGACAGCCACTGCCAGCCGCGAAGTCATCGCACAGGAAAGTTTCACAGGAGCCGACGAACAACTCTGGCGCATCGACCAACTCACCGACGGCACTTTCCGCATCATGCCTAAGAAGGTGCCAGGCTGCGACAAGCCATTGGCACTGGTGTCGTTCAGCGACAGCAATCCCACGCTTGCGGAGTTTGACTTCAACAGCGACAATTCCAAATGGAACCTGAGGAAGTAACAATAACGATAACCCTAACGATAACTATAACTTAAAATGAAAAAAACAGTATTAGCAACACTATTCATGAGCATCTTGACCATCAATGCTCATGCCCAAGTGTCTAGTAATCCTGACAAATTCCTTGGAAGCATCACCACCAGCGGAAATGTCGAAGCTGGCGGTGGCATACCACAGTTCTACAAGCTGTGGAACCAGATCACCTGTGAGAACGAGTCAAAATGGGCTTCCGTAGAAGGTAACCGTGGCAACTTCAACTGGGGAGGAGCTAACAATGCCTTCAACTACGCTAAGCAGCACGGTTTCACCCACAAGTTCCACGCCCTGGTGTGGGGTGCACAGTATCCCGGCTGGTTAGACAACCTGTCGGCTGGTGAGCGTTTTAGCGCCATGACCAACTGGTTCGATCATGCCAAGGCACAGTTTGGAACCCTGCCCATGATCGATGTGGTGAACGAGGCTGTAGGCAACCATCAGCCGGGCAACTCTATGATCAAGGCGACGCTCGGTGGCGGCGGCAAGACAGGCTACGATTGGCTCATCAAGGCCTTCGAAATGGCTTATGAGCGCTGGCCGGATGCGATTCTCATCTATAACGACTACAACTCGTTGCGCTGGGATGTAGATAACTACATCAACTTGGTACGTACGCTGCGTGATGCCGGAGCACCGATTGATGCCTACGGCAATCAGGCGCATGAGCTGAGTGGCTGCAGTGCAAACGAATTGAGTTCTGTCATGAAGAAGCAGCAAGACGCGCTGAAGATGCCGATGTATATCACCGAATATGATATCGGCGACAACGGTAACGGCGAATATCAGAAATCGGAGTTTCAAAAGCATATTCCACTGATGTGGGAGGCCGACTACTGTGCAGGTGTCACTTTGTGGGGATATGTCTATGGGAGAACATGGATTGATCTGAAGGACGCACAGGGTAATGTCCTTGAGCGTGGAATTTCCGGTATCTATAGAGACGGAAAAGAACGCCCCGCCATGACCTGGCTGAAGGAGTATATGGCCAGCGATAAGGCCAAGAATGCCAAGAGTCCGTTCCCAGGTATGAAGAAAGAGGCTTCCATCTATATCCGTCCAGCTGCCCTGAAAGTGGCTGCTGGAGATGTGTTACCTATTAAGGTTCGTGCTAAAATGGCCACCAAGACCATTGAGAAGATAGACCTCTACGTGAACGACGAACTATTCACCACCATGACCGAAGAGCCCTATATAGCTGAATACACGGCCAACACAGCGGGATGGAACACCATTAAAGCCGTGGTCACTACAACCGATGGTACCCAATACGAACGACTGTCGCGCTTCCAGACAGTCCGTGGTGCTAAGCGCAAACCTTACAACGATGTTGTAGCCGAACTGCCGGGAACCATCAAGATAGAAGAATATGACGAAGGCCTTTCGGGCGTAGCGTATAGCAATGCTTCACGCACCTCTTATGCAATGAAAGACGGTCAGTGGATGGAATACACCGTTGATGTGAAAGAGGATGGCCTCTACGCCCTTGAAGTGGAGGTTGCCTCCGCCAATAGCAACGGTATGTTCCACCTGTCAGAATACGGGTTTGATAACCTCACTTTCCACACCAATATCACTCAGGTGCCCAATACAGGCAGTGCCACTACGTTCCAAACCCTGCGCTGCCCCATGACGGAGCCTCTGAAGGCTGGTCGTCATACTTTCTGCCTGAACATCGATAAAGGTGGTTTCTACATCAAGAGCATGACCTTCAAAGCGCTGCCTGTCATCAGCCTGCCTGGTACGCTCGAAGTAGAAGACTTTACCAGCGGTGAAAGTATCAGTGTCATCGGCGGCAACGGTGGCTCAGTGCTTGGAAACACCACTACAGGCGAATGGCTAGAATATGCCGTCAACATCACTGAAGCTGGGAAATACTCCTTTGAAGCTACCGTATCTTCAGCCGTCGAGGGTTCGTCCTTCAAGATGACACTGATAGAACCCGACGGTAACAAGAAAACTTTGGGAACCATCACCTTGCCCAATACCGGCAGTCTGAATACCTATCAAGTGAAGAGCGGCAACATCCGCAATAAGCTGAAGGATGGACGCCAGACGCTGCGTATCGATGTCATCAATGGTGGTTTCAACCTCGACAAACTGGTATTCACCTGTACAGAACCCACTGGCATCATCTCGGCAGAGACTGAGCAGACAGCCACTGAGACACAGTGGTTCTCACCCGACGGTCGCAGACTGAATGCCCCACAAAAAGGTCTCAATCTGGAACGTACGGTCATCAAGGGCCAAACAATTACACGAAAAGTAATTAGATAACGTTAACCCTGACGATAAATTTAACCCTAACCCTAACTTTCATCAAGCGCAAAAGTTAAGGTTAGGGTTTACGTTAAGGTTAAAACTTCACTTCGGTTTTGCTGCCGCCATATTCCACGGTCTTCAGTTGACCTCCTGGCAATTGAATGCGGAATGTGCGGCTTTCCAACATACCCTTGAAACTTCCTTCACGCTTACCGATGGTCAACGTGCGCTTGCGGTCGTTCCATTGCAGCAGGATCGTGCTGTAAGCCCCCTGTTCGTAATTATAATTATCACCTTCGTCTTCATAAAGCGTGAACGTGGCATCAGTTCCGGGATAGACCAGCAAGTCAAGCGTCTGCCAGTCAGCGATATTGGCATTCATCACCTCCTTCCTGCAGAGCGGTAGAATACTTCCCGCCTTCACATAGACCGGACAATGAGCCAGCGTGCCGTCAGCCTTTACGGTCTGTCCACCTTCCAGACGTTCTCCGCTCCAATAGTCATACCATGGGGTGCCTTGCGGCAGATATACATCGTAAGTCTTCTTCGCCGTCCAGTCGGCAGTAACCTCCTTTTGTATCTTCTCAGGCGTATAAAGAGCCTCCACCACGGGAGCCACCAGCAACGAACGGCCAAACATAAACTCACGATTATTGTCCCATGCCTTCGGATCATCCTTGAAATCCATCATCAAGGCGCGCATAAAGCTGTCATCATTACGGTGTACCTGCCACGAAGTGCTATAGATATAAGGCAACAACTGATAACGCATCTTGACGGCAGCGAGCAGCGCATCATAGACAGGCTCGCCTGGCTTCCCGTAGTAATTCAGTTCGCGCCATACGTCCGTGCCGTGGCTGCGCATCATCGGACAGAACAGTCCAAACTGCATCCAGCGCACATAGAGTTCACGGTATTGCAGATTGTTCATGCCCGAAAGCCGTCCTTTGGTATTGTAAGCTCCTGCAAAGAAACCGCCGATATCGGTATTCACGTTGGGATTGGCCGTCAGCGTATAGTTCAGGCAAAGCGGAACCTGCTTTCGGAGCACATCCCAGGAAGAATTGACATCACCACTCCAGGTGTTGGCCCCCGTGCGCTGCTGACCAGCGAAATAACTACGGGTGAGGATAAACACACGCTTATTCTTGTCAACGGCCCGCTGATGGTTATAAACACCCTCTACGGTAGCCAATGGGAAAAGATTGCGCATAGAACGCCACGAGGCCTGCCCTTCCTTACCAGAAACAGGATCGGTCATGGGGCGCACCTGATCAAGATCACTCTCCTGAAAATCCAGATGGTCGGGATCGGTGGAATCCATCCACCACGCATCGATACCCGTCTGATGGAGTCGGCTGAGATGGCGCCAATAGATATCACGGGCTTCCTTGCTGAAAGGATCATACACACGCACACCACTCGGATAATCCATACGGGGAGGCCAGAAGGTCAGACCGCTCTGAGGCCAAGTCTGGAAATCATAGAGCAAGCCCTTCTCCGAAAGGTCACGATAGGGTTTCGTCATAGGGCCGAAACTCGCCCATATACTGATATTCAGATGCTTTCCCTGCTGATGCACACGGTCGATCATCTGCTGATAATCGGCAAAATCCTCATTGCCGAACTCCATGGCATTCCACACATAATTGCTGCCCCAATACTGCCAGTCCTGAATGATACCATCGAGGGGAACACCCGTTTGCTGATAGGTATCCACCACATCGAGCAATTGCTTTGAACTGACGTAACGCTCGCGACTCTGATGGAAGCCATAGGTCCAGAGCGGCAACATGGGTACCTTACCTGAAAGCCAGCGCATGCCGCTGATCACACCATCGGCATCGCCACCATAGATAAAGTAATAGTCAACCAGTTCACCGACCTCCGATTCCAGCTTCAGCGTCTGCCCGTCATCATTCAAAGTAGTAGGCGAATAGTTGTCCCAGAAGACACCGTAGCCCTTGATGCTCTGGAAGAAGTGGGCATAGTCCTCTTGGTTCGACTGCATCATTCGACGGTTCTCACCACGCTGATTCATCTTACCGTTCTGGAGCATTCCGAAGCCATAGACAGGTTCCTGCCCTTCCAGGCTGAAACTCTGTATCACACGATAGCGACCCTTGTCCACACCCTCCGTAATCGGACGGAAAGCAGCTCCCCCTTCGCGCAGCAACACGTTGCCTTTCTTATCCGTGAAAGTAAGGCGGCCGATATCGTCTTTCTTCACCAGCACATTCTTCGCATTACCAGCCTGCGGCGTGGCCGTCACCACCCAACTATGGTGCTCCACCTTCGCATCGGTCGGTGTCTTCACCACTCTGACGATGTTGGGCGAATAGTAAATCACTTCCGTATTCTGGGCATAGGTCTCGGCCACGCCCCATGCGCTCATCAGCGCAACGATTAGTAGTAGATAGACATTTTTTCTCATAACGCTGCAAAGATAGTAAAAAAAACTCATATCCCGTCTTTTCAGACGCTTAAAGATTCAATTGCAATTCCCACCAGTCGATATTGAAGAGTTTCGGACCCTTGCGGCCTTTGAATAAAAGATAAAGGTCATGAGAGCCTGTGACAGTTTCTTTCATATTTGCAGAGAGAGTCTGCCACTGTTCCCAACCTCCTGTGCCGGGCACATCCAGATGCACCAGTTCCTTACCGCCAATGCTGTCGATACGAAGTTCTATACTTCCACCACGGAGTCCGCTCGCCACTTGCGCTGAAAAGGCGACGGGACCTTTCGTACCGAAATCAACATTCTGCAACTTGATATAATCACCATTATGCACATCCGTGACATATACTCCAATGGCATCGTTCTGTTCCGTCTTCACCCCACGGGAAAAGGCCATCGTCTCTGCCTCCACCCGCCGGTAGGGATTGAAAGCGGCCACGGGTTTCACACCCTCGTCGGTAGGCATAATCGTTGGGAACGAGCCATCGTTATTGTAATGGAACTCTTCCACAGCTACGCTACGGCCAAAACCACCACCCTCAGGGAGTTTTCCAGTGTGATAGAAGAAATAGCTATGGCCTTTATAGTCTGCCACACCGCAGTGGTTGGTAAACGAATTCGTGTCGCAAAGTGGCATAATCTCCCCTACATACTTCCATGGACCTAAGGGTGAAGGAGCAGTGCTGTAGGAGATATGCTCAGGCACCCCACCTGCAGCATAGAGCAGATAATATCCGCTCCCCTTCTTTTTGGAGGGGCGCAAAACCGGCTTCTTCATCAGCCATGGCCCTTCCACATAACTGTCCCGATACTGCTTACCCTTCTCACGCTTGTTCATAACAGGTGAGCCGAAAGCTTCCTCGGTCATCTCAATCCTACCAAGTTCGCCCTCGTAACTGATCATGTCGCGATTCAGTTTCAAGTAATACAACTGAGGATTACCCCACATAAGCCAAGCCTGTCCGCTATCATCAATCATCACCGTGGGGTCGATATGATCCCAGGAACCATTCTCAAACAGTGGTTTACCGATAGCATCACGGAAAGGCCCCGTTGGTGAATCACCCACAGCCACTCCGATAGCCATGCCGTTAGACAATTTTGAATGGGCGCAGATATACCAGAAGAACTTGCCATCGCGCTCAATACACTGTGAAGCCCAGGCACGGTCGTCGGCCCATTTGAAACTCTCCAAGGCCAAGGGCGAACCATGGTCTTGCCAATTCACCATATCGTTTGTGGAATAGACACGCCACTCCTGCATCCAGAAGAAGTCAGCCTTGTCCTCATCATGCCCGGTATAGACGTACATCGTACCGTCGTGCACCATCGGGGCAGGATCGGAAGTGAACCACGTCTGCACAAAAGGATTCTGTGCTGTCGCCAAAGCCGGAGCTGTTAGAAGTAAACCGGCAATGTAAAGTTTTTTAAGTTCATTCATATTCTATGGCTGTACTAATCTTACTTCATATATTTCACCAATCTGACGATGAGGCTTTGCCACGAACTTCACGCGCACCTGCTTCTTATCCTTAAGCACGGTGGCAGGCAGTTCGTAGGTTTCATATTTGAACTCGGAGATACGGTACTTACCGGTGTTATTGACCGATTGTACCAGCACATCATCCACAAAGATGTCGAACTCATGCGTCTTCCACTCACCTACGCCCCAATATTTCAGGCGCAGGCTCAAATCTGTGCGACCGTCTGTCTGCATGAGGTAACTGAACGAATGACCATCGCGGGCATCACGGAAGAAAACATTATTGGAATTACCGGTATAACTCCCGTCGGTCTCCATCTTATGGTCCGTCTCTGGCTGTTGTTCGCCGGGCTGCACCTTATCAATGGTACGTGCCTCCAAGGCTTGCCGCTCACGCTCTTCCTGAGCGAGACGGTCGAGATATTGCTGATAACTGTCCTCCGTCAACGCAAGCCAATACATCATATATCGGCTGTCGTGAATCTCAAAGAAAGGCTGCAGTTCTCCCGAGATGCCGTTTATCATCTTCGTAGAGAGCGTGAAATGGAGCGGTTTCCCAGGTATGGGTGTCAGTTGCGAGGGAATGTCCTCGATGTTATTGTTTATCAGAATGGGCGCCTGGTCGATGGGTAGCTTGGCTCCGCTTGCATACTGACCAAAACGGCTGTCATCGGCAATGAGGTGTGCCATATCCTCCGTTCCTGTCTTCATACCAAGCAGGATGGGACCATACATCAACGCCACATACTGAGGCACGTTGGGCAGGTATTTAAGACTTGCGTGCATGGGGTAACGAACGGTGACCACATCACCACGTTTCCATTTACGGTCGATGGTGACATAGGAAGAAGGACCCGTGATGATGTTTACGGGTGTACCGTTTACCTTCACCTTGAACTCATCGGGACGGACCCACCCTGGATAGCGCACCAGCAGGGAGAAACGGCCTTTGCCCTGGGTGATGGTGATGCGGCTCTCTTCACTATAGGGGAAATTGGTCTCCTGACGAAGCACAACGCCCCGTTCTTTCCAGTTCAGTTCAGAAGCCACAAAGAGGTTCACAAAGAGCGCATCACCCGAATGGGTGTAAATAAACTGTCCATACTTACCATGGTTTTCCATGCCAGTACCCACACAGCACCACATGGCTTCATTGGGAGCCGAGTAGTTACGGTAATGACGCGGACGCTCAGGCGTGAAATAGACATAGCCGCCATGCTCAGGATGTTGCGATGAGAGGATATGGTTCATCATGGCTTGCTCATAAAAGTCAGCATAGCGTGCCTCAGGATTACGGCGATGCAGGTCTTCGGTCAGTTTCAGCATATTGTTGGTATTGCAGGTCTCCGGTCCATCAATGTCGTTGATAAAGTCCATACAGGCATCTTTGGCAGGGAAGTGCTCACGACGGCTGTTGCCGCCGAAAGCCAGTGTACGCTCTCCGGTGACGATATCCCAGAAGAAGGAGGCTGCCGAATGATACACCTCATCACGACTTACTTCAGCGATACGCTCAAAGCCCACCACTTTCGGTATCTGCGTATTGGCATGCAGATTGTCGAGACAATCCTGCCGTTGTGACAGAGGCGTGAGCAACCGCTTATGAGAGAAACGACGGGCACATTCAAGATACTTCTTTTCACCCGTGATGGCGTAAGCATCGGCAATGACTTCGTTCATTCCGCCATGCTCGTTGCCAAGCATCTGTTCCATCTGCTGATCTGTGAGTTTCGATGTGATGTTGACAGCCCAGTCGCAGAACTCCAGGAAGAGATTCTTCGCTTGCTCATTACCACAATATACCCATGCGTCGCGAAGTCCTGCATACATCTTGTGGAGATTGTAGAAGGGTGCCCACGAACCGCTATATACGCGGAAGTCGCCATCCTTAAAACTATTCCAGATGTTCGCACTATTGGGCATACCACCCATATAGCCGATGCCCCATTCGGGATGATTCTTCCTATTCGCCGCGGCACACTCGGCAATCTCGCTGATCATGTACTCCATACGGCGGCGGCATTCTTCATCGCCTGTGGCGGCATTGATAGCCATTGCTGTCAGATAATGACCTCCTACGTGACCGTCCAATCCGTCCCAGTTAGGATAGGTCTTGGCTTTAGGTTCCAAACCAGCCTCTTTTCGGAAGGGTGCCAGCAGACGGTCGCAATCGTACTTCAGGAGGGTCTTGACGTTGAGGTCACGGGCGTGCTTCAATGGGCCGTCGAGTAGCGTTACGTCACCCAATGGGAACTCGTTTCCGTATAGACGATTCTGGGCCGTGGCTCCGATTGCCACGGCTGCCAGCAGAAGGGAAAGAAAGATGTTTCTCATTTATTTCTTAAGTTTTGCTTTTCCGTTAATGATATATAGGCCTTTAGGCAGGCTGTTCCAATCGCTCTTCTCCCCTACCTTGATACCCTGAAGATTATAGACGGAATCTCCAGAACGTGAACGACCAACGGCCGATGGCGAATTCTCAATGATCTGGATACCGGTAGTGGGGGTAAGCGTGCAGAAGGTGAAATAGGTAGGCTCGTCGAACATAGCGGGATGTGCGGCATCCTTGAGATACTTGCCGGTACCCTTATTCAGCAACGTCCAGCCCTTGCCTTCCACATACTGGATGTCCCATACGGCACCATCCTGGATATCGTAGCCGCGCTGCCCATTCAGGCCTTGGACGAAGCAGCTGCTACCCGTCAGGGCCTCTGAATTCAAATAGGCCGTGTTGCCATCCAGCTGATAATCCTCACCGTCGGTAGTGATGAGGCGCAGACTGCGGCCGCCGGTGATTCTGCCCACCTTGAAGAGGCATCCTTCATTGACATTAACCAATGCCGTCTTATAGTCATCATAGCCTAACTGCTGACCCGACGGACAATAGAAGGCCTTGCCTTCGGCCTCGTTGACGATGGCAAATTCTTTTTGAGTCAAGGCCGACAAACCACCTGTGAGCCGTTCGCCGATAGTCCAGTATTTGAAGTAATCCTCTGGATGGTTCATCACATCCAAAACCTTTTCGGCATAGCGCTTGCCGAATGTGCGATAGCCTGCGGCCGAAAAGTGCCAAGGGTCGGTACCGTTGCCGGGAATGCCTTCGGCTGATACGACATGACCGGTAGGGATGACCTCGGGGATTTTGGCAACAACATGATTATGCCATGAGCAACTGCCACCCATATCGGCATACTCCGTCTCACCCACAAAGATGGGGACGTCGGCTGCCTTCAGACCGAGGTCGCTGAGCATATCGCGGTAGATTTTCTTCACCATTCCAGGCCACTTCTCGTCGCCGTTGTTCGACTCTCCCTGATGTAGCAAGATACCCTTGATGACACCCACCTGCTGGGCTTTCTTGGCCATCTCGATGATACGGCCGTAAGGATTGGCTCCATAGTAGTTTCGGGCTATCTGCGCCCACCACTCGTTGTAATTGTCCTTGTATTTCTGTTCGTAAAGGTCTTTGTCGAACATCTCAATGGGACTGCCACCCATGGCGACGGCAATGACACCGATTTTCTTGTCGGGGAGTTCCTTCACCATCGTACGTCCGAAATAATCGGTAGGACCCAGTTTTCCCACAGGGCTGACGATGGGGCATTCAGCTGTGTACCAGTTGCCCTTCGTGCGCTTTGGATTAGTAAAATCACAGGTGGCCAGCATCTGAAAACGAGGGTCCACATTGCCCACATCTTGGGCTTCCCACTGGGCATTGCCCTCCATGTTAGACTGTCCGAAACAGATGTAGATATAGAAGTTAGGATCTACTTCAGCCCGCATTCCCTGCAGGGCGGTTGCCAATAATGCGATTGATAACAGAAATCTTTTCATCTTTTAGGTTTCAAGTTTCAGGTTTCAAGTTAGGGTTAACGTTATCGTTAGGGTTACTTATTGCGTGCGGCATCGAAGAACTTCACCATGCGGGCAAGATTCTCCTCGGTGTACATATTGAAGCCATGGCCACCTCCGTCAACGGGATAGAACTCCGACTTGACGCCAGCATCCTGAAGGGCTACGGCGAACTGTTCACCCTGACAGAAGGGAACCACATTATCCTCCGTGCCGTGGAAAACGATGATGGGAGGATCGTTCTTGTCCAGATAGGTAGCTACGCTCAGAGAGCGGTATTTGTCGGGGGCTTCCTCTTTCGAGACACCGCCCAGCAGCACCTGCTCGGGTGACGGATTCATCGTCATGGCCTTTCCGCAATCCATGTGGAGCAAATCCACGGGACCCGACCAATCGGCAGCTACACTCACTCGGCTGCTATAGCCGGTATAAGGACCTACGTTGCCTTCCAGATCGATTTGTTCCGTACCCACCGTGGTTTGTGAAGTACCCGAAGTAGCGGCTGCCAACGATGAAAGATGACCACCGGAAGAGAAACCGGATGTAGCTACAAAGGTGGTATCGAGCTGATATTTGTCAGCATTGGCACGCAGATAGCGGATAACGGCCTTGATGTCATGAATCTGGGCAGGATAATGGGCATCCTGACTGGAACGGTGGTTGGGTGTCACCACGGCATAGCCTGCCTTCAACAGGGCTGCACAGATAGTGCCGAGGTCGGCCATGCCCTTACTGCTGTTGCTGAACCATGCACTTCCATAGATATGTACGACCACGGGATATTTATCCGCCTTCTTCTCCGGCAGATAAATGTCGAGTGTATGATAAGCCTTGTCATCACCGGCATAGTTGATATCACTGAACTTCTGAGAATAGTGCATTTGCTCGGCAGAGAGTTGCTGTCCACCGAAACCGAAGCCACCCTGTGGCTGAGCCCAAGCTGTCGTAGCAGCAAAGAGGGCAAGAATAATACTTATACGTTTCATGATTTATTAGTTTTTGATATTATTTCTTGTGATAAGTGAACTGGTTGATATCTACATAACCACCCGACCGCTTTGTGGCATAGTTGAAAATGCCGAACTTGGTGCCCATGAAGAATCGCTGCCAATCGAAGCGCAAGGGATAGTTGGCGGTGCCGATCTGAATCCATTCGGAACCATCGAGACTGTAATAGAAGTTGGCATTGTCGCGACCTCCTGGGAAACGGCCTTCTCTCGGGCGGAAATCTCCATCGATGCGCAACCAAATCTTTGTCTGGTGGAGCGGAATCTGTTCAATGGTCTTCTCTTCACTTGAAGTCACCTCCTTGTCGCGGTCGGTGAGTTTCACGGAGAGTTCATTCATTTGCAGCACAAGCTTACCACCCTGTTTCTTAATGCAGAGGGCTCCCGTGTCGCTGTTGAAGGCTGCCAATCCGGCACAATCGCCATCCTTCATGTGCGAGAGGTCCATTTCGATGGCACCGCTGCATTGCGGGCCTTCCATGCGTTGAGTCAACGTGTTCGGGGCGAGATAGAGGGTATTGACCACCCTGTTCGTCTTCAGGCGCAGGTATCCCGGCCGCTCTTTCAGAGACCACGACTTGTCTATTGGGTTGTGGTTCCATTGCCATTGGAGTCCGAGCCTTTCAGCCGAGAAATCATCGCTCTTTACAATCGATGCCGCAGGCTGCCCGCTTTTCAGCGGTCTTACCGTTTCGGGCACCTTACCGTTCTCGTCGCCCAGCATCGGCCATCCGTCAATCCAGCGGCAGGGCATCAGCGTGAGCACACGTCCCACGCCTCCACGATCCTGGAAGATGATGCCGTACCAATCGCCGTCTTCCGTATCCACGATGGTGCCCTGTGCCTCATAGGAGAAGCCTCCAAACTCACTCTCCAGAATGACTTGTTTCTCGTAGGGGCCCTCAATGTTGTCGGCACGGTAGCACACCTCACGCCGATGATGCCCCGGGGCGTATGTATGCGAAATCATCAGCAGGTAGTATTTGCCGCGGTGTTTGATCATGCGGCTACCTTCCAGGAGTCCTTTTTCCTCAGCCTCGCGCTTGAAGAGCTGCCGATGTGTGCCCTCGATGACATTCGAGAGATCGGGCTTCAGCTCCATCAGCTCGCCCGTGCCATAGACGACATAGACGCGCCCGTCATCATCGAAGAACAGCGAGCAATCGTGGAAATGGCGCATACGCGACACCAGTGTCCAAGGCCCTGAGGCCTGCGGAGCGGTCATGATATAGGTTTCGCCGGGATGCTGAGGTCCGGGCTGGGGAGCATTCTCGTTGGGCGCAAAGAGCGCATAGAACCTGCCGTTATGGTATTTCAGCGATGTGGCCCATTGGCCTCGGCCATAGGCCGTACCATTCTGCAGGTCATATTTCGGTGAGTCCGTCAGACGGTCGAAGATATAGCCCACGGTCTCCCAGTTTTTCAAGTCTTTCGATGCCATCACGGGTGCTCCGGGCATCAGGTGCATCGTGGTGGAAACCATATAGAACGTATCACCCACGCGGATGACATCAGGATCGGGGACGTCAGCCCATAGCATCGGATTATGGACGTCCTCCTCAAAGACGAATACAAAACCACCACGCGGCTGGCAGTTGACAGACGGTGACAACCGTCCGCCAATGGGCAGGATGTCCCAACCCCCTCTGTCTCTCCCCCTCGGGGGAGCTGGTGGGGGGTCCAGAAATGCTTTTGTGAAACGATCTTCCTTCACGATGCCGTCAAGTTGGAGGGGGATGGTCTTCACCGAATCGCTGCCGTTGATACCGGCCACATACCAAGTGGTTCCCTTACGGCGGGCCATCACCACATATTCGCCGGGATAGCCCGCCACCAAGCGGGTCTCATCCCATGCCGTGGGCAGATTGCTCAGGAATTCCTGCACCTCTTTGGGCTGTGCAAAATAGCTCTCGGGCTTGTCAGCCAGATGCTGAAGACCGCTCTCAAACAACACGGTCAGCGCCAGTTCGTGGGCATTGGTGGTGATATGGGGATGTTGCGAATCGCTGAACGTACACGGAGTGTAGTCCATCGGTCCGATGACGTTGCGGGTGAAAGGCAGCGTGGCATTATGACGGGCGGCCTTCGCGGTGAAGGTAGGCACGTTGTTGTACCATTCGGCCCCATAGACGGCTTCCGTCGATAGCAGGTTAGGCCATGTGCGTTGCCAACCGCGAGGAATCGTGGCTCCATGGAAATTCACGAGCAGATGATGACGGGCAGCACATTCCAGCAAATCCTGCTGGTAGTCCATGTTCTGCTGACTGTCGCCGGAGAAGAAGTCAATCTTCACACCGGCTACGCCCATCCGTTCGCACCAGGCAAACTCCCGTTCGCGGTCTTCTTTCTTGTTCAGGCGGTATTTCGGCGTAGGAGCACCATCCACCCATCCCACGGATGAATTATACCAAATCATCGGCTTGACGCCCCGCTGTTTGGCGTAGTTGATGGCATCCTCGATGGTATGGCCGCCTTGCATCGTGTCCCATTCAGCATCGATGAGCACGTAGGGCAGACGGAGCTTTTCGGCCATATCCACGTATTGCTTGATGATATCATAGTCGTTGGAACCATGATTATAGGCCCAATAAATCCACGACACCGTGCCGGGCTTAATCCAACTGGTATCCGCAATCTTGCTCGGTTCGCTCACATCGGTCACCAACGTGGATTCCACCACATCTTTCAAGCTTCCGATGATAGCCACTCGCCAGGGAGAAGATACCCCCTCCAAACCTCCCCGAGGGGAGGCTTCCTGCTCTCCCCCTCGGGGGAGCTGGTGGGGGGTCACGCGGTAGTTCTCCCCGTCATTATAGAGACAGGCAGCACTCTGCCCGCGCCCGATATTCGCCTCCGTGAGCAGCACAAACGTGCCGTCAACGGGTTCGAGCAAGGCAGGGAATCCCCAACGGTTATTATAGCCCTCTGCCGACTTTGAAATACCGCTGAATGAAGGAACGGGCTGCACTTTGTAAGTGGTAGAGAGTGGGAAGAAACCTTCGTAGGCATCCGTCCATTGCTGCATCCACCGCTTCGTGCCCTCAGGAATCTTGTAGATGGTATTTTCCTCTATTCTCCCTTCTCTCTTCTCATAACGGAAAGCCACGCCGTCGTTGAATACGCGGAAGACGATATTCATTCCTCCCTTCCCCATCTCATAACGATACTCATTGGCTTCATTCTCGCAATGCAGGCGCTTGCCTGCCAGCATATCATAGCTGACAAGAAGGCGCTTGGGACCTTCCAACCTATTTCCTCCCTGAAGAGGGGCAGTTGACATGCTCAACACCAATTTCCCACCATGGAAAACTTCGAAACCGGAATTCACTTGCTTCACTTCGATGCGCTTGTCAGGTGAAGTCATGGTCTTCTCTTGAGCCTCAACACCAGTACTGAGAGCAAGAAATAGTAGTACGACAAAAATGTTCTTTATCATCTTATAGGTTTTAGCTATGCAAAGATAAGCATTTCCCCCGTATCCGCGCGTATAAAAAAGTAAAGAAATCCCCTACTTCCGTTCAAATGAGACATTCACGAAAGTAAGGGATACATTTTCGTTGGGCATAAAGCCTGATTACTCTTTCAATGGCTCCAACTTGAAGTCGGTTGCCGAGAACCAATGGAACCTGTTGGCATCGGATTCAGACAGTTCGGAGTCGGCATAGACGCCATAGCGCACCAGGCTGTCAGGGCCTACCTCGACGTCCTTCAGGATGGTTTGGGTCCAGCCAAAACCGTTGCCGTTGTTAGCCTCCGAGATTCGCTTCATCAAGTGTCCGTTCTCCGTCGTGTTGAGCTCTGCCTCCGAAACCTTGGCCACATAATCGACGGCCATCTGCCAGATGTTTCCGCCCCCATTGCCCAGCGGCGTGATGGAGATAGAGTCGCGCCCCATGGCCGTCTCGGCATAGATGAAAGCGCCCCAGTTGTCGGCCCTGGCATTACACGTCAGCCGATAATGGCCGGGAGCCTTCTTCTCGGTGCGCTCGGCCTGGAAGAGCAAGTTACCGCTTGGGTCGTAGGCATCCAGATAGCGCGCCCTACGGTCGCCCGTGAAGTATTTTCCACTGTTCGTATAACGGTGGCTGAGACAGTTTTCGGCCTTCAGCAGCTTCCAGTGGTTGTCCTGATAGTATTTCCATTCCTCATCGTGGAAATAGAATCCCTCGCTCATTCCATCCTGCACATGGATATGCGACTGGTATTTCTGCTTGCTGATGGTATTTGCCAGATCGGCAATCTTCTTCATGGCAAAGACGCAACCGCCCACGGCAACCAGCCATAATAACAGCCAAAACACGCGCTGAAGAGTTCCCATGGAACTGATCTTGCCGGTCTTTTTCATCAGGGCATGCACCGCACAATAGGCGGGAATGAAACAAGCCACCAAGGCGCTGGCACCCAGCGTCCAGAACATCTCGGGCTGCTGCGCCATTTCCAGTTGCTCATGCTGGAAATACTCTCCGATAACGGCTTGCGGAATGATATATAGCCGCAACAGCATGACGAGGATGGCCACACAAGCCACCGAACAGACGATGATCAGCAAGAGTTGGAACATGGCCACCAGGATGCTGAAGAATCCCGCCACACAGCCCTTGGCATTCACGTTATTCCTATGATAATCGCTACTCGCGGCAGCATCCATCTTCTGCTGCGCCTCAGTGGTCACCTCGCTGGCCAGCGTCTGCGGGTTGACTGCCTTACCCTTCATCTTCAGCCGGTCTTCGGGTGTGGCAGCCGAAGGCAGCAGGATGGCCAATACCACATAGGCAAGGATGGGGCCCAGGTTCATGATTCCGACATGGAACACTTTGAAGAACCCGAACAGCGGGATGCAAATCAAGATGAAACCGATGCGCCACCAAGTGCGGTCGCCGCCGAAATAATTGGCAAAACCAGCCAGCACGCCAGCTACCATCTTGTTCTCCACGTCCCGATAGAGCCGCTTCGGAGCAGAATGGTTCACGCCGGCCTGTCCATTTCCGTCGGCATCCATCTCCTCGTTGCCAATCTCCTCCGGCGCACCAATCCGCTTGATGATTTCCTGCACGTGTTCAATGGAAATGGCCTCCACGCCCTTTGCCTTCTGTTCCGAGAGCAATTCGGCAATGCGGGCCTCGATGTCGTTGAAGATCTCCGCCCCATCCTCCTGCTTGCTGAAGTGGTGGCGCAGGCTCTCCTCATAGTTGTTCAGCAACTCGTAGGCATCCTCGTCGATGTTGTAGAGTTGGCCGAAAAGGTTTATGGTTATGTTCTTTTTCATATGTCTTTACTATTAATAAGCGCGGTTTTTGACTTCAAGACTCCCACGGTATGGGCGATTTCCGTCCACGCCCGATCGAGTTCGTTGAGAAAGAGACGCCCATCGTCGGTCAGGGCATAATACTTTCGCGGCGGCCCCTGCGTACTCTCCTGCCACTCATAGCCCAGCAGGCCGTCGTTCTTCAGTCGGGTCAGTAGCGGATAGAGGGTTCCTTCCACGACCAGCAGTTCCGCTTCTTTCAGCTGCTGGATGATGTCGGAGGCGTAGGCCGGACGCTCCTTGAGCAAGAGCAGGATGCAATATTCCAGCATTCCCTTCCGCATCTGTGATTTTGCATTATCAATGTTCATGGTCTTAAACATTTGAAATTAAACACTTTAGCAGTCTCGCGAAAACTGCCGAAAGGCGAGTCTGTGGCCACCAGTCACCTTTCATGGTGCAAAGATAGGTAAAATATTAGTACCTTGCAATACAAAGTACTATATTTAACTGTATTTAACAACAAGGACAGAAAACATTCCATGGAGTACCGAGTTGTTACCCCACCCCATACCAAGCAAACAAAGAGGCACACCTAAAATTTTTTACATCCCAACATCCCAACGTCCTTTTTTTTGTTTTGGAGGTAGGGGAGAAGAATAGGAAAATAGTATCTATTAATTATAAATATATATTTATATATATATAAATATATATTTATCCATATACTTGACCCTCGCAGAAGAAAAACCAATTTAGGGATGTTGGGACGTTGGGACGTTGGGATGTTCTCTCTGCTAAAACTCGCCCAGAAAGTGCACGATGCGGTTCACTTGCCGGGGAGTGAAAGTGCGCTGGCGGCCTGTGTAGCCGAGTTGTAGAAGTTCTTCCTTGAGCGGTTGGCAGACATCAATCCAATGCTTTAATTTTTTCCATGCGGCTTTGGAGCTGAGTTCTGGATTATAGCGTAATGCCAGCTCCGTACGCCCGTATTCACGATAGTTACTCATAGCTGATACAAAGTTACTAAAAATCAGCGACTTATGCAAGGATTTCGGAAAGTTTTTGCATTGTTTCCACTCATTGGAAGCCGGGCTTCCAATGAACAGAAGTCCGGCTTCCAATGAGTGGAAACATGCAACAGGGTCGCTAAGTTCCCGTAAGTTACCAATAAGTCGCCATAAGTTCACTTAACAGCCCTTTTGGTCAGCGTAATGTTGTATCTTTGCATCGTAAAACGAGAGCTATTCGCGATATGCTCTCGACCCGATATGCGGAAGCGGTCTTTGACTTACTGATACATCGTTTTGCGCTGATGCTTCACGCCCCGGGCATCAACCGTCTGCTCGATGATGATGCCATGAGCCTGACTGGCGGATGAGAGCGGACGGCCAGAAAGGTCGTAGAACTGCCGCTTGAGGGGCTTGTCGCTCTCCATGGTCTGGATACCGTCTGCGCCCGCTTCCATAAACTGCCAGGCATCCCAATAGACATCACCCGTAGCGGAAGTGAGACTGAAATAGAGGTTCTTCGTGCCTTTAAACTTCTCGGAATCAACCTCTACGACATGGTCTTCCATATCGGTAGAAGAGAAATCAAAGACGGCTGACTTGGCTCCTTTCCTACCGATGCTAATCATAAAGGTGCCCGTTCCCTTGGCACGAATCATGAAGCGGGAAGCTGCCTTAGTGCCGAAATCAACCTTGCGCACATAAGTCCAGTCGTTAACATCCATTTTCACCTGCAAGTTCTCAGAAGCATCGTTGCCCAGCGTACTGATACGGCCATTCTTCTTGATATTCGTGAAATCCTCGTATTCCAGACCGCCACAGGTGGCAAAGGTTTCCGCCTGCTGCAGTTCGTAGGGATTCACGGTGTCGATGGCATCGCAGCCCTCAAGGTCGAGCGTGACAGTGCTGACGGTGGCCGACGACTCGCTGACATTGGCCTTGTTCACACAGATGGAACGATAATCGCCAGCACTGGCATCAACGGCTCCTTCCTTTTTCATCACGTCGAGCAGGACGCTTCCGTGGTTGTGGTAGATGTGATAGTAGTTGCCCTTGAACTTCTGCAGGTGGGAGTGGTTATTGCCTGCAACTCCAGGGCCGTAAGCGCCTTTGTAAACCCACGAATTGGGGTCCATGGGATTATCAGAGACCATGTAGCACATGGTGCCTCCTCCGGGTGCACTGGCAGTAATGCCATGCTCGCTCTTGTAAGCATTCCATTCAGCATTATCACGGTTGGCCCAGTTAGAGCAGTAGGTATAGACATACTTGCCGCCAATCATGTTCAGTTCGTTAGCCTCGAAGTGGTAGGGGGCAGGAATCTCTACAGCGGAACCATCGACTTCTGTCATCGAAGGCTTCAACTTGATAATGCGAGCTGCTTTAGCATTTATACCGTTCACGCCGAGACCACCAAAGGAAATCCAACCCACACCGTTATCATCAATCATGACACCAGGGTCAAAATTGGCATAGGTCCCCTGTTTGTTAGCTCCCGGAGTGTCGTAGTGGATCATCAGCTTGTTGAGGGGCGACTTAAAGGGACCCACTGGCGAACTGGCCTTCAACACGCCCACGCCATGGCTGGAGTTGCAGAAATAGAGGAAGAATTCGTCCTCGCCTGTTTCAGGATTGGTGCGCCATGTTACGGACGGAGCCCACGACACGCCATAGCTCTGATACCAAGGATTCTTCACCCAGGAGGAGCAGATTTTCTGCGTGTCGATAGTGCCGTGGAAGGTCCAGTTGACCATGTCGGCAGTGGAGAAAATGACGATCGACTTGATGTTTCCGTAGGAGTTGTCGCCTTTCTTGCCATTGGCCAGGAACTCCTGGTGGTCGTTGGTGCCATAGACGTAGAGGCGTCCGTTGTATTCGAGTGCCGTGGGGTCGGCGCAGAAGACGACTGGACTGATGGGGTTACCGTTGGACCCGCTCTTGAATCCGGTGGCCAAGGTCTGTGCCGGAAGTGTTGCACTAAATGAGAAAAGACAAAAGATAAGTGATAGGTATTGTTTCATGATTGTAAGTTATTGATTTACATTCTACATTCAATTACGATTCCCCCATTGCAAGGAATGTCAACCGTCATCTGCTTTTTGCGGTTCAGCTTCATGGTCTTCACGCTGCCCTGGAGTTTCGCATCGTCGCTATAGACCTGCAGCTGACTGCCAGCGGCAATCATCGGCAGCGAGATGGTCTTCTTCAGAGGCTGCTCTTCGGCATTGATGCCAGCCACGAACCACTTTTCGCCATGACGGCGGGCAATGATGGCATAGCGGCCAGGATAGCCGTCGATGAAGCGGATTTCATCCCAGGTGGTGGGCACCTGCTTCATGAAGTCGATGGCCCATGAGGGAGCGTCGGTGAGGTTGTTGGGAGCCATGGCGAAGTGCTGCACGCTGCTCTGGAAGAGTACGGCGGTGGCAAGGGCAAAGACATCGCTCGTGCGACGCTGACTGCCATGCTTATTGTCGGCGCCATAGTATTTGTTGAGCGTAGAGCCACCGAAATCCATCGAGCCCACGGTGTTGCGGATAAAGGTGTGGGTACAGGCATTGCGGGCCTCAGCATCGCACATGCCCTGCGAGAAATGGAGGTTCTCGCTGGCCAGCACAGCCTCGGAAGCCACATAGTTGGGATACATGCGCTCCCATCCGCGAGGCAGCGTACAGCCGTGGAAGATGACCTGCAGGCCGTAGTCGTTGGCATCGCTGAGAATATCCTCGTAGAGCTGCATCATGGGCTGCTTGTCGCCCCCGAAGAAATCCACCTTGATGCCCAGGATGCCATTGCGCCGCATCCATGCCATCTCCTTGCGGCGAAGGCGGCTGTTGTCCATGATGCCCTTGGGTGTCTGTGGGGCATCGTTCCAATGGCCGTTAGAGTTGTACCAAAGGAAGAGGCCCACGCCCTTGCTGCGGCCATAGGCTGCCAGCTGCTCCATGCGCTCATAGCCTATCTGCTTGTCCCACCAGGCATCTACGAGCACCGAGCGGTAGCCCATCTGGGCGGAGAAATCAATATAGCGGCATTGTTCGTCGTAGTTGCAGGAAGCATCCATTCCGATAATCCAGCTCCAGGAGCCTTTACCGTAGGTGTATTCCTTTGAGGCTTCATATTTCGGTTCCACGAGGTCGTTGGCCACCGTGGTTTCCACGATATTCTTCAGCGTTCCCACGGTCAGCGTGCGCCAAGGCGTATAGCCGGGGAGGGAGATTGCGGGCGTGACGGAACCGATGCCGTTGCACTCGCCTTCCTGTGGAAAACCAATCTTATAGCAACCGTCGTGGTCATTGAGCAGACGCGAAGCACAGTAGCTGCCATCGACACCTGTCTCGCTGATGAGGAGCCAAAGAGCCTCCTCCGAACCACCCTGAGAAGGGGTTTTAAACAGACACGGAAACGAATACCCTTGTCCCCAACCGTTCTTGCCCATCTGGTCATCGAGGGTGTAATTGGTTTCATAAGAAGGAGCCGTACGCGCAAAGCCCGTCATGGGCAACGACTGCGGACAGAGGAAGGTAGTGGTGCCCTGAGGCAACGTGAATCCGCTGGCCTCACTCCTGACCACGGCCACCAGCGTCTCATCACGGCGGCGCACAGGCAGCAGCCGATACCGATAAGCCACATCACGGTCGCTCACCATCCATTCCATCTCCATCTTGCCGCCATCACCAGCCACCGTCAGCACGGCCTGACGATAAGCCACGCTTACATGACGCTGCTTGATAGTGCGCAGCTCGTAGGCTCGCTCCACGGTCTGGGGATCGGTAGCGTTTTCAATGGTCAGCCCTTTGGTGAGATCCAATCGGTCGGTGACGATGCCCAGCGGGGAATCTTCCAAGATTTGAGCACCTTGATAGCGCACGTTGTAACTGAGTTTCCCACCCTCGTCATTCAGGGTTACTACCACCTGTCCGCCGGGTGAAGTGAGAACCACATCCTTGGCAGTAGTAATCATGCAGGAGAGGCTCAACACCAATGTCAAAAGTGTCTTATTCATTTTCTCTATTTATAAACTTCGTTCATGAATTTCGGCAGCACTCAGCATAGCTCAAGCAAGCTTGGCTCTGCCTTCGTTTGCACGAAATTTCTTATTTTCTCATTTTTTCAATTTCTCTTTTTCTCAATACAAAGGCTATGCAAAGATAATACAAAAAAGACAAACGCAATACAAATGAGACGAATTAGCAAATGTGTGATACATTGGCTCATGTGTTTTAGGCCGAAATACCGTATTTTTGCAACGGAAACTTCATTTATAACACAAACAGTATGAAAAGATTTTTGACACTTTTGGCTCTGACGTATGCCGTGATTGGCGTTTCAGCACAGAGTCTCCAGCTCAACAGTAAGGATTATCTGGAACGACGGGGCGTGAACGTGATGGTGTATGGCAATCCGTTGGCAGCAACGGACAGGTCATCTCGCAAGGCATCAACAACTATTGGGTGAACAAATATTTCCCCGACATCGTGACGCGCGACGACGTGCTGCGCCCCGCCGGTTATCTCTTCGGCTGTCATCCCTTCCACAACCGCTCATTCGTGATGGGCGTGGGCGTAAGGCCCAGGGATGTGGCCTACGGCAATAACCGCAGCGACTTCACGTTTATTGCCGGAGGCGTGGTGCCTGGAATGCTGCTCCTGCAGCCCGACTATATTGAGAACAAGGACGACTGGCCTTTCTTCTGGGGACAGAACGAATGTACCATCGGTCAGAATGCCATGTACCTCTACTATGGCAACATCCTGAGCGGAATGTAGCGTATTACCCTTTCCATTGATCTGACGACCAGGCAGCACCAGGCTCTGCCGGGTCGCAGGTGAGTGGCACGCGGCGGTCGAAGGCAGCAAGCCGCTGCATCTCGTCTTCCGTCAGTTGAAAATCAAAGACATCAATGTTCTGCTCCATGCGCTCACGACGAGCCGACTTGGGGATAACCGTCACACCCTGCTGAATCAGGAAGCGGAGGGCCACCTGTCGGGTGGATTTGCCATGCTCCTCGGCAATAGCCTGCAGACAAGGGTCGGCATAGATATCGTCGGCCAGTCCCTGACCGAAGGGAGCATAGCCCTCATGGCGCACGCCGAGACGCTCCATCCATTCATGACACTGACGCTGCTGGCAGAGCAGATTAGTCTCAATCTGATTCACCGCAGGCACCACCTTGTTGTAGCGGGCTATATCTATCAGGCGGTCGGCATGGAAATTGGAAACGCCGATGCTGCGCACCTTTCCCTCTTCGAGTAGCCGCTCCAGATCGCGATAAGCCTTATAGGTATTGCCGAAGGGCCAGTGAAGCAATATGAGGTCAAGATAGTCCACCTGCAAGGTTCGCAACGACTCAAGCACGGCCTCATAGCACGCTTCGAAACGGTTGAACCAAATCTTGGAAGTCAGGAAAACTTCCTCGCGGGCCACTCCCGATTCCTTCAGGGCCTGCCCGATGTATTGCTCATTGCCATAATACTGGGCTGTGTCAATCAGCCGATAGCCCACCTCGAGGGCATCGCGCACGCTGCGGAGCGCCACGCCCTTATCGGTTCCTTCGTAGGTGCCGAGCCCCAACACGGGCATCTCAACACCATTATTCAGTTTCACGTACTCCATAATAAACGATGACGAAAACTATATTTTGAGCTTGGCATCCTCAAGCGCAGCAACGACACGGTCAGTCCACTGATCAAACTCCGGATCTTCCTGTTGACACTCGGGATGACTCAGGATATAAGCCACACAACGGCGTACGCCTTCCTCAAATCGCACCGTAGCCTTGAATCCGGGAACAACCCTCTTCAGTTTCGTGCAGTCAAACACCACGGAGACGGCTTTGTCGCCCGTCAGGTTACCCTCCAGATCGTAAGCCGCCGGAGCCACGGCATTCAGATACCGAGAAGAGACATAATAAGGCTTCAGCGAAACCCCTAGGGCAGCTGCCGCCGCTTCATAAATCTGATTCCACGTAAGCGATTCGTCAGACATAATCTGGAAAGCCTCACCTATGGCATGGGGATTACCCAAAAGGCCGATATAGCCGAGGGCAAAATCCTCGTTCCACGTCATCGTCCACAACGAGCTGCCGTCACCATGTATGATGACGGGCTTCCCCTCCATCATACGCTTCAGGACCTGCCAACTGCCTTTCGTACCATGCACACTCAAGGGCACGGAGCGCTCACAATAAGTGTGGCTGGGGCGCACGATCGTAACGGGGAAACCTTCCTCGCGATAGTACTTCATCAGCAATTCCTCGCAGGCAATCTTGTCGCGTGAATACTGCCAATGGGGATTGGCCAGCGTGGTTCCTTCGTTGATGACATAGTTGCGGACAGGCTTGTTGTAAGCAGAAGCGGAACTGATATAGACATACTGTCGAGTACGACCAGCAAAGAGACGATGATCACGCTCTACTTGTTGAGGGACGAACCCTATAAATTCACAAACGACATCAAACTGTGTATCGCCAATCAGACGGAGCACCTCAGCCTCGTCATCAATATCCGCAATAATCTGCTTCACGCCCTTAGGCACTTCATCACGACGGTTGCCGCGATTTAGCAGCCACAACTCATGTTCACTCTCTGCCAACTGACGGGTAATAGCACTGCTGATGGTACCCGTGCCACCAATTATCAGGATTCGCATCATCTAAGGTTTCAAGTTTCAGGTTTCAAGTTTCAGAATAAGCCCGCGCGGTAGCAAATTCTTCACTCTTCACTCTTCATTCTTCACTCTTACTTCGCCATTGTATAAATCTTCTCCATATCCTCGCGATGCAACACAAGGAATCCACCTACGGTGTGACTTCCGTCATGGCTGCACTTACGAGCCATCTCGCTGATTTCCTCATCCGTAATCTCGCGCCCGATAAGTTCGTGGATGCTCGTAGGCATACCGATACTGCGGAAGAAACGCTCCATGGCCTCAATGCCTTTCAGAGCCGTAGCCTCCGAATCGGTGAAATCGTTAGCCACATGCATCACGTTGACAGCCAGACGCACGAAACGGCTCACATTCCGATGCATCACATAGCGGGCCCAAGACCCCCAGAGCGCTGCAAGACCAGCTCCATGAGCCACGCCAAACATTCCGCTCAGCTCGTGCTCCATGTCATGCGTAGCCCAGTCGCCACTCATGCCGCATCCCGTCAGGTCGTTATGAGCCACTGAGCCTGCCCACATAATCTGCGCCCGCGAACGATAATCCGTGGGGCGGGCCAGTACGTCGGGAGCCACGTCCTGAATAGTGCGCAGCACGGCCTCGGCAATATTGTCCGTCAGCGTCATGTCATCCTGCGGCGAGAAATAGCGTTCCAGCGTATGCATCGTCATATCGGTGATGCCGCAAGCCGTCTGGAAAGGAGGCAGCGTATAGGTGCGCTCAGGATTCATAATGGCAAACTTGCAACGAACGGCCGAGCCATCGCACGAACGCTTCAAACCGCCTTCAGCCTTGGTAATGACGCATCCGTTACTCATTTCGCTGCCTGCCGCCGGAATGGTCAGCACGCAGCCCACCGGCGTAGCCACCTGCGGAGCCCCCTTGCCCGTGAAGAAATCCCATACGTCACCATCGTAAGGAAGTCCGAAACTGATGGCCTTGGCAGAGTCGATCACGCTACCACCTCCTACTGCCAATATGAAATCAACCCCTTCACTTCGGCAAAGGTCGATACCCTCATACACCTTCGAGAGCAGCGGATTGGGCACTACCCCACCCAACTCTACAAACGCGATTCCGGCTTCGCACAACTGTCTGCGCACCACGTCGAGCAACCCCGACCGCTCAGCGCTCTTGCCGCCATAATGGAGCAGCAGCCGCGTGCCGCCATATTTCTTTACCAGAGCCGCCGTGTGCTGCTCACTATTCTTTCCGAAAACCACCTCCGTAGGAGCATGATAACTAAAATCTACCATTGTCAAAACAGTTTTATTGATGTTTAATATTTCTTCAAAGCGAGAGGAAACGCACTTCCCCAAGCCAAAGGTACGAAAAATAAACGAAAACCCAACAAAAACAGAACGGAATAATGAGGTCGTAGCCCGCCTCTTTATCCCGTTTGTATCATTTTACTTCCATTTATAATTATTCCGCCACAAATTTGGCAGGAAACGGTCGTATAGCAAATGTCGCCAAGTAACCAAGTCGTGTGCTCCGCCACCACCAACATAATAGTCGTTCTTCACACCCAACTTATCGAGTTGTTCATGCAAACGTTCATGGCGAGCCATAAAGCCTGTCTCGTAGGTGCCGCCGCCGATGAAGAGATAGTCTATACGATCATTGACATCAGGCTCATTGACAACTGGGGTTTCAGAAAGATCGATGGCAGCAGAAAGAATTCCCAGCGAACCAAAGACATCCAGATTACGAAGTGCCACATACTGCGTCATACGTCCGCCCATGGAAAGTCCACTCAAAGCACGTGCATGTTTGTCCTTAATCACACTGTAATGAGACTCTACGAAAGGAATAACACACTCCAGCAGCTCACGCTCCACCAAAGGGAAAGCCAATTCAGTGTGTTTAGGATGACTTCGGGTGACCATCTGATCGTTAGGGAAACATACTATCATTTCATGAGCCTTTCCTTCTGCTATGATATTGTCAAGAATGAAGTTAGCGCGCCCATGCATCACCCATGTCTCCGTGAGGTCACCGGAACCACCCATCAGATAAAGCACTGGATACTTCTTCTTCGGATTATAGTTGGCTGGGGTATAGACCATCATATCGCGCAGCCCATTTGTCACTTTTGAGAAATAATAGTGAGTGGTGATACTTCCGTGAGGCACGTCGGGTTTGGGGTCATACCACGTAGGTTTGTCACCATGAACAAACAGCATACTGAAAGAAGGCATGGCGGCATGACCTGTAAACTCATTGTTGGCATCAATATTCTGTACACCGTCAATAATGATGTAATAGAAGTAAATCTCAGGAGCCAATGGCCCTAAGGTAAGCGTCCACACGCCATCGTCGCCTTTGGTGAAATCAACGCGCTTACGAGCCTCCTTACCAACAAACATTGATCCCGTGAGTTGCACACTCTTGGCTTCGGGAGCCTTCACACGGAAAATAACCGTATGGTCATCAAGCACCTCGGGAGAGAGCACCTGAGTGCTAAAAGGAAGAATACCCTCGGTATTACGCTGCGGGTCATATTGTATGTTGACACGAGTCTGCTGAGCCAAAATTGGCACTGCTGCCAGAAGGAGCAGTGCCATAAACATATATTTTCTCATTTGAACAATTCCTTAACGGTCAATTCCAGATAATCGCGGCAGTTCATCCATGTGTGTCCACCACCTGGATTGTAGAAAGTATGTTTCAGTCCCTGGTCTGTAAGATATTTCTCAAATCCACGGGAAGCCTGAATGAGGAAATCGTCACGACCCGTACCCAGGAACATGAATTTCAACTTGCTCTTAAGCTCGCTGATGGGAGCATACGTGCCATTAGTGAAGTTCATTTCATACTCGTTGCCGAAGATGGCAGGAGCATAGGCAGCCACATAATGGAAGAGATCGGGATTGCCAAAACCGGTTGCCAAAGTCTGCCGACCGCCGAGTGAGAAACCGGCAATCGCACGATGATCTGCATCGGTGAGTACATTGTAGTTCTGCTCTATAAAGGGGATGACGTCTTTCGTGATTTCATCGGCTACGCGCTTCGTATCCATGGGATTGTACATCTTCTCCTTACCTTGGAGAATCAACTCTGGATATGGATTAGCATACGGCATCACCACAATCATCCGCTTGGCTTGGCCTTGAGCTATGAGATTATCAAGAATGTTGTTCATGTGGCCTACCTTGAACCAGGTCTCGTAAGTATCGGTCATACCGTGGATAAGATAAAGTACGGGAAGTTTCTCGCTACCCTGAGGATCATAACCAGCGGGCGTATAGACACACATCGGACGGTCAATATCAAAATTCTTGGAGTGATAAAAACGGTAGGACACCTTACCTTGAGGCACTCGCTGGATGTCCTGTACAGATGGTTGCTCACCTCGCACATCACAAAGATTACCTTTGAAATGCTCGTTGGGGAAGATAAGCACATTGTTGGGGTCATTCATCTGTGTACCATCAACGATGAAACTATAGGGATAGATATCTGGCTGGTCGGGCTTCACGGTAATACTCCAGATACCCTCGGCATCCTTTTCCATCGGTTTGTTGCCGCTGAACATCTGGCACTCCAGTTCCACTTTCTGAGCCTCGGGAGCCTTGAAACGGAAGGTCACGGAACCGTCTTTATTATACTCGGGCGAAACTATAGGTTTCGGGAACATGCGAGCCATGACGCCGGGGGTGAACTGCTGATCCTGACGGGGGGCAGGAGCATCCACCTTCTCATTACCCACAGGACTGCTCTTTGCCAACTTGTAGGGATCATCCTGGAAGAGCAGGCGAAGTGAACAATTAAGGAAATAGCGGGCATTCATCCACGTGTGACCGTGCTTGTCATTAGTAAACACCTTGATATTCTTAATCTGATGCTGGTCAAGATCATCCATGAAACGCTTGGCATTGCCATAGAGGAAATCATCGGTTCCCACACCGAGCCAGAAAAGTTTAATCTTACTGTTCAGTGTCTTGGCATCATCGAGTTGTCCGGGACGCAACATCGTGAATGAACTGTAAGAACAAAGATGAGAGAAACGGTCAAGGTTGTTCAAACCAATACTCAATGCCTGATTGCCGCCACGCGAGAAGCCACCGATAGCACGATGGGCAGCATCGTTAATAGTGCGATAGTTTTTCTCCACATAAGGCATCAGGTTATCAAGAAAATCCTTGCCAAAGAGATCAAACTGCACAGGGTTGCCGTCACCTTGTCCCATCAAACGGGAAGGATTGCCATAAGGCAGTACGATAATCATCTCCTTGGCAGCACCCTCTGCTATGAGGTTATCCAGAATGAAGTTCATCTTACCCACCTTGAAATAAACCTCTTCGGTATCGGTCGTACCACTGATAAGATACATAACAGGATATTTCTTCTTAGAGTCCTTATCATACGTAGGCGGTGTATAAATAATGGCATTACCAAACATACCCATCGCATCAGACCAGTAGTTCACATAGTCCACTTTGCCATGAGGCACATTCTTGAGCGCATGAATGAGGTTCCCGTCTCCGCGCATATCAAGCAGACTGTTCTTAAAGCCTTCATTGGGGAACCACTCAGCATTCTGGGGGTCCATCACCTGATGACCGTCGACAATGAAACAATAAGGATAAATGTCGGGAACTGTCGGGCCGAGCGTGACGGTCCACACATTGTTTTCACCTTTCTTCATCTCGTGGCGGCCAGCAAACTGCACATCGACCATCACCTGTTTGGCATGTTCATTCTGATAGTTAAACGTTACAGTATTGTCAGGATTCACAACAGGAGAAGGCGCAGGAGCAGGACGTCCTGGCTGAGCATTTGAAGGAATGAGGACGGCTGTCATCCAGAACAGCATTGCCCATTTTTTAATGGAATACTTCATCTTTTTAGTTAGATTTATGTGTTACGTTTTAATATATTTTCTTTGGATTTGAAAGTTACATCATCTGCCACCAATCCCAAATGAAAAGATCGGTTTTAGCATTACCCTTGAATACAAAGACTAGGTCATGAATGCCACTGAGGTTCTTCAACTTGCATGTGGCTTTCCGGGTTCCTGAGAGGGCAAGGGTACCCACAAGTGGTCCGTCGGCATTGTCAAGGTGCACTTCAATCGTACTGCCTTTCTTTGCTGATGCTACACTCGCCATAAACTTCTTTGCACCTTTCTTGCCAAAATCAACATTGCGAAGCGTAAGTGCCTCGCCATCATCAATATTGCAAAGTTGAATGCTTTTGGGGAACGTAGCCGACTCAACTGTCTTCAATCCAAAGCCCCATGACATTGTTTCAGCCTCCACCTTTTGATAAGGATTGAAAGTAGCCACTGGATTCAGCACATTCTCACGGAAATAAGGGAGTTCCTGAATGGTGCCATCGGCATTATAGCGCATCTCTGCACAAGACACAGAACGACGCTCAGAATGCTCGTCTGTTATCAAGCGGAGTAAATCATAATTCAGTCCGAACACATAAGAACGACCCTTATAGTCAATAATACCGGGATGATTGCCACGTGTCTTGTAAGTATGGTTCATAATATGACCCTTATACTGCCAAGGTCCTGTAATCTTATCACTCATAGCATAGCCAATACCTTCAGGACAGCAGGTAGATGCAAAAGCTAAATAATAATTCGAATCCTTCTTATAGATCCAAGGTCCTTCTTGATAATCCTTAATATGAGGAAGTTGCTGGATTTCACCCGAAGTGGAAATCATATCCTCATTGAGTTTGACGTAATAGGTATGTGGATTGCCCCAATACATATATGCCTGTCCGTCATCATCAATCCACACGGAAGGGTCTATATCATACCAATGCTCTTTCTGCCAGACTAGGGGTTGACCGATGGGATCATGAAAAGGGCCATAGGGAGAATCGGCCACAAGCACTCCGATGCCGTGGCCGTGAATAGGGCAATACATATAGAATTTACCGTTGCGTTCGATGACCTGCTCAGCCCATGCACCATTGTCACCGTCATACCACTTGAAGTCTTTCAAAGAAGCCACCGCACCACGATCTTGCCAGTTCACCATATCTGTAGAGGTGTATAGCAGCCAGTCCTTCATCTTGAACTCATAGCCGCGGGCGTCATCCTCGTCGTGGGTGGTATAGAGAAAAACCTGCCCATCATACACCATTGGTGCTGGGTCTGCCGTGAATTTAGTCTGCACTACGGGCATCTGGGCACAAAACTGAATATAGTCTATCAAGGCAGAACCACTCTCCAACTCCACCCTGATATCAGAAGTTGCTGGTGAAATCTTTTTGGTGAGTTTCTGGATGGTGGACTCAAAATGACCACGGGCGGGAATCTTCACCTTTGCCACACATTCCTTTCCAACCAGAATCCGGACAACGGCACCTTTCTCAGAGCAGGCGTTGACAAGTACCATCTGGGGCTCTACATCAAACTTTACATCATTATATTGTATCCATCCTCCATCCGTCAACAGTGTATTCCATCCCTTAAAAGTATTGACGGTGTCTTGAAACTCTATACTGGCTCCCGTTTCAGAGATAGCAGAATAGCGGTCAATCTGAATGCGCTCAAAGGCATTGGAGATACCCACACCACGCAAAGTTGGCTTCACCTCCTGTATGGTTCCGTCGGGATTAAAGAATAATTTCTCAATCTGTACGGAACGGCGTTTGTCGTCTTTGGGTGAGTAGGCATTATGGTGATAGAACAAATACCACTGACCTTTGTAATTCACAATACTGTGGTGATTGGTCCAACAGCCGTTTGCATGCTCAGCCATGATGAGCCCCTTGTATTCATATGGGCCCATGGGATTTTTGCTCATAGCATATCCGAGAACTTCGGTGTTTTCCCGCACATAAGGATACGTAAGGTAGTAGTTGCCGTTGTATTCAAAGGCGAAAGGACCTTCAGCCTGACGACTGGGCAGGCCTTTGAGACAGTTCACCCCGAGCATCTCAAACTCGCGGTCACCCCACTTAACAGTCTCCTTGGGATTGTCGTCGGCAAGTTCCTTCATATTGTCTTTGAGTTTGGCACAGCGCCCTGCCCCCCAGAATATGTAAGCGTTACCGTCGGATGCCAAAAGGACACACGGGTCAATTCCGTTGATTCCCTTGATAGGCTCAGGTTCAGGGATGAATGGTCCCTCAGGACTGTCCGCTATGGCTACACCCACACCAAAACCGCGCATGGATCCAGCAGGAGTAGACGGAAAATAGAAATAGTATTTTCCGTTCCTCTCAACACAGTCAGGTGCCCACATGGAATAGGAGTTGGGTCTTATCCAAGGCACTTTGTTTTGGGTGACAATCATGCCATGGTCAGTCCAGTCGGTAAGATTCTCCGAAGAGAATACATGATAATCCTCCATGCAGAACCAGTCTTGACGCTGTCCCTCTGGAGGTACGATGTCATGCGAAGGGTAAAGGTATACCTTGTTATTGAACACTCGTGCCGTAGGGTCGGCGGTGAACTGATCACGAATAATCGGGTTCTGAGCCATCAACCATCCACAGTTGAGCATCAGCAAGGCGAAAGCCGTGAGTAGTTTCTTCATTTTTTTAATTATCTGATTATTGTTATTTTCTCTTTCGGCAGAATAGCCCCTTTATAACGCCCTACACGCTTACCTTGTTTCAGGCGCTGAGCCTTTTCATCCCAAGTGAAAACCTGAGTTGAGAAATCTCCTTTCTCATAGGCATAGCCATCTCCGGCATCCTGATATAGCGTAAACGAAGTGTCAGCACCTGGATAGACGAGGATCTCCACAGGGGCAGGCGACTCATCTGCATATTCAACATCTGGTCCAAGTGGAAGGATACTACCGTCACGAACAAATAAAGGTATCTGAGATATGGGGGCATCAACCGTAATCCATTGGCTACCCTCATAATGACGATTTGTATAAAAATCTCTCCAGCCACTTCCCTTGGGCAGATACACCTTACGGGTATTGCCACTCTCGGTCATCGGAGCCACAAGCAGAGAAGGTCCGAACATGAATTCATCCTTCAAATTGAGAACTTTTTCGTCTTTAGGGAAATCGAAAGCAAGGGCACGCGTCATCGTATAACCTTCTTTAGATACACGTGCTGCTATAGAATAAATATAGGGCAATAGCCGATAGCGCAAACGAATGCTGCTTAGAATGCTCTCATAATAAGGCTCCCCTGGATTACCAAACTGCCAAGGTTCACGAGGTGTTTCGCTACCATGACTACGCATCACAGGCAGGAACGTTGCAAATTGCAACATGCGGCAATATAGCTCGCGATAGGCTGGATCTTTACAGCCTTCCGGATATTCTCCACGACGGAACCACTGACGTTCCCACGTTTTGGTAAAAAAGGCTCCGACATCAATACTCCAGTAAGGACAACCGGTTGCCATGAAGTTGAGCCCGGCAGGAATCATTTGCGCAAAGGATTTCCATGAAGCATAGGTGTCACCATTCCATGTAATTGTGGAATAACGTTGCTGGCCTGCATAGGAAGAACGTGTCAGGTTGACAACACGCTTAACAGAAGTGGCTGCCCTTTGATGCTCATAAATGCCCATTGCATGATAGAGCGAAAATAGTTGGCTGCGCTCTGCTCCCAATGCTGCACTTAAGGCATCGGTGCTTAGCTGCCAACGCCAATGCTGGTTTGTGGCATCATAATAGTCTGGGAAGGAATTCCAGTCGGCATCTATGGGCTCGGAAGAATCGCACCACCAGGCATCAAAACCATTCTGGAAAAATTCTTTATCTGCATATTGCCAATAGAGGTCACGGGCTGCGGGATTAAAGGCATCATAGACCGTTGTGCCTGGGAAGAGCAAATTGCGGTCACGGAAATCTTCCCACTGAGGGCTATTCATGGCATTGGGCCAAATGGAGATCATCAGTCGGGCATTCATCTTATGAATGGAATCGGCTAAGAGTTTTTTATCGGGAAAGAACTCTGGAACCATCTTCATTGTTCCCCACTGCCCATTAGGCCAATAATTCCAATCCTGAACAATCATATCCACAGGAATATGCCGTTCACGGAAAGACTTCAGCGTAGAAAGCAGGTCATCGCTACTTACATAGCGCTCTTTCGATTGCGTATATCCGAACAGATAGCGAGGCATCATCGGACATTCACCCGTCAACCAGCGATAACGCTCTACAGTCTTGTCCATCGTGGCTCCTTTCATGAAATAATAATCTATTTCACGGGCTGCATCCAGCATCACGCCATGTTCGTAATCGTCATAGAACTGCATTGCACAACCGGCATCGAACAGCAGACCATAACCAGCTGTGGAATTAAGAACCGGTACCATGGCTTTGAGATTATGCTGACAGAGATAGAGCCGCTTGCCACGAAGGTTCATATAATCTTCCATGTGAGAACCGAGGCCATAGAGAGCCTCTCCTTTCTGCCATTGGAAATACAGGAAGAAACGCCAGGTTGAGCCTATTGTATCCCTTCGCGCTATCTGCATCTGCTGTACGTCTCCGTTGGCTGTATGCACTACGGCCTTCGAGTTTTCATCGTAGCTCACCTTTTCTATCCACCGCCGTTCTGCCTTTCGAGGCTGGATAGGGTTTTCCGTCAAGAGCAAACATCCTGACCTGTCGAAGAAAGAGACTGCTCCGCTCGTATTTATACGTACTTCCAGACTGTCAGAAAATATGCTTTTCCAACCATTCTCCTGAACAATACTTTCAGCAACATCCTGACTGGAATGAGAGACGCAAACGCCCGTATTGTTTCCCTTGAACTGTCCGTCGGGGGAAAACTGAACCCGTACGATGTCAGCGCAGACAAAAGACACTTTTAAGACTCCACCGTCAACAGGAATCTGAACACCGGCGGCCTTAGAACTGAGAGCAGCAAAAATCAGCAGCAGAAACGAAAGACATCTTTTCATTTTATAATACCCTTAGCCGTAAATATCATCTCGTAATCGTTATGCTTTTCAAGTCTCCGTCTTTTGAACTATTGCCGACCATCACGCGCCACTCTCCTTGCAGCGGACGCATCGTGTTGGTCTGTTCGTCGAACCACTCAAAATCCTCATCGCTGAGAGAGAAGGTGACGGTCTTGTGTTCACCAGCCTTTAATGTAATACGCTGGAAACCACGCAAAGACTTTGAAGGTCCCTCGGTATCTGTTATATTCTTCAGGTACAGCTGTACGACTTCCGTACCCTCACGCTTGCCCGTATTGCTCACTTCCACACTGAGTTTGCCCCCATTATACGAAGGGCTTCCAAACTCGAAAGTGGTATAACTCAAGCCATAGCCAAAGGGGAAGAGCGCATCTTCGAAATAACGATAAGTGCGGCCTTTCATGGAATAATCCTCGAAGTCGGGCAACTGACTACTGCTCTTATAGAAAGTGACAGGCAATTTAGCACTGGGATTCACATCACCATAAAGAATCTCTGCTATAGCCGTACCTCCCTGCTCACCAGCATACCAAGCCTGAACGATGGCATCACAGATTGCAGATTCCGGCTGGAGGGCTATGGCTGAACCTGAACAGTTCACATAGACCACGCGTTTTCCGGCTTCATGCAGGGCCTTCAGGAAATTACGCTGAACAGAAGGGAGTTCGATATCCGTGCGGTCACCTCCTTTGAAGCCTTTGATTTCAACCGGCATTTCCTCACCTTCGAGCGCAGGGCTGATACCGCCTACAAAAATGACATCGTCATAACCCTTCAACTGGGAGATGGCCTCCTGATAATCAATGGGACTCTCCTTGCCCAAGTCGAATTTGAGGTTTGCATTCCATGTCTGCACATCGGCATAAAGAATCTCTATTTTGTATTCCTTTCCTTTCTCCACAGGAATCACGCTACGCGTCTCAGTGGTACGCCATGTGTGCTGACGCTGTAAGGGTTTACCGTCAACATAAAGTTCAAAATCAGAACACCCCGTCATGGCAAGCAACAAATTGCAGGTTTCCTTGGCTTTCAGCGTAGTTTCATATTTAGCAGAAAAATCCACGATGTTCACCCCTGGCCCGAAGTTATGGGCTCCATAGGTGGTTACGTTCACAGGATGAGTCACCTGCATGGTGCTCACGGGCTTCCCTTCACGGGTACGATTATTCCAGAAAGTGGCTTTCATGCCACGCTTGCCTTCAAAAGAGCACTGATCAAACCAACTGTCAAGAGTCTGGTCGTTGGTCAAATCGCAACCGGCGAAATATTTTACATTCTTCTTTCCCACCTTCTGCTGCACTCCTTCCAGGATGGTAACGGTCTGATTGGGTGTTCCATTATAGTTTCCCCACATCATTGTCTCATTGTCGGCATTGGGACCAATGACGGCAATCTTTTTCTTTGACAGTGGCAGAATTCCATTATTCTGCAACAGCACCACACTCTGACGTGCCATATCAAGGGCAATCTGCTGATGCTCCTTGCAATTCATCTTACTGTAAGGAATCTTCGACCAAGAGACCAAAGAGGGATCATCCATCTCACCCAAATCGAAACGGCCTTCAAGCAAGCGAAGCACATGCTTGTCAACCTCAGCCTCAGTAAGGAAGCCACGGCGTACTGCTTCAGGAATGCTCTTATAGGCATAACCGAAACCACACTCCACATCGGTTCCTGCAACAACGGCCTTGGCCGAAGCATGGGTAGCATCACTGCTGCTCTTATGGCTGGTATAAAAATCGCTGACCGCTCCACAATCGCTGACAACCAAGTATTTGAATCCCCATTCATCACGGAGAATCTGCTGAAGCAATCGGTTGCTGCCACAACAGGGGTCATCGTCGAGCCGCTGATAGGCACACATCACCTCGCGGACGTTGGCTTTCTGGACGGTAGCCTTGAAAGCAGGCATATAGGTTTCCCAAAGATCACGGGGTGAAACATCGGTCAGATTTGCCGTATGGCGAGTGTATTCAGGACCGCTATGCACAGCATAATGCTTGGCACAGGCCCAGAGCTTACGGTAGCGGGAATCTTCGGGTCCCTGAAGACCGCGCACCACGGCTATGCCCATGCGACTAGTCAGATAGGGGTCTTCCCCATATGTCTCCTGTCCACGACCCCATCTGGGATCACGGAAGATATTCACGTTTGGCGTCCAAACGGAAAGGCTATGGAATTTCTCGTCCGTACCACCCTTGTCCATTCGATGGTGATATTGGGCGCGCATTTCCGTAGAAGCAGCGTCAAACACCTTATACAACAATGCGTCATTAAAGGAAGAAGCCATGGCAACAGGCTCAGGGAACACCGTCACGTTGCCCATATTGGCAGCACCATGCAAGGCCTCACTCCACCAAAAGAATTTCTTGATGCCCAGACGGGGAATAGCCTCCGATTCGTCACACATCAAGAGAGCCTTTTCCTCGAGTGTCAGACGGCTGAGCAAGTCTTTGGCACGTTCCTGATTGCTAAGTGTTGGATTCTGGAAAGGAAGGGTCTGTGCATTCATAGGGGGCGCCATAAGCGCCCCACTAAGACCTACTGAGATAAGACAAAATAAACTACTGATTTTCATAAGGTCGTTTTGAACCGTTGATAATAACTAATAACAAACTGCTGCAAAGATAGACATAATTATCTTTGCAGCAGTATTTCTGCGTCTCATGAACTTTTGAAAACGTATCAGATACTCATTTTGGCTTGAATATTCATGATGTTACTTTCCCTAATCCATCTTTTTATGATGCTCTCGTGTGTATTCTTTGGGAGAGACACCATAGAAATTCTTAAACATCGTACTGAACGAGGCGGGATTCTGAAAGCCTACGGCATACATCACCTCAGTGACATTCTGATTACCTGAAGCGAGCAGATTGGCCGCCTGCTTCAGACGGATATTACGGATAAAGTCGCGAGGTGTCTGATTGGTCAGCTCTTTCAGTTTGCGATGCAGGTGGGCTCGGCTGATACCCACTTCGTCGCTCACGAATTCCACACTAAGCTCCGGATTATCGATGTTCTTGTTAATCACAGACATCACACGCTCAAGGAGTTTCTCGTCGGGCGATTTCAGCTGTAGGTTCTCTATCTTTTCGGCTACCATACTATTGGCCGAAGCATGCTTGGCCTCTTTCTCTTCCAAGACTTGAATCCTGGCTTCGTTCAACTGGGCAGAATGGATAAACTGCTGAACGCGCAAACGTGTTTGTTCTTGCGTTTTGCGATACCGCAGATAGAACCACACGAGGGCCATGGCCAGCAACAGATAGAAGATGAAGGCCCAAATGGTGGCATACCATGGAGCGTGTACAACAATCGTGAATTCCCGAATCTCACTTTCGGCTCCGTGATATATCGCGCGCACACGAACCTTATATTTTCCGGGTGACATATTGCTGAACGACACTTCATTTGCTCCAGGATTCAGTGACACCCAGGGTTTACCGTCTATGGAATACTGATAGACAATCTGTTCGGGATTACCAAAAACCATGGCAGAGAATGCCAGAGTGAACGAATTGTCGCCATAGCTCAAATCAAACCGGTCAGAGTGAAGCACAGTGGTATCACATATTGTATAGATACCTGATTTCATGTGTGCCACAACTGGTTCACGTCTAATAAAGAAATTTACCAATTGTACTTTAAAGGAAAGCTGCCTGTTTTTGATGTCATTGGCACGGAAACATGTAATACCATTATTGCCGCCAAAAATATATTCTCCATCTGCCATGCAAGAAGCTCCATTCGAAAATTCATTTCCCTGCAAGCCGTTGGCTGTACTGTAATTAGTGAATTTCCCTGCCTTTGTATCCATACATGACAGTCCACGGTTCGTACTCATCCACAAAATACCTTTCCCGTCACCCTGAATGGCACGAATCGTATTATTGGGAAGTCCGTGCTCCATGGTGTACTGGGTCATTTCCTTTCCACCTTTTGAAATTCTGAACAATCCGTCGGGAGTACCTACCCAGACTGTGCCATCAGGATATTCAAAGAGACTGTAGATCTGCATATCCTTTAACGAGGAAGAAAGTATTTTCCCTGTATTGGCATCAAGAATAAAGAAACCGTTACAAGAGCCCACGTACAACAACTTGCCATCACGAGAAGGCAAGAGCGTATTTACATAGTCACTGGGTCGGAAATTACGGTTTGTCTTCGTTGCCAAATCATAACGATAAATTCCCATTCCGTGAGTAGCTACCCATAAATGGCCACGCAAGTCTGCCTTTACACAAAACACATGGCGAGCCGCATCCACTTCATTAGGCAACAAAGAATACGCTCCCGTATTCCGATCTATTCTGCCACAACCGCCTAAATAGGACCCTATCCACAAGTTACCGTTCTCGTCTTCTGTGATACTGAGGATTGTTGATGGAGCGGTGAAATGGGCGATTTTTGAACCTTTGCCGTCAATTCCGTAGAGGCCGTCGCCGTCAGTTCCTACCCATGTAATGCCTTTTTTATCCTTATATACAGACATCACGCAATTATCACCTATGACATTCCCCGTAGAGGATTTATTTCCAAAATAGCGGAAGCCTTCTTCTACCAAGGGCTGGAAATAGACTCCTTTCTGAAAAAGGCCAAGCCAGATATTTCCTTCATGGTCGCGCATCATGGCATGTATCTTTGAGTCTGATATGGATACATTGAGAGCGTTCAATGAGCGTAAGACAGTTGAACGGTCTTTAGGGTTATAGGCAAAGATGCCTGTTCCGTCTGTACCCAGATAGATTAATCCATCACTGCTTGCCACGCAGGAGGAAATGCGAAGGCGGGATGTCGATGAAATGGGCAAAAAACGACCCTCAGTTTCAGAAAAGAGATACAATCCATTGGTCATGCTCGCGGCATAGACATTATTGTATTTATCTTCGAAAACGCCATAAATTGTATTTTTCTCGCCTTCAGGTACGAAGTGCCGGGAGGATGACCGAGGCTTGTTCGTCTCGTCGTAAAGATATATGCCGTCATTGTCGGTAGCTATCCAAAGCCGGCCCTTGTGATCCTCAGTAACACGACGAATAAAATTGCCTCCAGGAAGATTAGCCTTGACACTTACCGGATTCCCTTTTGAAAGTTTGATGATTCCCATACCTGAAGTACTGGCCAGCACATCACCATTCTTACGCTCCATAATGTTTTGCGTATAGATATTATAAGGCTGCCCTTTCTCATCCTGAGGAGAAACATTCTCAAAGGTATATGCATTCCTATTAAACAACTGGAATGCAGAACTGTTACCAATAAACAGACGGCCATCGGAAGCCTGAAACACACAATTGACATAATTGCTGCACAGGTTAGAGCCGTCACCTTTCTGATAGATATGCATCGTGTGACCGTCAAAGACATTAAGACCGTCTTGCGTTGCTATCAACACGAAGCCGTTACAATCTTGCTTGATGTCGTTAATCAACGAACTCGACAAGCGATCATCGGAAGTAAACAGTTTTCCAAACTGAGCATAGATACCCAGTGTCCAGGTTAGAATCGATAGTGTAGTTAGAAATCGTCTCTCAATCATGGTTACTTGGTTACATAGAAATAGTGCACAAAGATAATTGTTTTACATTTTAGTTCCAAAAAAAAAGCCACTATTTTAACAAAATCAGCACTAAAAATAAAGATTTTGCGACATTTCAAACGCAATAATCAGGAAAGTATAAAAGTTTTTTTGTACTTTTGCCCCAGAAAAAAGTTCAATGTTTTAAGATATGAAAATATTAATTCTGAATGGCCCTAACCTCAATCTTCTGGGCACCCGCGAACCAGGCATTTACGGAAGCAGTTCATTCGATGCTTACCTCCCGCAATTGAAGTCACGCTACCCGCAAGTGGAGTTTGACTATTACCAGAGCAACATCGAGGGTGAACTGATCAATAAGATGCAGGAAGTGGGATTCACCTACGACGGCATCGTGCTGAATGCCGGTGCCTATACCCACACCAGCATAGCCCTGCAGGATTGTATCCGCTCGCTGAAATGTCCCGTCATTGAGGTGCATATCAGCAATGTGAATGCACGTGAGGATTTCCGCCACAAATCTATGATCAGTTGTGCATGCAAGGGGGTGATTGCAGGTTTCGGACTCAACAGCTACCGGCTGGCCGTGGAAGCACTTCTTGACAAGGAGTGATAAAACATAAAGATATGCCCCCATGAACAACGGTCAGTTAGAAGACTATATTCTCAACCACTCTGAGCCTGAGCCGGAATATCTTTACCGGTTATGGAGGGCCACCAATGTGCACTTGCTTCGTGGCCGTATGGCCAGTGGTCATCTGCAAGGGCGATTACTGAAAATGCTCGTGCAGATGATACGGCCCCGAAATATCTTGGAAGTAGGAACATTCAGTGGCTATTCTGCGCTTTGCATGGCCGAAGGGTTGGAAGAAGGCGGAAAAGTGTGGACCTTCGAAATCAACGATGAAATGGAGGATTTTACGCGTCCATGGCTCGAAAACTCTTCTCTTTCCGACCGTATAGAATTCCGCATAGGCGATGCCATCACCGAAGCTCCCCGTTTGGGAATTCTGTTCGATATGGCTTTTATCGACGGAGACAAACGTACTTACGTGGAAACCTATGAGATGGTGCTGAAGATTCTCCGTCCGGGTGGTTTCATTTTAGCCGATAACACGCTATGGGACGGCCATGTGCTGGAAACGCCAAAGACTTCCGACCGCCAGACTCAGGGCATCGAATCTTTTAATGATTTTCTCATGAAGGACCAGCGTGTAGAACAGGTGATACTGCCACTCCGTGATGGACTCACACTGATTCGAAAGAAATGCTAAAGAAATAAAAATCATGAGAGGTTTAAGATAACATACGTCTTTTTCTGCGTATATATACTGAAACCCCAATCCATATATAAAAAATATGAAAGCAAGATTGTTACTCTTTACATGTTTCATGCTCTTAACGGCAATGTCTGGTTTGGCACAGGATGCAAACATCAGCCAAATGAGACAAGACGCCAGTGCTGTTGACAGACATCCTGGCGGGGATCGCGACTATTATGGACTGTGGTATAAAGATCATCTGCTGGGACGTCCGGAGCCTAAACCCCGTTTTGAGTCAGCAGAAGATTCCATCCAAAAGCGCAGGGAATTCATACGTTTGTGTGCAGTAGCCTTTGAAGCCTACGATCAGAAAGATGCATTAAAGACAGTGGTTTATGGCGACAGTGCTCTTCGTACAGGCTTCGATAACCAGCAGATTTTCTTTTATATGGCTGATAGCTACGAAACTTTAGGGGATGATGAACGCGCCTTAACTTTTTACAAGGAGGCAAAATCACATGGAATCCCTGGTGGCAGTGAAGCGCTCTCGGCTTTCAAGAAGCGAGCCAAAGCCAGAAAGAAAGAGGCAAAGAAAAACACTACAGAATGAAGACAGGACTTGTATTGGAAGGTGGAGCCTTACGTGGACTTTTCTCCGTGGGCATTATGGACGTGCTGATGGAGCATGGCGTGGAATTTGATGGCATTATCGGCGTCAGTGCCGGAGCTGCCTATGGATGCAATTACAAAAGCCGACAGCCAGGACGAGCCATTCGCTACAACACCCAATATGCTAAAGACTGGCGTTTTTGTTCAGTTCGCTCACTGCTGAAGACAGGCGACATCTTCGGTGGAGAATTTGATTACCACTATCTTCCTGAGCATCTTGATATTTTCGACACAAAGGCATTTGACGAAAACCCGATGGAATTCTATGCTGTATGTACAGATTTGGAAACAGGTCAGCCTGTTTATAAGAAGCTGATGAAATGTTCCTACGACTGTTATGAATGGATCAGGGCTTCTGCTTCCATGCCACTTGCTTCCAGGATTGTGGAGATAGAAGGGCAGAAACTACTTGATGGAGGCATCACCGACAGCATTCCCTTAAAATACTTCCAAAGCATCGGTTATCAGCGAAACCTGGTAGTGACGACCCAGCCTGACGGTTACGTGAAAGGAAAGAATAAATTCCTGCCCCTGATTCGTCATTCTCTGCGAAAATATCCCCATTTCATCGAGGCTGCCGCCAATCGTCACCATATGTACAACGAACAGTTGGCGTATCTTAAAGAAGAGGAAAAGAAAGGAATGACATTTGTAATACGTCCTACGGAGAAACTAAAAATCGGACATATCTCTCACAAGCCCGAAGAGATGTGGGAGACTTATCACATTGGCCGCCAAATAGCAGAAACACGTATTGAAGAAATCCTAAACTTTATCTCCGCCTGAATAAGACCATGGCCACAACAGGTGCACCTATTAATGCCGTGACGGAATTGATAGGCAAGGCGCCTTCAAAGCCTGGCATACGGGCAATCAAATTGCATGCTAAAGCCAAAGCGATACCTGTCAGCATCGTGGCAGGCATTAATATACGATGATCGCTGGTGCGCCAGATGGCCCTACAAAGATGGGGCACAGCTAATCCTAAGAACATAATGGGACCGCAATAGGCTGTAACAATGGCGACTAACACACCTGAACAACCGATAACCGTAAGGCGAGCTCTTTTAATATTGAGTCCTAAATTGCGGGCATACTGTTCACCCAAGAGCAGGATATTCAACGTCTTTATCGTCAACATGGATAATGGTATGAGAATCAGCATCATGATGACAAACAGCCCCATCTGATTACCACTCACGCGTGAAAAACTGCCCAATCCCCATACCACATAGGCCCGGATGTCTTCCTCATTGGAAAAATATTTCAACACGCCAATGATAGCTGTAGCCACATAACCTATCATGACACCTATTATTAATAAGGTGGCATTGCCGCTCACCCGTTGGGAAACCCATACTATCAGGGCCATTACCGACAACGAACCAATAATGGCAGCCAGTGAGATAGCAGCATTGCCTACGGCTCCCAAACTACTCAGCGCCACGCCGCCAAGACTTCCTGTGGCCAAGACGACAAAAGCCACACCTAGAGAGGCGCCATTACTGATACCCAAAACGGAAGGGCCTGCCAACGGATTATGGAAGACCGTCTGCATCTGCAAACCACTAATGGCCAATCCCGCACCGGCAACCATAGCTGTTAAAGCCTGTGGAAGTCGTGATTTCAGGATAATATTCTGCCAGACCAATGACTGATGCTCTTCCCCCAAAAGAATACCAAAAGCATCTCTTACGGGAATGGCAATCGTTCCAATAGCTATGTTCAGGAAAAAACACAGCGCAATCAGCAAAATCATACAGAGAAACTTCCAATTGGCCCTCATATCACTTCTCAGTTATCAATTTTCACTTATCACGTATCACTCTATAGTATTTCGGCGTATAATCTTTCAAGGCTTCGGGATGGAAAGCTAAGATGAAGTCTTTTAAAATAAGGTCCGGCTCCATAGCCGACAGCTCGTTTACAGGTGTTTCGCTGATATCACAACACAGAATTCTATGCTCTTTCCAGGCACGGAAGTCGGCATAACGACTGTTTTCCTCTTCCATATTCTGATAAGTCTGCGGCTCCTTGCCTTTATTCTGAATAACCCAGAAATCTCCTTTATCAGCTTGGGCATAAACGGTTTCAAAATCAAGATTCACGCCACCTGTGCGTTCATCACCTTCCATGAAATAGTGAGCACCTGCATCTTTGATAATCCGGGCAATGAAACTCTCACCTCCCATCGCGTACCAGTTATCTCCATGCATCTTGCCATATAGCACTTCTGGACGTTTGGCATCCGCTGGAATGAGAGCCTTTGCCTCCATATAATCCTTCTCTATTTCGGCAAACAGACGATTTGCTTCTGCCGTCTTACCTGTCAACATTCCCACAAACTTAATCCATTCAGCCTGTGCCAACGGATCGGTTTCCTGATAACCCATATAAGGAATCAACGGAATATTCACATCTTCCAGTTTGTCAAATCCGCCCCGCTTGGAAAGGGATACAAGGATAGCTGTTGGATTGGCAGCCATCACTAACTCATCATCAAAGTTTCCCTCCTTACCAATCTTGACAATCCTACCGTCTTTAATCCTTGCCTTCAGATCCTCATCGAAGAGATGACGCGAACTGTTGATGCCTGTTACAAAATCCAAGGCTTCCAGTTTGATAAAACCAGCCAACTGCAAGGAAGTCATACAAATCACACCTTTCACGGGAACCTCTATACGCGTATAGCCATCCAACGCCTCTACGCCCGTCTCTCCTTTCCTGACCAACTGGAATTTGTAGCTCCCCTCAGTCTTTCCTTCGCCTTTCTGGGGATCACTGATTTCCACCAATGCTCCCCACGGCTGGTTATCCACAATGAATCCTTCAGCATACTTAAGTCTCACTGAAGCAGTATCCTGAGGATTCTCTTCTGCTTTTACTCCCTGTTTGTTGGGTTGCTTACACCCTATCATAACCATCAAGATCAGGAAAGCGAATAAAACTTTTTTCATGTATTTATAATATGATTTTTCCATTTTCTGAAATTAGTAATATATCCAAGGTACCGCCGGGCAAGAGGCCGTCGCAATGCTTATGGCAATGGCGGATGACGACCTGCCCCAAACGATCCATCTCCTGTTCGTCATAAATCTCCCATAATTCACGAGCCATATTGAGCGTTTTCATTTTCGAAACATCCAAGCCCGCTTCTGTGACCAACTGTTGAACAAAAACTTGATTCATAGTCACTTGATGACTATGCGTATCGAGATATCCCTCTGCCAGTTTCACTGCCTTGCCAATCATCACGCCCATCGCTAAATGCCTGACACCCAGTTGGGAGGCAATGCGGATTGTCTCACCAATAAAATTACCATAGTGTACAAACGCTTGCAACGGCAACTCAGGATAAAGACGATGGAGAAAACCTTCGCTTTTAGCTCCCGAATTAATCACTATCTCCGGCGCAGTCGTCTCTATACGTCTATCTCTTCTCACCACCTCAAGCCCCACTGCCATTTCCTTACGGATACTGCTGATTCTCGCTTCCAGGGAGAAAGGCTTTACAATTCCACTTGTCCCAATAATGGATATGCCTCCCGTCACTCCAATCCTCGGGTTGAATGTCCGTTTGCCCACCTCTCGGCCTTGCGGGACGGATATCACTACCTCAGCGCCCATCCCTTCAGGCAATAAAGGCTGCAGATTTTCACGGATCATCCGTTGAGGCACTTCGTTAATGGCAGCAGCCCCAATGGGAAGTCCCAATCCGGGCAGTGTCACCCTGCCCACACCTTCACCGCCCCTGACAATCACCTCCTGGGTGGCGGAGGGCACAGTCTTCACCGCGGCTTGAATCTCCAGGCCGTCCGTCACGTCAGGATCATCACCGGCATGCTTCACGACGGTAGCCCTATTCCCTTCTATGCGGACGGCCCCCACCTCTATGTCCTCTCCGTCGGGGATGCGCACGCTCACCTTCAACCGTCCTGTGAGGGCTGCTACTGATGCTGCCGTTGCACAGGTACCCGTGGTCAATCCTGTATGCAGTTCAAAATAATCGGGTAGCAACTCCTGAATTTTCAGCCTCAGGCCGTGAGGTCCGTTCACCACATTCCGCCAGCTGCTGCGCGGACGCTCTACTGCAAAAACGGGCGTCCCCGTCCTTCGGGCAGCTTCCACCTTCTCCGCGAAGCCTCCCGACTTCCCACTTTCTTTCGTGAGCACGGCCTGAGGTCGCAGACGGGCTATCAAGGATTCCACGCTTTCACGCCCATAATAGACCAGATGATCCTCCGGAAAGCCTTCCCTGACGGCCAAGTCGCGAGATGCATCCCTTTCAAGAATACGAAACCAGCACTCGTTGTCATTCCAGTAGCCACGTAGCCGGCCAATAGTCTGCACGCCCGTTAAAGCCAGAAGCCTACGGATGCCCTGCTCCCTCAAGCGGGCAATCGCTTCCTCGAAGTCTTCACACCAGTAGACGTCATCCGAATGCGGTTCATACAGCCGCTCGTAACGGATCACAGACAGATGTTCCTGCTGTGCTGCCGTATGAATATTATGATGAAGTTCCGTAGCAAAAGGATGGGCAGCATCTACAATCAAGGAAATAGCGTTCCGCCTGCAAAAATCGCCCATTTCATCGGAGTTCATGCCTCCTGTCACCCGTATTCCATTCACCAATTCCAAATCCTGCCCTCGCCCGAGGGTAGAATACCAGAACGGTTTGCCAGCCTCTTCGAGAACCTGCACTGCACACCGTCCTTCCGTGGTGCCTCCGAATACTAGGATCATTCCTTCCGCCTAATCTATATAATCCACTTTTATCACAATCACGCGAAGCGTCTGATCCTCCTTCTTGGTCTTCACCTTGGCAATATGCCAGTCGGAGGGAAAGAAGATGAAGAACTCCTTCGGATTACTATCGTAGAAACGGGCCTTCTTGAGGTCATAGTTATAGTGTATCACGTCAGGCTTATATTTGTCTTTCGGTGTGCTGCTCACATGGTCGATGATGCCGAATCCTTCCGTTCCCTTCACTGTCCATTGGAAATCAATGTGATGATAGTGGCTCTCGCTATTGCGCTTCTCCAGGGGCCCATTCTCCGAATCCTCCACACTGGCCACAAGTTTTGTACCCGGTATGGGATGCTTACCCTTAGGAATAGCCAGTACATCCGTTTCAGAAAGCCAGCGGAAAAGCGCTTTCCATTGTTCGGGATTCTTCTGGTACTGTTCATAGAAATCCACGGCATTCACACTTTTGTGCGGCTTGGCAGCCATGAATCCGTTGCGCCATTCTCCGCTTTTCATCCACTTACGTGCCTCTTTCACGAGTTTCCTGTCGTGGCAGGAACGAGTGTAATAAGTCTGGGCTGTGACGGTCGTTATGGCCATCAGTACCAATAATGAGATAGAAATCAGTCTTTTCATATGCTATAGTATTTCAATAAGTTTATTCCTTTCCTTGCCTGAAAAGGTGCGTAAACCGCTTATCATAGAGTTTTGACTTCTCTTTGCGGTTGCCGATAGCTTCACCTACCACAAGCATCGTAGTGAGCGTCAGGTTATTGTCATGCACTATCTTCGCTAAATCTTTCAGCACTCCCCGATAGATGCGCTGATCCTTCCACGTCAGATGATAACAGGCAGCAACAGGTGTGTCTTCGGGATATTCCTGCAAAAGTTCACGCTGCACTTCGCTGACAATAGCAGCCGAAAGGAAAATGCACATCGTACTTTGAGAACGGGCCAGCAAATGCAACTTTTCCTTTTCAGGCATCGGCGTACGTCCTTCTCCGCGAGTCAGAATGATGGTCTGGCAGCGTTCGGGAATTGTAAATTGCGAACGGAGTTCAGCCGCAGCAGCGAGAAACGAGCTGATGCCGGGAGTGATGTGGTAGTCCATCCCATGTTTGTCAAAGTAAGCCATCTGTTCCTGAATAGCCCCGAAAATGCAGGGATCACCCGTATGAAGGCGTACGATATATTTTCCTTTGTCGTAGAAATCCTTCATCAAATCGCACTGTTCCTCCAATGACATGTCTGCGGAAGAGCGTACAGTAGCCCCAGGTTTGGCACAAAGCGTCAGTTCCTTGGGCACCAAAGAGCCTGCATACAGAATAAGGTCAGCTCTTTCCAACAACCGTCTGCCACGCACAGACACCAAATCAGGGTCACCAGGACCGGCACCCACAATCTCAACGTGACCTTCACGGAGGTATTTGCGATCGATAGCCACAGCCACCGTGAAGTTCTTTCCTTTCTGTTTGGTGAGCAGCAACTTGCCATAGTTGCTTCCTAAAATGGCAGCAGCCTCACATACACTGGGTGTCCCCACATGACTGGCGACCACCTCAGAAGGGGTAGGCACTTCTACTTTTGCCAATTCTTCAGCTGTAAAGAACTTAACGGGATAAGGGTCTGCCTGCAAGAGTTTCACCACAGGCTCATCTGCCTTTACATCTATCGTGCAATACTCACGGGCAAGATTAAAAAAGCCATGCTGCTCCACCACCTCATCAATATCACTCATCACTTCCAGGGCAGGACCAGCCTGATGCGCCAATCCGATACCATAAGTAATGACCTTCGGAATGAAATGTACGCACGGGATATCCGTATCGGGATAAACCCTTCGTGGAGAAACTACCATAAGTGCACTGAAAGACTTCAAGGTGGAAGTCGTCACGTCTTTCACAATGGTGACATGCGGAGGCAATGTGTTTTCCAAATAATCAGTTCCTCGATCGCGAATATCCATATAGAGCGCCACAGGCTTTTTATTGACGAACTGGAAGATCACTTCATTCACCTCATCTTTTTCCTCGGCCACTACCCAGTCGAACTGCTCTTCAAAGGTGTCCAAAGCCCACAGACCCTGATTATCGCTTTGAGTTGTAATCACGGGATTGGCCCCTAAAACGGCAGCCACCTCCTTTGTCAGCTGGTTTGCTCCCCCCTTATGTCCACTCAGCACGGCAATGACATTCTTCCCTGTACTATCCACACAAACCACGGCAGGATCGGTATATTTATCCTTAATAACAGGGGCGATGGTGCGCACACAGATACCTAAGGCTGAAACAAAGATGAATGCATCGAACTCATGGAAGGTGTCTTTTACCTCGCCGCGAGCCAACAGCTTAGTCTCACCTGAAAGTGCCTTCTGCAATTTCCGTGCGATTTTTCTACTCTCTATAGATATGGGTACGATTGCTATCTTCATTTCTTCCTTGCTTTCAAAATTATAATGGGATGATAATCGTTGATTGCCACACGCATCGGTTCTTCCAAGACAAGGCCCAATTCCTGTGCTGTCATTTCAAATACCTCCTGGCTATCTGTATGGATGCGTTTATCCGTGACACTCTCTGGAGCCACACAGTTGTAAACCATTACACCACCCGGCAACAATACGTCTTCAGCCTTCTTCATTACTTCTTTCAAACGCCCACCATGCCCCCCGATAAAGACGGCATCTGGCGGAATGCAGTTATCAACAGGAATCTCGATGAAATCGGCAATTATTGAGGTTATACCTGGAGTTTTAAACCGATGTGTATTGATGTCCATCAGCCGTTTACCCTCTTCGCGAATCTCGAAAGCAGTGACCTGGAGATGAGGAAACTGAAGTCGGGCTTCAATGGAAATACTGCCTGTACAGAAACCGATATCCCATAGAGACCGCCGATTCTGCAATTCGAGAGCAGCTAAAGTGAGCAGCCGGACGGGCCATTTGGTAATCATCTTCTCCCGTCCATCGAGGAGCGCAAACTGGCTGTCGGGTATTCCGAAGGGTTTGTCAGTTGCCAGACTGCAACCTTCATGCATCTCCAATATCAGGCAATTGGGACGTTGAAAAGCGCTATGCGCTGCTTCTTCCAAACTGAGCGTCGTAACGCGTTCCTCCGTTTCGCTGCCAAGATGCTCGCCTATGCTCATCCGGTAGCCATCGTATCCATACTCCAGCATACGCCGGGCAATGGCAGCAGGCGTATGATCACCATCCGTAAGCACTCCTACTTTCTGTCTGCGCTCTATCAACGCGCGGTCCAGTTCATGCCAGGGGCGGCCTGTCAGCGAGACAATGGTCATATCATGATATGGCATCACCAGCCGATGAGCCAACATCTGCAAAGAATTGAAATAAGGCACTACCTGTATCTCTGCATCAGGCAGCTCGCGCCTGATGGTGTTGGCAAAGCCGAAAAACAAAGGATCGCCTGACGCAAACACCACCACGGGCCTTTCCGTTCGGGCATATTGTGCAAAGACATCACTCAGCGGAACCGTGATGTCAATCCATTCAGCGTCTTCAGGAATAAGCCCTTTCACCAATTCATGATGGCGCTTACCTCCAGAGAAGACACTGCCGGGAGGCATCTCCGGCAGCATGATGCCTTCCCGGGCATCTGGTATTCCGATCACGACAAACCGCTTAGACATCTCTCCCGGGTTTTAACTGTTCGGCATCTGGCCATGCCAGGATACTGTTCACAAGCGTTGCAGCCAGATTAGAGCCGCCCTTTCGGCCTTCCACGATAATCTTAGGCACGTCGCCAAAGACCTTCACCATATGTTTCGACTCACAGACGTGGACGAACCCCACGGGTGCAGCAATGATTCCCGCAGGCCTCGCCTTCCCCCGGCGCATCAGGTCGCAGAGTTCCATCAGGGCCGTGGGAGCATTGCCGAAGACATAAAGGGCTTCGGGATATTCCTCCGCTGCCACTCGGATACCCGCCTGTGTTCGGGTAAGACCTTCTTTTGCCTCGGCATGTACCATCTGCGCCACCCTTTCATCATGTAGATAGCATTTCACTTCTATGCCCAGCCGCTCACAAGCAGCCTTGCGGATACCACTGGCAGCCATCGTCACATCAGTGATGATACAAGGCTTTTCCATACTAGTCAAAGCCTGATAGATACGGGGGACGGCCTCCTCATCGGTATAGAGGATATCCTCCATCGAAAAATCGGCAGTCGTATGGATGGCATGCAAGAGCGGCCACTTGCGCCATAAAGGAATATCAGGCTTCTGAAGTTCGGAGGCAATCGTGCGGAAACTCTCCATCATGATCTCCTGGCCTTTATTGCTTTTCCCTTCGGCCAGCGACCGTTGGTTCTTAGCCGCTGTTTCCACTTCCCGATAATACCCTCGGGGCGTTATAAACTTCTGATTCCACACATAACTCTGCGAATTGCCGATGATGACAACGGTAAACATATCTACCTGCTCAGGATCAAAATCCTTCAGCGTGGTAACATGGATTTCCTGATCCTCCCGCCCTGCCTGACGTACATAGCCCACGGGCGTCATTTCGGAACGGCTCTTCAGAAAGAGTTCCTTCAAACGGTAAAGTTGCCAGTAGCGTCCCTGACTCTTAGGGTTATAGACGGCAGTAATGAAATCGGCCTCTGCGGCAGCCACGATGCGCCGCTCAATCACAGTCCAAGGCGTCATCAGGTCAGAAAGAGATATCACGCAGAAGTCATGTCCCATGGGAGCCCCCAGCAGCGAAGCAGCTTTTTGGAAAGCACTGATACCCGGCAACGCAACAATCTCCACCTCACATTCTCTTTCCTTCGCCATCTCATAGATCAGCGGAGCCATGCCGTAAATCCCTGCATCTCCGCTGGAAATGACCACCACAAGCTTGCCCTGCATAGCCAGTTCAAAAGCCTGACGGGCGCGGTCACGCTCACGCTTCATACCCGTATCTATGCAAGGACAGTCTGCCTTCAGATAAGGTTCTATAAACTGAAAATAGTATTTATAGCCAACCACCACATCAGCCTCACGGATTGCTTCCACCACGGCGGGCGTGATGTCTTCAGGACTTCCGGGGCCAATGCCTGCTATAGTAATCTTCGGTTTTCCCATAGGTAGATAATTGTTTCGGCAAAGATAGTAAAAAAGGTGCAAGCGGCCAAGGCTCGCACCTTTTTTTTACAATCACAAGTCACCGCCTGGTATTACTCCGTGGCAGTGGTAGGAGTCGAGAGAGCCTCATCGGTACCCAACTTCTTGATGGCCTCACGTGTGTGGTTCATCCACAGATTGCGGACGGCAGCACGTTCTGCCAAAGCAGGGATATACTCCTCACCACTCTTATAGGACTTCCAGCAAGCCTCGGTGAAGTTAGTCTCGTAGGCTGCTGTCTTGATACCTGCGGCATTGAACATAGAGAACCAACTCTCTTCATCGTCGGGATCGGCCATGTCGTTATGAGCGTGGTCACCGGCAATTGACATCAACGGATAGAGCTGTGCGTTCTTGGCGTTGTTCTTCACATACGACATCTTCTTGGTTACGTCACCTACCTCAATATAGAAGTTACCGCCACCAATATGATTGAGCACGTCGTCCACGTAGGTCTGATCCATATCCACGGTGCCTACATAGTAGTTCTGATTGAGGGCCCGGAGATGATCCTCCAGCTGTAAGTAACGGATGTTACCGCCATAATAGTCGTAACCTTCAGGATTACCATGACCCATAAAGGCAACGATACCTTGTGCAACGGCTGCCTTGATGTCCTGCTCGTTATTCAGCACGGTAGCCAGATTCTTGGCATCAGACTCCTCTGCCATCAGCGGTGTGCCTACAACAACCTGACGGTCGATGCTCTTCATATAGGCATCGGTAAAGTCAGCATTGCGGTTGTTCATGAAGTCTTTCACATAAGTGTCGCGTACACGGCGGTATTCCTCACCGGGAATCACCTGCAGCGACTGAATGACAATCTGCTTATAGCCAGCCAGTCCGATAGCGGTGAGCCAATGTTCGGGATCGTAGTAATCGCGGGGAGCCACATTCTCACCTGCCCGTGCATTATTGATGCAGATAGCCGACGAGAAAGCAAGATAGACATCCCAACCGGAGAAAGTGCTCTTGTAGTCGGCGACCACCTTGTCAAAGGTATCGTAGGCCTGTTCCCAGGTAGAACCGAAAGCCACCACAAGGATGACCTTGTCACTTTTCTTCTGGCTATTCACGGTGTTGTTGACAGCCTGCTGATACTTGTCGTAGTTAGAGCCCTTGCTGTTGTCGTCATCATCACTGCAAGCAGTAAAACTCATGGAAGCCATGATAGCCATCATGGCCAACATCAAAAATTTAATCTTCTTCATTGTTTCCTTGATTAAAATTAGACTTAAATTTATTATTGGTTTTCTTTCCTTGTGCAAAACGTATTGTGAAGGATGCATAAAGGGTAGTTCCCGGAGAGGTAGTACCGAGATGCAGCCCATGGTATGCCTTGTCCACGTAGTTGAAGATATTATCCACACCGGCCTCAATCTTGAAATGCAGAGAATGAGAAAATGAGAAAATGAGGAACTTCCGTGCGTTGAACTCATAACTTGTGTTCAGGCGCCACAACTGATAGCCCTTTCCATCACCATTTATCTGATAGTAGCGTTTGGAGGAGAAACGTCCGTAAAGACCAATGCCCAAATTTCTCATTCTCTCATTGTCTCCATTTCTCATTTTCCCAATAGGATGGTTCCAAGTGACGAACACATTACCCTTATGATGGGCCATGCCGTCGATGACGACCTGTTTCATCACATCATGCTCGGTGTCATACTGGTTAGCCTCAGTGTCGAGATAACTATAGCCCAAGCCTACGGAAAGCGAGCGCCATGAATAGCGGGCCGTCACATCTACGCCATAGGTTCTGGCATCCTCCACATTCTGGTATTGGCGTGTCTTCACCGGATCATACTGAAGGATATATTCTGCTGGAGCATCCTTGTTGGGTATGGTCACCAGCGTAATCATGTCCTCCACCTTATTATAATAGCCCGTGGCCGTAATGGAAAGGCCGTTCCAGGTATATTCGCCACCCACGGAGAAATAATTGCTCGTCTGAGGTGTCAGATCCTCATTCCCCAGATAGAGATAAGTGCCGTTCATCTGGCGGATATAGCGGTAATGCAGTTCCTTGGGGGTGGGCGTCTTGAAGCCCTGACTCCATGTGGCACGCAACCTGATGGCCTGCCCCAGTGTCAGCATGGCTGATATTTTCGGTGTCAACCGGAAACCAAACTGCTCATTGTGGTTGAGTCGGAGACCAGCCGTGATGTTCAGGGGCTTGAGCCATGTGAACTCATCCTGCACATAGATGGCCTCATGATGGTCGCTGACGGTTTCCTCCGCCACTCGCATGGGTGCTTTCAGATAGTCATAGCGATACTCCAATCCGGCAGAAAGGCGGTTCTCGTAAGGTAGCGTGAACACACCCTTTGCCTCAGCCATCATCCGCTGCTGGTCACTCTGCAATTGCTGATCACCGGGATAATAGGGATAGAAATTCGTGAAACGTCCGTCTATATAGCCGTCAGTGAGGTATTCCTGCGTGAAGTCATAGTAATAGGCATGTTTGTTCCAGGTGATATCGAGCGTGAGGAAGTCGTGGCGGTTGAGTTTCCAAGAGCCGCCGAGAGCCGCCGATGCATTATGATATTTCAGGTCATACCAATGAATGTCCACCCCGGGATGACTCCCCAGCGGACGGTAAATCTTCTTCCATTGATAACTGCCCTCGGCATAGATCTCCAACGGGCGGAGAGGAGTCCACGAAAGCCGTTCGGCCACCTGCCAGTTGGTACGGCGGTTCACGGTCTTATTGTGTGAATCGGTTATGGGGTATTCCGTCTGGTGGGGATCTTCACAGGCGGTATTCTGCCAGCCGTCGGTGTGCTGCATCTGGAAGTTCGTATAACTACTCACCTTCCCTATATTGAATCCGATGCCGTTATGCTGGCGCACATCACCATGACTGCCCACACGGGTAGTATTTTCCAAAAGCAGTCCCTGCCGGTCGTGTTTCTTCGTAATGATATTCACCACACCCGCTATCGCATCACTTCCATAAAGAGCCGAGGAAGCGCCCTTCACGATTTCAATCTTCTCTACGTTGGCGGGGTCTATCAGGCTCAGGTCGTTCTCGCCGCCCACATCTCCATGAATGCGTTTCCCGTTGATGAGAATCAGAATATAGTTGTTGCCCAAACCATTCATCTGCATCTGTGAACCCATGTCATCTTCATTAAAGTCGAAGGATGCCGTCAGCATCGAGAGCATGTCCTGCAGACTCTTTCCCGAAAAGTTGCGCAGCATCTTTCCGCTGATGACTTCCGTCTGCACCGGGTCGTTTTTCAGCAGATGCTCCGTTCCCGTTCCCGTGACTACCACTTCATCCAGATGATGGATGGAATCTGTCATCACCGACTGGGAACTGGCAGGCAGGCATCCCATGAGGGAAAGGCCTCCTGCCGACAGCACAACAACGAGCATTCTGAATTTCATCTTCTAATCAGTCTCTAAACTTAATGCCTATGCTGACAAAAGGCTTGCGCCCTGCGTTCAGTGAGGCGTAATTACTGTTATAGGGGCGGTCGTCCACCCAGTTGAATATATTCTCGATACCAATGGCAGGTTCAAAAACGAAATGCCGGGTCTTGATGGTATGTCGGGTCACGATATCCCACATGTTGTAGTGAGGGGCATAGCCGTATGTCTTCGAGTAGCGCCGGCTGTAGATGCGGCCGTTCAGACTGACGTTCAGGGTATAGGCTTTCCAGGTGTTCTTGTAATTGGCACCCACCACATAGGCATTCCTGATGGTCTTGTCCAATGGCAGATTGGTCTCCTCATCCTTCGTGCTCAGATGGGTGTAGGCTGCATTCAGCGAAAAGCCCAATCCCAGATACGCATTTCCGGCCACGTTGAATCCCAACACCCGTGCCTTGCTCACATTCTGGCGCTGGCGGGTTTCCTCATGACCGTATTTTTCCATCGACTCCTCGCCCTTTGCCAGTGTCACGTAGTCAATCATGTCCCTGATTTTGTTGAGGAACACATTTCCCGAGACACCGAAACGGGCATGATTGTATTCCGCATTCAGCGAGAAATAATGGTTTTTCTCGGGATTCAGGTTCATATTGGGCATGGTGTAGCGGTCGGTCGTCTTGGCTATATCGGTGGCATAGAGTTGCGAGAGTGTAGGCACTTTATATCCGGCAGCATACGATGCCCTCACGTTCAGACCGTCCCACTTGTACATGAGTGCCACATTGGGCGTGGCATAACTGTTGAAATTCTCATGATAGAGATAGCGGATACCAACCAGGGCCTGAAGTCCTTTCAGCAGTTTCAGTTCTTCCTGTGCAAAGGCAGCCCATGTATAGGCCGATTCACGGTCGATATTGTCACTCTGACTCTTCAGTATGTCGGTCTGAAACTCCACACCTACCGACAACTTGTTCCAGTCTGCCAGTGTGAAGATACCCTTCAACGTGGCAATATGGCTGCGTGTGTTCTTGCGTGTGATTTCCTCGCCGGCTTCGAAGGAGCCACTCTTCTTATAGTAATCGTTCTTCGACCAATAGGCATCCGTATTGTAATCGGCACGGATGAAGGCTTTCTTGCTGATCTTGTATTTGGCACCGGCTCCCATGGAGATTGTCTGATGGTGTATGTCATAGGCATATACATCGAAGGGACGGTCGGTATGATAGTTGTAGTAACTCACATCGCCATAGAGCGACAGACGGTCATTGGGGTCGAAGGTCAGGCGCTCGCTGAGCATGTCGGAATGGTATCCGGTCACGGCTATCTTGTTGGTCTCCACTAGCGTCTTCTCCCCGGTTTTCTTATCGGTTTTCTCTTCGTAGGGACTCAACTGGTAATTATCCAGTTGTTGACGCCCATAACTGGTATAGCTGCCAATCATCCCCTTCTGGATATTCAGGTTAGCCTGTTCGTTCAGCCCTCCTTTCTGGGAGAAACGGATATTATTGCTGACCTCTATCTTATCCTTTTCATCGTCGGTGATGATGTTCACAACACCGCCGATGGCATTCGTGCCGTAGAGTGTCGATGCCGCACCGCTCTGGATTTCGATGCGCTTCACCGAACTCAGGTTAATCTTCGCATAGGTGTCGTCGCCTGTCATCCTGCGTCCGTTCAGGAGAAACACGTAATAATCATCACTCAGTCCGTTCAGCGAGAGTGTCGAGCCCATGCCGTTGGTAAACTGAGTGAACGAGGGATTAAGTTTCTGCAGTGCTTCATCCAGGGTGGAGACATTGAGATTGAGCAGATCCTGTTGGGTGATGACCTGCACGGGTACCGGGGAGTCCGTCTGACGGTGGTGCGTACCAGTTCCCGTTACCACGATAGGTGACAGATTCACTTCCCTATCCACCTTGTTGCTCTGTGGATAAGCATTCATGGAAATGAGGGCACACGTCATGCCCACAAACATCGTTTTCTTCATTACTGACAGTTACATTCTATTTGCCGCGCCCATGTTCCCGTGGACAGCGTAATTAAAGTGTAGAGTGGCAGGTTTCCTGACTTGCCCCCGAAAACACACCTTCCCATCCCTGCGGACAGTGGCTTTTTATCGTGTTTCCGATAATGGGGCTTACAGTAGCGGGTACTGTCCCGGATTCTCACCGGATTCCCTTTTATACTCTGGCTGAGAGCCAAAATATCACCAATCTGGTTGCAAAGGTACGAAAAAGTTCGTATCTTTGCAACAAAATCAGAAATTAATGCAGAATTTTCTCATTGCAGCCACCAATTCGGGATGCGGAAAAACTACCCTCACCATCGGACTGCTCCGAGCACTCCGAAGGAAGGATGTCAGCGTGCAGCCGTTCAAGTGCGGTCCCGATTATATTGATACGCAGTACCACCAGATGGCCTGCGGTGAAGAATCCGTAAACCTTGACTCGCGATTCACCACCCCCGAACATCTGCGCGAGGTGTTCGACCAATACCATAAAGAGGCGAACATCGTGGAGGGCGTGATGGGACTCTACGACGGCTACGACCGCTGGAAGGGTTCTTCTGCGGAACTGGCAGCCATTCTCCGTCTTCCCGTCTTACTCATCGTCAATGCCCGGAGCATGGCCTATAGCGCTGCGGCCATCATCCACGGATTCACGAGCCTTCCCTGCAATGACCTTCCTCGCCTCCGCTTTGCGGGCATCATCTTCAATCAGGTGGGCTCCGAGCGCCACGCTTCTTTCCTGAAAAAAGCTTGCGAGGACACGCACACGCCCTGTCTCGGCTGTATTCCCCGCCTTCCAGATATGGAGATACCAAGCCGCCATCTGGGACTTTCGCTTGAGAACCGCGACTCTATCGAGCAGATTATCTGCCGGGCAGCTGATGCCGTAGAGAAGTATGTTGACCTTAAAGCCTTAGGATTATGAAGATTGCCGTAGCACGCGACGAAGCATTCAATTTCACCTATCGGGAGAATATCGACCGGCTCCGCGAAATCGGTGAGGTGGTTTTCTTCTCTCCCATCCGCGATCAGCAGTTTCCGTTGAATGCCTCTGAGTCGTCACTCCTCTATCTGCCCGGGGGCTATCCCGAATTCTTCCTCCGTCCGCTCAGCGCTAACACCCTGATGCTCACGGCCATCCACAACTTTATCGAGGAGGGTGGCCGCTGCCTGGCCGAATGTGGGGGCATGATGTATCTCTGCCGGCATATCATTGACGAAGAGGGTATGGCCTGGCCGATGGCTGCCGTATTACCCGGCGATGCCACCATGCAGGGCAAACGCCTCCATCTGGGCTATCGCGAATGGCTCGGCTTCAAGGGACATGAGTTCCACTATTCCTCCATCGTAGGCAACCCTACACCTTATTATATATATAAGAACCTTCGCGCCTCGTATGTTCATCTGTATTGGGGCGACAAGAATATCATGGATATATGGAAAGACTTCACCCCCTGATGCTTGCCGGAACGGGCAGCGATGTAGGCAAGAGCCTGGTAGCCACGGCCTTCTGCCGCATTTTCCTGCAAGACGGCTACCAGCCAGCTCCCTTCAAGGCGCAGAATATGGCCCTGAACAGTTATGCCACGCCCGAAGGACTGGAGATAGGCCGCGCACAGGCCGTTCAGGCTGAAGCGGCGGGCATTCCCTGCCATACCGATATGAACCCCCTGCTGCTGAAACCCAACAGCGACCACACTTCGCAGGTGATTCTCAACGGCCGTCCCATCGGCAACCAGCATGCCACGCAGTATTTCCGCCGTGAAGGGCGCGAAGTCTTGCGGCAGGCTGTCCATGAAGCCTTCGATCGTCTTTCCGCCCGCTATCATCCCATTGTGATGGAGGGTGCCGGCAGCATTGCCGAAATCAACCTCCGCGACGTGGATATCGTGAATATGCCGATGGCCCGCTATGCAGGGGCTGATGTCATTCTCGTGGCAGACATCGACCGCGGCGGCGTCTTTGCCTCCGTCTATGGTTCCATCATGTTGCAGCAGCCGGAAGACCGCCAGCGCATCAAGGGCATCATTATCAATAAGTTCCGGGGCGACCGCAGCCTCTTCGACGAAGGGCGCCGCCAGCTGGAACGCATCTGCGGCGTGCCCGTTCTGGGGGTGTTGCCCTATTTCAAGGATATCCACATCGAGGAAGAAGACAGCGTTTCGCTGGAGCGGAAGAGTATGGAAGCCCATGAGGGCAAGGTGAATATCGCCGTCGTGATGCTCCGCCACCTGAGCAACTTCACCGATTTTAATGTGCTGGAGCAGGACAGTCGCGTACACCTTTTCTACACCAACAACACCGAAGAGATACAGAAAGCCGACATCATTATCCTGCCCGGAACGAAAAGCACCATCCACGACCTGATGGAACTGCGTCGCAACGGTTGTGCACAAGCCATTCTTCAGGCTCACCACGACGGCAAGACCGTCATCGGTATCTGCGGCGGATTCCAGATGATGGGCCAAGAGATACTCGACCCCCAACAGGTGGAAAGCGATGTGGAGCGCATGCCCGGTCTCGGACTGCTGCCCCTCACCACCACGATGGACGGCGAGAAGCGCACCGTTCAGGTCAGTTTCGATTGGCAGGGGAAGCCCTGCAAAGGCTACGAAATCCATATGGGCCGTACCAGTCAGGTTTCAGGTTTCAAGTTTCAGGTTTCAAGTAACCACCAACACCCATCACCCAACACCCAACACCCAACCACCAACACCCATCACCTCACCACCTATCGGGAAAATCCCCGATGCTGGGGCACGTATATCCACGGCATTCTCGACAATCCGCCCGTCATCGACGAATTGCTGAGTCCGTTACTGAAAGACAAAGAAAAGGAAACCACTTTCGACTATCAAGCCTACAAGCAGCAACAATACGACCTGCTTGCCGATGCCGTGCGCCGCGAAATCGATATGCCTACACTATATAGAATATTACGAGGAGCATAGCCACCATCACCACCTCCACCCGCTGGTTCACGCGGATGGCCTTCTTCATATCAGCCGTTTTCAGCTTCCGCTCATGGTCGCCGATAAACGGCTTTTCTATAACCTCACCAAAATAGACGTGCGGCCCCCCGAACCTACAGTTCAGGATACCAGCCAGCGCAGCCTCGGGCCATCCGCTGTTGGGCGAGGCGTGCTGAGGACCGAAGGTGCGAACAAATTGCAGAAGCCCAAGAAACCTTCTTCCCCAACCGCCCGTGAGCACCATCAGCAGGGCCGTCAGCCGTGCCGGAATCCAGTTGGCCGCATCGTCTATCCTTGCTGCCACCGTGCCGAATTCGCGGTAGCGTTCCGTACGGTAGCCTATCATCGAGTCGAGTGTATTCACCATTTTATAGGTCATCATCCCCGGCACACCACCCACGAGCAGCCAGAACAGCGGAGCCACCACTCCGTCGCTGAGGTTCTCGGCCAGCGTTTCCAAGGCTGCCTTGCGCACCTCCTGATCCGAAAGCTGCGTTGTGTCACGCCCCACGATACGGGCCACCTGCCTGCGACCTGCCTCCAGCGAATGGTCGGCAGCCTCGAATACCATGCGTACCTCGCGGCAGAGCGTCGTACCCGCCAGACAGTAGAAAATGAGTATCGCCTCAATAATGATGGGTCGCTCCTGTAATCCGAATGCCCGCTGCACCCCGTAGAGCAAGCTCCACGTGGCTGCGAAAGTGAGAAAAATGAGCACTACCGCCAAAAAACCGCCATTCCATCGGCGAAATCGCCCACGGTTCAGCAGTCTTTCGCCCCATGCAATAGCCTTTCCGAAGGCCACCACCGGATGCGGTAGCCAAGCAGGATCGCCCATCAGTTTGTCGGCAATCCAACCTATCAGCAGACTCAGCGCATTGACCATTCCCTCAGTTTCTCTATCAACAGGTTATTCTCGTCAGGCCGTTGGGCAGCCATACGGATGTAATGACCATCCAGCCCTTCAAAGTTAGAAGCATCGCGTATCAGGATTCCCCGCTCCGCAAGCCACGCTTTCAGCTCACTCCCGCAAGGCCTTTCCAGCCTCACCAGGAAGAAGTTAGTAGTGGTAGGCAGCGGTTCCATTCCATCAATATCCGCAACAGCAGCCCAAAACCGCTGCGTCTCGCGCAGATATTCATCCGCGAACGTCGCGTCCCTCTTCTCCTTCCTCTTAAACCGCTCCTCTAAGACAAACATCCCAGCCTGCTGCGCCATCACATTTACCGACCAGGGTTGCAACATCCGTTCCACCTTACTGACCAGCTGCTCCGCTCCCGTGAGATAGCCCAACCGGAGTCCCGGCAGGGCATATTGCTTAGTCATCGAATGGAGTAGCAGCAGATTGCCGTAGCCCGCGGATTCGCCGACGGACAGCAACGGTTCGCGGCAGAAAGCCTCATACGACTGATCCACCACGAAAACCACCTTCGGATGGGCCACTACCAGCTCCAGCAACGCCTCCCGGGGAATTACCGTTCCTGTAGGATTGTTCGGGTTGCAGAGCCACACCATCGTGGCATCCTCCCCCATTTCATCCAGCCGTCGGATACTCCGTAGCTGATGACCGTAGAGCCTGCAGGCATCCGCATACTCCGAAAAGGTGGGCTGCAGCACGTAAGAGATACGCTTGGGAAACGCCTGAGCCGCCAGATAGATAGCCTCCGTGGCTCCATTCGTCACCAAGACTGATGCCGGAGTGACGCCTTCATGCCGGGCAATAGTCGCCCTCAACGACTCGGAGGCAGGTTCCGGATAGTGCGACAGCCCCTCAAGCCCCTGCCTGAGATGCCCCAAAAGCCCTTCAGGCAAAGCCTCGCGGCAGACATTCGAACTGAAATCGTGCTTGATCTCCGTCGGCTGCGCATATCCGTCGTCGCCGTGTCCTCTCAGCATATATAGGTTTATTTTTCGTCCATTCTACGATAGATTCCCGCCAGTATGGTGCCGCTGATGCTGTGCCATGCACACGAAATGGCACAAGGCAATACCGACAACGGCTGCGCGGCAAAGAACGTTCCGGCCAATACCGTGGCCAGCCCAGCATTCTGCATGCCCACCTCAATACTGATTGTGCGCTTCTTGGCCGTATTGAAACCAGCCAGTCGGCCTGCCACCCACCCCAGAAGATACCCCAGCGAATTGTGGCAGAACACCACGGCGAAAGTCCAGATGAACAGCATGAAGCCCCTTTCCACCAGCGGGTCGTGAACCGTAGAGATCACACCACCCACGATACAGGCCAGCAGGATGACCGAAGTGCCTGGCATCAGCGACTGAAGCGTCAGGAAACTCTCGCGCTTGCTGAAATAGTAATTCAGCACGCAGCCCAGCGCAATAGGCAGAATCGTCACAATCAGGATGTTCAGGAACATGCCCACCGTATCTATTTCGATAATCGCGCCCGCCGTCAGCTGCATCAGCAGAGGCGTCATCACAGGCGCCAGAACCGTCGAAGCACAAGTCATTCCTACCGAGAAAGCCACATCGCCATGACAAAGATACGACATGATGTTGCTGGAAACACCACCCGGACAGCAGCCCACCAGCAGGATTCCCAAGGCCAATGCCGGTTCCAGATGCCACACCCTCACCAACAGATAAGCCACGCCCGGCATAATCACGAACTGCGCCACAACGCCCACCAAGAAGTCCCAGGGCCGCCGGGCTACCACCTTGAAGTCCTGCATCGTCAGCGTCAGTCCCATCGTCAGCATAATCAGCCCCAGAATAACCGTCTGCGTATTCCCATGCACCCACTTAAAAAGTCCGGGCACCATAAACGTGATGACCGCCACAGCGATGATAAAAGCCGATGCATATTTGGCCAGCCACTGGCTAAGCCCTTTCAGTATCTCCATTTCAAACGATTCCTTTGATAACAGGTGCAAAAGTACGAACATAAAAACTAACCGCCAAAGATTCTCCCGTTTTTCTTCAGCATCCCCACATGTTCCAACAACATTTCGCACCACTTCAAAATATTCACCACGGCAAACAACAATCTGTATATCAATATTTTGCGGTGAAGGGTTAAAAAGGAGACCCACCCCAGCCCTCCCTGTTTATGCTCACAAGGGGTCTGTCCCCCTGTGCTGAGAGCACTCCAAATAGCGTATGCTATGCCGATGGGCAGTGTGCGTAGGGCATGGCTTAAACAGTAAAACGAGAGCAGATAACCTGCTAACATTCCGATTGTTGGCAAAAGTTTTGTAAACTGCTCCGAATACTTCAGCATCGTGGTAGCAAATGTCTCTAAGACAATGGCACCT
>OCVV011359397.1_pt1 | contig 211701 bp, 169 predicted proteins | sample 1539721 | NCBI WGS metagenome assembly OCVV01 (sample SAMN02144230, study PRJEB22623) | gut metagenome | biome: sheep rumen | host: Ovis aries | place: New Zealand | reverse complement strand
GCGCTGCGAACCCCGGGCGGAAAATCCGTAAGGAATGAATTTTTGCTCCCGCAGGGCAAGCTCTGCTCCGCAAAAATTCTCCTCGCACCGCACATGTCGCTGCTGCGGATTTCCCTGAAGGGGGCTGCAGCCCCCTTCAAAACCCCTAAAAGAAGGACTGCAAACTTTTTCTTACGTTTTCCCTGTCGGAGGGATTGCGGCAGAATTCCGTTACTTGATCCTCGGGTTCATCGTCTTGAGCAGACGGTTTCCGACCAGGCCGGCGACCGCCATGCAGATTACCAGCTCCGGCACGAGGTACGCGCCGTTATAGACGACGCTGTAGACAAAGGGAGCCTGGCCCTCCACCGGGTAAGCGGCCACCCACATGAGGCCCGCGATGATGGCGGAAGCGGCCCGGCCCAGGGCCGCCACGCCCATGGCGGGCAGCAGGCTGTAGCGCTCCGGATCCCGGATCACGAAGAACGCAAGCACCGCCAGGGCCGCCAGCAGCAGGGCGTAGAGCACCCAGAGGGAAGGATAGCTGATGATCATCAGCACCAGCAGGGCGGCGGACAGGCCCAGGGTCAGGAACACCTGCCAGCCCTTGCGCGTATAGCGGTAGAGCCCAGCCAGGCCCAGGGCCGCGAAGGCGATCAGATAGTCAAAGATCACCTGCCAGACGGACAGGAAATCCCCGCCCTGCAGGTATTGGAGCAATCCGTAGATCAGCCCCGCCGCGACACCGGGCCCGACGCCGAAGGCAGCGGAAAAGAGCATCAGCGGCAGCATGCTGGCCGGCGTGATGGAGCCACCTTGCGGCATCCGGAATACGCGGATGTAGCTCAGCACAAAGCTCAGCGCAATGGCGATCGCCCCGTAGGCGACGGTCTGCGCCGTCCAGGCCTTCCGGCCCCGGCAGATGGCAAAGAGGATCACCGCCAGGGCTGCCAGGCCGATGATCATCCCCCAGAAGGAAATGTCCGCGCTCAGCAGCTTTTTAAAAAGCGTATCCCGTACATAGCTCGGCTGCGCCGTTTCTTCCGCCAAAGCGGAGACAAAAAGGAAATCCATGGTTTCAGTCCTCCAGTTTTAATCAATCAAAAGCCCCCGCGTCCGCACGCAGGGGCAAAAACACAAACACCTTCAGTGTTTCCGCTTCCCTACGGTAGGATGATCTACACAGGTTCCAAGGGTCAGGCGAAGCCTTCTCAGCGTCCGTTGCCGGACGCACCCCCAGCGGGTTTTTCAATTGTCATCCCCTATTATAGGCATCCGTGGAGGATTGTCAAGGGTTTTTTCAGCCCTTGACCGCACCGGCCACGCGGCGGTTCTTGAGACCCCAGCGCGGGAGACGGCGGAGCCGGGCGTTTTCCGCGTTTTCTTCCGTCTCCGCGTCCAAAGTGGCCTCCACCGATCCATGGACCCGCTCCAGCGCCTGCTCGCGGCGGATCAGCGCGCCCATCTTGAGCCAGTAGAGCGTCAGCAGCAGGGCGCCGGCGGCCACCCAGGCGGCGGGGCTGGCAAAGCAGGCAGCGGTAAAGCCGAAGCGGCCCACCAGCAGCGAAGCCACAAAGACGCGGCCGATCAGTTCAAAGACACCAGCCAGCATGGCCTCCCGGGAATAGCCCAGGCCCTGCAGGGAGTTGCGGTATACGAAGATCACCAGCAAAGCGGGGAAGAAGAAGCCGTCGATCAGCAGGTACTGGGCCGTCAGGTTCAGCACCTCCGTCTCCGTTGCGCTGACGAAGAGCATGGCCATCGTCCGGCCGAAAAAGCCCAGCACCGCGCAGGAAAGCACGCTGTAGAGCATCCCGATGCCCGTCATCTGACGGACGCCCAGACGGATGCGGCGGATCTTCCCCGCCCCCAGGTTCTGGCTGCAGAAGGTCGCCATGCCAACGCCGAGGGCGTCCATGGGGCAGGTGACGATGTTGTGCACGCGGGACGCCGCGCCCACCGCGGCGACGGCGTGAACGCCCAGGCTGTTGACCGCGGCGGTCATGGTGACGCTGCCGATGGCGGTGATGGAAAACTGAAGCCCCATCGGCAGGCCGTTTTTAAGGAGCCGACCGGCGTAAGCGGAGCGCAGCTTCCACTCGTCCCCGTGGGGAATCAGCTGCGGGAAGCGGCGGACCATGTAGACCAGGCACAGGACCCCGGAAATCAGCTGGCTGCACAGCGTTGCCCATGCGGCCCCGGCCACGCCCATGCGGAAGGCGGAGATAAACACCACGTCCAGCACGATGTTGAGCAGGCAGGACAGGATCAGGAAGAGCAGCGGCGTCCGGCTGTCCCCCACGGCCCTCAGGATGCCTGCCAGCATGTTGTACAGCATGGTCACGGCCATGCCGGTGAAGATCACGTGGATGTACTCGTATTCGTACGTATAGAGCTCCGACGGGGTATTGAGCAGGGTCAAAAGATCGTCCGTCAGGAAGAACATCAGCGCCGTCAGCACGGCGGTCAGGGCGGCACCCAGCCACAGGCAGTGGGCCACCGCGCGGCGGACGCCCTGCATGTCCCCAGCCCCGAAATCCTGGGCCGCGGGGATGGCGAAGCCCGAGCACAGCCCCAGCACGAAGCCGATGATCAGAAAGTTCATGGAGCCCGTGCCGGACACGCCGGCAAAGGCCTCCGTGCCCATGAAGCGGCCCACGATCATGCTGTCCGCCATGCTGTAGAGCTGCTGAAACAGGTTGCCCACCAGCAGCGGCAGGCAGAACATGGATATTTTACGGGCAGGAGAGCCCGTGAGTAAATCTGTCATAAAAAGCCTTCTTTCCTCTGCCCGTTTGGGCAGGGTACAGATTTTACACCTTTTTTCAGGTTTGTCAATCCGCCGGATCAGGCTGTTTTTAGACCAAATGCAGCTGTATACCACCTGAATAACGATCACAAATCTGACACTCTGCAGAGGGGGTGATCAGGGGGATTCTTCCCCCTGATTGTAATCCGCAGCGACGGCATGTACGCCGCGAGGAGCATTTTTGCGGAGCAGAATGATACCTGGGTAAAAGAAGATGCTCCCACTTCTGCGGGAGCAAAAATACATTCCTTGCGGATTTGCCGCCCGTGAGCCCCGTTAGGGGCGAGAGGCAAATCCGTCCGGGGGTTCCCGTAGGGGGGTCGATAGACCCCCATGCGAAACTTCACGTTTCTTCGTTAATGTGTTCCCATCCCTGGGCCATGATGGTGCGCACGTGGGCGTCGGCCAGGGAGTAAAAGACGCTCTTGCCCTTCCGGCGGGCGCGGACCAGGCCGGAGGCCTTCAGGATTTTGAGCTGGTGGGAGATGGCGCTCTGGGTCATGCCCAGGGTTTCCGCCAGGTCGCACACGCAGACCTCGGCCTCGAACAGCACGAACAGGATGCGGATGCGGGTCGTATCCCCGAAGATCTTGAACAGCTCCGCCAGGTCCTGCATGTCGTTTTCTGCGGGCAGCTTTTCCCGTACCAGGCTGACCAGGTCGCTGTGGACGACGCTTTCCTCGCAGCACTCCACCCCGGCGTCAAAACGTTCGCTCATCTGATCACCACTTTCTGATAAGTAAAATCTGCACCGCGTTCAGCACGGCCAGCACCATGACGCCCACGTCGGCGAAAATCGCCATCCACATGTTGGCGACGCCCAGGGCACCCAGCAGCAGGCACAGGGCCTTGACGCCGATGGCGAACCAGATGTTTTCCCGGACGATGTGCAGGCAGACGCGGGCGATGCGGACCGCCAGGGCGATCTTCCCCGGGTCGTCGTCCATCAGCACCACGTCCGCCGCCTCGATGGCCGCGTCCGAGCCCAGGGCTCCCATGGCGATGCCGACGTCCGCCCGGGACAGGACCGGGGCGTCGTTGATGCCGTCGCCCACGAAGGCCAGCTTGTCCTTACCGGACTGGGACGCCAGCAGCTTTTCGACCTGCTCCACCTTCTGGTCCGGCAAGAGCTCCGCCTCTACCTGGTCTATGGAAAGCTCCCGGGCGATGGCCTCCGCCGCCTCCCGACGGTCCCCGGTCAGCATGACGGTCCGGCGGACACCGGTCTTTTTCAGGCTCTCGATGGCCGCTTTGGCCCCGGGCTTCACCCGGTCGGCAATCAGGATATGGCCCAGATACTCCCCGTCCCGGGCAATGTGCACCACGGTCCCCACGCTCCCGCAGGGAATGAATGAGACGCCGTGCGCCTTCATCAGCTTCTCGTTGCCGACCAGCACGAGGCTGTTGTCCAGCTCCGCCTCGATTCCCTGGCCGGGCACCTCGCGGATGTCCCCGTCCTCCGCCGCCGGGGCTTCGTCCCCGCAGGCGGCGATGATGCTTCGGGCGATCGGGTGGGTGGACTTTCGCTCCGCCCGCGCGGCCAGGCGCAGGAGCTCCCGGTCGTCCAGGGGGCTGTGATGCACCCCCGCCACCTCGAAGACGCCCAGCGTCACCGTGCCCGTCTTGTCAAAGGCGACCGTCCGCACATCCGATAAGGCCTCCAGATAATTGGACCCCTTGACCAGCACGCCCTGCCTGCTGGCGGTGCCGATGCCGGCAAAAAACGTCAGCGGGATGCTGATCACCAGGGCGCACGGACAGCTGATCACCAGGAAGGTGAGGGCGCGATAGACCCAGCCGCCCCAATCCGCGCTTTTGCCGGTCAGCGTCAGGAACAGCGGGGGCAGGACTGCCAGGGCCAGGGCGGCCAGGCAGACCGCCGGGGTATAGACCCGGGCAAAGCGGGTGATGAAGGCCTCCGAACGAGACTTTCTGGAGCTGGCGTTTTCCACCAGGTCCAGCACGCGGGACGCCGTCGAATCGCCGAATTCCTTGGTGGTCCTGAGCTCGATATAGCCGCTTTGGTTGATGCAGCCGCTCAGCACCTCGTCCCCGGGCCGCGCCGTCCTGGGCACGCTCTCCCCGGTGAGGGCGGCGGTGTCCAGCGTGGTTTCTCCCTTGACGACGATCCCGTCGATCGGGATCTTTTCGCCGGGCCGGACGCACAGGACGGTCCCGATTTCCACCTCGTCCGGGTCCACCGCCTCCGCCTCACCGTCATCGCGGAGGACATAGGCCACGTCCGGCCGGATGTCCATCAGCTCGGTGATGCTCCTGCGGCTCTTGCCCACCGCGACGGACTGAAACAGCTCCCCGATCTGGTAAAACAGCATGACCGCCGCGCCTTCCACATATTCCCCCAGGACGAACGCGCCGACCGTCGCCACCGTCATCAGGAAGCACTCGTCAAAGGGCTGACGGTTTTTGACGCCCTTGAACGCTTTGATCAGGATGTCGTACCCGATGATAAAATACGGGATCAGAAACAGCCCCAGACGGAGCCAGCGGTTCTGAACCGGCAGGAGGCTGAAAAGGATCAGCAGGGCTGCCGAAATAAGGATCCGGATCAGGGTTTTCTTCTGCTTTTTGTTCATGGTCGCGCCTCGATTCAATCATCCGTCCGCACAGCAATGGGCGGTGTTCTGATATTACAGGAAAATTTCGCAGTCGGATTCGACTTTCTTGCAGTTTTTGAGGACTTCCTGCATGACCGCCTTCGGGTCCGCCCCCTCCTCGAAGGTGACGTTCATCTTGAGCAGCATGAAGTTGACCACCGCTTCCTTCACCCCGGGGGTACGGTTGGCGGCGTCTTCCATCTTGGCGGCGCAGTTCGCGCAGTCTACGTCGATCTTGTAGCTCTTTTTCATCGAATTGTCCCCCTGCTTTATATTTGAGTGTTTGTTCATATGAGCAACTGCTCATATGTTATTATAATCGTTTTCCGCTGTATGTCAAGCGGTTTTACAAAAAATATCCCGGTGATGAGACCGGGATAAAGATTACTGTATATTCCAATTTTGGTTCGGGTAAGCCTCCCGGATCCGGGAGGCCAGCGGCTCTCCGCAGGTAATGTTCATCAGCAGCGGGGGCGCGTCCAGCCCATCAAGAGAAGAAACCTGGGCGTTCAGGAAATAGACCTCCCGGAGCTCCGGCATATCGGCCAGCCAGCGGAAATCAGGAAACTGGCCGTTCGCCATATCCAGGGACCGCAGGTGCGGGAGACGGACCGTGCCCTCCGTGGGCACTGTGGTCTCTCCCCCGTAAAAATACAGCTTCTCCAGCAGGTTCAGCGGTTCCAGCGCTTTGAGCGGCAGGCCCATCGGATGGGTGACGGTCAGGCTGGTCAAATGCTGCAGCATGGCCAGGGCGTTGACCCCCTCCTGGTCCAGGTTCTGCAGCTCCACCGTTTCCAGTTCCGGCATCCGGGACAGCTCCCAGACGTTGCGCAGGGATACCCCGTACAGCTGGATGCGGCGCAGGGGCAGGGAGGTCAGGATCTCCACGCTGTTCACCTGCGTGTCGCTGAGGTTGAGCTCCCGCAGGCCGGAAAGGGTGCTCACGTCGCCGAGGCCGTCCAGGGGCAGGCAGGAGATGTTCAGGTACTGGATGTTCCCGTTTCCCCGAAGCGGGGCCAGGGAAGTGATCGGGTTATGGGCCAGGCCCAGCCGGGCGATCTTCGTGCCGCGCAAGGGCTCCAGGTCCGAGATATTCTGGTTATAGACGGACAGCTCGGTCAGGTTCGGCAGGGCCCTAATGTCCTCCAGCGAAGAAATGCCGCCGTTTTGCTCAAACAGGCCGCTCTGCTGGAAATCATAGAGATAGGCGTAGTCGTACTTGCCCCGGAACCAGAACTGTCCCTCATACTGGTAAATCTGCTTTCCATAAATATGAAGGGACGTCACCTGGCTCAGGTCCTCTTTGGACAGCTCCCCCTCCGGCTTCCCCAGGGCTTCCCGGACGGCCTGCTCGATCAGGGGCTCCCGGAACTGATAGGCGGGACTGAGGGCGCGGGCGATAAGCCCCGGCGCGTCCAAACGGAACGCCAAAGGCACGGCCGCCCCCAGCAGTGCCAGGCACAGGCACGCCGCGATCAGGCGGTGCTTTTTCTTTTTCGGCATCGGTCGGCGGCAGTTCAGGCCAAACCGGGCGGAAAGCAGGTCGCGCAGCAGTTCCTCCGCGCTCTGGTAGCGCCGGTCCGGGTCAAAGGCGGAGGCCTTGCCGATGATCTTCCGCAGGTCCTCGTCCAGCCCTTCGTCGGCCTTTTCCTCATAGGCCCCGGTCAGGGCGTAGCGCAGCAGGACGCCGCAGGCGTATATATCGCTCCTTTCGTCCGTCTGCCGGTAGCCGAACTGCTCCGGCGGGGCGACGGCCCGGGTGCCGGAAACAACGGTATCCTCCGCCGCGTCCTGCTGGTAGCGGCGGGAGATGCCCAGGTCGATTAGGTGGCACTGGCCGCAGGGGTCGATCACCACGTTCTGTGGCTTGATGTCCCGGTGAATCACCGGGGGCGTAAGCCCGTGCAGGAAGACCAGCTTTTCCGCCACCGAGATCAGGCAGGAAAGCGCCGCGGACCGGCTCATCGGCCTGTCCCGGACCAATTGCTCCACCGTCTTTCCCTCGATCCAGCCCATGGCGAACCAGAAGGCGCTGGTCCCCGCGCTGTCCTCCAGGGCGGGGAAGCTCCTGGCCGCCTCGGATTCCTCGTCCATGCTGTGGATGAGGGTCAGCAGGGCGCACTCCTTTTTGAGCCGCTCCGCCCCGAGCGGCGTCAGGGACTGCCTGACCAGGGCCTTTTCCCCGCCGTCCCTCGCCCGCATCAGGCAGGAAAGGACGTCCTCTCCCCGTTTGACCGTTTCCAGATATTCATACCGCCGCGTAATTTCCGGCAGCAGCAGTTCCGCGTCCTGATACAGCGCGACCGCCTCCTTTTATCTGTACAGGGGCTCTTCCCCCGCCTTTTCCAGCATTTCGTTCGTTTCCTGCGGGGTGGCCCGGTGCTCCACCGCGTAAATCAGCACCGTGTCCTCCCGGACCCGGGGGTACAGGTGGCTCAGGACCGCCAGGCGCAGAAGCTGGTTGGTCTCTGCCAAAGTGCACCGCATGGTCAGGCTGATCCTCAGCACCACGTTTTTAGAAGGGATCTTCTGCCCCGCCAGCACTGCGTAAAAGTAGGACCGGTGGATGCCCGTACGGTCGATCATGTCCCGGGCGGTCAGGCGGCGCTTTTCCATCAACTCATAGAGATAATTGCCAAAGGACGGCTGCTCGATCTCGTCGTGTACGGAGACAGCCTCCGTAAAGTCCCCGCTCTGGCGGATCCTGGTCAGCATCTGGGAGGTGGTGATCCTGTCTTTCCCGGCCACGAAAATCGCCTTCCTTTTTGAATCGGCTCAACAGGGCAAGCATGGAGCAGATAAAAATATGAAATATCATACCAAAGGAACGCCACTTTGACAATCCCCCGCGCGGCCCGAATAGGGCCGGACAGTCTGGAATCATCCGCTCTCTTTCCCGGAAAAACCGCCCTGTTGTCTCGCCGCGGCCGCCGCCAAAAGTCCTCTGGCAGAAGACCACAAGCAACCGGATCTGAGATATAATATTGGATATACACAGCCAAACACACGCTTTAAGGAGGACTGGTCATGAAAAAGAACTGCAAAATCTGCCTGCTGCTGGGCCTGATCCTGACAGCGCTCCTTTGCTGCGGGACAGCATCCGCATATCTTGATTTTATCACAGAAGATAAAAACTGGAGCGTCGATTTAATCGACGATAAAAAAGACAGGGTTGGTATCACCTACGTTGGCGGATCCTCCTATGTCAGAATCCCCACTCATATTCCTTATAGCGGCAGAGACCTGCCGGTCGTCTGGGTTTCTCTCCACGGTAAAATCATTTCCTCTGTGGAATTTTTGCTGGAGACAGACGGAGGCACTCCGGTCCGGGAGTTTTACGGGCCACAGAACGACAGCCCCATTACCGGGCTCAAAATTTCCGAAGGCGTTCAGAAGGTGGGCGGCTTTCAGAATTGTTCACACCTGACGACCGTCATCCTGCCTTCCACCTGCACAACCATTGATTATTATGCTTTTGAGCACTGCAGTTCGCTGACCAATATCAACCTGGATCATGTGATTACCATTGAGCCTTCCGCCTTTCTGGGTACGAACCTTCCCGAAGTCCTGCTGCCGGAAGGCACAGCGCACATCGGCGGCTCTGCCTTTATGGAATGTCCGAACCTCCAGCGTGTAACGCTTCCCTCAACGCTGATCACCCTGGGATCTTCCGCGTTCAGAGACTGCACCGCCCTCGCAGAATTCGACGCCGGCGAGGCGAACCAGATCACAGAAATCCCTGCCAATCTTCTCAGGGGCTGTACATCTCTTTCCAGCGTCACCCTCCCGGATACGATCACCCGGCTGAAATCCTACTCATTTTTTGACTGTGCCGCACTCGAAAACATTGATTTGCCAGAAAGCCTGACCGCCATTGAAGGCTACTGCTTTTCCGGCTGTGATCAGATCACGGAAATCACCCTGCCCGCTGGCATGACTGTCATAGAAGAAAACGGCTTGCCCAGCCATTTGAAAAAGCTCGTCATGCCGGAGGGCATCGGGATGTCCGTCGTCCCAGCCTTCTGTTACGACTACCTGGAGGAACTGATTGCCCCGGTGACTGTCACCGCGACAAGATACAGCAGCGCAAAATTTCCCAGCCTCAAACGCGCGACTGTTTCCAGAACCACCCTGCTGCAAGGCTGCAAAGAAACCCTGGAAGAGGTCACCCTGCTGGATTCAGCGTATACCTCCCAGAGTCTGCAGGGATATACGGCCCTGCAAAAGGTGACCTTGCCAGATGAACTGACCGTCTTGCCTGCCGGAGCTTTTAAAGACTGTACCTCGCTGACAGAGGTTTCTTTCCCCCGTCATGGCCTCACCATCATCAACACCAGCACGTTCAGAGGCTGTACGGCTTTAGAACACATAGATATTCCCTGGGGCGTCACCGCAATCGGCGCTTACGCCTTCCAGGGCTGTGAACACCTGTACGACGTGATTCTGCCGAACAGCCTGACAGCCATTGGCAGTTATGCCTTTGCGGACTGCTCCTGGCTGGGCAGCCTGGATGTGCCGGACTCGGTGGATTCCATCTCCGGCAGCGCGTTTCAGAACGACTGGATCGTCCTGACTACCCGGCAGGGCTTGGCCGCCTGGTATACCGCCAAAGCAGACCCGGAAGACGGTATCCGCGTAGCGTTCCGCGATCAGGTCTGGTATCCAAACGGCACGAAACCGGGCATGGCAGCAAGCGCCGATAGCATTACGCTGACGGCCCCGGAGGTCACCCCGGAAAAAGAAGATTACTTTTATTATTACTTTCTGGAAGCATTGGACGGAGAATACAGCGATGTGATCAGCGGCGTGAACCTTTCTTCCGCCACCTTTACCGGCCTGAACACCGCGGACACCAGCTATACTGGCTGGGTCGTGGTGGGCTATTCCAACGACTCCATTGACCCGGAAACCCGAAACGTGCGCACAGACTATAACGGCGTGCGCTCTGACAACGCTGTTTGGGGAACTGCCATTCCCGCGCCGGATTTCTATCTGCCCGCGGGCCTCACTATCATCGAAGCGGACGCCTTCCAGGGGATCGCCGCCAGAGCCGTGGTAATTCCCGAAAGCGTCGTCACCATCTCCGGCAATCCCTTTGCCGAAAGCAAGGTCGTTGTGATCTACGGTTATCATGACACCTGGAAGGCCTGGGCGGAGGACAACGGATATACCTATATGCCGATGGAATGAACACAAGCTGGACCAAAGAAAAGCATCTAAACAGTAAAGGGGAGAATACTCTTGTTGAAAAGAAAGAAAAAGACGTCCGTAACCGCTTTCCTCCTCTGCCTTTTCCTCCTGCTCTCCTCCAGCCGAGCGCTGAGTGAAACTGTGGTGTTTCCCAATGATCTGAGCATCATCGAAGAGGAAGCCTTTGCCGATTCCGGGCTGTCAGGGCGCATCGTCATTCCGCCGTCGATCCAGCAGATTCACGGGCGGGCTTTTGCCAACTGTCAGATTACGGAAGTGGTTTTTCCGGAATGGATCGACTATATCGCCGCGGACGCCTTTGAGGGATGCGATGGGCTCAAAATCACTACCGTGGACGGCAGCTACGCGCAGAAATGGGCGGTCAGCCGGGGCTTGATTGAGATTATTAAGGATAAGATCACCAACCATTACGCGGAGCAAGAGCAGCAGATTTCTCATCAGCTGGGAGCCGATACAACGGTAAGTGAAAAAGAACCGGACGATTATGTTTCCGGCCGGGAATTCATGAACATGCTGGACTGGTTTATGGAAAGAGCCAACCCGCAGGCCCTGGAAGCCTGGAAAAAGGAACTGCCGAAGGTCCGGAAGTATAACGGGCCTCTGACCCGCGGAGAAGCTATGGTGGCCATCGTATACGCGGCCGAATTTGCCGGCGGAGAATACGCAGTGCCCCGGGATCCGGTTTTCAAGGAAGATACGCAGGGGCTTGAATGGTACGATAACTACATCGTCGATGAAGAACTGTTCGGCGACATCCTGCACCAGGTTTGCTCTATCTACTCCTTTTGGGGCGACGACCGGTATTTAGGCGCGTACAATTATCTGGAACAGTACGACTCTCTTCTTCATGGTTTGCCCATCCTGGATCAGGCAGATAACGGCTCATTTCACCTGGATCAACCGCTGACCGCGGATGAGGCGGAAACCGCTGTTACCCGTTTCCTGTTCGTGAACCCGGAAAAGCTGGAAAAGGACTACGCCGATATACAGACACCGGTAAAGCAAAAAATCACGGAGCTTCGGGCGCAGAAGGATGACGCAGTGCAAATCATTCTGAACTCCGCTTCTGAATACGAGGTCGGGGAAGGCGGAACCATTTACTACGTCTCCCCTTCCGGGAATGACAGCAACGACGGGACATCCCCCGCCACGGCCTGGCGTTCCCTGGACAAGGTGAACAGCGGCGGTATCACCAACGAGTACATGCGCGACAACCCCGGATTTCCTGAATTCCAGTGGGCCAGCGAACATCCGGACCAGGTTGCTCATTTCAATCCCGGGGACGTCGTGCTGTTTGAACGCGGCGGCGAATGGCGCGGGGTGCTGCGCACCGCTCCCGGCGTCACCTACTCTGCCTATGGCAGCGGCAGCAAGCCCAGGATTTTAGGCTCTCCAGAAAACGCTGGAGACGCCCAAAAATGGTCTCTGGCGGCTGGCACCAATAACATTTGGGTTTATTACATGCAAATTCCGGAATGCGGTGGCATTCTACTGGACAGAAGTGTCATGGCCCAGGCACGACCAGTTTGCTGGACAGGAGAAAAATTCATCACTGGCGACTCCTATGAAGGCGGATTATTTACCTTAACCAGGGCAGACTATGAACAACTGCCCACGATTGATTTTTCTAGGCTCAATAACCTTGATTTCTTCAACGCCTCCAAGAACCGGGATACTCTGGGACACGCTTCCACGGCAACGCTGTATCTCCGCTGTGATGAAGGGAACCCCGGTGAAGTCTACTCTTCCATCGAATTCCTGAGCGGATTCACCAACGAATGGAATGAAGGTGCCATCATGCTGCGGGATAACAGCAAAGTCGACAATTTTGAGCTTATGTATTTTTCCGGTCCCGGTATATCCTGCAGCGATTATGGCACCGTAAGCAACTGTGTTGTCGCATGGGGCGGAGGTCATGTAGAAATCACTGATTTTACCGAAGACGAATCCGGATTGCATTTTAATATTGGCGGTCGATTTGGGGATGGTATCACCACAGCAGATGATTATAATACAGTCCGGAATAATTATATCTATAATATCTGGGACAGCGGAATCAATATAGAAGCTTTCTCAGATCAGTATGATGAATGGACTTCTGAAACAGACCCACAAATGCTGGATGAATTAGTCGAACGAAAAGGAAATAAGGTTCTGAATAATGTTGTAGAAGCCTGCAGCAATGGCATCAATATGACAGACTGGGCGGCCATGGCCAAACAGATGTCAACACCTGGTTTTGTAGACAATGTAATTGATAGTAACATGTTCTTTGATTCCGGCTGCTCTCCCTGGTCGCACCCCGATGAACAGCAAGGATATGGAGCTATTTCCATTAATACTCCTTCCGGTGGTACAAGCAATAACACCATCTCCAATAATATCCTGTGTGGCACAAATCCAGACGTTGCATTGTTGACAATATGGAGCGATGGTGAACCAACTGGATTTACTTATTCCAACAACATCTACGCTCAACCAGTCCGGGAGAAGCTGATTGAAATCAAGCGGGAAAACTGGTCACAGGGAGAAGGCAGAGTGGACTACATTCGTAATTCAGGAAGGAAAATCAATCCAGACAATCCTTTTTTGTCCGAAGCGGAGATATTCGCGCTCTGGGATCAAATCAAATAATCACAGGAAGCACACAATTTCCTGCCAGCTTCCCAATCCCCCGGGTCCTCCCAAGGCCCGGGGATTCTTGACATGATGTAAAATAACTACTGACGTCTCTTTCAGACTGCCCGAAAATATTGTTTTTCCCTCCGATTTATGATATATTTACACTTGTTCAACCTGAAACAGACGGAGGAAAGAGCATGCTGCTTGGGATCATTGGGGCGATGGAGAAGGAAACCGCCGCTCTGCGGAGCCGGATGACGGACACGGAAGAAATGACGGTCGCCGGAGTCCGCTATACGAAGGGCCTGCTGGAAGGGCGGAAGGTCGTCCTCTCCCGCTGCGGGATCGGGAAGGTTCACGCGGCCATGTGCGCCTTCGGGATGATCGACCGCTTCCACCCGGACGCCGTGCTCAACATCGGGGTCGCCGGAGGGCTGCTGCCGGAGCTGAACATCGGGGACATCGTGGTGGCGGAAAACGCCGTCCAGCACGACGCGGACACCTCCGCCCTGGGCGACCCGGTGGGCTATGTCAGCGGACTGCCGGACGTCTACATCCCGGCGGACAAGTCCCTGGCCGGCCTGACGGAACGGGCGGCGAAAACGGCCGGCCTTCCATATGTCCGCGCCAACATCACCACGGGCGATCAGTTTATCGCCGACCTGGAAAAGAAGAAGTGGCTCGCCGCCCATTTCGGCGCCGGGGCCTGCGATATGGAGGGCGGGGCCGTCGCCCAGGTCTGCCTGGAATACGGAACCCCCTACGCCGCCTACCGCGCCATTTCGGACACTCTGACCGGCAACGGCAAAGAATATGAAGAAAACGTCCACACCGCCTGCGCCGCCAGCGCCAAACTTTTGACAGTATTGCTTTCATTTCTATCTGCGTAAAACAGAGAGGAAGCTACTCGCAGAGTGAAGAGTGGAGAGTTTTCGTTCGCTCCGCTCACAGAGTGGAGATTATATGGTCAGTGATCTGTCAAAGACAAATTCTGATCTCCACTCTCCACTCTTCACTCTCCACTCTGACTTGGAGGTTTTTATGTCTTTCAACAAATGGGATTACCGGTTCATGCAGATGGCGCACGTGATCGCCGGCTGGACCAGCTGCTTTGCGCCGGGCCGGGCCATCGGCGCCGTCATCGTCAAGGACAAGCGGATCATGACCACCGGCTACAACGGCGCGCCGCAGGGCATGAAAACCTGCCGGGAAAAGGGCGTCTGCCTGCGCCGCCAGCTCGGGATTCCCTCGGGCACGAGGGCGGAGGTCTGCTATGCCATCCACGCCGAGCAGAACGCCATCATCCAGGCCGCCAAGCTGGGCGTCAACATCGACGGGGCCACGCTGTACTGCACCCACCAGCCCTGCTCCGTCTGCGCCAAGATGATCGTGAATGCCGGCATCCGCCGGGTGGTGTACGAACAGGGCTATCCGGACAGCTTTACCCTGGAAATATTCGGAGAAACCGGCGTACAGCTGGAACAGATGGAAGCCAAGGAGGATGCGTGATGAAGCGCCTTTTTTCTGCACTGTTGATCCTGACCCTGCTGCTGACGAGCGTCGCGGCCGGGGCCATCGCCACGCCCAGGACCATTCCCGTCCTGGCCCGGGAGGACATTCCCGCCACCCCGCACGGCATCCACAACTACCTGCTTTTGTGCGTGGATTCCTGGAACGGGAAGGCGAATAACCTGGGCAATACCGACGGCATGGTGCTGGTGACGGCGGACGAGGACATGGGGAAAATCTCCCTGACCAGCTTTACCCGCGACCTGCTGGTCAAAAACCCGGAAAAATCCGGCTATAACCGGCTGAGCCGCTATGTGATCAACAACGGGGCCGACAAGGAGGCCGTGGAAAAGCTGGTCGGCATCTTCGAGACCCATTTCGGCATCCGCATCGACCACTATATCGTGGTGGACTGGACGATGATCCAGAACATCATTGACGCCTGCGGCGGGGTCGACATCACGATTACCGACGGCGAAGCAACCCGCCTGCGCTCCAAGACCGCCTATACCGCCTCCTGGACGGATCCGGTGCTGCCGTCCAAAAACGGCGGGGGCACCTACCATTTTAAGGGCCATTCCGCCGTTATCTACATGCGCATCCGCTCCAGCTATGTCGTCAACGGCGAGGCCAACGATTTCCGCCGCACGACCCGGGCCAGGATGGTCCTGTCCTCCCTGGCCGATTCCCTGAGGGACATCACCTACGACAAGGCTCTGGACCTTCTGGACGCGGTGGTGGAAAACACCCTGGTCACTGATATGTCCGCCGCGGACCTGTTTGAGGCCGTGCAGATCGCCTTTTCTCTGAAGGGCGCTCCCATCGACCAGCTGCGCATCCCGATCAAGGGCACCTTTGAGGAGATCGACTACGGCGGCTCCGCCCAGCAGATCGACTATCCCGCCAACCGGGAGGCCCTGCACGCCTTCCTCTACGGCACCTTCATCGTCCGGGACCAGGACGAAGCGCCCGAGGAAGAGGAAAGCGCCGCCGAAGCCGGCGATCCCGCGGAGCAGGAGCTGAGCCGGGAGATGTTCGACGTGCCCCACGACGGCACGGCCTATTCCGACTTCCTGAGCGCCTACAACGACTTCCTGGTCCGCTCCGCCCAGACGGACTATTCGGAAAGCGCCGGCCTGTCCGAAGAGTTTGAAAAGCTGATGGCCGCCTATACCGCCTTCCTTTCTGAATACGAGACCTTTGAAAAAGAGCTGACCGATTCCAAGACGCCGCTGCTCATGATGAGCAAGCAGAAGGAAATGGAAGAGCGCTATCAGACCGTGCAGACCGTGCTGGACCGCCTGGACCAGATGGAACTGAACAGGGCGGATGAAGAATACTATGTCCGCACCCTGGAGACCATTCTGGAAAACATCGAGACGAATCCGTCCGAGGGTCAGTAAGCATGCCGCCCGCATTTTTTTCCGGTCTCCCCATGTACGCCCTGCTGATCTGCGCGGCCATCCTGATCGGCGTCTGGCTGTGCGGCAAAAACACCGCGCGCCTTTCCCTTCCCCCAGACGCCGGCCTGGACGTCGCCCTGTGGGGCGTTCCCTCCGCGCTGATCGGCGCGAGGCTTTACTACTGTATCTTTCGCTGGGCGGATTACGCTGGTGATCCGCTCAGCGTTTTGCGTGTCTGGGAGGGCGGCCTGGCCATCTACGGCGGGGTGATCGGCGGCCTGCTGGGCGTATGGGCGCTGAGCAGATACCGCCGCCTGCCCTTTTGGGCCCTGATCGACATGACCGTCCCCTCCCTCCTGCTGGGCCAGGCCATCGGCAGGTGGGGGAACTTTTTCAACCAGGAAGCCTACGGAAACCCCGTCCTCTCCCCCGCCCTCCAGTTTTTCCCCATGGCGGTGCTCGTCGGCGGAAAATGGTATCAGGCCACGTTCTTCTATGAATCCATGTGGGACCTGATCGGCTTCCTGATCCTCTGGAACACCAGGAAGCGCTGGCGCTTGGGCGACGGCCTCCCCCTCTACATGATCGTCTACGGCCTGGGCCGGGTCTGGATCGAAGGCCTGCGGAGCGACAGCCTCTACATCCCCGGCACCCCCATCCGCGTGTCCCAGCTGCTCAGCGGACTGATGGTGGTGGGGGGCATCGTGTATTTTGTGGTCAGCAGGCAGAGGAAGAGGAGAAACGTCTCATGAACAACTCACTGTACCGCGCCGGGATTCATCTGGTTCCCCGCCTGCCGGTCCGTCTGTCCGGCTGGACCGGGAAACAGCCGGACCCGGCGCTTGAAAAGCGGATCGCGGCCGTCCTGTCCCGTCAAAGGGTGCGGGGCGGCACGCTGGCGCTGACAGACGGACAAACCATATCCGCTGCCTCTTTTGGGACCATTCGGAAGGACGGCTCCCTGCCCGCCAGGCCGGACGTCTTTTTCCGCGCCGCTTCCGTCAGCAAATTCGTCACCGCCTGCGCCGCGCTGACCCTGGCCCGGCAGGGGAAGATCTCCCTGGAGGAGGACATCGGGGCGTATCTGGGCTTCCCCGTCCGGAATCCGCACTTTCACGACATCCCGGTGACGCTGGCGATGCTCCTGTCCCACACCTCCTCCATCCGGGACGGGGAAAGCTATCTGACCAGCCTCTCCTCTCCTCCGCCATTTTCGGAACTGCTCGCAAAAGACTGCTTTGCCAAAACGGCCCCTGGCACCCAGTGGGATTACTCGAATCTGGCCGCCGGGATCGCCGGCTGCGTGCTGGAAGGCGCGCTTCAGAAGCCCTTCGACCGGATCATGCGGGAAACCGTCTTTGAACCCCTGAATATCGACGCTTCTTTCCATCCGGGGAAGATCGGCGGAACGCTGTCGGATGCCTGGCGGCTCCTGCCCCCCGCCCGGCGCGCCGGGTACGACGCGGCGGCTCGTCAGCGGGCCGTACCGAAGGACGAAAATATCGACCTTCAAATGGACTATCTTCTGGCCCACGGCAGCCTGTGCATCCGGGCGGGCGACCTGCTGGCCCTTGGCCAGGCGGCTGTGAGGAGCGATTTCTTCCCGGAGATGAGGGAAAAGCGCGCCTCCTTCGGTGCCCGGGACCGGACGCTTTCCGAAGGCCTGGGCACCTTCCTCTACCAGGAGGAAGGAATGGCGGAGCCCCTGTACGGCCATCAGGGGCTGGCCTACGGGGCCGTCCACGGCCTGTTCCTGAACGGGCGTGGCGAAGGCTTCGCCCTGCTGACCTCCGCTGCTTCGGAAGAACGGGAGGGGGTCATGACGGCCCTCAACATCAGCCTGTGCTGCCTGCTGTTTCCGGATGGGAGGTGCCGCCCGTGGTAACGGAGGTCAAAAAAATGGCCGGCTGCCACCGGATCACCTTTTCGGACGGGACGGTCATGAAGGTCCCGGAAGCCATGTATTACGACTTCCGTGTCCGCACCGGCGACCCGGTCGACCGGGACCATTACGAAAAACAACTCAGCGCCCATTATTATGAATACGCCCTCGACCGGGCGGGCCGCGCCCTGGCCGCCCGGGATATGACGGAAGCCCAGGTGGAACAAAAGCTGCTCTCCGCCGGTTATCCGGCAGAGGCGGTTGCCCGCGTCATAGAGGTCCTGACGCGCTACGATTTCGTTTCCGACGAGCGGTTCGCCGAGCGCTATGTGTCCGGCCGTTCCTCCCGCTACGGCCGCAGCCGCATCCTGCGGGAGCTGCGGCTAAAAGGAGTCTCTGAGGATACCGCGAAGGAGGCCCTGGATGACCTTCCCCAGGAGGACGAGCGGGAAGCCGCCCTCCGGCAGGCCCGGAAGCTCTGCGCCCGCAGGGATCTTTCCGACCCGGACGAGCGGCGGAAGACCGCCGCCGCCCTGGCCCGCAGAGGCTTTTCCTGGGACATCGTTTCCGATGTCCTGCGGGAGCTCTGTAATGGGGATCTGGAGGACGATGAATCATGAGTTCTGAAAGACATTTGGAAGTAATCGCCCACATCCGGACGGATTTTCAGGAAAAATTCGGCGTCCCCCGCCAGAGCGGCCTGGGAAAAAAACTCACCGGCCTGATCGTCTTTACCCCTAAATACCGGGTGGCGGACGCCCTGCGCGGGATAGAAGAATTTTCCCACCTCTGGCTGATCTGGGATTTTTCCCTGGTGCCCGCCCAGAAGCGGTTTGAGCCCCTGGTCCGCCCGCCCCGGCTGGGCGGCAATGAAAAACGGGGCGTCTTCGCCACCCGCTCCCCCTTCCGTCCCAACCCCATCGGCCTGTCCCTGGTGCGCCTGGAGCAGGTGCTGCCAACCGCCGACGGCCCGGCCCTGCTGATCTCCGGCATCGACGTGATGGACGGAACGCCCCTGTATGACATCAAGCCCTACCTGCCCCACCTGGAGGCGGTGCCGGACGCCAAGGGCGGCTTTTCCCTGGCCCACGCGGAGGATCGTCTGAACGTCCGCTTCCCGGAGGAACTGCTGAAAAAAATCCCCAAAAACAAGCGGGAGGCCCTCCTGGAAGCTCTCTCCCTGGACCCCCATCCCGCCTACCAGGAAGACCCTTCCCGGGTCTACGGCTTCGGCTTCGCCGGCATGGACGTCCGCTTTACCGTGGCGGAAGACACCCTGACCGTACGCGAAATCGTTTCGGATCCGAGCAGGGAGATACCGGTGGCCAAATAGACTGCAGCCAGCCGGATCATGCAAAAATTTAAAAATGATTGACGAATTAGAAAAAATATGATATGATTTTTACATCCTAAGAGGGTGTCCGGCAAACGCTTGGGGCACCTTCTTTCACTTCATGACCTATCCTTAAGGAGGGAGCATCATGCTGAAAAAATGGATCATCGTCTTCCTGGTTTTGTGCCTGGCAGTGCCCGCCGGCATCTGTCTGGCTGAACAGAACTACACCCCCGGAACCTACACCAAAGAGGGCAACGGCATGCACGGCCCGCTGACCCTGGAAATCACGGTGGACGAACACAAGATCCTGGACGCGAAGCTGACCGCCCATATGGAAACCCCCGGCATGGGCGACGAAGCGGCCAAATCCGTCCTCGGCCAGCTGGTCGAATACCAGTCTTTGGATGTGGATACCCTGACCGGCGCGACAGTCACCAGCCGCCTGGTCCTGAACGCCGCCACCGAGCTGCTCAAAGAAGCCGGCGCGGATATCGACGCCCTGAAAGCCCCTCGCGAGCGCAATTATGACCAGACGACCGAATTCACCGCGGACGTCGTCATCGTGGGCGGCGGCGGCGCCGGCCTGTCCGCAGCCGCCACCGCGCTGGAAGAAGGCGCGTCTGTCGTCCTGATCGAAGCGACCGACATCCTGGGCGGCAACTCCCTGGTGGTGGGCGGCTTCATGAACGCCCCGATCCCGGAGCTTCAGGATCATCACTTTGAAGCCCGTTCCGCCTCCATCGAAAGCCTGATCACAGACGCTCTGGCAGAAGAGCCTGTCTCCGAAGAGCACAAGGCCCTGCAGGACGCCGTCCGGGCAGACTACGAAGCCTACCTCAAGACCGACAAGACCCTCTTTGACAGCGCCAACTGGTTTGCCCTGCAGACTTGGAACGGCGGCGACAAGCTGGGCGAGATCAAGATGGTTGAAAAGCTCGCCGGCGCCGCTTATGACGACATGCAGTGGCTGATCGCCAACGGCCAGGAATTCCGTGACACGGTCACCCTGGGCGGCGGCGCGCTGTACTACCGCTCCCGCTACGCCGTGCTGCCCAACGGCTTGGGCTATATCACGGCTATCAAAAACGCCATCGAAACCAACAAGGGCGACCGGCTGACCCTCCTGACCAGCACCCACGGCGACTCCCTGATCGTTGAAGACGGCAAGGTCGTGGGCGTAAAAGCCACCAACAAGCGCACCGGCAAAGAGATCACCGCCCGCGCCAACAACGGCGTCATCCTGGCCACCGGCGGCTTTGCCGGCAACGTGGAGCTTCGTCAGAAGTACTGCGAAGGCGAAAAGTGGCCGGACCTGAGCGCCAAAGTCCTCACCACCAACACCTCCGGCGTCCGAGGCGACGGCATCTTCATGGCTGAAGCCGCCGGAGCCGCCCTGGTCAACATGGAGCAGATCCAGCTCCTGCCCTACTGCAACCCCTGGACCGGCCTGGTCAACGACGTGGTCGGCGGCGGCGACGGCTCCTCCATCTTCCTGAACAAGGAAGGCAAGCGTTTCGTCCGCGAAGACGGCCGCCGCGACGATATGTCCAAGGCCATCATCGCCCAGACGGACGGAATGATGTACATCTTCGGCACCGCCAAGTCCTACGGCGTGACTGACGTGCGCGACTGCAAGACCCTGGGCGGCCAGCCGGTCAGCTACCTGCTGGATACCAACCCCAACGGCTATATCGCCGCCGATACCCTGGAAGAGATGGCGGAGAAGCTGGGCTTCCCCTATGAAAACCTGAAGGCGACCCTGGACAGCTATAACGAGCATGTCCGCGCCGGCACCGCCGACGAGTTCGGCCGCGTGACCTTCAAGGACGTCCTGGAGGAAGGCCCCTTCATCGCCACCGCCCGTAAGCCCGCAGCCCATCACACCATGGGCGGCGTGAGGATCGACGAAATGACCCATGCGCTGGATAGCGAAGGCAACATCGTTCCCGGCCTCTATTGCGCGGGTGAAATCACCGGCGTCATTCACGGCACGAACCGCATCGGCGGCAACGCCATCGTCGATTACCTGACCTTCGGCCGCGAAGCCGGCCGCAACGCCGCTCAGGGCAAATAACGGACAGATAAATACTAACCCCAATATTCTTATCATCAAAGGGAGCTGCCGCGGCAGCTCCCTTTTCATGGTTTCCTCAATGAAATCTTTCTTCACGGAGATTGATTGTTTTACACTGCTCTCATGCAATTCCGGATTGACACCATACATATTACACGGTAAACTGAATGTAACATTCAGAAATGAGTGTACAATTTTGGGGAGGCGGTGTGTATGCTGACCAAGGAAGAACTGCCGGATTGCCCGGTGGCAACGACTGTCCAGCTCATTGGGAACAAGTGGAAGCTGCTGATCCTTCGCAACCTGCTGGACCGCCCGTGGCGGTTCAATGAGCTGCTGCGCTCCATTTCCGGCATCAGCCAGAAGGTGCTGACAGACAATCTCCGTGCTCTGGAAAAGGACGGTATCATCACCCGCACCGTGTTTCCGGAGGTGCCGCCCAGGGTGGAATATGCGCTCAGCGAATTGGGGAACTCCCTGCGGCCCATCCTCCACGCCATGCGGGCCTGGGGCGTCCACTATCAGCAGCTGGTGCGGGAGGAAGAATAAATCAGCGGGAAGGATCTCTGCGCCCCAACCAGACCCGGCGGAAGGACGTGCCGCGGCAGGCACCTTTTTGTAACCAAGGCACCAAATAGTGCCTACTGGCCAAAGCAGAGAAAACCGCATATAATGAAGCTGCCGTCCCGGTGATGGGACGGCAAGGAGTGAAGACCATGGATCAGAAAATCATGCAACTGAAAAGGATCATCGCGGATGCGGACGCGGTGATGATCGGCGCGGGAGCCGGCCTTTCCACCGCGGCCGGGTTTGTCTATTTCGGAGAAAGGTTTGACCGCTATTTCGGGGACTTTGGGCGGAAGTACGGCTTTTTCGACATGTACTCCGGGGGCTTTTATCCTTATGAAACGCAGGAGGAATTCTGGGCCTTTTTCAGCCGGAACATCTGGGTCAACCGCTATGTGGACGCGCCCAAGAGCGTCTATCAGGACCTGTTCCAGCTGGTGAAGGACAAGGATTACTTCGTCCTGACGACGAATGTGGATCACTGCTTCCAGAAGGCTGGTTTTGATAAAAAGCGCCTCTTTTACACCCAGGGCGATTACGGGCTGTTCCAGTGCAGCAAGCCCTGCTGTCAAAAGACCTGGGACAATGAAGCGATGGTCTGCCAGATGATCCTCTCCCAGGGCTTCGTGATCGGAGAGGGCAACGCCCTCACCCTGCCGGAGGGCAGAGCCGCCGCCATGCGCATCCCCACGGAGCTGCTGCCCAAATGCCCCAACTGCGGGCGGCCTCTGACCACCAACCTGCGCGCGGACGATCGCTTCGTGGAGGACGAGGGCTGGCAGACCGCCGCGGCAGCATACGAAGCCTGGGCCGCGGCGCACCAGGAAAAGAAGGTTCTCTATCTGGAGATCGGCGTGGGGTACAACACGCCCGGCATCATCAAATACAACTTCTGGCAGCAGGTGTACCGGAATGAGGACGCGGTCTACGCCTGCCTGAACATGGAGGAAAGCCCGGTACCGGCGGAAATCAAGGATCGCTCCATCGTCATCGGAGGAGATTCGTCCCAGGTGATTCGGGAGCTGATTCCATGATCATCAACACAGGCCAGCGCACGGACATTCCCGCCTTTTATGCCGAATGGTTTGCCAACCGCCTGAAGGCGGGCTTCGTGCTGGTGCGGAATCCGTATAATCCCCAAAGCGTCACCCGCTACCGCCTGACGCCCGACGTGGTGGACTGCATCGGCTTCTGCACCAAGAATCCAGAGCCGATGCTCCCATATATGGAGCTGCTGAAGCCCTTTCATCAGTTCTGGTATGTGACCATCACGCCCTACGGAAAAGAGATCGAGCCGCATGTGCCGAACAAGCTGAAGGTGCTGGACAGCTTCAGGCGCGTGGCGGAAATCGTCGGTCCCGCCTGCATGGGCTGGCGGTACGACCCGGTGTTCATCAGCGAGGCCTATCCGGTGGAGCGGCACATCCGGGCCTTTTCCTACATGGCGAAAGCCCTGTCAGGCCATACAAACACAGCGGTCATCAGCTTCATTGATCTGTACGAAAAGACGAAACGGAACTTCCCGGAGGTAAGGCCGGTCAGCGCCGAAGACCGCCTGACCCTGGGCAAGGCCTTCGTGGAGATCGGGAAACAGTACGGCATGACCATCCGCCCCTGCGCGGAGGGGAACGAACTGGCACAATTCGGCGCGGACTGCAGCGGATGCATGACCATCCCCATGTATGAAGAAGCCATCGGCCAGCATCTGACGGCGCCCAGGCAGACCCCGGCGCGGAAAGAATGTGCCTGCTTTCTGGGCGGAGACATCGGCGCATACAACACCTGCGGCCACCTGTGCAGGTACTGCTACGCCAACTATGACGCGGAAACCGTGCGGCGGAACATGGCGCAGCACGACCCTGCCTCCCCGCTGCTGATCGGCCATCTTCTGCCGGGGGATGTGATTCACGAAGCAAAGCAGGAAAGCTGGATAGACAGGCAGATCCGATGGACTGATCATACATGACGGTTGGCAAATACGATACAGATCACCATATTCTGTATATACTGACATTGGATACAAGAAAGGGAGCTGAGACAGCTCCCTTTCTTGTATCCTTCTTTACTTCATTTTTACGCCGGCAGCTTTTCCGCCACGCTGAGCACGGCCAGGACCTGGCTTTCCGGGACCAGGGGCGAGGGTTCGTTTTTTTCGGCGCAGGCGAGGAAATGGGCCAGTTCCCGGTAGAACCAGCCGTTGGCCGGCAGGTTGATGCCGCTGGCGATCCGCACCGGGTCCGCCGTATCAAAGACGGTTTTGGCGCCGTCGGCGCCGTAGCCGGTCACCGTGTTCCCGTCGTAGATCAGCATGCCCCGCTCAAAATACACCCGCCAGCGGGCCGCAAAGGGAATGGCGGCGTTGAACCACGCGGCTTCCCCGCAGACCGTCAGGCCGTTTTCCCACGCGTAACCGACGCGCAGATGATCCTGAATGCCCTGGTTGGCCGCACAGGGCGACACCTGGACATGGTCCGGCTTGCCAAAGAGGCTCACGATCAGGTCCAGGTCGTGGATATGGAGGTCAAAGGGCACCAGGCCGCTCTTTTCCCTGTCCAGCAGCCAGCCGCCCTGAGACCAGGCGGGTTTCAAGCTGAGGCGTTCAAAGAAGCCGTCCAGCGGCTTTCCGTAGGGCTCCTCCCGGACGACGCGGCGCAGGACTTCCGTTTCCCGGGTGAACTGCACCACCTGGGCCACATACAGCTGTCTGCCCGCGTTTTTCGCCGCGCGGAACATGTTTTCCGCGCTCCGAACGCTCAGGGCGCAGGGTTTTTCGGTGATCACGTGCAGCCCGCATCGGAAGGCCTCCAGCGCCAGCGCCTCATGCAGATAGGTCGGCACGCAGAGGTCGGCGATCTCCACGGGTTCTTTTTGAACCGCTTCCGTGATCGTCTCATAAAGGGGAAGGCCCCATTCCGCCGCGGCCCGCCGGTCCGCCTCGGAAACGCCGACCAGCGCCTGCACGTGCGCCTCTTTCATTTGCTGATAATTCCTGAAATGGGCGGAGCCCATTCCCCCCGCGCCTGCCAGCAGTATGTTCATCCTCTTCTCCTCCTGTCAAATTATAAAACCTTTGGATCGGAAGAAAGCGGCGCTGTCGCGCACAGCCTGGTTTACCTGGGCCAGGCTTCCCGGGCCCTCCGGCGTAAACTCGATTTCCACGGAGAAGGGGCTCTCGTTCCCTGCCCGGCGGAGGACGTCAAAGATCCCGTCGAAATCGACGCGGCCTTTGCCGGGGGCCGGAAAGTCCCATGCGTCGTCGGCTCCGGCCTTGTCCTTGATGTGGAGATAGGCCACGTCGTTTACACAGGCGGCAAGGTCCCGTACCGGGTCGGTCCGGCCGTAGAAAATCACGTTCGCCGTATCGTAATTGATCCGCACCCGGTCGCTGCCTACTCGCGCGACAATGTCCGAAAGGATTTGACCGGTCCCGTGGTCGTAGCCGTGGGTTTCCAGTACCAGCATCATGTCCCGCGCGGCAAGCTCTGGGACAAAGGAGGCGATGCACCGGGCCGTTTCCTCCGCGTTGGCGGTATGGTTGTCCTTCAGATGGGCTTCGCCGATGGAGGACACGATATAGCGGCACCCAAAGAAATGGGCCAGACGGATGTTGTCCGTAAAATCCCGCGTCCGTTCCGGGTCTGTCAGGTTGGTGTGGCCGCTCATGGCAAAAGGAATCAGCCCCGCGTCCCGGAGCATATCCTGAACGCGCAGCAGCCTTCGCATCGGCTGGTCCGGCATCACGTGCTCTGTCCAGCCCTTGGTGGCCGTGAGCTCGATATAATGAAAGCCGGCGTCCGCAATGCCCCGGACAGCCTCTTCCAAAGAAAACCCGTGATAGGTATTGGAATTGATCGCGATGATCCTGCTCATAACCCCCTCCTTGCCCTCGGAAGCCCGCGGCTGCCTTTTCCTAGGAACGTCAGTTTATGCGGAAACGGTTCATGATACTGGTGCAAACCCCGTCCTCCAGATAATACCAGATGGAGATGGTCGCTTCGTACTGCTTGTCCACATACCAGTAAACGATCTCGTTCTTCTTGACCGTATCATCCAGCGTGTTGATTCTCGCTTCCTCCGCCTTCTTTTGCTCTTCCGTCATCGAATCAGCTTTTTCCTTATACAGCCGTAGAGCGCGTTCCTTGTCCGTTTCCGGTGCGGTAATGTTGCCGTAGCATTTCTGGCTGTTGTCCACATACAGGCTGCGGCTTCCGTTCTGGTTGGCCTTCTGGCCCATATCCCGGAACTTTTCCGTGATCTGGGTTTCAGTCATCCCGACTTTGGTGCCGCGGGGACCGGTCAGAGGGTCGGTGGTGTTCAGATAGTACAGCAGCGTTCCCTTTTCCGCCACGTAGAAGCGCGCCTCTCCCCAGGGATAGGTCAGGCTGTAGGTGGTGCCGGTCAGCGCTTCGTCCGTAATCCGCTTGTTTTCCAGCGGATTTCCGAATTTCCGGATGAACTGCTCCTGGGTCGTTTTCATGATCTGCGCGCCGTCCATATAGTCCGAATTCCGGCCGGCGTTGTCGTTGAAGTAATAGTTTTCAAAATGTACATTGTTGATCTGCAGCTCCACGCTCATCTCGTTGGAAACCTTGTACTTGACCGGCTCGTAGCTGTAATATTTGACAGCCACAGCCCGGCAGACCACCCGGCCGCCCGGCAGCAGAATACCGTCTTCATCATAGATCGGGGAATCAATGGTCGGCGGCGTGCTGTCGATCGTGTAGAAGATTTTGATATTCGGGTCGTTTTCTGTCAGGCGCAGGCGCAGGCGCTGGCGCTGCTGGTAGGTGCCCGGCGCCAAAGAAGCCTTCGGCGCGTCCGGCGAAGGATAGGTGACCACGTACTTGGCGTCCAGCTCGTCGCTGACCAGGTCGGTGGACACGCAGACGGCCCTGATCTCCCATCCTCCCTCCTCCAGATGGATCGGCTTTTCGTACAGAGTGCCGTCTTCCGGGAGGGTGGGTTCCTTTTCCCCTTCCTTCAGCTTTTTGTTGGTGTCGAGCTTCAGGTAATAGATATCGTTTCCCTGCTCGCTGAGCAACGTCACGTACACGTCCTTTTTGTAGCGGCCCGCCGCCACGTCCTCCCCGGTGAGCGGGGCGGCCGGAATCAGCTCCAGGCGCTCGGTTTCAAAGGAGGACAGGCCGGTGTTCGCGTAGGCGACCTTGAGAAACTCCGCCGCCTCCATCAGCCGGTCCTGGGCGCGCATCAGACGAAGGATGTTCTGATAGGCCACGGGATTCGTTTTATCCACCTGCTGGTACATGATGGTATAGATCCGCTCGGCGTCGGCCGGGCGCTCCGCCATTTCATACGCCTCGCACAGCTGCTGCAGGCGCTCGTAGATGTCCGCCCGGTTGGGCTCGCGCTGAAAGGCGTCCTCCTCGATGGCGATGGCCCGTTCGATATAGCCCTGGTCCATGTATTCCGCGCCGATGTCCCACATGGCGGTCGTATCGGCCTCGTAGCCCAGGCGGGCCAGGATCTTCTGGCCGCCCGGCGTCGCCCGGAGGTAGATGTACCCTCCCGCCACGCCGAAGATGACCAGGGCCAAGAGCACGGTAAACAGAAGCGCCCAGTTGATCCCGGTACGCTTTCGGGGAGTATGGACCTGGATCATCTGGCGGCCCATCAGGGCGTGCTCCGCCCGGTCCGCGTCGTCCAGGGTTTCCAGCGGGGCCGCCGCGGCCGCCTGCTCCGAGCCGTAGGACGGCCGGGAAGCGGCGCGGGCGCGGCCCTGCCGGATCGCCGCCGCGCCTCCGCTCAGGTCCCGCACCGGCAGCATGGCCCCACAAGCCCGGCAGAACAGTTCCCCCTCCGCCGCTACGGTGCCGCAATGCTCACATACTGTTTTCATTGTTCAAGATCCCTCAGGGAGGCGTATTCCGGATCGTCTTCGCTGAAGGTGCGCTCCGGCGCTTCCTCGCCCAGCTGCTCGATGGCGTTGCGAAGCTCGATATACACCAGGTACCCGTTTTCCTCGTCCAGGGCGGCGCGGCGCAGGGCGGGCAGGGCCTTTTCGCTGCCCAGCCTTCCCAGCACGCTGGCCAGCTGGGCCTGGAGGTCCCGCCGGCGCTCGAACAGGTCGATGGCGATCTCCGCGGCCCGCTCGTCGGCGCAGTTTTCGGACAGAATGGAAAGAATGGCCGCCTTCCCCTCGTCCGACGCTTCGGGCAGGGCGGAGAGCAGGGCCTTGCGGATGTTCCCGCCCATGGCCTGCAGGCTTTCCAGGGCGTTTTCCGTCAGTTCGTCCCGGCCGTCAAAGCCCTGGACCCAGCGGATGTAGAGCTCCGCCGGCTTTTCGCTGCCCACTTCCCGAAGCAGGGTGACCGCGTTCATCCGGGCGGCGGCGGGCAGCTCCGTCCGCGTCAGCAGGGCCGTCAGCCCCGGCTCGGCCAGAGCGCCCAGCTCCGAGATGCGGTTGAGCAGCATGTCCGGCACAGGGACGCCCGCTTTCTCATAGTCGACCATCCATTTCGTCAGCTCTTCCGGGTCGGAGAAGCGCTCAAAATACTCCCCGGGCTTCTGGCCGTCCAGGAAATCGGCCGGGGTATCCAGGAAGGTCTGGTACACCTCCGGCACCTGGTCTTCCATTTCGTCATAGGTGCGGAACAGGCCCTTGCTGCGCACAAACCAGTCCTGCAGATAAGCTTCGAACGCTCCGTCAAAATCAATCAGTTTCATTTGATCCTTCTCCAGTTCTCCTGCTTTTCGATATAGCGCTTCATGCGGCGGACCCGCCGGACCTGTCGGGATTTCCGGTACAGGGCCGCCTTTTGGGGCAGCCAGCAGACCCCGCTGCGCTCTCTGAGCCAAAGATAAAAGGCGTTTTGCCAGCAGCAGTCCCTGTCCCGGTCGCAGACGCTCCTTTGAAGCGGGCTCAGGCGGCTCCAGGCGTTTTCCGTCATCTTCCACACGGTGCGCCAGCCCAGGGCCCCGCTCAGGCTGATGGTCAGCCCGTGGGCCAGGCGTTTGAGGGCGGCGTCCCCCTTGACCGGCGGGCGGGCGCAGAGGTCGTACACAAACGAAGCGACGGGCGGCCTGTCCAGCGGCACCGGGCCCAGCCCGATGACCCGAAGGGCCGCCAGCGCGTCCTCGTCCTCCGGGTCGCGGTTCAGAATGATCATCAGATGGCGGACCGCCCGGTCAAAATCCCACGTGTCCGCGCAGACCGCGGCCAGCAGATATTCCAGGTCGTTGGACAGGGGCAGCTCCTTCTGCACCTCCCGGATGCGGCGGAGGATCAGGTCCTTCCGTCCGGCATACAGGCAGCTTTCCGCCGCCAGGGCCAATTCCGGAATGCTTTCGCACATCGGCAGGGTCTTTTTGAGCCACTCCGCTGCCAGCCCCGTCCGGCCGCCGGCGCAGAGGGCCTGGGCCAGCAGCAGACGCTGAGTCGGCCTGCCCGGCAGTTTTCTCTCCGCCTTCTGAAACAGGCGCAGGGCCTCCTTCACCTGCCCGCGGCGCAGGTACATTTCCCCCAGCATGGTTTCCGCCTGGGGCCGCTTTCCCTGCCGGACTGCCCGGGTCAGCAGCTGCTCGGCGCGCTCCCGCTTTCCGTCCCACAGGGCGTCCAGGGCCTGCGCGTGCAGGACCTCCGCCCGGGCGGAGCGGGGAAACACCGGGTCGATCCGCCAGATGTAATCGTTCAGCAGCGTCTGCGCCTTTTCCGCGTAGACTCCGGAGCGGTCTTTGTTTAAACAGGTGGCCAGGGCGTCGTCCGCCAAACGCTCGTCGTCGTAGGCCAGCGAAACCAGGCCGATGATGTAATAGGCCCCGGCACAGTTTGGGTCCCTGGAAAGCAGATCCTCGGCGATTCTGCGGGCGGCGGCGTAGGAGCCCATGCCGCAGTTGGTCTCCGCCAGCTCCAGGGCGATCTTTTCATCTTTTGACTGACGGTAGGCCTCCCGCAGCATGGCGGACGCCTCCGGCAGCCGGTCCCTGTCCTGCAGGCGGCGTGCGCGGCGGACCCAGTAACCGGCAGGCCGCTCAAAGGGGACGATGTTATCTCTTTCAGGCATCCGCGCTTCCCTCTTCCAGGAGCCGCCTGAGGTCGTTTTCATCAAACACCCGGGATGTCCGGCAGAAATGGCAGGTGAGCGTGGCGTAGCCGTCGGTATGCAGAATGTCCGTCAGCTCCTCCCGGCCCAGGGCCGCCAGGGCCCTTTCCATCCGCTCCCTGGAGCAGTCGCAGCGGTAATTTAGCTCCTGCCGGCCCTCCAGACGGGGCTCCAGCCCGTCGAACCAGGCGTTGGCCAGGTCCATCAGGTCGTTTTCCGCCAGCTCCCGGCTGATGTCGGCGAACAGCATGGACCGAAGCTCCAGTTGGTTCAGCGTCTCTTCCTCACAGCCCGGCATGGCCTGCACCAGGATGCCGCCGGTGGACAGGGGCATCCCATCGGACACCCGGGCTCCCAGGGCGACCAGGGAGGGCGTCTGCTCGGAAACGGTGTAATACTGGGCGAAGTCCTCCCCCAGTTCCCCGGACACCAGATTGACCTGGCCGATATAGGGCTCCTTGAGACCGATGTCTTTGATGACGCTCAGCCGGCCGTGATGCCCCACCAGCGTCCCGACGTCCAGATGGCCGTCGGCCCTGCGGGGCACCTCCTGCTGGGGATAATCCGCCGTCACCTTGACGTCCCCGCCGCGGCCGACGGCGGTCATCTTGCCGATCGGCCCGTCCCCGGCGACCGTCACAGTCACAGAGTCCTCTTCCCCCTTCATCATGACGCTGAGCATCAGCGTCCCGCTCATCAGGCGGGACAGGGCGGCGCAGGCCGTATCCGACGGGATATGGATCGACGCCATTTTCTGGGAAAGCCGGGTCGTCCGGCACAAAAGCACCCGCGCCTGCCCATCCATCAGGGTCAGGCGAAGCATTTCATCCTTGGGCTGCACAAAAGACATAATGTTTTTAACTCCTTGAGAATTGTTCAGTTAGGAGGGAGAAAGGACAAGGTAGGAGGTAGGAGGTAGGAAGGAGGAGGTAGGAGGTTTTATCTACTGATGACAGCGTTCGACAGAACGACTGTTCACCTCCTACTTCCTACCTCCTACTTCCTACTTTTTATTTCTGGCCCTCACGTGCCATCGGATCTCTTTTTCGTCCGGTTCCGTCATCGTCCGGTCACCGAAAAAGCGGATTTCTTCAAAGCCGCAGGCGGTCAGCCAATCGGTCAGCTCGGGGCGGCTGTGGGCCCGCTGGGTCTGTTCCTCCACGATCCGGTAATAGTCCCCGGACGGGGTCCGGGAAAAGATGTCCATGCGGATGTCCAGCAGGGACTTTTCCGCGTCAAACCCGCTCTGCCAGATGTAGGCCACGTCCTCGTCCGTCAGAGCCCGGACGCAGCTGCCGAGCTCCCGCTCCAGTTTATAGGGGGTCGATACGTCGAAAACGAGGAGCCCGCCCGGCTTCAGATTCGCCCGGGCCGCCCGGAAAAAGGCCATTACATCCGCCGCTCCGATCAGGTAGTTGACCCCATCGCAGGTGCAGAGAATGGCATCCGCTTTTCTTGGCAGGGATAGCCTGCGCATGTCCTGGCGGATGAAGGGCAGCAAAAGGCCCCTGCTCCGCGCTTTTTCCATGGCGCGGGCCAGCATCTCCCCGCTTTGGTCGATGCCGGTGATCTTGGGGTAGCGCCGGGCCAGTTCCACCGTCAGGCTCCCTGTTCCGCAGGCGCACTCGGCCACGGAACCGCCGGCTGCGCCGCCCTGCTCCAATAACTCCGCGTAATATGCCGCCCACTCCCGGTAAGGGACGTCCGCCATCAGCCGGTCATAGACGGAGGCAAAATCGGTATACATCAGTTTTCCTCTTGGTCCCGGGCAGGCTCGGCGGTTTCTCCCGCTTCGTGCTCTTCTTCCTCGTCCTCGTATTCCTCGTCGTCCTCCGCCAAGCCCCGGTTCACCTTGACGCCTTCCAGGCGGGAATTGATAAAGCGGTCAAACACCGCGTTGGAGAACGAGGCGTAGATGAAGCGGTGGAGCGTCAGGCCGATCAGGATATAATAGCCGCCCAGGATCAAGAGCCCGTACATTCCGACGCCGGTAAACAGGAACAGCGCCAGGCACAGGGCCATCGGGACCAGGGTCAGCAGGCGGATGCCGACGCTCTGCGGCAGCCGGCCGATGCCCAGGACGATGGAATTTTTGATCAGCTGGGTAAAGGACATCTGGTACGTCACCATCAGCGGGTAGGCGAAGATCAGCGCCAGGGACCACAGGACGCCGAGGATGATGATCAGCATCTGCGGGACGAGGTAAAACACGCTCTTTTCCGCCATGGACCCGTAAAACTGCCAGCTGATATAGACGATCACCGGCATCACGGAGGTGATGGCCGAAATCCCCAGGCCCTGCTTCCAGTTGTCCTTGACGGCGTCCTTAAAGTCGGACCAGATGAAGGCGTGCTCGTCCCGCGCCCAGTTGCGCAGGACGTAGGCGATGCCGGCCTCCACCGGCCCGGTGATCAGAATGCAGGGGATCAGCCAGATCATCACGTGCATCAGGATGGACTGGAGAATGTCCCGGCCAAAGGCCGCGAGGTTAAACACCCCGTCCGCGTAATACGGGGCAGTCTGGAACATGGCGATGATCTCCTCGGTATATTCTTCACCCAGCTCCGTGCCCTGCTCGATGGACTGCTGGAAGCCGACGGCGAGGTTCAGCACCTGCATCCCGCGCAGGCCGTTGACCAGCAGCACCCCCATCAGCGGGATGAACACCGGCAGTACCATCAGGTTCATACGGCTCAGGCTGGCAAAGCGCACCCGGAGCATCGCCCAGAAGAGCTGCCAGCGGTTGTGCGGCAGGTCTTCCTTCTGGAAGTCCCCTTTCCCGCTTTTGCCGTAGTAATAGCTGTTCATCATTTTCCCAAACATGGCAAACACCCCTTTATCATTCGCTTCGCTCATTTTAAGGTAGGAGGTAGCGCTAATTCAGGTAGGAGGTAGCGCTCACTCCGTTCGCTAAGGTAGGAAGTAGCGCTCGCTTCGCTCGCTCAGGTATATACCTCCTACCTCCTACTTCCTACCTCCTACCTGAATCACGGTACTGGCAGTACGAAGGAGAATTCGCTTCCTTCGCCTGGCTTTTCCAAGGTAGGAGGGAGCGCTCACTGCGTTCGCTAAGGTAGGAGGGAACGTTCGCTTCGCTCGCTCAGGTATATACCTCCTACCTCCTACTTCCTACCTCCTACCTGAATCACGGCACTGGCAGTACGAAGGAGAATTCGCTTCCTTCGCCTGGCTTGGTTTTCAGCTGGATCTGGACGTTTAGTTTCAGGAGGATCTCTCTGGCGATGGACAGGCCCAGGCCGCTGCCCTGGCCGGCGTGGCTCTTGTCCGCCTGGTGAAAGCGTTCAAACACCAGACGGCTGCTCTCTTCGTCCATCCCGATGCCGTTGTCGCGCACGAAGAATCGAACGCCGGTCACGATGCCGTCCGTCTCGCTGAGCTCCGCCCCCAGGACAATCTTCCCGCCCTCGGGCGTATATTTCCTGGCGTTGTCCAGGAAAATCGTCAGGACCTCCGTCAGCCGGTCTTCGTTGGTGATGATGGAGGGAAGCTCCTCCTCGGGCACCTCCAGCGACAGGGTCTGGCGCTTTTCGGCAAAGCTTTTCTTGTTCAGGTCAAAGAGCTCCCACATGATCTCCGTGGGCTCGACCTTTTCCATCTCGAACGCGGCGGGGTTGGACTGAAGGCCGCTCAGCTCCAGCAGGTCGTTGACCAGGCGGGACAGGCGGCGGACCTCGTCCACGATGATGCCGTAATAGCGCATCCGCTCCTGTTCGTCCGTCACCAGGCCGTCCCGAAGGCCCTCCGCCAGGCCGCGCATATTGGCCAAAGGCGTCCTTAACTCGTGGGAGATATTGGCTACATATTCATATCGGGTGCGGGACAGGCGTTCGCCCTCGGTGATGTCCCGGATACAGGCGATCGCGCCGTTCTGCCCGTCCAGGCCCGGCAGCATGGTGATGTCGTACTGCAGCACCGTTTTGCCCTGGTTCAGCTTGCCGGAGCCCTCCCGCTTCTGTTTGAGCGCCGCGCGCAGGGCGTCCGACACTTCCTGATACGCCGGGGCGTCTTCCCCGCCCAGCAGGGTCAGGCAGGCCCGGTTCCGCTGCAGGACCCGGCCGTCCTCCGTCATGGTCAGGACGCCTTCGCTCAGGCCCTCCAGGATGCGGAGCATGTTTTCCTTTTCCTGGTTTAAGTCCCGGATGGTTTTAGACACCTGGGCCGACATGTGGTTAAACGCCGACGCCACGTCAGCCATTTCCCCGGGCATGTCCGTCGTCACCAGGGCAGCCTTCCCCTGCTCCACGTCCTGGGCCGCGGCCTTGAGGGCCTTGAGCGGGCGCATCGCCCGCCGCCCTGCAAAAGCGAATACAGCGATCAGCAGCAGCAGCACCGGAACCAGCCATAAAAGGAGCTTGTTTCTAAAATTGGTCAACGTCCACTGAAACACGCGCAGCGGCTTTCCGGCCAGGATATAATCCCCGGCCTCCGTCCGCTCCCCGTGAATCAGCACCAGGCTGTTGTTGTCCTGCACGGAAAGGTTGATGGCGCTTCCCGTGCGCAGCTGTTCCAGATAGTATCTCAGCTTGCTGGAGCCGAAGTACGGCACGCCCAGCTCCGTATAGGCGATCACCCGGCCGCTGCTGTCCGCCAGCAGGAGAAAAACGTCCCCCGGGTTGATGGTCGGATTGACGATGGACTGAAGCTCCATCTGCCACAGCCACCCGCTGTTGTACAGGGCCAGCTTTTCCCTGGCGGTCTGCGCCGCGCTCTCCAGTTCCTTGCGGTCCGAAAGGGTGAAGGTGCTCCTGGACAGCCGGCCGGTCAGCTCATAGATCACCGCCCCCGCGAGCAGGACGATCAGCGCCATGACCACGCAGAACTTGGCCAGCAGGGACATCCCTTCGCGTTTACGCATCCGCCTCTTCCACCTTATATCCTACGCCGTAGACGGATTTGAGCACGACGCCGGCGTTCTCCGGCAGCTTTTTGCGGATCCGCTTGATGGAGGTATCCACCACCCGGGGATCGCCGTCAAAGTCGAAGCCCCAGATATTGTCCAGCAGCTGCTCCCGAGTGAACACCTGGCGCGGATGGCTGGCCATCAGGTGGAGGATTTCCACTTCCTTGGGCGAAAGCACCACCGGCTCCCCGTTCACATGGACCTCGTAGCATTTGAGGTTCACCGTGATATTGCCCACGGACAGCACGCTGTCGTCCGGGGAGGTCTCCATCCGGTTGACCCGGCGGAAAATGACCGCGATCCTGGACACGACCTCCCTGGGGCTGAAGGGCTTCACGATATAATCGTCCGCTCCCAGCGCAAAGCCCAGGAGCTTGTCGACCTCTTCCCCCTTGGCGGTCAGGATGATGATCGGGGTCATGCTGACGGCGCGAATGTCCGCGCAGACCTGGGTCCCCGAACGGCCGGGCATCATGATGTCCAGAATCAGCAGATCCGGCCGCATCCTTTCAAACGCTTCCATGACCTCGTCGCCGCGGAAAACGGAAAAAACTTCATACCCCTCCCGGGTCAGATAGATCCGGAGCGACTCGTGGATCCCCAGCTCGTCGTCCGCGATCATGATCAATTTTTTCTTGGCCATCTGTCTATCCTCCCGATGTTCAGCGGCGTCTGTCCCCCGGCCGCTGCCGGGGACCGCCGAACTGTGCCGGAATCCATCCCGAATCATTATACCCGGACGCCGCCTTCCCGTAAAGAGCGCGACACCTTCCGGACACAGTTGAATTATACAATAAACCAGCCAAAAACGCAAACCATTCGCCCGGGAGAGACGGGGACCCGCGCGCGCCTCTGCGGCCGGGGACGCGCTTGGTTTTTCCAGCTTTTTTCACGTCATCTGTATCGTATCTTCGGATAACACCCAAAAGGGCTGCCGCAGTTTTTACATCTGCAGCAGCCCTTTGAAAAATGTCCGTATTTACTTCATGGTTTACTTCACGTACAGCGCGAAATGGTTCAGCCCGTCGCCGCTCCGGCCCGTGCGGCACGTGATTCCTCCCTTCGCGGCGTCATGGCGGACAGCCATCACGGCCAGCAGCAGGGTGGGGAACCCGAAGTCCAGCACCGGACTGTCGTCCCGAACGGTAAAGACAAAGTATTTCTTCCTGTCAGTCTTCATAGGCGGCAGTTCGTTGATCCACTCGCTGACATGCGTCCAGCCGTCCCGCGAAAACACCTTTTCCGCATCCGTGGGAATCTCTTCCAAAGGTTCCGCGTCAGCTCCGGAAAGGGAGAGGATCAGTTCGTTCTGATCGTCCTTTATATCGTCCGCGAGCAGCTTGTCCATCACTTCCTTCATGACGGCGCGGTTTCTGTCGTCCATCTGCCTGGCAATATCGTCCGCGTTGTTTCGGATTTCCGTCACCCAGTCCGTCATCTGCTCATGCACCCTGGCGCTGATCTCCGTCTCCCCCACCGCATCCAGGCCCAGCTCCGCCCACAGGGCCGGACGATCTGCCTGTTTTTCTATAAAACCGGTGAACGTGTTGATGAGATTCCGCATTTCCATCGTTTCTTCGAGATATGACTGTTGTATTTCCCGGATCAGCTCGATCTTCCTGTGCTGCTCTTGGATTTTCCGCTCAAACGCTTCCATCAGCCCTTCGTCGTCCGCTCCCAGCAGGGCCTTGATCTCCTCGATCGAAAAGTCCGCCCGCTGCAGATTCTTGATCTTCACAAATTGGACGGCCTGTTCTTCCTCATAGTACCGGTACCCCGTCCATTCATCCACCTTTGCCGGAATCAGAAGACCGATCCTGTCATAGAAGCGCAGCGTCTGCGTATGACAACCGCACAGCTTCGCGAACCCCCGGATGGTAATCATACCTCCACCTCCTCACCGGCATGGTATCATTGCACATAAGTGCAAGGTCAAGGGGAAAAATGAACACAGCTCGCCGCATCGCAAACAGACCGTTTGGCCGGTTCATTCATTGATCATCCGTCTGCTATCCAATGACCTGCTGCACCCGTTTCAGATACTTGGCAGGGATGGGCTTTTCCAGCTGCCAGACGATATTCATGGGCTTGCTGCCGGTATGGCTGACATAGGCGGCCTGGCCCAGGAAGGTATAGGGCGCGGTCCCCAGGGCGTCCTGCTTGAATTCACGGACAAACAGCAGAATTCTGCCTCCCTGGGCTGCGTGATGGATATACCGACGGCCGGTCGGCGAATCAGCCGCGGTGGTGGACTGGCTCTGCCAGTGGAACAGGGAAGGGCTGATGGCGTAGTCCTCATACATGGTGGTGGGCGAATAATCCTTGTCGCTCTTGTTGAGGGTGATCAGGAACACGTCGATTTTCTTTTCCGGCAGATACAATACGCCCTGGCGCATTGCGCTGAAATTCTTGTAATCCAGCGCGGCCAACAGCTGACGCTGGGTATAGGTGCAGTGCACATCCAGCGGGCAGTCAAAGCCCAGGTCAGTGGTGGAATCAATAAAGTCGATGTGATTGTACTGATACCGAAGCAGCTCCTGCACCTCCGCCAGCATCACCGGGCTGTCCGCCAGGCTGTACAGTCTGCCCAGCACCTCATCGCTGTTCCAATCCTCGGCATAGCTGTCCCACACCGTCATGTAGAACATTTGCAGCATCCGCTGCTCCAGCGGTGCCAGTTTCGCGAAATCCACATCGTCCAGCCGGGGCAGAATGTCCAGCAGGAACTGAATCCACCGGCGGGAATCAAAGGCCGCAAAGCGATAGAGTACTTTGCTGAGGGTAGCCTCGATCTCTTCCGTGAAATCCTCCCGCACGCCGGCTTCCACGCACAGGCGGGCAAAGGTAACATTTTTGCTGTAAATATCTCCCGGTGTCAGATGATACCAGTCCAGGAAGCTGGCGAAGGTCAGCTCCTTTCCGCTGTCCTCCGCAAAGGAGCGGATGCGGCTGACCAGTTCGCCGTGGTCCCGAAAACTGCGGCTGATATTCTCCAGCACCGCCCTGGCGGCTTTCTTTTCCAACTGGATATAGCAGCCCCTGGGCGCTCCAGTGAAGCCGCGCTCAATTTCTTCTTTAACACTATGATGGTCGTCGCCCAACAGCGAGGCAAACTTCTCCTCGAAATTGTAACGCCGGTTGGCAGCGCCGATGAAGTCCAGCACCGTCAGGCAATCCTTGCCATCACTAAGGCGCAGGCCGCGGCCCAGCTGCTGCAGGAAGATGGTCAGCGATTCCGTGGGCCGCAGGAACAGCACCGTGTTGACCTCCGGAATGTCCACGCCTTCGTTGTACAGATCCACCGCAAAGATCACCCGCACGTCACCCTTGATCAGTTTTTCCCGGGCGGTGCGGCGTTCCTCGTCACTGGAATGGCTGTCCAGTGCCATGGAGGGGATACCGGCGGCGTTAAAATGATCTGCCATGAAATGGGCGTGCTGCACGGATACGCAAAAGCCCAGGGCCTTCACCTCGTCCATGTCGGCGGCATAGCGCACCAGGCTTTGGATCACGTGATCCGCACGGCGCTGGGCTGCTGCACCAGACAAGGTGTAAACATTGCTCAGCTCCGTCCGGTCATAGCCGCCTCGTACCCATTTCAAGTCGTTCAAGTCAATGGTATCGGACACGCCGAAATACTGGAAGGGGCAAAGCAGCTTCCGGTCAATGGCTTCCGGCAGGCGGATTTCTGCCGCGATGCGGTAGTCGAAGAAGCGCAGGATGGACTTGCCGTCCATGCGCTCCGGGGTAGCGGTCAGGCCCAGCAGTACCTGGGGCTTGAAGGCTTCCAGCGCCTCCGCGTAGGAATCCGCGGCGGCGTGGTGGGTTTCGTCGATGACGATATAATCGTAATAATCCGCAGGAAGGCGCTTCCACAGCGCCTGGGAGTTCAATGTCTGTACAGAAATGAAGAGATAATCCAGGTTTTCCCCCTGATGGCTGCCCACCCACAGCTCGCCAAAGTTGGCGTCCTTCAATACGCCCTGATAGGTGGCCAGGCTCTGCTTCAAGATTTCTTCCCGGTGGGCGATGAACAGCAGCCGGTTGCAAGCCTGGGGATGGGCCTTTTGCCAGCCGCGATAGTCCAGCGCCGCGATCACCGTTTTGCCCGTGCCGGTGGCCGCCACCACCAGATTGCGGTAATACCCGCGCACTTCCCGCTCCGCCCGCAGCTGATCCAGGATGGCCTGCTGATAGGGATAGGGGCGGATGTCAAACAGAAATGCCTGCTTTTCTCCCTTCCATTTTTCACCCTTCAAGGCTTCCGCCAGCCGAGGATGGGCGTCAGTGGTATAGATTTCAAATTCGTCTGAATTCCAATAGCTGTCGAAGGTGGCGTTGATCTTCCGCAGGGTGTCCGGCTGATCCATGGCCGTCAGCTTCAGGTTCCATTCCAGGCCGTTGCTCATGGCTGCGTTGGACAGGTTGGAGGAGCCCACATAGGCGGTGGTGAAGCCGGTGTCCCGATAGAACACATAGGTCTTGGCGTGGAGCCGGGTGCGGGCGGTATCGTAGCTGACCTTGATTTCCGTATTGGGCAGCGCAGCCAGCTCGTCAATGGCCTTCACTTCCGTCGCGCCCATATAAGAGGTGGTGATGACCCGCAGCAGCCCGCCCCGGGCAGTAAACGCCTGGAGGGCATCGATGATCAGCCGCAGGCCGCTCCATTTCACGAAGGATACCAGCATGTCGATACGGTCCGCACTGGCGATTTCTTTTTGCAGCTCGGTGAACATTTTCGGCTCACGGGCCGCTCCGGTAAATAAACTGCTCACCGCCATGGGCGTTTCCGGCCGGGGCATCTTGGCAGCCGTCATGCCGGTGATGCGGGTGGGATCGTTCTCCCGCAAGATTTGCAGCAGCTTCTCCGCCCGATCGTCCACGGACTTTTCGCTCAGGTCCTCCCGCTGCTGAGACAGCACATCCAGCACCCTGTTCACCAGCGCGATTCGCTGGGCCGATTGCTCCTCTGTACCGGCAGGCATGGCCTCCAATGCTGCCCGCACCGCTTCCGCCACATACCCGGCCAACGCCTGCGGCGCTTCCGCCGCGTCCAGCTTCTCCACATGCTTGCAGGCATCCGAAACAGACGCCAGCTCCCGGGCCAAGGACTGGCTGATGATCTGTTCATATAAACCAGGCTTCAGCATGATCATGATCTCCTGTATCCATCCAAAATCCATCCAGTACGCGTTCTTCATCTATCTATTTTGTGCACCAGCCCCTGTTCCTTATTCCTCCACAAAGGTATATTTCCCATGCTGCCTGCAGAACAGGTCGGCGGGGCCGCCGAGGCTGCCCAGGATCAGCAGCTCCCGGTCGTCGAAGGCGTCTTCTGCGACGGTGCAGCCGTTCGGGATGCGCACCTGTTTGAGGTTGGGGCAATTCCTGAACGCTCCGGAACCAATGGACGTACAGCCGTCGGGAATATAGACGGAGGTCATCGCGCTGCCGGAAAAGGCCTCGTCCCCGATTTCCCCGATGCCCTTGGGCAGGGTGAAGTCAGCCTGGGTCAATTCGACGGTCCGCCAGGTCGCCTGCAGGGTCACGACGTTCGCACCGTTGTCCCGCGGTGTGCCGCATTCGTAACGCGCGTAGTAGCTGTCGTTCGGGGGCTGGAGCGTCTGACCATTTATGGACCAGCCGGCAAAGACGCTGCCGGCCGAGGGCGCGTGGAACGCGCACCAGGGCACCTGAAAATCGCGATTATACAGACAATCCATCTCCGCCATGCTGCCGCTGCCGCCGCCCGGATCGAAGGCGAAGGCGCAGCCCGGCACGTAGTAAAGGTGGCAGAGGATCTTGCCTCCGCTCAGCAGGCCCTTGTCGGTCAGCTGCTGCTCGGTATTCGGGTCCAGCACATAGGAAACAGCTCCGTTCGCATCCGGTCCGACGAACCTGCGGCTTTTCGTCAAATCGGCTTTCAGGGCTTCCAGGTCTGTCTCCGTGGTAATGGGGACGCGGATTGATTCGCTGTAGCCATCGCCGCCGTAATCTATGCCCGTTGGAGCATAATGGTACATGACCACGGCGCTCCCAATATCCGTCAGACGAATCCTCGCGGTGGGGTTCAGCAGCTTCCCATTTTTATCCAGCCCCCGCACCGTATAGGACGTTGTGGCGGGAGCGCCTTCACCCATCTGCGCTTTCAGCGTAATCTCATAGCCCGGATCCCCTTCGGTAAGGTCGGCGGCCTTCTGCGACGGGTAGGCCAGGGGCACATACAGCGTGGCGACGCCATTGCTGTCCGTCACAGCGGAGGCTCTGGGTTGAAAGGGCTCCTCCCCCGGTTCATAGCTGACGGTAGCACCCTGGACGGGTTGATCGGTGATATCGATCACCGTCACATCCAGGCGATAGCCGTAATGGGGACAGCTTCCGTCCAGGCTATGATCCCCGAAGGTCATGGAATCATAGAACCGCAGCAGCGGGTCGCCGTCCACCGGATCGGTGAATTTGGCCAGCGAGGTGGAGATCAGCCCGCCCAGTACCGACAGGTCCAATGACAGAGGTCCTTTACGCGGGTGCAGGTCGCCCTGGATGCACTTCATATTCTCGCAGGCATGCCATTTCAGATCCGGCGGCGGCGCGATTTCCGCATTTCCCGTCAGCACCACGCCGATCTTGTAATTGACGCCCAGGCCCAACATGCCGGCAAGTACACTGATCCTGCCGCCCAGGCTCAGGCCGCCAAAGACGCTGCCGCCGATTTTGAGGCTGTTCAGCCAGCTGTCTGCATCGGCGATGGTGTCGCAGTTCGCATCCCAGTCGCTGTCCACCCACACCCGCGCGCCCAGCTTGAAGTCCCAGCCGCAATTAACTTCCCCGGTAATGCTGCCGCCCAGCACCAGCTTGGGACTGAAATCCAGCTCCAGAATCTCCGGTACGATGGGGATTTTGATGGGAATCATATCAATCGCCGGCGCGTTGATAGAAGGCGTTGTGAACTTCAGGTCCAGGTTCTCCACATGCATCTTGACCCAGAAGGTCATATCAATGTCCAGGTCAAAGGGATTGAAATCAGCGCTGTCCACACTTCCGTAGGTGACGAACTCGCCTTTGATGTGACCGCCAACGCCGGCGATCTCCGGAATATTCAAATCAAAGGGAGTGGAATTGCCCTCGCTGCCCCGAGTCATTAGGCCATTGAGGGCCTGCGCCCCGCTTTGGCCGCTGCCCATCTGGAAGCCGGCGATGTAGTTCAGGATTTGGCCGCTGCCCTCCGCCGTCTGTCCCAGAGAAACGACGCCGCTTGCTTCTTCAAAGGTATGGACGTGGCCTAGGGACAGGCTTTCGATCTCTCCGTTTGCGCCGCGGTTGATGACCAGCGTCTTCCGGCTGCCGGCAGACGCGGCTTCCAGCGCAAGGGACCTTAGCTCCTCCCCCGCCACCACGCAGCTGCTGCCGCCGGTTTGATCGTCCCTGACGTGCGCGGTGATGCCGTCCGCCGTCCCTGCGTCGTCCAGCACCGTCACGTCGTTCCAGACGGCGATAAATCCACCGTCCGGCAGGTCGACGAAGGATACATCGCGGCCCGCGTAAGCCTCTTTGCCGTGGCTCGGGCTGGTCTTCTGTGCTCCTTCTTCCCCTTGGGTGATGGTCTTCCCCCGACAGGCATCTACAAAATCATCATGATGGTCCGCCAGGGCTGTGCCTGCGGAAAGCAGCAACAACAGAATGGCAATGCCAACCCAGATTTTTTTCATCAATTTCCTCCTCAAAAGAATGCGGATCTTTTCTCTATACGTTCTCCAGACGGTCCTAAAGCGGAAAACCTCAATTCCGTCTTCCTTCCTAAAAAATTTTATTCAAAAAGAAAAAAGGTGTCAAGCAAAAACATAGAACAGACCCTCTCTCACCTTTATTTCTTTAGCAACATCTCAGGCCAATTTGCACAGCGAAAGTTACCCTGAGAATTTCTTTTATCTATAGGAATTTCATTTCTGCGTCTTCCCATTTTGCAAAATCTGAGGTATACTTTTGATCAGGATAGGTAACGTGTATGAGCGCAGGATGGGGAGATGCCGCGGGGAGCTTTTGTATAAGAGTTACAGAATGAATGGAAGTACCCGATTCTTTGCGGAAGCTGCGTTTCTTTTAGAGCCTTGACCCATGTTGGGAGGACAGTATGAAAAACAGAACCTCGGACGAAGTCCTGAACCTGCTGGCCAAACGGTTTCCGGACGATCAGTCCCTGTATACCGAGATCATCAACCTGAAGGCTATCCTCAACCTGCCAAAGGGGACGGAGCATTTCATGTCCGACCTGCACGGCGAATACGAGGCCTTCTGCCACATTCTGAACAACTGCTCCGGGGTCATCCGTGAAAAAACGGAGAAGGAGTTCGCCGGGGAGATGACCGAGGAAGAGCGGGACGATTTCCTCACCCTGATCTACTACCCGGAGGAAAAGCTCGCCATGGAGCTGGAGCTGGGCCACGTGACGCCGGCCTTCTATGAAAAAAACCTGTACCGGCTGATCCGCCTGAGCCGTTCCCTGTCCTCCCGCTACACGCGCAGCAAGGTGCGCAAGGCCATGCCGCCCCAATACGCCTATGTGCTGGACGAGCTGCTGCACGCCCAGCCCGACGAGGACAACAACCAGTTCGTCTACCACCAGAAGATTCTGGAAACCCTGATCGAGCTGGGCAGCGCGGACGAGTTCATCGAAGCGCTGTGTGTGCTGGTCAAGCGGCTGGCGGTGGACCGGCTGCACATCGTCGGCGATATTTTTGACCGCGGCCCGCACCCGGACCGGATTCTGGACATGCTGCTGCGCCATCACGCGGTGGACATCGAGTGGGGCAACCACGACATCCTCTGGATGGGCGCCGCCAGCGGGAACGAGGCGAGCATCGCCGCCGTCGTGCGCAACTGCCTGAATTACGACAACCTGGACGTGCTGGAGAGCGGCTACGGCGTTTCCCTGCGGCCGCTGACCCTGTTTGCCGAAAAGACCTACCCGGGTCTGCCGCTCCGGGAGGCGCAGCTCCAGGCCATCCACGTGATGATGTTCAAGCTGGAAGGGCAGATCATCCTCCGCCACCCGGAATACCATATGGAGGACCGGCTGCTGCTGGACAAGCTGGACCTGGTAAGGCATGAGGTCCATTTGGGCGGCAATGCTTATCCTGTCAAAGATATTCCCTTCCCGACCCTCGACCCGGCCGATCCTTACGCCCTGAACGCCGATGAAAGGGAGGTCATGAACGCCTTCGGCCACGCGTTCCGCCACAGCGAGCGCCTGTCCCGGCACATGGATTTCCTGTATGAGCATGGAAGCATGTACCGGGTGTTCAACAACAACCTCCTGTTCCACGGCTGCATCCCGATGACGGAAGGCGGCCGCTTCCAGGCCGTCGATTTCGCCGGGGTGGAGTATTCCGGCAAAACCATGATGGATCATTACGATTCGCTGGCCCGGGCCGCATATCACCGCCACGTCCCCTCCGCGGTGGACTTTATGTGGTATCTTTGGTGCCATCCCCTCTCTCCCGTCTGCGGCCGGCACATCAAGACCTTCGAGCGGGTCTACGTGCTGGACAAGAGCACCTGGGAGGAGCCGCAGGACCCCTACTACCGCCATTGCGAAACGGAGGAAGGGTGCCTCAGGGTGCTTCGGGAGTTCGGCCTGGCCAACGACGAGGCCCACGTCATCAACGGCCACACCCCCATCAAGGTCCGGGAAGGCGAAAGCCCCCTGAAGGCCGGCGGCAAGCTGGTGGTGATCGACGGCGGCTTCAGCCGCTCCTTCCACCAGCGCACCGGCATTGCAGGCTATACCCTGATCGGCAACTCCCACGGCCTGCGCCTGGCCTCCCACCAGCCCTTCACCTCCATCCGGGACGTGCTCCAAAAAAATACCGACATTCATTCCGATTCCAAGGTCTTCTTCCAGTACGACCAGCGCTTCATGATCAGCCGGACGGACACCGGCAAGGCGATCCAGAAGCAGATCGGCCTGCTGCAGGACCTGCTGGACGCTTATCGGAGCGGGTGGAGACCGGAAGCGTGAGACAATGCGTAATGCCTAATGCGTAATGCGTAATGCGCGCCTTCGGCGCGGATACGCTTACCGATTTCATAGCCTTAGAAAGCAAAATCCGCGCCGACCGGCGCGGGTTTTGCTTTGGAAGCCATCATAACTAATCATTACGCATTACGCATTAAGAATTACGCATTTAATTGTTTCTGCACCGCAAAGCATCTCGGTGCATCCTGACCGGCGTTCAGGAAGTTGTGTTCCAGGCAGTTGAACTGCTGGGGCGGCAGGGAGGAAAACAGCTCCTCCAGGAACAGGAGCTCCCGCCTGCCCTCCGGGTGGCCGGGGTAGCAGCAGACCAGGGCCATCCCGCCCGGCCGGAGCAGAGAAAGGGCCTGGCGCACCGCCTCCTCCGTGGAGGAGAGCAGGGTGGTCACCGTTTTGTCCCCGCCCGGGAGCCAGCCCAGGTTAAACACCACCAGGTCCAGCGCGCAGGGGACCAGCTCCTTCATCCGGGCGTGGCTGGCGTGAAAGAGGGTCACCCGGTCCTTTAGCCCGGCCTGAGCAAGCCTTTCCCCCGTCGCCTGTACGGCGGCCTCCTGTACGTCAAAAGCGTAAACATGACCGGAGGGGCCCACCAGCTGGGCCAGGGCTTCCGTGTCGTGTCCGTTGCCCATGGTAGCGTCCACGGCAATGCTGCCCTCGCGAAGCATTTTCTCCATGTATTCCCGGGCGACGTACCGGGCGGAGCGAAGGATATACTCACTCATACAGCTTTTTGAGCGACCGGATTTCCGCTTCCGTCAGGTAGCGCCAGCGGCCGCGGGGCAGGTCGTCCAGCTGCAGGGGGCCAAAGCCGATGCGCTTGAGGGCCAGCACCGTGCTGCCCACCACCTCGAACATCCGGCGGACCTGGCGGTTCCGCCCTTCGTGGATGGTGACGGTCACGAAGGAATGATCCCCCTCGGTCTTGGTGACCCGCACCTTGGCCGGGGAGGTTTTCCGCTCGTCCAGCACCACGCCATTTTGAAGGGCTCGGACCATGTCCGGGGTCACGGTTCCCTGCACCTTGGCCAGGTAGGTCTTGTTGACCTCGTTGCTCGGGTGGAGGAGCTTGTCCGTCATCGTCCCGTCGTTGGTCAGGAGCAGCAGGCCCTCGCTGTCATAGTCGAGCCTGCCGACCGGGAACAGGCGCACGCCCAGATGGTCGAAATGGCTCAGCACGGTGGGCCTTCCCTCCGGGTCGGACGCGGTGGTCATCTCCCCGGCGGGCTTATGATACATGATATACACCTGCTTTTTTTCAGGCTCCACCTTTTTGCCGTTCACCCGGACCAGGTCGGTCTCTTCCACCTGGGTGCCCATTTCCGTCACCGTCCGGCCGTTCACCGTCACCTGTCCGGCGGCGATCATTTCCTCAGCGTGCCGGCGGCTGGCTACGCCGCACAGGGCCAGATACTTCTGTAATCTCATCATGTTGTACGCCTTCCAAAAAATTCATTGATTTCATTTTTATTGTAGCTGATTTTCCGCTGATTGGCAAGCGGATTTCCCGGATCATTGCAGGCTGTCCGGGAGGATGCTGATTTCCCCGGACGAAAGCGTCCTCAGGCTGCTGTCCGCCATGCGGACCACCAGGGAGCCCCGATCGTCGATCCTTTCCGCCACGGCCCGATATTGGACCCCGTCCTGGGTGAAGGAGAGGCCGCGCCCCAGCACGATGGAGTGCTCCCGGTATTCGTCCATCCAAAGGGACGTATCCGGGAGGGCGGCGGCCAGATGGAGAAAGCCGGCGGCCGTCCGGGCGGCCAGCTCGTTTCGGTTCAGGCGGCCGATGCCCCCGGCCTTTCCTTCCAGCTCCTCCGGGAAAACGGAGGTGGTCAGGTTGTACCCGATGCCGCACAGCAGCACGGCCGTCTGCCCGCTTTCCAGGTCCGAAATGGCTTCGGTCAGGATGCCGGCCACCTTTTTCCCCTGGTAATACAGGTCGTTCACCCATTTGATCCCAAGCTCTGGGCCGCCCGCATCCCAGACCGCGTTCAGGGCGGCGACGGCCATTGCCTGGGTGGCCAGGGCCGCGTCCGGCAGCGGCAGGCGGATGGGCAGGGCGACGGTCATATACAGGCCGCTTCCCTCCGGGGAATAAAAGCTGTGGCCCTGGCGGCCCCGGCCGGCCGTCTGCTTTTCCGCGGCCAGCAGGAGGGGGCCGGAAAGCTCCTGGGCCCGCCTGCGCGCTTCCGTATTCGTGGAGTCGATGGCGGAAAAACATATGACGTCCGCCTGGGCGCCCAGCTCGGTGAGGCGCAGCCGGATTTCCTCCGTCCGCAGCAAATCCGCCTCCGCCCGCAGCCGGTAGCCCAGGCGCGTCACCGCCTCGATGTCGCAGCCTTCTGCCATCAGCGCGCGGATGGCCTTCCAGACCGCCGCGCGGGATACGCCGCATCCTTTCGCGAGGGCCTCTCCGGAAAGAAACTGGCCCTGATTCTTCTTTAATGACAGCAGCACCTGCTGTTTCAGGTCAGGCATTTGCACCCTCCTTAAATGTTGGACATATTGTGTTCAAAACGTCCAGATCACGACATCTGTCGGGACACGGCCCGGATCCGTCATTTTTGCGTCCTCATTTGTCTCTGTCAGATGAGACAGTTTAGATTATACTACATTTTCGATTGGACCAAAAGTTTTTTCTGAAAAACCGTTCAACTGATTGACTTTTTGTCATTTGTATGATATATTATATTTTCTGTGTGGACATCATACAGAGTTGCTGCGAATGGAGGTCTTTTCATATGCAATCCCAACCCAAAAAGATGTTGATTGTCGCTGTCCTTGAAACGCTTCGCAAATACACCGATAAACAACACAGGCTGATGCAGGCGCCCCTGCTGACGCTTTTGGAAAAGGATTACGGACTGAAAGTGGACCGCAAAAGCCTGCGTCACAATATCGAAAGCCTGGTCAACGCCGGCTATCCGCTCAAATATCAGCGCGGTTGGTACTACAAACACGAGCTCACCCCGGAGGATATCAACATCCTGGTCCAGAGCCTGACGGAGAATCTTTCCCTCTCCCCCGAAACCATCTGCCAGCTGATCAGCAAGATCGAGGCCTTCCTCCCGGTCTGCCAGGAAAAGCCCCTGGCCGGAACGGAGGGCGAAAAGCTGCTGATGCTGGAAAAGGCCCTGGCCTGCGGCAAGACCGTTTCCTTTCAGGAAAGCGGAACCGCCTATGCCGGCATGAAGGTGCTGGAGATCGAGCGCAACGGCAGATCTGTTCTGAAAAACGATACCGCTTCCCAGGAGGACGCCCCCGCTCCCTGGACCAGCTGGCAGGTCACCGTGCAGGACGAAGCCCTGCAAACCAGGGTGTTTTCACTGTCTTCCCTCTCGGATGTTACCGTTTCCGAATAATCAATCACCGATTCTCTTATGAAGAAGGGCTGCTGCAGCCGGTGCGCTGCGGCAGCTCTTTTTCTATGGTTCAGGTTCTATGGTTCAGGCGTTTTCAGCGAGATATACGGAAGAAGCCTTTGCAGCGTGGCGGCCCCGATGCCGCGGACGGCCAGCAGATCCTCCGGAAGGCGGAAAACTCCGTTCTTCTCCCTTTCTTCGATGATCCGCTCCGCCAGGGCCGGGCCGACGCCCGGCAGCTGGGTCAGCTCGTCCTTCCCGGCAAAGTTGATGGGGATCCTTCCGCCGTCCTCCTCCGGCTCCGCCGCCGGGACGCTCCGGTCCACCGTCGCGGCGGGAGCAGCCGTATACAGCTGTGTTTCCGGCCTTTTTGCCGTCTGGCGGACAAGGCCCGGTAGAACCAGCGTCAGGCAGAGCAGACTGCCCGCCAGGAGGACGGCCGACAGCGCGCGCACGCCCTTTCGCGAAAGGGCGCTTTCCGACAGGCCCAGCTTCCTGAGCCGCCGCGCTGCCCGGCCTTCCCGGGCGGAAAGCAGGGACCGGTAGTCCCTGATCAGCTCATTGACAGCCCTTTCCTCCTGTTTGGAGAAGGGGACGGCCGGGTCCCGCCTCACTGAATCTGGCGGCGGACCTTCTGGCCCTGGGCGGTATCCTCCACGATGTAGCCCTTTTCCTTTAACTGATCCCGCAGGCTGTCAGAATCGGCCCAGCGCTTTTCCTTCCGGGCGGCGGCCCGCTGGTCCACCAGGGACTGAATCTCCTCCGGCAGCTTTTCCTCGGCCTTCTGCATCAGGATGCCCAGGATGTCCGTCAGCTTGAGGAGGGTCTGCAGGCACCCGTCCACGGCGCGCAGGGAGGAAGCCTGGTTCAGGGAGGTATTGGCGTCCTGCACCAGCTGGAACAAAGCGCCCAGGGCGTCCGCGGTGTTGAGGTCGTCATCCATGGCTTCTTCAAAACGGGCGGCATAGCCTTCCATGCGGGAAAGCAGGGCCTCTTCCTCCGCCGTCAGGTCTTTGGCCTGGGCGTTGGCGCGCAGGAAGAGCATCTGGTCCCGGGCGGTGTACAGGCGGGTCAGGGAGGCGTGGGCCTGGGCGATCATGTCCCGGGAGAAGTTAAGCGGGCTGCGGTAATGGGCGCTGAGCATGAAGAAGCGCACGTCCTCGGCGGAATATTCCTTCAGAATGTCCCGGATGGTGAAGAAATTCCCCTTCGACTTGGACATCTTCTCGTTGTCGATGTTGATGAAGCCGTTGTGCATCCAGTAATGCACGAAGGGCTTGCCGGTGGCCCCTTCGGCCTGGGCGACCTCGTTTTCATGGTGCGGGAACAAAAGGTCCTTCCCGCCGGTATGGATGTCGAAGGTCTCCCCCAGGTACTTCATGCTCATGGCGGAGCACTCGATGTGCCAGCCGGGGCGGCCGGGCCCCCAGGGGCTGTTCCAGCTGGGCTCGCCTTCCTTGGCAGCCTTCCACAGGGCGAAATCAGCCGGGTGCTTTTTGTCGTTGTCCACGTCGATGCGGGCGCCGGCCTCCAGGTCGTCCATGTTCTGGCCGGAGAGCTTGCCGTAGCCGGGATAGGCGCGGGTGTCAAAATAGACGTCCCCGTTGACCGTGTAGGTCAGGCCGTTGCCCTCCAGCCGCTTGATCAGCTTGATGATGTCCCCGATGTGCTCGGTGGCCCGGGGATGGACGGTGGCCGGATGGATGCCCAAGGCCGTGGCGTCCTTAAAATATTCCTCGATGAAGCGGTCACCCAGCTCCTTGACGGTAATTCCTTCCTGGTTCGCCCGGCGGATCATCTTGTCGTCAATGTCGGTAAAGTTCTGCACAAAGGTGACCTTGTAGCCCTTGTACTCCAGATACCGGCGAAGGATATCGAACATGATGAAGGGACGGGCGTTGCCGATGTGGAAATAGTCGTACACGGTCGGGCCGCAGGAATACATGCGGATCTCGCCCTCGTGGATGGGAATCAGCTCTTCCTTTTTCCTGGTATAATCGTTATAAACCTTCATGCCGGTTTTCCTCCCGTTCTTCTTCGTTCAGGGCAAGCTGCTTTTCGAGCGCCGCGATGCGGCCGGAAAGCAGGTTGAAGCGTTCGTGTACAGGGTCTGGCAGGTTGCCGTGCTCCAGGTCGATCTCCGGGGCCTTGCCCTTCTGGCGCACGATGCGGCCGGGGTTGCCGACCACGGTGCAGTGGTCCGGCACATCCTTGAGCACGATGGCCCCGGCGCCGACCTTCACGTGGTCCCCCAGGGTGATGGGGCCCAATACCTTGGCCCCGGCCCCGACGGTCACGTGGCTTCCAAGGGTCGGGTGGCGCTTGCCGGTATCCTTGCCGGTGCCGCCCAGGGTAACCCCCTGATACAGGGTCACGTCGTCCCCGATCACCGTGGTTTCGCCGATGACGACGCCGCTGCCGTGGTCGATAAACAGGCGCTTGCCGATCACGGCCCCGGGGTGGATCTCAATTCCAGTGCGTCTTCTGGCCCGCTGGCTGATCCAGCGCGCGTAGAGGATGTGCCCTTTTTCATAAGCCCGGTGGGCCCGCCGGTGGCTGCGGATGGCCTTGACCCCGGGGTAGCACAGCAGCACTTCCCACTTGCTGCGGGCGGCCGGGTCCCGGGCCAGGACCGTCTCGATATCTTCTTTCAGTGTGCGAAACAAACCTATTCTCCCATGTATGAATTGTCTACCGCGAAAATGTTGCTTTCCTGGGCGTTCCGGACGGGCTCCGTCTTTTCGGCGCGCAGATAGGAGCCGTCCTCCTGCATGATCCAGGCCTTGGCGTTGTCCTGAATCTCAAAGAGGATGTCCCGCTGGATCCGCTGGCGGATCGCCTCGTTTTCAATCGGGAACATCAGCTCGATGCGCTTGTCCAGGTTGCGGGTCATCAGGTCCGCGCTGGACAGGTAGATGATCGGGTCGCCCTCGTTGCAGAACAGGTAACATCGTGCGTGCTCCAGGAAACGGCCCACGATGGAGCGCACCTGGATGTTCTCCCGCCCCTTGACGGACAGGCAGCACGGGCCGCGCACGATCATCGTGATGGGGACCCCACTGTCCGCCGCCTTGTACAGGCGGTTGATGATCTTTTTGTCCGTACAGCCGTTGCACTTGATCGTGATGCCCGAGACCTTGCCCTCTTCGGCGTTTTTGATCTCCTGGTCGATCAGGTCGGTCAATTTATCCCGAAGGTCGTCGGGCGAGGCGACCAGCTTGGTCAGGGAGGAATTCTCCGTATAACCGGTCACCATGTTGAAGAACGCGCCGGCGTCCTCCCCGATGACCTCGTCGTCCGTCAGCAGCCCCATGTCCGTGTACATGGAGGCCGTCGCGTCGTTGTAATTGCCCGTGCCCAGGTGGACGTAGCGGTGCAGGCTCCCGTTTTCCCTGCGCAGCACCAGGGTGATCTTGCTGTGGCACTTGTAGTTGGGCACCCCGTAGATCACGTGGCAGCCGGCCTTTTCCAGCGAGTCGCACCAGTTGATGTTGTTTTCCTCGTCAAAGCGGGCGCGGATCTCCACCAGGACGGTCACCTGCTTGCCGTTCTGTGCCGCCCGGACCAGAGCGCCGACGATGGGGCTCTTGCCGCTGACGCGGTACAGGGTCTGCTTGATGGCCAGCACGTCCTCGTCCTGCGCCGCGGTTTCCAGGAAACGGACGATGGCGTCAAAGGAATCGTAGGGGTGATGGAAGAATAGGTTCCCTTCCCGGATGCGGTCAAAGATGTTCATGCCGCCGGCCAGCTTTTCGTCCATATGGGGCTTAAAGGCCGGGAAGCGCAGGTCGTCGCAGCCTTCCAGGGAAGAAATCTGCTTCATAAAATAGGTCGGGTCCAGGGGGCCGGGAATCCTGAAAATGGCCCGGTTGGCGACCCCTAAGTATTTTTTCAAAAGCAAAAGCAGCCGGTTGTCAAAGCTGTCCGGAATCTCCAGGCGGACGATCTGGCCGAACTTCCGCTTTTTGAGATTCTTCTGCATCTCGGTGATCAGGGTGTCGGCGTTGGAATCGTTGTAATAAAAATCCTGGTTTCGGGTCAGACGGAAGGGCTGGGCGCAGACCGGGCGGACGCCCAGCATCTTGTCCACGAAGCCAACGATCAGGTCCTCCAGCAGGATAAAGGTGCCCCGGCCTTCCTTGGCAGGCAGGGCAACGCAGCGCTTTAAGTTCTTGGGCACCGGCATGAGGCTGAAGCGCAGGGACGCGCCGGCGCTCTTCTGCGGCAGGAGCATGGCCAGGTGGAGACATTTGGGGGCCAGCAGCGGGAACGGCCTGCGCGGGTCGATGGCGTAGGGCGTCAGAAGCGGGGCGACCTCTTTGTCAAAATAGTCCCTGGCAAAGGACAGCTGCTCTTCGTTCAGGTCCTGGAAGCGCAGAAAGACGATGCCCGCCTGCTTTAAATCCGGCAGGTACATCTCGTTGAGGATCTGGTACTGCCGCACGATCTGCTGGCGCACGTCCAGGCCGATCTGCGACAGCTGCTCGTAGGGCGTCATGCCGGAGATGTCGGTTTTGTCGCTCCCCGTCGTGATCTCCCTTTCCAGCGAGCCGACCCGGACCATAAAAAACTCATCCAGATTGCTCTCGCAGATGGAAATGAATTTTCCCCTTTCCAGCAGGGGATTGTCCGGATTCGCCGCTTCCTCCAGGCATCGGCCGTTAAAACGGATCCAGCTGAGCTCCCGGTTAAAATACTTTTTCTTCATGAAAAACCGTCCTTACTTAGTATACAAGTTTGCTCGTTAATGTGATCAGAGTGACGGCCGGCGGGTTCATAAAACGGATGGACAATGGGCTGTACACGCTGCTGGCGCCAAGGCCGGGGCTGATATACTGAGAAATCCCGTACAGGGTGCTCAGGCCGCTTAAGCCGCCGTCGCCCGGAAACCAACGGTCTTCCCCGTAGACGCCCAACGCCCGGGGCACGAAGACCGGCCCGATCAGCGGCAGGCGGAACTGCCCGTTGTTCAGATGTCCGGCCAGGATCAGGGAAACGGGCTTGGCGTTGTTGCGCAGGCCGTCGGTATCGTTGTAGCGGAGCTCCGCCAGGCGCTCCTGCGAACAGGGGACGTGGGTCACGCAGATCTTAAAATCCCCACTCTTCATTTTGCGCAGGGCTTCCTCCGTGCGGTCGATGCGCTCCAGCCAGTAGTCCAGCGCCCTTAGGGCGGCGCTTCTGGCCTCCGAATCCGGGTCGTTCAAAAGCTGGCGGCGGTTGTTCTCGATCGAAAGCCGGGCGTTGTCCACATCCGTGTCGTACACCGTGTCCGGACAGAGCCACAGGATCGAGTTCCCCACCTGCAGCTCGTAGGGGGCGTCCAGATAAATGGCCCCGAAGCTTTCCGCCCGCTGTATATAGTCCGCCTTGGGCGAAGCCGATCCGTGAGGGGTGGAAAGGATGGGCGGCGGGTCCTCGTCCCCGGCCACCAGGAACACCGGCACGCTCTTGTCCAAGAGGGTGATCAGCTGCATCAGCTGGGCGTCGTTCCCATCGGCTGACAGGCTGTCCCCGCTGATCACGACGGCGTTGTAGCGCACATTCCTCAAAGTGGCTTCAATGCCCGCCTGGCCGTGGCCGAAGCCCGCGCCGTGCAGATCGCTGATATGCAGGATTTTGAAGCCCTCCAGCGAGGAGGACAGGGAAGGGATCGTCACGGACTGGCGGATCAACTGTACCTGCCGGTTGATGAAGCCGTTGACCAGCGCAGCGGCGGTCACCAGGATCACCAGAAGCAGAAGAACCACCACCGGCCCTCTGCGCCGGCGGCGGATCTTTTCGTGTTCAAAAATCGGATCAGCGTATTGCCTGCCCATGCATCCTACTCCCGTTAGGTGTCAATCCTATTTATTATACCTTTCGCCCCGCCGTTTTGCAATGGGCGGGACAAAATTTACTGATACGCCGTTTTTTTCAGAAGAAGGCCGGGGTTTCCCCGGTGGACACCTTCTCGATCAGCTCGTCAAAGGACAGCTCCGTGCCCTGCCGGGCCGATACCCCGCTGTCCGGCGCATCCACCCGGCACGCCTCCCGCATGGAGCAGCGGACGCAGGGGCTTTCCTGGCCCGGCAGGGTCAGCGGGGCGGCGCAGATCAGGCCCTGCCGGATCTTTTCTGCCATGACGGAGGCGGCCTTCCGGGCGTGCTCCATCAGCTGCCGCATTTCCTCCAGGGTGGCCAGCTGTTTGTTTTTATAAAACTCCCCGTCCGTTTTGATCAGGGCCGGCATCGACAGCGGCGGGGTCCCGTCGTCCATCAGGCGGATGATCGCGGCGTCCTTGAGGGTAACGCCCTTGAGGCTCAGGGCCTGGGCGAGCTTGCGCTCGATGTCCTTGAGCCCGGCCGGGTCGGTCAAAAGCGGGTCGGCCAGGTGGTAATAGTAGGCCCCGGCCGGAATGCCGTCCTCCACGGAATTCATCACCGCGTTCAGATAGATCAGCAGCTGCAGCTGCGTGCCCCAGAAGATCTTCGATGGGTCCAGGCTCATATCAGGCATCTTAAAGTCCGTCACGCGGAAATAGAGGCCGTCGTCCCCCTGGTAGCGCTCCACCCGGTCGATAATGCCCCGGACGAGCACCCGGCTGCCGTCGGACAGGGTCAGGGCGACCGGGGGCAGGCCCCCGTCGTCATAGCCGAAGCGGAGCTCCGCGTCCCCCTTCTGCTGGCGGAAGGCCGAATGCCTGGCCGCCTGGGTAAACGTCCAGGCCGCCCGAAACAGCAGGCGGCGGTAGCGCTGATAATCATAGCGCCTAAGGGCGGAATCCTCCATCAGTCCTTTCATCAGCGGGTCCACCGCCTCCTGGGCGGCGCTGTCCATCAGCTGCTCGACCTCCCGGCGGGTGCAGTTCGGCCAGTCCGGCAGGCTGGGCAGGAGGCGGGTAAAGCCCTCCATGGCCCGGTGGTAAAACGAGCCCGTGTCGGACGGCTGCAGCTGCCAGACAGCCCGCTGTTTAGGCTTTAGCCCGTACATAAAGAAATGGCGGAACGGGCAGACCGCAAAGGTTTCCACCCGGTTTACGCTGGTGACCCGGTCCAGAAACAGCTGATGGGTAATTTCCGGCGGCAGCGGGGCCTGGGGCCCGCGGACGGCAAAAGCGTCCATCAGGGCGGAAGCCTTCTCAGGCTCCCTCTGGCAGACATAGCGCCAGGCGTCCCGCCATTCCTCGGTCAGCATGCCGTTTCTCAGCTTTTCCCCCAGGCCCTCCAGGGTGGGCAGCAGGGCCACGGGCCTTTCCGGCCCCTGAGGGGCGGTGACGCCGCCCTCCTCCACCAGGCCCGGGAAGATGCGGCGGACGGTGCCCAGCAGGTCCAGCGGACGCAGGGCCGTTCCATCCTGCAGGGCCTGGGCGTGGGACAGGTAGAGCCGCTTGCCAGCGTCCGTCAGCGCCTTATAGACGTCCAGCCGGGACAAAAGCAGCCGGCCGTTTTTGTCCAGAGAGAGGTGGACCTTCATTTGCTTTTCGGCCTGGGCCTTTTCCTCCTCCGTCAGAAGGCCGGCGTCCTCGCGGTTCAGAATCCCATCGTTTAACCCCATCACGAACAGATAGTCCGGCCGGGTCAGCGCCGCGTTGCCCAGCACCCCGCAGATCACGCTGTCGGCGCTCTGGGGCAGGGCGGAAAGCTCCGCGCTGGAAAGGCCGGTTTTGAGGAGATTGGCCGCCTCTTCCCCGGTCATCCGGCTGCCGCCGGCCAGCTCGTGCATCTGGTCTAGCAGCTCCATCAGCGTCTTCCAGACCTGGCGCAGCTGGCTGGCTTCCTCCGGCCTACCGCCCGCCTGTTCGACAGCCTCCGCCTGGGAAAGCAGTTTTTCATAGGCCCCGACATCGGATAAAAGGCCAAAGACGGCCCCCAGGCTTTCGTCGGCGCTCTGCGCGTTTTTAAGCCCCTCCCGGAGCTTTTCGAGCGGCTCCATCACGCGGACGCGGATCTCCTCCATGACCGCCGCCTGGTCTCCCCCGCGGGAAAAGGGCCGCTGGAACATGGACCCCCGGATGCCGTAGGCCAGGATGTAGTTTTCCAGCAGGAAGCCCTCTTCCTCCGTGATGGGCAGATAGCCGGTCTTGATCAGGCGGATCATATCGTCCGGATAATAGCGGCCGGCCACCGCCTCCAGGGCGGCCACCACAAAGGCCGCCGGCCCCAGACGGTCGGCGGAGAGCTTGCGGTTCAGGTGGTGCGGGATGCGGCAGGCTGTCAGCACCTCGTCCAGGACGGAAAAATAGTGGTCTTCCGTCCCGCAGAGCACGGCCATCGAGGAAAACGGCACGCCCCTCAGCCACAGGGACAGAATCTCCTCCGCCACGTGGTGGGCCTCTGCGTAAGGCGAAGGGGCTGCGTACAGGCGGATGGAGGACGGCACGGCGGCATAGACCCCGTTGGTCCGGCTGAGGAGATTCTTTTCCAGGAAGGCGATATCCTCCGGGAACGGCACGGGCTCTTTGATGTTCACGATGTCCGCCTGTCCCGGATATTCCGTAATCAGCCGCAGCACGCTTTCCGTGACCGGCTCAAAGGCTTCGTCCTCCCGGTCCGCGCACAGCACGACGGAGACCGGGCCGTTTATGGCCTGGGCCAGGGCGATGCGCCCCATTTCCTCCGTCAGCACGTCAAACCCGCAGATGATCAGGTGGGCGTCCTTCATTTCGTCCGACAGAGGGAGGCGGCGGATCAATTCTTCCAAAGCGTCCTCGCCGTCCACAAAGCGGCCGGAAAGGCTTTCTTCATAGGCCGCGTACAAAAGGGAAAGGTCGCTCAGCTTGTCCTTCTGCGCCCCCTCGGGCAGGGAGGAAGCGTATTCCCGGAGCCCCTCCGGCGAAACCCTGGCCCTTTTCAGCTCCGAAATCATCTGCCCCACGCGGTCGCTCAGGCCCTGGCGGCCAACCGCCGAGGCGTAATAGACCAGGCTGTCCTTTTCCCGGTCCAGGGCCCGGGCCACGGTCATGGCCTTGCCCAGGCTGTCGATCCGCACCCGGTCCGATCCGCCGGCGCGGGAAAAGACCCGCTGGCGGAGCCGGGCGGGCGAAAGCACGTCCAGGTCAAAAAAGCCCTCCGCCCCAAAGTGGCGGATAAGCATCCGCTCGGCGGACAGGGTGTACTGCTGGGGCACCAGGAGGAAGACAGGCTTTCCCTCCCTACGCGCCCGCTCCGCCAGTTGGGCCGCGCAGGGCCAGGTCTGGCCGGAGCGGCCGAAATAAAAGTGAATCATGGCTGAAGCTCTTCCGTTTCAAAGGTACTGCCTCGAAGCAGGTTGACCCCCCGCTCCAGCGCACCCCGGCAGCGGGGATTGTTTTTGTGCTCGCTCCCTACGTGGAAGGAGCTGCAGAGGGCGTCCAGGTCCTGCTGAGCGGTTTCCAGGGACTGAAGGGCCGTGTTGGAAACAGCCTCCAGAAAGCCGCGCTGCTGTTCGCCCGAAAGCCGTTTGCCCGCTTCCTCTAGCAGCTCCGGCAGGTCATTCAGGCACACGCCGTGGCCCTGCGCAAAGGCCGCGCGGAAGGTCCCGTCCTCCCGGTAGAGGCGGAAAAACGTCTCCCGGTAGGCCTTCACATGGTCCCTCATGCTTTCGCAGACCAGGCAGCGGGACGTGATCTCCCGGAGCTTCCGGGCGGCCTTATCCGTATTTCTGCCCCCAAACAGGCTCCCCTTCGCCAGGGCGGAAAGGACCGGCGCGGCCTGGGCGCGGGCCTCCTTGAGCCTGGTATCCATCATCAGGGCGTAGCCGTGATAATCCTTCTGGGCCATCAGCATCCGGTGGTGCGGGGAGCAAAAGCCCGCGGCGTTGGTCCGGATGCGGATGTCCGGCTCCATGACCGCCCCGCCCAAAAAGCGCTCCACGCTCTGCTTTTCGATCATGCTCCTCAGGGCGCAGAAGGGGCAGCGTTCCGTCTGCCTGACCGCGTCCCACACCGGGGCGGTTTCCAGATGATCCTTCATACAAGGGGCCTCCGTTCAGTTTTTTCCCTGTGATTATAACACGCTTTCGCTTATGCAGGCAACGGGAAACAGGCGGTTTTCCCATTTGTTCATAAAGCCCCTCCAAAAACCTTTACTTTTCCATAAAAAAGCGCAAAAAAATCTCTGGAAATTCTGCCGGATGCCGGGGACGAACCGGGAAATATGTGGTATAATCATGAGGTCGGCCGCCGCTTGTCAGCGCAAGCCCGGCCCTCAGGACAGGAGCGTGAAAAAATGGATCTTAGTAGCTTGAACCCCAAACAGCGGGAAGCCGTCCAGACGCTGGAAGGCCCGCTGCTCATTCTGGCCGGCGCGGGCAGCGGCAAAACCAGGACGCTGACCTGCCGGATCGCCAACCTGCTGGAGCACGGCGTCCCCGCCTGGCGGATCCTGGCGCTGACCTTTACCAACAAGGCCGCCCGGGAAATGCAGACCCGGGTGGAAAAGCTCGTCGGCCCGGACATGGCGGCCGACATGTGGATCGGCACCTTTCACTCCGTCTGCGTGCGGATCTTAAGGCGGGATATCGAAAAGCTCGGCTACAAGCGATCGTTCACCATCTATGACGACGACGACCAGCTCAGGGTCATCAAGGACCTGAACAAAAAGCTCAACATCGACGATAAATACCTCCCCCCCAAGGAAATCCGCAGGGAAATATCCAGCGCCAAGAACAAGCTGATGACCGCGGACGAATGGTTCGCCCAGTCCGACAAAAGCCGCCGCTCCCAGCTCCTGCACGACGTATTCAACGCCTACGACAAGACGCTGATGGAATACAGCGCCCTGGACTTTGACGACCTGCTGTCCAAGACCCTCCAGCTGTTTATGGACCATCCGCCGGTATTGGAATACTACCAGCGGAAGTTTCAGCATATCCTGGTGGACGAATATCAGGACACGAACTACGTGCAGTACGAGTTCGTCCGCCTTTTGTCCGACGTTTCCCGCAACCTCTGCGTGGTGGGCGACGACGACCAGTCCATCTATGGCTGGCGCGGGGCGGACATCCGCAACATTCTGGAATTTGAGAAGGACTTTGACGACGTCAAGGTCATCAAGCTGGAGCAGAACTACCGTTCCACCGCCAACATCCTGGACGCCGCCAACCAGGTGATCGCCCACAACGAAGGACGAAAGGAAAAGGTCCTGTGGACAGAGGCGCCGGCGGGCGAAAAGATCCAGCTCTATACCGCCGGGGACGAGCGGGACGAGGCCGCCTGGATCTGCGAAAGGGTCCGCCAGCTGGCCAAGAGCGGCATGCCCTACGGGGAAATGGCGGTGCTCTACCGCTCCCACCCCCAGAGCCGTGTCATCGAAGAAATGTTCGTCCGCTCAGGCCTTCCCTACCGGGTGTTCGGCGGCACCCGCTTCTATGACCGAAGGGAGATCAAGGACGCCCTGGCCTACCTCCGGGTGATCGTGAACCCAGCGGACACCGTATCGCTCAAGCGCATCATCAACACCCCCAAGCGCTCCATCGGCGACGCCACCGTCGCCCAGCTGGAAGCCGAGGCCGCCCGGCAGGAGGTGCCGCTCTTCAGCGTCCTGCCCGACCCGCCGGAGACGCTTTCCTCCCGCCCCCGCCGCTGCGTCAGCGCCTTTGCAGAGCTCATGCTCCGCCTGGCCGCCGAGCAGGAGGACATGGGGCTGGCGGATTTCGTCACCCATGTGCTAGACGAAACCGGGCTTTCCCAGCAGCTGGACAGCGAGGACGCGGAAACCTACGAGGCCCGCAGGGACAACCTGCGCGAACTGATCAGCGCCGTGCGCGAATATGAGGACAAGACCGGCGACCACTCCCTGAGCGGGTATCTGGAAAACGTCTCCCTGATCACCGACCTGGACCGCCAGGAGGACGCCCCCCAGTACGTGACGATGATGACGCTTCACGCCGCCAAGGGCCTGGAATACGACGCCGTGTTCATAGCCGGGATGGAGGAAAACCTCTTTCCCAGCTACCGGGCCGTCACAGAAGACGGAAGGCTTGAAGAAGAGCGCAGGCTCGCCTATGTGGGGATCACCAGGGCGAAAAAGATCCTCTTTTTGTCCTGCGCGCGGCAGCGCACCTTCTATAACCAGGTCAATTACAACGCCCCGAGCATGTTCTTAAAGGAAATTCCCGACCGGCTGATCAACGACGTACAGAAGAACGCCCGCCAGCGCTTCGGGGAGGAGACCGGCAGGACCAGGGTCCCCGTCCGGCCGCCCAGGCCCACGGACTTTGGCGTCCCCGGCATGGGGCAAAAGCGCGATCCCCTTTCCATTCCCGGCGTATCCAAGGGCTTCGTCGCCTCCTCCGCCAGGCCCCTGAGCGGCTCGGCCCTGCTGGGTATGTACAAGCCAGGCGACCGGGTCATTCACCGCAAGTTCGGCGAAGGCACGGTGGAAAAGGTCTGGGGAAAGGGCGGGGAGGCCCGGATCTCCATCTCCTTTACCGCCTACGGGGTAAAAGAGTTTTCCCTGTCCATCGCCCCGATCATCAAAGTCGAAAGCTAAGGGTGCCCAATGGAGAATCATCAGGAAATGCAGCAGCTGGTCAACCGGCTGAACGAAACGGCCTACGCCTATTACACCCTGTCCGAGCCCGTGATCTCGGACGCGGAGTGGGACCAGATGTACAACCGCCTCCTTCAGATGGAAAAGGAGAGCGGCGTCGTCCTGCCCGACTCCCCCACCCACCGGGTCGGCGGCCCGCCCCTTGCCTCCTTTGAGCCGCACCGCCATCTCTCCCGCCTGTGGAGCATGGACAAGGCGCAGAGCTTTGAGGAACTGGACGCCTGGTTTGACCGCATGGAAAAACTCCATGCCGAGGCCGGGCTGACCGCCCCCCTGCGCTATGGCATCGAGTATAAATTCGACGGCCTGACCCTGAACCTGACCTATGAAAACGGGCTCTTGACCCAGGCGGCCACCCGGGGCGACGGGGAAACGGGCGAAGCCATCCTCCCCCAGGCCCGGACCATCACGGACGTTCCCTTCCGCATTCCCTGGCAGGGCACCATCGAGGTGCAGGGCGAATGCATCATGCGTCTGTCCGCCCTGAAGGCCTACAACGACCAGGCGCAGACGCCGCTTAAAAACGCCCGGAACGCCGCGGCCGGGGCCCTGCGCAACCTGGACCCGGCCGTCACCCGCTCCCGCAGGCTGAGCGCCTTTTTTTACCAGGTCGGCACGATTGAAAACCCGCCCTATCATTCCCAGGAGGGAATGATCGCCTTTTTAAAGGACCAGGGCTTCCCCGTCAGCCCCTATTTCAGGACCGAGGACACCCGGGACGGCGTCCGGAAGGCCATCGAGGACATCGAAGCGGCGAGGCCCCAGCTGGACTTTCTCATCGACGGCGCGGTGATCAAGGTGATGGACGAGGAGACCCGCCGCGTTTTCGGCTATACCGACAAATTCCCCCGCTGGGCCATCGCCTATAAGTTCGCGGCGGAGGAAAACACCACCGTTTTGACCCATGTTACCTGGGAGCTGGGGCGCACCGGGAAGCTGACCCCCCTAGCCCATGTGGAGCCCGTCGATTTCGCCGGCGTCACCGTGCGCAAGGCCACCCTCAACAACTGGGAGGACATCCAGCGAAAGAAGCTCCGCCTGGGCGTGCGCGTCTGGATCCGCCGGTCCAACGACGTGATCCCGGAAATCACCGGCTGCGTAGACGAAGACGAGCCCGGTCTGCCCATCGAAAAGCCAACCGTCTGCCCCTACTGCGGAAGCCCCCTTACCGAAAAGGGCGCGTTTTTGTTCTGCCTGAACAGGGCAGGCTGCAAGCCCCAGGCTGTCATGCGCCTCAAGCACTACGCCTCCCGCGACGCTATGGACATCGAGGCGTTTTCCGAAAAAACCGCCGACCTTTTGTACGACAAACTGGGCGTGCGCGACCCCTCCGACCTCTACCGCCTGACGCGCGAGCAGCTGCTCAGCCTCGAGGGCTTCCAGGAAAAGCGGACCGACCGCCTCCTTTCCGAGCTTCAGAAAAGCAGGGACTGCGAGCTGGACAGCTTCCTGATGGCCGTCGGCATTCCCAACGTCGGCCGGCGCACCGCACGGGACCTGGCCGCGCGCTTTGGCACCCTGGAAAAGCTGCAGGCGGCAGATGTGACCGAGCTTTCCGCCATCGACGACATCGGCCTGGTGGTCGCCCAGTCCATCCGGGACTTTTTTGACGATCCGGAAACCGGCGCCCTGATCGAAAGGCTCCTGTCCGTGGGCGTCCGCCCGCGTGAGGCCCAGACCGAAGCCAAAGAAGGCCCCCTGACCGGCAAAACCGTCGTAGCGACCGGCACTTTGACCCATTTCACCCGCGCCCAGATCGAGCAGAAAATCCGCGACCTGGGCGGGAATGCCGCCGGCAGCGTCAGCAAAAAAACGTCCTACGTCGTCGCCGGGGAAAACGCCGGCAGCAAGCTGGACAAGGCCCGGCAGCTCGGCATCCCGGTGCTTTCGGAAGAAGAATTTATTCAACTCACAGAGAGGAATCCGTAAAACCTTGGAAAGACTGATGACAAGAAAGGCCGTCCCCTGGCGCGAAAGGACCCTGAGCGTCCTGGACGCCCAGCGGGACGAAAGCTGCATCCGCCAGCTGACCCAGGCCTGCGACCGGGGCAGCATCTTCGGCCGGGGCTCCGCCCGCACCTGGCAGGAGGCCTACGAGGGCTCCTATCTGGCCCTGGAAAACCAAAATCCCGAAGGGCCCGGGGCCGAGGCCCTGCGCCGGGCGGTCAAAAACAGCCTGAGCAAGGAGCTTCCCCTGATCTCCATCCGGGAAGAAATGCTGCTGCAGCGGCTCATCATCTTCGGCGGGTCCTTTCCCGTGATCGACCCGGACGAATACCCCGCCGCCCTTTCCCTGGTGCGGCGGCTCTGGTGCACGGTCCGTCAGGTCAACCAGGGCACATTCATGATCTCCCTGCACGAATCCCTGGGCGGGAGGATCGCTTCGATCATGCAGACGCCCGAATACCACGAAAGAAGGCAGAACCTGTTCACCCTGTCGGCCACCCTGCACAGCCTTTTGTACCTGAGCGGCTTTTACTTTGCCCAGACCATGATCGGCCAGCTCATGCGGGAGCATCAGGACGTTTTTTCCGAAAAGGAGAAACTGTATCTGATGCGCTTCCTGATGGTCGAATTCGATTACCTCTGGAACGGGCAAAGGGAGCTGGTCCTGCTGCACCCCGGCCTCTGCTGCCCGGAAGAGGTCATTTCCGCCATGTCCGGGCTGAGCTTTCAGGAGCCCCACTTTACCCACCAGATGATCCTGGACGGGATGCGGGAAATGCTTCAGGAGGAGCGGCCCGCCGTGGACGCCCTTCGGGCGGAGCTGGAAGGCGCCCTGCAGCCCGAATACAGCGCGGAAGACACGGTAAACGAGCTCAAGCTCCTGGTCAAGCAGGGGGCCGGGTTTGAAGACCTCCGGGCCATCCTCGCCGACCAGATGGCGACCGCCTTCCATCCCGGTATCTTGGCCGCCCTTCGGCGGCTGGAGGCGGAAACCGTCCGCTGGGCCGGCGTATCCCACGGGGTGCTCAACTGATGCGCGTCTATGAAGCGCGGGTGCCCGAGGGTCTGGCCCCGGTCAAGATGGCCCTGTACCTGCGCCGGGCCTTTCCCCTGCTCCCCGACCACGTCCTGAGGGACGCCCTGAGCGCCCGGGACGTAAAGCAGGACGGGACGCGGGCCAGCGCGGACACTTTGACCGTCCCCGGCGCGGCCGTCCGGCTATATACGGCCTTTGCCGCGAGCCTTCCGGCCGTCTATGAGGACGAGCACGTCCTGTTGATCAACAAGCCTGCCGGCCTTTCCAGCGACGAGGACGAATGGGGCGGGATGACCGTACTGTCCGAGGCCAACCGGGAGAGGCCGGACAAGCGTCTGCGCCTGTGCCACCGGCTGGACAACCAGACCTCCGGCCTGATCATCCTGGCATCCGACGACGAAAGCGAACAGTGCCTTTTGTCCGCCTTTGAAGAGCGGAAGCTGGACAAGCGCTACCAGTGCCTGGTCCGGGGCGTTATGCGGCCCCCGGAGGGCAAAGCCCAGGCCTTCCTGGTCCGGGACAGCCGCCTGGGCCGGGTCCGGGTGGTCTCCCACCCCACCCCGGAGGGCAGGACCATCTGCACCGCCTGGGAAACCCTGGGCCATGAAAACGGCTGCACCCGCCTGTCGGTGGACCTTTTGACCGGCCGCACCCACCAGATCCGCGCCCACATGGCCTATCTGGCCCACCCCGTGCTGGGCGACGACGTCTACGGCGACCGGGCCTTCAACCGAAAGCTTCGCTCGGAGGGGAAGCTCAAGCTCTGCTCCTGGAAGCTGACGCTGAAAGCGGGCGGCGCTTTGTCCTACCTCGACGGCCGGACCTTTTCCGTGCCGGTTCCTTTTTAACTCCAATACCAAGGATACGGAGCCAACATCATATGAATGACATTCGCCTGATCGTCACCGACCTGGACGGGACGCTTTTGAACCCCGAGGGCAAAATTTCCGCGGAAACCAGGGAAGCCCTCCTTCTTGCCCGGGAGCGGGGCATCGTGACGGCGGCCTGCTCCGGCCGCTACTGCGAGAACGTCTCCCTGCTGTTTTTGGACAGCGGCATCCAGGGACCGGTCATCGGCTCCAACGGGGCGCAGATGATGGAAAGGCCCCTGGGCCCCATGATCCGCCGCCACTATATCGCGAAGGAATCGGCCGCCCAGATCAGAGACACCCTGGACGAAATGGGAACGGCCTATTTTATCTTTGCCGACGAGCGGGTCGTTTCCAGCAGGGAAGGGGCGCACCACCACAGCAAAATCAGCATGGGCGAAAAGATCCTCTCCCAGACCAGCGTCCGCTTCACCTACGGCCCGGACGCGGTGGAGGAAGCCATCCGCCGGGGCATCTACAAGTTTTACATCTGCAACAACGGGGAACTCGAGGAAACGAGGGAAATCCTCCAGCGCATCCCCGGCGCGGTCGTCACCCGTTCCACCCCGTGGAATCTGGAAATGATGGCCGAGGGCGTCGACAAGGGCCGGGGGCTTTTGGAGCTGTGCGAGTATCTGAACATCCCGCCGTCTAAGGCCATGGCCTTTGGCGACCAGGAAAACGACCTGCCGATGCTGAGCAAGGCAGGCATGGGCGTCGCCATGGGCAACGCGGAGCCGGCGGTGCTGGAGCAAACCTCCTGGCATACCCTGTCCAATGCGGAAGACGGCGTGGCCGCCATGATCCGCCGGATGCTGGCGGAATAAAAGCCTTGCCGGGCGGACCCATCCAACGACCTTTTTGATCAAAGGAGCGCTGAAGATGAAAAAAACACTGATGGAAGGCTGGCAGTTCGTCCGCCTGCCGCTGGACAGCACGAAGGAACAGGCGGACCGGGCGGAAAAGCGCCCCGTCGATATGCCGCACGACTGGCTGATCTGGCAGACGGACCGCCTGTACGAGGACGGGGCCGGCTGGTATTACCGGACGCTCGAATTTTCCGGAGAGGAAACAAATAAACGAATCGTCCTCCATTTTGACGGCGTCTATATGGACGCGGACATCCTTTTAAACGGCGAAACCGTCCTCACCCACCGTTACGGCTATACGGCCTTTTTCGCCGAGTTAAGCGGCCGGGTCCATGAGGGGCCAAACGAGCTGTGCGTCCACATTCGCCATCAGTCCCCCAATTCCCGGTGGTATTCGGGGGCCGGCATTTTCCGCCCCGTCACCCTGTCGGTGACGGAGCCCTTTGCCCTGCTGGAAGACGGGGTGCGCGTGGAGACCCTCCCAACGGACAATGGTTCCTGGGAGGTCCGCGGCACGGCGGAGGCCGCCGGGACGCCCGACGGGACCGTGTTTTGCGCCGAGCTCCTGGCCCCGGACGGAAAGCCGGCCGGGACGCTTTCACAGGAGGGAAAGCGCCTCAACGCCTTTTCCTTCCGGATCGCGGAGCCTTCCCTCTGGGACACGGGACATCCGTCCCTTTATACCCTGCGCCTGACCCTCCACGAGGACACGGTGGAAAAGAAGATCGGCCTGCGCGAAACCCGGTTCGACCCGGAAAAGGGCTTCTTCCTCAACGGCCGGCACATGAAGCTGCACGGCGTCTGCCTGCACCACGACCTGGGCCTGCTGGGCGCAGCCTTTCACCGGGACGCCGCCCTTCGCCAACTGCGCGTCATGCGGGAGATGGGGGTCAACGCCGTCCGCACGGCCCATAACCCGCCGGCGGAGGAATTTTTAGACCTGTGCGACGAAACGGGCATGCTCGTGCTGGACGAGCTTTTGGACATGTGGGAGCTGCCCAAGACGACCTATGACAACGCCCGCTTTTTCCCGGACACCTGGCAGGAGGACGTCGCCTCCTTCGTCCGGCGGGACCGCTGCCACCCCTGCGTAATCCTCTGGTCCATCGGCAACGAGATCCAGGACCTGCACGTGTCCCCCCGCGGCCAGGAGTGGACCAGAAAGCTGATGGAGGAGGTCCGCCTGCACGACGCCGTCCACGCTCCGGTCACCTTCGGAAGCAACTACATGCCCTGGGAAGGGGCGCAGAAGTGCGCGGACATCATCAAGCTTCCCGGGTACAATTACGCGGAAAGCTACTACGATAAGCACCACTCCCAGCACCCGGACTGGGTGATCTACGGCAGCGAGACCGGCTCCCTCCTGCAGAGCCGGGGCGTCTACCATTTCCCGATGGACGAGGCCATCCTCTCCGAGGAGGACCTGCAGTGCTCTGACCTGCTCAACAGCAACACCAGCTGGGGCGCCCAGGACCTGCCCAAGATGCTGACGGACGACCGGGTGAACCCCTATACCCTGGGCCAGTTCGTCTGGTCCGGCATCGACTATATCGGCGAGCCGACCCCCTACCATACCCGCTCGTGCTATTTCGGCCAGGCGGACACCGCCTGCTTCCCCAAGAACAGCTATTACCTCTACCAGGCCTACTGGACGGAGAAGCCCATGATCCACATCGCCGCCGTCTGGGACTGGAACGAGGGCCAGCTGATCGACGTCCCCGTGATGACCAACGCGGCCTCCTGCGAGCTGTTCTTAAACGGGGTCTCCTTGGGCAAAAAGGCCGTCTCCCTGGACGAAAAGGAAAAGGCCCTGCCCGTCTGGCAGGTCCCTTACGCCCCGGGGACGCTCCGGGCCGTCGGCTATGACGCCCAGGGAAAACTGCTCTGTGAGGAAGCAATTTCCTCCTTTACCGATTCTGTCCGCCTGAAGATCACCGCGGAAAACGCGGATGTTCCCACAGGGGGCATCGCCTTTTTAACCATCACCGCGCTGGATGAAGCGGGCCGCCCCGTGCAGAACGCCTGCGACCGGGTGCGCCTTACCGTGTCCGGCGGCAGCGTCCTGCTGGGCCTGGACAACGGGGACAGCGCCGATGAGGATGGCTACCGCACCGACTGCCGCCGCCTGTTCTCCGGGAAACTCCTGGCAATGGCCGCTGCACTGGAAGAAGGGACCCTGACCGTTCGGGCTCAAGCGGAGGGGCTTGCACCCGCCGAGATTACTCTCAGCGTTCAGCCCTCCGGCCGTCCCTGCCTGTGGACTACCCAGTCTGCCGCTGTCCATTCCCCAGTAAAGCCCGGCCGGGACATCCGGAAGATCCACCTGATCGCGGAAAAAACGCCGGCCAAACTGACGCCCGAAGAGCCCTCCTGCTCCTTCCGCGTCTCCGTTTTGCCCATGGGGGCGGACCCCCAGCCGCTTTCCTTCCGGGCCGTCAACCGTCAGGGGGTCGAGGTGCCCTTCGCCGCCGTTCAGGTAAAGGGTGATATGGTAAAAGTCACCGCCCGGGGCGACGGGGATTTCTACCTCCGGGCCACGGCCGCCAACGGGGCGGACCACGCCCGGGTCCTCTCTCAGATGGAGATCAACGCCCGGGGCTTTGGCTCCGCCAACCTGGATCCCTATACCTTCCTTTCCGCTTCCCTGAGCGATATCCGCCGGGGCGCCATCACGGCGGGCAACGAAAAGGGCATTTCCTTTGCCCGGGACGGCTGGTCGATGGCCGGCTTTGCCAACGTGGACTTTGGCCCCGCCGGCTCCGATACGATCACGCTGCCCATTTTCGCCCTGAACAGCGAATCCTACGACATCACCCTTTGGGACGGAATCCCGGACGAGGGCGGCAGGAAGCTGGCTGTTCTGACCTATCAGAAGCCCTCCATCTGGAACGTCTACCAGGAAGAAACCTGGCAACTGCCGGAGGTGCTCCGGGGCGTGCATACGCTGTGCTTCTCCATGGAAGAAAAGGTCCATCTGAAAGGCTTCTCCTTTGAGCGCCAGTCCCGCGCCTTCCGGGGGGACAGCGCCCTGAATGCCGACCGGGTCTACGGCGATTCCTTCGAGCGCACCAAGGAAGCTGTCGCCCATATCGGCAACAACGTGACCCTGGGCTTTGAGCATATGGACTTTGGCGCAGGGGGACAAATGACCCTCTTCGTGGACGGCCTGACCCGCCACGAGCAGGACGCCCTGAGCATCCGCATCCGCAACGAGCAGGGCGAGGAGACCGTCGACACCCTGATGTTTAAGCGCAGTAAGGACCACGGCCCCCAGCAGTTTTCCGTACAGGCCCCTTCAGGCGAATGCGAGGTTTCCTTCGTCTTCCTGCCGGGCGGCGATTTTGACTTCTATTCCTTCCGGTTTGAGCCGGAGCACACTGAAAATGAAGGAACGGAGGAGCAAGTCTGATGACCAGAATCAGTTCCGTCCGCATAAACGGCGGCGAGCGCGTCCCCTTTGCCAACCACACGGCGTACTGCGTGGGCACCGGGCGGGTCAGCCTGGCCCTGCATGAGGAATACCAAAAGCAGCTCCGCCGCGTGCAGGAACTGTGCCACTTCCGCTATATCCGCGGGCACGGCCTGTTCAGCGACCAGCTGGGCATCTATCAGGAGCGGAAAACGCCGGACGGACAGGTCCGGGTGGAATACTGCTTTACCTACCTGGACCGGGTGGTGGACGCCTGGCAGAACTGCGGCCTTCGCCCCTTCCTGGAGCTGGGCTTCATGCCCAAGGCCCTGGCCTCCGGCACGCAGACGATCTTCTACTGGAATGGCCACGTCACCCCGCCCAAGGACATGAAGGCCTGGACGGACCTGGTGCAGGCCACCCTCCGCCACCTGTGCGAGCGCTACGGCATAGAGGAGGTTTCCACCTGGCCCTGCGAAATCTGGAACGAGCCGAACCTGAAGGGCTTCTGGGAAAACGCGGACAAGGAAAAATACCTGGAGCTCTACCGGGCGACGGCCCTGGCCGTCAAGGAAGCCGTGCCGCAGATGCGGGTCGGCGGCCCCGCCATCTGCGGCGGGGAGGGCTCCCAGGAATGGATCCGGGATTTCCTCACCTTCTGCCGGGACAACCGTCTGCCGGTCGATTTTGTCAGCCGTCACGCCTACATGGGCCAGACCCCGGAGCACCGGGGCCGGTATCTGTACCACAGGATGTGCCGGGTGGAAGACACGGTGGAGGAGATGCGCGTTTCCCGCAGCATCATCGACTCCTTCCCGGAGTACAAAGACCTGCCGATGTACATCACCGAATTCAATACCTCCTATAACCCCTTCTGCCCCATCCACGACACAAACCTGAACGCGGCCTACTGCGCCGGCCTTCTGTCCCAGCTCGGCGACGTGGCGGACGGTTACAGCTACTGGACCTTCGGCGACGTGTTCGAGGAGCAGGGCATCCCGCCCCGCCCCTTCCACGGCGGCTTTGGTATGGTGGCGGAGGGCGCGGTGGAAAAGCCCTCCGTCTGGGCCTTCTCCTACTTTTCCCGGCTCCGGGGCGAGACGGTGTACCGCGACGAGCGGGCCCTGCTGACCCGGACGGAAAATGGCGGCTTTGAGGGCATTTTCTGGAACATCTGCCAGGAGGAGGCGGAAAACGCCCTGATCAGCCTGGACCTGCCCGCGGACGGCCAACAATACGTCCTGCTCTCTGAAACCGTGGACGAAGCCCACGGCAACGTCCTCAAGGCCTGGCACGACCTGGGCGAGCCCGCCTCCCTGAGCGCTCAGGAGCAGGCCTTCCTCCAATCCGCCGCCGCTTCCCTGTGCCGGACAGAGACCGTCCAGGCGGAAAACGGGCGGCTGAAGTTGTCCGTCACCCTGTCCCCCAACGCGGTCTCCTACTGCCGTCTGGTCCCGGTGAAGGCCGAAACAGACGAGGGCTATGATTACGACTGGTACGAAACGAAAAAGGAGCGTAAGTAAGATGGACGGATGGAAGAACCGACTGACCTGGCTCCGAATGCTGCCCCAGCTGCCGGACGCCTCCGCGCGCACGCCCCTGGAAACGGCTGAGGCGGAGCTGAACCAATACCTGAACGTCCACCCGGAAGAAACCTGCTCCCTTTCTCTGGACCCGAATGCAGGGGATTCTTATACGCTGACGGATAACAGGGTTTCCGGCGGCCCTTCCGGCATCCTGTACGGCGCCTACCGGTGGATCCTGTGCAAGACGCTGAAGGCCCCGCTGCCGGAGGGCGTTCAAACCCCCTCCGTCCCCTACCGCATGCTGAACGCCTGGGACAATATGAACGGCTCCATCGAGCGCGGATACGCCGGGCGGTCCCTGTGGTTTGAGGGAAACCAGTTTTCCTACGACCCGGACAGGATCCGCCAGCTGGGGCGGATGCTGGCCAGCGCCGGCATCAACGTGCTGTGCCTGAACAACGTCAACGTCCAGGAGCCCGCCCAGGGCCTGATCAGCGAGCTGCTGCCGCAGCTTTCGGCCTTTGCCGCCCTGCTCCGTCCCTTCGCCGTCCGCCTGATGGTCTCGGTGGACTTTGCCCAGCCCGTGCGGGAAGGCCTCGACACAGCCGACCCTCTGGACCCTAAAGTTCAGGCCTGGTGGAGCGCCCGGGCGGAAAAAATCTGGCAGGAAATCCCGGACCTGGCCGGCTTTCTGATCAAGGCGGACAGCGAACACCGCCCCGGCCCGCGCACCTACGGGCGGAACCACGCCCAGGGCGCCAACATGCTGGCCCGGGCCGTCGCCCCCTTCGGCGGGGTCATCTGGTGGCGGGCCTTCGTCTACAACTGCCTGCAGGACTGGCGGGACCAGGAGACCGACCGTCCAAAGGCCGCCTATGACCTGTACATGCCCATGGACGGGCAGTTTGACGAAAACGTCATCCTTCAGATCAAAAACGGGCCCTACGACTTCCAGGTGCGGGAGCCCCTGTCTCCCCTGTTCTACGGGATGAAGAAAACCCGCCTGGCCCTCGAGGTGCAGCTGGCGCAGGAATATACCGGCCATCAGATCGACCTGTACGCGATGCCGCCTCTGTTCCGCGAAATCTGGGACGAGCTGCCCCGGGACCATGTCTCCGCCGCCGTCGCCGTGACCAACCTGGGCCGGGACGACTGCTGGACGGGCCACCCCTTCGCCGCCCTGAACCTGTACGCCTTCGGCCGCTTCGCCTGGGATGGGGACACGTCCCCGGAAGAAGTCACGCGGGACTGGGTCCTCCTCAGTTACAGCCTGACAGAGGACCAGACGGAAACCCTGGTGCGGCTCCTCATGGGCAGCCGCGACGTTTACGAACAGTATACCGCCACCCTGGGCCTGGACTGGATGGTGAAGCCCGGCGTCCATTACGGGCCGGACCCCTACGGCTACGAGTTCGACCTCTGGGGTACCTACAACCGGGCGGACCGCTGCGCCGTCGGCGTGGACCGGACCAAAGCGGGTACCGGCTATACGGCCCAATACCCCGCCCCCCTCGCCGCATGCTACGACGCCCCGGCCTCCTGCCCCGAAAAGCTGCTGCTCTTCTTCCACCGCCTGTCTTATGACTATCAGATGAAAGACGGGCGGACGCTGATCCAGCGGATCTACGACGACCGCTTCGAGGGCTGCGCCCGCGCCGAGGAGATGCGCGAGACGCTCCAGACCCTCTCCCTGCCGGAGCCGGACCGCGCGGAAGCCCTGGAAAGGGCGGACCGCCAGGTCAAAAACGCCCGCGAGTGGCGCGACGTGATCAATACCTTCTTCCACCGCTTCAGCGGCGTCCCCGACGCCCACGGCCGCAAAATCTACGACTGACCACTTCCCAATCCTAACTCCTCACTCCTAACTCCTCACTTCTAACTCACTCTTCACTCTCCACTCTCCACTCTCCACTCTCCACTCTTCACTCTCCACTCTCTCCCCTAAAGGAGTTTTATGCAGATCTTTGTCAACCTCCATCATCAGGACAGGCAGGACGGCAGCAGGGCCTTTCCCTTTGCCACGATCAGCCAGGCGGCCGCCCTGGCGAAACCCGGGGACGAAGTCGTCGTCTTTCCAGGCCTCTACCGGGAATGGGTGCGCCCGGCTCGGGGCGGTCAGGAGGACGCTGGCCGGATCACCTACCGGAGCTTCCTGCCCCGGGGCGCGGTGATTTCCGGCGCGGAGCCGGTGACCGGCTGGACCCTCCGGGACGGGGCGGTCTACGCCGCTTGTCTCCCCAGGGACTGGGCGGAGGCCCCGGAAACGGAGCCCCTGTACAGCAGGCCCGGCCTCTGCCGCATTGGCCGCCTCTATTGGAACGGGGAACCGCTCCAGGAAGCCCCTTCCCAGGAGGCCCTTCTTGGACAAAAAAACGCCTGGTTCTGTCAACAGGAAGAAGACCGGGCGGTGCTGCTGGTCCGCCTGGACGGGCGGGACCCCAGCGGCGAACAGATGGAGCTTTCCGTCCGCCCCGCCTGCTTTACCCAGGCGGACGGACAGGATGGCTTTCTCACCCTGTCCGGTTTCCGCATGGAAAAGACCGCTCCCGCCCATCCCCTGGACGCCGCCGTCTCTCTGAATGGGGGCTCCATCCTCGAGGACTGCGAGGTGCGGGACAGTTTAGGCTCCGGCGTCGCCCTGACAGGGGACGAAGTTTCCCCCGTCCAGGTCCTGGGCTGTGAGATCCGCCGCTGCGAAAAGGCCGGGATCATCAGCCGCACCTCCGGCATCTCCTGCGCCGTCAAAAACACCGCCGTTCACCACATTGGGCTTTCGGAAGGGCCGGACGCCGGCGGGATCGTCCTGTCCGGGCCTTCCCATGCCCTGATCAGCGGCTGCCACCTTCATCACTGCGCCGCCGGGCTTTCCGTCCGGGACGGCGGGGAAGTCCGCGTGTACGCAAATGCCTGCCACCATAACGGCGAAGACCTGCGGGCGGAGGCAGACCGCGCGCTGATCGACCATAACCTGTTTTTATCGCCCGGCGGTATCAGCGTTGACAGCCCCGGCGGATGTCTTTGCCGGAACCTGGCGGACGGCTCCTGCTGGATCAGCCGATCCCTGGAAAATAAAGACAATCTCTTCACAAAAGAAACGGATGTTCCATCGGGCAATCTGACCCCCGAATGCTTCCCGGATCCTTCCCGGCTTTCCGTCCGCGTTCTCGGCGGAGAGGGGCGCTGGGTGCTCAGCACCAATGTCTATTCCCTGCTGGAAGGTCTTCCAGCGGCCCCGGTGAAAGCGACCTCCCCCGATCTGCCTTCGGCAGATTATTTGGGCCTCAGAGAGGAAGGATATTTGCCCGGCCCCTTTGCCGACGGCACGCCGGGGGCCTGGATTTTAGGGCCCAGAAACTTGCCATAACGCCGTCATTCTGTTATAATGTCCCCATTCCAAAGCGCCCTGAAAAGGAGGGATTTCTGTGGCGTCACGCAAAATGACCGATGAACACGGAAAAAAGCTGATCTGGCTGGTTCTCGCCCTGGCCCTGACCGTCGCGGCGATTCTGATAATCCCGGGTCTCCTGGAAAAGGAAGAGGAAATCGTCCATCAGCAGGCCAGCACGGATTTCGGCTCCCTGGTGAAAAAGGAATATAACGGCAAAACCTACGTCGTCCGCACCGGGCTGACGCCAATCCTGCTGATCGGCGTGGACCGCGGAGAAAACGCCGTGGAGCAGTGGGGCTACCAGCAGGGCGGCCAGGCGGACTTTTTGCTGCTGATCGTCATCGACTCGTCCGAAAAGAAGGTCCGCATGCTGCAGATCGACCGCGACACCATCACGGACGTGGAAACCCTGGGCGTTCTGGGCAACGTGATCGGCACAAGAAAGCTGCAGATTGCCCTGTCCCACAGCTACGGCAAAACGCCGCAGGACAACTGCAACTACACCATCCAGACCGTCAGCAACCTCCTGCAGGGCGAGCCGCTCGACCTGTATTTCTCCCTCAACATGGCTTCCGTCGCCAAGTTCAACGATCTGCTGGGCGGCGTCACCGTCACCATGCAGGAGGATCATACCCTGATCAACCCCGCTTTCACCAAGGGCGCTACCCTGCACCTGATGGGGCAGGACGCCTATGATTACGTCCATTCCCGCCAGTATGTGGACGACGGCACCAACGTCTCCCGTATGGCCCGCCAGCGCAACTACATGCTGGCCGCCAAGGACACGCTGCTTTCCCGCCTCAAGGAGAGCGGCTTTGTGGACACCCTGTTTGACACCCTGGGCAGCGACCTGGTGACCAACGTCTCCAGGGGCCGGCTGATCAACGAGGCCGCCAAGGCATCCCAGTACGAGGTTGAAGAAATCACCCAGATGGTCGGCGAACGCCGCATCGGCGTGGACGGCTATATGGAATTTTACGCCGACGAGCAGTTCCTGATCGACTGGGTGCTGTCCGTCTTCTACAGAGAATACAAATAATCCCCGGAGGATTTTTCATGTCTCAGCACCCGTCCGGGCAGGAGCCCGACCACCGCTACACCCCGCGCCAGCAGAAAACCGAAAAAAAGCATCTGAAACGCGCCTGCACCGTCCTGGCAGGCGTTTTCGCTCTGCTGCTGATCTACGGCGGGGCGCAGCTCATTTTAAAGCAGCGGGACACGGCCCGCACCGAAGCTCTGAACCAGGAAAACCGCACCCTGCTGGGCACGGACAGCCCGGCCGCTACCGCGGTTCCCGCACAGTCTCCCCTTCCCTCCCCCGAGGCACAGGAAACGCCGGCCCCAGCCCCCGAGGCCACGCCGGAAAAAACGGCGGAGCCCACGCAGGCCCCTTCCGTCCGCCTCGTCAAAGGGTCCGCTTCCCCGCGGCCCCCGGTGCGGGGAATGTTTGACGACCTGATCGCCAAAAACGCCGATACGGTCGGCTGGCTCAAAACCGACGCCGTTTACCGGATTGATTTCGCCGTGGTGCAGAGCGACAACGCCTTCTACATGAACCACGACTTCAGCAAGGCGTCCAACCGGGAAGGGGCCGCCTTTCTGGACGAGACCAATTCTCTCTGGCCCCGGGACGATCATCTGATCATCTATGCCCACAACATGAAGAGCGGCTCCATGTTCGGGGAGCTCAACGCCCTGAGCAACCCGGAAACCCTGCGCCAAAAGCCCTTCACCGCCCTGGATACCCTGTATGAGCACGGCGACTATGTCCCCTTCGCCGTCATCAACTGCGACGTGACGGATCCCAGGGCGGACAATTATTTCAACTTCTACGTCCTCAATTTCAGGACGACCGGGGAGTTTGACAGCTTTCTGGCCCGGGCCAGGGAGCTGTCCCTGGTGGACCTGAGCGCCGTGGACGTTCGGGTGGACGACCCGCTGCTCACCCTCTCTACCTGCTTTGACGAAGCCAACCAGACCCGTTTCATCGTCATGCTCCGAAAGCTCCGGGCCGACGAAACCCGGGAATCGGTCCAGGCGAAATATTTTTCCAACGAAGCAAAATAACGGACGGCGGCCGGGGCGGTCTTCCAGCTCATCGCGGTCCGCAATCAGAAAAGGAACAAACCGATGTTTTCATTTATCAAAAAGCTGGACAAGCCGGACCGTCGGGTGCTGACCGCCTGTTTCCTGCTGTTTGTATCCAGCGGTTTCCTGGCGCTGACCATGGGCAGCGCCCTCCCTGCCCTGTCTGACGCCTACCAGCTTTCGGACAGCTTTTCCGGCCTGCTTTTGTCCTTCCATTCCGCCGGCAACCTGCTGGCCGGGCTGGTGTCCGGGCTGATCCCGGTGTACCTGGGGCAGAAGCGCTCCATCATCCTGCTTTCCTCCCTGGGCTTCCTGGGCTACAGCCTGATCACCATGACCGGCGTGCCCGCCCTGCTGGTAGCGGCGTTTTTCATCATCGGCTTTGGCCGGGGCTCGATCACCAACTTTACCAACCGGCAGGCCAACCTCCTGTCCGGCGGCAGCCCCGCGGCCACCAACCTGCTACACGCCTGCTTCGCCGTCGGCGCGATCATCGCCCCGCTGCTGTTCCACGCCCTTTCCACCGCAATTTCCTGGCGGGCGGGCATTTTCGCGGTGGTGCTGATCTGCGTTGCCGTCTGGGGCAACCTCTTCAGGATCCGCATCAAAAACGACCGGATGAACCGCAAGGACAAGACCAACACCACCCTGGTCTTCCTCAAAAACCCGTCCTTCCTGATCCTGGTGGGCATGATGTTCTGCTACCTGGCCTCTGAGTACGCGGTGAATGGCTGGCTGGTCACCTACATCCAGAGCCGGGAGGAGCTGCTCTCCGCCCTGACGGCCGGCGGGATGACGCTGAGCGCCTTCAGCCAGATGATGGCCACCCTGCTGTGGACCGTCATGCTGACCGGCCGGCTGATCTGCGCCGCCATCGCCCCGAAGGTGGGCCAGAAAAAGCTGATGATGTTCGCCTCCTTCGGGATGGCGCTCTTCTACGCCCTGATGCTGCGCGCCCCGTCCGTTGCCCTGGTGGCCGTCTCCGTGGCCGGCCTGGGCCTGTGCATGGCGGGCATCTGCCCGATGATCTATTCGGACGCGGCGATCTTCACCAACGCCTATCCGCTGGCCACCTCCTTCCTGCTGGCATTAGGATCCCTGGGCGGGATCGTCATGCCGACCCTGGTCGGCACCCTGGCGGACCGGAGCGGTTTTTCCGCCGGCATGGGGGCGATTTTCGTCACCATCGTCCTGCTGGTGGTTTTCTCCGTGCTGAACGTCACGGTGCCCACCAGAAAGCCGGAGCAAAGCGAATAAAGCTGAATCCTCAAAATCTGCCGCCTTTGATATTGACTAGGTGAATCGGATTTGTGCAAGAATCATTGACATCGGCCGGCGATTGTGATATATTTTCTGTAATTCAGGCTGAAAGAAAGTGTTTTCGCGTAGGAGGTCACTGAAAGCACCTCCGTGCAGAAAGTTGAAAGGGAGTGCTCTCTCATGGAAAATTATGAAAAACCGGTCATGGAGATCGTAGAGCTGGATCAGGACGACATCATTGTGACCAGCGCCGGCTGCATCATCGTATCTCAGACAGTCAACTGGTCGGACGGCGCAGGCAACTCGTATTCCACCACCGTCCACGAATGACATACCGTGAATCACTTAATAACAGGCCCGAAAAGGCCTGTTATTGCTTTCCGGGAACTCCAAGAAAGGCGGAGGTGATCAGGCGGTGATCAAAGAGATCAAACCCATGGATCCGCTGATCCGAAAGCTCCTGCCGCCGCAGTCCCCCCGGCCGGGCACCGTCTACCGGCCTTCCCAGTTCGTGCTGAAGGCGGATGGGCTGATCTGGAACACGCTGACCCAGCAGTGCCTGGAAGCGGATCTGCCCGAAAGCGCCCAGGCGGGCAAGGGCTTTGACGACCTGATCCGCAGTTGCTTCCTGGTCCCTCTGGAACGGGATGAATGCCGCTTCTACCAGGGCCTGTTCGCCCTGGTCCGCGCCTGCCAGAAAAAAAAGGGCGTCCGCAGCTACACCATCCTGCCGACCCTGGCCTGCAACGCCCGTTGCGTCTACTGCTACGAGCAGGACATGCCCCAGACCAGCATGAGCCCGGAAACCGTCCAGCAGACCCTCCGATATCTCCTCGCCACGCACGGGCCGGAGCCGGTCCGGATCGACTGGTTCGGCGGGGAGCCGCTGCTGCGCCCCGACATCCTGGATCAGATCTGCGAAGGCCTGACGAAGGCCGGCGTCCCCTATCAGTCGTCCATGATTTCCAACGGCAGCCTGGTCACCCCGGGGCTGATCGGGAAAATGACCGGCCTGTGGCGTCTGAACCGCATACAGATTTCCATGGACGGAGCGGAAGCGGACTATGTAAAAAGAAAGCGCTATCTTTTAGCGCAGGACAATTATCACCGAGTGCTGTCCGCCGTCTCCCAGATGGGGCGGGCGGGGATCCGCGTGACGGTCCGCATCAACGTGGACCAAGAGAACCTGGATGGGCTGAACGATTTTCTCCGGGACCTGGACAGCACTGTGCCGGAAAAACAATTCGTGTCCGTATACTTCTGCCCCCTGAACGAGGTACGCATGGGCAGCGGCGATCTGGCCGTGTGGACCCGGCTGCATGACATTCAGGCCGATTTTCGGACCGCTGGCTTCAACGTTTCCGCCTCCCTGCTGGGAGACGGACGCTTCCGCGCCTTCCACTGCATAGCGGACAGCGGAAACGTGGTGATCTGCCCAGACGGGAGCCTCTATGCCTGTGAGCACTGCCCCAGGGAAGCCCGCATCGGCGACATCTGGAACGGCGTCACGGACACGGCCGCCCGGGACGCTTTCTGCCGCACCGACCAGGTGCGGGATAACTGCCACGCCTGCCCCTACCTCCCCCTCTGCACCCCCTTCGCCGCCTGTCCGGTGAAGGACACCCACTGCCGGGAGATCCGGGACCTGCAAGTGCAGGGGGTCTTTCAAGAAATGCGCCTGGGAAAACTCCAGGATCAGAATACGCAGCTTTGCTGAAAGAAAGGTTACCTATGAAGCTCAAATCTGTATTTATCACCCAAAATGTAGAAGACACTCAGTTTTTGGTGCCCGTGGGCAGCGACGCCTTCAGCGGCGTGGTCCGCAGCAACCGGACCGCCGCCTTTATCGTAGACTGCCTGAAAAACGAGACCACGAAGGAGGAGATCGTCGACGCGATGTGCCAGAAGTACAGCGTGAGCCGCGAGGTGGTCGCCCAGGACGTGGACCGGATCCTCGACTTCCTCCGGAAAATCGACGCCATCGAGGAATAACCGCCTTCTGTAAAAGGATATATCATTGAAAAAGGACTGCCGTCACAGCAGTCCTTTTTGCATTAGAGGATATATTTTTTCGTATCCAGCGTTTTTTCGGCCTTCAGGTGGTCTTTGACGTACTGTTCGGTGATGGTCAGGTAGACATCCGGCATATCCCCGCCGGCGGCGTTGAAGGAGACGTCCTCCAGCAGCTCCTCGAAAATGCCGTGCAGGCGGCGGGCACCCAGGTCCTCCCCGGACTCGTTTTCGCGCAGGGTGATCCGGGCGATCTCGCGCAGGGCCCCTTCCTCGAAGGTCAGGTGGACCTTGTCCACCTCCAGCAAGGCGGTATACTGCCTGGTCAGGGCATTATCGGTCTTGGTCAGGATGTTGACAAAGTCCTCCTCCGTCAGCGACCTGAGGCGCACGTGGACCGGGAAGCGGCCCTGCAGCTCGGGGATCAGGTCCGTCACCTTGGCCACGTGGAAAGCGCCGGCTGCGATGAAGAGCATGAAATCCGTCCGCACCGGGCCGTACTTGGTGTTGACCGTGCTGCCCTCCACGATGGGCAGGATGTCCCGCTGAACGCCTTCCCGGGATACGTCCGGCCCGGAGCCGGTCGTCCCGTGGCCAGCGATCTTGTCGATCTCGTCCAGGAAGACGATCCCGCTCTGCTCCGTGCGGCGGACGGCCTCTTCCTTGACGGCGTCCTCGTCGATCAGCTTGTCGGACTCCTCCGCGATCAGGATTTCCCGGGCCTCGTGCACCTTGACGCGGCGCATCTTCGTCCGCTTGGGCATCATGCCGCCCATCATATCGCCGATATTGATGGAAGCGCCGCCTACCTCCAGCTGGGGCGCCTGCTCCTCCACCTCGATCTCAATCTCCTGGTTTTCCAGCTCTCCCCTGCGGAGCTGGTCGCGCAGGTCGTCCTTGCGGCGGGCCAGGGCCTGCTTTTCTTCGTCCGTCTGCTGGGGCTGGGCGCTGGCGTTGTTCCTGCCCAGCAGGAAGTCAAAGGGGCTGGAATTCTTTTTCTGGACGCCGCTCAGCATGTTCAGCAGCCGGTCCTCCGCCAGCACCTGGGCGCGGGTGCGCACCTTGGCGGCGTACTCGTCGTGCACCATGCGGACGGCGTTTTCCGTCAGGTCCCGGATGATGGACTCGACGTCCCGGCCCACATAGCCGACCTCGGTAAATTTGGTGGCTTCCACTTTGATGAACGGCGCTTCGACCAGCTTGGCCAGACGCCTGGCGATTTCCGTTTTGCCCACGCCCGTGGGGCCGATCATCAGAATGTTCTTAGGGGTAATTTCCTCGCGCATTTCCTCTGGCAGCTGGGCGCGGCGGTAGCGGTTCCTCAGGGCGATGGCGACCGCCCGCTTGGCCTCGTCCTGGCCGATGATATAGCGGTTCAGCTGTTTGACTACCTCATGGGGAGAAAGCTCGTTTTTCATACGGAACTCCTTCAGATGTCCTCAACGATGATGTTGTCGTTGGTATACACGCAGATGGACGCGGCGATTTCCAGCGCCTTCTTCGCGATGTCGTGGGCGCTCATGTCGGTATTCTCATACAGCGCCCGCGCGGCGGCCAGGGCAAAGTTGCCGCCGGAGCCGATCGCGGCGACGCCGCCGTCCGGCTCGATGACCTCGCCGGTGCCGGAGAGGATCAGCATCCTGTCCTTGTCGGCGACGATCAGCATGGCGTCCAGCTGGCGGGCGGCCTTGCCCATCCGCCATTCCTGGGCCAGGTTGACCGCGGCGCGCTCCAGGTTGCCGCCCACCTGGGTCAGCATTTCCTCAAAGCGCTCGCAGAGGGAAAAAGCGTCCGACACGGTGCCGGCAAAGCCGGTGATCACCTGGTCGTTAAAAATCCTGCGTACTTTATGGGCATTGGCCTTGAAAATCGTATGCTCTCCCATGGTGACCTGGCCGTCCCCGGCGATGGCGGTATGGCCGTCCCGGTGAACGGCGCAGATGGTCGTGGCGTGAAATTCTGTCATGTTCCAAACCCTGTCCTTTCCATTCCTTTCCCGGGTCCGGCGGAACCGGGAACTTCCCTCATACAATACCATATTCCGTGCAAAAATGCAAAGCCGCAAGCGGCTTTGACACGATTTAGCCATATTCAAGGTGAAAGATAGTCAAACTTTTTCAGCATTAAAAAAAACGCGGGAGATACTCCCGCGCTGTGGTCCGGTGTCAGAATACGTCTGACCCGGCGTGATGCAAATCAATATCCGGAAACACGGATGGTCTGGGTGTCGTTGACCGGGATCGTCCGGGCGTAAGGAGCGATGGTGTCATACGGGGTCTTGGTCACCGTCATGCGGTAGGAGCAGGTGTAGGTACCCTTGGGCGCATACTGCACGGCGAACTTCTTGAGGGCGGCCTTTTCGGTGTTCCAGTATTCGGCGACGATCTTTGTCAGCCCGCTGCCGGCCGGATACACCACGGTGATGGTCGGGATATACCAGTTGGTGTAGTACCAATGCTTCCAACCATCTTCGGAGGAAGCGTCACGGACTTTGCCCTTCTGGTTTTCCATCTTCTTGGTCTGCGGATTGTAGACATAGTAATCGCCGTCGATGGTGACCGGCTCAAAGCGGAAGGTGGTCTGAGCGCCTTCGATGCCGGTGTCAAAGAAATCTCCGTCCACGGTGTACTCGATGAAGCGAACCTTGCCGCTGTTGGTATAGCCGGCGGTCACGCCGTCTTTCCCGGCCTTGATGAACCAGTCTTTTTCCTTGGTCACACCGTCCCAGGTGAAGCCGGCCTGAACCCTTCTGCCCTCGGTGGAGAGCTCGGCATAGCCGTCCGCGCCCACGCTGATGTTCTCGTTGCCCATGTACCAGCTGGCAACGGCGAAATCAGGCTGCTCGGAGAACTGCAGGTGCATGATCGCGTCGTTCACCGCCAGGATGGGGCAGGGATCCTTGGGATCCTGCTTGTTGCCGTAGGTCGCCACGCTGTCCGTCCAGGTGTACAGCTGGAGGGGATCCGGCATTTCCGGCAGGGACAGGTTGCCCAGCTTGCTGGGGATACGAACGGAGACCGTCTCGGCGAAAGCGCCCGCGGGAATGGCCAGCAGCAGAAGCAGCGCCAGGCCCAGGCTCAGCGTCCGGACAGCATTCAGCTTATTTTTCATCATTTCAAAAACCCTCTCTCTTCTCCAGAGTTTAACCGGAGAACCCGGCTTTTATCTTATTTTACTCCTTTTTTAACGTTTCGTCAATCACCCGGAGAAAGGTTACATCTTACATTCCTGTGTCATTTTAGCGAATTTTTACATTTCTCCCAAGCTCCGGGCAAAAAGGAGCGGCCGGGCCCCCGTCCAAAGAGAAGACGGTTTCGGCCCGGCCGCAGGAGAAATCAGAAGCTCGTGTTACTTTACGCTGACCTCCAGCGTCGCCAGCGGAATCACGCGGTCCAACACCGCGGCTTCCAGGGTCGCGCTCCAGTTCTGGTTTACATCCAGCACCTCCGCCACCTTCTGGTCCAGGGTCAGGGTGTTGTTTTCCGCCGTCAGCCCCGCGTTGCCGCTCAGGATGGCCACGGTTTCGCCGTTCTGCTTAAAGCGCACGGTGAGCACCGCGTTCAGCGGCTGGGTCCCGAGCTTCGTATAGGAGGAGGCGGGGGCCGTGTACTGATATCCAGAAATGGCGGGATCAGCCGTCAGCTCCGCCTTGAGGGTGTCCCCCTTCATGCTCAGCATGCCGGTAAAGAGGCCATCCAGCTGTTCGTCGGTCTTGTACATATGGCTGCGGGCATAGGCCAGGCCCTGCTGGAAGAATGGTACGTAGAAGGCGCTGTCGTGGCCGCCATTTTCAATAAAGAACCCATGCTCCACCCCGAGCTTGTCCAGCTGCTGGTGCAGCTGAATGGCGGGACGGCCGAAGCCGTAGCTGTCCTGATTGCCGCAGATGAAGTAAAGAGCGTAGTTTTTCAGATACTCCGCCGGCTCTGCCGCGGCGATGGCGTTGGGGCTGCTCTCTCCGCCGTAGCTGAAGGCGCCGAAGAAGGAGACCATGCCGGTAAAGATATCCGGGTTGCGCAGGGCCACCGCCGCCGCGCCCTGGCCGCCCATGGAGCAGCCGGCGGTCAGGCGGAAGCGGGCGTCCTGAATGGTGCGGTATTTGCTGTCGATCAGAGGGACCAGCTCGTCTGTGATCATTTTCTCCCAGTCCCCGCGCCACCAGCTCTCCTCGCTGGAATTGGGAATGACCACGATCATTTCGTCAAACAGGCCTGCCTTGACGCCCTCGTCCAGCAGGGCGTCCACATGGTCGGTGCGGTAGGAGGTATGGTCGGAATTGAACTGGTGCAGCAGGTACACCGTCGGGTAATGGCGCTCGGAGGTAGAGTAGCTTTCCGGCAGGTAGATCAGGTATTTGTTTTCCACCGTGCCCTCCACGCCGGCCGCCCTGGCCGCGCAGGCGGAGGCAAAGCTTTCCTCAAAGAAGCGCTCGCTGGCCGCTTCGCCGTACTGGCTGTCAAAGGCGGTCCGGCTGTACAGGCCGATGGGGCCGCCGTACCAGCCGCCCGCGCCGAAGGGCAGGTCGTTCCAGGCCCGCACGACCACGGTGTTTTCCCCGCCGATGTTCAAAAGGGCCGGGTCGATCGGATAGTGGCTGAACACGGCCCAGGTGGTTTCCCCGGTCGGCTGGCCTTTTTCGTCCATCCCGGTCACGCCGACGCGCTGCCCGTTCAGGAAGACCTCGCAGCGGTCGTCCACATAGCCCACGGCGAGTTCCAGGTCTTTGGCGTCAAAGTCCTCGGGCACGGTGAAGTTCTTCACATAGTAGCCGCTGCCGGTAATAAAGAAGTTGAAATAGTCGGGACCGTAGCCGGACACGACGTTTTCGTCGCTGATGTTGCCATAGCCCTTTTCCCAGTTGCCCAGGCCGGGCTGCACGACGGACCAGGCTTCATAGTCCGCTTTGGAAAGCTGGCTCACGTCCAGCACCTTCTGCGCGCCGACGTACTGGAAATACCAGTCGCCCATCAGCTCGATCTGCTGGTAGTCCCCGTCAATCACGGGGGCCTGGGCGCGGATCAGGGTCGCTTTGCCCAGGTCGATGTTGGTGTCAAACAGGGTGGCGGACAGTTTGACTTCGGCCGAGCTTCCTTTTACGCTGTTGGTCAACGTCAGCTCCTCCGTGTAGTCTCCCGGGCCCGGGATCGTCTGCCAGACGCCCGCGGAAGCCAGGTCCTCCCCCGTTTTGGGGTCCTGGAGCTGAAGGCTGATAATCAGCGGCAGCTCTCCCTCTGCAAAGCGGGAGATCGCGTCGGTCACGGTCACTGTGCAGATTGCTTTTGCTTCGGCGTCGTCCGCGGTCAGGGTCGTCTTTTCCAGGCGGACGGTGCCTCTGGCCACGCCGGAGAGGATGCGGGACGTCATCCGGGCCAGCACCCGCTTCACAGATTCTTCCGCAAAGGCCTCATCATAGGCACCCGGACGGACGGTGAACTCGTGGAAGGCGCTGCCGGTGCCGTAGCCGATCATCAGCGCGCCCAGGTCGTCGGTGGAGCCGGGCAGGTCCGTCCAGGCGTCGTCCACCGGGGCGTCCATGTAGGTGTAGAACCGGTCCATGGCCTTTTCATCCGCGGCATGCAGGGCCTCCATTTTTTCCAAAACGGAGCCGCAGACGGGGAGCCAGGGGTTGGCTTCGCTGGCAAAATCGCCCCGGATGCTGGCGGCCGCCCCGAAGGGTGAGCCTTCTGCCAGCAGCAGGGTGTAGGCCAGATAACCGCCCGTCCCGGTGCCCAGGGCGATGCGGCAGGCAGGCTCCGCCACGGTGCGGTATTCCGCCTCCACCCGGGCGACGACATCGTTCATCACGCTGAGGAGATCGTCTCCCTCCTGGAACGAAGGACGGACGATGATCATGTCCATGCCGGCGTGCTCGGCCATCTGCTTGGAAAGCAGCTCGCACAGGCCGCTGTCGTCCTCGGCAAAGCCGTCCTGGGGCAGCAGGTAGAGGACCGGATAGCGGCGGCCTGCGGCGGTTTCATAGCTGGGCGGGGTCAATACCGAGAAAGCGGGAGCTTCGCCTTCGGCCAGAGCGCCCGGCAAAAGCGCCAGCGTCACGGCCAGGGCCATGAGCAAAGAAAGAACTGGTTTCATGGTCGGTCCCTCCTTCAGTTTTGTAAAAAACGGTCTGGCGGGAAATCCCGGCAGGCCGTTTTTTGATAGATAGGTTTATTTGACAGAACCGGTGATGCCTTCGGCAAACTGTTTCTGCAGGATGAAGAAAACCAGAATGGTCGGCAGCGAACAGAACAGAACGCCCAGCATCAGCATGCCGTAGTCCACCGCGTAGCCGTTGGACATGTTGGCGATCAGGATCGGCATGGTCTTGACGGCGCTGCCCTTCATGACCGTCCGCGGCCACATGTAGCTGTTCCACGCGTTCATGAACACGATGACGGCGGCGGCGGCGTAGGTGCTCTTCATCATGGGGAAGTACATCCTGAAGAAAATGCCGATTTCAGAAAGGCCGTCGATGCGTGCTGCTTCCATGGTGTCAATGGGGAAGTTGCGGGAGTTCTGGCGGAACATCATGATCAGGAACGGGGTCGACAGGGCGGGCAGGATGAAGGCGATGACGGTATTGAGCAGCTTCATCCTGGAGATCATGGTGAACAGGGGCACCAGGGTGGCCACCTGCGGCACCATCATGGCCAGCAGCAGGACGCCGAACAGGAAGTCTTTGCCCTTGTCGTGATAGAGCTCAAAACCGTAGCCGGCCAGAGAGCAGATCAGCAGGCTGGCCAGGGTCTGGACGATGGCGTACAGGAAGGAGTTGCCCATGGCCTGCCAGAGGTTGTCCTGGGCGATGAGGTTCGCGTAATTCTGGCCGAAATTGGTGCCGAACCAGATCTTGCCCTGGGCGACCTCCAGAGAGGTGTTGGTCGCGGCCGTGACCATCCAGAACAGCGGGAACACGGAGAAGATGGACACGATCGTCAGGAAGATGTAGCTGGGAATCAGCCTTCTTTGGATTTGGGAGCCCTTGGCGGCGGAAACCGATTTAGTCACGTGTATCACCCACTTTCAGATTGATGACCGCCAGAACGGCCACCAGGATGAACACGACGAAGGCCAGCGCCGAGGTATAGCCGAAGTTGGCCTTGCCCACAAAGGCGTTGTTGTAAATGTAATGGGACATTGTGATCGTCGAATTGGAAGGCCCGCCGGCTGTCAGGTTGACGGATTCGTCAAACAGCTGCAGGGTACCGTTGATGGACATGATGCCCGTCATGACGATGACCGGGCGGAGCAACGGCACCGTGATGGACCAGAAGGTCTGCCAGCCGTTGGCCCCGTCAATGGTGGACGCTTCGTAAACGGAATATTCGATGTTCTGCAGGCCCGCCAGGAAAAACACCATGTTGTAACCGGTCCACCGCCAGAGCAGGGCGATGATGATGACGGCTTTCGCGGTCGTGGACTGGCCCAGCCAGTCGACGTTTTCCTTGATGATGCCCAGGCCCATCAGCATGGAGTTGATCAAGCCTTCGCGGGCGAAGAGGGTTTTGAAAATCAGGGCGTAGGAGACCAGGGCGGTGGCGCAGGGCAGGAAGATCATCGTGCGGAAGAGGCCCCGGAACTTGAGGTCCCTGTTATTGAGCAGCTGCGCCAGCAGGATCGCCAGGATCAGCATGATGGGCACCTGAATGATCAGGTACAGGAAGGTATTCCCCATGGCCGTCTTGAACACGGTGTCCTGGAACATGCGCGTGTAGTTGTACGTGATGGGGGACGCCCACTGCAGCCTGGCTGCCGAGCCGGTTTTAAAGGATGTGATAAACGCCTGCACCATGGGGTAAAAGCTCATCACGAAGATGAGCAGGGAAGCAGGCGTGAGGAAGCCCCATCCCGCAGCTTTCTGCTTAGCAAGAAGGCCAAGCCTTTTTTGTTTCTGCATCGTCTGTCGGCTCCTTGTCGATAGTGAAATCAACAGGGAACCGGGCTGGCCCGGTTCCCTGCGCTTTGAAGTCAGGCCATCAGAAACGGATTACAGTCCCATGGCGAACTTCAGTTCGTTTTCAGCGTTGGTCAGAGCTTCCATCACGTCCGCGCCGTTGATGATGTTGACGATAGCATTGCTAATCGCGGTACGGCAGGTGTAATGATAGTCGTTCTGCTCGACGATCGGGACGGAAGCGCCCATTTCGACGATCTTGCTGTAGACAGCCTGGCCGTTGAAGAAGGGCACGCCCTCGGTATAAACGTCAGATTTTGCAGCGCTGATGGAGCAGCCGATGACGCCGCCGGTGCGCAGCGCGTTGTCATAGGTCTGGGTAGAACCGCCGAAGGTGTAGGCCAGGAACTTCTTGGCCAGCTCGGGGTTCTTGCAGTTGGCGGTGATGTACAGGGAGGAGCCACCGTTGGCAGCGTAGCCTTCCGCGCCGGTCAGAGTCGGGGCAGAAGTGATTTCCCACTTGCCGGCATTGTCGGTCACCTGGCTCATGGTGGGGATAATCCAGTTGCCGTTGAAAACGCCGGCGACCTGGTCCTGCATGATGGTCTCGTTGGTGTAGCCGGTCCAGTCGTTGGCCAGGATCAGGACATGTTCTTTCGCCATGTCGCAGATCAGGGTGATGATCTTGACCAGGTCTTCATTTTCGGTGATGTAGGGCTTGCCGTCCTTGAACTGGCTCTTGCCTTCGCACTGGAGCATCATATAAGGCAGGTCGTTGCCGTTGCCGTCCATGGAGAGCAGGGCCTTGCCGGTCTTGGCATAGACTTCCTTGCCGATTTCCAGGAACTTGTCCCAGGTGATGCCGGTCATGTCAGCGATGGTGTAGCCGCACTGCTCCAGCAGGTCGACACGGTAGGCCATAATGGCGGTGCCGTTGTCCACCGGCACGCCGTAGTGCACGCCGTCCACGGTGGAATAGCTCAGCTTTTCAGCGCCGAAGTCGTCCCAGTTGATGCCGGCGTCTTCCAGGTCCATCCAGACATCCGGATAGTCCATCACGAAGCTCTGAATAAAATGATCCTGGAACAGGACGATGTCGGAGAGGTTGCTGTAGTCATAGGAGGCGCCGGCGGTGGTGATCGCCTGCTCCACGTCACCAGAAGCAGAGACGATGTTAATTTCCAGCTCGAAGTCCGGGTCGACGTTGGCTTTGTAGTCTTCATAGGCGGCCTTCAGGGCGTTGCCGTTGAAATTGGCGTCCCAGGCGGTGACCGTCAGCTTTTCAGCCAGCGCGGAACTTACGCCCATCAGAAGGCACAGGGCCATCAGGAGCGCAGTAAGTTTCTTGATCATAAGAAATCTCCTCCTTGTCATTGAACGGCAATGCCGTTTCATTTGCCCTGATCATATCATCGATTTGGGAAAATGTCAACCATATTTCCCAGCTATCGCAAACATTTATTTGCGTATGCAATCATTTGCTTCATCAGCACCGGACCGCTCCGGGGCACGCGCTGCGGATCAGAGAAATCGCCTCCCGGTTCAGGTCCAGCAAAAGCTTGATCTTCTGTCCGTCCTCCTTGACGATCATGGTGTAGTAGGGCGTATTTTCATTATAGGAAGTATAATCGTATTTCGGGATTTTTTCCGGGCCGCCTTTTTTATACGGGGCCACGCTGGGGTCGTCCGGCCGGGCCAGGGCCTCCGTATCCGCCAGGGAGAAGTCGTGCAGCACCGTCCTTCCCCGGTCGGAGACCCGCTCGATGCGCATCCGCCCGTCTTCGATGGTGTATTCATACTCCCGCCTGGAAGCCCAGCTGTACCAGAAATACGCCCCCGTCATCAGCAGGCAGGGCAGCATGAGGCCCCTGGTCAGCAGGATACCCCCCAGCAGAAACAGGACGGCCAGCCCGATCATCAGGCCCCGCAGCGACTTTTCAGACCCTCTCCCCTTCCGTTTTACCGACAGGACCACGAAAATCCCCCCTTTGTCCGGCGGCCGCTTCCGCGCCGCCCGCTGTTTTCCCCTATCATAGCAGAAACCGCCTGCCCTGGCAAGCGGGGACAAGCGGCTCTCCATGGTTGCCGGACACGTCCGCACCCGATGGTTGCGTCCAAAACTGTTGACGTTTTGGGAAAAATACGGTATAATCATGACAGGTTCAGGACATTCTCCAAGCCTGATTTCCAATAGAACACACCGGACGTTCATGATCCGGACCCGTCCGGAAAAGGGAGGTCGTCTTTTATGGCATACCGCATCGTGACCATCAGCAGGCAGTTCGGCGCCGGCGGACATACGCTGGGCCATCTGGTCGCCGAGAAGCTGGGGATCCCGTTCTACGATTCCGAAATCATCGAGCAGGCGGTGGCCGATACGGGCTTTTCGCCCGCGTTTGTCCGGGAAGCCGGCGAATACGCCTCCACCACCCACAGCTTCCTGTTTAACCTCGCCCTGTCCCACAGCGTCGCCGCTGGACCCGGGGAAATGTCCAATTACGACAAGATCTATATCGCCCAGGCCAAGATCATCCGGGAGCTGGCGGAAAAGTCTCCCTGCGTGATCGTCGGCCGCTGCGCGGACTATATCCTGAGGGAGCGCAACGACGTATTCAACGTCTTCGTCCACGCGGACGACGCCTACCGCGCCCAGCGCGTGCTGGAAAGCTACGGGGAAACCCCCGGCAAATCCATCGAGGAGCGGCTGGAAGAAAAGGATAAAAAGCGTTCCCTCTACTACCGGCACTATACCGATCGGGAGTGGGGAGACCTGGAAAACTACGACCTGACCATCAACTCCGCCCGGATCCCGCTGGAAATGGCCTGCGGGTGGATCGTGCAGGCCCTGGAACGCAACGGATGATTTCCCTTCTGCTCTCCACCCTCCAGAGGCGCCGGGCTCAGCTCATTTCTTTTTGCAGGCGGTATCAGACGGAATGGACCGCCTGTTTCTGCGTGCTCGCGGTGATGACCGCCGCCGCCATGTTCACCGGCCGCTGGTGCTTTGAAAAAAACGGATATCCCACCTTCGCCCTGCAGGCCAACGCCTGGCTGCAGGGCCGTTTGGATTTGGGGCAGGATTATCCCTGGCTGGAGCTGGCCATCTATGAGGGCAAATACTATGTGAGCTTTCCCCCCTTCCCCTCCTACGTCCTTCTCCCCTTCGCCCTATTCTTTGGGACGGAGACGCCGGACGGGCTGATTTCCCTGTTTTTCACCTTGGCCGGCGTCTGGACGGCCGTCCGTCTGGCGGAAAGCCGCCTGGGCCACCGACAGGAAGCCCTGTTCTGGGTTCTGTTTCTCTACCTGGGCACCGGCTACCTGTTTATCGCCATGACCCCGGCGGTGTGGTTTTTCGCCCAGGTGCTGTGCTTTAACCTGTCCGTGCTGGCCGTCGCTGCCGCCGACCGGGGCCGGGGAGGAAGGAGCCTGCTGTACTGGGCCTGCGCCGTAGGATGCCGGCCGATAGTGATCCTCTTCCTGCCCGTCCTGCTGGTTATTTTAGTGTTACGGGTAAGAGAAAAGGATCCCGGCCTTTCCCTCCTGTCCCTCATTCGGAAATACTGGTACTGGGCGCTGGGGCCTCTGGTCCTGGGCGGCAGCTACATGCTGCTCAATGGGCTGCGTTTTGGGAACGTCCTGGAGTTCGGCCACAACTACCTGCCCGAGTTCACCCGTTCCCCCGAGGGCCAGTTCAGCCTGAACTATCTGAAGACGAACCTCCCGCTGCTGTTCCGGCTGCCGCAGGTGCAGGGCGGCGGCGTTTTCTCCTTTCCCACCTTTGATACAGCCCTGTTCTGCCTGATCGACCCGCTGAGCCTGCCGATCCTCTTTTCCATCCTCTGGGCCTTCTTTGCCCGGACGGAGGAGCCGGGGCGGAGGCTCCGTTTCCTGCTGCCGGTCCTTTCCCTTTTCTACATCCTGATTCTCTGCACCCACCGGACGCTGGGGGGCTGGCAGTTCGGCAACCGCTATTTAAAGGACGTCCTCCCCTGGCTGTTCTACGGCCTGCTGTGCTGGATGCCGAAAAGAGGCTGGTTCAGGCAGCCCGCGCGGGCCCTGTTCTTTTTCGGCCTGGCGATCAACCTGATCGGCACCGTGGCGACCTTCAACAACTGGATCTGACTAAATAAAAGGAGCAACCCATGGAACTCAAAAAGCTGCCCGACGCCCTGACCGTATGCAAGCTCGCCCGCCCGGAGGACGCCGATGTATCCAAGGACCTGTTCTTCCTATGTCGGACGGACGAGGAGATTTCCCTGGTGTGCCGGACGGAGGACACCCCGGAAAACACCCTGGCCCGGGAAAACGGCTGGCGCGCCTTCCGCATCCAGGGGGTGCTGGATTTTTCGCTGATCGGCATCCTGTCCAAAATCTCCGGGATCCTGGCGGAAAACGGGATCGGGATCTTCGCCGTTTCCACCTATAACACAGATTATATCCTGGTCAAGGGCGAGGACCTGGACCGGGCGATGGACGCGCTGGAACAGGCGGGGTATCACTGCCTGTAAGAAAGCGAGAACCGAACCTAAAAATAATGAAGCATCAAAAGCGCCGGGCCGCTCGAATAATTGTCAGCGGCCCGGCGTTTTTGCGCCCTTTTTGGCACTCAAAGATTCTCCCCTCCGGCGATTGACATTCCCTTCTCAAATGAGGTACAATAAAACAGAACGCGGTACGGTTTTGTATCGTGCGGAGGAGGCGCTGTGAAACAGAAGCAGGCGGTAAAAAGGCCGGAAAAACAGGCGAAAAAGCGGGTGAAAGAGCAGCCCGGAAAAGGGCGGGAGCAAAGGCCTGACACACAGCAGGACAGCTGGGAGGATCCGTTTTCGTATTCCTTTGGGGAACCCATGGAAGACGAAGAACCGGTTCCCCCTTTTTCGGCGTTTACCCTGCAGGATCACGACCCGCTGACCGTGCCCTACCCCGACGAGCCGGAAACGGCGGAAGTATCCGAAGAGCTCGCCAAAGAGCCCGTCCGGGAGAGCCCGATTTCCCTTTTGCGGAAGGAAGGCGGCAAAGCGGCCCCTCTCTGGAAGGTCCTGTTTCCCCTGTCCGTCCTGCTGCTGGCCATCCTCTGCCTTTCAGTCTTTTCCTACCGGGCCCCCTGGATGGCCTTTCGCTCGGGTGCGGACGCCCTGCAGAGCAGCCGGTTCTTTTCCGGCCTCAAAGTGGACGGGACGGACGTGGGCGGGATGACCTACAGCCAGGCGGAAAACGTCCTGTCCGGGACGTCCAAAGCCGTCCCGGACGAGGTGAAACTGACCATCCGCGTCGGCGGAACGGAGGCCCTTTTTACATCCGGGGACATTTCCTATTCCAGGAGCGTCAGCGACGCCCTGGACCAGGCCTACGCCGCCGGCCGCAGCTGGGACAGCGCCGCCCTGGAGGAGGGCAGCAGCCCCTTTGAGGAGCGCCGCCGCGCCGTGCGGGCCCTCCAGCAAAACGGCCTCTCCCTCTCCTCCAGCGCCTCCTACCACCGGGAGGACGTGGAGACCTTCGCCGCCCGTCTGGCCGCCCAGGTGGATACGCCCGCCGTCTCCGCCAGGCTCAAGGACGTGGACTTTGTGCGCCGCACCTTTTCCTACACCGACGACCAGAGCGGGCTTACCCTCGACCAGGAGGACTTGGTGAAGCAAATCTGCTCCGCCTTGGACAAGGGCCAAACCGAAGGAACCATTCAGGCCCACATGACCCGCGCGGCGCCGGCCGTCCTCAAAACGGACCTGATGAACCGCTTCGGCCTGATGAACGTCCGCTCCGTCGCCACCGCCACCAAAGAGGGGGACCGGGCCCTTAAGGCCGTCGTCCAGGCCCTGAACGGCGTCGTCGTGCAGGACGGGGACCGGTTTTCCTTATGGGCCGTCCTGGAAAAGGCAGGCTATACGCCCCGGGCCTTTGAAGAAGATCCCCTGCCCACCCAGCTCGCCTCAGCGGTCATGGACGGGGGGCTCTGCGCGGGCCTGACCCTGGAAACCCGCTATTCCCTGCCGCAAAAAAGCAATCTGATCCCGCCTGGCACGGAGGCGGCGATCGCCGAGGGGCAGGACATGGTCCTCGTGAACGCCAGCGGCACGCCCGCCTGCATCCTGTGCTACTACACGCCCCGCACCAGCGCCGGGACCGCCGGGGATGTCACCATCGAATGGTACGGCCTGACCCTGAATGCCGGGGAGGAGGTCCGCCTGGAGGCTGAAAAAACCGGAGAAACCAAACCGGGCGAGCCCATCTACCGCCCCAACAACACTTTGCCCGCCGGGCGGCGGTTCCTCATTCAGGAGCAGGCCGCCGGGGAGGACTGGACCTGTTTTCTGGTCTACACCCATTCCGGCCGGGAATACCGCCGAGAAACCATCTTTACCACGTCCTATCCCGCCAGAGAGCGGATCATCGAATACAATGAAGAAGGAGCGCAGCCATGATCAAAGGGGACATGCGGAAAGCCGCCCTGCTGAAAACAGCAGAGGAACTCTTTTTTACCCGCGGGTACGCCGCCACGACCATCAACGACATTCTGGAGAACCAGCACTGCAGCAAGGGGAGCTTCTACCATCACTTTGAAAGCAAGCTGGACGTGCTGACCGCCCTGTGCCGGGCGGACGCGGAGCGCGCCTATGAGCGCTACGCCCGCGACGCCGCCGAGACGGAGGACCCGCTGGACAAGCTGAACCTCCTTCTGTCCGCCTCCTTCCCCGTGCAGGAAGCGGAAAAAAACCTCTGCGCCCTGCTCATGCAGCTGATCGCCACCCCGGAAGGGGAGCAGGTGCTCTCCGTGCTGTTCGGGGAGCTGCGCCTGCGCTTTTTTGACGACTTCTGCGCGCTTACCGACGAACTCGCCCGGCAGGAGCGGGCCTTCCTTCCCATCCCCGGGATCCCTACGCTGGTGTTCGGGGCCTACCAGACGGAGTGCCGGCAGATGCTGAAAATCGGCGCGGACATGGCTCAGGGCAAGGACGTCCCGCCGCAGGAGGCCGCGGACAGCCTCCGGGCCATCCGCTACCTGATGGAGCGGACGATGGACCTTCCCTTCGGCACCATTCACGTCGCCGACGCCGCCCGGGCGGACAGCCTCCTCCGCGCCTGCGCCGCCCACGCCAGGTCCGTACAAAAGGAGCTCCCCACAGCCCCCGCAGTCGGGGATCACAGGCAGATGAGCATGCTGCAGTAATGGAATAATGCATAATTCATAATGCGTAATGCGTAATTTCTACTGCCTGCTGCCTCATGACTTATCCAGGGCCTTCCGGCCCGCTGTTCGGTGAAAACTGGCCACAGGCCAGTTTTCACCGAACAGCCCTACTGCCTACTGCCTAATCCCTAATCCCTAATCCCTAATCCCTAATGCCTAATCCCCAACCCGAGAAAGGATCCCTCATGCCGGAAACCAACCAACAGCCCTCCCCCCGCCTGGTCCTTCCTTCCGCGATGGGCACGGCCACGGTGCTGTTTCACTTTTTGTTCTGCATGCTGCTCAGCAGCGTGCTGCTTTCCAATCCCCTGACCGGGGGCGGGTTTTACCTGGTGGCCCGGGCGGCGGTGCTGTACGGGCGGTGGCTCCACCCACTGCGCTTCCACACCCTGAACCAGGCCCAGAAGCGGACGTCCATCATCCTGCTCTCCGTCACCTTCGTGTTCACGATGCTGCTGCTGCCGTCGATCCCGGTGCCGCTCTCCTCCACCTCGCTGTGGCTGATCATCGTGACAACGTTTTACATCAACGTCCGGCCGGTGCTGCTGCATCACCTGCTGTCCGGCTGGGTCTCCAAGGGCTTAAAGCCTATTCGGGTGCTGTGCTACGTGCTGCTGTTCCAGCTGCTGGCCCTGATTCTTCCGGTGCTGCTGTTCTTTACAGCCTCTGAGCCGCAGCAGTCCTGGTCCCTGCTGGCAGGCTTTTTGATCGGGGTGCTGCTGGAGACCATCGAGGTCTGGCACACCCGCCACCAGGACCAGAGCGCCCCGACCCTGAGCAGCGAGGAGACCGAGCAGCTCAAAGGCGTCCACGCCTACCAGACCTTCACCCGCACCTCCCTGCTGATCACTGCCGCCATGCAGGCCACCCTGCTGATGACCTACACCTTCATCGGCTGCACAGCCTACGAGCTGTTTTACTGCATCGGCCTGGCCCTGCTGTGCACGGGGGTCTCCTACATGCTGACCGGCGTGGTCATCAACTGGCTGCCTGGGCGGGACCCGGCCAACGTCCTGTACCTGGGCCTGGCGCTGTGGATCCTGGGGCTGGTGCTGTTTTCCATGAACATCCTGAGCGCCTCGATGGTGAACGCCTACCTGTCCCTGGCGCTGTGCACCCTGGGTCTGGGCGTCTGTGTCCGCGTGCTGACGGGGATGGAGGACAACATCCGCAAGATCATCACCTTTTCCCTGGGCCACGAGCCGACCCAGTCCTATTACGCGACCCTCCGCTTCCAGGTGGAGTTCGCCTCCCTGTGCGGCCAGCTGTTGACCCTGGTGGGCCTGGCGCTGATCTGCGTGTTCAACCACAACCAGTTCCCCGACTCCCTGCAGGCCCTGGCGGGCCGTTTCCGCCCGCTGATGGTGGTGCCCTGCCTGCTGCTGGTCTTCGCCGCCCTGTTCTGCGGTCTCATGTTCCCGATGAACCGGCTGCACTGGCAGAAGCTCGACCGCTACCTGGAAGGCGAAGAAAACCCCGCCCTCAAATCCCAGCTGGAAAGCGTCATCGTCCGCCGGTCCCTGCGCCACTACGGCGTCCGCATCCTCATGTTCTTTATGCGGCCGTTTTATTACCACCGCATCATCGGCAAGGAGCTGGTGCCCATGGACGATGCCGTCAACGTCTTCGTCTGCAACCACGGGGAGGTCTACGGCCCCATCGTCACGAACCTCTACATTCCCTTCTCCTTCCGTCCCTGGGTCATCAGCGACATGATGGACAACGAGGCCATCGCCCGGCGCACGGCGGACGGGGCCTTCACCCGCTTCCGCATCATCCCGGAAAACAGGCGCTTTGCCCTGGCCAAGCGGGTCGCCCCCATCATTTCCTGGGCGATGCGCTCGGTGGACGCCATTCCCGTGTATTTTAACGAGCCCGTCAAGCTCCGCCAGACCTTCCGGGAGAGCGTCACCGCCATGGAGGCGGGGGACAACATCCTCCTCTTCCCCGAAAACTCGGACGACACGCCGGATCACCGCTACGTCCTGAACGGCGTCTCCCACTTTTTTACAGGCTTTACCATGCTCGGCTCCATGTATTACCGCAAGACCGGCAAGCGCTGCCACTTCGTCCCCATCTACGCCAACAAGCAGAACCGCACCCTGACCTTCGGCCATCACACCGACTTTGACCCCGACAACGACCCCAACGTCGAACGCGACCGGATCTGCGAATATCTTAGGGGCGAGATGCTGAGGATTGCGGAGGGGAAATAGGGATTAGGGATTAGGAAGTAGGTAGGAAGTAGAAGGTAGGAGGTAGGAGGTTTTTAGTCCTTTGATTTGACGGAAAACATCTTTCCGTACTTGCTAACCGGTCAGACATATGGTAAGATACGTGTGTACAGTTAGTGTGTACAATAATTTAGGGAGGGATTTAGGATGACTCCGACCAGAGTGTTTCAGAACGGAAACAGCCAAGCTCTGCGCATTCCGCAGGAAATGCGTACCAACGAAAAGGATTATTACATTACGAAAATCGGCGGCGCGTTTATTGCTTTTCCCGCCGATGACCCCTGGATGCCGACCCGCCAGGCCATCGGCTCTTTTTCCGAGGATTTTATGGAAGAAAGGAACCAGCCTGCCTGGGATCAGGTGGAGCAAAAGGAGGAACTCTGATGCTCCTTTTCGATACGAATATCTGCGTCGCCCTGATGAAAAACAGAATCCCTTCTGTGACGGAAAAGTTCCTTTCCTACAGCCCTTTGGAAATCGCCGTGTCCTCCGTCACACTGTTTGAACTGGAGTATGGAGCTGCCAAAAGCCTATGGCCGGAAAAGAACAGGAATCTGATCAAGCTCTTTCTCGCGCCGCTCACCATCCTTCCCTTTGACAGTGAAGACGCCGTCGCTGCGGGAGAAATCAGACGTCTGCTTGAAAAAGCAGGCACGCCCATCGGTCCCTACGACCTGCAAATCGCCGCACAGGGCGTGGCCCGGGGCTACACTGTCGTCACGCACAACACTGGGGAATTTTCCCGGGTCCCGAATCTGAAGATTGAGGACTGGATCGGATAAAGAGATAGAGTGCAGCACAAAAACTGGAACAGATTGAATCCATCCGCATTTGAGAAAGTGTGACCTGCATTGCCGATCATGCTTTTTTCGGCAGCGAGTTGATGATTCGGCTCCCGAGGGCAGTTATGCCATCCGGTGAGCAAAGGAACGCGGATTTTAATAGGATGAAATAATAGGCATAGGGGACAAAAGAAAGAGAGTATACAATGAAACGTATATTCACCTATATCATCATTCTTCTATGTTCGATGATGATCCTTTTGCATATCGGCTGTGCGGAAGAAACGGCTCCGCCTCCGCCCAAGCCCCGGGACTTCATCCGGCAGCTGGTCTATGCCTATGCCGACAATGGGAAGCGGGATGAGCAGGCACTGGCCTCGCTGTACGCCCTCGACCCAACGCTTGGGGAGCGGTGGGAGCGCATCATGGACCTGTGGGAGGCTCCTCTTGTCCTTCATGAGGAGCTGCCGGACGGGCTGGCCGGGGATGATTCGCTGTGCCTGGTCGTGCTTGGGTTTCGGCTGAACCCGGACAGCACGATTCGGGACGAGCTGATTGGGCGGCTCACTGTCGCCCTGGCGGCGGCGCTAAAATACCCAAATGCCCTGATCGTCTGCACCGGCGGGCCCACGGCCTCCAGCGAACCCGCCGCGACGGAAGCGGGCAGGATGACGGAATGGCTGGCCGCTCACGGCGTGGACCCGGCCCGGCTGATCGCCGAGGACCGCTCCCTGACCACCGGTCAGAACGCCCGCTTCACCTTCGATATTTTGACGGAGCGTTTCCCGAAGGTCCGGCAGTTGGCCGTCATCACCAGTGATTACCATATCTCCCTGGGCCGGCTGCTGCTGGGCGCGGAGGCCATTCTTCGCGGAAGCCCCGTCACCATCGAAGGAAACGCCGCGTGGCCGGCCCCTTCTGGGACGATTTCCGTCAGCTCGGAGGCCAGCGCCCTGCTCAGCCTGAGCGCGGACAGAGATTGATTTTTATGAAGGAGGACTGCTGATGCGGACCATCCTCTTGACAGCCGGGTTTTCGCTCGCCTGCTGGTCCCTGTTTGCGTACCTGTTTCACAAAGACCGCAGCAGGTACAGAAACTGCTACGCCCTGTTCCTGGCGATTTTTTCCCTGTTTCCGCTGGTGGTCAACCTCTTTGGCTCCGCCGGCCGCATCGCCGTTCTGTTTATCGTGTACCCGATCCTGTTGAGCATCCTGATCGTCCCCTTTTTCCTGATCTACAACGGGATCGTGATGATGAAGCGGGAAGGAAGGAGCCTGCCCCAGCTGCTCTCCCTGCTGCTCGGGCTGATCATCCTGGCCGGGGAGGCGGTCTTTATCGCCGGCATCGTGCGTGTGATCACCACCGATGAAGTGCAGCCCCTCCTGATTCCAAAAGCCTTTCTCCCCGTCACGCTAGCGGTGTTCTGTGTGTCGGTCATCTACGGCTCCGTGTCGTTCCTGATTTTCATGATCTACACCCTGTTTCTGCAGATCATCCCAAGGAAAAAGGATTTTGACTACGTCATCATCCATGGGGCGGGCCTCTTGGACGGCAGCCGGGTGTCCAAGCTCCTGCGCGACCGGCTGGACAAGGCCGTCGAGGTGTACCGGCAGGACCCGTCCCCGCCCTGGCTGATTCCCTCCGGCGGACAGGGGCCGGACGAGACCATCCCGGAAGCGGAGGCCATGAAGGGCTATCTCCTCACCCAGGGCATCCCGGAAAAGGACATCCTGCCCGAAAGCGCGTCTACAACGACGATGGAAAACCTCCTGTTTTCCAAGCGCATTTTGGACAGCCGGGAAGGACGGAAATATACCGCTTTGGTCACCAGCAACTACCACGTCTACCGGGCCCTGCGCTGCGCGCGGGACATCGGCCTCAAATGCACCGGCATCGGCAGCCACGTGGCCTTTTACTACTGGCCCAGCGCGCTGATCCGCGAATACATCGCCATCCACGCAGAAAAAAAGCACGCCATCCTCTTCCTCGCCGGCTGGATCGCGTGCATCGGTGTTTTGCTGTATAGTATTTTCCAGTGATTTAGGGATTAGGGATTAGGGAATAGGGAATAGGAAATAGGGATTAGGCATTAGGCAATAGGCATTAGCAGAAAGCGAAAATTACGCATTACGCATTAAGAATTACGCATTTGCGCTATCTACCTCCTACCTACTACTTCCTACCTCCTACTTACTATCTCCTCCCTCCTACTTCCTACCTCTTCGCGTTTCCCAGTTCTCCCGTTTTCCAGTGGTGTCTGCACAGGCTGGTGTAGCTTTCGTTGCCGCCCAGCACCACCTGTTCGCCTTCCTTGACCACCCGGCCGTTCAGGAGCCGGGCGTTGTAGGTGGCCTTGCGGCCGCACCAGCAGATGGTCTTGACCTCCTCGATGGAGTCCGCCCAGGCCATCAGCCAGAGGCTTCCCTCAAAGAAATCGCCGCGGAAATCGGTCCTCAGGCCGTAGGCGACCACGGGAATGTGCTCCTCGTCCACAATGCGGACCAGTTCCTCCACCTGGGCCTTGGTCAGGAACTGGGCCTCGTCCACGATGACGCAGGCATAGTCGTGCAGGTTGACCGTGCCGATTTCCTCCATATACAGGCACGGGGCGGACAGGCCGGAGCGGGAGGCCACCACGCGCTCCCCGTCCCGGGTGTCCAGCCGGGGCTTGACCATCAGGGCCTTCTGCCCCCGTTCCTGGTAATTGTACTGCACCATGATCGCGTTCGCCGTCTTGCTGGAGCCCATCGCCCCATAGCGGAAATAAAGCTTGGCCATAAACCCCCCAAAAAATAATGCATAATTCGTAATGCGTAATTCGTAATGCGCGCCTTCGGCGCGGATCTGCTTCCGGCTGATTCCACTGGAGCCGACATCCGTTGATTATACCCCGTCCGGCCCGCTGAGACAATGGCCTTTCCGGACACCATTTTGTCCATACCGGGAAAGGCGTTCCTCCAATGTCCCCCGTGAAATCACAACGCTATCCCATTACGCATTACGCATTACGAATTACGCATTTTCTGAAAGGAGTCCGTATGTCTTTCGCTCACCTGCATCTGCATACCGAATACAGCCTGCTGGACGGGGCGTGCCGGATCAATAAGCTGATTCCCCGGCTGAAAGCGCTGGGGATGGACGCGTGCGCCGTGACCGACCACGGGGCCCTGTACGGGGCGATCGACTTTTATACCGCGATGAAGGCGGCGGGGCTGCATCCGGTCATCGGCTGCGAGGTCTACATCGCCGAAAACCGCCTGGTGCAGAGCCGGAATTTCGGCCACCTGATCCTCCTGTGCGAAAACGAGACGGGGTACCGAAACCTTTGCTATATGGACTCCCTGGCCTTTACCGAGGGGTTTTACTATAAGCCGCGGATCGACTACCAGCTGCTGAGGGACCATCACGAGGGACTGATCGCCCTGTCCGCCTGCCTGTCCGGGGACCTGAGCCGGGCTCTGCTGGACGGCCGCACCCAGGATGCCCGGGACTATGTGGCCCGGATGCGCTCCATCATGGGCGAGGATCATTTTTATATCGAAATCATGGACCACGGCCTGCCGGACGAAAAGACCGTCCTGCCCCGGCTGATCGCCCTGAGCGAGGAAACGGGCGTCCCCCTGGTGGCCACCAACGACTGCCATTACCTGACCCGGGAGGACGCAGACGCCCAGGAAATCCTCATGTGCATCCAGACCGGCAAGACCCTGGAGGACGACCAGCGCCTACGCCAGGAGACCCGAGAGCTATACGTCAAATCCGAGGAGGAAATGAAGGCCCTTTTCCCCGGCCACGAGGACGCCGTCGAGCGGACGGAGGAAATCGCGAAACGCTGCCGGGTCGATTTTGACTTTTCCACCATCCACCTGCCCCGCTTCCCCATCGACACCGGGGAAACGGCGGAGGAAATGCTGCGCCGCCTGTGCCGGGAGGGCTTTGAAAAGCGGTACGCCCAGGACCGGCAGGACGCTCGCGAACGGATGGAGTACGAGCTTTCCACCATCATCCAGATGGGCTATGTGGATTACTTCCTCATCGTGTGGGATTTTATCCGTTACGCCAAGACCCACGGCATCATGGTCGGTCCGGGCCGCGGCAGCGGGGCCGGCAGCATCGTCGCCTACTGCCTGGACATTACGGAGCTGGACCCGCTGCGCTATCAGCTGCTCTTTGAGCGCTTTCTGAACCCGGAGCGGGTCACCATGCCCGACATCGACGTGGACTTCTGCTACGAGCGCCGCCAGGAGGTCATCGACTACGTGGCGGAAAAGTACGGGCAGGACCACGTCAGCCAGATCATCACCTTCGGCACCATGGCCGCCCGCGGCGTCATCCGGGACGTGGGCCGGGTGCTGGGCTACAGCTATCAGGAGACCGACGTGATCGCCAAGGCCGTCCCCATGGACCTGGGGATGACCCTGGAAAAGGCCCTGGACGTGAGCCCGGACCTCAAAAACATGGTGGCCGGCGACCCCCGCGTCCGCCGCCTGTACGAAAACGCCCTGTCCCTGGAGGGAATGCCCCGCCACGCCAGCACCCACGCCGCCGGGGTGCTGATCACCAGCGAACCGGTGACTCATTACGTCCCCCTGCAGACCAACGACGGCGTCATCACCACCCAGTACCCGATGGGCAACATCGAAAAGCTCGGCCTGCTCAAGATGGACTTTCTCGGCCTGCGCACCCTGACCGTCATCCGCGACACGCTCGACCTGCTGAAAAACCGAGGGGTCAGCCTCACGCCGCAGGACATTCCCATCGACGACCCGGCCGTGTACGAGATGATCTCCCAGGGGGACACGGACGGCGTGTTCCAGCTGGAAAGCGCCGGCATGCGCTCCTTCCTGACCAATATGCAGCCGCGGACCTTTGAGGACATCATCGCCGCCATTTCCCTGTACCGGCCCGGACCGATGGAATCCATCCCCCGCTACATCGAGGGCAAGCAGCACCCCGAAAAAATTCAGTACGAAACGCCGCTGCTCGAGCCCATCCTCTCGGTCACCTACGGCTGCATCGTCTACCAGGAGCAGGTCATGCAGATCGTGCGGGACCTGGCCGGCTATTCCCTGGGCCGCAGCGACCTGGTGCGCCGGGCGATGGCCAAGAAAAAGCATGACGTCATGGCGAAGGAGCGGGCCTTCTTCGTCCACGGCTCGCCGGAGGAGCACGTGCCCGGGGCAGTCAGCCGGGGCGTCCCCGCCGAGATCGCCGAGCATATCTTCGACGAGATGACGTCCTTTGCCTCCTACGCGTTCAACAAGTCCCACGCCGCCGCCTACGCCCTGGTGGCTGTCCGGACGGGGTGGCTCAAAAAGCATTACCCCGCCGAGTTCATGGCGGCGATGATGAACTCCTTCTCCGGCAATACCGGGAAGATCGCCGGCTATATCGACTCCTGCCGGGCCCGGGGCATCCCCGTCCTCCGGCCGGACATCAACCGCTCCAGCCGCCGCTTCACCGTGGACCTGAGCGGGGAACAGCCCGCCATCCGCTTCGGCCTGGGCAGCGTCAAAAACGTCGGCGCCGCCAGCCTGGACCAGGTGACTGCGGAGCGGGAGAAGAACGGGCCGTTTAAAAACATCTACGACTTCTGCCGCCGCTGCGCAGGGACGGACCTGAGCAAAAAATCCGTGGAAAGCCTGATCATGGCGGGCTGCTTTGATTCCCCGGAAGCCCACCGCGCCCAGCTGCTGGCCGTGTACGAGAGCGCCATGGACGCCGAAAGCCGTTCCCGGAAAAACAACGTGGAGGGACAGATTTCCCTGTTCGACCTGGGCGGGCCCGTCCCGGCCCCCGCCGTTCCGCGGGATTACCCGAAGCTTCCCCCCTATTCCGTACAGGAGCTTCTCCGCCAGGAAAAGGAAGTGACCGGCGTCTACCTGTCCGGCCATCCGCTGAAAGCCTACACGAAGGCCCTGCGGCGTCTGCCCACGGACACCGCCCGGATCCGTTCCTGGACGGAGGAGGACGACCATGGCCTGAGCCACGATGGCGCAAAGGCGCGCATGGGCGGCATGGTGGCCGCCTGGCGGACCAGGGTCACCAAAAAAGGCGGACTGATGGGCTTTATCACCCTGGAAGACCTGACCGGCCAGATCGAGTGCCTGCTCTTCCCCCGGGTGTGCGACCTGTACCGCCAGACGATCAGCGAAGACCGGGCGGTGGTGGTCTCCGGCCGCCTCTCCGTCCGGGAGGATGAAGACCCGAAGCTGATCGTCGAAACCGTGGAGCCGCTTTTGCCGGACGACTCTGCTCCCGATCCTGTCTCGGCGAAAGACACAGATAAAAAGGCTTCAACCGAAGAAAAGGCCCCTGCCGAAGCCGGCGGCGTTCCGCTGCCGGAGGGGCAGCCCTCCCTGTCCGCCCTGGCAAAGGCCGCTCCCTCCCGCCTCTACCTGCGCCTGAAACGGGAGCAGATGGACGAAACCGAACGGCTGATCCGGTCCGCCCCCGGCCCGGTCCCCGTCTACCTGAACTTCCCGGACGAGCAAAAGACCCTCCTGTGCTCCCGGGACCAGTGGGTCCAGGCGGACATCTTCCTCCTGGAAGCCCTGAACGCCGCCCTCGGCGAGGAAAATGTCAAGCTGGTGGAGCAGCATCCGGCGAAGCGGTAAAAGGTTGATCAGCGAAAGTCTGATTCCGGCCCTTTACAAATCCCCCGCCCGATAGTACAATGAACCGCGGGCAGGCACGACGGATTCCGCCTGCTCTGAAAGGAAGAAGAGAGAATGGAAATCACTTCCCAAACCAAGATTACCGATATCATGAACGAATATCCCGCCCTGCTTGACCAGCTGATTCAGCTGGAGCCCAAGTTCGGCCTGATCAAGACGCCCTTCGGCAAAATGGCCATCCGCGGCAAGACCCTGCAGGACGCGTCGGACCGTTATCACGTCCCAATGGACAAGCTCATGCAGATGCTCCAGGAGCAGCTGGATAAACTGGAGAAAAAAGCCTAAAAACGCATGGAGGAAGCTTTATGAATATCGTCTGTCTCGACCTGGAAGGCGTCCTGGTGCCTGAAATCTGGATCGCCTTTTCCAAAGCCTCCGGCATTCCGGAGCTGAAGCGCACCACCCGCGACGAGCCCGATTATGACAAGCTCATGCGCTGGCGCATCGGCATCCTGAACGATCATGGCCTGGGCCTCAAGGAGATCCAGCAGACCATCGAAACCATTGAGCCCATGGAAGGGGCAAAGGCCTTTTTGGACGAGCTGAGAGAACGCACCCAGGTCCTCATTCTGAGCGACACCTTCACCCAGTTCGCCCATCCGCTGATGAAAAAGCTGGGCATGCCCACCATCTTCTGCAACTCCCTGATTGCCGACGAAAGCGGGAAGATCACCGGCTTTCAGATGCGCTGCGCCCAGTCCAAGCTGTCCACGGTGAAGGCCCTCCAGTCCATCGGCTTTGAGACCATCGCCGCCGGCGACAGCTACAACGACCTGGGGATGATTCAGGCTTCCAAGGCCGGCTTCCTCTTTCGCAGCACGGAAAAGATCCAGGCCGACCATCCCGAGCTCCCGGCCTTTGAAACCTATGAAGACCTGAAAGCCGCGATCTTTGCGGCCCTGTAAACACCAGCAATTTTAAAAAGTGGGCAGCCTGCCCACCTTTTTTTATTTTCCTCCTGCTATAATCAGAGGACAAATCCGCGGACAGGAGGAACATATGATGAAGACGTTTTTATCCGTCGTTTCAGCGCTGACGCTGGTTTTCTGCCTGCTCATTTCTGGCGGAGCCTCCGCTGAGAGTGCATCCCCGCTTGAGGTGAGCACGCTCACGCCCCGCTACAACGAAAGGGTTACCGTGACTGTTATGGCCCCTGCCGACGCGGCCGCGGTCCGCGTCTGGAACGACGGCAGCGGCAGCAATCCGGAGGGAGGCCGCACTGGCTGCTGGGAATATTTTGACCGGGAACAAAACCTCCGCTTTCTGCAGGTCCCGATAATGTGCTGGGATGCGGGTTCCTGGCTGGTCAAAGCGTCCTATACGCTGGATCCTTCCAGCCCGGAGGATCTGCCGGAAAGCGCCTGGACGCCCCTTGGCCAGGAAATCACCCTGAATGTCGGGAACATGATCGGAACAATGGCCCCGCCCGACGCCCACGCGGTAACCCAGACGGTCGCGTTAGGAGAACCATTCCGTTTCGTCATCGACAGTCTTCAGGGAAAGGGCGAATGGTACTTCGCGGAGCTGGACAGGTGGGAAGAACCCCGTTGGATCCAGATGGAAAACGGATACGCTGATTATGAGGCGGTGGCCGGGGTAGAACAGATCTACCCCACCGTTCATCTGACGGAGGGCCGCTACAGGCTCCGTCTGGCCTGCGAGGCGGTCAACTACGATCAGGCTTATCTTGGGGATCAAAACGAGACCAATCTGGAGTTTACGGTCACCGGCTCCGGCGGAGACCTGCCTGAAGCGGCGCTCTATTTTACCAAAGATCATGCCCTGTCCTTTGAGCAGATCACCTTCTGGGCCTGGGCAGAAGGGGCGGACGGAATGAGGATCACCGTCACGAAGGAGGACGAAGACAACTGGCGCAACGAGATTTTCCGGGACGGCGGTCTGCAGCGCATCTCCTGGAGCAGTTCGGACAGCGGGGTCTACACCTTCACCCTGACCGCGTTTTTCGGCGATGAAGAATTTACGGCAGCGCCCTTTGTCCTTTCGCAGACCGCTTCCGAAAAGCTGGATACGCCTGTGCTGAACGGCGTACCCCATCTGATCCACGCCGGAGAGGATATCACCGGCTCGTTTGACGCTGTACCCCATGCCCAGAATTATCGTCTGCGTCTGGAATACAGGCCGGACGATGGGCAGAACGAGGAAATCTGGCAATATGAACCGGACAGCAGCCGCACGTTCACCATTCCGGGAGACCTGATCAGCCGTTCGGGCCATTACGTGCTTCAGGTCCACGCCCATGCTCTGGACTTTGACGGCGGACATCTGGATTATCATTTGTTCGTAACAGAGAACCTTCCCGAATCCCTCTCCGTTCAAGTGCGCAGCGAATCGGACATCCTGCTGCACCAGAATATCCCGGTCGCAGTCACCGCTCCGCAGGGCGTGACGGCTGTGCGGCTCATGAGCACCTCCCAGGGAGAATGGGACTACAGGGTCAGCGCGAATGGGACGTTCGAATGGACCTGGGGCTTCCACCAGGGCGGGGAGGATATCCTGATCGCCCAGGGAACGACCGATCCCTCCGTGACGGAATGGCTGAACAGCCATGGCGGTATGTGGGATTTCGACTGGAACCAGGTTTCCTGGACCGTGACCAGCACCCCGCTCTCGGTGACCGTGATCAAATACGGCGACCTGGATGCCCCTCAGATCACTTTCCCCAAAGGAACCAGTGTGGAGCGCGGCCAGACGCTGGCGTTGACCCTGGTGCCGGTGGACAACGCCTACAGCTACGGCGTCCAAATGAGAAGGGCGGACGATAATCACTGGCAATGGCTGGTGGATATCGATTATCCCCTGAGCAAAACCACCACCCTCCAGATCCCCACGGACGCTCTGGAAGCGGGAAGCTACGTGCTTCACATTGATCCTCGTTGCTACGGCTGGCACGGAGACTCCAGAGGGTATGAGATCACCGTCACCCAGCCCGCTTCCTGGACGGATGAACCGGTCTTCCGTGTCAGCCCGACTGAAATTGAAGCCAACGAATATATCACTTATTCCGTTTACGCCCCCGGCGCGGAAGAGGTCATGATCTGCAGCGGTTCCATGAACAATCCGTGGAACCGGCAGCCCGGCGAAAGCATGACGGACCGCTCCTCCCTCGGCTGGGAAAGGACATACCAGCTGATGGCCTATGCCTTCTATCCGCCGGACGGGGAGGGCGAGGGCGAATGGGTACAGGTAGGCGATACGATCCATGTCCAGGTCGCCGCGCCGCACGGAAACGCCGAAATCACCATAGACGCACCTGCCAGGAAAAAGCCTTCCGATGCCTGGACCGTGACCCTTTCCTGCGATTTCAAGGGCTCGGAGGGGAACGTGATGTGCTTTCTCACCAATGAAATCACAGGAGAAGAAACAGCCCTTTCCTGCGAGAAAACGGAAACTTCAGGCGCCCAACGGACCTTCACCTGCCAGGTGGAAGCAGGCTTCCTGGGCATCGGCCGCTACCGCCTTACCGCCTACGCCCTCCCCTACAAGACCGGCTACGGCATCGGTTCCGCGGAGGCCGAAGTGGAGATTTCCGAAGGGACGATCGACGCCCAGCTGACCATCCAGCCGAACCCGGCCGACATCTTTGAAGACGTACAGATCAGCCTCCGCGCTCCGGGGGCAACCGCCGTGGCCCTGTACAGCGACTGGAACGACATGGGCTGGATCTACCGGACGGGCGATGCACTGGACGAATTCCAGACCGCCTGGTCGGACGGGGAGGCCTGGTTCTGCGGAAAGTACACAACTGAAGAGATTGATCCAGACGCAGCCGGCTTCAGCTGGGAAAACGTGCCCTGGGAAGGAATGTCCAACACGGCCGCCCTGACCGTCCGTCCTCCCATTGCAGAACTGGAAGCCCTGAACGCCGTCCTGGAAAGCGCCACGGTCCGACAGGGACAGAAGCTGAAGCTGACCATCCTGAACCAGAACCCCGGCCTGAACGTCAGCTACGGCGCGCGCCTGGTGGCTTCCGGCGAAGATGATACCACCTATACCTGGTTCGGTGCGGACGAACAGCAGGTCATTGCCATCGGCACCCTGGAGGTGCCCGCCGGAGAATACCGCCTCCAGGTGTCCGCCAACGCGGTCGGGTGTCTCCCCGTCAGCGCGTGGCTGCCTGTCACCATCACAGAAAGGGAGGGAGATCTCTCAACCCTCACCCTGCCGGCCAGCCTGACAACCATTGAGGAAGAAGCCTTCGCCGGGGTGGCGGCGGAAAGGATCGTGCTCCCCTCCGGCGTCACCGCCATCGAATCCAACGCCTTCTCCGGCTGCCCGAACCTCACGGAGCTAGTGCTGCCGGCCGGCATCACTTTCTTCGCCCCGGACGCCCTGGGGACCTCCGGCCCGGTCTACGTGTACGGCCAGCCCGGCGGCGCGCAGGAGGAATACGCGGAAACGGTCCGCCATCTGGTTTTTATCCCGCTCAGCTGATCCAAATAACATCATCCCTTTTTGCCCGGAAGCCCGCGCTTCCGGGACTTTTTTGTCTTGACATCCCTTTCCCGATGGCCTACACTGGTCCTATCATCCTCCCGGCGTGTCCGGGATGAACGGAGAAACGCCGATGTACAAGCAATCTGTCGATGAAGCCTTCCTGACCCGCCTGCTGGATGGCTGCGCCGCCCTGCTGCAGGACGGGGACGAGAGCCTTGCGCCTTCCCGCCCGGACCAGCTGATTTCCTGCCTTCGGGACTGCTATTCCCTGGGCTTTCAGTCAGACGACCTCCGCTCCCTCCACGCCGAGGTCATGAACAGGGTGCGGGAAACTGCCGCGTCACCAGACCGGGAGGAGGCCCTCCTCTTCCCCGCCATCTGCCTTTGCGCAGAGGGTTTCCAGCTGCAGCATCGTGGTTCCCTGCACGCCCACGCGGTTGGGGCGATCATCGCCAGCATCTGCAAGCTTTCTTACGTGGACACCCTGGGCGGAAAGCCGAGGGAAGCCCGGCTCACCCTCCGGGAGGAGATGTACCACGGGGCCGACACCCTGCTGATGAACGTACTGGACCAGGAAGGCCTCGCCTTTTTCGCCGCCTCCCCTGCGCCGGATGAAGCCGCCGCCTTCCTCCGCTCCAAGCTGGGCCCCTCCGCCCCAAACGACCGCCCCGCCCTCCACTCCCTCTGCGCCGCCGCCTGCGTCCTTTCCGCCTTTCACCTGGAAGGGAAACGTCGGCAGGGGGAATAGCTTCCCCACGGGAGGCTGGCCCGTATATGAAAGTCATCACAATAAATCCATTTCCTGATGAATATTTCCTATAATTCCCCAAGTTCATGGTTTGAAACTTTGTTTTGGGGAATTATAGATGATGATTGACATATAATCGCCCAAAATGTATAATACAGAGGAATCCTTCAGGTATTCTACATTCATACAGAAAAGGCGGGGAGAGGCAGGCATGAAGCCGGCCGGCATGAAGATGATTGGCAGAGAATATGAAAAAAGCGTTCTTCGGGAATGTCTCAGCAGCCCCAGGCCGGAATTCCTGGCGGTTTATGGGCGGAGAAGGGTCGGAAAAACCTTTCTGATCAAGGAATTTTTCCGGGAGAGCTTCGCCTTTTACGCAACCGGTGTTTCCGGGCTGAATACCCGCCAGCAGCTTCGCGTTTTTCACGAAGCGCTGTTAAACTACGGCGAGCAGAACAGAACCATCCCCAAGGACTGGCTGGAGGCTTTTTCCCGGCTGGAAAAGCTTCTTTCCTCCCCCAATGTCCGCAGGGAATACCAGTCCGGGAAAAGGGTCGTCTTTTTGGATGAGCTGCCCTGGATGGATACAGCCCGTTCTGATTTTAAAAGCGCGCTGGATTTTTTCTGGAACAGCTGGGGCTCTTCCCAAGCTGACCTGATTTTGATTGTCTGCGGTTCCGCAACCTCCTGGATTATGAATCATATTGTCCGTGATACGGGCGGTTTTTACAACCGGATCACCCGGCAAATCCGGCTGATGCCCTTCTGCTTGGAAGAATGCGAGCAGCTGCTTTCCGCAAACGGCATGCGCCTGACCAAAAGACAGGTGATCGAGTGCTATATGATTCTGGGCGGGATCCCTTATTATCTCAACTATCTGACGCCGCAGTACAGCTTATCACAGAATATTGACAAGCTCTTTTTCCAGGAGAACGGTCCGCTCCGCTACGAGTACGCCCAGCTTTATTCTTCCCTGTTCAAAAAGCCGGGAAACCATCTGGCCATCATTGAAGCCCTGGCATCCAAACGGAGCGGGCTGACCAGAACAGAGCTGCAGGCGGTCAAAGACGCGCCGGACGGCAAAGAGCTGACCAAATGCCTGGACGAGCTGGAGCAATGCGGCTTTATCCGAAAATACACGGATTTCACCAGGAAAAACAGCGGCTTTATCTTTCAGCTGATCGACCCGCTCACGCTGTTCCACCTGACATGGCTGAAACACCAGAAAATCAGTTCGTGGACGGATTTACTGAATACGCCCGCTTACTACACATGGTGCGGCCTTGCCTTTGAACGGGTCTGCCAGCTGCATACGCGCCAGATCAAGAACGCTTTGGGCATCCTGGGCGTCAGCAGCTTTGAATTTGCGTGGAAAAGCCGCAAGCAGCACCCAGGCGCTCAGATTGACCTCCTGATCGACCGGAAGGACGGCGTCATCAATCTGTGCGAAATCAAATACGCCGCTGAGGAATACGCCATCGACGCCGCCTGTGAGAAGGACCTTCTTTACAAGGCGGAAGCGTTCCGCACCGAAACGGGAACGCGGAAAGCATTGCTGCTGACCATGATCACGCTGAACGGTCTCAGAAAAAACGAGTACAGAAACATCATCGCCCATGAAATCACAGGCGACGACCTCTTCCGCCCAATTCCCTGACAGTCTGCATCACCGCAGAACAATTACTTCCTACCTACTACCTCCTACCTCCTACCTCTTCCCTATCCTCCGCCCTGTCCCTTTTCTGCCATGATTCTGTCCCGTTTTCCGGGGGAAGGTTCATTGAATCTCTTTTTCGCCCATGGTATAATGATGTTTGATCCCGGGACGAAAGGAGGAAGGAGCATTGTTTGGGTACATCACCGCCAATATGGGGACGCTGGACAAGGACCAGCAGACCAGGTACCGCGCCTACTACTGCGGGCTGTGCCGGGTGCTGAGGGAAAACTACGGCCAGGCCGGCCGGCTGACGCTCAGCAACGACATGACCTTTCTGGCCATCGTCCTGTCCTCCCTGTACGAACCGAAGGTGAATACTTCCAATGGCGTCTGCCCGGTGCATCCGGTGGCTTCCCGCCAGTACGCGGACACTGAGATTTTCCCTTACGCGGCGGACATGAACCTGCTGCTGGCCTACTACATGTGTCTGGACGGCGTCAAGGACGACCACAGCCGATTAAAGGAAATCCGCGCCCGCTCGCTCAAAAAGTCCTTTGACAAGATCACCCTCCGGTATCCTGAAAAATGCGCCGCCATCGGCGACGCCCTGGAGCGGATCAACATCCTGGAAGCTCAGCAGTCGGACAGCCTGGACGAGCTGTGCGACCTGACCGGGCGGATCGTCGGGGAAATTTTCCGCTACCGCCAGGACGAGTGGGCGGACATGCTGTACGGGCTGGGCCACGCGCTGGGCCGGTTCATCTACATGATGGACGCCTATGAGGATTACGACGCGGACAAGCGTCTGCGCCGCTTCAACCCCCTCAGGACCCTGCACAGTCAGCCGGACTATGAAACCCAGGTGCGGGATATCCTCCTGCTGCTGGCAGGCGAGGCCGCCCAGGAGCTGGACCTCCTGCCCCTGGAGAGGGACCTGGACCTGATTCAGAATGTACTCTTTTCCGGCATCTGGGTGCGCTATGCCCGGATGCACCGGAAGGATCAACCAAACGAGGACAACCGAGATGATCAATGATCCGTTCCAGGTACTGGGCGTCACCTCTTCCGCCACTGAGGAAGAGATCAAAGCCGCCTACCGGAAGCTGGCCAAAAAGTACCACCCGGACCTTCATCCCGGCTCCGCCACGGCGGAAGCCAAGATGAAGGAGATCAACGAGGCGTATTCCGAGGCCATCAAGATCAAAAAGGGCGGCGGCAGCTATACCGGCGGCTACCAGAGCTCTTCCCAGAGCGGTTATCAGGGAGGCTTTGGCGGTTTCGGCGGATTTAATGGCTTCGACGGCTTTTATCAGGGCCAGCAGCAGAGCCATCAGAGCTACCAGACCCAGGAAAAGACCTATGCCGATCCGCTCATGCAGGCCGCCGCGGACTATCTTCGGACCGGCCGTTTTACCGACGCCATGCGCACGCTGAATCAGATCATCGAGCACAACGCCGCCTGGCACGCCCTGAGCGCCCGGGCCAACCTGGGGCTGAACAACCGCATCGCCGCCCTCCAGCACGCCAAGACCGCCGTGCAGATGGAGCCGTCCAACCCCGAATACCAGCACCTGCTCCAGCAGCTGCAGTACACCGGCCAGGCCTACCAGCGCAGCGGCATCCGCTTCGGCTACCCCAACGCCGTCTGCTCCAACCCCTTCCTGTCCTGCCTGGCGGTCAACATGCTGGGCCGCTGCTTATGCGGCAGGGGCTTTTTCTGCTGCTAACTTTAATTCAGAGTGGAGAGTGAAGAGTTTTCGCTCACTTCGTTCGCAGAGTGGAGATCAGATATGGTCTTCCATTCTTATCAGACCAATTCATCTCTCCACTCTCCACTCTTCACTCTCCACTCTTTTTCTCTGGAGGCTCCGATCATGTCATTCTGGGATCAGGTCAAGCAAAAGCTCGCGGTGTTTTTTTCCAAGGCCGGCAGCGCCATGCAGCGGTTTATGTATGGGCGTCACGGGGCGGATCAGCTGTCCCTGCACCTGCTGGTCCTGGGCATCGCCCTGTATCTGATGGCCATGCTGACGGGCTTTTTCCCGCTGGCGCTGATCTCCGTCGGCCTGTACATCTATTCGGCCTTCCGCATGCTGTCCAAGAACCATTTGAAGCGGACCAACGAAAACACCAAATACCTCTCCGCCTACTATAAAACCAAGCAGAAGGGGCAGCAGTCCGTGATGCGGTTCAAAAACCGCAAGGAGTACAAGTATTTCCGCTGCCCGGAGTGCCACGCCATCCTGCGCATGAAGCGCGGCAGCGGCATGATGCACGTCACCTGCGGCAAGTGCAAGCACCAGTTTGACAAAAAAGCATGACCGGGCTTTCCCAGTCTGCGCCGGGATCAGAGCAAAGCGTCGCTGCGTTCCCGGCGTTTCTTCTTTGAAAAATCTTCATTCAAATCATATCACTGATCAGGAGGCAGCGTCATGGAACAGGCGGTCCAAACCGGCGTCCTTTCCGGGCTTCATTTTCCGGTATCCCGCATCTTTTTCGGGACGGCCATTCCCCCGGTTTCCACCGGGGAGGACCGGGCGCTGGAGCTATTGGACAGCGTGCTGGAAAGCGGCGTCAACGTCTTTGACTGCGCCCGCAGCTACGGCCAGGCCGAGCGCACGCTGGGCCGCTGGGCCGAAAGCCGCGGCGTCCGGGACCGGGTTGTTTTCTTAAGCAAGTGCGGTGATATTAGGGACGGTCAGGTCCACGTCGACCGCCGGGTGATCCTGGACCAGTTCCAGATGAGCCTGGAGGCGCTTCGGACGGACTGCATCGACATTTACCTCCTGCACCGGGACGACCCGGACACGCCCGTGGAGGAGCAGATCGACACGATGAACCAGCTCCTGGAAGCGGGCCAGGTGAAGATGATCGGGGTTTCCAACTGGACCCACCGGCGCATCGAAGCGGCGAACGCCTACGCCGCCGCCCACGGGCTGACCGGCTTTTCTGTCTCCAGCCCGAACTATTCCCTGGCTGTCCAGGTCAAGGACCCCTTCGGCGGCGGCTGCGTGACGCTGACCGGGCCGGACCAGCAGGACGCCCGCGCCTGGTACACGGAAAACCAGATGCCGGTAGTCGCCTACTCCAGCCTGGCCCGGGGCTTCTTAAGCGGCCGCTTCCGCGCCGGGGACAATGAGACAGCCGCCCGGGTCCTGGACGAATTCGCCCAGCGTGGATTTTTGTGCAAGGAAAACATGGACCGCCTGCGCCGGGCGGAACAGCTGGCCGAGCGCGACGGCCTCTCCGTCCCTGAGATCGCCATGCGTTACGTCTTTGCCAGCCCCATGAACCTCTACGCCGTGGTCAGCACCTCTTCCCCCGAAAGGCTCCGGATGAACCTCCGCTCGGCGGCCTGCCCTTTAAGCAAAGAGGACGCCGCCTTCCTGGAAGGGACGACGGCGAAGCCATGACTCGCTCTGTCTTTTTCTTCCATCACTATCTGACAATTTCATATAAAAAGGACGCCGGGCTGCTTTGCCTGACGTCCTTATTTATGTGATGATTTCCGGGGAAACTGTTCAACCAGCAGGAATCAGGAAGGTCTCAGCAGGGGCAGCAAACATCAGCATTCCTTCCTGTAAACGAGCATCCCGTTCCCGTAAGGGTCGTCTTCCGCGCCGGATTCCTCTTTTACAAACCGGTAGCCGCTCTTTTCCAGCACGCTGACCGATGCTGTGTTTCCTTTGACCACACGGCCCCAGATCACCCTGGCAGCAAAGCGCTGAGCCGCATATACGGATACGGCCTTTACCAGTTCAGCGGCATAGCCCTTGCCGCGATATTTGGGGCCGATACAGTAGCCGATTTCCATCTCGTCCGGGTGTCCTTCCACCTGGCTGATTCCGGCGTCGCCGATCAGTTCCCCCGTCTCTTTAAACTCCGCCCCAAGGACGAAAGGCAGCTGTCCCTTTGTTACGCAGTCGGCATAAAAGCAAACCGCGCCCCGCGCTTCCGCCAGGTCAGCATAGCACTCGTTGGGAAACCATCTCTGGACTTCACCGTCCAGATGGTTTTCAAAAAGCGCCGGCGCGTCCTCGTCCCTGAAGCTGCGGACGATCAGACGATCCGTTTCAAAAAGCTTTTCCATGTTGTCCGCCTTTTTACGCCGCTTCATCCAGAGTCTCTTCGATATACGCGGCCAGGTCGTCCAGGAAGCCCTGGAGCCCTTCCTTCGTCACGTGCTGCATAACCACGATATGGGAAAGCTCCCCGCCCAGCCGTTCGTCATAGTCCGGGGCCAGACCGTACTTTTCGGCGATCTCCTCCGGAGGACGGACGAAGTAAACGGTGTTGGACATCGGCTCCAGCCAGGCCTGCCATTTCAGTCTGTCCATTTCCTCCTTGAGCCATTTCGCCCGCTCCAGCATCCCGTTGGCCTGTTCTGTGAGCCCTTCCAGGCCGGTATGATGGATGATCCACCAGAACTTGAGCGGAGCGAGGGCGGACCTGGAGCAGTTGATCATCGGCATGCTGCCGTTCAGGTAGGTGACGCTGTAGGGATTCTGGTTGTCCTTGATCTCCATCGTCGTGATGAACAGCCCCGCCGGCTCGTCCATGCCGAAGAACTTGTGCCCGCTGATGGCAATGGAATCAAAGGGATGGACCGTCCTGTCCACGGCGTCCCGGTATTCGGTATAAGGCAGGAACCCGCCGAAGAGGGCGGCGTCCACATGGCGGTATACCTCGACGGAAGGATACTTTTCAAGGATGGCGTTCAAGGCGTCCTGATCGTCGATCCCGCCTTTGAAGGTCGTCCCCATCGCGTAGACCATCAGGGCAGGCCTGTCCCTGACCAGGGCCTTCTCGAATTCCTCCGGGATCATGCATCCGTGTTCATCGGACGGGACGAGCACCAGGTCCAGGTTCTGCAGGTCGGCCAGGCGCATATTGGAATAGTGCGCCGCGTCCGAAACGTAGACGACCGGCTTCTGATGGGTTTTCTTTTCCAGATATTTGGAACCAAAGTAGAGCCCGTGGTTGTTTCCGTCCGTGCCGCTGAAGGTGACGATGCCCCAGAGATCCTCCGGATCAAAGCCGTAGAGGGGGCCGAAAAACTCGATGACCTCCCGCTCAAAATCCAGCGCGTTCAGGGACGGGTCCGTGTTGTGAAAGGGATCTCCGGCGTTATTGACGATGGCCGTATCCATTCCGCTTTCGATCAGCCACTGGTAAAACCCTGTCAGCTGTACGTTCTGGTTGCCGGGGTAGCCGAAGCTCTGGTTCTTTTCTTCCATCACCATGGCGGCAAACTGGTTCAGCCTTTCCATTGCCGGGTCTGTCGCCGTTTCTCCTAAGCAGCAGCTGACGCATAAAACCGCCGCCCAAACCAGCAGCGCGATGATCCTCTTCCCATAAGCACTTCGCATCATCCAATCCCCCGTTTCATCGTTGATCCATGTCTGGGCGTTTACCACATGCCCTGGCCGATCAGATACTCCTTGGACCGGATCAGGGCCCCGGATTCCTTGACTTCCACCAGGGCGGTCGCGTCCAGGCTGTCCGCCAGACGGAGGAAGGGGGGCAGGTCCATGCAGCCTGCTCCCAGGGCCAGGTGGTTGGCCTTGCCGTCGCTGTCGTGAATGTGGAAATGGCGGATCCTGTCCCGGTGGGACAGGAGGAACGCCTCGTCCTGGAAGCCCGTGCGGAAGTCGTGCCCAATGTCGTAAGTAAGGGCGAAGCAGTCGGATTCCAGCAAAATGTCGATTGCCTCATGCTGGAAGGGCTGCCAGCCCGAGGTGTTCTCGATGCAAAACAACGTGTCCCTGCCCCGGAGCTTTTCATCCACCAGGTCCCGGAAGGCCCGCACATAGGAAAGGTACAGCTCCCGGCAGTGGACGTACAAGTAGGTCTTGACCCCGTTGATGGAGGAATAGGTGCCCGGAAGCAGGTGCATGTTGAGCCTGGGCAGTTCCAGTTCGCACGCCAGATCGATGGCAAACAGGGCGTTTTCCAGATGGGCCCGCCGCATCTCCGGAGAAAATTCAAAGGGGTTCACCTGGTCATGCAGGTGGACGGTGAAGCCGACGCCGTACTTTTGCATGAGAGCCCGGACCATCCCGGCGTCCACCGTCCCCGGCTGAAACCAGGGGAAGGTCATGTTCATTTCAACGAACCGGAAGCCCTGGTCCGCGCAGAAGCGGGCCAGGACGTCTTTGTCCGAAAACTCCATCAGGGTAGGAATGCCATAGATCATCTTTGGTCCCCTTTTTACCGAACGCTCAGCCTGCCGCAGGCGATGTTTTTGCCGCTCTGCCTGTCAAACAGGAGGATGCCGGACCCGGCCACGCTGAAGCGGATCTTCGCGTCCGTCTCATAGTCGATGGCGCCGAAGACGACGGACGACAGGATCGTATCGCCGAGCTTGATTTTGACCGTCGTTTCCATGCCGGCCGGCAGGGTCGAATAGGCCAGGCCTTCGATGTCCCCGTCCTCTGAGATCGGCAGGAACTCAGGCCGGATGCCGATGGCCACGTCCCCGGAGCCCAGCTCAAAGTCCTTTTCTCCATCAAACGAAGCCTGGATGCCCAGGAAGCTGATCTCCGCCTGGGCCGGCCCGGTCTTTTTCGCCTCAGCCGGAATAATATTCATGGAGGGATTGCCCACGAAGTCGGCCACGAAGAGGTTGGCCGGCCGGTTGTAGACCGTCAGCGGCGGGGCGTACTGCTGGAGCATGCCCTCGTTCATCATGCAGATCTTGGAGGAAAGGGTCATCGCCTCCAGCTGATCGTGGGTCACGTAGACGAAAGTGGAGCCGGTATCCCTGTGCAGGCGCTTGAGCTCCGTGCGCATCTCACCGCGGAGCTTAGCGTCCAGGTTGGACAGGGGCTCGTCCATAAACAGGACGCGGGGCTTGGGCGCCAACGTCCTGGCAATGGCGACGCGCTGCTGCTGGCCGCCGGAGAGCTCGGCAGGATAGCGGTCCGCGAACTGCTCGATCCGCATGGTTTTGAGCATCTCCTGCACCCTGGCGCTGATGTCGCTCTTTTTCCATTTGAGGGTCTCCAGGCCAAAGGCGATGTTCTGGGTCACGGTCATGTGGGGCCAGAGCGCGTAGTTCTGAAACAGGAAGCCCACCTCCCGCTTGGCGGGAGGGACATTGATGTTCTTGTCGCTGCTGAAGACGATTTTGTCGTCAAAGCGGATTTCGCCCCTGGTGGGCGTTTCCAGGCCCGCGATCATCCGCAGGGTGGTCGTCTTTCCGCAGCCGGAGGAGCCCAGAAGGGTCACAAAGGAGCCGTCCTCGATCTCCAGGTTCAGGTCGTTGACGCCGATGAATTTGCCCCATTGCTTGGTGACGTGTGTCAGTACGATTTTCGGCATGGTCAGTTTCCTCCTACACCCTTGTCAATGGACGCGCCGGTGAGCTTGTTGATCGTGAAATTGACAAGGAGAACGATGATGACAATGAGCAGGTTGATGCCGTTGGACATCTGGGTGACGGCTTTTTCGTCAAAGTACGCAAGAAGCGTCGTGATCAGCGTGCCGCTGGTGGTCAAGAGGACGAACAGAGACAGCTCGCGCATGCAGGAAATGAACGGCAGCAGATAGCCGCTGATGAACGAAGACTTCTGAATCGGGAAAAGGATCCGGAGCATCCGCTTGGGCCAGGACGCGCCGACGATCACCGCCGCCTCTTCGATTTCGCCCGACAGCTGCATCATGGAGTTGGTGCCGCTGCGGGAGGCAAAGGGCAGGTATTTGATGGAGCCGACGATCACCAGGAGCAAAAGCGTTCCGCGCAGGAAAGTGAGCCTGGTTGAAACCGCCAGGAAAATCGCGCCGAAGGCCATCGAGGGGACCAGGTAAGGGAAAAACGCAAGGCCCGAAACCAAACCGGCGATCCGGGTGCCGCGCTTCCTGGCCACCGCGTAGCCGATCAGGATGCCGCAGGTGCCCACGATCAGGGATACGATCAGCGACAGGCGGATGCTGCCCCACAGGGCCGACCAGATCATGCTGTTAAACAGGATGCCGTGGCCGGCGTTGACCGCGAAGCCCCCGATGTCCTCCCGGCTCAGCCAGTACTTGAGCGTCAGGGTGGAATAGTCCCCCTGCACCTCGCACATGGATTCCAGCGCAAAGGAGATGATCGGGAAAATGGCGATCAGGAAGAGGACCACCGCCAGCGCCGAGGCGATCCAGACATTCGCCTTGCCCAGCTTGATGTAGGACACCTGGCCGGACTTGCCCGTGACCGTGGTAAAGGATTTCCGCTTGCCGGTGAACCACTGGTTGATGCCCAGCAGCATCACGCCGAACAGGATCAGCACCAGGGTCATCACATAGGCCTGGCCGCGGATCTGGGAGGCCTTGTAAATCTGCGAAAGCTGGGTGGACAGGACAAAGAAATTCCCCGGGGAGCCGACGAACACCGGCACGGCGTAGGACGCCATGGTGCTGGAAAACACCAGCAGCACCGTGGAAAACAGGGCCGGCATCACGATGGGGAGCGTGATTTTGCGCAAAATCCTCCCCCGCCCGGCCCGCAGGATCGTGGCGGCCTCCTCGAGGTTCGCGTCCATGTTGCGCAGCGTCCCGCCGATCAGGATGTAGGCAAAGGGCGCGTAATGGATGCCCATCACCAGCGCGCAGGGGAAAATGCCGTACACCACCCAGTTGGGCACGCAAAGGCCCGTCAGGCTTTCCAGCATCCCGATCACGCCGGTGCCGACCCTGGAGTTGGCGAACACGTTTTTCCACACCAGGGCCAGCGTCCAGCTGGGCATGATGTAGGGAAAAATAAACACGGAGGAAAAGAACTTTTTAAAACGGATGTCCGTGCGCGTGATCAGGAAAGCAAAGGTGCCGCCCACCAAAATGGCGATGACCGAAGCGTAGGCCGACATCCGCAGGCTGTTCCACAGCGGTTTCCAGAAGCGGACGTCGCTGGAAAGCAGGGCCCGGAAATGCACCAGCGTCAAATCGCCGTCCTTGAGGCCAGCGTGCAGGAGGCTGTTGTAGTTCATTGCCTCCATCCTCCCCACCGTCAGGGCGGAACGGATGACCGAATACATGGGGTACACCGTCAGCACCAGCAGGAGAACCGCGAAAATCACGATCAGCACGTTGGCCTGCACCGAAAAATAGCTTTTGACGGCGTACAGCGCGTTGCTGAGGCGTTTTTTTCCATTCGTATCGCTCTTATTCATACCCACACCCGTCTTTCGTCTGGAAAGAAAGGCGGAGGGCGCCGTTCAATGCAGGCGGCCCTCCGCGCTCACTTCATGGGATTACTTGCTGGCGCACCACTGGGAGATGCGGTCGAACGCCTCGAAGTACACGTTCTGCACATGCTCGGCGTCTTCAAATACCAGGCAGTCCTGCCAGAAGCTGAGGGGCTGGTCGCCGTAGGTCTTGGCGTTGTCGCTGATGCCGATGGTGCTGTTGACGGAATAGGTGCCCATCTGACTGCCGAAGATGTTGCCGTAGCCTTCCTCGGAGAGCAGATAGTTGATGTACAGGCAGGCGGCGTAAGGATATTTGGCGTTGGCCGCGACCATGCTGTAGATCGGGTACATAAGGCCGGCAAAGCCCTCGATGCCGTCGTTGGCGCAGACGGTGATGTTGGAAGCGTCCACGCTGCGCAGCTTGGAGAAGACGAAGAGACCCGTGGACCCAGCGGCGCCACCGGCGATGTCGGAAGCGATGGTGCTGTCCTTGGCCACGAAGGTGCAGTTCATGAGGAACTTGTAGATCCACTCATAGGAGATGTTGTCAAAATCAGCGGAGGGGGCCCAGTCCTTGCCGTAGTAGCTCTTGTAGGCTTCCGCCATCTTCGCCTGCCACTTTTCGCTGGTCAGGCTGATCAGGAAGTTCATGCTGGACTTTTCGTCCATGGGGTTTTTGAACTCGGTGCCCTTGAAGTCCGGCTCGGTGAACTGCCAGACGTTCTTGAACATCTTGGCTTTCTTGTCGCCGCCGTCGTTATAGAAGAAGAGGCGGTTGAGGTAAACGGCCACCAGCGGGTTCTGGTCGGACTCCCGGATGACGGCCTTGTATTCTTCCGGCACATAGTTTTCAAGCCAGCCGGAGGCGATGGCCAGGTTGGTCAGCATGAAGCAGTCCTGCAGCAGCACCACGTCCGCGCCGTACACATTGTTGCCGACTTCCTGCTCCAGCATTTCGTAAATCTGGCTGTCGTTGGGGTTCTGCGTCTCGATGGCGATACCGGTCTTGGCGGTGAAGGTATCTTCCTTGACGCGGGAGGTGTTGCTGTAGATCATCAGCTTGTTGTCGCCGATTTCCGCCTTGGCTTTGGCGAGCAGGTCGTCCCAGCTCATGGACGCGGCTTCGGCGATCGCCTTCTGCACGTCCGTCTCCGCCAGAGCGGACGCAAACAGGAAGGGCACGCACAGGGTCAGCGCGACGAGGATTGCAAGTGCCTTTTTCATGGGTTTTTCCTCCTTTTATTACTTCAACAGGTCATAACTCCCTGTCTAAAGTTTCACAAGCTCCTTTTGCGGCAGATGGCCGTTTAAGGCTTTTGCGGCCGCCCCGCTGCTGGTCCGCGTAAGCAGCTTCGGCGTCACGCGCACGTGCTCGGGCGGCAGGTCCGGGTTTTCGGCGTGGCGGCGGAGAATGTCGATGACCGCTTCGGCCATTTCCATGCGCGGCTGGGTGACTGAGGTTAAGCCTACCATCGGCAGGGCGGCGGCGTCGATCCCGTCGTAGCCGACGACGGACATCTGCTCGGGCACGCGGACGCCCGCCTCCCTCAGCGCCTGGATAACGCCGATGGCCATTTTGTCCTTGACCGCGAACACCGCGCTGACCTCCTCCCCGGAGGCGATCATGCGCCGGGCCTGCTCATAGCCGGAGGCCATGATGTCCTTTTCTTCTCCGCTGCCGTAAAAGATGCGGGGCTTTTGGCCGATTTCCGCCATCAGCCCCTCGTAGGCCGCGATCTTCGCGCTGCGGGAGGCGGACTTTTTATGATCGCAGATCATGGCGATGCGCTCATGCCCCAGGCTGATCAGGTGCCGGACCGCCATTTCGGTGCCGGCGAAACTGTCCGAGCAGACGTAATTGACGGAAGGGTCCGTCGCCTTGCCGCCCAGGAACACCACGGGGACACGGCCGCGCGTCATTTCCTCGATGTACGAGACGTCCTCCCCCACCGGGGTCACCACGATGCCCAGGGCCATGGAGTCCATCAGGTTCCGGATGCACCACTTTTCCACTTCCGGGTCGTTGTCGGTGTCGTACAGCATCAGATGGAGGCCGTCGCGCCGGGCCACTTCGCTCATGGATTTGAACATTTCCCCGTAGACGGAGGAAACGTCTCTCAGGACGACCCCGAGAAAGTTCGAGGTTTTCCTGGCCAGGCTTCGGGCCAGATTGTTCGGCGTGTAACCCAGCTCCGCCGCTTTTTCCAGGACGAGCGCCTTGGTTTCCGGCCCGATGTCCGGATAATCGTTCAGGGCTTTTGATACCGCCGAAAGGGACAGCCCGAGTTCCTTGGCCAGGGTGCGCATCGTCACCGGTTTTCGCATGTCTTTTCCGTCTCTCCTAAACCGCTTTAGTGGAGTATAACACACAATTTTTTGACATGCAATAGGGCTGAAAAAAATATTTTGAGAAATATTTTGTCCAGGCCAGAATTTACTTTCTTCCATTTCCATTTTCGCTTCATCTATGCTATAATGATTTTGTATGCCCGTCGTTTCCCTGGAGGTGGTGTTTTGCTAGCCAAGTTTCTGACGTTGTTTCTGGTCCTGACCGTGCTGGGCCTGAGCTTTCCCTTCCGTCCCGCTTATGGGGGGGAAGAAGACCGCAGCGGCATCCGCATGATCTGCCTGAACGTCGGGAAGGGGGACGCCATTCTCCTCTCTCTGGACGGCAGGAACTACCTGGTGGACACCGGCTACAAGAGAACCTGGAAAAGCCTGAAGGCCCTGCTGGGCCGGGAAAACGTCCGGCGGCTGGACGGCGTCTTCATCACCCACCCGCACAAGGACCACATGGGCGGGCTGGAAAAGCTCCTGGAAAGCGAGGTCCGTGTGGACGCCCTCTATGCCCCGGCTTTGAGCCAAATGGGGAACGGCTCCGGCCATCCGGTGGTCGCCATGGCGGCCCAGGCCGGCAAGCACGTCCGCTTTTTGGACGCGGGCGACGTGATTTCCGTCTGCGCCGAAGCCTATTTCGAGGTCCTCGGTCCCCTGACGCTGAACACGCAGAACGAAAACAACAACTCCCTGGTGATGCGGCTGGTGTCGCCCGACGGCTCCGTCCTCCTGACCGGGGATATGAAGGCGGAGGAGGAAGCGTCCCTGCTGCTGGCGGGCGTCCTCTCCCCCGCGGAAGTGCTGAAGGTGCCCTTCCACGGGAAAAGCAGCGCTTCCTCCGCCGCTTTCCTGCGGGCCGTGCGCCCCAGGGTGAGCGTGATTTCCACCTCTACCAAGGAGGAAAAGGACACCCCCGGCAAGGACGTGCTGTATCGCCTGGCCTCCGTCGGCTCCCAGATCTGCGTCACCCAGAGCGCCCGGACAGGCATCCTGATCACCCTGAAAAACAAAAAGCCCTCCGTCCGCCTCCTCACCGACCCCGACTGAGTATTTTCTCACCCATTTCATTCATTTCATTACGCATTACGCATTACGAATCACGAATTCGCCCTAATGCCTAATGCCTATTCCCTAATCCTTAATCCCTATTTACTACACCTCCGGAGGCCCCTCATGCGTAAACTCCTGATGTTCCTGATGCTGGCCGTCCTTTTGCTGTCGCTGTCCGCGGCAGCCTGCGCGCTGACGGTCAGCGGCACGCTGATGAACAGAAACAGCGCCCCGCTCACCGACCTGGCCGTGACCCTGGAGCGCCAGAACGGCACGTCCCTCACGACCCGGACGGGCAACAACGGCGAATGGCGGTTTAACAACGTCGAGCCGGGCACCTACCGCGTCAGCGTCCGTCTGCCGCAGAACCAGGTTGCCGCCCCCATGAGCGTGGACAGCCGCCTGCTTCCCTCAAACAGCGAAAACGCCCACACGCCCTGGATGAACATCCAGGAGGATACGAAAATTCCCCTGGCCTCCTCCAGAACGACGGCGGGCATCTCGATCGACGCCTTTGTCGATTCCAACGAAAACGGCGGCCACATGAGCACCGAGCCCTCTTTGGCCGGGGTGGAGATTTCCATCTACGCCGACGGCTATACGGACCTGGAGCCCATCGCCACCGGCACCACCAACAGAAGGGGCGAGCTTTCCCTGCCCGGCATGTCCCCGGGGACCTACCGGCTCAAGGCCGTCCTGCCCGCCGGCTACATGGTTGGGCCCATCGGCAGCAAGGTCAACATCTACTATAACTGCTTCCGCTTAAACGACCAGGGCGAAGCCTGGACCGACCCCATCACCCTGGAAAAAGGCACCCAGGGCATGGGCATCGGGGCCGTGGCCGCCGGTAGCGCCCGGGGCTCTATCTATCTGGACAAAAACGAGAACGGACGTCGGGACGCCGATGAAGCCGGCTTCCCCCAGGCCCAGGTTTCCGTCATTTCCGAAAGCCAGGGCTTTTCCATGAAGGCCATGGTAAACGAGGACGGCAGCTTCGTGCTGGATCCCCTGCAGCCGGGCGAATACAGTTACAGCGTGACGCTGCCCGAGGGCTGGATGTTCTCCGCCCCCGGCTCGGACAGCCTTTTGACCAACGGCTACAGCAGCACGGACGCCGCACCGATCTCCGTCGCCAAGGAAAAGGTCACGGAAATCGGCCAGGTCGGCGTCATCCCCGCCAGCGGCCTTTCCGTCCAGTTCTATCTGGATGAAAACGCCAACGGCAGCATGGACGCGGGCGAAAAACCCTACCCCGGCACCCTTTCCATCCACGCAAACGGGGCCGAGGCGCTGACCGTCCAGGCGGACGAAAAGGGCGTCGCGGCCGCGCCGGTGGTCCGCGCCGGGGAGCTGACGCTCACCGCGCTGGCGGATTCCGCCCATGACAAAGCGGTCTTTTCCATGCCCGGCGGCCAGAACGATTTTTCCGCCGATACCGCCAAAACTTCCGTGTCCGTCGCTCTTTCGCTGGGCCGGGCGGAGCAGAAGCTCCTCTACGCCGGGCTGACGGAGCCGGCCGCCGTCTCCGGCCAGGTCTATCTGGACACCAACGGAAACGGGGTCTGGGACCCGCTGGAAGGCACCCTGCCGGAGATGACCGTGCAGGCCGTGGACGCGGCCGGCCTCGTCACCGCCGAAGCCGCGACGGACAAGAGCGGCACCTTCGTCTTCCCTGCCCTGATGCCCAAGGCCCAGACGCTGCGCTTCCTGCTGGTGGACCCGTACATCGCCTCTCCCGCGGAGGGGGATACCTGCATCGTCAGCCAGACGGCGGAATACGGGGAAACGGATCTCCTCCGCCTGAAGCCCGGGCAGGAGGTTTCCAACCTCAGGGCGGCCCTCTTCAAGGCCTCCACCGTACAGGGCCACGTCCTGGTCCATGAGGCGGACGGCAGCGTCACAGGCATGAAGGGCGTCTCCGTCTCCCTGATCCGGCGGGACGGCACCCCCTATTCCGAATACACCAACGACCGCACGGACGATCAGGGCTTTTTCTACCTGAAGGGCATCCTGCCCGGAGAATACACGGTTCTCTACACCCTGCCCGAGCACGCCCTGCTGGAAACGGCCGACACCGTGACCACCTATTCCCCCTACATCACCTGCGCGGACGGCTCTGAAACCGAGCTGCCGGAGGTCTACGCCGTGCGGACAGCCCAGGTGGCCGGTGCCGTGACCCTGGACGGGGCTCCCCTCGCCGGAGCGGCCCTGACCGCCGTCAACGAGGACAGCGGAGCCATCGTCACCGTGGAGACCGATCCTAAAGACGGCAGCTTTGACTTAAAGCTGCTTCGCCCCGGCCCCTACACCGTGACCGCCGTCCTGCCCGAAGAATACGTCTTCGCGGCGGACACCATGCTGGTGCCCGCCCTGGCCCAGAGCCATTCGTCCGTCTCGCTGACCCTGTCGATGGGGGAGCGGATCACAGACCTGGCCGTCACCGCCGCCCGCCCGGCCCGCATTTCCGGCTACGTCTACTGGGACGCCGACCATTCGGATGAGATGGAGCCCGGCGAAGAAACCATCCCTTCCTTCTCCCTGATCTTGCGCGACAGAGACGGAGAAACCGTCGAAACCATGACATCTGACGAAACGGGACACTTTGAAACCTCCCTCCTCGTGCCCGACCAGTACCAGCTGGAAGCGGTCCTCGAGGAAGACTGCATTTTGGCCGGCGGCCGCCAGCTGAGCCTGACGGAATGGGCGGCCGACGTCCGCCCCGAGAGCGGGGAGGCGCTTTCCCAGAACATCGGCCTCCTCCGCTTCGCCGCCCTGGGCGGCCAGCTGTGGAGCCTGGACGGGGCCCTGCGCCACGTAGGCGGGCAGAAAATCAGCCTGCTGAGCGGAGACGACGACCTGCCCATCCTGGAGACCCTGACCGACGAAAACGGCCAGTACGCCTTTGACCGCCTGTATCCGGGCGTCTACCGCATCCGGGCGGACCTGCCGGAGGACTTCGGCTTCGCCCGCGTCACCGATACCGACGACCGCGTCAGCGTCATCCGCAGCAACGCCAATACCGGCGTGAGCGACCCCTTCACCCTGACGATGGGCCTCAAGGAATACGGAGCGGACATCGGCTTTGGGGCCAAGGGCTCCATCGGCGATTTCGCCTGGCTGGACACGAACGGCAACGGCATGCAGGACATCGGCGAGAAGGGCATTCCCGGCATCATCCTGGCCCTGTACCAGGGAGACGAGCTCGTCGCCCAAACGGAGACCGACGTATACGGCCACTACATGTTCAAAGACCTCTATCCGGGCAAATACACCCTGAAGGTCACCATGCACCGGGAGCTCAAGGCTGCCGTCCACCAGGACGAATTCCCGCTGATCAACAGCATCCTCCCCCAGGCCGAGGGCCTCACCGTGGAAACCGAGGTCATGATCCCCAGCGGGGCCACGACCCTGTCCGACGACGTGGGCTTTGAGCCCATCACCGAAGGCGTCCTCCCCGATATCATGGACACTATCCCCACCATCGACTGGAGCAACGGCGGACGGAAAAACCGCTGAACCGCCACAGACAGAAAGAACCCAGGGCCGCCGGGATGGCGGCCCTGGGTTCTTTCTATTAGAGAGCTGAAATTCGTTTTCGTAAAGCTGACTCAGGACATCGCTGCCCGTCTCTCAGTGATTCCGGTAATAGTTGATCAGGCACCCGTCGGCGATGATCTGCCGCTCCGCCTCGGTCAGCGGGCCCGTGGTCACCGGGAAGGGTAGGACCGCCCCGTCCGGCTTCACCGCGTAGGCGGTGATCGTCTCCCTGTTTTCCAGCACCGCCTGCCGGACGCCGGGAATGAAAATGTAATCGCCCAGCTCAAAAATCTCCGGATCCCGGGTCAGGAAGGGGGTCATGCCCCAGTTGATGCAGTTGGAGCGGTAACGCTTGGTGGCGTACTGGCGGGCGAAGTTTGCGCTGCCGCCCATCACGCGCTGGCAGCTGGCGGCCTGCTCGCGGGCGGAGCCGTCACCGGGCATGTTGGCAAAGATGGCGGAGCCGATGTCCGTATGCGCCGGGTCGTTTTGAATGCCCGATTTGGTGAGGGCTTCGTACACATGAAGGATTTCAGCCGGCAGGGGCTTTCCGGTCCGGCGGTCCCACTCCAGCTGCCGCATTTCCTTGCTGCGGCCTACATATCCGGGATCGCGGCGGGAAAGGGCGAACTCGCTCAGGCGCTCGGGGTTGGAGCGGTAGGCGGAGGTTTCCCCGGAGGGGATCAGCTCGTCCGTGGTGGTGACCGGGTCGGTAATATAGCTGCAGACGCGCACCAGCAGGTCGTCCGTCAGGGCGGGCATTTCCGGCCAGTCCTTGATGTTCGGGCCAAAGCGCAGTGCGTGCTCCGGCTCCGGCCTCCCCCAGCCGTTGTAGACGCGCTTTTCGTAGATGCCGGCGTCATAGTGGTAGCTGGGCCCGGTGTATTCTACGTCCAGATCCGTGGCGGCGGTGATTCTGCCGCCGTTCACCGCCGTGGCGGCGATGGAGCGGGCGTCCATCAGGGCGACGGCGCTGATCTGCCCCTCGCCGGGTTTGGAGCCTTCCCGGTTGGGGAAGTTGCGGGTGGTGTGGCGGATGGAGAACTCCCCGTTGGCCGGGCAGTCCCCGGCCCCAAAGCACGGGCCGCAGAAGCATTCGCGCATCAGGGCCCCGGCGCTCATCAGGTCCGCCGCGCGGCCGTTTTTCACCAGCTCGGCCAGGGCGGGCATGGAGCCGGGGTAGATGCTAAGCGAGAAGGCCCCGTTCCCGATGCTGCGGCCGCGCAAAATGTCCGCCGCGGCGCAGATATTGTCAAACGTACCGCCGGAGCAGCCGGCGATTTCGCCCTGCTCCACCCAGACGCCGCCGTCCCGCAGCTTGGACAGAAGGTCCATCTGGACGCCCTTGAGCTGGCGGTTGGCCGCCTCCTGCACCTTATGGAGGATGTCCGCCGCGTTTTCGTTGAGCTCGCGGATGGTAAAGACGTTCGAGGGGTGCATCGGCATGGCGATCATGCACTCGACCGTGGACAGGTCGATATAGACGCATCCGTCGTAATAGGCCGCGTCCGCCGGCCGGAGCTTCCGGTAGGCGTCCGGACGGCCGTGCAGGGCCAGGTATTCCTTCGTTTTGTCGTCCGTCACCCAGACGGAGGACCAGCAGGTGGTCTCCGTCGTCATGACGTCGATGGCGTTGCGGTATTCCATGGGCAGGCCGGCCACGCCGGGGCCCACGAACTCCATCACCTTGTTTTTGACGTACCCGTTCTGATACACCGCGCCGACCATGGCCAGCGCCACGTCGTGGGGGCCGACCCCGAGCCGGGGCGAGCCGGTCAGGTACACGGCGACCACCTGGGGGCGGGCAAAGTCATAGGTGCGGCCCACCAGCTGCTTGGCCAGCTCGCCGCCGCCCTCGCCCACCGCCATCGTGCCGATGGCCCCGTAGCGGGTGTGGCTGTCGGACCCCAGAATCATCCGTCCGCAGCCGGCCATCGTCTCACGGTTGTAGCTGTGGATGTTCGCCAGGTTCGGCGGCACGTAGATCCCCCCATACTTATGGGCGGCGGACAGGGCGAACTTGTGATCGTCCTCGTTGATCGTCCCGCCCACGGCGCACAGGCTGTTATGGCAGTTGGTCAGCACGTAGGGCAGCGGGAATTCCTTCATCCCCGAGGCCCGCGCCGTCTGGATGATGCCCACGTAGGTGATGTCGTGGCTGGTCATCGAATCAAATTTCAGGCGGAGATTGTCCATCTCCCCCGAGGTGTTGTGTGCCTGCAAAATTCCATAGGCGATCGTCCCGCGGGACGCCTCCTCCCGCTCCACCTTTTTCCCGGCAGCTCGCGCCGCCTCCGCTTCCGTTTCACAGATGTCCGTCCCGTTCACCAGATAAACGCCCGTATCATAGAGCCTGATCATGGTTTTCTCCTTGATGATTGTTGATTGATGGTTCTGCAAAATCATTCCTTCAATTAGGTAGCTCTTAAGCCTTGATAATCATACCACAGTTCATGGCAAATGGTAAAGAGAGATTCATTCAAAACACAATCCTTCCAAGATGGATGATTTTCCTACTCTGAGTCGCTTTCAGCATCATGAATAACTGCATATCAAAAACTTTTCATTTTTACTTCTGCCATCTCTAAAACAAATGCGTATCAAGCTATGAAGGACAGTTATGCGTTTCCGCGCGAAATGATAACTGAACCTCCTTCATCGGATGGCCGTCCAATTCTTGATCAGGCAGGAGATGAGCAGCAGAGATCCATTCAACATTCCCGCATTCGTAGCTTCGATTTCAGGTGGCAAGAATCAATCTTTCGCTGTAAAAAACAAGGGTAAACGTTACATTGCTGATATTGACACAGTTTAGAAGCATGTTATATAATATAAATGGATATTTGTATAGAAACCCGAAATATACAATATCCTGAAGTTTTTAAAGTGTGTCCATCTGCAAAAGCAAGCCTATGTCCGCTTTTCTGCTTGATGATCCTGTAAGTTAAGTAGGTGATGCCTCCAGATGATCACTGTTGTCGAACCACAGCAGCATATTGCTAAGCTCTGGAGCGAACCAGCGCTGAAAGAAGGAACACTCTACCGGCTGATGCACTATGTGCTGCGAGTGGAAGATGGATGTACCGTTCTGCTGCACAACGTTGTGACCGGTCATCTCGTCGCATTGGAACAGCAAGAAGCAGAAATGTTGGGCCGTCTTCCTGCCATGTATTGCCCTGCCATGGAACCGCTGATTCAAAGTCATTTTGTGGTTCCGGCAGATTATGACGAGCATGCTCAGACGATCAAATTGCAGACAGTCCTGCGTATGCTGACAAAAGCCCAGCAAAAGCCGGACATCACCCACTACACAATCCTTCCTACAACCGCTTGCAATGCTCGTTGTTACTATTGTTTCCAGCAGGGATTGAAGCGAACGACCATGTCAGATGAAATCATCCACCAGGTAGCAGATTTCATCAACGCTCATTGTGGAAACGATCGAAAAGTCCGCATTTCATGGTTCGGCGGAGAGCCTACCATCGCAGCCCGCCAGATCAGCACGATCTGCGAAGAGCTTCAAAAAAAGAACATCATGTACCGCTCCAGCATGACCACCAACGGATATCTGTTCGATCAAAAAATGACGGAAACTGCCGTTGACTTATGGAAGTTAAAGTACGTCATGATCTCTGTCGACGGTACGGAAAAGAATTACAACTCGATCAAGCGTTTTCAGAACGCAAAAGACAATCCCTATCAGCGTGTGATGGGAAACGTGGAGCGTCTTCTGGAACATGGAATTCGCGTCAGTATGCGAATGAATTTTGATCTGAACAACTATCTTGATTTCTTCGATCTTTTGGATGATGTGTCTGAAAGATTCCATGGTTCTCCTCTGTTCTTTTTCCACGTTCACCAAGTCAACGGCGAACATGAGGATTCGTTCGGAAAAAAAGAGCACGGAAAGAACGAATGGTTTCAGGACAAGCTGTTAGAGTATCAGGAACTCGTTCATGAAAAAGGCTTATATCCCCTGAATGAGGAATTACCAGAATTGAATTTCAAGGGATGTCAAGCAAGCAACGATCATTCCGTCACCATCAATCCTCAGGGCGGTATTTCCAGATGCCCGGAGCTGGTGAGTGATGAAGACTTAATCGGGACTGTTCGTGAAGGAATCACCAATCCCGCGCTTATATCAGCATGGAGCAAACCATCCGATTTTGATAAATGTGTCGAATGTCCATTGTTCCCGAACTGTATGAAGCTTCATTTATGTCCCGCCAGTCATCGTTGCGTCGCCAAGAAAGAAAGTCTTACTCGTTTTCAGAATGCAATGAAAAAGCATTACAGATCGTTTTCACGTTCCATTCAAAAAGGAGGTTGATGAGCTTTGTATATGGAAGAACCGAAAATCGAATTTGTGCCCATCGCTATGACGAATATTGTCTGCTCTTCGGAAGATTGCTCATATGATGGTAATTTTGGCGGCGGTGGTGTGACTGGTTGCTATGGATTTGGTCCGGATGCTGATGATATGTTCGGCTGCGTCACCGAAGGTAATATGTTTGTGTTTTAATGAATAAATCAATTCATGGATCATTCATAGGGAGGTCATTATGAAAAAGGAATTAAACGATGCTCAGGTCGAAGAAGTAGTTGGCGGTACTGTTGTCATCAGTGCTAATTACATGAGGGTTGGCTTCGTTACTACCAAGGAATCCTACAAGCTGAAAAATGTTACCTACCGGGATGCGCGTAACTATGCGGAGGATTTGTTGGACGAAAACCGGCATTTGAGTGACGCTCAGTTTGACCAGTTATGCAAACAGAAAATGGCTGAAAAAGGTTGGATTGATATCTGATTTTCATCGATCAAGATCCTGTATTTTAAAAAGGGCATGTTGGAAGTTTCCACCATGCCCATTTCTTGAATTCGAGGTATTTTTATGAAACTGAAATATCATCTTGAAACCATTGATATGTCAGATGAAATTATCGCTGTTCCCGTCGGTCAGGGCTCTGATCAGCTGCAGGGCATATTAAAACTCAACCAAGCGGGAAAAGAAGTCCTTGAGCTGCTAAAAAATGACACCAGCGAGGAAGAAATCATCCATACGCTGTCCCTCAAATATGAAAACAGCGCTGATCAGTTAGCTGCTTATGTCCGTCAAACCATTGCTTATCTGAAAGATCAGAACTTGATTGATGATTAAAGGATGGGAGAATCACCATTGAAGTTTTTTACAATACGGATTGCAAATATCAATATTGGCATCCGGGCAGAATTTCATCGGTCCTATCGATTATTACAGGATTTTGTCGTGGATGAAGAACCTTCCTTCACTGTACAGTGCAGCGTAGAAGATTTCGACCGCGAAGCCGCTGAGGTTGAAGCGACATACCAAATCAACGCTCCTGCTGATGTTCGTTTGGAAGTTTCCGCTTTGCTCCGGAAAATTTCAGAGCGTTTATTAAGCGATCGTATTTTTTTGATCCATGGCGCTGCCATCGCCCTGGATGGCCAGGCATATTTATTTACCGCCCCTTCGGGCGTCGGCAAAACCACCCACATTTTAAAATGGCTGGATCATTGCCCTGACGCTTTTGTCGTCAATGGAGATAAGCCTTTTATTCTTGTTCCAACGGACAAAGGGCAGCCGCTTGTCTGCGGTTCCCCCTGGTCCGGCAAAGAAAATATGTATACGAATACCACCGTGCCGCTAAAATCCATCATCCTGATGGAACGCTCTGAAGACAACCATATCGAGCAAATCTCTTTTGCTGAAGCGTTTCCCTCTTTGTTCCAACAGGTCTATCGTCCTGATGAACCCGAAAAGATGCAGATGACGCTTCATTTACTGCAGGCTCTGACCCCTTCGGTCAGCTTCTGGCGGTTTCAGTGCAACAATTTCAAAGAGGACTGTTTCCAAGTTGCTTACAGTGCTTTGCACGGCTCATCTTCCTAATATCCGCGCAATCTTTTCTCTGACATTTTCCCGTTTTCCATTGATTTCTCATGGATTCATAATATCAAATACGATTTTCATCTCAATTTGACACAGTACAATGATCATCTGCAAATCACAGTTCAAATACCCCTTGTATAAAGGTAATGAATAGTGATATAATATGTTTGTTTCCGTATGCACAGCATGGTCCGAAAGACAAAAAAATGTCTCGGACTTCTATCTCATGAGGAAGCACACCCCTTGATACACGATGATGCACCCGCCCGCACCGGAAGGGAGGAAGCGGACGATGAAGGAACTGACAGTGGACGCTGTTCTGGAGAACATTCCCTCTGTGACGGCGTTTATCGACGGACAGCTCGAAGCACTGGACTGCTCTATGAAAGCGCAGATGCAAATCGATGTCGCCATTGACGAGCTGTTCAGCAACATTGCCCGGTATGCCTATCCGGACGGGCCTGGCAAGGCGACCGTCGGGATAGAATTCGACGAAGAAAACCGGATGTGCTCCGTCGTTTTCAGCGACGAGGGCATTCCCTTTGACCCGCTGGCCCAGCAGGCGCCGGATACCAGTCTGCCGCTGATGGACCGGCCGGTCGGCGGCCTGGGCATCTTCCTGGTAAAGAAGACCATGGACGCGGTCGAATACCGGCATGAAAACGGCCGGAACATTCTGACCATCCGAAAACGGATCTGACGGCGCTCCGCCCGGAGGATGGACCGTCGGACGAAGCATCTGATCATATACAACGATTTTTTATTTTGACATTCCCCCACCGTTCCCCTATTTTTAAAGCGGAACAGATGACCATTGTCAATCAGAAAGGAGAACTCCCACCATGAAAATCACCAAGACTCAGCACGGCAGCGCTCTGGAAATCGCCCTGGAAGGCCGTCTGGACACCATGACCGCCCCCGAGCTGGAAGGCGAACTGAACAAATCCCTGGGCGACGTCCAGGAACTGACGCTGGATTTCAGCGGACTTGAGTACATCTCTTCCGCCGGGCTGCGCGTGCTTCTGAGCGCCCATAAGGCGATGATGAGCAAGGGCGGCATGAAGATCGTTCACGTCAACGACGTCGTGCAGGAAGTGTTCGAGGTTACCGGTTTCTCCGATATCCTGACGATCGAATAACCCGAAGGGCCTTCGGCCTAAATCGGAAAGGAATGGCAGGATGAAAACAGATATCATCACGGTTTCCAGCAGCGGAAGCCAGATGGAGAAGGCCCTGGAACAGGCGGAAAAGGTCGCCGCGTACAAAGGCCTTCCCGCTCAGAGCGCCCTTCGCCTCCGTCTGCTGACGGAAGAAATGATGGGGATGATGCGCTCCATCACCGGCGAAACGCAGGGTCAGTTCTGGATCGAGGACGAGGACGGGGTCTATCAGCTCCACCTGCAGGTCAAAACCCGGATGACCAACGAAAAGCGGGAAAGCCTGCTGGAGGTTTCCAGCAGTGGGAAAAACGAGGCGGCCAAGGGTCTGATGGGCCGGCTGCGGGATTTTTTTGACCGCGGTTCGGACGAGGATATTTTTCAGGCCAGCCCCATGCTGATGTCCGGCATGTACGAACATTCCTCCTCCCCCTCTCTGGACTGGGAATGGAAGATGACCCAGTACCAGATGGCCCTGGAAGAAGGCGTCCGGCATGACGACAAGAAAGCCCAGGAAGCCTGGGACGAACTGGAGAAATCCGTCGTCTCCCACGCGGCGGACGAAATCCAGGTCTGCATCCGCGGGCAAACCGTGGAAATGACCATCGTAAAATCGCTCAGCTGATCCGGGCGCGGCCCAGCCTCAGGATGATTTATATCTATGACACGGACTCAATTCCTGCTTGTCCATCAATTGAGTCCGTGTTGGTCTGTGTTCAGACAGATCCAAAAACGCGGCAGATAAGGAGAACAGCGGATGAACGAACGGCTGAACGGGGACGGGCTGGTCCTGTCCGACCGCTATGAGGAGACCATGCAGAGCACGGTCCTGCCGTACCTGAAAGAGCGGGAAACTGTCCTGACGGTACAGGGCGCGGAAAACAGGCCCCTGTACTGCGTAACCTACCGGGCGGATGAACCGCGGGGGACCGTCGTCCTCGTCCACGGGTTTACGGAAAACGCCTTCAAGTTCTCGGAAGTGATCTTCTCCCTGCTGCAAAACGGTTTTTGCGTCGTTGCGTACGACCAGCGTGGGCACGGCCGCTCCTGGCGGGAAGATAGGCTGAAGGCTGACCCTTCCCTGACCCACGTCCGTCATTTTACCGAGTACGTGCGCGACCTGGAGGCGGTGTGCGACACCGTCCTTCCCTCCTGCCCCAAGCCCTGGACGGTGTTCTGCCATTCGATGGGCGGGGCTGTCACCAGCCTCTTCCTTTCGGCGCATCCGGACTGCTTCTCCCGGGCCGTGCTCTGCGCGCCGATGATCTCCCCGAACGTCGGAGCCAACCGCCGGGCCGTCCGCCTGATGTGCGGGACGTTCCGCCTGATCGGTCAGGGGGAAAAGCGGGTTTTCACCTCCAAGCCCTACGCCGGGCCGGAGAATTTTGACACCTCCTGCGCCACCGGCCGGGAGCGCTTCGACTGGTACGACAAGGTCAAGCAGCAGCATCCGGAGTTCCAGAACAACGGTCCCACCTACAGCTGGACGCTGGAAGCGATCAAGGTAACGAAAAAACTCCTGTCTCCCGGCGTGCCGGAGGCAATCGCCTGCCCGGTGCGGCTCTATTCCGCCGAATGGGATTTCAGCGTCATGCCGGAGGAACAAAAGCAGTTCATCGCCCGGGTGAAGCACGGAGAACAGTTCCCCGTGCCCGGCTCCCGGCACGAGATTTACCGCTCCGGCGACAAGGTGCTCTTCCCCTGGTGGCATGAAGTGCTGACCTTTTTAAAGGACGCCTGAGCATGGAAAACGGTTGCATGGACAGCTTCCATGAGGCCAGAAGGACCTACAGCCATTGCGCCCTGATCACCCTTTCGGCCCTTTTGCTGATCCAGGGGCTGGGCCTCCTGCTGAGCTGGCTGATTCAAGGTCTTTCCCTCCGCCCCCAGGACGCCCTGCTGATCACGCAGCTGCCCCTGCCGCTGGTGCTGATCCCGGCGTATTTTTGGCTGCGCCCGAAAGAACAGGAAGCCGCCGCTCCGGGGGCCATCCATCCAGAGGAATTTCCGGCCCTCTTTCTTGCCGCCCTGCCCATCATCTACGGCGGGAACCTCTTGGGGAATCTGCTGGCCTCCCTCCTGACCATGGGCCGGGCGGTCAACCGCCTGGGGGAACTGAGCAGCCGGATGACGGTCCCGCTGGCGCTTTACGTGACCTGCGTGGGCCCGTTGGCCGAGGAGCTTTTTTTCAGGGGAATGATCCTTCCCCGCATGACCCGCTTTGGGCAGAAAATTGCCCTGGTTTTTTCGGCCCTTCTGTTCGCCCTGTATCACGTCAACCTCTATCAGTTTTTCTACGCCTTCGGCCTTGGGCTGCTGCTGGGGACCCTGTACCTGAAAACCGGTAGTATCCGGATGGGATACGTGCTGCACGCGGCGATCAACCTGCTGGGCGGCGTTTTGCCGCCCCTGCTGCTGAGCCTGTCCCTGGAGGCGGTGGCCGTCTTCGGGCTGATCATGCTGGTGCTGTCCGGCTTCGGCGTGGCTTTTCTGCTCCGTTTCAAACGGGAAACGGTCTTTCCGCCCGCCCTAAAAGAGCTGCCGCCCGACATCGGCCGGCAGGCCGCTTTCAGGAGCGCGGGCTTTGTCCTGCTGGCGATTCTCAGCCTGGCGGGCTCCCTGCTGGACCTGTATCTGTAGTTTCCTGGCAGGGACTCTTTGTCCAATTATTGCTTCATTATAAAAAGAGGAACCGGACGGTTATGAACCGATTTGTTTTGAAAGCGCCCTACCAGCCCAGCGGGGACCAGCCCCAGGCCATTCAGGCCCTCGCGGACGGCGTGCTGCGCGGGGAAAACGCCCAGGTGCTTTTGGGCGTTACCGGCTCGGGCAAGACCTTTACGATGGCCTCCGTCATCGAGCGGGTCCAGCGGCCCACCCTGGTGATCGCCCACAACAAGACCCTGGCCGCCCAGCTGTGCAGTGAGTTCAAGGCCTTTTTCCCGGACAGCGCGGTAGAGTATTTCGTCTCCTACTACGACTATTATCAGCCGGAGGCCTACATCGCCTCCAGCGACACCTATATCGAAAAGGACGCCTCCATCAACGACGAAATCGATCGGCTCCGCCACAGCGCGACGGCCGCTCTTCGCGAGCGGCGGGACGTCATCATCGTGGCCTCCGTCAGCTGCATTTACTCCATGGGCGACCCCTCCGAATACGAGGGGCAGATGATTTCCCTGCGTCCGGGGATGAATTTCCCCCGGGACGAGTTTCTCCGCCGGCTGGTGGACATCCAGTACAACCGCAATGATGTGGGGTTTGGGCGCGGAGATTTCCGCGTTCGTGGGGACACAGTGGAGATTATCCCCGCCGGAGAATTCGAAAATGGGGTCCGGGTGGAGTTTTTCGGCGACGAGATCGATAAAATCACCGAGTTTTCGGTGGTCAACGGCCACGCCCTGCATACCGTCCAGCACAAGGGCATTTTCCCGGCCACCCATTACGCCACCAGCGTGCAGGGACGGGAGGAAGCCCTCGAGCGGATCGAAAAGGACATGGAGGAGCGCGTCCGGGAGTTCGAGGAAGCGGGCCAGCTGATCGAGGCCCAGCGCATCGCCCAGCGCACCCGCTACGACATCGAGATGCTGCGCGAGGTCGGCATGTGCCCGGGCATCGAAAACTACAGCCGGTATTTTGACGGCCGCAAGCCCGGCGACGCCCCCTATACCCTGCTGGATTACTTCCCCAAGGGCTTCCTGACCCTGATCGACGAAAGCCACGTCACCATCCCGCAGATCCGCGCCATGTACGCCGGCGACCGGGCCCGGAAGGAAGCCCTGGTCAACTACGGCTTCCGCCTGCCCTCCGCCTTTGACAACCGGCCCCTGCGCTTTGAGGAGTTCACGGAGCGGATCGGGCAGATCATTTACGTCTCCGCCACCCCCGCCCCCTACGAGCGGGAGCAGGCCGGCCAGATCGTCGAACAGCTGATCCGCCCCACGGGCCTGCTGGACCCCAAGCTCTATCTCCGCCCAGCTACCGGCCAGGTGGACGACCTGGTCGGAGAGATTCACCAGACCGTCGACCAGGGCTACCGGGTGCTGGCGACGACCCTGACCAAGAAAAACGCCGAGAGCCTGACGGATTACCTCAGGGACCTCGGTTTCCGCGTGCGCTATCTGCACAGCGACATCCAGACGATGGAGCGCACCAAGCTGATCCGGGATCTGAGGACCGGGGCCTTCGACGTGCTGGTGGGCATCAACCTGCTGCGCGAGGGGCTTGACCTGCCGGAGGTCGGCCTGGTGGCCATTCTGGACGCGGACAAGGAGGGCTTCCTGCGCTCCCAGACCAGCATGGTGCAGACCATCGGCCGCGCGGCCAGAAACGTGGACGGCCGGGTCATTCTCTACGCCGACACGATGACGGACAGCCTGGCCGCCGCCATTCAGGAAACCAACCGCCGCAGGGCCATCCAGGAAGAATACAACCGCGTCCACGGCATCACGCCCCAGAGCGTGCGCACGGCGGTCAAAGCCCTGCTCGAAATCACCGACAAGGTGTCCGGCGACATGCCGGAGGACCTGCCGGACGAAGAGCGCCGGGCCATGATCCAGGCCCTGGAAGACAAGATGCTGGCCGCCGCCGGCGAGCTGGACTTTGAGAAGGCCGCGAAGCTGCGCGACGAGCTGTTCGCCCTGCGCGGCGATCAGCCGGTCGACAAGCCCCAGACCCGCCGCAAGCGGAACAAAAACAGATAACGGCGGACCTGGTCCTGCTGCTTCGCTTTGGTTCCGGCACCCATTACATGATAAGGAAAAATTTCAAATGAAACTGCTCACCATCACCATTCCCTGTTACAACTCAGAAGCCTATATGCGCGGCGCGGTCGACCCGCTGCTGAGCGCCGGAGACGAGCTCGAGGTGCTGATCATCGACGACGGCTCCACCGACGGCACCGGAAAGATCGCCGATGAATATGAGGCCCGCTATCCCGGCATCGTCCGCGTGATCCACCAGGAAAACGGCGGCCATGGAGAGGGCATCAACCAGGGCGTCCGAAACGCCCGGGGCATCTATTTTAAAACCCTGGATTCGGACGACCGGATCGACCCGAACTGCCTCAAGGGCTTTTTGTCCATGCTCCGCGAGCACGCGGAGGAAGGGAAGCGGGCGGACCTGGTCGTCAACGACTACGTGTACGACCGGCCCGGAAAGCAGGCCGTCCACCGCATCCGCTACAGCCGCATGTTCCCCGCCCATAGGCTCATCACCTGGCAGGAGGCGGGCCGGTTCCTGATGTCGAACCAGTTCATGATTCACGCGGTCTGCTACCGGACCGAGCTCCTCCGGGAGATGAAGCTGGACCTGCCCAAGCACGTATTCTACGAGGACAACCTCTATATCTACCAGCCCCTCCCCCACACCCGCACCATCCTGTACGACCCGTCCCCCCTGTACGGCTATTTTGTCGGCCGGGCGGATCAGTCCACCAGCGACGAGGTCATCCTCAAGCGCCTGGACAACGTCACGATGATCGCCGAAACCATGTGCTGCTCCTACACCTGGGAGGAAATGAACCGCCAGCCCCGGAATCTGCGGGATTACATGCTCAGCAACATCTGCGGCAACCTCTGCACGGCCAGCGCCCAGCAGTTTCTCTCCGGTTCGGAGAAGGGCCTGACCCTCCATGCCCGGATGTTTGAAACCATTCGCTCCTTTGATCCCGAGCTCTACCGCAGAATCCGCCGTCATCCGCTGGGCTTCGCCGCCTCCTGGAAGGGCGCTGCCGGCCGCAAAGCCCTGGTCTTTTTCTACCGGCTGGTCCGCTCGTTCATCCATGTAGAATAAATTTTTTATTTCCGTCCTTTTTCTCATTCGCGGAAGGATATTTTATTTCCCATGTCGAATGTATATTATTTGGCATATCAGATCGTTTTTCTGTGGGTCCGGCAGCGGATCCGCATCAAAAAAGGTGGAGGTACCCCTCTATGTTCAATCGTCGCTTCTGGATTTACGCGCTCGTCAGCGTCGTGCTCGTGGCGTCCGTCGTCCTGCTGGGCCTGAGCCTGTACAGGCTCAACCAGAACAACCAGACGATCGCGACCCTCCGCTCGGCCAACAGCACCCTGCAGACCCGGCTGAACGATCAGGACCCGGCCGCTGCGGAGCAGCTGAAGACGGAGCTGGAAAACACCAGGAACGCCTATGCGGCGCTGGAGGACCAGTTCAACCAGGCGAATGAAACCGTCAATCGCCTGAACACCCAGGTGACGGACCTGCAGGAATCGGAAGCCAAGCTCACGGCCCTGCGCCAGCAGCTGGAAGAATCCTCCTCCCGGGAGGCCACCCTGTCCGGCCAGGTCGACGAGCTGACGGCCCAGATCGCCTTGCAGGAGATGGAGCTGGAGGGCCTGCGCACCACCGAGGAAACCTCCGCCGAAGCTGCCGCCCAGGTGCAGGACCTTTCCGGCCAGGTCAGCGAGCTTCAGAAAAAGCTGGAAGAAAGCCAGGCCGCTTTCACCGAGCTGGACGGCCAGTATACGGAGCTTTCGCAGGACTTTGCCGCCTATCAGCTCCAGGCCCAGCAGACGGAGGACGCCCTGACGGCCGCCCAGGCGGAGCTGGAAGGCATGAACGCCCAGGCCGCCCGGGACCAGGAAACCATCACCCGCCTCACCGGGGAAAACGCCCAGGCGGGCAACGAACAGCTGGCCGCCGTCCAGGCCGAACTGGATCATGCCAAAGCGGAGTTAGACCATACCAAAGCGGAGCTGGCTGAACTGAACGGCAAATACGAGGCGTCCCAGACCAACCTGACCGACGCCCTCTCCTCCGTGATCACCCTGAAAGAAAAAGGAACGGCCAAGGATCAGGCGCTGACCGAGGCCGCCACCCGCCAGCAGCAGACGGAGCAGGAGCTCGAAACGATCCGCGCGGAGCTGACTGAAGCCCAGGAAGCGCTGAACGCCAGGGCCCAGCTGGAAGCCGATCAGGAAGAAACCCTCGCCCAGCTGAACGAGGCTCGGCAGGCCGTCGGAGAAAAGGACCAGACCATCGCCGACCTGAACCTCAAGATCGCGGCGCTGGAAGAAGAAGCGGCCCTGTCCCGCAGCGCCTCGGCCGCCAGCGAGGAAATGCAGAGCGATTTCCAGCAGAAGACCGCCAGCCTGGAGCAGGCTCTTGAGGAAGCGAAGGCCCAGACTGAGACCCTGAATGCGAACCTGGCTCAGGCCCAGGCCGACAATGCCGAGCTGACCGCCCGCACCCAGGAAGCCGAAGACCTGAAAGCCCAGGCAGAACAGGCCCTTGAAGAAGCGAAGGCCCAGGCCGAGACCTTAAATGGGAATCTGGCTCAGGCCCAGGCAGACAATGCCGAGCTGACCGCCCGCGCCCAGGAAGCCGAAGATCTGAAAGCCCAGGCCGAACAGGCCCTCGAGGAAGCGAAAGCCCAGGCCGAAGCCCTGAACGGGAACCTGGTCCAGGCCCAGGCCGATAACGAGACCCTCCAGGCCCGCCTGACGGAGGCCGAGACGGCCAATCAGGACCTGACGGCCCAGCTGAACGCCCAGGGCGCTTCCCTTTCCGATGAAGCAGATTCCCTCCAGGCCAGCCTGACCGAAGCGCAGAACGCCGCCGCGCAGGCGGAGGAACGGAATGCCGAAATCCTCCGCGCCCTGACGGCCACCGAAGCGGAAAACGATCAGCTGAACAGCGAGCTCACCCGGATCCGCCAGGAAAACGAAACCCTGACCGCTCAGCTGGCGCAGAATGCCGCGGCCCCCCAGGCCGATCAGGACCTGGCTGCCGAGGTGGAAAGGCTGACCAGCGAGCTGGCCGAAAAGGACCAGGAGCTGGCCGCCATCCGCGAGGAGCGCGACGGCGTCCGGACGATTTCCGCCAGCCTGGCCGAAGAAAAAGAACAGCTGAACCAGCAGATCGCCGGGCTGCACGACACCATTCAGCAGCTTGAATTGAACGCCCAGGAACAGCTCGACACCCAGGAAGTCGCCCAGAAGAGCGAAGCGGTCGCCGAAGAAAACAGCCGCCTCACCGCCGAGCTGGAACAGACCAAGGAACAGCTCACCGCCGCCCTCACCGCCCAGCAAACGGCCGAAACCAAGCAGCTGGAGAGCGACGCCCTGTTGGCCGAGCTGACCAAAGAAAACGAGGAGCTTCACACATACGCGAACGGCCTCGAAGAGCAGCTGACCGAAAAGACCGGCGAAGCCGAGGAACTGACTGCTCGCCTGAACGCCCTGCCCACCGACGAGGAAGCCGCGCAGTTGGCCGCCGACCTGGAAGAAGCCTCCCTGCAGCGCCAGCAGACCGAGGAACTGCTCGCCGCCGAAAAGGAAAAGACGGAAGCCCTCGAACTGCAGCTGGCGGACGCCGGCGCCACCATCGACGCCCTGAACGGCCAGGTGGAGAACCTGCAGACCAGCCTCCGCTTCCTGAGCCGTCATCTGTCCGCCACCCTGCTCAATCAGGAAACCCTGCAGCAGAACCGGGACGTCCTGCAGGCCCGTCTGGACGGCCTGGAGGAAAACACGGCCGCGCAGAACGCCGACCGCGCGGATATTCAGACCAAAATCCGCTCCCTGGAGGCGGCGATCACCTCGCTGCAATCCTCTCTCGGCGGAGCCGGCGTCCATGACAGCAGAAGCGCCTCACTTCAGACGCAGATCGACGCCATGCGGATCCAGATTCAGAAGCTGCAGGAATCTGACGCCGCGCTCGGCATTACCTCCACGGAAACCCAGGCGGAAATCGCCAAGCTGATCGACCAGATCGAAGCGCTGAACGCCCTGCTGACCGCCATGGAGCTGGATCAGGAAGCCCCGGCCGCCCCGGTCCGCGCTCCCATCCCCGTGGTGGATGAGAACAATAACTGAGGCTGACAAAGAAATACAGCATCAGCGGCTGCATCCTCCCGGATGCAGCCGCTGATGCTTTGTATTTTGCTCATTCATGGAACATCTTTTTGACGATCGCGTAGGCCAGCTTGGGGCGGCGGTGCTCGTCCACCACGCCCTTGTTGTTATGGGTACGGGGGCGGGCCATGGCCCATTCCTCGTCCACCCGGACATCGGCGAACTGCCACAGGAAGACGCCCGATACGTCCGGATGGGAAAGGACAGCGCGAAGCTGTTCCTCCAGGATCCGGCACTGGCGCTCCTCAGACCATTTGGCCTCGCCGAAGGGGTCGTGGAAGCCGTAAATCGCCCCAGCCCCGATTTCGCTGACGATGATGGGCTTTCCCGCCCCGCCGTTTTCATCGGCTTCCCGGATTTTCTTGTCCAGGGCCGTACGGACAGGCGTTTCGTGATACCACCCGGGGTAGATGTTGAGGCTGACGATGTCCATATCTCCGTAGGCCTTCCCGCCCGGCCGCTCCAGCAGGGCCGCGGTCACGGGGCGGCTTTCGTCCAGTTTTCGGAGCAGGCCAAATACCTCCCGGTAGCATTGGGCACCGTAATCCGTATCGTCGGCGCACTCGTTCAGCGTCCCCCACACGAAAATGGAAGGGTGGTTCTGGTGCTGGCGGACCATCTCCTCCGTGCACAGCAGCAGCTGGGGCATGAAGTTGGGATGGCGCATCCGCTCTTCCGAAAAGCCCCGCGTATGGGATTCCTCCCACACCAAAAGGCCCGTTTCATCGCACAGGTCCAGGAAGCGCGGATCGTTTGGGTAATGGCAGGTGCGCACGCAGTTGGCCCCCAGGTCCCGCATCAGGTGGACGTCCCGCATCATGGCCTCCAGGGGGACGGACTGGCCGAAATCGCCGTATTCCTCGTGGCGGTTAAAGCCCTTCAGCCGCAGCGGCTGGCCGTTCAGCAGGATGCTCCTGCCCTCCGTCCGAATCTCCCGGAACCCGATCCGGTCGATCAGGTCGTCCTCCGCCCGGCCGTCGATTACAAGGACCGCCTTCACCTCATAGAGGGCCGGACATTCCGGAGACCAGGGCCTTACCCCTTCCCCGCAGGGGATGGACAGACGGCACTCTGTCGTCCCGTCCGCGGGGAGGGCGATTGCCTGCCTCGCTTCCTGACCGGCCACTGTCAGCCAGATTTCCCCGGAAAGAGGCTCTTTGCCAAGGTTCCTTACCGTCACAGCCGCTTCCGCCGCCCAGCCGTCCGCCGTTTTCCGCGGCGTCACCAGGCACTGGGTAATGTAGGTCCGGCTGAGCTCCTCCACCGTCACCGGCCGGCTGATGCCGCCGTAGCAATAATAATCGTTGGGGATATGCAGGGCGGAGTCGTCCCCGAAGCGATTGTCCGCTTCCACCCGCAGAAGATGCTCCCCGCGGGGAAGGTCCTTTGCCACAGCCTCAAAGCCCGTGTACGCCCCGTAATGCTCCGCCAGCAGGGCTCCGTCCAAAAACACCTTGGCCCAGAAGCTGACGCCGCCGAACCAGAAGCGGACGTTCCCGCCGCAGGAGACCTTCTGTTCATACACCCCGCGGCCCCGGTAGCGCCGAAGCTGAGGCAGAACCTCCCATACGCCCGGGACGATCACCTTTTCCGGCCGGTCCAGTCCGCCTTCGTCCAGGGTGGTCAGCGTCCAGACGGGATCACATTCCCTGCTTTTGCGGACGCTGTGGGTACGAAACAGTCGCTCCATCCGGTATTCCCCTTTCCTTCATACAGCTTCACAGGTCCAGCCCCGAAAACCCGGTCCACACCGGCTTCCCTTCGTAGGAGCGGATTTTCCTTTCTCCCCGCAGCGCCTCCAGCACCGCCCTGGCGAGGGCTTCCTGCTCCATCTCCCCGGGATAGACCGAAATCGGGGCGATCCACCCGCACATGTTCCGGAGCATTTCGATCAGGTCCTCAAAGCGCATATAGCCGCCCGTCAGCAGGATCCCGTCGACCTGGCCGTGAAGGACCGCCGCCATCTCGCCGATCATCTTCCCGATCTGGTAGATCATGCCCTGCCAGACCAGGCGGGCCTTTTCATCCCCCGCCAACACCCGGCGGTGGACAGCATTCCCGTCCGCCGTGCCGAACATGCTGACGAAGCCGCCGGAGCGGGAGCACATCCGCCGGACGTCGTCGGTGGAATGGGCATCCACATAGTCCATCAGCGGCAGCACCGGCACCGAGCCGATGCGGGTGGGCGTATAGGGCCCGTCCCCGCCCGCGCCAACGTTTCCGTCCACCATCCGGCCTTTTAAATGAGCGTTGACGGTGATTCCGCCGTCGATATGGGCTACGATGAAGTTACAGTCCTCGTAACGCCTGCCCAGGGTGCGGGCGTGCTTTCTGGCCACGGCCTTCTGGTTGAGCACATGGAACTGCGCATCCCGGTACACGCCATGGATGCCGGTCAGGCGGGCCAGGTCGCACAGCTCGTCCACGTTGGTCGGGTCCAGGGTGTAGGCGGGCTTATTGTATTCCAGCCCCAGCTCATAGGCCAGCATCACGCCCAGCTTAGCCGGGTGATCGCTGCCGCCCACGGCGCGGACGGTGTCCTCATAAAGACGGCTGTCGATCCGGGTGACGCCTTCCTGCTGGGAATAGGCGCTTCCTCCCCGGCCGACAAAGGCGTCCACCCCTTCCATGGGAAACCCGTGCTTTTCCATCAGGGATAGAATCAGGGCCTTCCGAAAGGGCATCTGGTCGTTGACAGTGGGATAGCGCAGCAGCTCCGGCGCGTCGTGAAAGACGTTCTCTTCAAAAAGCGTCCGCTCGTCTTCAAACAGGCTGATCTTGGTGGATGTGGAACCGGGATTGATGATCAAAAGCTTCATGGACAAGGATCTCTCTTTGCAAATCAGTAGCGGGCGAACCCTTTGGCTTCCCGCGTTTTCATCTCCCAGTATAGCACATTTCGTTCGGAAAAGGAAGCTGGGAATCACTCGGCCATATGATGGATGTACGGCATCTGCGGCAGATCATGGAAGCGGTAGAAGGCTTCTGCATTGGCGTGGAAAAATTGATTCTTTTCTTCTTCCGAAAGCAGGGGGGATTTGGCGATAAAGTCCCAGCTCATCCGGTAGGTGATGGCCGTCATCGTGCGCGGGTAATCCGAGCCCCACATCAGCTTGTCCATCCCGCAGAGGTCCCTGGCCTCCAGAATGGCCTTCACCGCGGAAGGGTAGAGGTAGAACTCGCTGTTGAACAGCCAGGTGATCCCGCCGCTCTCGATCGAAACGTTCGGCAGCCGGGCCAGGCGGATCTGCTCCTGCCAGCCGGGAACCGTCACCATGCCGAAGTGCCCCACGGCGATCCGGACACGGGGATACTGCTCCGCCATTTCCCGGAGGGAAGCGCACTGCGTGTCACCTTCCGCCATATCGATGGCGACGAAGAGGCCGTCCCGGTCCGCCCGCTCAAACACGGCGGCGTGCCGGGTGAGATCCAGGTCCTTGAGCCTCCCCCCGCAGATTTTGATCCCGTCAAAGCCAGACAGGTTTTCGGGCAGAGGCTTTTCTTCATACAGGGCGGTCACCCGGAAGCGCAGCGGATAGGCCTGGCGGACGCGGCGGAGATAATCGTCCTGGTTCCCGTCAATGTATTCCTGGGTCACCACGGCTCCGGCCACCTGGGCAAAATCCATATTGGAAAGCAGCCGTTCCGCGCTGTTCACGCCGTCGGTCATGTACGGCGGCAGCATCTGGCGGACCTCCGCCCCAAACCGGCTCCTGCCGCCGCCCAGGTCATACACCGGCAGACCGTTCACCCGGCCCTGCTGTTTTTCCCACAGGTGTACATGCGCGTCAATCATCTGTCTGTCCTTTCCATCACATGCCGGGATCGATCCGCTCCGGGTTCCAGATCACGGCGGTTTTCATCGGGGCGGATTTGCAGTAGATTCTGTGCTCATAAGCGCCGATCGGATCAGCGGCAAATTCTTCCCGGTCAATGAGGCCGACGATTTCGTCATAGCGGCTCCGGCTGAGCATCTCAATGGCCTTCTCCATATGGTCCTGACGGAAGTTAATGGAGCCGAACACCAGCTGATTCTGAAAGCCGAAGGGCATGGTGTCCAAGCTGAGCTTCGGCCCTAAGGAAAAGGAATTGTAGATGCCGTTGCACCCCAGCGTCCCATATCGGAAAGCAATCTCGTGCTCCGTGTTCGTGCCGCTGACCCCGATAAAGCAGGTCGCCCTGCCGCCCAGGGCGGAGCAGATGGCTTCGGAGCAGTCTTTGGGGTCGGAAAAACTGTTCCGTACATAGGAAGCCCGCGCCGTTTCGGTAGCAAAGACCACCTTCGGGCTGTCTTCCGGGCTTCGGCCGACAAAGAGGATTTTCGCGTCCGGGTGCGCCTGACGGATCACGTCTCCGGCGAACATGCCGGTGGTGCCCAGGCCGAAGATCACCGTGCGCTCAAAGACCTCGTCAGCCGCGTACCTCCGCGCCTCCTCCAGATCGCACTGCCTGACCCGGGCCGTCCGGCGGAACAGGTGGGCGCTGCCCAGGTCCTCCATCCGCTCCAGCTGAAACAGCATGCACGCAAAAGGATCGGGGAACACCATCTTTTTCGCAAAGGACAGGGCCAGCCTGCGGTCCCGCACATGGCCGTCCGGAATGGACAGAAGCATGTCCGGGTTCACGTACATGCTGTCACAGAACAGGCCGTCCGCCTGGTCGCAGCCGTACTCAAAGTAGCTCTCGTCCTCGGTAAAGCGGGTGGGGTCCACGCTGTCTCCCCCGCGGATCAGCACAATGGCGAAGCGGTTCTGGGACGGAACCCACACCACCCCTTCGTGCCCGTTGATGAGCCGCTTCTGCCCGGCGGGGAACTTAGGGGCCAGTTCTCCCCTTCTCCCCATCTGCATCAGCTCATGGTCCGTCCCGCAGAAGCCCACAATGACCGGCTGCACCAGGATCCCTTCCCTGAGCGGTTCCCCTCTGAGCCGCCGCCTGGGCGGGTTGATCAGCTCCACCTCCCCATATACCAGCGGCCGTTCCGGATCGTTCTGAAAATATGTACCAAGCGCTTTCATTTTGTGTCACTCCTGTTCCGCGGACTGGCTCTGTCCGCTGATCCATCCTCAGACCGTCGATCGTTTTCTATTCGCCGTCCAGAGGTTATAGCCCATGATCGAGCAGAAGACGATCACCGAGCCGATGACGGAAAGCGGGGTGACCCGCTCTCCATAGAAGGCCGCCACCCACAATGGATTCAGGATCGGCTCCATCCCGGTGATCAGGCTGGCCGTGATGGGCGGCGTATCCTTGATACCGATGGAAAAGAGGATATAGGCTCCGCCGACCTGGACGATGCCCAAGGCCGCGACGGCCGCCAGGGTGGGCGGGGAAAAGTCCGTCTCCAGGAAGCACAGGGGCGTCAGGATCAGGCCCGCCGCCAGCTGGCCCAGGAAGCACGAGGAAATGGGGTCCGCGTCCTTCCCCGTGTTCATCATGAACACCCCGGCATAGCAAAGGCCGGACAGTACGGCAGCCGCGTTGCCCAGCCAGTTTCCCGCCCGGAGCCCGTCCACAAAGAAGAGAATGACCCCGAGCAGCACCAGGAAGCAGGTGATAAGGTCCGCCCGGCTCGGCCGCTGACGGTAGAGCACGGCCATCAGCAGAATCACGAACACCGGCGCGGTAAACTGCAGGACGATGGCGTTCGCCGCCGTCGTCAGCTTGTTGGCAATGGCAAAGAGGGTGGTCACGCCGATCAAGGAGAGCGCGCCGATCAAAACGCGCCGGCTGAACACGAGCCTGCGGCGGGTCGCCAGCAGATAAAGGCCGATCACCAGGGAACCGATCAGGTTCCGCGCCCCGTTGATGGCGAGGGCGGACCACGGGATCAGCTTGATAAACAGGCCGCCGGTGCTGAAGCACACGGAGGCCAGAAATACAAACAGAACGGATGAACGTTTTCGGATGCTCTCCCCCATCGGGAACCTCCCGTCCAAGGCTTTTTATGCGCCGTTTTCTTTCATCAAGCGGAGCACCTGCCCCCGGCTTTGGAGGGCCCCGCCCGCCCCGACGGCGGTGGCGCACAGGGCTCCGCAGGCGTTGGCAAAGCAAAGAGCGGCCTGAACGCCGCCATCTCTGAGCAGCTCCGAAGCAAAGCCCGCCAGAAAGCAGTCCCCCGCCCCGGTCGAATCCACCGCGCGGACCGGAATTCCGGGCAGGCGGATGTTCAAGTCCCTATTTTTGAGGAAGCATCCCCGTTTCCCCAGCTTGACGATCACGTTCCGGACGCCGAAGGATAAAAATGCGTCCGCCATTTCCTCCGGCGTATCCCTGCCGGTCAGGAACCTTGCTTCATCCTCGTTCGGCGTCAGATAGTCGATGAAGGGAAGGGCCTCCGCGACATCCGAAAGGCCGATTTTCCGGAAATTGGGGATCTTGGTATCCGCGAAAACCAGCTGGCCCGCCCGCTTCGCGTTTTGGACAACCTGTAATATAGCCTCCGGCTCATCAAAGGGAGTACGAAAAAGAGAGCCGAGCATCAGCGCCCTGGCCCCTGTGAACAGCTGCGGCGTTTTTTCCGGGTGAAACGGCTGGCGGTGCGCTTCGTTGGTCACAGACTTCCTGGACCCGTCCTCAAAAACAAACAGGGTCGTCACCGGCGTGGACCCTTCCCGCACGACCCGCTCCGTATGGACCCCAGCGCGTTTGAGCTCGCCGACAACCAGGTCCCCGGCGGCGTCTCGGCCCAGCCGGCAGAGGATCCCCGTGCTGAGTCCCAGCCTGGCGCAGGCCACCGCCTCGTTGACGGCCTCCCCGCCCGGGTTCAGCGTACCCGAAACCGCCCGGTAGCCCGAGGCGGACACCGGCTGCGGGTCAAAGCCCAGGAGGATGGAATCCACCAGCGCCATCCCGGCGCAGATCACGTCCAGCGGCCTACCGCTTTCCTGTGCCTGCTTAATTGTTCCGCAAGGCTTATCTGAATTCATTTTCCTGAAGCAGCGTCAGGTAGTCGATGCCGACGCTCTTTCCTTCGGAGAAGCCCTCCCCGCGGCGGTCAAACCGCTCCAGCCAGAGAATGGCGACAAAAGTCCCCTGTTCTTCCTCAAGAGATTCCAGCATTTGATCCATGGCGTGATTGCCTCCGTCGATCATTGCCGATATTTTACCATATTGTTCAGGGAAAAGGAAGACGTCCACCGTTTTTTTCTTGTTCCGGCGCATTGAAAGATTTTCCCGAATATGAGATAATACAGGTAATCAAACGGCATGGCGGTCCCGTCATGCGGAACAGGAGGCCCCCGTTGCAGGCCGAAGAAGTCGCCGCCCTGGCCCAGCGCATTGCCGATCAGATCGCCCGCGTCATCGTCGGCCGGGAGGAAATGATCCGCCTGCTGCTGGCCGCCGTCATCGCCCGCGGCCACGTGCTGCTCGAGGACGTGCCGGGCACCGGAAAGACCGTGACCGCCCGCTCCTTCGCCCGCTGCGTGGACGGCCGGTTTTCCCGCATCCAGTTTACCCCGGACCTGCTGCCGTCGGACATCACCGGCACGCGGGTCTACCGCCAGGACCGGGGCGAGTTTATTTTCCATGAAGGGCCGGTGTTTACCAATATCCTCTTGGCGGATGAAATCAACCGCGCCACGCCCAGGACGCAGAGCGCCCTGCTTGAATGTATGGAAGAGCGCCAGGTAACGGAAAACGGGGTGAGCCACGCCCTGCCGGAGCCTTTTTTGGTGATCGCCACCCAGAACCCCATCGAGATTCAGGGGACCTTCCCCCTGCCGGAAGCGCAGATGGACCGTTTCCTGATGCGGCTGACCCCCGGCTATCCCGACCACGAGGAGGCCATGCGCATCCTGGACCGCTTCCGCCGGGACGAACCGATGAAGCACCTTTCCCCCGTCTGCGACTGTCAGGCCCTGACAGAGGCGCAAAGCGCCCTCCCCCTCTGCGAGGCGGAGGAGAGCGTGCGCGGCTACATCGTCTCCCTGTGCGAACAGATCAGCCGGGACGAGCGCACGATGCTGGGCGTCAGCCCCCGGGGGATGCTCGCGCTGATGCGGGCCTCCCAGGCCCTGGCCCTGATCCAGGGCCGCGCCTTCGTCACCCCGGACGACGTCCGCCGCCTGGCGGAGCCTGTGCTAGCCCACCGGATCTTCGTGCGCGGCTATGCCAGTCCGGCGGACCAGGCCAAACAGATCGTGCGGGACGCCCTTCAGACCGTGCCCGTCCCCACGGAAGTCCGCTGATATGACCTATCTGCTGATCGTCTCGGTCTTTTTCCTGCTGGCCGGCCTGCAGGCCCTGGGGCTGGCCTGGTTCGGGCTGCGCGGGTTTTCCTATGAGCGGTCCTTCTCCCGGCCCGCCGCCTATGAGGGCGAATCCGTGGAGATGATCGAGGTGATCCAGAACCGCAGTCCCTTCTTCCTGCCCTGGGTGCGGGTGGAAACCAGTATTCCCCCTTCCTTTTCCTTCAACACCCGGGAAGCGGTGGAGGTCCGGGGCGGGCATTTCCACACCAGCGTCTTTACCATGGCTCCCTTCTCCCGGGTGACGCGGCGGCATCACGTTACATTGACCCAGCGGGGCCATTACGCCCTACAGCAGGCCTCTATCACCGCGGGCGATCTGATGGGCATGCGCACCCTGCTTCGGGATGTAGAGGCCCCGGCGGAAATCTCCGTGTGGCCGAGGCTTTTCCCGGACCTCCGGGACGCGCTTCCCTCCTCCCGCTTCCAGGGGGACCTGAGCCTCCGCCGCTGGATCCAGCCGGATCCCTTTCTGGTCAACGGCATCCGCGCCTACCGCACCGGCGACCCCGAGCGGGACATCCACTGGGCCGCCACGGCAAGAGTGGGGTCCCTCCAGGTCAAGACCCACGACTTCACCGCCGACCCGCGCCTGATGGTGCTGATCAACGGCCAGAAGAGCGAAAGCCAGTGGGGCGACCTGATGGACTACGAGCAGGAGCCGATCGAGTACGCCATTTCCCTGGCGGCCACCCTGTGCCTGGACGCCCTGCGCCGCGGGCAGGAGGCCGGCTTTGCCGCCAGCATGCCGCTGGACGAAGGGGAGGAATGTGTCTGTATGCTGCCCGGACGCCGCTCCGGCTGGGAGGAGGCGCTTTTAAGCGCCTTTGCGGCCCTTTCCATCCGCATGGTGCGGACCTTTCCCACCTTTCTGGACCAGCTTCCCCGGCTGAGCGGGACGGACATCGTCATCCTGTCCTGCTACGACAGCCCGGACATCGAACAAAAGATGCGCCAGCTTCGGATGCTTGGCAACAGCGTGACCCTGAGGCTCCTGCCGGAGGTGCGGCATGCGTCTGCTTAAACGGCTACAGCAGGCCTATTTCTGCCTGGGAATGTTCCTGATTCCCGCCCCTCTCTTCCTGCTCTTCGGGGCCGCGGCGGGCGTAGGCGGGCGGTTTCTCTGGCCGCTGCTGGTGGCCCTGGCGATGGGCGTCCTGATCTTACAGGTTCCGGGCCGCTGCCGCCTCCCCCTGGTCATTTTCAGCATGGGTCTTTGCTTCTGCCTGGCGCTTTTCATAGGGCAGGGCTCGCCCGAACGCCCGTGGGTCTGGGCCTGTGCCGTCCTGAGCGCCTTGGCCGCCGCCCTTTATCCGCGCTTTTTAGGCGGGATTTTGGCGGGCGGCGGTACGCCCATGTTGTGGACCTTTGGGCTTTTGACCGCAGGATTCGTCTGGTTTTTGGGCGCGGTGATGCCCCTGCCCGAGGCCGCCCGGATGATGGAGCAGTTTACCTGGATCTACGCGGTGTACCTGGGCTTTGCGCTGACGCTTGGCTCGCTCAAGGACGCCGCCGGGCCCGGCCGCTTTCCCTCCGCCCCGATGCTGCTCAAAAACCTGGGCACAGCCCTTGGGTGGACGGGCCTCTTCCTGCTGCTGACCCATCTGCCGGCGGCGGCCCGAATACTGAAAACCATCCTGCAAGCGTTTAGGGACGGGCTCATCTGGGCGTTTTCGGCCCTGGCCCGGCTGTTCCCCGGCGAAGGCCTGGGCGGCGGGCCCGCGGGCGGAGGCGGCATGATGCCCCTGCCGGAAGAAAGCCAGCCTACCTCCCCCATTTGGCTGTTCCTGGAAAAGATCCTCAAAATCGTCTGCGCCGCTTTGATCGCGGTGGTCCTGCTGGGGCTTCTCTATCTGCTGGGCAAGGCCCTTATGCGGGGCGTAAAGGCCCTTTCGGCCCGCCTGCGCGCCTACATGAACGCCGTCAGCGCCGGCTACGACGACCAGGTGGAAAGCCTGCTGGACTGGGGCGAGATCCGGCGCAGCGTGACGCAGCGCCGGGAAAAGAAAAAGAAGCCCCAGGAGGAACGGGTTCCCTGGGAGCGGCTTTCCCCCCGCCAGCAGGTCCGGCGCAGCTATCAGGCTTACCTTCGGCGGCACCCGGACATCCCCGACAGCCGCACCGCCCGTCAGGCCCTGGCGGACCCCCGGCAGGCGGACATCTACGAAGCCGCCCGCTACAGCACCCATGACATCACGCCCCAACAGGCGCAGGACTTCCGGGAGCTCCGGGAGGAATCATCATCAAGGAGGATGGATCAATGAAAAAGATCAAGCTGGGCATCATCGGGGTCGGCAACATCGGCTCCGCCCACGTGCAGAGTTTTTTAACCGGCCTGTGCCCCGAAATCGAGCTGGCCGCCGCCGCCGACCGCAGGGAGTCCCGCCGGTCGTGGATCAAAGAAAAGCTGCCTGATCTTCCCATCTTTGAGGAGGGCAAGGAACTGATCGCCTCCGGGATCTGCGAAGCCGTCATGGTCTGCGTGCCCCACTATCAGCACCCCACGCTGGCCGTCGACGCCATGCGCCACGGCCTGCACGTCCTGGTCGAAAAGCCGGCCGGCGTCTACACCCTCCAGGTCCGGGAGATGAACGAGGAGGCCGACCGCCATCCGGATCTGACCTTCGCGGTGATGTTCAACCAGCGGACCAACTGCGTTTACCGCAAGCTCAAGGAAATGATCGACAGCGGCGAGCTCGGGACCCTCAAGCGCGTCTCCTGGCTGATCACGGACTGGTACCGCACCCAGAGCTACTATGACTCCGGCGCTTGGCGGGCCACCTGGTCCGGCGAGGGCGGCGGCGTCCTGCTGAACCAGTGCCCCCATCAGCTGGACCTGCTCCAGTGGCTCTGCGGCCTGCCCGTCCGGGTCCGCGCCTTCTGCCACGAGGGCAAGTGGCACGACATCGAGGTCGAGGACGACGTGACCGCCTATCTGGAGTTTGGGAGCGGAGCGACCGGCGTTTTCGTCACCACCACCGGCGACGCCCCGGGCACCAACCGCCTGGAGGTGACCGGGACGAAGGGAAAAGTGGTCTGCGAAGACGGAAAGCTGATCTTCTCCCGCCTGAAGGTGGACGAGCGTATCTGGTGCGCCACCTGCCAGGAAGGCTTCAAAGCGCCGGAGTGCGAGACCTTCGAGGTGGAAACGGACGGGCAGAACCCCCAGCACCCCGCCGTGCTGAACGCCTTCGCCGCCCATATCCTCCGGGGCGAGCCGCTGGTGGCGGATGGGCGGGAAGGCATCCGCGGGCTGACGCTGTCCAACGCGATGCACCTGTCCTCCTGGCTGGGAAAGCTCGTAGACCTTCCCTTTGACGAAGCCCTCTTCCGGGACATGCTCCAGGAGCGCGCCCGCCACTCCCGCCGCAAGGAAGAAACTGATATTACATTCTCGACCGAAGGCACATACTAAGGGCCCCGGCCCATCCCCTTCACGCTGAACATCCGGAGGTGATTCCCTGATGAAACGTCTGTTCCAGGCGGCGCTTTGCCTGGCGCTCTTTTTCCGCCTGCCGGCGGCGCAGGCGGGACAGGGTAATTTTTACCTGCCGAAAGGCGTGACCGTGATCGGGGAAGAAGCCTTCGCAGGAGCAAAGGTATCCTGGGTCGATCTTCCCCTGGGCATCGAGGAAATCCACGCACGCGCCTTCATGGACTGCGGGGACTCGCTGAACATCAATCTGCCTCAGACCCTCCGGCTGATTGACGACACCGCCTTTCAGAACTGCGGCACAGTGGACGCCTATTATTACCGGGAATCCTACGCAGAACAGTGGTGCCAGAATAAAAGCCAGGTCGTCTGCCATCCGCAGGAGCTGGTGCACTGCTATTTAAGCCCCAGTTCCGCTTTCATCGGGACGGACGTGACCCTCACCTGCGTCGTGGAGGAAAAGCTGATCGGCGAGGCCCGCTACCGCTGGGAAAGGAGCACGGACGGACAGAAGACCTGGGAAGCCTGCGCCTTGGAAGGGGCCAACAGAAAGACCGCCTCCTTTACGGCCGAGCGGGAGGACCTTGGGGCCTGGTTCCGCTGCGCGATGACCGACGACACGGGGACCTATCACTCCCTGCCCAAACAACTTGGGACGGTCTCCACCCTTTCCATCACCTCGGCCGTCGTTTCAGGCAGCAGCGTATCCCTCTCCTGGACGGACTGCGGCCGCATGGGCTGCACCGTGCTGATGGCGGAAGGAAGCGAAAACTTCCAAGTCGTCCAGGACAACGTGACCGAAAACTTCACCGACCTGAATGACTTAAAGCCCAACACCTCCTACCGCTTTCAGATCGTCCTGAACAGCGGGGAAGGCAGCCTTCAAAGCTCCGTCATTTCCCTGACCACGCAGAATTATCGGACCGGCGTTCAGTGCCGCGCCCTATTGATCGGGGAAGTCAGCTTTGACCCCATCTGCAACCGCAACTGGGGAGACGTGGCGCTGATGCGTTCCATGCTGGCCGCCGTCACCGGCCCGGGCGATAACTCCTATACAGTCGTCCGGCGCAGGGACATCGGGTATTACAAAGACGTGCAGCTCGCCATCCAAAGCGCCTTTGCAGAGGCGGACGAGGACGACATCAGCCTGTTCTTCATCGCTTCCCACGGTGACCGCTCCTCCCAGAACATGCACGCCGGAGAGGTGCTGCTGGCCGGCCCCCAGGGCGAAAGGGACTATATCACCATGGCCGAGCTGGCCCAATTCCTGGGCGGTGTCCCCGGCCGGGTCGTCGTGATCCTGGAAAGCTGCGGCTCCGGCGCGGCCATCTATGACGGCGGCGCTATCACATCAAAGAGCACCTCCGACCCCTTCTGCGACGCCGCTATCCGCGCCTTTGCCGCCGCGGACCAGACGCTTGCCCTGGAGGATGAAAAGTTCTTCTTTGACGAAAACGGCCAGCTCATTGACCCGCCCATCACCCCCAGGACCGGCGAGCTCCGCCAGAGCAAGTTCTATGTGCTGACGGCCTCCGAATACCTGCAGATGAGTTGGGGCACAGAAAATGAACCGGCCCACAACTTCTTTACCAAGCACCTGACGAACGGCGTCGGCCTTTCCGGGACGATGCCCGCCGACACGGACGCAAACGGCGCCGTCACCCTACAGGAGCTGTACGCCTACATCCAGCTCCACGGGGACCCGGAGCTCCACTGGGACGACACCTACAAGCAATACGGCCACCAGAACGTTCAAGTGTACCCCACGAATTGCGGACTGGAGCTCTTTTTTCGATAATAGACTCTGTAAAAGCTCAAAGCCGCGGGTTTTTCCCGCGGCTTTGGCTTTTATCATCATCACAGCGAGCAGGAGCCAGGCCTGCCTGCCGTGATGATATTGGAAAACTCTTTATTTCAGTTCCTCATACAGCTCCAGGTAGCGTTTCGCAGACAGTCCCCAGGAGACGTCCTTTTCCATGTCGCGGACGACAACGGCGTTCCAGCGGTCCCGCTCTTCCTGGTAGACGCGCTGGGCGCGCTGTACGGCGTCCAGCAGAAGGTCGGCCCGGTACTGGTCGAAGGTGAAGCCGTTGCCCTCGCCGGTATTTTCGTTGAAGGGCTCCACGGTGTCCTTGAGGCCGCCGGTCTCCCGGACGATGGGCACCGTGCCGTACCGCATGGCGATCAGCTGGGTCAGCCCGCAGGGCTCAAACAGGGAGGGCACCAGCAGGGCGTCGGAGCTGGCATAGATCTGATGGGCGAGGCTTTCGTCGTACTTGATGTAGGCGCAGACCTGGCCGGGATAGGTGTTTTCATAGTAGCGGAAGGCGTTTTCATACCGCGGGTCTCCGGTGCCCAGGATGACCACCTGCATGTTCTCGTTGATCATCTGGGTGAAGGCGGCGTTGATCAGGTCCAGGCCCTTCTGGTCCGTCAGGCGGGAGATCAGGCCGACCACGAACTTGCTTTCATCCACCATCAGGCCCAGGCGCTCCTGCAGGGCCTTTTTGTTGACCGGCTTGGCGGAAAGGACGTCCTTTTCGTCATACTGCACCGGCAGGAGCCTGTCCGTCCGGCTGTTCCAGATGTCGATGTCGATGCCGTTCACGATGCCGCGGAGCTTGGCCCGGTGATACCAAAGATGGCCGTTCAGGCCCTCGCCGTAAAAGTCCGTCTGGATCTCTTCGGCATAGGTCTCGCTGACGGTGGTGACCCGGTCCGCATAGGCCAGGCCGCCCTTGAACATGTTGGCTTCCCCGTCGTTGACCTTGAAGACGGCATAGTCAAACAGGTAGTCCGGCAGGCCCGTCCAGTATTTCAGGTGGTCGATGCTGCAGATGCCCTGGAAGCGCAGGTTGTGGATGGTGAGGATGCTCCGCGCCTGGCTGACGGGGGTGCCGTCAAACCGGGTGCGCAGGTAGACGGGCACCAGGGCCGCCTGCCAGTCGTGGCAGTGTACGACGTCCGGCACCCAGTTCAGGTAGTTGAGGGCGGCCAGGGAAGCCTTGGCGAAGTAGCAGTACTTCGGGATGTCCTCCCACAGGCCCGTGTAGGGGTTCCCCCAGTCGAAGAACTCCCGGTTGTCGATGAAGTCGTAGATTACGCCGTCCAGCTCCAGCTCCATGATGCCGACGTAGAAGGTCCGCCCGTCCTGTGTCAGGTCCATCATGAAGGAGCCGCGGTATTCCATCTGATCCCGGTATTTTTCCGGGATGCAGCGGTAGCAGGGCATCAGCACCCGCACCTCGCAGCCCAGGGGCAGCAGGGCCCGGGGCAGGGCGTACATGACGTCCCCCAGCCCGCCGGTCTTGATAAACGGAAAGCTTTCCGACCCGATAAATGCCACCCTGGCGCCCGGTTTGATTTCAGTCAATTCATTTTTTTCAGGCATTTGCGACACTCCCTCTGTTTCCATCATATCCCGAGGAATGATGGAGTTTTCTATATTCCAATATACTATATTTTGCAGGTTTGGGCAAGAGAAAATCACAGGTTTCTTCGTCCATTGACTGAAAGCCCCTTATCTTTTATAATAATAGAAAAAATCACTGCCTCATCCCATTTCATCAACCCTTCGGAGGTACCCGCCCATGGACGTAAAGAAACTCGTCGCGCAGATGACCCTGGAAGAAAAAGCCGGGCTTTGCTCGGGCCTGGATTTCTGGCACACCAAGCCGGTGGAGCGGTTGGGCGTTCCGGCTTGCATGGTCAGCGACGGCCCACACGGCCTGCGCAAGCAGGACGAGCAGGCCGACCACCTCGGGATCAACGAGAGCATCAAGGCTGTCTGCTTCCCCGCCGCCTGCGCCACCGCCGCCTCGTTTGACAAAGCGCTGATCACCCGGATGGGCGAAGCCATCGGCGACAGCTGCCAGCATGAGCGCCTGTCCGTCGTGCTGGGCCCGGCGGTCAACATCAAGCGCTCTCCCCTGTGCGGAAGGAACTTTGAATATTTTTCGGAAGACCCCTACCTGGCCGGGAAGATGGCCGCCGCCTTCATCCACGGCGTGCAGAGCCGCAACGTCGGCACCAGCATCAAGCACTTCGCCGCCAATTCCCAGGAGCACCGGCGGATGAGCTCCTCCTCGGACGCGGACGAGCGCACCCTGCGGGAAATCTATTTTCCCGCCTTTGAAACCGCCGTCAAGGAGGAACAGCCCTGGACGGTGATGTGCTCCTACAACCGGATCAACGGCGTCTTCGCCTCGGAAAACAAGTGGCTGCTGACCGACGTCCTGCGGGACGAATGGGGCTTTGAAGGCTACGTCATGTCCGACTGGGGCGCGACGGCGGACCGGGTCAAGGGCCTGATTGCCGGGCTCGACCTGGAAATGCCCTCCTCCCACGGCGTGAACGACAAAAGGATCTTCGAGGCCGTACAAAATGGCAGCCTGGACGAAGCCGTGGTCGATCAGGCCTGCGAGCGCATCCTGAACATCGTGTACCGGTATACGGAAAACGCCCGCCCGGACACCCCCTGGGACCTGGAGGAGCAGCACCGCCTGGCCGGGAAAATCGCCGAGCAGTGCGTCGTACTCCTCAAAAACGAAGAAAACCTCCTGCCCCTTGACAAAAAGGAGAAGGTCGCCTTCATCGGCGGGTTTGCCGAAAAGCCGCGTTTTCAGGGCGGCGGCAGCTCCCACATCAACTGCGCGAAGATCACCGGGGCCCTGGAGGCGGCCGAAGGCCTGCCCTATGTGTACGAAAAGGGCTTCAGCGCCACCGACGACCAGGCGGACGAAGCGCTGATCGCCCGCGCCGTTCAGGCGGCAAAGGAAGCCCGGGTCGCCGTGATCTTCGCCGGCCTGCCGGATTCCTTTGAATCCGAGGGCTATGACCGCCGGCACATGCGTCTGCCCGAATGTCAGAATCAGCTGATCGAAGCCGTCAGCGCGGCCAACGAAAACACCGTCGTGGTCCTGCACAACGGCTCCCCCGTCGAAATGCCGTGGATCGGCCGCGTCAAGGCCGTGCTGGAAGCCTATCTGGGCGGGGAAAACGTCGGCTCCGCCGTGATCCGGGTGCTGTACGGGGACGTGAACCCCTCCGGCCACCTGGCGGAAACCTTCCCCGTAAAGCTGTCGGACAACCCCTCCTACCTCTATTACGGCGGCGAAGGGAACCGCACCGAATACCGGGAGGGGATCTTCGTCGGCTACCGCTATTACGACAAAAAGGAGATGCCGGTCCTCTTCCCCTTTGGCCACGGGCTGAGCTACACCAGCTTTGAATACAGCGATCTCTGTCTGAGCGCCGACAGCATCCGGGACGATGAGGAGCTGACCGTCACCGTCACGGTCAAAAACACCGGCAGCCGCTTTGGCAGAGCCGTCGCCCAGCTCTATGTGCGGGACGTGGAAAGCAGCCAGCTGAAGCCCGTCCGCGAGCTCAAGGGCTTTGAGAAGGTCGGCCTGATGCCCGGCGAAAGCAAGAAGATCGCTTTCACACTGGACAAGCGCTCCTTTGCCTGCTGGAACGAAGAGCTTCACGACTGGTACGCAGAAAGCGGCGAGTATGTGATCGAGATCGGCGAATCCTCCCGCGACCTCCGGGTGTGCGCGAAGGTGAACCTCCAGTCCACCGCCTCCTTCCCCCGCCGCTATGACGAAAACAGCATCATCATGGACATCGCCGCGGACGAGCGCGCGATGGCGGCCCTCCGCCCCCTGATGGAGGCTGGCTCCGCCCTCTTCCATCCCGAAGAGAACGACCAAACTTCCGACGCCGCCAAGGAAGCCATTACTGACGAAATGAACCTGGCGATGATGAACTACATGCCCCTGCGCGGCCTGCTCAGCTTCTCCGACGGAATCACCTGGGAGCTGATCGAGGACATCGTCCGGAAGATGAACGGCGGAAAATAATAACAAGCAAAAACGAATCGGCACTAAAAAAACACCCTGGCCTCCGTGTGTGAATGGAAGCCAGGGTGTTCCGTTTGAATTATTTTTTCTTGCTCGGCGCGTGAGAATACGCGTACTGGATCGCCTGCTGGTGGTAGGCGTCGACTTCGCCGCTGCGGTGTACGCGGGAGGCCACGAAGTGGACGCAGAACTGGCCGGAGAAGGCGTTATCGGGGATGGAGTCGCCGTCCGGATAGTTGTGCGGGACGCCGTACATGGAGGCCGCGTAGGTCCGGCCGCCCACCGTCACCCACAGGGGGCGGCGCTGCCAGTGTTTGTTGGACAGGATCTCTTCCGCGCTGGAGACGCCGTAGATTCGGCACATGGCCGCGGTATCGGCTGCGGTCAGCGGTTCGACGTCCGCGTGATAGCTGCCGCCCAGGCGGCGGGCCCGGAAGGCCAGGCCGGTATAAACGTCGGTAATCACGGCGATCGTTCCCCTGGTCCAGACATGCTGGATGGAGCCGTTATACCAGTTGGACTTTTCCACCGGATAGATCTTGCCGTCGTAGCTCTTGGTGCCGTACAGGGCGGACTGGGTCATCTGGCCCGCGACGCCGTCGGCCGTCAGGCCGTTATCATGCTGGAAGGTGGTCACCGCCTGCACGGTCGCCGTGGTGTACTCGCCGGTCACGTTGTCCGCGCTCAGGTAGCCCTGCTCAAAGAGCTCCTGCTGCAGGCGGGTCACGCTTTCGCCGGTGGAGCCCAGACGGAGGGTTTCGTAGGTGACGTAATCGCCCTTGTCGCTCTCGGGATCCGGATCGGTGGGCACGATCACCTCGCCGTCCATGGAGGTATCCTCATAGGATTCCTCCGGCGGGTTGACCATGTTCTCCCATTCCGCGTTGGTCAGGATGTGGAGCAGGTCGGAGCGGATATAGCCGCTCACCATGGCGTACTCGATCTCGTACCAGGTATAGGCTTCGCCCGACTCATCCTGGATGGGGCCGCTCATGACCTGAACGAAGGTGTTCGACGCGGAAATGCGGGTCACGGAGATGGAATTGGTCGACGGACGCTTGCGGATGATCACGTTGTCTTCCAGGGTGTAAGCGGTGTTGGTCTGATCTTCGCTGTTGGAAACGGCGGGAGCGGCAGCAGCCTCTTCGTCGCCGGAATCCGTCTCTTCCAGGGTTTCTTCGTAGAAGGAGGGCGTTTCCTCTTCTGCGGGCGCCAGGGCGACGGTTTCGTCGGTGTAGGGGGTGCCGAAGGTGGCCTCCCAGACGCCTTCCGTCATCAGGTTGATCAGGTCTCCGCGGACATAGCCGGTGACGTTGTTATACTGTACCTCGTACCAGACGTAGTTGGCGCCGCTCTCATCCAGCTTGGCGTCGCTGAGCACCGTCAGGTAGGTGTGCTCCGAGCCTACGATGGCCACGCTCTGGGACTGGACGTTGGGGGCCCGGCGCAGATAGACGCGCTCCTGAGTGGTGTAGGCCATATCGATCAGGGCCGTTTCGTCCCCTTCCGGAACCACGACCTCGGCGGCCTTCGGGGTGATCTCCTCGGTCTGGACGCCGGCCACCTCGCTGTATTCGGCCTGGGAATAAATGTGCAGCATATCGCCGCGGATCCAGCCGTTGTACGCGCCGAATTCCACCAGGTACCAGAGGAAATCGCTCCCCTCTTCGTCCTTGCGGACGTCGCCCAGCAGGGTCACGGCGGTTTCAGACTTTTCGATCCTGGTCACGGAAACGGCCAGGGTGGAGGGAGACTTCCTGATAAAGACCTTGTCTTTCAGTGTGTAAGCGACGCCGCTGGAAGCGGAGAGCTCCGCCGCGGCCTGCTCCACCTCGGCGGGCTGGGCCGCCGTCAGCGTCTGCTCCTCGGGAAGCAGGTTGTTTTCCTGCCAGAGAGCGTATTCCTCGTTGGTCATCACGCGGACGTATTCGCCCATCACAAAGGCGGTTTCGTCATGATAGGTGACGCGGTACCAGTTATCGCCGCTGACGTTGATCTGGTCCGTCCAGCGCAGGACGTCGCCCTCGTCGATCTTACCCAGGGAACGGGCGGTCGTCGCCGCAGCGGCGCGGACGTTCACGTTCCGGGAAACGCAGATCAGGTAGCCGGACTCCTCGTTGTCCGCCGGGTTCGGCACGGCCCCGCTGGCCAGATAGTTTTTTAGCTGGTTGCGGCTCAGCATCATGCAGGTATCGCCGCGCAGATAGCCCTCCTGGCCGGAGGCGACCACCGGATACCAGGTATAGCCGTCGTTGACATAGGGGCTGCCCCACATTTCGAGCACGTCCCCCAGGCTCACGCGCACGGAGACGTCCGCGTTGCGCTCCGGCTCCTTGCGCACGTTGACCGTGTTGCTCAGCACGTAGACATAAGGCACCTTCGCGGTCAGGGAAGAATCGATCTCCACCTGGTCCATGCTGATATAGCCGGTCATGCCGCCGTAGACGGTGGCGTAGAAATAGCTGTCCTGCCCGAGGGCCACCAGCAGAGATCCGTCCGGGATCCTGGCCAGGGTCGCGCCCTCGGCATTCGCCGTCGCCCTCATTTCCAGCGGAGCGCCGCCCGTCCGGGCGGTCACGCAGAAGACGGTCTCTTCCGGCTCTTCAACATAAACGGTTTCTTCTTCCGCCTGCGCGGTTTCCCCGGCTTCCGCCGCTTCCTCCTGCGCCTGTTCGCCGACGATCAGGCAGTCCGCCAGCACGTAACCAGTGACGTCCTCATACATGACCATGGCCCAGGTCGCATCGGCGTCCAGCACATAGACCTGCGCGCCGTTGTTTAGGTAGGTGATGGCGCGGGCCTTGGTGCTTTTATCCTCCCTCAGGGTCAGGCTGCCGCCCTGCGGGGTGCTCACCGTGGCGATCACCGGATCGACGGTCTCTTCAAAATCAACGTCCTGGGCGGACAAAACGACATTCTCTCCCGCAGCAGATACGTCCTGCGCGGCGGAAACTTCCGTTTCTTCCGCTACGACCGGGGCTTCCTCCTGGGCAGGTTCAATATCTCCCAGCGCCAGAACTTCCCCGGCGTTGATATATCCGTCCTCGTCCGCCTGGGGAAGGACGTCCGCTTCTTCCTCATCTGTCTCCGATGCGGCGGCCATATCCGCTTCGAGATACGGGTCGTCGGCGGTGAAGGTCTCTACCTGCTCCCCGGCCAGGGCCAGGTAGCTGTCGACCTCCGCCTGGGTGGCGCGGCGCACGTAATCCGCCGCCACAAAGCCGTAATCTGCCTGGTAGCGGACGTAATACCAGCCGTTTTCCACATCCAGCACCGGCAGAACCGTTCCCTCCGGGAGGGAGCTCAGGACCTCCGCCGTGCTGTACGCAGTATCTCTCAGGCTGACCCCGCCGATCGTCGTGACGACATAGCTGTCTGTCTGGACGGCTTCCGCGCCGGCGGGGATCACCCCCGTCAGGGCCATCAGCAGCGCCAGCATCAGCGCGCGCAGGCGGATAATATTCTTGTGAGTCCGCAGCATAATCAGCACCTCATTCGCAATGTTGTCCGAAAAAATTGGACTGCCGGCGTCCGGATTTCCAGCTCCCGCCGCTGCCTACACTTCTTCTTCTGCATTATATTACGGTTTTGTTACAAAGTCAATTCATTCTTTCTGAATTGTTAAATTTTTACGAACTTATTTCATAACTTTCTGACCGATTTATCGAAAACGGCCACCGTAATACAGGGTCAGGATGCGGGCAAAGAGCTTTTTGGGCAGGAGCCGGTGCAGGAGCACCGCCAGCTTCTGATCCGGGCTCGCGATCAGCAGGCGGGCAGGCAGGCGCTTTTTCAGAAGGTTCCTGGCAATGACCCGGCCTAAATGATCCGGGTCGCTGCCGTTTTTTTCGTCGTGGTCGATTTTGGCGACGGTCTTCTGATAATCCTGATAATAGGGGTTCTCCGAGCTGTCGGTGACGGAGTGGCGGCGGTACTTGGAGGAGCCGCTGCGGTGGTCCCCCGGCTCCACCACGCAGACGGAAATGCCAAAGGGAGAAACCTCCATCCTTAGGGCTTCGGCAAAGCCTTCGACGGCGTGCTTGCTGGCCGTATAGGCCCCCTGGTAGGGAACGGCCAGTACCCCGTTGACCGAGGAGAACAGGATGATCTTTCCCCCGCCGTTTTTCCGCATCAGGGGAAGCGCCCGGCGGATCATCATGGCCTGGCCGAAGAAATTCGTCTCCATCACGTCCCGGAGCTCCTGCAGGCTGTAGTCCTCGCAGGCCCCCAGCGTCAGCACCCCGGCGCAGCAGCACAGGACGTCCGGCGGGCCGGCTAAAGAGAGGGCCTGCTCCTTGAAGCGGTCCATCGACGCTTCCTCCTTCACATCCAGGTACAGGCGGTAGCCGTTTTCCGCTTCCCCCTCCTGATCCCGGTAGGAACGGGCGCCGGAAATGACGGTCATTCCGGCCTTTTTCAGCTGCAGGGAGGTATGGTAGCCCAGCCCGCTCGAAGCGCCGCTCACCCAAACGATCATATCACTGATCCTCCTTTTCCTCTTTCCAGTATACCCGAACCTGTGGTATAATGCAAGCGATACCAATCAAAGAAGGAGCATCTGAACCATGGCATCCTGCACCCTCTTCCCCGGCAAGGAAAAACGCGTACTGGACGGACACCCCTGGGTGTTCCGCAGCGACATCAAAAAGACAGACGCTGAGGCCCAGCCCGGCTGCGTGGTCAAGGTATACGCCGGCAACGGCCGCTACCTGGGCCAGGCGTTTTATAACCCCCATTCCCAGATCACCCTGCGTTTCCTGACCCACGGAAAGGAAGCCGTGGACGGGGCCTTTATCCAAAACCGCGTATTCCGCGCGATCGATTACAGAAGGCTGTTTGCGGACCTCAAAAGCTGCCGCCTGGTCTTTTCCGAGAGCGACGGCCTGCCCGGGCTGATCGTGGACGCCTTTGGGGACGTGCTCTGCGTCCAGTTCCTGTGCCTGGGGATCGACCGCTTCCGGGAGGACGTGCTGGACGCTTTGACGGAGGCCCTCCATCCCGCCGCCATCTACGAGCGCAGCGACGCCCCGGTGCGGGAGCTGGAAGGCCTTAACCAGACCGCCGGCCTGCTCCGGGGCCGGATGCCGGAGCGGGTGGAGATCCTGGAAAACGGCGTCCGCTTCCTGGTGGACGTGAAGGAAGGCCAGAAGACCGGCTATTTCCTCGACCAGAAGGAAAACCGCGCCGCCATCGCCCCCTTTGTCCGGGACAAGGAGGTGCTGGACTGCTTTACGCACACGGGCGCTTTCGCCCTGCACGCCGCCCATTATGGGGCAAAGGCCGTCACCGCGGTGGACATTTCGGAATTTGCCTGCGAGTGCGCCCGGAAAAACGCCGAGCTCAACGGATTTACTCAGATCGAATTTGTCACCGCCAACGCCTTTGACTATTTAAAGGAAAAATCCCTGTCCGGCCCGTGCTTCGACGTCGTGATCCTGGACCCGCCGGCCTTCACCAAATCCCGCGCCACGGTGGACGCCGCCGCCCGCGGCTACAAGGAGATCAACCTGCGCGGCATGAAGCTCGTGCGGCCGGGCGGCTATCTGGTAACCTGCTCGTGCTCGCAGCACATGTCCCCGGAAGCCTTCCTGAACGTCGTCAAGGACGCCGCAAAGGATGCCCGGGTGAGCCTGATGCAGGTGGAATACCGCACCCAGGGCCGCGACCACCCCATCCTCCCCGCCGCTCCGGAAACACAATACCTGAAGTGCGGGATTTTCAGAATTGACTGAAACTTTACAATATGTTTACGCGGCAGGAGAAACTCTCCCGCCGCGCTGTGTTTTGCTTTTCTTTATAATATATGAAGCGCTTTGAATGCCTGTTTATTATTTGAGTTGCTGAGTAGACCGCAGGGTGACGTCGTGATAGCCGCCCTCCACGATGGAGGTGGAGGAGACCAGGGTGATCCGGGCGTTCTGCCGCAGGGACTCCAGGTCCGTCACGCCCACGTTGCACATGGTCGACTTGATCTTGTACATGCTGATTTCCAGGTTGTCATGGAGAGACCCGGCGTAGACCACATAGCTGTCCACGCCCTCCTCAAAGCTCAGCTTGGCGGAGCCGCCCAGGTCGTAGCGCTGCCAGTTGCGGGCGCGGTTGCTGCCCTCGCCCCAGTATTCCTTCATATAAACACCGTTGACCATGACCTTCGCTCCGGGACTTTCGTCGAAGCGGGCGAAGTAGCGGCCCATCATCACGAAGTCCGCCCCCATGGCCAGGGCCAGGGTCATATGGTGGTCGTAGACGATGCCGCCGTCGGAGCAGATGGGGATATAGACGCCGGTTTCCCTGAAATACTCGTCCCGGGCCTCCACCACTTCGATCAGCGCGGTCGCCTGGCCGCGGCCGATGCCCTTGGTCTCCCGGGTGATGCAGATGGAACCGCCGCCGATGCCGACCTTGACAAAGTCCGCCCCGGCCTTGGCCAGGAAGAGGAAGCCGTCCCGGTCCACCACGTTGCCGGCGCCGATCTTGACGGTATCGCCGTACTGCTCCCGCACCCAGGACAGGACCCGCTGCTGCCAGACGGTGTAGCCCTCGGAGGAGTCGATGCACAGCACGTCCGCCCCGGCAGAGAGAAGGGCAGGGATGCGCTCCTGATAGTCCCGGGTGTTGATGCCCGCGCCGACCAGGAAGCGCTTATTCTTGTCCAGCAGCTCCCGCGGGTTTTCCTTGTGGGAGGCGTAGTCCTTGCGGAAGACGAAATACATCAGCTTTCCTTCCCCGTCCACGATGGGCAGGGAGTTCAGCTTGTGGTCCCAGATGATGTCGTTGGCCTCGCTGAGGGTGGTCTCCGCCGGAGCGGTCACCAGCTTGTTCAGCGGGGTCATGAATTCGCGGACCTTGATGTCCGTGCTCATCCGGGAAATGCGATAATCGCGGCTGGTGACGATGCCCTGGAGCTTGCCGTTGGCCGTGCCGTCCTCCGTCACCGCGATGGTGGAAAAGCCGTTCCTGGCCTTCAGGGCCAGCACGTCCGCCAGGGTGTTGTCCGGCGTCAGGTTGGAGGCCGATACCACGAAGCCGGCCTTGTAGCCCTTGACCCGGCCGACCATGGCGGCTTCATCCTTGATGCTCTGCGCGCCGTAGATAAAAGAAATTCCGCCCTCCTTGGCCAGCGCAATGGCCAGCTTATCATCCGAAACGGACTGCATGATGGCGGAGACGACAGGGATGTTCAGTTGAATCGCCGGTTTTTCCTGGCCTTTGCGGTACTTGGTCAGGGCAGTTTGCAGGCTGACGTTCTGAGGGACGCAATCCTCCCCCGTATACCCTGGGATCAGCAGATATTCGTTGAAGGTGTGACAGGGCTCCTGGTAATAATAGGCCATTCGGACGCCTCCCTTTCACTGGATTGAAATGATGATAACAAAAGGACATCCTTTTGTCAATTGAAAAACTGGCAAACCATACGCCCTGCTCTCACAGGGATTATTTGAGAAATACGAAGGACTGGAGTTCAAACAGCTTCCTGCCGGTGAAAAACTGGCCGGTCCAGCTGTCCGTCCTGTTTTCCGCGATCAGGTAAAGGGCGTGCCTGCCGGTGACCGGGGCGGTTTTCATCCGGCAGATCCCGTCCCCCGTGCCGATGTCGCACAGGCCGATTTCGGGGCCCTGTTCCGGGTCGTCCAGGCGGACGCGAACCTTGCAGCGGACGCCCATGCCCCTGACCTGCAGGGCCAGCGTCAGGCCGTCGCCGGTATGATCCTGGCCAAAGTCAAAGTACTTGTAGCCCATGACGCAGCCGTCGGTGATTTCGGTGATTACCCGAGTCATCAGGTCCTTTTCGGTGATGAAGCAGCCGCCTTTGAGTACACAGGCGATCTCGGCCGGGGTGATCTGATAGGGATTCAGGGCGTCCTCAAAACCCAGGGACGTCATTTCCACCGGCGGGATCGTGCCGTCCGGCAGGATATTGATCTTTTCCACGCAGGCCCGGCGGCTCATGATCGAATGGTTGGTCATCCGGTGATAGAACACATACCACTGTCCGTTCAGGCAGGCGATGGAGCCGTGGTCGTTCCCGGCCGGATAATCGACCCCGTTGTCGATGATGTAGCCCCGGTAGGTAAAGGGACCCCTGGGCGAAGAGGAAGTGGCGTAGGCCAGGCGGCTGCCCCGGCGGGGAGAGTAGATCAGGTAATAGGTGTCCCCGATTTTCCGGGGAGAGCTGGCCTCAAAGAAGCGCCGCTCTTTGGGCACGTCCTCCCCGTCCTCGATCACGCTCTTTTGCAGCGTGCCGGGGATCACATCGCACATGGTGGACGGGTCCAGCTCGTTCATGCACGAGTGTTCAAAGCCGTAATACACATAGACCTTTCCGTCCGTATCCACCAGGACGCCGGCGTCGTTGAAGATCCCGTCATCCCCGACCTCGTCGGTATACCTATACTGGGAAAGCAGGCGGAACGGCCCCTCCGGACGGTCGGATACGCCCACCGCCCCCTTCGCGCCGACGATGTAGGCGTAAAGATAATACTTCCCGTCCTTTTCGACCACGTCCGGGGCGTAGAGGCAGTGGTCCGTCCAGGGCGTATCTGAAGGCCGCTTTTCGCCCGGGCGGGTGCGGAAGCTGTCCCCGTGGCACTGCCATTCGTTCAGGTTATTCAGCGGGGCGGACCAGACCTTCAGCTTGTAATCGCAGAAGGCGTCCCCCGCCGTCCGGTCATGGGAGCCGTAGAGATAGACCCGGTCCCCGAACACGCGTGGCTCCCCGTCCGGAATGTATTCCCACAGGGGCAGAATCGGATTGGGCATAATGTTCCTCCTTGATGACAGGAGGCTGCTGCGCAAAACGGCAGCAGCCTTAAAGAAATCAGAAAAGACCTGTGATTTTTCCGTTTTCGTCCACGTCGATCCTCTCGGCAGCCGGAGACTTGGGCAGGCCGGGCATGGTCATGATGTCCCCGGTCAGGGCCACCAGGAAGCCTGCGCCGGCAGAGACCTTGAGATTGCGCACGGTCACGGTGAAGTTTTCCGGCGCGCCGAGCAGGGACGGATCGTCGGAAAAGCTGTACTGGGTCTTGGCCACGCAGACGGGCAGGTTCCCAAAGCCCAGCTCGGTCAGCCGGGCCGCCTGCTGTCTGGCGGCGGGGGTCAGGGCCACGCCGGCCCCGCCGTACACCCGTTTTACGATGGCTTCGAGCTTTTCCTCGATGGTCCCGTCCAGTTCATAGCTGAAGCGGAAATGGCTTTCTTCCTCTTCGCACAGACGCACCACCTCGCGGGCCAGGGCTTCGCCGCCCTTGCCCCCTTCGGCCCACACCGTGCTCAGCACGGTATTTACGCCCAGCTCCCGGCACTTGCGGATGATAAAGTCGATCTCCGCGTCCGTATCGGTCGGGAAGCGGTTGATGGCCACCACGCAGGGCAGGCCGTACACGTTTTTGATGTTGCTCACGTGGCGCAGCAGGTTCGGGATGCCCTTTTCCAGGGCCGCCAGGTCCTCCTGGGCCAGGTTCTTTTTGTCCAGGCCCCCGTGCATTTTGAGCGCCCGCACCGTGCCGACGACCACCACCGCGTCCGGGGAAAGCCCCGACATGCGGCACTTGATGTCGAGGAACTTTTCCGCCCCCAGGTCCGCGCCGAAGCCTGCCTCGGTCACGGTGTAATCCCCCAGGCGCATGGCCATGCGGGTCGCCATGACGCTGTTGCAGCCGTGGGCGATGTTGGCAAACGGTCCGCCGTGCACGAAGGCGGGGGTCCCCTCCAGGGTCTGGACCAGGTTGGGCTTGAGCGCGTCCTTGAGCAGAGCCGCCATCGCGCCGGTCGCCCTGAGGTCGTCCGCGGTCACGGGCCGGTCGTCATAGGTATAGGCCACAATGATGCGGCCCAAGCGCTCCTTGAGGTCGCTGATGCTGCTTGCCAGGCAGAAGATGGCCATGATTTCGCTGGCCACGGTGATGTCGAAGCCGTCCTCGCGCGGGGTGCCGTTGACGCGGCCGCCCAGGCCGTCCACCACAAAGCGCAGCTGGCGGTCGTTCATATCCACACAGCGCTTCCAGACGATCTTTTTGACGTCGATGCCCAGGGCGTTGCCCTGCTGGATGTGGTTGTCCAGCATGGCGGCCAGCAGGTTGTTGGCCGCCCCGATGGCGTGAAAGTCGCCGGTAAAGTGGAGGTTGATGTCCTCCATCGGCACCACTTGAGCATAGCCGCCGCCGGCCGCCCCGCCCTTGACGCCGAACACCGGGCCCAGGCTGGGCTCCCGGAGGGCCACGGTGACGCGCTTTCCGATGCGGGCCAGGCCGTCCGCCAGGCCGATGGTCGTGGTGGTCTTGCCCTCGCCCGCCGGGGTGGGGGTGATTGCGGTCACCAGCACCAGTTTGCCTGGCTTGCGGTCCGTCTCCCTGAGCAGGGCCGGGTCGATCTTGGCCTTGTAGCGGCCGTACTGCTCGATATATTTTTCATCGATCTGCGCTTTTTTCGCAATCTCGACGATGGGCTTCATCTCGCACTGCTGGGCGATTTCAATGTCCGACAGATATGCCATGAGTCTCTCCTTTAAAAGTTATCTGAAATACCTTACGGCGGCTTCAAACATACAGATATCATAATCCCCAGGGACGTTTTTGTAAAGGCCCTGCCCGATGCGCTCGCTGTGGCCCATCTTGCCCAGCACCCGGCCGTCCGGGCTGGTGATGCCCTCGATGGCCTGCATGCTGCCGTTGGGGTTGAAATGCACGTCCATGGTGGCACGGCCCTCCAGGTCCACGTACTGGGTGGCGATCTGGCCGTTCTCGGCAATCTCTCTGATCATCTTTTCCTCGGCCAGGAAGCGGCCCTCGCCGTGGCTGATGGGCACGGTGTAGATATCCCCCACCTCCGTCAGGCGCAGCCAGGGGCTCTTGTTGCTGGCGACGCGGGTGCGCACCAGACGGCTCTGGTGACGGGCGATGGTGTTGAAGGTCAGGGTCGGGCAGTGCTCGTCCGGGTCGACGATTTTGCCGAAGGGCACCAGGCCCAGCTTGATCAGGGCCTGGAAGCCGTTGCAGATGCCGCACATCAGGCCGTCCCGTTTCTCCAGCAGATCGGTCACGCCCTCGCGGACCGCCTGGCTGCGGAAGAAGGCGGTGATGAATTTGGCGCTGCCATCCGGCTCGTCGCCGCCGCTGAAGCCGCCGGGAATGAAGATGACCTGGCTGTCCCGGATCGCCCGGGCAAAGGCCTCGACGCTGCGGGCGATGCCGTCCGCCGTCAGGTTGTTGATCACCATAATCTGGGCGTCCGCCCCGGCGTCCCGCACGGCGCGGGCGCTGTCGTATTCGCAGTTGGTGCCGGGGAAGGCGGGAATCAGCACGCGGGGCTTCGCCGTTTTGACCGCGGGGGCAGGCCAGCGCTCCGCCGGAGCGGAGAAGGTTTTAACCTCGTCGGCGGGCGTCTCAATGTTGCAGGGATAGACCTTTTCCAGCCGGTCCTCCCAGCGGCGCAGAAGGTCGCCCAGCGGGACGCACTCGCCCAGATACTCCAGGCAGGCCCGGTCCGTCACCTCTCCCAGGAGGGTTTCGCCGTCCAGCGCCCTGTCCACCTCCACCACGAAGTCGCCGTAGCGGGTCTGCGCCAGGGCCTCCAGGCTCCAACCCTCCGCAAAGCGGAAGCCCAGGCCGTTGCCGAAGCTCATCTTCATCACGGCTTCCAGAATACCGCCCATTCCCGGGGTATAGCAGGCGAAGGCCCGGCCGGACGCCCGGAGGGAGGCGACCTTATGGAAGCTTTCGATGAGGGCCGACGCTTCCGGCAGCCCGTCCGATGTGCGGGGCGCGGCAATCAGGATCAGCTGATGGCCGGACGCCTTGGTCTCCGGGCTCAGGATGTCCCCGGTCTTCGCCGTGGTCACGGCGAAGCTGACCAGGGTGGGCGGCACGTCCAGCTTTTCAAAGGAACCGCTCATGCTGTCCTTGCCGCCGATCGCGCCGACGCCCAGGTCCTTCTGGGCTTCAAAGGCGCCCAGCAGGGCAGCCAGGGGCTTGCCCCAGCGCCGTCCTTCTTTGCCGGGCTTTTCAAAATATTCCTGGAAGGTCAGGTACACGTCCTCAAAGGAGGCCCCGGAGGCGATCAGCTTGGATACGGACTCGATCACCGCCAGATAGGCCCCATGGTAGGGGCTCTTTTCGCTGATCAGGGGGTTATAACCCCAGGCCATCAGGGAGCAGTCGTCGGTGTGCTTGAGCTCCATGCTGATTTTCTGTACCATGGCCTGGATGGGGGTCAGCTGGTATTTGCCGCCGAAGGGCATCAGCACCGTGCCCGCGCCGATGGTGGAATCAAAGCGCTCGCTCAGGCCCCGCTTGGAGCAGATGTTGAGGTCCTCCGCCATCTTTTCCAGGGTTTCCCGGAACCCGACGGCAGGGGTCGGTGCAAAGGCCTCGGGCTTGTCCACGGTGACCGAAATGTGCTTGGGTGCCCCGTTGGAATTGAGGAATTCCCGGCTGATGTCCACGATGGTCTTGCCGTTCCAGTGCATCTGGAGGCGCGGCTCCGCCTGGACCACCGCCACCGGGCAGGCCTGCAGGTTCTCCTTCGCCGCCAGGGCCAGGAAGGCGTCCGCGTCCTCTTTGGCGACGACCACCGCCATGCGCTCCTGGCTTTCGGAGATGGCCAGCTCCGTGCCGTCCAGGCCTTCATATTTTTTCGGCACCGCGTTTAAGTCGATGGAAAGACCGTCCGCCAGCTCGCCGATGGCCACGCTGACGCCGCCGGCGCCAAAGTCGTTGCAGCGCTTGATCAGGCGGGTGGCTTCCCCGTTTCTGAACAGGCGCTGGAGCTTTCTCTCCTCCGGCGCGTTACCCTTCTGCACCTCCGCCCCGCAGGTTTCCACGCTGTGGGCGTTGTGCGCCTTGCTGGAGCCCGTCGCCCCGCCGATGCCGTCCCGGCCGGTGCTGCCGCCCAGGAGGATGACCACGTCCCCGGGAACAGGGCGCTCCCGGCGGACGTTTTCCTGCGGAGCCGCGGCGATGACCGCGCCGATCTCCATGCGCTTGGCCGCGTAGCCGGGGTGGTAGATCTCGTCCACGATGCCCGTTGCCAGGCCAATCTGGTTGCCGTAGGAGGAATAACCCGCGGCCGCCGTGGTGACCAGCTTGCGCTGGGGCAGCTTGCCAGGGATGGTCTCGCTGACCGGGACGGTCGGGTCCGCCGCGCCGGTAACGCGCATGGCCCCGTACACATAGGCCCGGCCGCTCAGCGGATCGCGGATGGCGCCGCCGATGCAGGTCGCCGCCCCGCCGAAGGGCTCGATTTCCGTGGGGTGGTTGTGGGTTTCATTCTTAAACAGCAGGAGCCAGGGCTCTTTTTTGCCGTCGGCCTCCACCTCGATTTTCACCGTGCAGGCGTTGATTTCCTCGCTCTCGTCCAGCTTGGGGAGCTTCCCGTGGGCCTTGAGCCAGCGGACTGCGATGGTCGCCACGTCCATCAGACACACGGGCTTGGTGCGGCCCAGCTCGCGGCGGACGGCCAGATAATCGCCGTAGGCCTTTTCGAGCAGGGGGTCTTCAAAATGGACGCTGTCGATTTCCGTCAGGAAGGTGGTATGGCGGCAGTGGTCGCTCCAATAGGTATCCAGCATCCGGATTTCCGTGATGGTGGGGTCCCGCTTTTCGCCCCGGAAATATTCCTGGCAGAAGGCGATGTCGTCCGTATCCATGGCCAGGCCATACTGAGCGACGAAACGCTCCAGGCCGGCGCGGTCCAGGGCCGTAAAGCCGGTCAGGGTGGCTACCTCGGTCGGGACGGCGTACTCCGTTTTCAGGGTTTCGGGCTTTTCAAGGGCCGCCTCCCGGGCTTCCACGGGGTTGATCACATACTTCTTGATCTCCAGAATCTCCGCGTCCGTCAGCTGGCCGTACAGGGCGTAGAGCTTCGCGCTGCGGATCAGCGGGCGTTCGCCCTGGCTGATGATCTGGATGCACTGGGCGGCAGAATCGGCCCGCTGGTCAAACTGGCCGGGCAGGTATTCGACCGCGAACACAGCCGCCCCGTCCGTGTCCGCCTCCTGGGTGGCAATGTCCAGCTGGGGCTCTGAAAAAACGGTCCGGACCGCGTAATCAAACAGGTCCTTGTCCATGTTTTCGGCGTCGTAGCGGTTGAGCAGGCGGACCTTTTTCAGGCTGCTGATGCCCAAAAGGGTGCGGGCGTCATGGAACAGGGCCTGCGCCTCGTTGTCCAGCCCCGGTTTTTTCTCCACAAAAATCCTGTATACCATTTCCGTTTCTCCCCTGTTTATATTCCTGCGTTCAGCGCGCGCCGGCCGATGTCCCGGCGGCAGAAACGGTTTTCAAACGCAATCCGGTCCGACATGGCGTAGGCGGCGCTCACCGCCTCCTGAAGCGTATCCGCCGTGGCGGTCACACCCAGCACACGGCCGCCGGAGGTCACGAGCTTCCCATCCTTTAAGGCCGCGCCGGCCACGTACACGTTTTCCCGGACATCCTCGGGGATCGTGATCTCATAGCCTTTTTTGTAAGCGCCCGGATAGCCCGCCGAAGCCAGCACCACGCAGCAGGCGGCCCCTTTGCGGAAGGTGACCGGGCAGTCCTGGAGCCTGCCTTCGGTGACCGCCTGCATGACGGTCAGCAGGTCGCTTTGAAGCAGCGGCAGCACCACCTGAGTTTCCGGGTCGCCGAAGCGGCAGTTGTATTCGATCACCTTGGGGCCGTCCTTCGTGATCATCAGGCCGAAATACAGGCACCCGCGGAAGGTCCGTCCCTCCGCCTTCATGGCGCGGATGGTGGGCAGGAAGATCTTTTCCATGCACACTTTCGCCACTTCTTCCGTATAGAAGGGGTTCGGGGCCACGGTGCCCATGCCGCCGGTGTTGGGGCCCTGATCCCCGTCCAGGGCGCGCTTGTGGTCCATGCTGGACACCATGGGGACGACGGTTTCCCCGTCGGTAAAGCTCAGCACGGACACCTCCGGTCCCTCCAGGTATTCTTCGATCACGATGCGGGAGCCGCTGTCGCCGAACTTGCGGTCCTCCATGATCTCCCGGACCGCCTGTTTGGCCTCCTCCCGGGTCATGGCCACGGTCACGCCCTTGCCCAGGGCCAGGCCATCCGCCTTGACCACTGTGGGAATGGCGGCTGTTTCCAGATAGGAAAGGGCCGCCGCCGGGTCGTCAAAGACCTCGTAGGCCGCGGTGGGGATGCCGTACTTTTTCATCAGGTTCTTGCTGAACACCTTGCTGCCCTCGATGACGGCGGCCTTTTTGTCCGGCCCGAAGCAGGGCACGCCGGCGGCCTCCAGGGCGTCCACGCAGCCCAGGGCCAGCGGATCGTCCGGGGCGACCACGGCGTAATCGATCTTCTTTTCCTGAGCAAAGCGCACGATGGCCGGAATGTCCTTCGCGCCGATGTCCACGCAGATGGCGTCCGCCGCGATGCCGCCGTTGCCGGGCAGGGCATAGATCACTTCCGCCTGGGGGTTCTCTTTCAGTTTTTTGATGATGGCGTGCTCCCGTCCGCCGCCGCCGATGACCATGATTTTCATTTCGTTTCCTCGATCCTGTCGTTTTGTTTGAAACGGAACCGGCCTTCCGCGGCTGGCCGCGGAAGGCTCAATGAATCAATGATGGAAAAGACGCAGGTGGGTAAAGCACATCGCGATGCCCAGTTTATCGCAGCACTCGATCACTTCGGCGTCCCGGATGGAACCGCCGGGCTCCGCGATATAGCGGACGCCGCTGGCATAGGCGCGCTCGATGTTGTCGCTGAAGGGGAAGAAGGCGTCGCTGCCCAGGGCCACGCTGCGGCGGGTGCTCAGGAAGGCCTTCTTTTCCTCCTGGGTCAGGGGTTCGGGGCGGACGGTGAAATAGTTCTGCCAGATGCCCTCGGCGCAGACGTCCTCCTCGTTCTGGTTGATGTAGCCGTCCACGACGTTGTCGCGGACCGGGCGGGCCAGGTCTGCCTTGAAGGGCAGGTTCAGCACCTTTTCGTGCTGGCGCAGGAACCAGGTATCGGCCTTGGTGCCCGCCAGGCGGGTGCAGTGGATGCGACTCTGCTGGCCGGCCCCGACGCCGATGGCCTGGCCGTCCACCGCGTAGCACACGCTGTTGCTCTGGGTGTATTTGAGGGTGATCAGGGCCACGATCAGGTCGCGGGCGGCGCTGTCGGGCAGGTCCTTGTTTTTGGTGACGATTTCGTTTAAGAGCGAGCGGTCGATCACGGAGTTGTTGCGGCCCTGCTCAAAGGTGATGCCGAACACCTGCTTGGTTTCCTGCACCTCGGGCACATAATTTGGGTCGATCTGCACGATGTTGTAGTTGCCCTTGCGCTTTTCTTTGAGGATTTTGAGGGCCTCGGGGTCGTAGCCGGGGGCGATGACACCGTCGGACACTTCCCTGAAGAGCATCTTCGCGGTCGTCACGTCGCACACGTCGCTCATGGCCACCCAGTCGCCGTAGGAGCACATGCGGTCCGTGCCGCGGGCCCGGGCGTAGGCGCAGGCCAGGGGGGATTCGTCCAGCCCCTCGATGTCGTCCACGAAGCAGGCCTTTTTCAGCTCCTCGCTTAACGGAATGCCCACCGCCGCGCTGGTGGGGCTCACGTGCTTAAAGCTGGTCACCGCGGGCAGGCCCAGGGCGGCCTTTAATTCCTTTACCAACTGCCAGCTGTTGAAGGCGTCCAGGAAGTTGATGTAGCCCGGGCGGCCGCTGAGAATCTGGATGGGCAGGTCGCTGCCGTCCCGCATGTAGATCTTCGCCGGGGTCTGGTTGGGGTTGCAGCCATATTTGAGTTCAAATTCCTTCATGTCGATCTCCTCTTTCCTCAGCGGTTCTTGTTGACGAGGCGGTTTTCGGTCTTGCCGGTTTCCAGGTCGATGTAGCGCACATACAGGCTGATTTTGTTATTCTCGTTCAGAGAAGCCCAGAGGCGGTTGGTCATCTCGTCGATGTCGTCGCAGACGGCCATTCGCTCCGGCTCGCCCTGGAAGGTGGGGATGGGGTTCCCGTCGCAGACGTAGGTGTGCAGGAAGTGGCCCAGGCCGCACTTTGGCGCGTAGTGGAAGGTAAAGCGGTTGCAGGCGGTGCCCTCGGCGTCAGCGCTCTTTAAGATGCTCATCTGGTAGGTGAAATCCCCCTTTTCAAAGGTCAGCATGCCGCTGATGCGGGGGGTGTAGTTCGGGGCGTCCGGCTCAAACTCCCGGGCTTCCAGGGCCTTTGTGAAGGTTTTCCCTTCTTTCAGGCCTTCGATCACGGTGTCGGTCTGGTTGCCGTTGGTAACCACCAGGTGGTTTTCATAGCTGCGGACGGCGGCGTAGATGATGAGGCTGGGATCCTGCACCTTGCTTTCGTCGAAGGGCTCGGTGAAGACCTCGCCGTTTTTCTCGGTAAACACGCGGTTGCGGCTGTTTTCGCTGCGGCCCATGATGAAATAGGCGGTCATGGCCTTTTTGCCGTCCGGCGTCTTGCCGATCACGATGCCGCGGCCGGGGTAGGTGTTATCCTTCAGTAATTCTTCCGGCGTCAGGATGCCGTAGATGGGGGGCTGCTGCTTCATGTTGTCCATGTCGTTCCTCCTGTTGTTCACCTGATCCGCTCCGCGCAGACCTGTTCGACGCTCTGCGGCAGGATGATCCACTCCGCCTGCTCCATGACCCGGCGCTGCAGGATCTCCGGGGTGTCCCCCGGCTCCACCGCCACAGCCTTCTGAGCGATGATCTTTCCCCCGTCCGGGATCTCGTTGACAAAATGCACGGTGGCCCCGGTTACCTTGACGCCCCGGTCCAGGGCCGCCCGGTGGACCTTCAGGCCGTAAAAGCCCGCCCCGCAGAAGCTGGGGATGAGGCTGGGATGGACGTTGAGGATCCGCCGCTCATAGCGGGCGGTGAACGCCGCGCTTAAAATGCTCAGGAAGCCGGCCAGGACGATCACGTCCGTCCGGTTTTCATTGAGGGCGCTGATCAGCCTTTCCTCAAAGGCATCTTGGCCCCCGCAGGCCTTCCGGTCGATCTCCAGGCCGGGAACGCCCGCTTTTTCCGCCCGTGTCAGGGCATAGGCCCCGGGCCGGTCGCTGATGACCAGGGTCACTTCCCCGCTGTGCAGGACGCCGGAAATCTGGGCATCCAAAATGGCCTGCAAGTTGGTGCCGCCGCCGCTGACCAATACGGCGATTCGCGCTTTTCTCTGTTCCATCGTCTTCCCTCAGAGAATCCTGATTTTTTCTTTACCTTCGGCGATCCGGCCGAAAACGTAGGCGTCCTCCCCCTGCTCGCGGAGGATGGAAAGGGCTTTCTCCGCGTCTTCCGCGGCCACGGTGAGGCTCATGCCGACGCCCATGTTGAAGGTGTTGAACATGTCGCGCTCGCTGATCCCGTCTTTTTCCGCGATCAGGCGGAAGATGGAGGGCACCCGCACGGCGGAGCGGTCGATCTCGGCGCACAGCCCGTCCGGGATGCTGCGCGGGATGTTTTCATAAAAACCGCCGCCGGTGATGTGGCTGATGCCGTGCACCTTGACCTGCCGCAAAAGGGCCAGCACGGGCTTTACATAGATGCGGGTCGGCTCCAGCAGGGCTTCGCCCAGGCTCCTTCCCTCCAGCACGTCCATGGGGGTTTTCAGGTCCGCCTTTTCCACGTCGAACACCTTGCGCACCAGGCTGAACCCATTGCTGTGGACGCCCGAAGAAGGCAGGGCGATCAGGACATCGCCGGGCTTGGTCTGATGGTTGTCAATGATGCGGCGCTTGTCCACGATGCCGGTGGCGTAGCCCGCCAGGTCGTACTCGTTTTCCGGGTAGAAGCCGGGCATTTCCGCGGTTTCCCCGCCGATCAGGGCGGCCCCGGCCTGGACGCAGCCCTCGCAGACGCCCTTGACGATCTGCTCAATGCGCTCGGGCACGTTTTTGCCGCAGGCGATATAGTCCAGGAAAAAGAGGGGCTGGGCGCCGCAGCAGATGATGTCGTTGACGCACATCGCCACGCAGTCGATGCCCACCGTGTCGTGCTTGTCCATCAGGAAGGCGATTTTGAGCTTGGTGCCCACGCCGTCCGTGCCGGACACCAGCACCGGCTTCTCCATGCCGCTCAGGTCCGGCTCAAACAGGCCGCCAAAGCCGCCCACGTCGGAGCAGACGCCCGGCCGCTCGGTGCGCCGGATGTGCTTTTTCATCAGCTCCACGGCGCGGTAGCCGGCGGTAATATCGACCCCGGCGGCGGCGTAGGCTTCGGATCTCGAATTTTCGATCATGGCTTATTCCTTTCCGTTCCAGCAGTAGGTGCACAGCTCGCAGGGGTTCAGGCCGATGGCTTTGATCACGCCCTCCAGGGTCTGGAACTCCAGGGACGCAAAGTGCAGCTCCTCGCAGATGACCTCCCTGAGCTTTCGGCCGCGCTCGGTGCTGCCGTCGGCGTACTCGTCGATATGCTCCGCCCCTTCGTCCCCCTCCAGGTCGCGGATCACCCGGCGGGCGATCAGCTCCAGGTCGCTGTTGGAGCGGCTGAAATTCAGAAACTTGCAGGCGTACATGATGGGCGGGCAGGCGCTGCGCATGTGCACGGACTTGGCCCCGCTCTCGTAGAGGAATTCCACCGTCTCCTTGAGCTGGGTGCCGCGCACAATGCTGTCGTCCACGAACAGCAGGTTCTTCCCCCGGATCAGCTCGTTGACCGGGATCTGCTTCATCTTGGCGATCTTGTCGCGGTCCATCTGGCTGGCGGGCATGAAGCTGCGGCTCCAGGTGGGGGTGTATTTGATGAAGGCCCGGGCGAAGGGCTTGCCGCTGCGGTTGGCGTAGCCGATGGCGTGGGGCGTTCCGCTGTCAGGCACGCCGCCCACGTAGTCGATGGGGTCGTCCCGGCCCGCCGCCAGGTCGTTCTCGGCCAGGATGGCTCCGTTTCTGTAGCGCATCTCCTCGACGTTCACGCCCTCGTAGGTGGAGGTCGGGTAGCCGTAGTAGCTCCAGAGGAAAGAGCAGATTCTCTTTTCCTTCCGCGCCGGCGCGAGCACCGTGAAGCTGTCCGCCGTCAGCTCGACGATTTCCCCGGGGCCCAACTCCCGAACGTCCTCAAAGCCGGTCTTGTGGAAGGCAAAGCTCTCAAAGGCCACGGCATAGCCGTCCTCCCGCTTCCCCACCGCCACCGGCAGGCGGCCCATCAGGTCCCTGGCAGCGATCATATGGCCCTTCTCCGTCAGAATCAGGATGGAGGCCGTGCCGTCGATGCTTTTCTGGGCGAACTGGATGCCTTCGGCAAAGTTGCTCTTCTGGTTGATCAGCGCGCTCAGCAGCTCCGTCTGGTTGATCCGCCCGCCGGTCATGCTGTCAAAATGACCGCCGCTGAAGCTCAGGTACTGGTGGATCAGCTCGTCCGAATTGTTGATCACCCCGGTCATGCAGATGGCGTAGGTGCCCAGACTGGAGCGGATCAAAAGGGGCTGGGGGTCGCTGTCGCTGATGCAGCCGATGGCGCTGGTGCCCCGCATCTCCTCAAAAATATGCTCAAACTTGGTCCGGAAGGGGGAATTGCAGATGTTGTGAATCTTCCGCTGCAGGCCGAACTCGCTGTCCCAGGCCGCCATGCCCGCCCGACGGGTGCCCAGGTGGCTGTGGTAATCGACCCCGAAAAAAACGTCCAGCATGCAGTCCTGCTGAGATGCGATCCCGAAGAATCCGCCCATTTCATTCTCTCCTGTTCATTAAAAAAGCTGTTGCTTCTGTCTGTCTCCGCAGATCCGGGAGGGGGAAAGCTTCCCCCTCCCGGATTTCAATCAAGCAAAAAACAGCTTGCTCAGCGTCATGGGATCGATGTACTTGCCGTCCTTGTATACGCGCATGTTGCCCGAAGCGATCTCGTCGATCAGCATGACGCTGCCGTCGGCGTCATAGCCGAACTCGAACTTGATGTCGTACAGCTCCATGCCCTTTTCCTTCATGTCGTCCGCCACGATCTTGGTAATCTTCTGGGTCATGGCCTTGATGTCGTCATACTGCTTGCCGGTCATCACCTTGAGGTCGATCAGGCCGTCCCGGGTAACCAGCGGGTCGCCCTTGGCGTCGTTTTTGAAGGTGGTTTCCACGTAGGCGGGCAGGTCCGCGCCTTCCTCGATATAATCGCTGTAGCGGCGGTAGAAGCTGCCGACGGCCTTGTAGCGGCAGATCACTTCCAAGCCCTTGCCGAAGACCTTGGCGGGCTTGACCTCCATGGTGGTCTTGTCCAGGTCGGCGCTGACGAAGTGGGTGGCGATGCCCGCGGCGTTGATCTTCTCAAAGAAATAGATGCTCATGCGCAGGTTCACGTCGCCCACGCCCTCGATGGTCAGGCCGATGCTGTTTTCGCCCGGATCGAACACGCCGTCCTTGCCGGTGCAGTCGTCCTTGAAGAGCAGTTCATAGTTGCCGTTGGGCAGAGCGTAGACGTTCTTGGTTTTTCCGGTGTAAACAAGCTGCTTTTCCATAGCTTCCCGTCTCCTTTGATCTGTGTCGTTGGGCTTTCAGAGTCTTTCCATGATGCCAGCGTCTTTTTCAAGTACCTTTTCCGCGTCTTTGATCCGTTTGTCGTCCAGCTTTTCCGCCAGGGCTTCGTCTTCCACCGCCAGGATCTGGGCGGCGAGCAGGGCGGCGTTCGTGCCGCCGTTGACCGCCACGGCGGCCACGGGGATGCCGGAGGGCATCTGCACCGTGCTCAAAAGGGCGTCCAGCCCGTCCATGCACGGCCCCATGCAGGGGATGCCGATGACGGGCAGGGTGGTGTTCGCCGCGACCGCGCCGGCCAGATGGGCGGCCATGCCCGCGGCGGCGATGATCACGCCGAAGCCGTTCTTCCGGGCGTTCAGGGCGAAATCTCGGGCCTGAACAGGCGTGCGGTGGGCGGAAAAGACGTGCGCCTCATAGGGGATGCCGAGGGCATTGAGCTGGTCCGCCGTTTTCCTGACCACCGGCAGATCGCTGTCGCTGCCCATGACGATGCCGACTTTCTTCATACGGTTTCCTCCTTCGCGTTCCGGAAAACAGCCGCGCTGGGCCGTTGCTCCGGCTGGAACAGGCATCATTTTATCGTAAAAGGCGAACATTGTCAACATTATTTCTTTAAATGTTCCGGAAAAATTGAAAAAACACGAACGTTCGTCTTTTTTAACGTTCGTGTTTATTGGCATTTCCTTTCCCGGATTTTACAGGACGGCCGCTTTGGTCTCGCAGTACAGGCAGCGGTATTCCTTTTTCGTCCGGTCGGAAAGGCGGAAAACCTGCGAAAGTTCCTGCTCGCAGCTGGTGATGCACCTGGGATTTTTGCAGCGGATCACGTTGACCAGGGTTTCCGGCATGTCGATCTGCTTTTTTTCGACCAGCACGCCGTTTCGGATGACGTTCACCGTCGCGCCGGGGTCCACATAGCCGATGACATCAAAATTGACCTCGATCTCCGCGTCGATTTTGATGATGTCCTTTCGGCCCAGCTTGGCGGAGGCGACGTTGGTCAGCATGGCCACCGGCACGTCCGTATTTTCCAGACCCAGCAGCTGATACAGCTTCCGCCCGCAGCCCGCGGTGATGTGATCGATCACGATTCCGTCCCGGATGGAGTCCACGTTCATAATCTTCCCGCCTCCTTGAGCAGCATCAGGATCAGCGCCATGCGCATGTACTTGCCGTTGAGGACCTGTTTAAAATAGCAGGCCCGGGGATCCTCGTCCACGGCGACGCTGATTTCGTTCACCCGGGGCAGGGGGTGCATGACGCACAGGTCCGCCCGGCCCTTTTTCATCTTTTCCGGCGTGAGGATATAGCTGTCCTTGAGACGCAGATAATCCTCCTCGTTGAAAAAGCGCTCCCGCTGGACGCGGGTCATGTACAGGATGTCCAGATCCCCGATCACCTGCTCCAGGTCCGTGGTCTGGATATAGGGGATGTTCTTTCGTTTCAGGCAGTCGTTTTTCACATAGCTGGGCAGCTTCAGCTCCTCCGGGCTGATCAGCACGAAGCGCAGGCCCTCGTAGCGGCTCATGGCGGTGATCAGGCTGTGTACGGTGCGGCCGAATTTAAGGTCTCCGCAAAGGCCCACGGTCAGCCCGTCCAGCCGGCCCTTTTCCCGGCGGATGGTCAGCAGGTCCGCCAGGGTCTGGGTGGGGTGGCAGTGGCCGCCGTCCCCCGCGTTGATCACCGGGACGGAGGCGTTCCGGGCGGCCACCAGGGCGGCGCCCTCCTTGGGGTGGCGCATGGCGATGATGTCCGCGTAGCAGGACACAGTCTTGGCCGTATCCGCCACGCTTTCCCCCTTGGCGGCGGAGCTGGTGCCCGCACCGGTCACGCTCAGCACGTTGCCGCCCAACTCGTACATGGCCGCCTCAAAGCTCAGGCGGGTGCGGGTGCTGGGTTCAAAAAAGAGGGTCGCCAGCTTTTTGCCGCGGCAGCATTCGCTGTACGCCGCCGGACGGGCGATGATGTCCTCCGCTGTGTCCATCAGCTGCTGGAGTTCCTGAAGGCTCAGGTCCGGCACATCAATGACGCTTCTCATCTGTCCTGTTTCCTCCCTGCTTCCTTATTCCCGCCAGGATTCGTCCGAGGGGTTGTCTCGAAAGCGCAGGAGGCGGCGCACGTCCTCCGGACGGATGTATCCCTGATCCGCCGCTTCCTGGGCGATCACGTCAAAATTGGTCAGCGAAACGTTGCGCACCTCTGCCGCCGCCAGGCGCTCGACGCCCTTTTTCATCCCGTAGGTAAAGATGCTCACAATGCCCAGCACCTGGGCCCCGGCCTGCCGGAGCACGTCCACCACCTCCAGGACGCTGCCGCCGGTGGAGATCAGGTCCTCCACCACGACCACCTTCTGGCCGGGCTCCAGCCGGCCCTCGATCTGGTTCTGCCGGCCGTGGTCCTTGGCCCCGCTGCGCACATAGCCCATGGGCAGGTCCATCAGGTGGGCGGTGATGGCGGCGTGGGCGATCCCGGCGGTGCTGGTGCCCATCAGGACCTCCGCCTCCGGGTACTCCTCCCGGATGGTCCGGGCGATGGCCTCCTCCACGTGGGTGCGGACCTCAGGCGCCGTCAGCGTCAGACGGTTGTCGCAGTACACGGGGCTCTTGATGCCGCTGGCCCAGGTGAAGGGCTCGTCGGGCCTGAAAAAGACCGCCTGGATTTTGAGCAGGTCGTCGGCGATCAGACGGCTGGTTTCTTCTCTGGTCATGATGAATCCTTTCTCCGGGGCAAAGGGCCCGGACGTATGTAGATGGGGAGTTCAGCCGACAAATTCCCTCAGGCAGCGCTCGTAGGCTGCCACCGGGTCCGCCGCGGCGGTGATGGGACGGCCCACGACGATATAGTCGCTGCCGGCCTTTTTTGCCTCCGCCGGGGTCATGACGCGCTTTTGGTCGCCCCGGTCCCCGTCGGCAAAGCGCACGCCGGGGGTCACCGTCAGAAAGTCCGCCCCGCAGGCCTCGTGCACCCGAGCTGCTTCCAGGGGGCTGCAGACCACGCCGTCCAGCCCGGCCTTCCGGGCATTCTGGGCATAGTGCAGGACCACCTGCTCCATGGGCCTTTCAATCAGCAGCTCGTTTTCCAGGGCCTGCTGGTCCGTGCTGGTCAGCTGGGTCACGGCGATCAGCAGGGGCCGGGTGCCGTCGGGCCGGGTCAGGCCTTCCCTGGCCGCCTCCATCATGCCGATGGTGCCCGCCGCGTGCAGGTTCACGATGTCCGCCCCAAGGTCCCGAAGCACCGACATCGCCTTTTTCACGGTGTTGGGAATATCGTGCAGCTTCAGATCCAGGAAGATCTGATGCCCCCGGTCCTTGATGGTGCGCACGATGTCCGGCCCGGCGCCGTAAAACAGCTCCATGCCGATTTTGACAAAGGGCTTCCTGCCGGTAAACTGGTCCAGGAAGGAAAGGGTCGTTTCCCTGTCCGGGAAATCGCAGGCGATGATGACGTCTCTGCCCATCTCAGTGTCCTCCTTTAAGCTCGCTGACGCTCTCGATGTGATACCTGTCCATGGCGAAAGGCAGGTCCTGTATGATTTTCTTGCAGGCGAAGGGGTCCGTCAGGTTTGCCGCGCCGACCTCCACCGCGCAGGCGCCGGCCATCAGCATTTCCAGCACGTCCTCCGCGGTCGTGACCCCGCCCATGCCGACCACCGGGATGCTCACCGCCCGGCTCACCTGGTATACCATGCGCAGGGCTACCGGGAACACCGCCGGCCCGCTGACCCCGCCCATCACGTTGGCCAGGATGGGCTTTCTTTTTTTCAGGTCGATGCGCATCCCCTGCAGGGTGTTGATCAGGCTCAGGCCGTCCGCCCCGGCCTCTTCGCAGGCCCTGGCGATGGCGGTAATGTCCGTCACGTTCGGGCTCAGCTTCATGAGTACGGGCTTTTTCGTCACCTGCTTGACCGCCCGGGTCACCTCCGCCGCCAGGGCGGGGTCGGTGCCGAAGCTCATCCCGCCGCCGTGCACGTTCGGGCAGCTGATGTTGACCTCCAGCCAGCCCACCTGTTCCTCTTTGTCCAGCCTTTCGCAGGTGTAGGCGTAGTCCTCCACGCTGAAGCCGCTCACGTTGGCCATGACCTTTTTGTGAAACACCTGTCTGAGCGCGGGCAGCTCCTCTTCAATCACCCGGTCCACGCCCGGGTTTTGAAGACCCACCGCGTTGATCATGCCCGCCGGACATTCCGCGATGCGGGGGGTGGGGTTCCCAAAGCGGGGCTCCCGGGTCGTTCCCTTAAAGCTGAAGGTGCCCAGGCAGTTGATGTCGTACCAGCGGGCAAATTCCCAGCCGTAGCCAAAGGTGCCGCTGGCGGGGATCACCGGGTTGTCCAGTTCGATCCCGCAGAGGGTCGTGCTCAGTCTGCCCACAGGATCTCCTCCTTTTCAAAGACCGGGCCTTCCCTGCAGATGCGCCTGGGGCCGGAGGCGGTCTGGATGCTGCAGCCCATGCAGGCCCCAAAGCCGCAGCCCATCCTCTCCTCCAGGCTGAACTGGCCGGAGGTTTTCACGGATCTGTGCACCGCCCGGAGCATGGGCTCCGGCCCGCAGGCGTACACATAGCTGTATTCTTCCGGCAGAACGTCGGTGACGAAGCCCTTTTCCCCGTAGCTGCCGTCCGCCGTGGCGACGTGGACCCGGCAGGAAAGGGCGCGGAATGCCTCTTCTGCAAAGACCTCCTCCCGGGTGTTAAAGCCGAGGATGGCCGTCACCTCCCTGCCCTGTTCTTTGAGCCGTCTGGCCAGCAGGTACATCGGCGGGACGCCAGCGCCGCCGCCCAGCAGCAGGGGCCTTTCCCCCGCCTTGCTCAGGTCGTACCCGTTGCCCAGGCCCGTCAGCGTATCGAGCTTTTCCCCCGGCTTCATTTGGGCCAGCTGCTCCGTGCCGTGGCCCACGGTTTTGTACACCACGGTCACGCGGTCCTCTTCCCAGTCGTACACGGAGATGGGGCGGCGCAGGAAGCGGCCGGGCAAAAGGAGGTTGATAAACTGTCCGGGCCTTTGCTCCTCCATCCCCTTGCCGAACAGGCGGAGCCGGTATACGTTCGGCGCCAGGGGCTTGTTTTCCTCAATGGTCAGAATCATCTGCTGCATGGGTCCGCTCCTCACGCGTCGATGGTCGAAATGGTCAGCGTCGTTTCCTCCAGCACGTCCAGCAGCACCCGCACCGTGTCCAGGCTGGTAAAGATGGTGGCGTTGTTTTCCGTAGCGCAGCGGCGCATCTGGAGGCCGTCGCTCATGGAGTCGGTCTCGCCGATCTCTCGGGTGTTGATGATGTAGGCCACGTGACCGGCGCGGATGTTGTCCAGGATCTCCGAGCTGCCCTGACTGATCTTCTTCATGGCGTGGGTGCGGATGCCATGGGCTTTGAGGAAGCGGGCGGTGCCCGAGGTCGCCTGGATGTTAAAGCCCAGGTTATAGAACCTCCGGATCAGCTCCAGGGCCTCGTCCTTGTCGCGGTCCGCGATGGTCGCCAGCACCGTGCCGTAGTTTTTGAGCTTCGTGCCCGCCGCCTGCAGGGCCTTGTACAGGGCGCGGTTCAGCTTGTCGTCATAGCCGATGGCCTCGCCCGTGGACTTCATCTCCGGGCTCAGGTAGGCGTCCAGGCCCTTGATCTTGTTGAAGCTGAACACGGGTACTTTGACGTAGTAGCGCTTTTTTTCCTCGGGATAAAGGTCAAAATAGCCCTGCTCCTTGAGGCTCTTTCCCAGGATGACCTCGGTGGCGATGTCCGCCAGGGAGTAGCCCGTGGCCTTGCTCAGGAAGGGCACGGTGCGGCTGGAGCGCGGGTTGACCTCGATGACGAACACGTTCTCCTGTTCGTCCACGATGAACTGGATGTTGTACAGGCCCACGATGCCGATGCCCAGGCCCAGCTTTTTGGCGTACTGCAGGATGATGCCCTTCACCCGGTTGCTGATGCTGAAGGCGGGATAGACGGAGATGCTGTCGCCGCTGTGGATGCCGGTGCGCTCCACCAGCTCCATGATGCCCGGCACGAAGACGTCCCGGCCGTCGCAGATGGCGTCCACCTCGACTTCCTTGCCGCGGATGTATTTGTCTACCAGCACGGGCTTGTCCGCATCGATCTCCACCGCCGTTTTCAGGTAGTGGCGCAGCTGCTCCTCGCTGCCGACGATTTCCATGGCCCGGCCGCCCAGCACGAAGCTGGGGCGCACCAGCACCGGATAGCCGATCTCCGCCGCGGCGGCCACGCCGTCCTCGATGCGGGTCACCGCCCGGCCCTGGGGCTGGGGAATGTTCAGGCTGACCAGGATCTTTTCAAAGGCGTCCCGGTTCTCCGCCCGCTCGATGGCCGCGCAGTCCGTGCCGATGATCCTGACGCCGCGCTCCATCAGAGGCTGGGCCAGGTTGATGGCCGTCTGTCCGCCCAGGGAGGCGATGACGCCCTCGGGCTTTTCAAAGTCGATGATGGCCATCACATCTTCCGGGGTCAGGGGCTCAAAGTAGAGCTTGTCCGCGGTGGTATAGTCGGTGGAAACGGTCTCGGGGTTGTTGTTGATGATGATGGCCTCGTAGCCAGCCCGGCGGATGGTCTGCACCGCGTGTACGGTGCTGTAGTCGAACTCGACGCCCTGGCCGATGCGGATGGGACCGGCCCCCAGCACCACGATTTTCTTTTTATCCGTCAGGATGGAATCGTTCTGTCCGCTGTAGCTGGAGTACAGGTAGGCGATGTATTTGCCCGTGTGCAGGGTGTCCACCATGCGGAACACCGGGACGATGCCGTTCGCCTTGCGCAGGGCGTACACTTCCGTATCCTTCTGCCCCCACAGCCGGCCAATCTCTTCGTCCCCAAAGCCCATGACCTTCGCTTCCCGCAGGACGGAAACGTCCCCCGGGGCGGCGCGCAGGCGCTTTTCCATCTGGGTGATTTTGAGGAGGCTGTTTAAAAACAGCTCCGTGATCATCGTCTTTTCATGCAGGGTTTCGATGCTCTCGCCCCGGCGCAGCAGCTCCGTCACCGCGTAGAGGGTGTCGGCCCTGAATTCCGTCACGTACTGGAGGAGTTCTTCGGTCGGCAGGCGGTCGAACTTCGCCTGGTGCAGGTGGCACACGCCGGTCTCCAGGCTGCGCACGCTCTTGAGCATGCACTCCTCCAGCGTGCTGCCGATGCCCATGACCTCGCCGGTCGCCTTCATCTGGGTGCCTAGCTGGTTGCTGGCGGAGGTGAACTTGTCAAAGGGGAAACGCGGGAACTTCGCCACGATATAATTCAGGCTCGGCTCCATCGCGGCGTTGCCGCCCGCCACGGGGATCTCCTCCAGCGTCATGCCCATGGCAACCTTGGCGGTGACCCGGGCGATGGGATAGCCGCTGGCCTTGCTGGCCAGGGCGGAGGACCGGCTGACGCGGGGGTTGACCTCGATCAGGTAATATTTGCTGGAGCAGGGATCCAGGGCGAACTGCACGTTGCAGCCACCTTCGATTTTCAGCTCCCGGATGATGCGGATCGCGCTGTCGTTGAGCATCTTGAGGTCGTGGTCGCTCAGGCTCAGGATGGGTGCCACCACCACGCTGTCGCCGGTATGGACACCCACCGGGTCCACGTTTTCCATGCCGCAGACGGTGATGGCGTGGTCGGCGCTGTCCCGCATGACCTCGAACTCGATTTCCTTGTAGCCGCGTACGCTCTTTTCCACCAGCACCTGATGGACAGGGCTCAGGCGGAAGGCGTTGGTGCCGATCTCGACCAGCTCTTCCTCGTTGTTGGCAAAGCCGCCGCCGGTGCCCCCCAGGGTGAAGGCCGGGCGCAGCACCACCGGATAGCCGATCTCCAGAGCGGCCTTCTTCGCCTGCTCCAGGTCATAGGTGATCTCGCTGGGGATGACCGGCTCGCCGATGCTCTCGCACATTTCCTTGAACAGCTCCCGGTCCTCGGCCCGCTCGATGCTCTGGCTGGGGGTGCCCAGCAGCTCTACCCCGCATTCCCGGAGCACGCCCTTTTTTTCCAGCTGCACGGCCAGGTTCAGGCCGGTCTGCCCGCCGATGCCCGGCACGATGGCATCCGGCCGCTCGTAGCGGAGGATCTTGGCGATGTACTCCAGCGTCAGCGGCTCCATATAGACCTTGTCCGCGATGGAGGTATCCGTCATGATGGTGGCGGGGTTGGAGTTGCACAGGACCACCTCGTAGCCCTCCTCCTTGAGGGCCAGGCAGGCCTGGGTGCCGGCGTAGTCAAACTCCGCCGCCTGCCCGATCACGATCGGGCCGCTGCCGATGATGAGTACCTTTTTGATGTCAGTCCGCTTTGCCATACCGTTCGTCCTCCTCCTGATAGACCGTCCTGCCGTGATGCGACGTTTTGAGGCAGCGCCCGTACACCTTCCGCCCAGCGAAAGGCGTCGCCCTGCCCTTGGAAAGAAACTCCTCCGGATCGACGGTGTACGCCGCGTCCAGGTTCCACACAGAATAATCCCCTTCATGAAGCGGGATGTTAAAGCGCTTTCTCGGCGCTTCCCCCATCAGCCGGACCAGCTTGTCCAGCGTCATGATCCCCGGCCGGACGAGCCCGGTGTACAGAGCCGGGAACGCACATTCGAGGCCTACGATTCCAAACGCCGAGCCCGCCAGGCCGCGGCTCTTTTCCTCGGCGCTGTGGGGGGCGTGATCCGTGGCGATCATGTCGATGGTGCCGTCCAGCAGGCCGGCGACCAGGGCTTCCCGGTCCTCCCGCCCGCGGATGGGCGGGTTCATGCGGAAGCGCCCGTCCTCCTGAAGGTCCCCTTCGTCCAGCAACAGGTAATGGGGGCCGGTTTCGCAGCTCACGTTGACCCCCTCCCGCTTGGCCCTTCGGATCAGCTCCACGCTTTCCTTGCAGCTGATGTGGCAGACGTGATAGGCGCAGCCCGTCTCCTTTGCCAGCCGGAGGTCCCGGGCGATGGGGCCCCATTCGCTCTCTGAGCAGATGCCTTTGTGGCCGTGGGTCCTCGCGTATTCCCCGTCGTGGATGTAGCCGTCCCGGACCAGGGAATCGTCCTCGCAGTGGGCGGCGATGATCTTCCCAAGGGCCCGGCACCGCTCCATCAGGGACCGCATCATGCTCTCGCTCTGCACGCCTTTTCCGTCGTCGCTGAAGGCGATCACCCTGGGAGCCAGGGCCTCCAGGTCCGCCGCCTCCTGCCCGCGCTCGCCTTTGGTCAGGGCGGCGTATGGGTAGAGGTCGACCAGATCCCCGGCCGCCCGGATCAGCCTTTCCTCTTCCTCCAGGTGTTCGACGCTGTCCGGCACGGGGTTCAGGTTGGGCATGGCGCAGACCGCCGTATACCCGCCCCGCGCTGCCGCCATGCTGCCGGTCAGCATGGTTTCCTTATAAGAAAACCCGGGCTCTCTGAAATGCACATGCACGTCACAGAAACCGGGAAATACAGCATATCCTTCTTTTGTACGGGCAAGCTGCCCGTCCTGCCCCATAAACACAGGCCTCACATTCGCGTTCAAAGACATCCCGCACGCTCCTTCCGGTACCGCCCGGATACAAACAAAAGCCCCGCCGCAGAGAGGGCAGGGGCTCGGAATGCATGAAATACGCCCGGAGAGTTTCTCTCCCCCGGCTCCGCCGCGGCGGATCAGCTTCCGAATCTTGCCGACATCTCTGTATCGACTTAAAGACCGGTACCTATGTATTAATATCATGTTGTCCGCCGCTTGTCAAGCGGGCAGAATTGGGAAAAAGTGAACCATCCCCGAAAGCCGCGGATTTTGCCTTGAAAGACCAGGGCTGGTTCAGGTTTCTTTGAGGTCCAGAATCTCCGAAAGAGCAGCGCCGAACGCGTCCTGATAGGCGGCCTGCTCCTCAGCATTGACCGGCGGGCGGCTGATTTTTTCCGCCCCGATCCAGCGAAGCTGTCCGGCCGCTTTTTCCGTCTTCACGGCCACCTGGGTGTATTCCGGACCGATCATGAGCAGCTTTAAAGCGTCCTCCATGCGCAGGAAGCCGCTGGTGATGATCCCCATGGTGTCAAAGATGGTGTCGTTGGCGATGGGGCCCACGATCACGTCGTGCGTCCTCAGATCCTTTCCCCGGCGATTATGGAAAATGTACTCCACCCATTCGACGGACCGGCTGAAACGGAACAGATCCAGGTCCCCTTCCTCCAGCTCGTACTCGTTGACCACCGCGTTTTCCCGCGCCCAGCGGTAGGCAAAGTCCCGGTCGGGAGTCAGATAAAACCCAGGGCCAAAGTCCGCGTTCCTGCGGCCCATGGTGATATTGGGCGTTTTGATTTCCCTGTCTCCAGTGTGATACAGCCTCATGGCATCCGCTCCCCCCGTCTTTCCAGGTTTTCCCTATCTCCTTCAATATAACACAGGGCGGCAGAACGCCGCAACGGTTTCCCTCCTTTCAAACAGAAAGAAAACTTTCAAACAGGGCTTGACTCTCACACTATGGCAGGGATTAGAATGATATCGAGCTCAGAAATACCGTCCATGGAGGGTACCGTACATGCTGAAAATCGGAGATTTTTCAAAACTATCCAGAGTAAGCGTCAGAATGCTTCGCCACTACGACGACATCGGCCTGCTCAAACCCGCTCAGACCGACGCCTTCACCGGCTACCGGTATTACCGGGAAGAGCAGCTCCTCGTCATCGGGCGGATCACCGCCCTCAAGGATATGGGTTTTTCCCTGGCGGACATCGTCCGGATCCTGGAAATCTACGAAGACCGGGATCAGCTGGACGCGTTCCTCCAGACCCGGGAAGAAGAGCTGACCAGACTGTCAAAGGAAACGGAGTACAGGCTGACGCTTCTTGAAACAGCCAGAAACCGGCTGAGAAAGGAGCAGCATATGAATTATGACGTGACCGTCCGGACCATTCCCGAAAGATACGCCGCCACCGTGCGGATGGTCGTCCCCCGCTACGAGGACGAGGGCATGCTCTGGGCCATGATGGCCGAATGTAAAACGCCGCTGGTCCCGGCAGAGCCCTGCCTGGCCGCGGCCACCTTCCTGGACCAGGAATATAAAGAAGAGAATGTGGAAATCATGGTCTCCATGACCGTCCGGGGGAGCTACGAGGATACGGAACACGTGAAGTTTAAGACCCTTCCGGCGGTCAAGGTAGCCAGCTGCGTGATCAAGGGCAGCTATGCCCAGATGGGCGCCGCGACCGCCGCCGTGGCGTCCTGGATCAGCGGGAACGGTTATCAGATCGCCGGCCCCATGTTCAACATTTACCACGTCAGCCCCCACGAAACCCAGAACCCGGACGAATATGTGACGGAGCTTTGCTTTCCGATTGAGTAAACTTGAAAGGGGTCGCTGCAGAAAATCAGCTGCAGCGGCCCCCGTTTCATTTTGACGTCCCTGCCCTGATGATTAGGGCAGATGATATGGTGGTTTTTTCCTGTTGCTTCATGTCATCGTTTTTTGATTGCGCCGGGCAGCATTCGCTCCTCCACCGCTCTCAGTATTGGACGCGTGGCTTCGGGAGCAATCTTTAAAACCGGTATCAGAAGAGGCGCCTGATTTTTGTCATCAGGCCGTCCGCAGTTTCTGCAATCGAGGTGCAGCCGACGATCCCGCCGTAGACAGCGCCGCCTACCGCGCCGACCGCAATTCCGACTTGCATTCCTGTCAGAGCGCCGGGGACACCGGCGACAGCCCCGCCGACGGCGGTGCCGACACCCATACCCGCAAGTGCTCCCATGCCAAAGCCGACTTCTGCTCCGGTAGGCCTGCAATGGCAAGACATTGATCCTGAAGCCAGTGTGATCCATATTCGTCGCAATGTTACCCATGCCGGAGGAAATGCTCCGATTGTCGGCACACCGAAAACCAAAAGCGGCGTCCGAGATGTGCCGTATGATCCGGCCATCCGCATACTCATTAATCCGACAGGTCAACAGCCCAACGCCTTCATCTGTGCAGGTGCTTCTCCAACCGAACCAATGACAATGACCATGTACAATAATACCTGGCGACGCATTCTGAAAGCAATTCCCGCTCTTGCCAATTATTCTGCGCACAGTTTTCGTCATACTTACGCTACGCTGCTGAGCGAATACACGGACGCAACCCCGAAAACCATACAAGCTGTGGCTGGTCACAGCGATATCCGCACTACAATGGCAATATATGAGCATGCCTGCCCTGAAAGAATTACCAAAGCAACTGCTGATATGCACGCTCTTCTGTTCCAATAATGTGACTGAAATGTTCCATAGCATGAGAGAACAAATGCCCTTGTCATATCAGGGCTTTTCGAAGCGTTTTAGCCATCTGTTTTTCACCAAAATGTGACTAAATCAGCCGTTTTCCATCAAAATTACCCGAAGCAAAAGAAAAAACCCTTGATTTCTCAAGGGTTTCTCTTCCATGGAGCATAGGAGACTCGAACTCCTGACCCCCACACTGCCAGTGTGGTGCGCTACCAACTGCGCTAATGCCCCGTTCGGCAACGTTGATAATATATCACATTTATGGATTTCTGTCAACTGAAATTTTTGCAGTTTTTCATATTTTTTGATCGGTTTTTTAAAGCCACATACAAAGCGGCAAAGCTCCCTTTGTCCGGCGCCGGGCAGGGCGGTGCCGGACGAAGGCCTTGGAGGGTCAGCCGTTTTCTGTTTGTTCCCTCTTTCCGCATTCCCCCAGTGCTTCCGGCAGGAAGGAAAGAATGTCTCCCGTCAGAGCGCCGCGGGAGCCGTAGACGGCCTCCGCCCGTCTTCCGCACAGGGAGAGCAGCAGCGATGAAAGAGCCGCGGTTTCCGGGATTTGGAGGGGCATGCCCCGGGCTACGCGTTCCGCCAGGAAGGCGGCCGTCATGCCGCAGAGGGCGTCTCCGCTCCCGCCCTTGGCCAGGGCCGGGGCGGTCAGGGCGTTCAGATAGCCCTTGGCGCCGTCCGTCGAAAGCGATACGCTGCTTTTGAGCAGGACGTTCGCCCCATAGGCTTCGGCGATCCGCCGGGCGCTGCCGGGAAGGTCCTGAAGCACCGCGCCCGTATCCGTGTAAAGCAGGCGGGCGGCTTCCCCGACATGCGGGGTCAAGAGCGTATGTTCCGGCAGCGGGAAGGGCTTTTGTGCCAGCAGGTTCAGCGCGTCCGCGTCCAGCACGGCGGGGCCGGTTTCCATTTGAAGCAGGGCAATCAGGTTTTCCCTGACCCACGCTTCGGTACCCAAGCCGCAGCCGGCCGCCAGCACGTCATGGGCGGGAGGACGGCGGACCGCCTGACGGATGGGCACACACATGGCGTTGGGCGCCAGCGTCTGGAGGATGGGGATCAGCTCCTCTCCACAGGCGACGGTCACCAGCCCAGCCCCTGCCCGGAGGGCGGCCTGGGCGGCCATGGCCGCCGCCCCCGCCATGCCGATACTGCCGGCGTACAGCAGGACACGCCCGGCGTTGCCCTTGTGCATCCCCCTCTCCCGCGTTGGCAGGAGGGCGGGAATATCCCTTTTTTCCAGCAAAAACAGGTCCGTCTGAGGTTCTGCGTCCGGCAGCTGAATCGGGCAGTCCGCCAATTCTCCGCAGAGGGCGCGGTCCGGCCCCGTCAAAAGGCCCGCTTTCGGGAAGCCCAGCATGAGCGTCCAGTCCGCCCGGACGCAGAGGGGCGCGCCCTCCGCGTCCCGGGCAGCCGTTCCCCTGGCCCCGTCCATGCCGGACGGGATGTCCACAGAAAAAACAGTTCCGAAACGGCCCCCGCGGATGGCCCGGATCCAACCGTCGAAGGGCGGCTCGGGCGTACCGTGAAAGCCGGTGCCGAAGATGGCGTCGACACAGAAATCAAACGAAAGCTCCGGCGGCAGTTCCTGAAGGACGGGCACCTTAAGCGCCGTCAGACAGCCCAGGTTTTCCCGGGCCTCGGCCGTTTTCGGCGGGACGGGGAGGAACACTTTTACCTTGAGGCCGTCCTTTTGAAACAGCCGGGCTAGCGCCAGCCCGTCTCCCCCGTTGTTGCCGCTGCCGCAGAAAATCGCGGCGGTCCGGGCGTTTTCCGGAATCCGCAGGCGGATCTGCCGGTGCAATTCCCGGGCGGCGTCCTCCATCAGCAGCAGCGGGGACAGCCCGCGGGCAAAGGCTTCCTGTTCAAAGGCCCGCATCTGAGCGGGAGAAAGCACGGGGCGCATCAGCATCCCTCCAGTACGCACAGGGCGGCGGCCATGCCGCCGTCATGGGTGATCGAAAGAAAAGCGCTGTCCGCCTGGAGGGCGGCGAGCTGCTTTTTCATTTCTTCGCCCGGCAGATAAAACGGCGCGCCCTTTTCATCATGGGATACGCGGATCTCGCAGAGGTTCAGATGGGTGATACCGGTACCGGCGGCCTTCAAAAAGGCCTCCTTGGCGGCGTACAGTCCCGCGGCGGTCTGGCCGCCGGTGCTCCCCTTGGAGAGGATGTACGCCTGCTCTTCCGATGAAAAAACCCTGCTCAAAAAATGCGGATGGGTGATTGCCTCCTCCATCCGCCTGATTTCGCACAGATCCAGCCCGATTCCCCGGATCATCGGGCGGAAAGCACCGCGTTGACAATGGCTCTGGCGGTGACTTCCGCGGCAGCCGCGCAGAGCTTGAGGAAATTGACCTCCCGGTCCATCTGACCGGTGGCCAGGGCGAAGATGGTATCCCCGTCCATCTGGGTATGCACGGGACGGATGGTGCGGGCCAGCCCGTCGTGGGCGACATCCGCCAGACGGTTGGCCTGCTCTTTGGTGAGCCGCGCGTCCGTCGCCACCACGCCGATGGTGGTGTTGCTGCCCGGAGCGGGGATGCGCACCTGCTGGGGCGCCGGAGCGTTGCCCCACAGCAGATTTTCAGAGGAAATGGCCGTCCCGTCCGGCATATGGGCAGAGCCGATCAGTTCTCCCGTGCGGGGGTCGTATACGTCGCCCACGGCGTTGACGGCCACCACAGCGCCCACCGTCACGCCCTCCTGCAGGGTAATGGAGGCGCTGCCGATCCCGCTGTCCTGCGGGACGCTGCCCGGCACCAGCTTGCCTACCGTGCAGCCGGTCCCGGCCCCAAAGCGGCCCTGCTGAAAGCCCTTGCGGGCGGCCATGCAGGCCGCCCGGCCCATGGCGGCGTCGGGGCGGATCTTGCTGTCCCCCACGGAAAGGTCGTACAGCACCGCCGCCGGGACGATCGGGACCACCGTGTCCCCCATGTCCAGGCCGATGCCATTGTGCTCCAGATAGCGCATGACGCCGCCGGCCGCGTCCAGCCCGTAGGCGCTGCCCCCGGCCAGAACGACCGCGTTGACCTTTTCCACCAGGTTGCCCGGGCGGAGCAGGTCCGTTTCCCTTGTGCCGGGCGCCGCGCCGCGCACAGAGCAGCCGCCGACGGCGCCGTCCTTTTTGCAAAGCACCACGGTCACGCCGGTGCGGGCGGTTTCGCTTTCAGCCTGCCCGACACGGATCCCGTGGACCCTGGTAATATCTCCTGAATACAGCATATAATCACCTTCTCATCCAATCAGCGGAAATGTTCATCCAGCCAGACCGTCAGCTCGTGGAGCACCTCGTCCCGGTTCGTTTCGTTGAACAGCTCATGGCGCGCCCCGTCATACAGGTGGACGGATACATCCGTCAGCCCCGCCTGGCGGAACTGGGCGGCCACCTCCAGGACGCCCTTGCCCATCTGCCCCACCGGGTCCCGGTCGCCGGACATAAAGTAAACCGGCAGTTTCACCGGCATGGCGTTCAGGCGCTCCAGCTTCGTCAGCGCCCTCAGGCCCTCAAAGAAATCCCGGAAGGCGCGGCCGGTAAACGTGAAGCCGCAGTAGGGGTCGGCGATGTAGCGGTCCACCTCGGCCTTGTCCCGGCTGAGCCAGTCAAAGGGGGTCCTGGCCGGAGTAAATGCCTTGTTGTTCCCCGAAAAGGCCATCTTGTCCACAAAGGGCGCGGGCTTTTTCGGGCTGGCCACGCCGGCCACCAGGGCCCCGGCAGAGCATACGGGCGCGGGATACCAGCCCGTGCCGGACAGGATCAGCCCGCCCAGCGCGTCGCCGTAGCGCAGCACATATTCCCTGGCCAGGAAGGAGCCCATGGAGTGGCCCAAAAGCACCACAGGGATCCCCGGAAACTGCTTCTTGATCATCTGGGTGACGGCATAACCGTCCTCCATGATGTTGATCCAGCCGTCCTTATCGTAGAAATAGCCGAGCTTTTCCTGTGGCGTTTCGGGCCCATGTCCCTGATGGTTGTGGCCGACGACGGCATACCCCCGCCGGGCCAGCTCCGTCGCGGGCCGGTCGTAGCGGGCGATATGCTCCGCCATCCCATGGAAGATCTGAATAACGGCCCGGGGCCGCCCGGCCGGCAGCCAGACAGAAGCCTGAATATCGTCCCGATGCGGGGATTGAACATTCCATACGGCAGAAACAGCCATGGCTTTTCTCCTTGGTTAGGGATTGGGGACTAGGAATTAGGCAATAGGCATTAGGCAGAATGTGAAATGTGAAATGAGGAGTGAGGAGTTGAAATTGGTCTGATGAAAGGACGTGGGAGGAAACGGGAATTACGCATTACGAATTACGCATTCGCTATCTACCTCCTACCTTCTCCCTCCTACTTCCTCCCTTTTCTCAAATCTGGTATAGCCCAATCTTCTTATAGACCTTTCGCAGTGTGCGGAAGGCGATGGCGTGGGCCTTTTCGGCGTTGGTCTTGAGGATGGCGTTCAGATAGTCCTTGTCCTTGATGATTTCCTGATAGCGGGCTTGAATCGGGGCCAGGGCCTCGACCACGGCCTGGGCGGTGGCTTCCTTGAGGGCCCCGTAACCAAGGCCGCTCAGGGCGGAGGCCTCTTCCTCCGGAGTGGTGCCCTTGACGGCGGCCAGGATGCTCAGAAGGTTGGAAACCCCGGGCTTGTTTTCCGGGTCATAGCGGATCTCCGCCTCGGAGTCCGTGACGGCGCGCTTAAACTTGCGGCGGATGGCGTCCGGGGCGTCCAGGACGGCCACATAGCTGTCCTCCGCGTCGGACTTGCTCATCTTGCGGGTGGGATCGGAAAGGCTCATGATCCTGGCGGAGGTCTTGGGGATATAGGGCTCCGGGATCACGAACACGTCGCCGTAGATGCTGTTAAAGCGCCCGGCGATGTCCCGGCAGATTTCAAGATGCTGCTTTTGATCCGCCCCCACCGGCACCACGTGGGTCTGGTACAGAAGGATGTCCGAGGCCATCAGCACCGGGTAGGTAAACAGACCGGCGTTGATGTTGTCGGCGTGCTTCTGGCTCTTGTCCTTGAACTGGGTCATGCGGCTCAATTCGCCCATATAGGTAAAGCAGTTGAGGATCCAGCCCAGCTCCGCGTGCTCGGGCACGTGGCTCTGGCAGTAGATGATGTTCTTCTCCGGGTCCAGCCCGCAGGCGATGTACAGGGCCGCCAGGGAAGCGGAATTCCGCCGCAGCGCCGCCGGATCCTGCCGGAGCGTCAGGGCGTGCAGGTCCACCACGCAGAACAGGCAGTTATACTGCTCGTGCAGCAGCACGAAGTTCCGCAGGGCCCCCAAGTAATTGCCCAGCGTGATATTGCCGGACGGCTGGATGCCCGAAAACAGATTTTTCTTCTGAATCACTTCATTCGACTGTTCCATAAAGATTCATCAGCGCCCTGACGGCGCTTCCCCCTCCCATATCAATTCCTGTTAAAAATTGTATCACTTTTTTCGCCCCGTGTAAAGTTCGGCGTCCACAATCCGCGGGAAAAACTGCCCGCTTCATGCTGCCTGCCGAAAGTCCTTGACAGCGGAACTGAAACGAAGCATAATGGCAGTTGGAAATCCTATGGAAAACGAAAGCGGGGTACCTGATGAAACTGAATGAACTCAAGCCCGGCCAGAGCGCGAAAATCGAATCCGTCGGCGGGGAAGGCGCGCTGCGCCAGCATTTTCTGGATATGGGCGTGATTCCCGGCGCGGAGGTGACGCTGATCAAGCTGGCCCCGCTGGGCGACCCGATGGAGCTGAGAATCCACGGGTACGAGCTGACCCTGCGGCTGGCCGACGCGGAAAAAATCGCCGTCAGCCCGGTGGAAAAAACTGCCGCTGGCAGGCAGGAACAGCGCGGGCCCCGGCGCACCGCCCACCCCGGCCTGGGCGAGGAGGGCAAATTCCACCCCAAGGGCACCGGCACCCCCCTGCCGGAGGGAACGACCCTGACCTTTGCCCTCGTGGGCAACCAAAACAGCGGGAAAACCACCCTGTTCAACCAGCTGACCGGGGCCAACCAGCACGTCGGGAACTTCCCCGGCGTCACCGTGGACCGCAAGGACGGGGTCATCCGCGGCCACAGCGACACCCTGATCACCGACCTGCCGGGCATCTATTCGATGTCCCCCTATTCCAGCGAGGAACAGGTTTCCCGGAATTTCGTACTGAACGAAAAGCCCAAGGCCATCATCAACATCGTGGACGCCACCAACATCGAGCGGAACCTTTATCTGACCATGCAGCTGCTCGAAATGAACATCCCGATGGTGGTCGCCCTCAATATGATGGACGAGCTGCGCGGCAACGGCGGCACCGTGGACATCAACGCGATGGAGGCCATGCTGGGCGTCCCCGTGGTGCCGATTTCGGCGTCCAAGAACGAGGGCGTGGACGAGCTGGTGCGCCACGCCGTCCACATCGCCAAATATCAGGAAAAGCCGCTGCGCCAGGACTTCTGCGGGGCGGAGGACCACGGCGGGGCGGTGCACCGGGCCCTGCACGCCGTCAGCCACCTGATCGAGGACCACGCCCAGCGGGCCCAGATGCCGCTGCGCTTTACCGCCAGCAAGCTGATTGAGGGCGACAGCCTGATCGCCGATCAGCTGAAGCTGGATAAAAACGAAGAGGAAATGCTGGAGCACATCGTCCTCCAGCTGGAAAAGGAGCGCGGCCTCGACCACGCGGCGGCCATGGCGGAAATGCGCTTTGACTTTATCCGCAAGGTCTGCGACGAGTGCGTCATCAAGCCCCACGAAAGCAAGGAGCACATCCGCAGCGAAAAGATTGACCGGATCCTGACGGGCAAATACACCGCCATCCCCGTCTTTATCGGCATCATGGCCCTGGTGTTTTACCTGACCTTCTTCCTGATCGGCCCCTTCTTTCAGGACCTGCTGCAGGCCGGCATCGACCGCCTGGCGGATCTGGCGGAACGGGGCATGGAGGCCGTCCACGTGAACGCCTCCATTCAGAGCATGGTGCTGGAAGGCATCTTTGAGGGCGTCGGCACGGTGGTCAGCTTCCTGCCGATCATCGTGATCCTGTTTTTCTTCCTGTCTCTGCTGGAAGACAGCGGCTACATCGCCCGGGTCGCCTTCGTGATGGACAGAACGCTTCGGCGCATCGGCCTGTCCGGCCGGAGCATCGTCCCGATGCTGCTGGGCTTTGGCTGCACGGTGCCCGCCGTCATGTCCACCCGCACCCTGCCCAGCGAACGGGACCGGCGGATGACGATCCTGCTGACGCCCTTCATGTCCTGCACGGCCAAGCTGCCGATCTACGGCTTTTTTGTGAACGCCTTCTTCCCCGGGTACAGCTGGCTGATCATCACCGGGCTGTACATCCTGGGCATTCTGGCCAGCGTCCTGGCGGCCTTCATCTTTAAGCGCACCCTGTTCAAAGGCGAGGCGGTGCCCTTCGTGATGGAGCTGCCCAACTACCGCCTCCCCAGCCCCCGGAACGTCTGGCAGCTGCTGTGGGAGAAGATCAAGGACTTCCTGCACCGGGCCTTCTCGGTGATCCTGATTGCCGCAATGGTCGTCTGGTTCCTCAGTCACTTTAATTTCCGCTTTGATCTGGTGGACAATTCCCACGACAGCATCCTGGCCGCCGTGTCCGGCGTGGCCGCCCCGCTGTTCGCCCCCATCGGCCTGGGCGACTGGCGGATCGTGACCTCCCTGGTTTCCGGCTTCATGGCCAAGGAAAGCGTGGTCACCGTGATGGAAACCCTGTTTGTCGGCGGCGTCACCTCCATCGGGACCCTGTCCGCCATTTCGATGCTGATATTCAGCCTGCTGTACACCCCCTGCGTGGCCGCCGTCGCCGCCATCCGCCGGGAGCTGGGCCAGAAATGGTCCATCGGCGTGGTGCTCTGGCAGTGCGGCTTTGCCTGGGTCGCCGCGCTGATCGCCCGGCTGATCGGGCTGGCACTGGGGCTGAGCTGAGGAGGAAAAACATGAACCTTTGGGACATTCTCATTTTGGCGGCGGTGGCCTGCGCCGTATTTTTCGCCGCCCGCAGGATGCATAAAAAAAAGAAATCCGGCTGCGGATGCGGCTGCGAGGGCTGCACCGGCTGCCCGGCCGGCCGGAAAAGCGGAACCTGATCATTTCAGCAAGGAGGCAATACCGTGCAGTACAGAAGGCTTGGAAAAACGAATCTGATGGTCAGCGAGGTGGGCTTTGGCGGCGAGTGGCTGGAGCGGCATGAAAAGAGCGAATCCGTCGCCCTGGTGCGTTATGCCCACAGCCTGGGCGTCAACATCATCGACTGCTGGATGCCCGACCCCAAATCGCGGGACATCATCGGCGAAGCCATCGCGGACGACCGGGCGGGCTGGTATGTGCAGGGCCACGTGGGCTCCACCTACCAAAACGGCCAGTACACCCGCACCCGGGACGTAGAGCAGTGCAGGATCGCCTTTGAGGACCTGCTGAAGCGGCTCAAAACGGACTATGTCGACCTGGGCATGATCCACTATGTGGACCTGGAGAGCGACTGGGAAAACAACCTGGCCAAGCCCAGCTCCTATCTGAACTACGTGATGGAGCTCAAAGCCCAGGGAACAATCCGGCACATCGGCCTTTCCACCCACAACCCCGTGATCGCGAAAAAAGCGGCGGAAAGCGAGCTGGTGGAGATGATCCTCTTCAGTGTCAACCCCGCCTTTGACCTGATGCCGCCAACGGACAACCTGGAAAACTACTTTGCCGAATCCTACGCCGAGGGTCTGAACGGCGTCGACCCGGTCCGTGTGGAAATGTACAAAATCTGCGAACAGCAGGACGTCGGGCTCACCTGCATGAAGCCCTTTGCCGGAGGCCGTCTGTTTAACGCGCACAGCTCCCCCTTCGGCGTCGCCCTGACGCCGGTCCAGTGCATCCACTACTGCCTGACCAAGCCCGCCGTAGCTTCCGTCCTGTGCGGGTACGATACGAAGGAGCAGGTAGACGCGGCCGTGGCCTACGAAACCGCGGCGGACAGCGAAAAGGATTACGCCAGCGTCCTGGCGAAGGCACCGCGCCACACCTTTGCCGGCGGGGAGTGCACCTACTGCGGCCACTGCAAGCCCTGCCCCGCGGACATCGACATCGCGATGGTCAATAAGCTCTACGACCTGGCCGTCATGCAGCCAAAGGTGCCCGCCTCCCTGCGGGAGCATTACCTGTCCCTTTCCCACCACGCGGACGAGTGCATCGGCTGCCGGGGCTGTGAAAGCCGCTGCCCCTTCGGCGTCCCCGTCGCGGACAGGATGGAAAAAACTGCCAAGCTGTTCAAATAAAAGAAAAAATATCAGAAGTCAAACAGGCCGGCGCTCCGCATGGGATGCGCCGGCCTGTTTGTTATGCTTTTGCCTCGCTTGTTCAGCCAGAACGTCAAACCCGTCCCTCTTTCGCCTGAGCGATAAACGCCGCCATCACTGGGCGGATCGGCGGGGAAATCTCCTCCAGGTCGATCTCCTCCGGGGCAAAGAAGCGAAGCTCCTCCATCTCCCCGTCCGCCGCCCGCGGCTCCCCGCGCCAGCTTCGGCAAAGGTAGATGATTTCAAAATTGGACACCTCGTCCCCGTTCGGGTAAATATAATGGGTCTCCGGACCGGAGTTCACGAAGAAAAACTCCAGCTTCTCCGCGGTGAGGCCCATTTCTTCCAGGAGCTCTCTTCTGGCGCAGTCCTCCGCCCTTTCGTCGATCTCCGCCGAGCCGCCGGAATAGCCCCACAGATGGTTGTCCGTCCGTTTGCCCAAAAGGGCCCAGCCCAATTCGTCCACACAGATCACGCTGGCTGCGCACTGGATGATCGTCCGGTGGCCGACCAGCTTCCGCATTTCCTGAATATATCCCGTCATGCTTCTTTCCTCACGTATTGATCCGGATGAGTTCCGCCAGCGCCTTATTCCTGTATGCCACGTCATCCCGGGCGGTAAAGCCCTGCTTTTCCCAGAAAGCATTGCCCGCTTCGTTCCTCCGGAATACGAGCAGGGCGACCTTGTTGATCCCCTGGGCCTTGAGGGCTTCCAGGCCGCGCGTCACCAGCTGTTGCCCGATTCCCTGCCTGCGGCAGTCTTCCCGGACAGCCAGGTGATGGATAAAGCCCCGCCGGCCGTCATGGCCGGACAGGATGACGCCGGTTTTTTTCCCGTCCCGGTCCGCCACAAAACAGGTATCCGGGTTTCTCTGAAGATATTTTCCGATGCCTTCCCTGGAATCGTCCTTGTCGTTGAAGCCCATGTTTTTGCAGGACATCCAGAGGGCATAGATCCGGTCATAATCGTCCATGGTCATGGGTCTGATGTTCATCCTGTTTTCCTCCCCGGGATCCGTCCGCGCCATAGCGCCTTCACAGCATCATTTCCATATATCTGCGGTAGGTGGTAAAGCCCGCCGCTTCGTAGAACGCCAGGGCGTCCCGGTTAAACTCCCACATATTAAGCTCCAGCCGGTGATAACCCTTTTCCTTTGCGTACCCTTTGGCGAAATCGATCAAAGCGGATGCGACGCCCCGGCGGCGGCAGGCTTCGTCCACGCAGAGCTCGTCAATGTCCAGGAAATCCCTGACATACATAAAAGGGGTTTCCGGCCTTTGGATGTGGTGGAGGATGGCCACCCCAGCGATCTTCCCATCCAGCTCCGCCACGGCGATGTCCTGCTCCGGGTCGTCCCAGATGACGTGAATATAATCCCTGACTTCCTGGGAGAAAACGGGCTTAAACACCTCCGGTTTGCCAGAGGCATGCAGGTCGTACACCTGTTTGCGCAGGTCGTTGACGCGGTCCAGTTCCTCTTTTTTCGCAAGTCTTACATGGATCACCGTTTTTCCTCCCTCTGTCCCATCATAAAAAAACCGTCTTTGTTCCAGCGCAGCACCGTTCGGTATCCCAGCTTTTGATACCACTTTTCCAGGTGCGTCCAGTGGATCCAGGAAACGTCATAGCCTTCCCGGACAAAGATTTCGGTAGCTCTCCGCACCATTTCCAGGCCGATGCCCTTTTTCCGCCAGGCGGGCAGCGTCCCGACGCATCCAGGGCCGCCGATGTGAAGGCCCTGCGCAGCCCCCATGTCCGTCAGCGCGCAGAAGGAAGCGATCCTGCCTTCGTCAAAGGCGCAGAAATACCTGCCGCCCCCGTCAAAATACTGCACCCAGTCTTCTTCCACCGTCTGAACCGCTTCCTGCAGGGCCCCGATCGGCCCCTCGTACAGCCCGAAGGAAATCCCTTTGGGAAAGGGCAGCGGGGCTGTCCAGGGCAATGGTTCCTTTAAGTCCAGGACCAGCTCGGCAAAGACGGAAGAATCCGGAAGGGCCCCGATTTCCTCCCGCTCAAAAAAGCCGGGGAACAGGGCGGTAAAGATCTTTTCAAATGTTTCGTCCTTGCTCAGTTTTCCCATTTTTAAACCTCCCACGCCCCTCCGTGAGCTCAACGGCCGGGACAAGAATGAAATGTCTCATGCGTATTGTCTCATTCTGCTGCTGGCCAACTCGTTTGATCTGATCCGTTCCAGTCTCCTGCTTCCTTCTCTGGCGGCATCATGGAAAGCGGATCATTACGCATTACGCATTGCGAATTACGCATTCTGCCTACCGCCTCATCCCTAATTCCTCCCACAGGCTCAGCTGCTCGGTCTTCTTGGGAAACTCAGCAAGATACGCAAAACATTCCTGCGGATCGGAAAGGATGCCGTGATCCCGGCAGAAGGTGCGGAACATCTCCATCAGCGGGCCGGCGCATGGGCTCGGCAGCTCGTAGGCGTTTCCGTACCGCTCGATGTAGCGCCGCTTGAGGCCGGGAAAGTGCCGGTCCAGGGCGGCGTAATAATACTCCCTGTCCCCCTCCCGGAGGGTGAGGCCCATGTCAAAGCAGATGATCCCTTTAACACCCGCCTGAGCGCAGGCCTCCAGGATGGGACGGACGTTTTCCTCCGTATCGTTGATGAAGGGCAGGATCGGGGTCAGCCAGACAACCGTGGGAATGCCCTGATCCCGCATGGCTTCCAGTACCTCGACCCGCCTTTTCGTCCGGCAGACGTTTGGCTCGAGGAGCCCGCACAAGTCGTCGTCCCAGGTCGTCAGCGTCATTTGGACGACGCATTTTGCCTGCCGGTGGATGGCCGAAAGCAGATCCATGTCCCGGAGGATCCGATCCGACTTCGTCTGCACCGCCGCGCCGAAGCCGTATTTCAGGATGATCTCCAGGCACTTCCGGGTCAGGCCCAGCTGCTCCTCGTAGTGCATGTAGGGGTCGGACATGGACCCGGTGCCGATCATGCACTTCTGACGTTTGGAGCGGAGCGCCTTTTCGAGCAGCTCCGGGGCGTTTTGCTTGACCTCGATGTCCTCAAAGGGATGGGTGAAATGATAGCAAAGGCTCCGGCTGTCGCAGTAGATGCAGCCATGGGTACAGCCGCGGTACACGTTCATGCCGCAGTGCCCGCCGCTGGCCGTCAGGATTCCCTTCGCGTTCACAAAATGCATGTTGAAGCTCCGCTTTCTAAGACGTTTTGATTCACCGACAGGTCCCTTTTACAGCAGCCGGACCAGCTTGCAGCTCTCGATGCCGGGGCTCCAGAAATCGCGGATCGGAAGCCCCCGAATCCGGCTGATGATGCTCATGTTCATGGCGCCATGGCCGACGATCAGCACGTTTTTTCCCTGGCGCATCAATGGATCCACGACCTCCTTCAAAAATGCCCCGGTCCGGGCGAACAGTTCCTCAAAGCTTTCCGCCCCGCCGACGGAAGCGGTATAGGCTTCCGGCTTCTGAAACAGGGCGCTGAGGGGAAAATCCGGGTTGGTAAAATAGTTTTCGATTCCCTCAAAGGCCCCGAAGCTCATTTCCCGGAGCCTGTCGTCCCGGATGATGGGGATGTCCCGCCCGGAAAGGACGATCCTCGCCGTCTCCTCCGCCCGAATGAGGGGAGAACAGTAGCACAGGTCCAGCGGGGTTGCCCTGTATTCCTCCCTCGCCTTTTCCGCCATGGCACGCCCCTCGTCGTTCAGCGGGATATCCGTCCTGCCCTGAAGCTTCTGCCGGACGTTCCAGTCGGTCCGCCCGTGCCGCATGATATACAGCATCGTTCCCATCCCTCGTCAGATCAGCATGAAAGGCCGCGGCAGAAGCATCCCCGCCGCAGCCCTTTCCAACCGCTTTTGCTTTATATTGCTTCGATGATCGACCGCATGTCCCCCTCGCGCTCCTCCATTTCCCGCGCCAGGGTCATCTGAGTGCGGGTGCGGTCCAGGTTATGCTCCGGGCGGCTGATATGGAAATACCGGTCTCCCTCCAGATAATCCGTCAGGAAGCGGACGCCGCATTCCAGCGTCATCAGCCTGGCCCCATCCGGCAGGGTGGCCCGCTCCAGGGGGGTGAGGCTTTCGCCGCAGGCGGAAAGAAAGCCCTCGGCAAAGGCCCGGTACAATGGCAGGGAAAGATGGACCTTAGACAGGTCCTTTTCGTCCTCCGCGGCGGTGGATGCGCCGAATCGAATGGCGTCGCCAAAGTCGTTGGCGGCCAGGCCCGGCATCACCGTATCCAGGTCGATGACGCACAGAGGGGTCCGGGTTTCCGCGTCCAGCATGACGTTGTTGAGCTTGGTATCGTTGAGGGTGACCCGGAGGGGCAGCTCTCCCTTCTGCAAAAGCCCGGTCATCATGCCGGCGGTTTTTTCCCGCGAGAGATAAAAATCGATTTCCGCCCGGCAGGATTGTACCCGGCCCGCCCGGTCTTCTTCGATCGCCCTTTTCAGCGCCCGGTACCGCCCGGGGGTGTCATGGAAGCCCGGGATCACCTCCACCAGCTCTTCCGCCGGGAAATCCGCCAGCTGCCGCTGGAAGGTGCCGAAGGCTACGCCGCTCTGCCGAAAGTCGTCGTCGGTTTCGGCGCTGTCCAGGCAGAGGCTGTCGGTGATGTATTCATACATCCGCCAGGTTTCGTCCCCGAGCTTCTGGTAGAGGCTGCCGTCCCGGCAGGGCACCAGCTGCAGGACCCGGCGGGGGTCCGGCTCCTTTTTGCGGATGTGCTGGGTGACCCGGATGATGTTGCGCATCAGGCCTTCCGTATCCGGAAAGACAAAATGGTTGACCTTCTGCAGGATGTACAGATGGGGCCTACCGGTCACCACCAGCCAGGTCTCGTTGATATGGCCCGATCCAAAGCGGGTCCAGCTGATGGGCAGGCCCTCCAGGTCATAGGCTTTCAATGCTTCCAGCATAAGAATATTATCCTTTCCGGGGCGTCATCCCTGCCGTCCTCCTGCCGCCGTTCCTGCGTGACGCTTCGGCGGAATAGGCGACGGACTTCTCCGCTGATCACGGTGCTTGTTTAGACGATCTTCACGATCCCCTTGAGCGCCTTATCGACCCGCTCGGTGATTTTCATCAAATAATCAATGCCCTTGGTAGTGATCTGCAGATTTTGCAGCTGATCTTCCAGCTGATCATAGCCAGGTTCGCCGTCTCCCTTCTTCAGTCCCCGGATGAACCCGTCTTCCTGCATGGAGATCAGGATGAACCGCCAGTAAAGCGCATTGACCTGGAAGGTCTCGCTGTCGCACCGGAGCATATCCGGTTCAGGCAGTCTCCCCATTTTCAGCTGCTTGTATAGATACTTCAGGACCCGGAAAACGATCACGTGATAGTCGTCCTTGACCATGGGGTCCTCCTTTCTCTGCCGGATGAAACACGTTTTTTACAGGCCGCTTTGCTATATAATAACCATTTTCACAGAGGGATGTCAATGGCTTTTTTAGAATGGATCGGTCCGTCGGTCAATCGTTCATCCTTCCTTCAGATACTTGTCAAACCACTGATGCATTTCCTGATAATAGCGCTTCAGGAGGGCAGGGATCCGGGGCTGGTCGTGCGGGGTTTTGGGGAAGATGACCAGGCGGACCGGCAGGTCCGGGTGGGTGTCCTTGACGGCGGTGAACAGCTGGTGGGCCCCTTCCACCGGGCAGCGCAGGTCGTCCTCCCCGTGCAGGATCAGGAAGGGGCGGTCGATGTTTTCCGCGTAGGAAACCGGGGATTTCCGCAGGGCATCCATCATGAACTCCTCAAAATGGTCAAACCCCGCGCTGCTTCCCTGCATGTCGGAGGAGGCGTAGCCGATCAGGTCGCTGGCGACGCTGCGCTGGGTGATATAGGCCCGGAACCGTTTGGTATGGGACGCAATCCAGTTGGTCATATAGCCGCCGTAGCTCCCGCCGGTGACGCCCAGGCGTTCCCGGTCGATCCAGGGAAAACGGCGCAGGCACTCGTCCACAAATTGAAGGATGTCGGTAAACGCGCAGCCGTCGACCGAACGGGCGTAATTCTGGTGCACGGGGCCGTAGCCGCTGCTGCCCCGGGGGTTGCAGTACAGAACCCCGTACCCGGCCGAGGCCAGGCACTGAAACTCCGCGGTAAAGCCGTAGGTGTAAAAGGGATGCGGGCCCCCGTGGATATAGAGGACGGCCGGATATGTTTCCCCTTCCTTCCGTCCGGCAGGGGGCAGGACGAAGCCGTGCACCCGGCTCTCGCCGTCCAGCGTTTCAAAGAAAAAGTCCTCCGCCTGGGAAAGCTCACATTCCGCCAAAACCTTTTCCGCCGACTGCACCAGCATCAGATCCTTTTGGGGCTCCTTCAGATCGATCAGCAGATAGGCCTCCGGCCGGCCGGACAGGCCTTCCGCGATCATCATTTTTCCGTCCTGGATGCGGCTCAGCCCGTGGATGACGCGCTTTCCCGCGCGGAGCGGAACAGCGTGCTCCTCCCCCGCCGCCAGGCGGTACAGGTTTCCTTGGCCCTGCCATCCGGCGACAAAGTAAATATCCCCGGTCTCCGGGTCCACCTGCACCTTGTCCAGCCCGTTTCCGCAGAAGGCGTTATAGGGAAACTGCACGCACTGGTAGCAGCCTTCGTCCGGCCGGAATATTTGGACGGCCTCTCCCCCGTCCACGGGAAAGCGGAAAAAGTACGCGGGGGGATAGCCCAGGGCCGGATCGGCGTCCGGGGCCAGCGCCCCGGCGATAACGGCGCTCCCGTCCGGGGTGAACACCGGGCGGATGGGGTTGGGGTAGGAGACGATCGTGAGGTCCCTGGAAATCTGCCGGAAGTACGGTTTTTCCGCAAAGACGTCCATCACGTACAGGTCAAACCCGATGCTCTCTTCCTTCGGGCGGTTTTGGTTGCCGGCCGCGACGATGGTTTTCCCGTCCGGGCTCCAGTTGTGGTGCATCCAGTCGTCCTGCCCAAAGGTCAGCTGGCGGGTGGTATTCTCCCGCGTGTCCAGCAGAAAGAGCTGCACGTGGCCATCCGGCCGGATGAAGCCGGCCCCGTCCACCTTGTAATGGAAGTCCTCGATCACGACGGCCTCGTCGGAGGGGGCCTCCTGCCTTTCTTCGGTCTCCTGGGAGGAGGAAAAGAGGATGTACCGCCCGTCCGGGCTCCAAACGGGATCCATGGCCGCCCCCCGGATGGAGGAGCAGGCGGAAATCCTTCCGCTGTCCAGCATGCCTACGCAGACCTGGCGGCCTTTTCCCGGGAGGGAGGATAGGAAGGACACCCTGGTCCCGTCCGGGGAAAAGCGGGGGCAGGCTTCCCCCCGTCCGCCCGCGGTCAGGGCGCTGACGGCCCCGGAGGAAAGGGATTTTACCTTCACCCCGTCCGTCTGATTGGATGCCCAGCACACCAGGCCCCTGCCCGCGTGCCAGTCCCCGCCGTTCAGGCGCTCCAGCTCACAGCAGTCCTCCATCGTGACTTTGCGTTTCATCCGTGGCTTCCTCCTTTCCCTTTAGATAGCGGACAAACCAGCTGACGATTTCCTGAAGGTGGCGTTCCTGCGCCTTCATGTTGCCCGTGCGGGTCAGGGCGTGGTTTTCCTTGGGGAACATCACCAGGCGCAGCGGCACCTCGGGATGGCGCTCTTTGAGCGGAATAAACAACTGCTCCGCCTGTTCAAAGGTGCAGCGGTAATCTTTGTAGCCGTGGAGCAGCAGCAGGGGGACGCGGATCTGGTCCACCCGGCTGACGTTGCTGCCCCGCGCCCGGTCCTGCAGATACTTGAGCATCGTAAAGTGGGGCGGGATTTCGCCGGCGGACACCCAGCCGACGTCCCCGGTGCCGTAGGATGTGCCCGGGTTCACGAACACCCTCTGCCCCGCCGCGGCGGCGAAAAAGTCCGTCTTGGTGATGAGCTTCACCGTCATGTACCCGCCGTAGCTGCCGCCGGTGACGCCGATGCGGTTTTGGTCCACGACGCCTTTTCGGACGGCGTCCAGGCACATGTCCATCAGGTCATTCATGGGCTCGTCCCGCCAGCAGATGCCGCCTGCGCGGAAGGCCCGCCCAAAGCCGGCGCTGCCCCTAGGGTTGCCGTGAATCACCGCGAAGCCCGCCGCCGCCAGGGCGTGAAATTCGTGCCAGTAGCCCCGGCCCACCATCGTTTCCGGCCCGCCCTTGATATCCAGGACGGCGGGATAGGTGTTTCCCTCCTGATACCCGGCGGGATAGGTCAGAAAATACTGAAGCTCGGTTTTTCCGTCCCGGGAAAGGACGCGGCATTCCTCTGTTTTTGGCATCTCATATTCCCGCAGCCAGGCGTGCTCGTCCGTCAGCTTTTTTCCGTTCAGATAGAGGTCGGCGGG